>Ga0316189_10000001_pt1 | contig 570510 bp, 457 predicted proteins | sample LowCovwburrow_MG_FD_204930 | JGI IMG/M metagenome (GOLD analysis project Ga0316189, IMG submission 204930) | Coastal sediment microbial communities from Maine, United States - Lowes Cove worm burrow | ecosystem: Environmental > Aquatic > Marine > Coastal > Sediment | place: USA: Maine... | reverse complement strand
CCACCACCTGAAGATGGTCCATCTGCTAGGTAGACTCCAGGAGTCACTGCAACTGCATCAGCACAGGTTTCTCCTTGTCCAAAACCACTAACAGCAACCAAGCATATCATGCTTAAAGCTAAGTAAATTTTTCTCATAATTTTTAGTTAAAATAAATAGTAATCGCCGAATTTATAAAAAATAATGTGATTACCAAAATATTCTACCTCTTTTTTATCATCAAAAAGTTATGGAAATTATGACTGACTCGTTTACAAAACGTCATTGACATCACTATATTTCTTTGGCCAGCAATCAATTACTGCTCTCCCCTTCTTGATGGGTTATTAATTTTTAAAAAGAATGTGAGAATCCGTCATTCTACAAATAAATCCTTAATAACTAATTGCAATTTTTGAGCATGATTCCAATTGTTTTCTTCAAGGTGGTAGGCAATTGATATTGGTTTTGCATTGAGTTCAGGGAAAAATTCTGCCATATTGAAACCAATTGCATCTATTGAAATATCTTGATCCAAATCTTGATAAACTGTCAATTTTAGGTGGGCTTCCTTCAGGAGTTTTGGAGAGCCAAGAAATCTAACTTGGTTAGTTGAAAAAATTGGCTTCATATTATCTGGTCCAAATGGTGCAAATTGTTTTAAAACTCTGTAAAATTTTGGTATTGATTGTCTTTCATCAAGGAAAATATCACGAAAATCGATATTCTCTTCAATATTTAGACTAACCATTTGTTTTTCATTATTCAATTGCTTGCTAACAATCACATTAAACTTAAGTGCAAATGGCTCTACATTTTCTGGTTTCATGGTTAAACCAGCTGCGAATTGGTGACCCCCAAATTGTTCAAAATATTCACTACACTCTTCCAATGCATTATAGACATTAAAATCCTTAATACTTCTAACAGAACCCACAGCCAAGCCGTTTGATAAAGTTAACACAACTGTAGGTCTATAATAGTGTTCAATTAATCGAGACGCTACTATTCCAACGACTCCTTTGTGCCAGCTAGGATCAAATAAAACGGTTGCAGAAGCATTGCGCAAAACGGAATTTTTCCTGATTTTTTCGAGCGCTTCTTCTGTGATTGACTTTTCAATTAATTTTCGATCAGTATTATAATCATTAATTTCCTTACCTATTGTTTGTGCCTCTAAAATTGTCTTTGCCAATAATAATTCTACTGCCTTATTGCCAGATTTAATTCGACCAGCTGCATTAATTCGTGGGGCAATCGTGAACACAACATCAGTGACTGTTAGAGGTGGTTTCTTATTGGCTAATTCAAGTAATGTCATGAAACCAATTCTTGGGGCTTCATTTAGTTTTTTTAATCCATGGTATGCAAGAATTCTATTTTCCCCCATTACTGAAACCATATCTGCACCAATTGCAACCATTACAAGGTCAAGCAAATAGTCAATTTCCGAAAATGGTAATGCAAAACTATCATTTAAGGCCTGGACAAGTTTAAACCCCACTCCGCAACCGCAGAGTTCTTTAAAAGGATAAAGGCAGCCTTTTTGCTTAGGATTTAAAATAATTCCCTCTGGGAGGTCTTGACCAGGTGTATGATGATCACAAATCACAAAATCAATATTGTGTTCCTTTGCCCTTTTAACCTGATCAATTGCTTTAATGCCACAATCAAGTGCAATGATCAAGGTGAAATTATTGTCAATTGCGAAATTTATCCCAATTTCCGAAACCCCGTATCCTTCCTTATATCGATCGGGGATATAATAATGTAAATGACTTGTGAAGTTATTTAGGTATTGGTAAACTAGTGCAACAGACGTTGTTCCATCAACATCATAATCACCATAAATCAAAATGTTTTCACCATTATCAATAGCATCTTGGATTCTAATTACCGCTTCATCCATCCCTTTCATCAAAAAAGGATCATGCAATTCTTCTATGTTAGGCCTAAAAAAAGATTTAGCTTTTTCAAAGGTGTCAATACCTCTATTAAGCAGTAATTTTCCAATTGGTCTAGAAACATCCAGGTCCTCCATAATCTGTTGAAGCTTTCCAACGTTTTCAAAATCAGAATATTCCCACTTTTTACTCATCAGTCATAAATATAGCAACAAAAAAAATCCCTCAACAAAATTGAAGGATTTTTTCATTAATTTAATGTGATTTATTTTCCTGCATTATATCTATTGCTTACCTCATCCCAATTGATGACGCTAAAAAAAGCATTGATATAATCTGGTCTTCTGTTTTGATATTTTAAGTAATAAGCATGTTCCCACACATCAAGCCCCAAAATAGGGTGACCGGTGCAACCTACTCCAGGCATTAAAGGATTGTCTTGATTTGGGGTTGAGCAAACTTCTAATTTGCCTCCTTTTGCAACACAAAGCCAAGCCCATCCAGAACCGAACCGAGTAGCTGCAGCTTTAGAGAATTCTGCCTTAAAGTTTTCAAATGAGCCAAAAGCATCATTAATTGCATTGGCAACATCACCGTTTGGTTCTCCACCACCGTTTGGTGACATGATAGACCAAAACAAACTGTGGTTATAGAACCCACCACCATTATTTCTAACTGCTGGAGAATCTATACCTTCTTGAAGAATTGCCTCTATCGACTTGCCTTCAAGGTTTGTTCCGGCTATCGCGTTGTTAAGATTATTTGTATATCCATTATGATGTTTTCCATGGTGTATTTCCATAGTTTGTCTATCAATATGTGGTTCCAATGCATCCACTGCATAGGGTAAGTTAGGTAATTCAAATGCCATAATATATTTTGTTAAATTTTAATTATATCTCAAAGATAAAAAGTTATTTTTAATCCAGTAATTGATATTTTATATATTCATATAGGAATAGTCAATAATTATTATAAATTTGTTACAGTTACTAAATTAATCTATTATGAAAAAATTATTGTCATTATTAATGATCAGTGGGCTAATTTTTGCCTCAACCTCTTGTGGAGGTGAAGAAGCTGCTGATGAAACAACTGATGCACCTGTTGAAGCTGCGGAAGTTGCCGCAGAAGAAGCAACAACAACTGCAGAAGAAGTTGTAGAAGATGCAGTAGAAGTAGTGGAAGAAACTGTCGAAGGTATGGTTGAAGAAGGCACTGAAGCAGTGGAAGAGGCTATTGATGAAGGCGTTGAAACTGCTGGAGAAATGATGGAAGACGCAAAATCTGCATTATAAATCTCAAATGAAATCATAAAAAAAGGTTGAAGAATATCTTCAACCTTTTTTTATGTCATATTACTTCAGACTATACATCCAATTCAATCAAAAGTTGATTTTTTTCAACATTATCAAGCGCCTGAACACTAATTTCTTTTACTGTGCAATCTGCATCAGATTTAAGCACGTTTTCCATTTTCATTGCTTCTAAGATTAATAATGGATCACCTTTTTTAACCTCATCTCCTGACCGAACCAAAATTTCTAGCACCTTTCCAGGCATAGGCGCTTTAATGTCAGAATTTATAGCATCAAAACTTCTTTTGATTCCCATTTTATCTAAAGTCAAATCAAGCTCATTTTTAAACTGCACAGAATGTGTATTATGGTTATGCCTGAATTTAACCACCTTAAGATCTACATTAACATCTAAGACCTCAATGATCTCATCACCTATTCGGTATATGGTTTCAGTGATTTTAGTTAGTGACCTTTTAGTGGTTGTGCTAATTAGATCTTCTATTTTCAATTGATTCATTAGCTGAAATTAATAATTTTCTTTGTAAAACGCTTTATATCCGGCAAGATCCTTTGTAGACAATAAAAATGAATAATTTGTCCTTGACAGCATAAAGCCTTCATAATCTTCAGATACATTGTTTAATAATGACTTAGCTGGCGCTGAATTATAAGCTTTCGTATAGGTCGCTGTTTTGCTCACATTAACAAATGATTTGATGACAATAATTTGGTGGGTTTCTCCAAGAATTGTATTGGTTATTGTTAAATTATCTGATTGAAAATATGAACTATTAAAGTTTGCAATTTTAATTTTAATATCATTGACTTCTGATTCCTTATCAATTGGTACTAAGACAGCAAAATAATGTTTCTCATTTTGATCATATTTAAACTTAGGTTTATTAGCATCATTTGCTTCATCTGTTTCTGTCGTTCCGTTTAATTTTGCAATGTAAGCTTTAGCCGTTCTACCTTCTTCTGAATCTGGACTATTCGCATATAATTCCTCTAATGGTCCTAAAATTGCTTCAATTCCACCAATTCCTGTTTGACTAATTGAATTAGCTTTAAGTAAGTAATACTTATTAATATATTTATTCTCAGAGTCGTTATTAATGACAAGGTTGCACTGTGAAATAACACTGATGTAACGCTTATACTCATAGTCCCTTAATACAGCCTTATAATCATCAAGGTCTTTACGTTCGAGTTGCTCCTTTTTAATGAAATATTGGGGGTCATTCAATAGCTTTGCAATATCTGACTCTGGAAAATTAAGTAAGATATAGTCTTTATATTTTTGTGCTTTAGGTTTATCAGTTTTTTGGTGGATAAGATACAATTGGTATGCAGCTGGCAAGACTTTTTCATGGTTATACTCTTTTCCAAGTATTTGATTAAAATAATCAGAGGCTTCTCCCTCTTCTTCAAGCTGATTCTTATAAATCATACCCAAATTGTAGGTCGCAATAATTAACCTGTCTTTTGATGCTTTTAGGTCTGCCTCATTTAATGGTAGTCCTTCTCTCAGGTTTTCAACAGTTAATGAATCAATTTTAATTTCAACTTCTGCAGCAGTATCATTATCGTTAAAACTAGTGATAGATTGCTTTGTTGACCGCCTCCAATCGTCTTCCAAAATTCGATTCGACCATTCGTATTTAAAGTCATTATAACCTCTATCTCTAGATTTTTGATTATAAAAATACCATTTTGACCCACTTCCATTGATAATAGCAGCATTACTAACACTATTTTGCTTTGCTAATAAACGCCGTTGTTCCTCTAATTTTCTTAGTCTTTCTTTTTCTTTAATATCTTTCAAAATTCGCTTTAGTTCTTTTTCTAGTTCTTTTTCTGGTAATTCAACTAAAGCTTGGACACTGTCCTCCTTTACATAAATTTCATAATTCTCAACTAACTTGAATAAACTCTTAGCTTTATTTTCAATTCTTGTAAAATCCTTATGCTCTTTTGGCAAAACAGTTACGCAAGAATCATAATATTTCTGCGACTTGATATACAGTTTATCTTCAAAATGCATGTCAGCTAGTTTCAAATAGGTTTTTGCTTTTTGTTGATTATTATTAACTGAATAAATCGCTGATTTTGTCAAATTGGAAATAGCGCCTTTTCGATCTCCGTCTTTTAAATCTAATTCAGCCAAAACAAAATAAATCTGGTCTTTATACTCTTCATTTTTATAGTCTTTCAACATTTTAAATAAGTCTTCCCTAAGCTCAAGACTTCCCGAAGTAGCAGAGAGTGTTTTATTAATTTTTGCATAGAACCGCATCTCGTAAGGTGCATTGGATTTAATGACTTTTTGAAAATATAATTCAGCTGATTTAGGATTTCCGATTTCTTGGTATAACTGTCCCAAAATAAACTGATATCTAGCTTTCTCTTTTCCTCTCGGCAATAATTCAACAGCTAAAATTAGGTGCTCAGCAGCTTTTTTATAATCTTCTTCTTTAATGTAAAGTTCTGCCATTGTAACCTGATAATCAACCTTTAAATTGTCAGAAAATTTGGCAGTTTCATCACTTTCCTTTTTACTCTTTTTTCGTTCTCGTCTTTCTTTCTTCTTCTGATACTTGCTTGATTTTTTACTATTTGAATCGTCCTTTTTAATGAAATCTGTTAAAGATTTTTTATTCTTGTCATATTCCTCTAATTGATTTTTAACTTTTACCAATTCTAATTTAGCAGCTGTAAGGTTGTCTTGTTCAATATAGATCCTAGCTAACCATATTTCGGCAGCGTATAAAGAAGATTCATTTTCGTATTCCCGTTTGATGTACTTAAATTTTTCCTCAGCTAAGACATACTCTCTTTTCAAAAAATGAGATTTTCCGATCAGAAACCAATTATCATCAATCCAACGGCAATGCTCCTCATCTTTATTACTAACCACATTAGGGTTAGGCATTGCATGCCGGAAAATTACTTTAGAACACTTTTCGATAGCAAGATCCATATCTGGAAAAATACTAGACGCATCAGTTTCTCCCGGAAAAACCTGTAATTGCAAAATATTATTGTAATCATCTTTAAAACTGGCTCTATATGAGTCCACTGACTGGTCAATTATTTCACCAGCATTAAAGTACCCATTGAATCTTGCAGTCATGTTATGATAACCAACATTTAAAGCAGCATCCTTTTCTGTCGAACAGCCTATTAATAACGCGATTACGGCGAAAATGAAAAAAATATTTATCTGCACTTTAAATTTGAACATCTTATTAAATTCTGAATTGTACCTAACGGCAAACGAACAAAATTATTTTAATTTATTTAAATACTTATCAATTTTCCTAGAATATTTCATTTTTACACTTTATTACAATGGTAATTTATTGCTTTATAGAAAGCTTCTTCTTGCTCAAAAAAGCCCATATGTCCACATTCTGAGATTACTTGAAAATTTGCGTTTATACCGTCTTTTTTAACTTTTTCTGCCATCAATTCAAATGGAATAATTGGGTCTTTATCTCCTTGAATAATTCCTATGTTAATGGTTTTAACAAAAGCAGTATTGTCAACCCTGTTTCGCATTCCTTTGGTTACGGCTTGTATATATCCCTTTGGAATGGCAGAGGCCTTTTTTATTAATTCTATGATATTATCTGAATTTTTAGCCAAATTGGCTTTACTAAATAAGTTGGGAATTGCTTGTTTAATAAATAGCTTCTTATTTTGCGCAACAATTTCAATTACCCGATCTCTATCTAACTGTTTTAGTCCGCTATCACACCAAAAATTAGAATGAACTAAAACTGGAAAAATTGTTGTTAATTTTGCTAATTCTAAACTGACGTACCCTCCCATGGAATGTCCAAAAACAAGCGGTTGATCAATTTCACATATTTGCATAACTTTGAACACAGCTTTTGCCATAAAAGCCATAGTGCAAATATTTTCAGGACAATCACTTTTCCCATGCCCCGGTAAATTAATCAATAAAATCTTATACTCTTTTTCTGACATTCTTTTGACCACAGTATCCCAAATACTAGAATCTTCAAGAAAGCCATGCAAAAAAATTACAGGATGTCCGTTTCCAAACACCCTGTAAAAAATTTTTAGTTGATTTACTTCGACAAATTGATTCATTAATTCATCAAATCTTCTATTTCTTCTGCTTCAATTGGAATATTCCCCATAAGATTAAACGGGTCGCCAGATTCTTGAACAACAATATCATCTTCTAATCTTATGCCTAAACCTTCTTCTGGGATATATATCCCAGGTTCACAGGTAAATACCATTCCAGCCTTAATAGGCTCAGTCCATAATCCTAGATCGTGTGTGTCTAAACCAATAAAATGAGACGTTCCATGCATGAAATATTTCTTATAAGCTGGCCAATCAGGGTTCTGATTCTTGACATCAGTTTGATCTAACAGTCCTAAGTCTAATAATTCGCTTTCCATTAATTTTCCAACTTCAGTATGATAATCCGCCATAAATACACCGGGTTTCAATAATTTTTGAGCTGCATTTTTTACGCGCAGAACAGCATTATAAACTTTTTTTTGTCGTTCTGTAAATTTACCATTTACAGGAACACATCTGGTTAAATCAGAAGCGTAGTTAGCGTATTCCGCAGCAAAATCCATCAATATTACCTCACCATTATTACAGGCTTTATTATTTTCTATATAATGCAACACACAAGCGCTTGATCCTGAGGCAACAATTGGAGTGTATGCAAAGCCTTTTGACCTATTTCTTAAAAACTCATGCATCAACTCTGCTTCAATTTCGTATTCGGTAATGCCAGGTTTAATTTTATCCAAAATTCTTCTGAATCCTTTTTCCGTAATATCACAGGCCTTTTGCATTAACGCTACCTCTTCCACTTCCTTTACCGCTCTTAATCGGTGTAGTATTGGGGCAGATTTTTTATAACAATGCGCTGGATGTTTGACTTTCAATGCTTTAATAAATCTATCCTCCCTTGTTTCTACCTCAGTATTAGCGCGGGTATGCTCATTAGTGTTGATGTAGATATTGTCAGCTTGTGCCAAAACTATTTTTAAAACAGTCTCTAATTCATTTATCCAAAAAACAGTCTTTATTCCTGATGTTTCAAAAGCAGCTTCTTTAGTGAGCTTTTCACCTTCCCAAACAGCAATATGCTCATTTGTTTCACGCAAAAACAGCATTTCTCTATGCTTTTCTTCAAAGGCATCCGGAAAGATAACCAAAACACTTTCTTCTTGATCAACACCTGAGAGATACAAAATATCACGGTGCTGTTGAAAAGGCATTGTGCTGTCGGCACTTATTGGATAAATATCATTGGAATTAAAAATAGCAACAGAGGAAGGAGCCATAGCTGATCTAAATTTTGCTCTGTTTTTAATATATAATTCTTTTGAGATTCTATCGTATTTCATCAGTTAATCTATTTAATGAGTCGATAAAGGTACAGCTTTTAAATCAAAATATAAAACGATTTTAATAGTATAATATCTCAACATAATATTTGTGGTTATATATAATTTACCTACATTTGCAGCCTATTATTTTAAGCATGTCAGCAGGAATTAAAATATTTTCAGGTAGAGCAACCATAGATTTGGCTGAGAAAATCGCCACTTGTTATGGCAAGAATCTTGGTAATGTTATGGTCACGGAATTCAGTGATGGTGAATTTGAACCCTCTTTTGAAGAGACAGTGCGTGGGCAAGATGTATTCATCATTCAATCAACCATGCCGCCAACTGAAAATTTATTTGAATTATTATTGTTAATTGACGCTGCAAAAAGGGCTTCTGCAAAGTCAGTTATTGCGCTTATTCCATATTTTGGTTTTGCACGACAAGATAGAAAATCAAAACCTAGAGTTGCAATTGGTGCCAAATTGGTTGCCAATATGTTGCATACAGCTGGTATTGACAGAATCATGACAATGGATTTGCATGCAGATCAAATTCAAGGATTTTTTGAGGTCCCAGTTGACCATTTGTACGCCTCTACTATATTTTTACCCTATTTGCAAAAAATTGATACCGGTAATTTAATTATGGCAGCGCCTGATGCAGGTGGTGCTAAGCGTGCTAACTCGTATGCTAAAAAATTAAACCTTGGTTTAGCCATGTGCCATAAGCACAGAAAGGTGGCTAACGAAGTTGCAGAAATGACAGTAATTGGTGATGTTGAAGGAAAAGATGTTATTCTGGTTGATGATATGGTTGATACAGCGGGTACTTTAACCAAGGCTGCAGACCTATTTATTGAGCAAGGTGCCAAATCGGTTCGCGCCATTTGTACACACCCTATCCTTTCAGGACCAGCATATGACAGAATTGAAAATTCTAATTTGTTAGAACTTGTTGTAACTGATTCCATCCCTTTAAAAAGACAATCTAATAAAATAAAAGTGTTGGGTGTTGCTCAACTTTATGCTGATGTAATGAAGAGTATGGTGAACCATGAATCAATTAGCTCACACTTTATAATCTCGTAAAATTAATAACAAATAAATATAAAAATGAAAGAAGTATCATTGAGCGGTTCGCTTAGAGCGAACGTAGGAAAAAAAGATGCAAAAGCTGTTAGAAACAGTGGTCGAGTACCATGTGTTGTTTACGGTAATGGAGAACAAACACATTTCAGTGTTAAACATACTGATTTGCAAAAAATTATGTTTTCACCAGATGTTTTTGCAATCAATCTTGACGTTAATGGCAAAGCATTTAAAACCATTATTCAGGATTCACAACAACACCCATTAACTGACAAAATCATGCATGTTGACTTTTTACAGTTACAGGATGATAAATTAGTAAAAGTTGATATCCCTGTAACATTAAAAGGTAGATCAATTGGAGTTATGAATGGTGGTAGATTACAATTAGTATTTAGAACTTTAACTGTTCTAGGCTATCCAAAAGATATTCCTGATACTATTGAAGTTGATATCACAAACATTAAAATTGGAGGCTCTATTCGAGTAAAAGCACTTGAAAATGACAAACTTAGACTTCTAAATGCTTCTAATGCAGTAGTTGTTTCAGTTAAAATGTCAAGAGGAGCAACTCTTGAAGAAGAAGAGGAGGAAGCAGCAGCGGAAGCGGAAGCAGCGGAAGCAGCGGCAACAGCAGAAGCAGCGGCTGAATAGAATTTTATTGATAATTTATAAAAAAGGTGATTACATTTGTGATCACCTTTTTTGATTTACAGACATGAAATATTTAATTGTTGGGTTAGGCAATCCGGGAGAAAAGTACGAAAACACAAGACATAATGTTGGTTTTAAGGTCTTGGAAGCATTAATTCATGACACTGAAAATCGTTTTGAGATTGAAAAACTAGGGCGAATCGCTAGGTATAAATACCGAGGTCGCACTTTGATTCTACTTCAACCTTCAACTTATATGAATCTGAGCGGAAAAGCTGTTAAATATTGGATGACTAAAGAGAAAATCCCATTAGACAGGGTCCTTGTCATTACAGACGATTTGGCGCTTCCATTTGGAAAGTTAAGATTAAAAGGAAAAGGCAGTGATGCCGGTCATAACGGACTAAAAGATATAATTAGTGTTTTAAATACTAATCAATATGCAAGGCTAAAGTTTGGAGTAGGTAATGCTTTTGCAAAAGGGAGACAAGTTGATTATGTCTTAGGAGAATGGGATAAGGAAGAATTAGATCAATTATCAGAGCGCTTAGGTATAGCTTCAGAATTTATCAAGTCATTTGTGACAATTGGTTTGGAAAAAACAATGAGTTCTTGGAATAATAAATGATTTAATAACGCCTTTTGAATAAAGCAAAATTAGTGTTATTATAAACCAAGGAAAACTCTAACCCTCCTCCTCTCCTATACGTGCCTAATTTAGAAATTGTAATGTCGTATGACATGCCGAAAGACCAATCACCATTTTCAATTCTAAATACTGGGGCCACAGCGTCTCCTACTCTATAAGCCATTCCCATTGCTAACACAACCTTTTTTCTAAGTCTAGTCACTTGACTTCCAGAACTCTTTTTATATCTTAATAATGCAGCAAGTAAAGTTTCTGTGTGTGGCCCTTGTCTGAAATGATTGGCTAACATTTCAAATCCAACATAAGATCTTGAAAAATCTCTTTTGAATAATGAATGGAGCGTTAACTTTTTGTTCAATTCTTCAAAAGAACCGAAATTATAATATATGGTTGGCGTATTAAAATGATACACAGACACACCAATATTAAATACGATATCTTCTGACTTTCTATAACGCTGATGAATGCCACCATATTGATATAAAAAACCAACCGAAAGATCAGGGTATATTTTTGAATTTAAACCATTGGTTTCCTGAGGATTTATTGCAGGATCGAACACGTTTCCATCAAACTGATTGGAAAATATAAGGTTTTCATAAGATCCAGATTTTTGACCCATACCTGCCTGAAAACCTAATGCCAAAACCTGATCACCTGCAATGGGTACAATTGTAGATATTGTAGAAAAAATCTGTTTTGTTCCAAATTTACTATCCCCTCCAACATCATTATACATTTGTAACCCAATTCCAAGAAAAGCACCTTTATTCTTTGGGGTTTTAAGCAGGTTAAAGTCCACTGCCAATGCGGTTGTGAAGAATTTAGTATTAGCATTTAACCATTGACTTTTATGATTAACTGTCAGTCTTTCCCAACCTTTGTATAAACCTGTAAACGCTGGGTTTACCATAATGGGAGATCCATTTAATTGTGTGAAATGGATGTCTTGACTAAAGCCAAAATTGCAAATTAGAAAAGCCAATATGATTAAAATCTTGCTCATTTCTATCTTGCTAATGTAATATTCCCTGTTGTTTTAACCTCTTGTCCGGTATCCAAATTGTAAGTTAATGCGTAAGCATAAATTCCTGTTGTTAATAATTCATTGCGGTAGGTCCCGTCCCAAAAACTGTCAGGTGAAGTAGTTTCAAAAACTAAATTCCCCCAACGGTCAAAGATGAAAAGATTAAAGCTAACTACATCATTGCCGACAAAAAACTCTAGAAAATCATTTAGGCCATCTGCATTTGGAGAAAACCCAGTTGGCATATGAAAACCTGTGAAACCATCTACAGGGTCTTCTGGAATAATGATTGGATCTTCCGGATCTTCCTCAATAATATTAAAATAAGCAACAATTGTATCACTAGCTATTAAACTAATTGTGTCATTTGGAAGAAGAGGAAAATTCAAGAGATGATTCTTTGACTCCCAATGATCAAATATAAACCCTGGGTTTGCCTCAGCTTTAAAATAGGTGTCAATGTTTCCAAAATAAGTTCCTGTCCAGTCGTAGTAAGGCAACCATAAGGAATTTATTTTAACCTTTCCAGCACCTGCAGGTTGCACATCTATTGTGATATCGAAAGGTCCAACTAAATCATAACAATCAATTAACCCTGCAGATAAAGCAGCACAACGGTTATCAATAAAATTTTTAAGCGTCTGAACATTAGCTTCCCATTGTCCATAAGAGCCTCCCCATCTATTAATTTGACCTTGCATTTCTGGTCGAATGACATCTATCATGCTATCTAATATCGTATGCATGCTAGTACAAGAAAAAATGCCATTTGACAAATCAATATATCTTGAAATATAGTCATGTTCAAATTGCGGGTTTTCCATAAGTTTATTGAGGATGGTAATGTGACCTTGCGGGTCGGACCCTCCTGATAAACTTTGTGGATCACAAGGATCGGCATCTGAGCCAGTGTTAGGAATGCCAGTGTAGTTGACATAATGACCAAACGTGGCATCCATATCCCAAAGTGCATATCTAAATTTTTTCTTATCACCATTGGGATTATGGCCGTGCCACCAAGCTGTATTCCAGTTTAACCAATCAGCACAGACGGTATAAGAATTAAGGATAATATAATCTATTAAACTACCTGTATTATATAAACTATCAACATGATCATAATTTGCTTGAACTGCCAAACTATTGTTCTGAATAAAATTAAATAAATCATTCCAGTGGTCTGTAGAACCATATTCAGCCCAAGTGCCTCCCCATGTTTTAATAAAATCTAAATCATTTTGATTATAATAATAATCTGTAAAATCGAGATCATCAACTTTCTCTCTAATTTCATAAACTCCCCAATATTGACCATTGACATAAACAATACAGGATTGATTTGTTCGTTCATCCATTTTTAAATCTCCCAATTGCGATAAAGTATGAACATAGGCGTCCCTGATATGGGCTCCATCTTCAAACGAATAATTATCATTTGCTGCAGCTTTAACGATAATTCTTTTAAACTTATCACGAGATTTATTATTGAAAATTTGATGATCTATTCTTCTACTATAGCCCATCTGATCTCTCATAATAAAGTCAAATCCTCTTTGTGCATATGCCCAAGAATCATTTCCGTGTTTATTATAATGTCCCTCACCTTTAGCTACTAGAGCGAAGTTAGTTTCGTACATTTCGAATGCACCTTCAAAATTATTGAAGAATGATCCTGGTGCATTATTATTCAAAAAATCCTCAATTTCATCACCGCAAACTGATAAGATCGGAATTGAATGGGTACTATTTATAAAATAAGTATGGGTCATTGTAAAGCTTGGTGGGGTTGAGGGATCAAAGGAAAAACCTTTCGCCCTTAGAACAGTTGTTGCACTCACTTGAATTGGGGATACATATACTGGAGATAACTGTGTAGGTCTTGAACCATCTATTGTATAGTGGATCTGCGTATTAATGCTAGAAACGGAAAGGTTGACCGTTTGTGGCGTGCCATAAAAACCTCCCACCACAGAGGCAACTGGTTGACTCGCATAGTAATTCATTGCACTTACATTTGGACCGTTGATACTTGGTGATGTAAACACTCCCCATGACGAACCGCCATCAGTGGTTCTTCCATACGAATGATCCACTTGGTTGATATTTACGATTCTTAAACTATCGACAACAGTGTTACTAGGCGCTGTTAATATAATCCATTCATTATTGGTTTGTGACAACCCAAAACTAGCATGAATTTGATTTGAAAATATCCCATCTCTACCAGAAAAGTACACTACTGTATATCCAAAGGCAGGAATTGTTCCAGAAGGAATCTGCCACTTATTTAAATTGGTGCTCTTGTCAGATAAAAAATAACCCGTTAAATCAAAAGGTACTTGACTTGGGTTATAAAACTCTACCCAATCCTCTCTCTCTCCAAAAACATCAGTGGGGCCACTTAAATTGGCACATGAATATTCATTAATAACGACCTGACCGTAAAGAGAAACTGTCATTATCAATGTAAAACATAAAATTAACTTCTTTTTCATTTTATTTCATACTTAATTCTATCGAAATAAAATTAACTCACCTATTCTTTTTCTTTCAAAATTATTGGGAGATGACAAGGTATTTGTTGTTTTGAGTTTAAATTCCATTTATCTACTAAAATAGCGTAAATATTAACAAAATCCTTAAATATGGGCTTACTTTATCATTGATAAACAGATTCAAAAATAATATTCATTAATTTACAACGTTGTTAAAGGTATGTTTATATTATGTTAATTTAGCATTAAAAATAATTCAAAATTGAAATCTTAATTTTATGAAGTTTTTTACTTATCTATTTGCTTTTTCTATGCTTTTCCTATCGTGTGAAAAAAATGAAGGGAAAGGTGGTACCTCAACCATTGAAGGTCATTTAAAGATAATCAACCTTAATAATCAAGGAGAGTTCATAAGTTCCTATGCTGGAGCGGATGAAGACATTTATATCATATACGGCCTTGATGGTTTAACCTATGACGATAAGATGTCAACTAGCTTAGATGGCTCTTATAGATTTGACTACCTTAATCCTGGCTCTTATCAGATTTTTGCTTATTCAAAGTGCGATACCTGTGCGAGCGGAAAAGAGGCCATTATAAAAACGGTGGTCATTTCAGAAAAAAAGGAAGTTGTAAACGCAGGAGAAATTGTAACTTATGACTAAACAAGTACTAAGTCTTCTACTAATATTTAGTCTTTATTCATCTTATGCTCAAGTTCAAGATGCTGAGTTATGGACAGGGATTGGCATTGAATCAAAATTAATCAAGAAGTTAAGTGCTGAACTTACTATTCAAAATAGGTTGAATAATAACATGTCAGTTGTTAAAAACACATATGGTCAATTTGGCTTAGACTATAAAATTAGCTCAAAGATTGATGCCGGTTTAACTTATAGATTGGCAAGAAAAAACAAACTGGAATATTATGAAAGCGTTCACAGACTTTGCTTAAATGCCAATTATTCGTACAAAATCAAAAAAACAGGGCTATCTTTTAAAGTTAGGGCTCGCTATCAATATAGCTTTGATCGTTTTAGCACCATTAATCCTTATATTTTACCTGATCAAAAATCATTGTATCGAATTAAGTTGACCACGGCCTATAAAATTAAATCACTTAAAGTCATAAAGCCATTTATTAATGGAGAGGTGTTTTTTGGACTAGATCAAGATGTAAAACACGAACTTTTAACCTATCGGCTTAGCGGCGGAATTAATGTTATACCGAATAAACGGCATACAATCAAGGTACGATACATCTTTGAGAATAATTTCGAAGACATTCCAAATGTAAATCACATTTATGCTGTTACGTATCAGTACGACTTAAAAGGCAAATTATTCAACTAAAAGCAAATCTATTTGTTTTTTTACTAGACTTACTTTATCAATTTTAACCGTCACAAGATCTCCAACATTGTATTCGTCACCATGTTTTGTTCCAATAACAGAGTAGGCTTTCTCGTCAAAGTAAAATCTATCACTCAATATTGATTTAAGCTGGATCATACCTTCACAATGTAATTCGCTCATCTCAACATACATTCCCCAATCAGTAATTCCAGTAATTTTACCTTGAAACTCCTCTCCAATTCTGTCTTTAACATAATAAGCTTGGAAAAATTTTTGAGAATCACGTTCTGCGTTTACCGCCCGTCGCTCAGTTTGTGAGATATGTGCCGCCGCTTCAACTAAACCTTTATACTGTCTATTGTTATTGAGCAACGTATCCTGTAATACTCTATGAACTAATAAATCAGCATATCTTCTTATGGGAGACGTAAAATGGGTATAATATGTAAATCCAAGTCCGTAATGCCCTATGTTCTTAGTGTCGTAAATAGCTTTTGCCATTGTTCTTATCGCCATACTTTGAATCATTGAAAAGCTAGGTTCATCTTTCATTTCGGCAAACAGGTCATTCATTTTAGAAGCAATCTCACTATCCCTATTATAACTAAAGTCTTTGTCGAACTTTTTCAGAAAAACTTTAAATACCTCAACTTTTTCTGGATCGGGTTTATCATGGATTCTATAAATAAATGGGACTAGAGTTTTTCGTTTGGCAAGATCTCCTACAAACTTACCGACTTTTCTATTCGCCAAAAGCATAAATTCTTCGACAAGCTTATTAGAATCTTTAGTTGTTTTTTTATAGGCATTTATTGGCAAACCTTCATCATTGAGTTCAAATCTTAACTCCTGACTTTGTATCTCTAATGCTCCATTTTGAAGTCTTTTTTTTCGCAAATTTTTTGCAATCTTGTCAATGTCCAGTAAGGTATCAGAATAATTTCCCTTTTTTGTTTCAATAATTTCTTGAGCTTCTTCATATGTGAACCTGCGATCTGACAAAATAACAGTTTTGCCAAACCATTCAGAATAGACCTTTCCTTTTGAATCAAGCTCAAAAACAGCTGAAAAAGTAAACTTCTCTTCATTAGGCCGAAGAGAGCAAACGCCATTTGACAAATGTTCTGGCAACATAGGTACTACTCTATCAACTAAATAAACAGAATTCCCCCTTTTATATGCTTCTTTATCAAGTTGTGACCCAGGAAGAACGTAATGACTTACGTCTGCAATATGAATACCTACTTCAAGGTGTTCATTCTCCAAATATTTTACGGAAATTGCATCATCAAAATCCTTAGCATCAACTGGATCTATAGTAAATGTTAAAACATTTCTAAAATCTCGTCTCTTTTCAATTTCTTCTGGATCTAATTCAATTGAAATATTTGCCGCTTCCGCCATAACGTCGTCAGGAAATTGAAACGGAATATTATTCGCAGCTAGTATGGACTTCATTTCAGCATCATTAGATTCAGGTCTTCCTAAAACATCAATAATTTCACCAAATGGATTTTTTGCCTTTTCCGGCCATTCCAATAATTTTGCAATGGCCTTATATCCTGATTTTGCACCATTTAATTTTGATAATGGTATAAAAATATCAATATCAATTTTTGGGTTATCTGGAATCAAGAATGCGAACTTTTCATTTAACTCAATCGTTCCAACAACCTGTTTATTGGCACGTTCAACAATCTCAACTACTTCTCCCTCAATATTTCTTCTATTCTTTTGGTGAAAAACATGAACCTTTACCAAATCGCCATGTAAAGCTCGATTTATTGACTTTGGCGCAATAAATATATCTCCTTCATCTGTAATTACATAACCCGCTCCTCTTCTAGTAATTTCTATTTTACCCTTGAGTAATTGAGTTTGCTTCATTAATTTAAACTGTCCTTTTGGCATTTCTTTTAGTTGTCCTTCATGTGAAAGGTCAACCAATATGCTATATATTAACTTTCTATCTTCCGATTTGTTTTCATTTAAAAAACTAGCGATTTGCTTATAATTATAGGATCTATTTTGAGCCTCTTTAAAAAAATATAGGATTGATTTTCTAAGTTTTGTCTTCTTCTTGTTAGACTTAAGGTTGGGTTTTCTTTTCATTCATAAAAAAATTCTCAATAAAATTAGGTATAATTTAGCGTAAAAGTTAGATTTGTATATTAAATTTTACAACAGATGTTGGATAGCAAAATTGAACTTGCCCTGAACGATCAAATTGAAAAAGAAGCTAACTCTTCTCATCTCTATTTGTCAATGGCCACTTGGGCTGAACAAACCGGTTTAAGTGGAACGGCTGAGTTTTTATATGCTCACTCTGATGAAGAGCGTTTGCATATGCTAAAACTTATAAAATTTATCAATGAACGAGGTGGTGTCGCGAAAATTCCTAAATTAGAAGCTCCAAAGGATGATTTTGATTCTTTGGGTGATTTATTCATGACATTGTTAAATCATGAAATTATGGTAACCAATTCAATCAATGGTATCGTACACCTGTGTATTGAGCAACAAGATTATACTACTCATAATTTCATGCAATGGTATGTTGCCGAGCAGCTTGAAGAAGAGGCATTGGCTAGAAACATCATGGATAAATTAAAACTGATTGGATCAGATAAGAGTGGTCTTTATCTTTTTGATAGGGATATCATTAAATTAATAACTGTTGAGGCTGAAACAACGAAATAAAATTTGGCACTATTTTAGCAAGGTTGAAAAATATTAGATAAAAAATTGACTCGTAGAATTTATATATTGACATTTTTGATGTTGTTTGTGTTCACCTCAACTACTAATCAGGGGGGACCAAGGCAAGGTAAGGATACACCTTCAATTCTGAAGGCTTTATATATTTATAATTTTGCTACTTTAACTGACTGGCCTTCTGAATATCGGAAAGGTGATTTTACCATTGGTATTTTCAGTAGTTCTGACAATGTTTATAATGAGCTAAAGAAAAAATACAATGGGAAAAGTGTTGGTCAGCAACAAATTAGTGTAGTAAAATATAGTAGTTCAAGTCAGCTTTCTAAGGCCAATATTATCTTCTTAGACCGTTCGAGCAGTCATATGATAACTGACATTAATACAAAATTAAAAAACAAGAGTACATTGTTGGTAACAAATAAATCAGGTTACCTTTCTAAAGGTTCTATCATTAACTTTATAGAGGTTGATTCTAAACAGTCTTATGAAATCAATGTGAAAAATGCCAAAAAAAGAAAATTAGTGATTGCCAGCGAACTTGAAAGGTTGGCAGAAAAAGTTATTAGATAAATGAAAATATTCGTATACATATCAATGTTGTTTCTGGTGTTAACCACATCAGTAGCCTCGTATGCGCAATCTTCAAATAACCATGTGATCAAAGCATTGGACTTTTATAAAGCAAAGGACTATAAGCAGGCCAAAATTTGGATTGATTCCGCGCTTTATAGCAATCAAGTCAACGACGATAGAACATGGATGTTAAGAGGATTGATATACAGAGGGCTCAGCTATGATGAAAATCCTAATTATAGGATTACAGCACTTGAATCGTTCAACAAGTCCAAAACATTGACGACCAATGCAGGTGTTCAAAAACAAGCAAACTCTGCTATTTATAATACGAATATTATGACTTATAATGAGTCTATTCAATTACTAAAAGCTGGTAAGCTTAATAAAAGTGAATCAAGGTATCAAGTTTACAAGGCACAGTTCTTAAAGTATTACGACGCGACATATAATTTTGATGAAACTGATATCTTCTATTACAATGCTTTAGGTTCAGCATGGCAAACAAATAATAATTACGCTGCTATTGAAGATCAATTAAAACAACTTAATACAGCTGTAGAAAAATTCGAGAAAACATTAGCTATTGACAAAGATAACTACTCTGCTAATTATGGAATAGGAAGTGCTTATTTCAATCAAGGTGCTAGCTTGATTGAAAGTTTAAAAGAAACTGCAGATCTTCAAACTATAGCAACTGTTCAGGAGGTTGCACTTAAGCTATTCAAAAACGGTCTCCCTTATTTATTAAAAGCACACGAATTGGAACCTGAAAACATGGAAGTTATTCGTGGATTAAGAGACATTTACCGCAGTATGTATGATGATGAAAAGTTTAAACACTATTCTGAATTACTTGAAAAATTGCGAAACGACTCAAAATCGAATAATTAAATCTCATTTATGAGCTTTAGACTAACAATCGGTAGGAAAATTGGCTTAGGATTTGGATTTTTAATTCTATTGATCATTGTTGTATTTGGTGCAACTTATTTTGCTGTAAACAAAGGAATTAATACTTTTGAAGCAAGTGATAAAACTTCCAAAACCCTTATTGAGTCCATTACACCGTCAAAAGAAAAAATTGCTGACATTCGAATAAAGATTTCCGAATCAATGCAATTTGCAAAGGAATGGGCGAATGTGCAAAGTCGTAATGATGCCCCCAATAAAATCAGACTAAAGACCTACATTAACAAATCTATCCCTGAATTTGAAGGGGATATCAGTAAATTAGCTGTTAATTGGGAAGATGAAGAGAATAGGGTGCTGTTTGATTCCATTAAGACATTAACTAGAATTTTATTTGACTACTATATTGAGATCATGGATTATCTTCCTGATCTTGAAAGCTATAACGGTAATCTTAATGTTTTTTTGGCCAGAGATTTAGTTGCTCAAGAAGGTGCCATTGAGAAGGTAACAGATGGTATAGATCAACAATTAGAATTACTACAAGATAATTTTGAAACGAAAGAAGAAGAGCTTTTAAAGATTTCAAGAAAAGCCTCAATTGCCTCAACTGAAACCTTTGAGGGTCTTAGATTTTATTGGATTCTTGGTGGGCTTCTAATTTTACTTGCCATAATCATTGCTGTTTTTACCACCCGATCAATCGTTGGCCCGGTTCGATATTTACGACGTGTGCTTCTTGCCCTTGGAAAGGGGATCATTCCCGAACATTCAGCAAGCGTAAGTAATGACGAAATTGGAGAAATGTCTCTAGCTATGAATCAGTTGGTAACTGGTTTGAAGAAAACCACTGAATTTGCCAGAGAAGTGGGACAAAGTAAGTTCGATTCTGTTTACCAACCTTTAAGTAATGAAGATGAATTAGGACATGCCTTATTAGTGATGCGTGACGAATTAAGGGAAACTGAGAAAAACCTAGAACGAAAAGTTGAGGAAAGAACAGAAGAAGTTGTTAAGCAAAGAGATGAGATAGAAAAACAAAGAGGGAAGTTACATGAACTTTATAAAGATGTAACAGATAGTATAGTATATGCAAAACGACTTCAAAATACAATATTACCATCACCAGAAAAAGTAAAACGTATTTGCCCAAATTCAATGGTTTTATATAAACCTAAAGACATTGTATCTGGTGATTTTTATTGGTTTGAAGAAATTAATGACAAGTCCTTATTTGCGGTAGTTGATTGTACTGGTCATGGTGTTCCTGGTGCATTTATGAGTATTTTGGGATCTAATGGTTTAAATTCTGCACTTGGTGAAGCTAAACTAGACAAACCAGCAGAAATATTAGACTTTTTGAATAAAAGTATTCATGATTCTTTACACAAAAATGATGAAGGTAATGAGGTTCGTGATGGAATGGATGTTGCTATATGCTCTATAGATTACAAAACTTTAACACTTGAATATTCAGGGGCTAATAATCCTCTATATGTTATACGTGACGGTGAATATTTGATTACTAAGCCAAATAAGATGGCCATTGGATCTTTTGCACCAGGTCAGTCTTCTTTTACAAATCATAAAGTCCAACTTAAAAAAGGCGATACAGTATATATATTCTCAGATGGTTATCCTGATCAATTTGGAGGACCAAGGGGTAGAAAATTGATGTATAATAACTTCAGAGATTATTTACTTCAAGCAAAAAATGAGAAGATTGATGACCAAGCTGAATTTTTAAACCAAAAACTAGTTGCTTGGCAAGGTAAAATGGATCAAATAGACGACATTCTTTTGATTGGTTTAAAAATCTAAGAATGAAGCTACTATTGACCTCAATACTGACGCTCTGTTTAAGTGTAATTTCGTATGCTCAACATAGTGTAAAGTTTGACTCTTATACAATTGAGGATGGTCTCTCTCAAAGTCATGTTACAGACATTGTTCAAGATGATTTAGGCAATATTTGGTTGTCGACGCAAGATGGTTTGAACAAATTCAACGGCTATAAATTCAAAATTTTAAAAAACCAGGTTAACGACTCAGCATCACTCCCTAATAATTGGCTGCACTGTTTAACCAAAGGACGAAACGGCAAATTGTGGTTTGGCTCCAATAGAGGTATTGGTAGTATCGATCCGAAAACTGAAGAGATTGAAAAAATAAATCGGAAGAACTATCCTACATTGAAAGGGTATATTTTTACTGAACTGGCAATAGATAAACGAAATTTTCTTTGGGCTCTATCAGAAAAGCACGGTATTAATGTTATTAACACCGAAACAAAAAAAGTTAGAGTTATTGGAACATTGGATAAAGCTGCTGATTTCTCAACGTTGTTTATTGACCAAAACGAAAAGTTATGGATTGGTACACAATCTGGGCGTGTATTTTATTCTGAATTTCCATATGAAATTTTCAAAGAGGTAAAATCTGAAGATTCAAATCTAAAATCAAAAATCAATTCCTTTTCCAATTATAAAACAGACGAGATTATCATTTGTACTGAAACAGGTGTTTTTACAGTAGATTCGAACCAAACGGCTACCTATTTTACAAAATTTTTAGAAACTCAATATCAGAACTTCACTTCCGTTTATATTCAATCTGATGATAAAATTTGGCTTGGAACAAAGGGTTATGGCCTGTATCTTTTAAAAAACAAAAATAAACCCTCTCCAACCTTATTTCAATATACAACGAACGCGTATAATTCCTTTAGTATATGTGATAAACACATTAATGTAATCTATCCTGATGAATCAGGAAATATTTGGATTGCAACTGAAAAAGGTGTGGCAAAGTTTGACAGCTATAAACAAGGTTTTACAATTATTGGTATTCATGACAACCCTGATAATGGATTAGTTGACCAAAGTGTCTATTCTTTTAACGAAGATAGAAATAATAATATTTATATCGGCACAAGGAAAGATTTAACCCTTTATAACCCAATAAAAAATAAGTTTTCTCATTTTTATAGAAATGAGAAAAACGAGCATTATTTGGTTAACATTTATCCTGAGACTCCTCAAAAAATTTGGTTAGGATTTGATGACGGGTTGTTTTTACTCGAAATTCAGTCTAAGACACAGTATAAATTTACCAAGATTAACTTTATGGAGAATGCCCTTGAGCGGAATATTAGAGTTTATCAAATCGTTCCATACAAGGACAATAAATTATGGATAGGTTCTCGGGCTGGATTATCACTTCTAAACAAAACAACTCTTGAGTACGAATCATTTTTGCCATCAAACCTAAGTAATAGTATTGGAGATGGTGCCATTAAAGTTATTTATAAGGATTTGAAAAATTCTTTTTGGTTTGTAACAAACAATGATGGTTTATACAAGTTAATTGAGGAAAACGATAAGAAAATTTTTATCCCTTATGCCATTCAAAAGTATGATGAGACAAGTACTCATGTTACCTCTATACTTCAGGTAGATACTAATCACCTTTGGTTAGGAACCTACGGGGAGGGTATAAAAAACATGGAATTAAAATCTGGGAAAACAACAAACTATACTGAAGCGAATGGTTTAGCCAACAATGTTGTATATGGGCTTTTAAGCGACACCGACAAAAATATTTGGATTAGTACTAATAAGGGATTATCACAATTTCTTACTGCTTCTGGCAAGTTCATTAATTACACTACCAATGATGGGTTACCTAGCAACGAATTCAACACCAACGCTTATTTCAAAGACTCAAGAAATAGCTTATATTTTGGTGGCATAAAAGGCTATACAAAATTTAATGTAAAAGATATTACGATTAATCCTATTCGACCAAAAGTGGTCATTTCAAGCATCACAATTCACAATAAACAAAAAAGTGCGGGAAAAAATGATGTCACCAGCAACAATACTTCAGATAGCACCTTTTTGGAATTACCTTATTATCAAAACGACATTTCTTTTGAATTTTTTAGTTCTCACTTTTCAAACCCAAATAAGAACACTTTTAAATATATGTTAGAAGGTTATGATGAGGACTACCATTATCTAGATGATGACAATAAGGTTCATTATATGAATCTAGATCCTGACAATTATATTTTTAAGGTTTATGGGAAAAACCCTGATGGCGTATGGTCAGAAAAACCAGCAATGGTCTATTTACAAATTACACCACCATTTTGGTTGACATGGTGGTTTAGAATTATCTCTTTCGCAGCCATTTTACTTATCATATTTTATATTTATCAAATACGAGTTGCTCAAATTAGACGTCAAAAGGTGAGGCTAGAACTAGAAGTTGTTAAAAGAACTAGAAAAATTTCTGAACAAAACAAACAAATTATTGAGCAAAATACACAGGTAGAATTACAAAAAGGTAAAATTGAGCATCAAAAGGAATTACTTCAAAAAGAGAAGGAAAAAGTAGAGGGTATCTTATTAAATATTCTTCCAGAGGGTACGGCAGCCGAGTTGATCAATAAAGGAAAGTCTAAGGCACGTTACTACAAAAGAGTTACTGTAATGTTTACTGATTTTGTTGGCTTTTCAAAAATTGCGGAAAACATGAAACCGCAAGATTTAGTAAGGCAACTTGATAGCTATTTTACCAATTTTGATAAGATTATTTCAAAATTTGACCTCGAAAAAATTAAAACCATTGGTGATGCCTACATGTGTGCAGGCGGTGTTCCAATTCGAAATAAGAGTAATGCTATTGAAGTTGTTTTAGCCGCCTTAGCCATTCAAGATTTCATGAAATCGTACAACGCCAAGATGAAAGAAAAAGGCAAGGAGCCTTGGCATATTAGAATTGGGATCAACACAGGAGAAGTCACGGCGGGCGTGATTGGTTCAAAACGTTTTGCATATGATATTTGGGGCTCAACAGTGAACCAAGCCCAGAGAATGGAAATGCATGGCGAACCTAATCATGTTAACGTTTCAGGGAATACCTACGAAATTATTGCGCCATATTTTGTTTGTAATTATAGAGGAAAAATTCAAACCAAACACAATGGTACACTTGACATGTACTATGTTGAAGGTATCAAGCCTGAGCTATCTATAAATGGTGAGGGTGAGTCACCTAATAAAAAGTTCTGGCAAATTGTTGACCTTCACATCTATAGTTCAATTAACTATATGAAAGCTGAACGTCATATCATGAAAGTATTAGAAGAGCAACTATCTTCTAACCTTCACTATCATAGTATTAGACATACCAAAGACGTTACAGAAGCTGCTGAACGAATTGCCCTTATGGAAGGAATTACTGATGAAGATTTATTCTTATTAAAATCAGCAGCCAGTTATCATGATGCTGGTTTTGTTGAGAAATATGACAAAAATGAGGAAATTGGTATGCGAATGGCCAGAGAAACGCTTCCGAAATATGGCTACACCAAAGAGCAAATTGATGTTATTGATGGCTTGATCAAATCTACCGAAATTCCACAAAGCCCAAAAACAATTCTTGAGGAAATTATGTGTGATGCTGATTTGGATTATCTTGGCAGAGATGATTTTCACAAAATTGCAGATTTATTACGTCTTGAACTCAGAGAACATGGCAAAATAAATTCTGACAAATTATGGGATGAAATTCAAGTTAAATTTTTGACACAACATACTTACTTTACCAAATCTGCGATAGCCATGCGTCAGAAAAAGAAGATGAAGCACCTTGAAGAAATAAAGGTAAAATTGAAAACGCATCAATACAAAGATTAATATTGAGGTAATTATATTAATAATCCAATAATTATTTTGATATTAGTTCTACTGAAGACGATACTAAAGAAACCTAAGATAATACAGGCTCTAAAAGGCTAAATTTAGAAATTGAAGATCGTTTATTATTGTCATAATTGGATTTTGGGTGAAAGAAACATCTTTTGTAAAACATAATAAAGGTAAGTGGGAAAAGTTTGAAAAGCTTTTCAAGCAAAAGAATAATGACCCTGATGAAATATCAGAATTATTTACTGAAATAACTGAAGATTTGTCTTATGCAAGAACATTCTATCCGAGACGATCAGTAAGAGTGTACCTCAACCATTTAGCTCAAGGTGTATTTACAAGTTTATATAAGCAGAAAAAACAGCCAGTAAAAGGCTTTTTTAAATTTTGGAAGACCACTGTTCCAATGGCTTTATACCATTCAAGAAAAAACCTGCTTTTAGCTTTAGTGTTTTTTTTAACCGCCTCAATTATCGGTGCAGTGTCACAAGAGTATGACGAATCATTTGCTGAAATTATTTTAGGTGAAGGTTATATTTCGGCAACCGAAGACAGAATTGCAAATGGCAATCCAATGGGAATTTATGGTGAAAGTGAAGAAGCATCAATGTTTCTTCGAATTACAATCAATAATATTAGGGTGTCCTTCTTTGCGTTTGTCATGGGGATATTCTTTGGTTTATTTACTTACATTATTCTTCTTCACAATGGAATTATGCTAGGTGCATTCCAATGGTGGTTTAAAGCAAAAGGATTATTATTAACATCATTCCTAGCTATCTGGATTCATGGTGCATTTGAAATATCTGCCATAGTTATTGCTGGCGGAGCAGGAATTACGCTTGGTAATGGTCTTTTATTTCCAAAATCACACAGTCGCCTCCAATCTTTAATTTTTTCTGGTAAACGTGGGATGATCATTTTATCAAGTTTAGTTCCAATTTTTATTATCGCTGGAACATTAGAAAGTTTTGTAACTAGGTACTATCAAAGTATGCCTCCAGCACTCAATTGGCTGATTATTCTGGGCTCATTTACTATTATCATATTGTATTATGGTATTTACCCCTTTATTGCAGCCAAACGGAATCCAGATTTAAGATTTGAAGAAAAACCTAGATATATACCGGAAAGAAAAATTATTCTTAGAAGAATCAAATCTACTGGTGAATTGTTTATTGACTCCACTTACAGTTTTATTCAAAAAGCTAAATTATTCTCAGCATTTTCGTTCAAATTAGTAATTAGCCTTTCAATGCTTTTAATGAGTATAATCTTCTATTTCGATTATTGGGACTTCAATTACGAGATGATGTGGTATGAAGTATTTGAGCAATTTTTTGGTTATGAAGGTGGATTCGATTGGTATAAATATTTGAGTTGGAGTTTTATCTTAACTCTAGTTTATACTATTACTCATTTCGTTTTAAGTCCAAATGAAAAAACAAAGACCACTAAAAATTTCTTTGCCTCAAATATAAGGTCATTGCCATGGTTATATGTGTTTTTTACAGCCATTACTGGTGTCTTTCTAGCAGTTGATTGGAGATTACTACTTCCATTTTTTGTCTTTTTGGGGTTTATAGTTTTACTTACTCCAATTATTATTTCAGAACAAAAAACTAATGTTTTTACTGCTATTGCAAGAACTTTTAAATTAATTAACCGATCATATGGCCAAACCATTGGTAATTCCTCTGCTATTGGCTCTATAATATTGATCTTCTTTTTTATACTTCACAATCCCTTTGGCCTTGGTGTCATTACATTTATTGATGAACTTTTAAGGGATCTATTGATTGGAAATACATTCTATTATGATGCCATCATTAATGGTTTTAATGCTTTTGTTTACGTTGTATTTTTAGCGTTTGCATTTTCGCTAGCTTTCACAAATGGGTATTATTTTTACCACTCCCTAATTGAAAAGCAGAACGCTAATCAGCTCAAAAGTGATATTGACACAATCGGTAAAAGAAGTAAAACATTTGAAACTCAGCTAGAATTTGAATAAATTGATCCTTATATTATGTCTATTTCTAGTTCAATCTCTAGATGCCCAAGAACTCTATGAACGAAACTTGGATAAGGAGAAGCTTGAATCCATGCGAGAATCTATTAAACATAAGTCAAAAAAACCGCCACGCTGGGCTTATAAGGACAAAAAAGAATGGGAAAAATCTCAAGGTTCAAATCAAGCGATAGAAAATAAAACCAAATCGAAAGTTAAAGATTATGAATCGCCTCAAAAATTTGAAGCTAAACCAAATGATTTTCGTTTTCCTAATTTCAATCTTGGTATTGGGGCCCAGATTATTATGTACCTTATTTTTGGTGCAGGATTAGCCTTTCTAATATACTTTCTATTCATCAATTCAAACTTTAAGGCAAATGGACAAAAGTATATTCCTATAGATTTAGATGATGTACCTCCATCAGAAATTCCACTTACTGAATTAGAACGCCTGTTGAGTGAAGCTTTGACGAAGCACGATTATAGAGGAGCGGTAAGAATATATTATCTGTTCATTTTAAAGGATCTCTCGCAAAAAGGATGGATCAATTGGACTAAAGAAAAAACAAATATCCACTATATTAATGAAATGCTGAATAAACAAGAGTCTGGACAATTTAATACTATTGTTCGATATTTCGAATTTATCTGGTACGGGAAACGTAACATATCTCAGGCTCAATTCAAAAATATTCAGCCTTCCTTTTTAACACTTTTAAATACTTTAGGCATTAAATAAATTGAGTAAACCTGTAAAAATAGCAATAGTAGTAGCTGCAGCTCTTTTAATAGGCTTCACTCTTTATATTGTCAATAAACCTAAAGAAGTTTTTGAAACAGAAGGTTGGCACAAATCTTTTTCACCGTCAGATAAAGGACCATATGGCACTTTCGTATTTAAAGAACTATTGGACACAAACGGTATTTTTGGAGATTTTGTTAAAATTAATAGCGCACTAGAAGAAAATTTGGTTGATAACGAAGATGAAAACGATATTTATCTATTTATAGGTGATGACTATTATATTGATCGAAGCGATTTTGATATTCTTAAAAATTTTGTTTCAGATGGTAATACAGCTCTAATTTCAAGTTATAATTTACCAGATTTTATTTTAGACTTTGTTTTTATTAAGTTAAACTCGGTATATAAAACAGTCTATGACACAACTATTCAGCTGATTTTTGATCATGAAAAGCTAACTGATAGTTTATATCAATTTAATTATATCTATAACAATAAACCTGAATTCTTTGATTGGCATGTTTTTAATGATAGCAATTTTCAATACCATGATGATGACGTAAAGGTTTTGGGAAGGAATCAAAATCAGGGCATTAATTTTATTGAAGTCCCATACGGTGATGGTAGTTTCTTTATCCATTCTATACCTTATGTGTTTACGAATATTTCAATGTTTCAAAATGATGGATTTACCTATGCTGAAAAAGTCATTGCTCATCTGCCTTATGGGATCGTTCAATGGGATGCATATAATTTAAGATCTCATTTTTCCTCTAATAATGAATCAAAGAAAAATAACAGATCAACCTCAAAAAGTAGAAGTTTATTTGAATTTTTATTTAAACATCAAAGCTTAACTTGGGCTTTTTTCACCCTACTGTTTACAGCTTTATTATATCTAATATTTAAAGGCAGAAGAAAACAAAAGGTTATTGGGCCTGTAGAGTCAAAAGAGAATTCTTCATTACGTTATCTAGAAACAGTCAGTTCACTTTATCTGCAGGAACGCAAACATGATAAACTAATTAGATTACAAAAAAAGTCATTTATTGATTTTATCGCTAATCATTATTTTATATCAAGTCATAAAATTGATGATAAATATATTACTAAATTAACTGAAAAATCAGGAATTAGTAAGGAGACAATTGTTAATATTTTTACAGAGCTTGAAACCCTTTCAAATCAGGAATTGGTAAGTGATGCTGAACTTATTGAACTACAGCAAAAAATTGAATATTTTTATAAAAAATGTAAGTAATTATGGAAGACAATAATACATCTACGCCTGAAGATAATCCAGAAGGGCAAGCTGAGAATAACGACTCACAAAAAAATGAGAATGCTGGTACTACAGATCCTAGTCTTGAAAATTCACCCCCCCTGGTGCCTGCTGCAGAACAACCTGTGGAATCATCAATTTTTGAATCTCGCCTGAATATGGGCTTGGTTAATGAAAAGGTCCTTGCGGCCAAACAAGAGATTGCTAATTTTATTGTAGGTCAACACGAATTAGTTGATTTACTATTGATTAGTTTATTTTCGAACGGACATGTGCTTTTAGAAGGTGTGCCAGGAATTGCCAAAACATTAACCGCTAAAGTATTATCAAAAACACTAAACGTTGATTTTTCTAGAATTCAATTTACCCCTGACTTGATGCCTTCAGATGTTATTGGTACTTCAATTTTTAATATGAAAAATTCGGAGTTTGAATTTAAATCGGGCCCTATTTTTTCCAATATTGTCTTAATTGATGAAATAAACCGTTCACCAGCAAAAACGCAAGCTGCATTATTTGAAGTAATGGAAGAACGTCAAATTACTTATGATGGTAAGGTGTATAAGATGTCATTTCCATTTTTGGTCTTGGCAACTCAAAACCCTGTTGAGCAAGAAGGGACATACAATTTACCTGAAGCACAGCTTGATCGATTCTTATTCAAGATTAAGATTACCTATCCAAGCCAAACAGATGAATTTGAAATCTTAAAACGTTTTAAAAACAGGAATAATGCACCAAGTTTAGATCATGTCAATCCAATTTTTGATGTGAAGTCTTTACAAGATATCCAAAATATTATTGAGCAAGTAAAAATTGAAGATCAACTTCTAAACTATATTTCTCTAATTACTGAGAAAACAAGAAATCATGCTAAAATATATTTAGGTGGTTCACCAAGGGCTTCTCTATCTATGTTAAAAGGGTCTAAGGCTTTTGCAGCAATCAGGGGTCGTGATTTTGTTATTCCTGATGACATTCAATACGTTTGTCCGCATGTCTTAAACCATAGAATGATTTTAACGCCAGAAGCTGAAATGGAAGGATTATCAGTAGAAGATGTAATCATGGAAATTTTACAGGAAGTTGAGGTTCCAAGATAGATGAGAATTATTAAAGGACTATATTTTACAACTTGGTTTTTTATTGCCTTATTGGGAATAGTTTTTGCGTTTATTATTGCATTTATATTCCCCATATTGCTTGTTGTTGCACAAGGTGCTCTTATTCTTTTATTAGGTCTTATTTTCCTTGAAACTTTTATTCTATTTATTCCAAAAAACCCCATTGAGGCCACGCGAAAAGTCAATCATCCAATCTCCCTAGGTGACGAAAACCCAGTAAAGATTCGATTGACTAATAATTATCAATTACCTATTAGAATGGTGGTTTATGACAACCCTCCAGTTCAATTGCAATTGCGTGATTTGTCCTTTACTTTTTTCTTAGGTTCTAAAAAAACAGAGCAAATTAATTATACAATTAAGCCAACGGAACGAGGCAATTACCAATTTGATAATATTTATGTATTTGTTTCAGCCTTCCTCCATTTTGTACAACGAAAAGTTGATATTGATGCTAAGTTAAAAATTGCTGCGTACCCCTCTATTTTGCAAATGAAAAAGATGGAATTAAAAGTGTTTACGAAAACGGCCAGCCTTGGCATTAAAAAAATTCGACGATTAGGACATAATAATGAATTTGAACAAATTAAAAACTATATTCAAGGTGACGATTTTAGAACAGTTAATTGGAAAGCAACAGGTCGAAGAAACGAATTAATGGTCAATCAATATCAAGATGAAAGATCGCAGAATATTTATTCCATTATTGATAAAAGTCGATCTATGAGAATGCCTTTTGAAGGCTTATCGCTCTTAGATTATGCTATTAATTCCACTTTGGCTTTTTCCAATATTGCGCTTAAAAAAGGTGATAAAGTTGGTTTACAGACCTTTTCTAACAAGTTAGGATCATTTTTAAAGGCAGAAAGGGGTGGTTCTCAACTGCGTCGATTGATGGAAATTTTATACAATCAAAAAACGCATTTTCTTGAAACAGATTTTAACCTACTTTATCAAAATATACGCAATAAAATAAAAGGCCGAAGTTTAATCATGCTTTACACTAATATTGAAACAGAATATGCCTTAAAACGGATTCTTCCACATTTGAAAAGAATCAATAAAAATCATTTATTAGTAGTCATTTTCTTTGAGAATACTGAAATCAATTCAGTGATTGAAGAGGCTCCAAAACATGTTGGAGATATTTACCTTAAGACTTTTGCTGAAAAATATAAAATGGATAAACGTCGCATTGCATTTGAACTTAAAAAAAACGGCATTCAAACAATTTTAACTACACCGCAACACTTGTCAATCGACACCGTTAATAAATATCTTGAAATGAAATCAAGAGGTATGATTTAATGAGAACTCAAGGTTAAAACTTTATCATTTTATTATCTTTAAGCCAAAGCTTATACTATGAAAAACTTGTTCACCATTCTAATTGCTATTTGTCCACTCGTTTCAGTAGGTCAAGCAGGTTATGAATTAGATTACGAACATGCTTCCAAATTAGCTGATGTACCCCTTGGTTGTATTGACAAAGCTTATCCTAATAAATTAGGGCAAGTATTGAATGATGCTCAAGATTTAAAGAGTCCTGAAAATCTTCATCCAGTATTTTACGGATGCTTTGATTGGCATTCTTCGGTACATGGACATTGGCTTTTAACCAAAATGTTAAACGACCACCCTAATACTGATTTGAGTCGTCGAATAGCAGCTAACTGGGACGACCGATTTACACTTCTTAATGTGCTAAAGGAGGTCAATTATTTTTCCATCAAGAACAATACAAATTACGAGCGAACCTATGGTTGGGCCTGGTTACTTAAACTCCAGATGGCACTCAAAACAACTAAACATCCAAACGCGAAACATTGGTATGCTGCTTTACAACCGCTGGCAAGTCTTATTGTCCAAAAATATAAAGATTTTTTACCTAAATTAATCTATCCGATTCGAGTTGGTGAACATACCAATACTGCTTTTGGTTTGTCTTTTGCCCTTGATTATGCCAGATTGGAAAAAGATACAGAATTGGAGCAACTAATTATTTCTCGCGCGCGTGACTTTTACCTCAATGATAAAGATTGTCCATTAAACTGGGAACCCAGTGGATTCGATTTTTTATCCCCAGGATTACAAGAAGCCAATTTGATGGCCGAAGTACTTTCAAATGAAGAGTTTAAATCGTGGATTAAGTTGTTCTTACCTAAAATACTAAAATCAAAATTTGAATTATCTCCTGGTCAGGTTTTGGATAGAACTGATGGCAAATTGGTTCATTTAGATGGCTTAAATTTTTCAAGGGCATGGTGTTTGTATAGACTAGCAAAACATTTACCTAAACAGAAAGCATTGCTTGTTCAGATTGCGGATTCGCACATTTCAGCCTCAAGGGATAATGTTGTAGGGAGTCATTATATGGGTAGCCATTGGCTTGCTTCGTTTTTAGTTTATGCGCTTGAAATGAGAGCGGAAATTGTAAAGTAATTTAGTAAAAATTGCACGTATTTAGATTATGACTAAGTCAGAATTTCAGGATTTGTTCAATCGATTGTATAGTCCACTATGCAATTATGCCAATACCATTTTGAAAGATTACGACCAATCTGAAGATATTGTTCAAGATGTATTATTTAATTTCTGGAACAAAAGAGATACTTTAGAAATAGAAGACAATAAAATTGAAAATTATCTTATTAGAGCCACTAAATTTAAATGCATTGACAATCACAGACAAGCAATAGTTAAACGAAAATATGAGTCGGAAACTATCCATTCTCAAGATTTGTTTGACATTCAAAGCAGTTCTGAAGCTCCTGACTACAAAAGCATCATTTTTGAAGCAATATCTCAATTGCCTGAAAAAACTCGAATCGTTTTTGTACTGAGTAAAATGGATGGTTTAAGTTATAATGAAATAGCCGAAAAATTAAATATCTCACCAAAAACTGTTGACAATCAGATGGGTAGAGCATTTAAGCATTTGAGAAAAATCATCAATTCAGAGCATTTATTCACTTTATTACTATTTTTTTTAATCCATGGTAGGGGTTAGCAATATATTTAACGACAATTAAAGAGATGACCAATATTGATCACATATTAGCCAAGCATTTTTCAGGAAGCGAACTTAGCCCACCTGAATTAGATACGCTTTCAGAATGGAAGGCTAAAAATAGTCAGGAATATAATGCTTTGGAACAAACTTTGGCAAATACTGAAGGTTCTAAATACAAGACTTTTGATACACCAACAGCATGGAGAAAGATGGAAAGCCGCATTGAGAACACAAACCCTAAGGTTTTTAATCTAAAACCCATTTTAAGATATGCCGCCGCAGCATCAATAGCCATTTTATTAGGAATCGGAGGGTTTAAATATTTTTCAAATACTCAAAATTTTATAACCATTTCTAATTCTACAAGTGCAGTTATGCCAGTTAATTTACCAGATGGTTCAAACATATTTTTAGCTCAGCATTCTACTCTTGATTATCATCAGGACTTTAAAATGAACAGAAGTCTTAAGTTAGATGGAGAAGCATTTTTTGATGTCTCAAGAGACGAGACTCATCCCTTTACAATTAGTACAACCTACGGAAAGGTTGAAGTTTTAGGAACTTCCTTTAATGTGAATACTAACGAAAGTAAAACTATTGTTAGTGTTAAGTCTGGTTTAGTTGCACTCAAAAATAAAGAACAAGTTGTACAATTATCTATTGGAGAATCTGCTTCAAGTGACGGTAAATCGATTAGTGAAATAACTAAGGTAAAACCAAATTACCTGTCGTGGAAAACGGGGGAATTTACATTTGATGATATCCCATTACCTGAAGCTATCAATGATCTTAAAACCTATTTTACAGATGCCATTATAGCGTACAATTCTTCACACGTTTGTGGAGTTACTGGTAAGTTTAATCATCAAAATATTGACGAAATTATAGAAGCCATTGCTTTAAGTTGTAACTTAGAATTCTCAAAAGAGGGTAATAAGTTGATCCTAAAATAATGAATCGATTTATCTTAATTATAACTTTATTTCTTAGTCAATCTGTTCTTGCTCAAAATTTAACAGAAACTACTGTCGATCTTGATTTTAAAAACCAAACCATTCTGCAATGTCTGAAGGCAATAGAAAAAACTACTGGGTTCACGTTCTCTTACAACCTTACCATCATTCGTCAAGAAGATAAAAGGGTTAATCAAAATTTTAACCAAAAAAAAGTTGGTCAAGTATTAGATGTCATCTTAGCTAATACTACTTTAACCTATCGTGAAATAGCCAATCAAATCACTATTTATTCTGATCAAAAAAAATTGAATACTGTGAGTTTAAGTGGTTATATAATTGACAAAAACTCTCATGAGAAAATAATTGGAGCACAATTGTATTTTCCGTCTATTCAAACTGGATGTGTTACTAATGCTTATGGCTTTTATCATATCAATATTACCAAAGGTACTTTTGAAATTATCATCTCTTCAATCGGAATGAAAAAAAAGGTAGAAACTATTTCGATAGATAATGATATAATGCTCAATTTCGAACTAGAAGAAGATATTCTTTTACTAAACACGATTGAGGTAAATGCGAATAAGAAGGATACTTCGCAAAGTACTGATAATTCAACTTCTGCTTTAGAAAAGGTAGAAATAGAACCTCTTGTTTTGGTCCAAACACCATCATCAAATGGATTACCAGATGTTACCAAATATATTCAAAATATTGCTGGTGTTCAACCACTTTATGACGGCTCATCTTCCTATACGGTTAGGAATTTACCCAATGGTAATAATCTCATTCTCTTGGACGAAATTCCTATTTATCATCCTAACCATTTATTAGGATTATATTCTATTGTTAATTCCAATGCAGTTAAGTCTGCGAGTCTTTACAAAGACCATATTCCCGCAAAATTTGGTGTTAGAAATTCTTCGATTTTACAGATTTATACCAAAGAAGGCAATTTAAATAAATTTCAAGCTTCTGGTGGTTTAGGAGCTAATGTCCCACATCTCAGTTTAGAAGGTCCAATCATTAAAAATAAAGCTTCATTTTATCTCTCTGGAAGACGCTCGTTTAATGCACTTAATGCCATTAATTTTTGGTCTCCAACTGATTTACCCAATCCTGACTTTTTTGATTTAACCTTAAAAGCGAATTATAAACTAGATTACCAAAACAGAATTTACCTAACCAGTTATATTGGAAACGATCGAATAAATGATACAACGGGGGTTTATAACTGGGGTAATAAAGCCTTTTCTTTCAGATGGAATAGAGTGATATCAGATAAGACCTTTACTAATCTCACACTCATCAATAGTATTTTTAATTATAACGTCAATAAATCACGTGCTTCAAGTGTGTTTGGTCAAAAAGTCTTTTCTAGCCAAGTTAAATATGATGTATCCTATTTCGTGTCCAATCAAGATAAGATTAATTATGGTGTTTCTATACTCAATACTAGAACACAAAGTGACGAGACTGAAAATGGCACTATTTTTCTGAGTCGAAATAACTTTGAAACGGCATTTTACGCTTCGCTGAATAGACTTGTTAACCCCAAACTGAAATTCGAAGCTGGCTTGCGATTGCCATTTAATTTTCATCTAGGCACTCAGGACACTTCATTATTTCTCCAGCCCAATCAAAGTTTCCAACAAGTAATTTATTCCTTAAATAAAGCGTATGATTTTAAATTTTCTCTAGACCCAAGATTTTTACTCACCTATCAACTAGATGCCAAAAATACATTAGAGTTTTCTCAAAACATTGCAACACAATTCATTCATATCATTAATTATAATACAGAAATATTACCTGTTCAAATTTGGACAACACCATCAAAATATTTAAAACCTGAACGAAATTATCAAACTACTATAGCTTTGACACATAGAAAAAACTATTTAACATTGACTGGTGCGCTTTATTATCGTTTTGTCAACCACGTCATTGATTTTGCACCAGCCATCTATTCTGAAATATCAGAATTTGAAAGTAACTTATTGAGTGGTCATTTGCATGCAACAGGTTTAGAATTTATGGCTCGGTATCAAAAAACAAAACAATACTCTGCATTTGTGTCTTATGACCTAACATATGCAAAACAAAAAGTAAACGGGATTAATAATGATTTGTATTATACAGCCACAAATAACCGACCTCATTACTTTACATTTAATCAATATTTTATTCGTTCCAATAAATGGGAATTTGGCAGCAACATTGTGGTACACTCTAAAACAGCCATTACATTGCCTACTGGAAAATTTGAAATCAACGGGATAGAATACCCACTATATGATGGCACCAAAAACACCAGTCGTTTACCTATTCACCACCGGCTTGATTTATCTGCAAAACGTACACTGGGGATCAAAAAACAAAAGAACAGAGGGTATTTAATGATGACATTTACAAATATATATGGCAGAGGTAATGTTTCTAATGTTTACTTGACTAATACTGATGAAAATAAGCTTAATTTCGTAAGTCAAAACTATATTCCTCAAACCGTTTATTTATATTACTATATTAAGTTCTAAGGCATGTTGACCAGAGCATATCATATCATAATTTTAGCCATTTTAATAAGCGCATGCGATAAAAAGCCGATTGATATTAGCACTCCTGCCTCAACTCAAATAATTGTTAATGGTCGATTTACAGATTCATTAGACTACCAAACCTTTAACGTCACTTTTAGTTCCCCTATTCAAGGTCAACAATACACTCCAATTGAAACAGCAAAAATTCAGATTGAACATGATAATACCGTTTTTACTTTTAGTTATTTAGACAGTGGTAAATATCAGTCTGACTTACCGTTTGCAGGACAATATGGCGATAATTACAAAGTAAAAATTGAGGTAAACGAAATTGAAGCAGAATGCCAAACTGTGATGCCTAGCCCAATCTTAATTAATGATCTTATTATTGACAGAGACACCTTATCAAGTTTTACCAATTTAACTTTGAACATTAACTCTCCTGTCGATCAATACTTTATATTTAAACAGTATGAAGGGTTAGAGGATAGCTTAGGAGTAGATACTATTTGGACTGAACAATTGGCTGGAATTTCAAATATCTATCCCGTTTATGTCGGACAAAATGAAATTAGTTTATTTAATGAGTTTGAGTATTTTATTTCAGATACTAATCTTATTTTGAAAATTGATGTTTTTTCTATTAGCCCAGATGTTGCTGACTATTTAAATAAGCTTAATCAATATAGCAAAAACCAGTCAACCACCAATCTCTTTGTTAATCCTCCCCATTTTTACGCCAATGGTGTTTACGGTTTAACCTATGGCACAACTACTACTTCAATTATCAAGGCCTTATAATTAGTAAACAGTTCCTTTTCCTACTTTTTAAATAAACGAAATTCACTAATTTCTAAGTGATCTCACATTTTTTTATACTTTTTTCTATCTAGGATAGGGGGGTATTCGTTTTACTCCGACTTTCTAATAAATAACATTTAAAAATGACAATTATGAAAAAGATTATTGTACCATTATTGAGTATCGTATCGCTACTTATGTTTGGGTCTTGCGACAAAGAAAAAAATCAAGAAGTATTGGGAATGAAACCTGTTTACACTTCAACAGAATCTATTGAACGAATAGAGATCAAAGCTGATGAACCATTGAATAATCCGGGTAGAATCCATGTTTATCAAAACTATCTATTAGTAAACGATAAAGCCAAAGGAATTCATGTTTATGATAATTCAAATCCTGATGCGCCAGTTCATTTATCATTTATTAGTATTCCTGGTAATATGGATTTTTCAGTAAGAAATAATATGTTGTATGCTGATAATATTACAGATATGGTGATAGTTGATATTAGTCAACCAGCGCAACCAGTGTATAAAAACAGAATTAAAACTGTTTTCCCAACACAAGCATTTCCAGATCAAGTTGGTCCTTTCGAATGTGTTGACCCTTCTAAAGGTGTCGTTATAAGCTGGGAAAAAGCAGCACTAATTAATCCAGGATGTTCAAAATAAAACTTAAAACAATGAAAAATTTAAAACAATATATCACGATAGCAGCCTGTGCATTAGTATTCATGAGCTGTGATAAAGAAGACGTAAAGCCTGCAGCTGAAGAAGCAGAGTTAAACACAAAAAACACTACTGTAAATGTAACCGGAGATGGTGGTTCTTTGACACAATTTGCTATGGTTGAAGATTACTTATATACCGTTGATTATAAATCAATCAAAGTATTTGATGTCTCGAACTCAGTTAATCCAATCCATGTTCAAACCTTGAATTTAGGTTATGGCATTGAGACTATTCATGCTCAAGAAGATTACATTTTTATTGGAACCAGTTCAGGCGTTAAAATTCTTGACGCTACAGATCCAGAAAATCTAGAAGAAATTTCAGAGTTTGAGCACATCACAGCATGTGACCCAGTGGTTGCGAATTCCAATTTTGCCATTTCAACAATTAGGGGTGGTACGCCATGTGGTGGCAGCATTAATGAGCTTGACATCATTGACATCAATGATATCATGAATCCAACTTTGTTGAAATCAGAAGCATTGGTTAATCCTTATGGCCTTGGTTTCTCCTCAGATGATGAAAATATAATCTTTGTTTGTGATGGACATGATGGTTTAAAAGCATTTGATATTTCAGATGTTGAAAATACAGAATTGACCATGCATTATCATGATGTCATTGCAAGAGATGTTATTTCCGCAGAAGATAATTTATTGATCGTTTTAGGATTAAATGGCATTTATCAATTTGATGCTTCAAATATGAACGAATTGGTACAAAAATCATTTATACCAAGACAGTAATACTCAAAGTATAGTGGATGTTGATTCATTTATCAATTCACCTTTAAAACAATTAGACATGAAATATTTAACTTTTTTACTCCTATTAATATCTGGACAAGCACTCATTGCGCAAGACGAGGCAGCTGCCTACAATTTTAAAGATTCAGATAAAATTCTTAAGGTTGACTTTGCACATGTGTTTTCATCCACGCCTACCTTGGGATTTGACTTAGAGTCTAGAGTCCACGACGAAATGAGCTTTCAATTTGGTGCTGGAATTTTACCTTCATACTTGCAACCCTGGGTGGGCAACCGACAAAATGATTTTGACCATTTGAGAGGTTATACAATTAGAGGAGAGATTAGACTCTATGTGCTAAATAAACCAAATCGGTATATCGCTCCTGAAGTATCATTCAAGCACTTAATTATTCGTGATCGAGAAGTTCCGGTAGGAATGGAACCGCTTGATAACCCAAACGGTGTTGATGACTTTGCTTATTTTGTGAATACTGATATGCGATTCCATCAATTTAACGCAGGATTTGGATTAAAATGGGGCTTTCAAAAAGACCTTGGAGAACATTTTGTGTTCGATTTTAGCGCAGGATTGAGAATTAATAAAATTAACGTACAGTCTTTCTCTAAAATACCGGAGGGTGGTATTTTACCAACGAACTGGAATAATAATATCACCTTAGTTGATAATTACCGCAGATCAAATATTAGACCTACCATAGGTTTTAAATTCGGTTATAAATTATAATCTTACTTAAATATTAGACTTATTTGAAAAGGACTTCACTAGGACTTCAGATGAGTGGTATGACATAAGCCCTGCCATCATTGCGGGGCTTTTTTTGACCTTCCGTGAAAATTTTTTCGGCGTTTCCACTATTTGAAAAGTTGATTGTCAATCACGAACTTAATCAGCCCTAAACTATTTCTACTACCAGTCTTATGAAGTAGATTTTTACGGTGTGTTTCCACCGTATTTGTAGAGATAAACAAACGTTCCGCTATTTCAATAGTCGTGAGTTCAGCAAAAATTAATTTTAAAACATCCATCTCTCTTGGCGTCAATCGAATGGGCTGAACCGAATTGGCACTTTTAAGGCCATCCACAATGGCTTTCATTACCTTTTTACTAAAATAGTCCCTACCGCTTATCACCTCATTGATCGCTAAAATTAATTCCGCTTTTCCAGTATCTTTTGAAAGATAACCATTAACATTCATGGCTGTTACACACTCAATTGCGTCCATGGTATATAACATTGACAAAATGATGATTCTAATATCAGGATAATTTTTTCGGATAATTTTAGTGGTTTCAATACCGTCCATTTCAGGCATGTTCAAATCCATTAATATGATATCAACCGGTTCCTTTTCTAAAACCTGAATTACTGCTTTACCATTAGCACATTCAGACACTATTTCAAATTCCTCCACGGTTTTTAAAAGCCCAGAAATGCCTTGCCTGAACAGTAAATGATCGTCCGCAATCATCAGTTTTATCATAGCGGTATATTAATTATTGTGGTTGATCCTTTTGATGTTAAGCTATCTATTTGCCAATTGCCTTTTAACGCATTTACCCTACTGTTAATTGTAGTTAAACCAAGGCCAGAACTTGTTACAGTATGTGCATTAAACCCTTTTCCATTATCTTCGAAAATGATATTCAATTCATTTTTGATTTGATTCATTTGAATGACTATTTCGGTGGCTTCAGCGTGCTTCATAGCATTGCTCAATAATTCCATTAAAATCTTAAATATTTCCCGTTCTTTTTCAATTTTCATTTGTTCAACATAACCTTCAAAGTACAAATCAATTTTAAGTTTCTTTGATTTTGAAATTGATTGGCATATAGCTTCAAACGAGCCTTTTAAACCCTTTCCTTTTAGGGACTCATTATATAAATTATGCGAAACATTTCTAACTTCATCAATTCCTTTTTCGATCATATTTTGAATTGAGGTTAGGTTTTTAGATCCAGAATTACCTTTTAAATTTTCTATTTCCAGATTAGCTGCTGCCAATAAACTCCCAACCTGATCATGTAGATCTCCTGCAATTCGTTTTCGCTCAGCATATTGCCCTATGGTTTGTGCTTCAAACATATCCAATTCATACTGATTTATCAACTGAGCAATTTCAAATTGTTTAGCCTCTAATTCTAGTTTATCCAATTGGTGTTTTTGTCGAAAATAACGCATTAAAAAGAATAGTAATGTGACCATAAAAACAATCAAACCTATAATCGTTCTTTTGCTCAATGTCTTTTCTATTTTACTTTTTTCTTGTTCCACTTCTAGCAATGCCAACTTTGCTTCTTTTTTATCAACCTCGTACCTCGTCACGATTTCATCTGCCCTGCTATTGATTTTTTGTTTTCTATCCAAATCGGACAGGGTATAATAACGCTCAAACAGCTGTAATTCTTTTTCTAAGTCTTTTCGCTTAAGCGCTAAAATCAAATCACTTTCTGCCACATTCAATTTAAGATCTGTAAACTCTGAAGAGTCGACTATACTATGAGTCTGCTGATAATAATATCCTGCGGAATCGAAATTCTGCAAGCCTTCATGGGCTAAGCCAATATTAAACAAGCAAAGGGTTTTATCAACAGTATTATCTAATGCAGGATAAAGGCGTCTTAGTACCTTTATGCTTTTCATCCACTCCTCATGATCGCAATACATGATACCCAAATTCAACCCTAAATCGTTCAGTTCTGATGGGTTTCCTTCCACATAGGTCAAACCTTGAATAGCGTACAATATAGCCGAATCTGGATAGCCTAGTTCATCCATAACAATACTCATATTATTATAAGCACCTGGCAATAACCATTTGTCTGCTTGTCTTAACCTAATTTTTAGTGCCTTTTTAAAATAAATTTTGGCTTTAGATAATAGACCCTGCTCATAATAAAGTGTACCTAGGTTGTTAATTGAATTTGCCATACCCGAAGTATCACGAATAGTTTCACGAATAGACAACGCCTTTAAATGATAATGGCCCGAAGAATCAAACCTCCCAATTTTTTTAAACAAGACTCCTCTTACGCTAAAAATGGGTGCTAATACAGTGTCATTTTTAAAGACATTAGCTTGATTCAAGGCTGTTAGATTCATTTCTAATCCCTTTGAAGGATTAGTATCTCTTATATCAAAAGCTGCCTTATTGAGTGTAATCACATCTGCTTTAGACATTGACTGACCATGTCCAAAAGATGTTATGGCAATCAAGACAACACTCAATAGGATGCTTTTCAATAGTGGCATATTCTGGAGAGTTTTACTAATTGGCTCTCCACAAGGTAGTTATTTTATTCATCAAATACATGACCTCCCATATTATCAGTCACTTTTTTTGCGCTCCTTTTGTGCTTTCTGATACCGCTATTTACATTGCTATTGTAATATGCCATTACAAACAAGTTTTTACAGGTATTGACATGATTGCCTTCATTTCCAGGTTCATTATGTCCACAATCTTTTAGCAAGCTTTCAAATTCTATTACCTGAGATGAATTTTGCAAACTCAAGTCATGGTCCACAACTAATAACACCAATAAGTCCTCTTCAGCGTTATACCCTCTGGTATTTGCTTCATCAAAAATCCCTTTCATTAAAAGTATAGTCGGATCAGGTAGTGTCAAAACAGATCCTACCCTGACTTTGTCTAAATTGTTCATGTCAACTATGAACTTAGTTTTCGTTTCTTGAACATCAATAATAATATCCCAAATCATGATTTATAAATTTTATGGTTAATACTCTTTTGGTTAAATAGAAATGGCCTGTGAAACAAAAAGTATTGTTTTGTTGAGCCATAAATCACTGGTTGCAATTTTGAATCAAAATATTTGGCAATAAGATCTTTGAACATGTCATTGTAATTGCCAACAAATGCATCATTATTCCAGGTGGTAAACAGGTAACTTGAGAAATAACTATTTGTACTTGACCCACCATCAAAAGTCACATCATTTTCTCCACAAGCTGCTAAAAAGCAAACTTCGCATTGTAATTCTCTAAAATTTAGCACTTTTGGTGTTTCTGCAATTAATTGACCATAAGAACCTAATCTATTTTTTAATGTTCTGATTGGCTTTTCTTTAATTACCTTTGCGACCTTATCAACAGGTATTACCTTAATATTTTCACTTGTTATTGTTTTGTCTCTTATACTTTCCGTTGCAAAGGCTTTATGGCCAAATGCTCCTTGTCTTGTTTTTAAAGAAAAACCTGCTAACCCTTCACCAAAACAAGCATCCAAAACAATAAAACATTTCACCCATTTAGGTAGCCTTAAAAGTTCTGCCTTTATTTCATGTTCCAACACCATCCGGTCATGAAAACATAAAAATTCGTTGACCTGATATGACTTCTCTTTTTCCACAAATTTTGCCCCATGACATGAAAATGTTAGTAAAACATATGCACCATTAGCTTCATCTTTCTTGGTAGCTTCAATAATCTGGTTTAAACGGTCAAAGAAATTCTTCGCCGTAGCTTTATTTTCGCCATTCTCACTACCTAATAGCAAGTGTTTCTGCTCAAAAACTTTTGCTTTTGTTACAAGATTGTAAAAATCTCTTGCATCATTTTCAGCACTATTCAAATTGTAACCTTCGCCGTAATGTTCCTCATCAACCTGTCCCACGCCAACGTGTAAACTGTATCCATCCATAATATTAAATTTTAATTGTTTTCTTTTTTATTGTCTTTCCACAAGCCAACTGTTTCAACTAGGTAGCTTGGTGAAAATGAGATTCCCCAGAACATTTGCGGTGCTGCATATGATTTGTTAGATAATTTTAGCGCATCCTTGACCGTAGAAATGTCTCCTACATCAATCGTTGTAGTTTCGTACATATTATTCCAAGTACAACCCCAATTGATAGTAAAGTTCCTTGCTAAATCATAAGATATACCGGTGTAAAGGTTATCTAATGGGTTTAAAGAAAGATTGAACCCTCCCCAAAGGCCAATCCTTGCCATAAAACCACTTCCCCAGGAATAATTAAATATTCTTGGGTCATACTGGGGTGAGCGGTAGGAAAGGAATCGCCCAGGATGAAAATTAAATCCAACAAATAGGTGATCTTCCCATACTTTCCGCCTGGCACTATCTAAACTGACTGTTAACTGGTCTCCATCTAGTTTAAAGTCCTGGGCTACAATTTGTGCTGCAGACAGCCCTACTTTTATACTAAAAATTGGTTTTTCAAAAACTTCGAATTTAATGGTGTCACTATTATCTTTGGTATAAAGAAATAGATTACCTGGAGGGTTAACGTTCCACCGTTTTAGTTCAAATATTCGACAATTAAACTTTACGGCCTGGCCTTTATCATAGTAGATTTGTTTTTTTGCTCCTTTATTTAACTCTTTCAAAATTGTGATTAAATCTTTAAACTCTTTACTAAGGCTTGACTTTAAATCTTCTATCCGAATTGTAGACTCAATCAAATCTCCTTGTTTATCTATAATAACAAATAAGACTTTTTTGACTTGAGTTATTTGGTCTGACCAGTAGTACTTACCTTTTTTAAATGCAGTGTGAAGTACATTCACTTTAATTTCATTACCTTCTTTAACAGAAAGCATCTGTTTATTCAATTCTGTGCGTATATCATTTCTAACATTTATTAAATCAGAGAGATTATTTAATTCCTTATTGAAAGAAAGCTCCTCCGGACGACTATATTTTCCAAAATTCGTGAGTTCATTTCCGAACAGAGTCAACAGTTCCGTTTTAGCTTTATTTTTGAATTTTTCGGAAGATTCATCTTCATGCTTATCTAAAAGAGCCAATTTATTTTCTACTTCCTTAATCGATTTAAAGGCTTTGGGTTTAAGGCTTTGTATTAATTTGATAATTTCACCGTTAACCCTGTTAAGTTCTGTACTTAAACCTAACCTTAAAATTGTTGAATTTGCTTGGGCTGCTTTAAAGTTCAAATCGTAATGCAGAATAATTACTGCCTTATCTGTAAGCTTTTTTTTCTCAAGATCTTGTTCGTACCAATATTTACTGAATTTTGAATTACTATTACCTAATTTGGGTTGAATAGTATTGTTAAATAGTACGAGTGCTGAATCAAAATTATTAAATGTATGCTCACTCAGCTTCAATTTCATTTTCGGAATTATTGTATCATTTTTTATTTCATTAGTTTCTATCTGTGACCAGCTGCTTAAACTGATTAACAAAATTAGCGTTAGCATATTCGTTCTCATAATTTATATTTTAGGTTAACATTTTTAAAAATTGAGTTTCTTCACCAAGGTGTTCAGGAATATTTATTACAGGAATTTGACCTGGTCGGAGTTCTTCAAGTTCTTTAATGATGTATTTTTCAAAATCATTATTGCTATTGCAGTATTCTGCAGCATAATTAATAGCTGTTGTAAAGTGCGATAGTTTACCCAGAACATAAGCATCTGAGTACTTTTCAGAAGCGGCGAATAACAGATGATTCTCGCGATCTAGTTGGTTGATCATTCCAGCAGCTTTGCAGCAATCTAAAATAGAAATAAACCTGATGCCTTTATTAAGATATTGGTAAACAAGATTTGTGTAGTCATGATCAGACAAAAGGTATGACGTTACAATTTCATTCGAGATTAACTTAGAATTAAGTGTCTGATGATAGGTAATGAAAAACTCATTAATTTCAGTATGAGTAGAAACCTTAAAACCATCTCCATGCCCTGTAAAGTAAAATAAGCATTCATCTCCTTTAGTAAGTTGGGATAAATATTTGTTAAGCATTGTAATAATATCATCTCTGGTTGCATTTTCCTCTCTCAACATATCAATTTTCCAACCACAAGAACTTAGCTTATCAGCAAAAGTTTCAAACTGTGATTTTTTCAAACTTATACCTGGCAACCTATTATACCTGTCATCAATGAACCTTTTATATACAGAACCTAAACCGATTAATATTGCTTGCTTTTTAGACATAAAATTAAATTAGTGTAGTTGTTTACTTAAATTTCCTATTTGATTTTGTAGATCATTAATCTCACGGATATAGGATTTTGCTTCTAGATGGTTTTGCCCAATGATTTTTAATATTCTCTTCTTGCTCTCCATCTTTAATTTGAGGTAATCTATTTTCTCTAGTAGGTTTGCCTCTGTTTTCTGCTCATTATTTGCATTTTCATTGGTCTTAAGCCCCAGATACGTGGCAGAACTTACCCCCATTAGAATTAATAGGCCATTGTCCAATTCAGGAATTTCGTAATCTCTAAAGGATTGATAGATGAAAAATACGGCGCCAATAATGTGAAAAATAACTTTTTGAAGCCGTTGGATACTGAGCCCATTTTCATCCGTTAAAATGTCCGTCCAAAACCCTCTGCTATTGATATTTTGATGTCTGGTAATTTCTCCTTTTTCCTCTTTTTTCACCTCTCTTGAATCCATAATATACGAGGTACCTCTGGTGACGGCTCCCATACCTAATAATAACCAGGCCGTATTGGAAATAATGACGAAACCATCATTAAAAAAATATTGGCAGACCATAACTATTGCAATAATATTAGTCCAAAATGCCAATTGGGTCTTGGCCAGACTAAAGGAATGTTGGTGATTAAGATCTAATTTATGTTCAACATCTGTGCAGGCATTTCGAATCAAATTGGACCTCCAGATGATAATGAACCAAAAGCATATTGTAAATACCGCAATCAGTATGGTTAATACAGTGGCTTTCCAGCCTGTATAGAATTTGATTGTTTTAGTCTCATTGCTGACATATGGTGAAATGCCATCAGTTGAGCCAAGTGCTATATTGAAGATTTTATTGCGCTTATTAAACTTAAACCAAGTCTTTAAAACCCGTTGACCATTAGGTGTTAAATTTGCGGTATAACTCAGAGGTCCCAGCTTCTTTAGTTGAATGTCCGAAACAGCAATATGATTAAAGTATAGGCGTAATTGACTTTGATGTGTCTCTAACCAATTAATCGTATTGGAATCTGCTTGATTAATTTTAATCAAAATCCGACTATCAATATTCAAACTATTTCCTTCTGCAGGGTCTACCGAAGAAATAGTCAAGATAGACTGGCCGAAAACAATTTCAGGGAGAGCGAATATAAAGCAGCTCAAAATAAGGTTGATGATCTTCCTATTCATGACATTTAATTTTTAGTCTACCCCAAAACTACTGTCAATCAAAAGGTTGTGTATCACTGATAAAAGTGATTTTTTTCTCCCTGAATTCAGTGAGGGCATAAAAAAGCCGAATCAAAATTGATCCGGCTTAAGACTTAAAATAATATTTAAAGCATGGCTTACACCACGATATTCACAATTCTACCGGGCACCACAATCATCTTTTTTGGGGCTTTACCTTCCAACCATTTTTGAGATTGTTCCGCATCTAAAACTGCTTTTTCGATCTCATCCTTACCGAGACTAGTTGGCAATTCTAATTTAAATCGCATTTTACCATTAAATGAAACTGGGTATGCAAACTCGCTTTCTACCAAATGGTCAGGATTAAATACTGGAAATTCAGCATAAGAAATTGACCCTGCTTGATACCCTAATTTCTCCCATAATTCTTCGCAAATGTGAGGTGCATATGGTGAAATCAATTTGACCAAATCTGATAAAATGGCTTTGTTATTACATTTTTGCTCAGTTAATTCATTGACAGCAATCATAAAATTCGAGACGCCTGTGTTGAATGAAAAACGCTCTAAATCTTCTTCTAATTTTTTGATCGTTTTATGTAAGGTCTTTAATGCTTTTTTATCCACCTCACCTTCAGAAATAACAAATTCATTGTTTTCATTATGGAATAAACGCCAAAATTTTCTCAAGAAATTATGAACCCCACTAATCCCTTTTGTATCCCAAGGTTTAGCTTGTTCTAATGGACCTAAAAACATTTCATAACAACGTAAGGTATCTGCGCCAAATTTGTCTACCAATTCATCAGGTGTTTGAACATTGTAATATGTTTTTGACATTTTATCAATTTCATGGCCACAGACAAATTCACCATTATCCTCGTAAATAAATTCAGAGTCTTTAAGGAAACTAAACAATGGGTCATTTTGAGCCAATTGTATGTTGAGCACATCATTATCTACGTAATTGATAGAAATTCTTGAAGAAGTTGGCAACAAGTGAGTTAAATGTTGAGCACTACTTTCAATTTCGTCTCCTAAATTATTGTGAATCACTTTTGCTATAATGTCTTCTATTTCCGATTGAATGACTTTACTTTCTTCAGAAGAAAAGTCTGCTATCAAAATATCCTTTTTTAATTTACTAATAAAAATTGCTGGAAATTTATGATCTAGTTTAGTTAATTTTCCATCAGAATCACTAATCCTTACATCATAGACGACTTTGTACAAAAAACTCGATCTCCCCAAAATCATACCTTGGTTGATCATCTTTTTGAATGGCTCATCAAATGAAATGAAACCTTTATCAGATAAGAATTTCGTCCAAAACCTTGAATATAGTAAGTGACCGGTTGCATGTTCAGATCCACCAATATAGAGGTCAACTTGGTTCCAATAATCAGCTTTCTCTTTAGAAACAAATTCGTTTTCATTATGAGGGTCCATATATCTTAAAAAGTACCAAGAACTACCTGCCCAACCAGGCATGGTATTGTATTCCATTCGGTCACCTTCAAATTTATTCCAAGCCTCTTTTTTAGCCCTCGCTAAAGGTGGTTCACCATCTTCAGTTGGCAAATACGCATCAACTTCTGGTAGAGTCACTGGTAGTTGACCATCTTCAATTAAATATGGGATATTGTCTTTATAATAAACTGGGAATGGTTCACCCCAATACCGTTGTCTTGAAAAAACGGCATCTCTTAATCTAAAATTGGTCTGCCCTTTTCCAAAGCCTTGCTTTTCGATTTCATGAATCGCTAATTTGAGTCCTTTTCTAATAGACATCCCATCTAAAAATCCAGAATTGGTCAACTTCGCTCCTTTTTCAGTATAAGCTCCTTCAGAAATGTCAATATCCTCAAAAATATTCTTGATTTCAATATTAAAATGCTTGGCAAAATCCCAATCACGTTGATCACCAGCTGGCACTGCCATTACTGCGCCTGTTCCATAGCCAGCCAAGACATAATCACCAATCCAAATTTGGACTTTTTCACCTGTAAATGGATGAATAGCATAGGCTCCAATAAACTGTCCAGTAATATTCTTTACATCAGCTTGACGATCACGCTCAGTTTTTAAGCTGGCTTGTTTTTGATAAGCTTTTACCTCTTTTTGATATTCAGGTGTTGTTAATATTTCTACTAACTCATGTTCAGGTGCCAAAACTATAAAGTTGACACCAAAAATGGTATCTGGTCTGGTTGTAAACACTTCAATATGATACTCATCTAGCTTAGGTCTAGATGCATTTGAATTTTCATCAGCTGATTCATTGAAATCAGGTCTATTTTTCAGGTCACTTTGAATAGTTAGTCTTACTCCTTCGATTTCATTAAGAATTTCATCTTCTGAAAAATAAAGCACTTTATATCCTAAACTTTCTAAAGTTTCAGTTGTTTTATCTTCAGGGTTCAAATCACCAATTTTGATAACTAATTTCTTTGCCAAGCAAACAAAATCTATTACAAATTCATTTATGATATGATCCTTTCTAAACTTAATCCCTAGTTTTTTCCCTTTTAGCTCTTTCCAAAGCAGTAATTCAGCTTCAGTAGGATCATTTCTCAATCCATTCACCTCTTCTGCTAGAGCATTTGAACCTTCAGAATGACTGTTTGCCAATACCTTAAACTTAACAGAGGCTCCAACAGATTTTCCAATCCAGTTTCGTTGTTGCTCTTTAATTGAATCGGTCCAGTCAACTGTTTCTAGTCCATTAATTAACCGTTCAGCATAAGCAGTGATTCTCATACTCCATTGGCGCATCAATTTTTGCTCAACTGGATGTCCACCTCGTTCAGAAACGCCATCCTTAATTTCATCATTAGCTAAAACGGTTCCTAATTCTGGGCACCAATTGACCCATGAATCTGCTAAATAGGTTAGCCTATAATTCATTAAAATAGCTTGCTGTTCAACTTCTGAATAGGCATTCCACTGTTCTGCAGTAAATGCCTCTTCTTGGCTTGTTACAGCTAAAATATCCGAATTACCTTCATTTTCAAAAACAATGACCAGATTTGAAATATCATCAGCTTTATCAGATTCTTGATTGTACCATGAATTATACAATTGCTTAAAAATCCACTGTGTCCATTTATAATAATTCGGATTGGAGGTTTGTACTTCTCGATCCCAGTCAAAAGAAAACCCAATTTTATCCAATTGCTCTCGATATCTTGCCAAGTTCTTTTCAGTTGTAATAGCTGGATGTTGACCCGTTTGTATGGCGTATTGTTCTGCTGGCAAACCAAAAGAGTCGTAACCCATAGGATGCAATACATTAAATCCTTTCAGCCTTTTATATCTGGCGTAAATATCCGAAGCAATATAACCCAATGGATGACCAACATGTAATCCAGCTCCAGATGGATATGGAAACATATCTAAACCATAAAATTTTGGCTTATCAGAAACATCCTCCGCCTTAAAGGTTTTATGGTTGGCCCAAATTTTCCGCCATTTTACTTCAATGTCTCTAAAGTTATATTCCATTGCCAACTGTTTTGAAAACGCAAAGATAATATATTTTAAGGGTTAACAAAAATATCGTCTCATTTCAAATTTTAGCCTATTCGCTTGATCATTTTGGGTTAAAAATTCAATAGTAATTGCTGAGTTCAAACCAATACACAGACAGAATGATATTCTTTCAAAATATTAGGAACAATTACCCTTGAATTCGCCCATTTAATTGCACCTCTGTTGGTTGAAGGAATATTTCCAAAATTATTGACAATATGATCAGCAATTAGCATGGCAATAACGGCCTGATAAGTTTCTTCTGATTCTCCTGAAACTATCTGATAAAATAGACCATCCCAAATATCTATTAAATCACCTGAACGATTTGAAAGGTCATAATCAAGACCAAACAAACTATTGACAGCTGATGCTAAATCTTTATATTTAATGTTCTTCTTTTGACTTAAAACCTTTTGACCCAAACTGAATAATTCCCTATCAATATCAATCACCTCCATTTTAGTTTTAGCGCCTTTGTATTTAGTTGCCGTATTAATTAAAATTTCAGTGGTATTCACTAAATTTGCTTTAAGCGCATTCAAAAAAACCCCATCACTTCCTGTTGGGTGTTGAATAATATACTTATTCTTCTTAAATGAAATCAATTCTGGTTTTCCCGGTTTTGGGAATCGAAACTGTTTTCGTTTGTTTTCCATCATCTTTAAATTATTTTTCTGCTCCAAAAGTAGACCTGATCAACGTAATCTATTTACGTTCTGTTTAATAATTTACTTTGCTGATTTAAGGAATATTATCACTGTAATTTGTTGAAAAAAAATTATGATATTATTGTAAAATCCCAAGCAAAAATTATATCTTTGAGGGAATATAAGTAGAGAGAGATGGAGGAGAGAATCAATCAAATTGCGCTGGGTTTGCTTTATGGTATTGGTCCAAGAAGAGCAAAAATTTTAGTATCCCATATTGGATCATTGGAAGGTGTTTTCAAGGAAAAAACAACCAGTTTAGGAAAAATTCCAGGTATTGGAACAATCATAGCCCAAAATTTAAAACGCCAGGATAGTTTAAACCGTGCAGAACGGGAATTAAAATTCATTGAACAAAATCAAATCAAGGCTCATTTCTACACTGATCAATCTTATCCCAAACATTTAAGTTATTGTGAAGATAGTCCAATCGTTCTTTACTCTAAAGGAAAAGCAAATTTCAATTCTAGGAAGAATATTGCAGTTGTAGGTACCCGAAAAGCATCTGAATATGGAAAACAATTAGTCAAAGATTTACTTTTTGATTTGAAAGACTTTAATGTTCAAATTATAAGTGGCTTGGCCTATGGTATTGATGTTACTGCCCATCAAGCTGCCCTTGAATTTAAAATTCCAACCATAGGTGTTTTAGCACATGGGCTTGATGTCTTATACCCTGTTGCACATCAATCAATTGCGAAAAAGATGCAAGAACAAGGTGGTCTCATCACAGAATTCTTGAGTGAAACTATTCCTGACAAAGAAAATTTTCCGAAACGAAATCGAATTGTTGCTGGAATGTCTGAAGCCACAATTGTAGTAGAAAGTGCACAAAAAGGAGGGTCTTTAATTACAGCAGGATTAGCCAACGATTATAATCGTGATGTTTTTGCTTATCCTGGTAATGTTGGCAGGCATTCATCAATAGGTTGCAACCAACTCATTCAAAAGGATCGCGCTCATTTGATTACTTGTGCTCAAGATTTAATAGACATTTTAGGATGGGAAAAAGAAATTTCTACTTCGCCTGTTCAAGCCCATGTTTTTAATAATTTATCGCAACATGAAGTTAAAATTGTATCGGTATTAAAAGAAAAAGGCTCAACACCAATAGATTTATTAAGTCATTTAAGTCAAACCAAAGTCAGCGACTTATTAGTTCAATTATTTAATTTAGAAATGAAAGGGGTGATTAGAGCTTTACCGGGTAAATGCTATGAATTTATTTAGTTACGTTTAATTCTATGATGTAATCTTCCTGAGAAATTTCGATTTCTGTTTTAACCGGTTCCACGCTAAGAATTGTAAATGAATAACCTAAAGTATCTTTGGGTGTCTGTGTATTTACTAAAACATTGATATCTCCAACCAGTAAATCTACCACTACTCTGCCTTCCCAAATGCAATTTGTGCCTTGCGGACACCTTGAATCCTCAGTAACCTTAACCAATTTTACTTCTAAGTTTTCATCATCATACTTGATAATCTCTTCAACTTTCAATTTAACAGAATCACCAAGTTGCGCATTCAATACGGTTTTCCCACAACTTATCATTGTCACAATTATTCCAAACAAAATTATACTGTTCTTTATCATTTTTAGTTTTAAATTTAGTTAGCCGATTTCATTACTGCACATCATTTTATGTCAAATGGATAATCCCATCTTTCTTAATCTCCCCTACCACAAATGAAGAATGTACATTGCCAATATTTTTAATTTTCGCTAGTTTATCTGTTAAAAAGCCTCTGTAATCAGCCATATTCTTAACGAGAACTTTTAACAAATAATCATGTTCTCCAGAGACGTGATGACATTCAATGACTTCTTGCAATAATAATACTTCACTCTCAAAGTTAGACAAAAATTCCTTGGTATGTTCTTTCAATGAAACATGTGAAAATATGAGTAATTCCAAACCTAATTTTTGAGAATTTACCTTAGCTACATATTTTTCAACAATGCCAGCGTTTTCGAGTTTTTTAATTCTTTCGTAAACTGGCGTCGAGGTTAAATCAAGATGAGCTGCAATTTGTTTAATATTTAGGCTAGAATCACTTTGCAATAATTCCAATATCTTTCTATCAGTTTGATCCAAATTTTTCATAGAATATTTTACTAAACAAATCGTATTTATTAGGTAAATATAGATATAAATTCTTTTTTAAATATATTTTTTAGAATAATCTTCTATATATACTCATATAAGCAGATTTTTAATTGACTGTTTCGTATTTTTGCAGTAAAAACCAGACTATATGAAACCAGAATCATTAATGATGTCTTATGGGTATAAACCTGAATTATCAGAAGGATCAATTAAATGTCCAATTTTTCAAACCTCTACTTTTGTCTTCAAATCTGCTGAGGAAGGCAAAGCTTTTTTTGAAGTTGCCTATGGTTTAAGAGACAAAGATCCTAATGAAGAGATGGGGCTAATTTATAGTCGAATAAATAATCCAGATCTTGAAATATTAGAGAATCGGTTATCTCTTTGGGATGGAGCTGATGATTGTGCCGTTTTTGAAAGTGGAATGGCTGCTATTTCAACAGTATTAATGGAGTTTTTATCTCCTGGAGACTTATTGTTATATAGTAACCCAGTTTATGGTGGAACTGACCATTTTATTAAACATGTTTTAACTAAATATGGCATTCATGTTCTGCCTTTTGACGCCAAAGACAATCAGACAGATATTGAGCACAAACTTAATGCATCAGAACATGGTGATAAATTAGCCATGATTTATATTGAAACACCTGCCAATCCTACAAATGCGTTGATTGATATTGCCATGTGTAAATCTATTGCTCAATCTTATTCAACAACAAATAATGAAGTATTGCTAGCTGTGGACAATACTTATATGGGCCCGATTTGGCAACACCCTTTAAAGCATGGTGCAGATTTGGTTGTTTACTCAGCAACAAAATATATTGGCGGACATAGTGATGTAATTGCAGGTGCTGTTTTGGGCAATGCTGAATTGATGGGTCGAATTAAAGTGATGAGAACATTTTTAGGCAATCAAACCAGTCCAAATACAGGCTGGTTATTAATGAGAAGTTTGGAAACCTTAAAAATTCGAATGGATAAACAGGCTGAAAATGCCAAACATGTTGCAGATTTTTTGCAGCATCACCCTAAAGTTGAAAAGGTCTATTATTTAGGTATGCTAGATGGTGAGCAAAAAGTTATTTTCGACAAACAATGTTTAGCAGCTGGTGCAATGGTATCATTTGATATTAACGGAGGAGAAGCTGAAGCATTTCAATTTTTAAATAATTTAAAGCTCATCAAATTGGCTGTCAGTTTAGGTGGTACAGAGTCATTGGCTGAGCATCCTGCATCTATGACACATGCAGGCGTTGATAAAATTGAACGAGAAAGCCATGATATCACTGATAAACTGGTTAGAATTTCAATAGGGGTTGAACATTATTCTGATATCATCAGTGACCTCAAACAAGCTTTTGCAGTTAATTTACAAATTGCAACGTAAAAAATAATTATTTATGCCCTTTGGCAATCAGTTTATTTTAAAACGGATTAGTAGCCCAAATATTGATTTCGGGAACAAATCCTCTATTGTCCATTTCCAGATTTCCTACTATGACATGAGCAATTTCATTGGGCGTTAATTTATTCGCTTCAATCTCTTTCTCATTTCTATCAGTTTGATTGAAAGCGGTAGTTACCTCACTTGGATTTACCAAAAACACTCTGATATTGTCTTTTCTTAATTCTGCTTGCCAGCATTGCGTCATGGCTCGAACAGCAAATTTTGATGCGGCATATACTGTTCCATGCGCAAATCCTTTAGTTGCTGCAGTTGATCCAATATTAACAATATTCCCACTTTTTTGAGCTTTAAACTCAGGTAAAACTTCTTGAGTTAAAAGTGCTAGACCAAAAACATTTGTGTTAAAAACACTTTCGAAATGTTTAATCGTCAAATCACCCAAAACGCCAAATTCTCCAATTCCTGCATTATTAATGAGGGCATCTATTCCTCCTAGCGCTTCAAGACAAGCTTTTGTTTTTGCCTTGATTTGACTTTCGTTAGAAATATCAAAGACCATTGGTATGGCACCAATGTCTTTTGCTGCTGTTTCAACTCTATGCTGATCTCTTCCGGTAATCAAAACTTTTGCGCCTTTTTCAACACATAATTTGGCTGTTGCTTTTCCAATCCCAAGACTGCCCCCAGTTACTATTATTTTTTTGTTATTTAAGTTCATGTTTCTGTGGTTTATTGAACTAAATTAACAATTAGTTTAAGTGTGAGGGTAAAAGATTACGTAAAGATTTAAAGCATCATTGAAAGTTTGGTTTCATTATCAAAATGTGAAGGATAATATACCTTATCTGACTAAACCTTGTCCCATAAAACTCCTTTTAGTTGATAAACAGTATAAATCTAATTATCTTTGAGCCGAATATGTCGGCAACAAAAATTAATATTAGAAATTTGTCATTTGAGGAACTAACTGAAAAGTTATTGACCCTTGGTGAAAAAAAATTTAGAGCCAAACAAATCTATGAATGGATCTGGAAAAAAGGAGTTCGCCAATTTTCCGATATGCGCAATATTTCCAAAAAAATTACTGAGGCACTAGAAACTGACTATTTTTTAGATTGTTTAACTATAACTGATTTGCAAAAAAGTAATGACAGCACAATAAAAGTTGCTTTTACAAGTTTTGATGGACACGTAACAGAAGGTGTATTAATTCCAACAGAGACAAGAGTGACGGCATGTATTTCGTCTCAAGTTGGTTGCAGCTTAGCCTGTAAATTTTGTGCAACCGGTCGATTAAAATTAATGCGAAACTTATCACCTGGCGAAATCTATGATCAGGTTCTATTGTTAACTGCATTATCTAATGAACATTACAAAATTAATTTATCGAATATTGTGTTCATGGGCATGGGTGAACCGTTGTTAAATTTTAAAAATGTCATTGAAGGCTCTAAAAGAATTTGTGGTGAAACTGGACTAGGAATTTCACCAAGACGAATAACCGTTTCAACAGCTGGAATTGCCAAAATGATTGAGAAATTGGGAGATGAAGACATCAAGCTAAATCTGGCACTTTCATTGCATGCCGCAAATGACAAAAAACGTGATGAAATCATGGAAATTAACGAAACTAATTCTTTAGATAAATTATCAGATTCGTTAAAATTATATCATCAAAAAACTAAAAACCGAATTACATTCGAATACATCATTTTTAAGGATTTTAATGATTCTATTAGTGATGCAAGAGAATTAGCTGAGTTTTGCAAAAATTTTCCAGTTAAAATCAATATTATTGAGTACAACCCTATTGATGATGGTGAATATCAACAAGCCGATCAAGAAAAAGTTGACCGCTTTGCCGAATTTTTGGAATCCTTAAATTTGGTTGTCAATATTCGAAGAAGTCGTGGTAAAGATATAGACGCTGCATGTGGGCAACTAGCCAATAAAAACAAATCCATTGCGTTAAAGGAACGTCGCTTAAAAGTATCTACATGAGATATATATTATTGTTCTTCATTTTAGCCTTTACATTTTCAGGGTTTGCGCAGTACAAAAACTTTGTGGAAGGATCAGAATTTAGTCGCTCTAAATCTGAATCATTCAATGGGTTTATTGGTGTTGTTAATCAAGTGTTATATAGTGTGGATTATAGTTATATTAATAAGAAAAAGAAATCTCTTATGCTTCGGCAATTTGATCAAGATGATTTAACTTTAATTGTAGAAAAGGATATATTTATTGAGCCACTTGAAGGCTATTATAACGAGCCATACGAACTTTATTTAGTTAATGAAACAATCTACCTATTTTCAATTTTCACACACGCTAAGGCGAACACAACAACTTTAGGTTTATTTATTTACGATAAAAACATGGTTAATCAAAGTTTTGAAATAATAGATTCAATTGAAAAACTGTCTTTGACTAATATTATTATTCAACTGAGCGAAGATAAAAATGCCTTTTTAATCTCAAAAAATCATCCTCATAAATTGACTCAAAAGGAAGTCATTGATTTGAATTGTCTAAACCTTTCTGGTCAATCGGTTTGGCGAAAGGAATTAATTTCTATGAATGATGTTCATAATATTAATGTTGAAAAAGTTATCTTCCCAGATCAAAACGAGGCCTTTTTATTGTGTAATTACGGCTACAATAATAATGTCAATAAAAATCTGGATGACATCAAGTTACTCTCCAATAAATATGCTATTTGGGCTTATAATAATCAGCTAAATTATCTTAAGGAAATTAACCTTAGACTCAAACTAAAATGGCTTAATGGAATCGATATGGAAATTAGAGATAATGGCCATATTCTTGTTGCAGGTTTTGTCAACTCTTCTAGAAGCTTTGCAATCAATGCTTTTTTTAATATCGAGATTGATAGAAAGTATGAAATTACTAGAAACAACTATTTTCAAATTGACCCAACTGTAGTTCGTCAATTTCTTCTGAAAGAAAGCAAAAAGAAAGCGATTGAGAATTTCTTCCTTCGAAATATTCTAATTCAGAATGATGGCTCATTTTATATTTTAGGAGAACATTTTCATAAATACCTTGACCGTGTTTATGACCCGAGAACTAATACAACAAGCACCATTGAGCATTTTAATTACGAATACATAATGGCCGCCCGATTTAACAAATTAGGAGAATTTGAATGGGTAAAACGAATCCCAAAAATTCAAAATTCGACAAATGATTTCGGTTATTATTCTTCGTTCACTCCCTTCAATTCTCAAAACGAAATTTACTTGGTTTATAATGATTATGATAAAAATTTAGAATTGCCAATCGAAGACACGGAAAATATAAAGCCTCTCTTTAATGGTAGAAAAAATGCATTGACTTATGTCAAAATTGATGCGGATGGAAGCGTATTTCGGAAACCAATTCCTATTAGTAATAACTATTTGTTATACGCCAAAAAATCAATGCAAATTGATAATGAAAATATGTATTTGCTATTAGAGTTGGGTCGAAAATCAAAAATTATTCGACTGAGTTTTTAATCACTTTAAATATTTACTATCTTTACAAAAAATTAATGTAATGAGCGACGATAAAAAATACACTTATTTTGATGATACAACAAATGTGTTGGCACCAATATTTATTATTCTTGCAATAACAACAGTTATACTTTTACTTTTTGTATTGTAACACGTTTATCTTAACAAATTTTACTAGACTCTATATGAGTCTTTTTTTTGCCTTAAATTATGCCTTTTAATTCAATTTTTTCTTGGATTATTAAAAAAAGGATTCATCAAATTGACCTCTTTAAAAAATACCCTCATGATGTTCAAAATGATGTTCTACGCTCGTTAATTGAGCAAGGTCAAAAAGCAGAATATGGCAGAAAATACAATTTTAAGTCTGTTGTCAATTATTCAGATTTTAACCAACAGGTTCCCTTAAGTAATTACGAGTTTTTAAAGCCCTATATAGATCGATTGTTGGCTGGAGAAGAAAAAATTTTAATCGGAAGTGAAACCAAATGGTTCGCCAAATCTTCTGGCACGGTTAGTAATAAAAGTAAGTTTATTCCTGTTTCAAAAGAAAGCTTATATGATTGCCATTATAAGGGTGGAAAAGACCTTTTGAGTTTGTATTATAATCAAATTCCTGATCGCAAACTATACAAAGGCAAGCATTTAATTTTGGGCGGGAGTGCTGAAATCAATTACCTAAACACTGACTCATATTTTGGTGATCTGTCAGCCATTATTCTAAAAAACATGCCTTGGTGGGCTGAAATACGTCGCACGCCTTCCAAAGAAATTGCGCTGATGAGTCAATGGGAAGAAAAAATTGAAAAATTAGCACAATCAACTATTAATCAGGATGTTTATATCTTAGCAGGGGTGCCAAGCTGGACCTTAGTTTTGTGTCACCGAATTCTTGAAATTACTGGAAAGAACCACTTAAGGGAAGTTTGGCCAAATTTAGAATTATTTATGCATGGAGGGGTAAGTTTTGAACCTTATCGAGAAGAATTCGAACGCTTAATTCCGTTTGAAAACATGAATTATATTGAAACTTACAATGCCTCCGAGGGTTTTTTTGGAATCCAAGACGATTTTTCAGATCCAAGCTTATTGCTGATGTTAGATTATGGAATATTTTACGAATTTATTCCTATGGACAAATATGATGGTATCCAATCCAAAACTGTAATTCCTTTAGATCAAATTGAAATAGAAAAAAATTATGCATTAGTCATTTCAACTAATGGTGGATTATGGCGATACATAATTGGTGATACCATTAAATTCACATCAAAACTACCATATCGATTTAAAATTACTGGACGAACAAAAAGTTTCATCAACGCGTTTGGTGAAGAACTAATTGTTGACAATGCAGAACAAGCAATTAGAATGGCTTGTCAAAAAACTAATTCAAGTATTAGAGAATATACAGTGGCTCCTATTTATATGCAAGGAGGCCAAAAAGGGGCGCATGAATGGTTAATTGAGTTTAAAAAAATACCTAAAAACCTTAATGACTTCAAACTAGAATTAGATTTAGCGCTCAAGTCTTTAAATTCAGATTATGAATCAAAACGTAGTGGCAATTTATCACTTCAAGCTCCAATTATTCGACCAGCAGACCAAGGTGCATTTGAGAGATGGTTAAAACAGCATGGAAAATTAGGTGGCCAACATAAAATTCCACGACTCATGAACAATCGATCGATAATGGATGAAATTATGATGAAAGTTGTCTAAGATTAATTGGTCTTTATTTAGAATATTCCACTAAATTCTGATTAAATTTATCCACAATGAATAATAATACCAAATACTGTAATAGTTTAACCCTTTTTTCAAGAGTTCAAACGAAGCCTGTTATAGTGGGTAGAATTGAATTTGGCGGAGATAATCCAATTAGAATTCAGTCCATGACCACAACGGATACTATGGATACTAAGGCTTCTGTAGCGCAAGCCATTAGGATGATTGATGCAGGATGTGAACTGGTTAGGTATACTGCTCCTTCTAAAAAAGAAGCTGAAAATCTGAAAAATATCCGTAAGGCACTTGATGATCAAGGATATTATACACCTATAGTTGCCGATATTCACTTTACGCCAAATGCAGCTGAAGTAGCAGCCGAACATATAGAAAAAATTCGGGTCAATCCTGGTAACTATGCAGATAAAAAAAAGTTTGAAGAAATTGAATATACAGATGCTTCATATGAGGCCGAATTAATAAGAATAAGAGAAAAATTTACACCACTTGTTTTATTATGTAAAGCAAATGGACGCGCCATGAGAATTGGTACAAATCATGGCTCACTTTCAGATAGAATAACGTCAAGATATGGTGATACACCGTTAGGTATGGTTCAATCTGCTCTAGAGTTTATTCAAATTTGTGAAGACAATGCGTTCTATAATCTCGTGATTTCCATGAAGTCCTCCAACCCATTGGTAATGGTTCAAGCTTACCGAATATTAATGGCTAAAATGATGGAAAGAGGACAAATTTATCCACTTCATTTAGGTGTCACAGAGGCTGGTGAAGGTGAAGATGGTCGAATTAAATCAGCCATAGGTATTGGTACTTTATTAGAGGATGGTTTAGGTGACACAATCAGAGTTTCATTAACGGAGGAGCCTGAATTTGAAATGCCTGTCGCCAAAAAATTAGCACAGCGATATGCTAGTAGGGATAATCACCAAATAATTGAACCTTTTAACTATGATTTACCATATAATCCATTTGAGCATAATAAAAGGGAAACACAATCTGTCTTGAATATTGGGGGCAAACATCACCCTGTAGTCATTTCTGATCTATCACATCTTAATCAACTTAAACCTGCTCATTTATTTGGTGTAGGTTATAGTTATAATATTTCAGATGATAAATGGAATATTAAGGAGCAAGCTGTAGACTATATATTTTCAAATCATATTCCTGACTTTGAACTACCTGGCACATTAAGCGTAATTTGTGAAGCAAATTCTTGGCAAGACAAAAATCAAGTTTATCCTATATTTGATTCCATAAAGGAATTTAAGCAGAACGTAAACCATTCTGATGTTCTAAACTTCATTAGAGTTGATGCCAGTGATCTTGCCTTTGTTTCAGCTAATCTTACTATTTTAAATCAAAAAAATGTTGTTCTAGTACTTCGCTCGGATAATTTACACCGAATGGCAGAACAACGTCGATTTTTTATTGAATTGATGCACCAAGGCATTCAATGTCCAGTCATTATACAAAAATCGTATGTCGATTTGGATGATGAATCGTTCCAATTGTATGCTTCTACCGATTTTGGCGCATTATTAATTGACGGTATGGGTGATGGTTTATGGATGCTTACTGAAAACTGTTCCACATTGCAATTAAATACCAGCACAGCTTTTGGTATTCTACAAGCCACCAGAACCCGGATTTCAAAAACCGATTATATTTCTTGTCCATCTTGCGGGCGAACCTTATTTGATCTACAAACGACAACGGCTAAAATCCGAAACAGAACCAACCACCTTAAAGGCTTGAAAATTGGTATAATGGGCTGTATTGTTAATGGCCCTGGTGAAATGGCAGATGCTGACTATGGTTATGTCGGTGTGGGCAAAGGCAAGATCAATTTATACAAAGAAAAGACCGTTGTCAAACGAAATATTCCTGAAGAAGACGCTGTTGACGAACTGGTTGAGCTGATTCGGGAGTATGGAGATTGGACTGAGCCTAAGGTAGACTAGCACTCTTATTCTATAATTAGCTTTTTTGTTTGAATTATATTTGTATCACTTTGAATTTGATATATATATACTCCAGACTGAAATTGACTAATGTCTATTTGATTTGCACCAATAGTCAGCTGAGACCCTAAGATTTGTTTCCCATTTATATCAAATATGTAAATAGAATAGTTTTCGATTGTGTTATCAAGGTTAATTTTAAGCATTTCTTGAGCAGGATTTGGATATACAATCACTATTATGTCATCATAATTCACTTTTTCGTTACCTAATATACAATTAATACCATTTATCGTTTGGGTTAAAGTGACATTAGCAAATACTGAAAAGTTTTCATCCATCATATTAAATTCGTAAATCCCACAGCCATTATTATTAGTGTTAGGATAAGTTCTGATTTTTAACATTGAAGAATCTCCGGGTGAAATTAATAAATGATATCCAAACCAAGAAGGAATAATCCATGACGTCTCATCTTCAATAATCCAATCCATTAAATCATCACTAATAATCTGCATCCATTCATCTTCTTGATGATGTAAGAATCTCTCGTAAATAAAAGTATGTGTATCTAAACCAATATTAACCACATAAAAAAGGATCTCAAACCTATCATCAAAATCATTAAAATTAATGCTGCTGGTATCATTCTGATAAACATTTTGTGCGAGCTGTCCATTGTAATGCAATTCTAATTGCGCATTGATTTTCCATGACGTTAGAGCAACTATGCACAGTAGTAAAAATTTCATATAATTAACTTTCGAGTAAGCCCCCTTACTCTTACGCATTTTTACAGAAACCACCTTATATTCAGGACAATAGGCTTCAGTATCGTGCTCATCCGACGTCAAGTTATTGACCATAATTTCAGGGAAATGGAAAGTTGTACTTAAAATTCCTGGATTCACACCATCAGTAATAAAAGCTTTGATGTCCACTTTCCCTCGTGGAGATTCCAAACAAACCATGTCCCCTTCTTTAATCCCTTTAGCAGCTGCATCACTCGGGTTGACCCATAATACATCTTCAGTATGGATTTCAACATTACCAGTACGTCTTGTCATTGCACCACAATTATAATGCTCTAAATCTCGATTTGTTGTTAGGATATAAGGGAATTCTTCTCCATGTTTAACAATCTCTCTACTCTCTTCGAATGGATTATACTCAAACTTACCTTTTCCTCTTTTAAAGGTTTCAGTATGTAAAATTTGTGTATCTGTTCCATCTGGTTTTACTGGCCATTGTTTTCCTTGTTTTCCTAATTCATCCCATTTTACACCAGCAAAGAATGGCACAATTTGTGAAATTTCTTCCAACATGGTTTTAGCATCATAATCAGCCTGTGCATAACCCATTTTGTTCATCATGTCAATCACAATTTGACCATCAACTTTACAATTTCCTTCTGGCTCAACAACTTGTCTAACGGCTTGAATTCTTCTTTCACCATTAGTAAAGGTTCCTGATTTTTCGAGAAAAGATGCACCAGGTAAAATAACATCTGCGTACTTAGCCGTTTCGGTCATAAATAATTCTTGAACAATTACTAAATCTGTACTTTCTAAAGCCTTAATTACTTTTTGTGTATTCGGATCAGTTTGTACGACATCCTCACCAATAATCCAAATGGCTTTAAGATTTCCTTTCAGCGCTGCGTCAAACATTTCTGGAATTTTAAATCCAATTTCCTTAGGAATTTCAGCACCATAAAATTTATTGTACATTCTATTGGCATCTTCATTTCTAACATCATAATAACCTGCACCTTGATGGGGTTGCACACCCATGTCAGCAGAACCCTGTACATTATTTTGCCCTCTTAATGGATTTACTCCAACCCCTCTTCGACCAATGTTGCCAGTTAATAATGCTAAATCTGCGATCTGCATTACCGTAAAAGTCCCTTGATATTGTTCGGTTACCCCTAATCCATGGAAACTCATAGCATTTGGAGCTTTAGCATAAGCAAGCGCAGCATCACGTACTATATTACGATCTACGCCAGAAACTTGTTCTAATTTGTCAATATCAATACTTAATAATGATTTTTTATAATCATCAAATCCTTCTGTTTTTTCGGCAATAAATTTCTCATCCGCCAATCCAGCTTCAATGATATAATACATCATCATATTAAGTACGGCTACATTTGTACCTGGACGAAGTGCCAAATGATATGTGGCATATTTTGCCATTTCTGTTTTTCTAGGATCAATGACAATTGACACATTATCAGTTTTCATAGCAAATTGCTTTAGTTTAGCACCAGTAACTGGATGCCCAGCTGTAGGATTAGCGCCAATCACCATAATACAATTTGTATCTTTCAAGTCATCTATTGAATTTGTTGCTGCCCCTGTACCAAATGTTCTCTGCATTCCCAAAGCGGTTGGTGAATGACAAACTCTAGCACATCCATCAATATTATTAGTTTGAATTACAGCTCTAAAAAACTTCTGCATCAAATAATTCTCTTCATTCGTGCATCTTGAACTTGAAATTCCTGCCATTGAATCTGGACCGAATTCTTTTTTATACTGAGTCATTTTTGACCCCATGTAATCATATACTTCATCCCAAGATACTTCCTCAAACACGCCATTTTTCTTAATCATTGGCTCTCTCAAACGTTCCTCATGATTGTAAAATTTAAAGGCATATCGTCCTTTCAGGCATGTATGACCGCCATTGACTTCAGCGTCCATTGGCGCTTGAATTGACAATATTTCTCCATTTTTGGTAGACACTTCAAGGTTACAACCAACACCACAATAGGTGCAAATTGTTCTTGTTTTTTCTTCGGCTTTAACCGATTTGGATTCAAACACATCAGATATTGCACTGGTTGGACATGCTTGTGCACATGCCCCACAACTAACGCAATCAGATTCAACAAATGATTCATTTGCGCCTTTCACAATATGAGCATCAAATCCTCTTCCGGCCATACTTAATACAAACTGACCTTGAACTTCATCACAAGCCCTTACACAACGATAACAATTTATACATTTAGATAAATCGGATGTCATATATGGGTGACTCAGATCCTTTGGCTTATCTAAATGGTTTTCAAAATCCTTTGGGTAACGTACATCTCTTATCCCAACTTCTGCAGCAACATCTTGTAATTCACAATTGCCACTGACTTCACAAGTCAAGCAATCTAACGGATGATCAGTAAGCACCAATTCAATAATATTTTTCCTTAATTCCTGAATATTCTCAGAGCTTGGATAAATAAACATATTCTCAGTTACAGGTGTATGACAAGAAGCCATGGCTTTTGTTTTTCCTCCTTTTTCAAGCGCTACATCAACACTACAAACTCTACAGGATCCAAACGCCTCAAGATTTGGCGCATCACATAGGGTAGGAATAATCTTTTCTCCTTCTATTCTTTTGACGAAATTCAAAATGGTTTCATCTTTGAAATAATCGTATGCGGTATCGTTAATATATGCTTTCATTATAAATAATTTAGTGGTTGCTGATTTAGAATTTCTAATTATTTGCTTTTAAATTTGTTCCCTTTAATTCCAGAGTTCCTCAAATAAATAATAAATCCCCCAATCATCTTTCCTATTTTCGTTGATAGTTCATAGTTTTTATCAAACTCTATTTTTGTTATATAATTTAAATCCAATGCCCTAAATAATTGAGATTTGGTCTCAGCTAAAGAGCCTTTTGATATTGTTAAAAAATGGATGAACTCTTTTGTCCCATCCCTTTCAAATCCTTCAGCAATATTATCCATTACTGAACTACTCGATCTTCTAATTTGATCCTTCAAAGAAAAGTCTTTTGAAAAATCATGTTTGTAGGTTAGTCGATAAATTTCAAGCGCCAACTTCCTAGCATCCTTCCAAATATCCATCTGCTCAAAACTTTTTATTGTTGCCATTTTACAATTAGGAATTCTATATTAGAAATCAATAATCATTCTCTTAACTAAAATAAGACTTAAGTTCTGGCTCAAAATATTGTAGTGCGTTTTCGACAGGCAAAGGTATCCCACCACCATGCGCACATAAGGAACCTTGCTGCAAGGTGCTCATCAGATCTTTAAATAAATTCATATCTATTTTAAATTCGCTTGTGTTGGCCTTTTTTAATAATTCATGTGCCCGTTTAGTTCCTAATCGACATGGGAAACACTTTCCACAACTCTCGTATTGCGCAAAATCCATTAAGTGCTCCAGGTAATCAATCATTGGAAAAGATTCCGGTATGCACACCACAGAAGCATGCCCTAATAAAAAACCTTCTTTAGCAAAAGATTCAAAATCTATGGCAAGGCTGTCAATTTTTTCAACTGGTACAATACCACCTAATGGTCCCCCAATTTGCATAGCTTTGACAGGCTCCTTGAATCCACCACCTAGTTCATTTACTATGGTTGATAAAGGTGTTCCCATTTCAACCTCATACATTCCTGGTTTATTAAAGAAGGAATCTAAACAAACCAATTTTGTTCCTTTTGATCGTTCTGTTCCTAAGTTTGCATATTGGGCGCCACCATTTTTAATGATATCATGGACCGCTGCTAATGTTTCAACATTATTGACAATAGTTGGCTTATTAAACAACCCTTGTTGGGTTGGGTATGGAGGTCGTGTTCTCACTTCAGGCCGTTGACCTTCAATTGAATTGATTAATGCGGTCTCTTCTCCACAAATATATGCCCCTTGTGCTTTAATGATTTTTAAATCATAATTAAACCCTGAATCCAATATATTTTTGCCTAATAAATTATTAGTTCTCAATTCATCAATCGCCTCCTGAACAATATCAATGGCTTCAGGATATTCTGCTCTAATATATAGTATTCCCCATTCCGCGCCAGTTGTATAACCAGCTATCAGCATTCCAAAAAGAACCGAATGCGGTTGTTTTTCTAATAAATATCTATCGGAATAAGCTCCTGGATCTCCCTCATCAGCATTACAAATAATAAATTTTGTATCTCCATCTGTGTTTCGACAAGATTCTAATTTGAATCCCATTGGAAAACCAGCGCCACCTCTACCTCTTATATTAGCCGTTTTAATTTCCTCAAGAATTTCAGCACTCTCTCTTTTTAAGGCATCCTTTAACACTGTATAATGTTCGTCAAAACCTAAATAAGGTTTAGTGAGTAACTGAACAGTTGCTGCAACATTGTAATCATCATCATTCCCTTTTTCATCATTAATTAACTGACTAATCTCTTCATTAGATTTTGCTGAATAATTTTTCCCATTGTAATGAAATGCAGCATTTTCATGACAACGACCTAAGCAAGTCATATGACCAATTTCATCTGCTGAAAAATGAGTTTCCAATTGTGTTTTAACAGCCTCTTGTTTTCCGGCACAAACACATGCAGAACCATTACAAACGTAAACCTTCTTTCCTTTATTTTCAGGCTTCATAAAATCATAGAAACTAGCAGTTCCATAGGTATTGGCCTTGCCAATCAGAAATTCTTCGGCCAGCCGATCTAAATCCTGCTTAGTAGGTGTGCCTTCTGTTTGAGCGGCTTCCCCTAGTTTCTCAAAAAGGTTTTCTTTAACGCCTTTTCTAAATGATAAATCACTTAAATTTTTTGACATAGTTTAAATCGTTTGATATTGGTCTTGCAAATTTTATTATCCAGTCTACCAAATATAGAACTTTATTTTAGGAAATGACATGAAAAGAGGTGCAGTTTTGGAAGGGTTATACGATTTGCAAAAGATGAATTACATAGTAACTCTAAGGATTTATGAAATAAAATTAAAGAAATATTTGCAAAATAAATATTTTAATCTACCTTTGACCAAACGTTCAGTCAAAAAATATGTCACCACGTACAGAAGCGCAATTCGAAAAAATTAGAGTAGACCGTAAGAAAGCTATTCTAGATGCAGCTTTGCATGTTTTCGCTGAAGAAGGGTATCATAATGCATCAATTTCTAAGGTTAGTAAACAAGCACGGGTTTCAAAAGGTTTGATGTACAATTATTTTGAAAGTAAGGAAGATTTACTACACCAACTTTTAAATGAGATTATTGTCAAAGAAACTGAGGTTATGACTTTTTTAAACCAGGATGAGTTTACTGATCAAACGCTTACTGATTTAATTAACCATACAGTAGATTTATTAAAAGCGGACACAAAACATTGGAAATTATACTTTTTAATGTCTGTTCAACCTGAGGTGCTGAAGATAATTATGGCTGATCATCAATCACTTCACGCGGAGTTTTTCGCCAAATATTTAGACTATTTTAAACGTAAAGGTCACAAAGATCCAATGCTAACTTTTAGATACTTTGGGGCAGCGTTTAGTGGTGTAAGAATGAATTACATTCTAGATCCTGACAATTTTCCGATTGATGATGTCAAAAACTTATTAATTAAACAATTTATAACCTAGTAATATGCTTGCAATTGAAACTAACCAACTGACCAAGTTCTACGGTGAGAGTTTGGGCATTAAAGATGTCAACTTAGCTGTCAACCAAGGCGAAGTATTCGGTTTTATCGGCCCAAATGGCGCTGGTAAATCAACCGCAATTAGAAGTTTGATGGGACTTCTAATCCCTAGCTCTGGAACTGCTAAAATTTTAGGACATGATATCTTGACAGAAGGCGATAAGATTCGCGCAAAAATTGGCTATTTGCCTTCTGAAGTGAATTATTATGATGAAATGTCCTCTCGTGAACTATTAGAATACTCAGCAAGATTTTATGACACATCAAATCTCGAAGATATTGACCGATTAGCTGAGCTATTTGAGTTGGATCTAAAAAAGAAAATCACTGATTTATCATTTGGTAATAAGAAGAAATGCGCTATTATTCAAAGTGTATTGCACAAACCAGAGTTATTGATTCTTGATGAACCTACTTCAGGATTAGATCCCTTAATGCAAAATCGCTTCTTTGAATTATTAGAAGCTGAAAATAAAAAGGGTACAACCATTTTCTTCAGTTCACATATTTTGTCTGAAATACAAAGAATGTGTAATCGGGCGGCTGTGATTAGAAATGGAGAAATTACAGCAATAGAGAATATTCAAGATTTACTTGAAAAACAAATGAAAAAGGTTCGTTTGGTATTTGACAAAATGCCAAACGATCAAGTACTTCCGGAAGGCGCTCAGCATGAACGCTGGAATAAGAATAAGCTTCAATTCGAATATGTTGGTCCTGTAGACCGATTAGTAGGATGGTTATCCAATCAAAGTCTTCATGATGTTGTATTAGAAGAACCAGATCTGGAATCAATATTTATGAATTATTACGAACGTTAATCTGATTATCATGAACAAGAATTTATTTTTGAAGGAGTTACAACGTAACAAAAAAAATCTAATGATTTGGTCCGGCATTGTAATCGGATTGACACTGATGGTCCTTGCCATTTTTCCATCCATGGCAGACATGGGCGAAGATATGGCTCAATTGATGGCCAAAATGCCTGCTGAATTGAGTAAAGCAATGGGAATGGATGAGAATACTTGGTCGAGTATTTTAGGATTCTATAGCACCTACTATGGCATCTATATTATTGTGTTAGTTAGTATCTATACCACCTCAACTGGAGCCACAATTTTATCGAAAGAAGAAAAAGACAGAACTTCAGAATTTTTGATGACTAAACCAATCTCAAGGCTGGCGATATTCAAATCAAAAATGGCCTCCTTACTAATATTAAGTTTACTGATCTATGGTATTCAAACCATTTCAGCCATTATTGGAATGTCTCTTTTTTCTTCAGAATCAGTAGACTGGTCTATATTTACTGTTATGCATGCAAGTGGTTTAGTTCTAGTTTTATTCTTTACAACTATTGGCGTTTTAATCTCAATGTTCGTCAAGCCAAAGAAAAATTTTATGGGAATAGTTGTTGGACTAACTTTTGGCTCCTATTTCATTAATGCCATTGCTAAATCAACTGAATCTACAGAATGGGTAGGTTATTTTTCTCCATTTCATTATCTAGATTTTACAATTAGTGACCCTGACTATTCATTTAATTTTTTAAGTGCAATAGTTATGCTTGCCATTGGAGCTGGCTTGTTATTCTTTGCCTATAAAACATATTTAAAAAAGGATATTGATGGGTAGCTTCTTTTGCATGTCTATACAAAAGAGATTTTAATCTTACCTTTTTAAATCAACGTTATTAAAACTAAAAAAGACAGTTTGTGTAATTTAAGCTGTCTTTTTTTGGTTGAGGTGCAGTTATTAAAAAGATTCAGGAATTTATAGCTTTTTACTTAATATAACTTTACCTGAAACATCCATAATTTTAATTAAGTAGAGCTGGTTAACTGCATTTAACTGCAATAAATTCTGACCATATTTTAATTCAGTTTCTAAGACCAATCTACCCGAAAAATCGTAAACTTGACAATAATAATTACCTTCTGGACACTCTATATTGATTGTATTTTCAATCTTAAAAACTTTAATTTCTTGAGCCATATCATATACAGATGCCGTTGTTAAAGTAAAATAAGGAGAAATACCTGTGCAGCCTATTGAATTCGTTACCTCAACCTGATAATAACCATTGGAATATGGAGTATGACTTTGGTTGACAGCGCCAGGAATTGCTGTATTATTATAAAACCATTGGTAAGATTGAAATTGACCAGTTATTAGACCGCCTTGTCCTGGAATTACACTTGGAACTGGTGATTGATGTACGTTAATTCGAATTTGCTTAGAACTTACACAACCATTATTAGATGATGTTAAAGTTAAATTAAGTGGTAAAAAAGGAGTGATTGTTAAAGAGTCTCCAATTGTACCATCACTCCATGCGTTGTAAGATTGAGGTGAAGGTGCATAAAAAGTCACAGAAGTTCCACTGCAAATATCAACAGTATCAGGTGCAAAATTAGCATTTGGCGTACCAATAATAATATTTAATGTATCAGTTACAGAACAGTTGCCATTATCATAAATTGCTAATACAGACGTATCTGATCCAAAATAAAAACTAGGATTAGCACAAGGATTACAACTCAAATCTGTTCCTATACTCAATGTATCGCCTAACAAAGACGTCCAATATACATTGGGGTTATTGTATGTTATTAACTGGTTATTTGAACTTGGGCATACGTAATAAGTATTATTTATTAAGCCTATATTTTGAAAAGGAGACAGAAAGAATGTTCTTGAACTACTACCCATAGTAGGACAATGGTTATCAATTGCAAAAATTGAAAATGAATTATTTAAATTACCTGGTAGAGAGGTCATACAAACTTGAGCCGTAGCAGGGTTTGTGCCTGTTTGGTTAAAAGAAGCTCCTGGAAAGTTAAGTTGAATATCTGAACTCAATGATACTATATCAGCCAGGTTTAAGTCAGTAAAAGTAAAATCAAAGCAAAACTGATCACCAGTACAAAGTGAAATAACCTGATTCGTATCTATAAAGGAATTTGTTCCAAAATTATTGAAATTTGAAATTGTCACATCAGGAGTAGGTGGTATGTTAAAACAATCATCCACAAACACTTCAAAATCGTGAATCACTGTTCCAATTATATTACCTGACGCATCAAGTTCTTCAATTAAAACAGTAATGACAAAATTACCTGGTATAGTAGGTGTAAATTGAATTTGCCCCGAATTTGGATTTAACGTTATACCTGGAATTGGTGATGCACTGCTGTACCCATTAACGTACTGAACAGAATCCCCTTGATCATGTAATCCAGATATAAAACTGAATACCAACATATTGTTGTCTGGATCACTAATCATTAAAGGAATATTTACTGGTGTATTTACACACACATACTTAACCGGATATGGATCGTTAATGATTGGTGAACGATTGGTTGGATACAATAAATTGTTAAATACGGTTTCTACGTAAAAACAATCTGACCCTATTAAATTTGTCGTTGAATTTCTTGCACATATTTGAAATCCTAGAGTCCACTTTGTACAGCTTCCAGAAAAAAGTACTGTGTCTTGATAAATATATTTCTCCATTCCTGGTAAAATGCCGCCATTACAGGTTGAATTTGGGAGTGCACTTGGGCAAAGCTGTGAAATTTCTGATGTAGAGATCAGTGGCAAGACAATTATTGGGTTAATAAGCCCACAATCATTACCAACATCTAAAACAATACTTGTTGGCGCTGGTATCCCACTACAATCTCTATAATGCGTTGCAGTCACAACAAACTCATTAAGATTGCCTGTAGGCTTATAAGTCAATTGACCTCCCGAAGCATGAGTTGCTAATAATACCATGCTCTGTATTAAAAACAAAATAAATAATATGCCGCTCTTCTTGATCATTGTATTTATTGAATTACCAATTTATAAATCCCATTTGAACCGTCTCCAAATAGCACATTAACATAATATATTCCTTTAGCTACATTTAAACTAACTAGCCATTTATCAAAATATTCAGTGTTGTGTTCCGATTGATAAACCTTGTCTCCTAATGCATTAGTGATGATAATTCTATCAATAGACACTTCATTCTTTGCGATAATATAAAATTTGCCTTTACTTGGATTAGGGACAATTTCTACCAAGGCATCTAGATCAGACAGCCCACTACTGCCAAGTGTAATAGTTACTTCCCCGTAAAATAAACATCCCAATTCATCTACAACATAAACGGATACGGTGTAAGAGCCGGACTCAGTATATAAGTGAGTTGGTGTTTGAAGATAGGATGTGTCACCATCTCCAAAATTCCAACGCCATGATGTGGCATTGAAAATACCTGACCCGAATAAAATCGGCTGACCTTCAATTAATGGGCTAAATATATCAATTGTCGTGGTTGGAATATTGGTTGTTACGTCAATTACTATTGTTGTAGTGTTCGATCCTAAATTATTTGTTACGGTTAATGTTACATCATAATTGCCAACATTTAAGTAAGTATGTGTTGGATGCTGCAAAGTTGAAGAGTGTCCATCTCCAAAATCCCATAGCCAACTGGTTGGTGAGTTCAAACTTGCATCTGTAAATTGTATTTGCCCAGCACAATTAGCGTCTTGTGAGGATACAAAATCAACACAAGGTTGCTCTATGACAAAGAGGTTAAAAACTGCCGCAGTATCGCTATGCAACGGATCATTAGAATAGATCGTCAGCAAATCAATATATTGTCCGCTCGAAATGCTGCTTAAATCAATAATCAGCTCTATGTTAATGGAATCATTTGGAGGGACAACACCAGAGCTGATAGGTATGTCAAGAATATTCACCCCAAAAATAGAACTGGCATTAGGGTCTATATACCATGCTAAATTCCCAAGCCCATTATTATAAATTGTAGCGTTTATTACAACCGAATCAGAACAAGCTAATCCAAATTCATTTACTGTAGAGAAAGAAATTATAGGTTTGTGAATGGATTGGCCATGAATACAGATATAAGTGGTATCATCATTACTTAAAATTTGAAGGCTGTCATCAAAAGTCCCTACAGTTGTTGGTGAGAAGCTTACTTCTATGAGTGAAGAGTCTCCCGGTACTATCGTATAACCGTTTAATAAGGGTGAATATTCAGTCATTCCAACATTTAAATTAGAGACCCATAATGTATCACAACCAGTATTATAAATCCAAGTTTTGTATGTTGTATCCGTGTCTACAACCACATTATCAAAACTCAAACAAGAATCTGACAAACTGATTTCAGGATAGCCATTAAATGTTAAACTTACTGGTATGGTATCTATTGGGTCAAGGGGATCATTTGAGACAAGAATCAGTTCAGAATAATAGATTCCTGAAAGTAGACTATCAGAATAATAAGTGATAGGAATCGTGGCAGTATCACCAACATTTACATTGATTGTGTCTGAGGCTAAGATCTGCCACTTTGGTGTTGCATGCGCATTTCCTATTACTATATCATCAAAATAACCTGGGTTAGCGGTATTGTAGGAAGGATTATTTAAATATACTTCAGACATATTTTCAACAACTGGATCGTAAAAACCAACACCAGAGGCAGCTAAAACACCGTCAAAATAGACGTCGAAAGTTTTAGCAACATAGTTAATATTCTTTAACTCAACTTGTGTCCATGAATTAGAAGGCGTATATGAGATTGTTGTGCTACCCCTTAACCGGTACTTGTTCACGTGCCCATTATAATACATATAGGCCAAATAACTATTACCGTCACCCAAGTAACAAAAATTGTTTGCTGATGTGATGGAGTAACTCCCTGATCGCAGTTTCACTGAAAAATAATCTATGCCTGTTTCTGGAAATTCATGCTTTACCCCAAATTCTTCAACCTTGAGAGAATAATTACCAACTGGGTCTGGATTAGATGTAATTATACTGTATATACCATTATTGTAATCGTTCCAATTGTTATGGGTGCCATCTTCAAAACCATCACTAAAACCAAAAATTGCCGAATTCGTATTAATTATATTTCCATTTAACATTCCATTGCCTGAATTAATTATTGCTAATGATACTAAAGCAGAATCATTACAGGCATTAATTATGACATTAATTGAATCCGGAAAGTAACTAATTATAGGTGCACCAATCGCTGTTCCTAATAAACAAATGCTTGTATCAATTGCATTATTATAAATGTGCAAATCAGAGCTCAAATTACCAAAAGTCGTTGGTACAAAATCTATATAAATATTACTGGAGTCAAATGGCATAATCATTTGGAGTGAGGATACATTGTAATGTGGATTACCTGGCATCAGACTTGAAATAAATAAGGTATCACAGCCCATATTATAAATGGTAATTGAATCTGATGCTATTGTGTTTTCATAAATGCTGCCAAAATCCAGACAAGTATCTGAAAATGCTATTTCGGGTTCACCGTCAACTAATAAGCTCACTTGAATTGTATCAATTGGACTTAGAGGGTCATTAGAATGGATTACCACATTTGAGTAATAATTGCCAACAATAAGGTTCTCAGATCTTACCATCAAATTATATGTTGTTGAATTTCCATGTGGAACAGATAATACACCCTCACTTAAGGTTACCCAGTCCAAAACATTTGGTTCCCCAATTTGGATGTCGTCAAAATAGCTGACATAGGGAGAGCTTCCATTAAAAAGTGAAACTTCTGAAATTGAATTTGTTGGTGAACCAAATCCCATTCCTGAAACAACTAACACACCATCAATAAACAAATCGAATGTATGGGTCTGATAGTTAATCCTCTTAAACTCAAAATGAGTCCAATTATTAGCAGTAGTATGATGATAGCTTGTAGATCCGGCAACTCTATAATTATTTCCCGATTGGTAATATATTCTAACTAAAGCATAGTTATTGTTATTATTTCCTACATAACAATAATTGCTATTGCCACTAGTGGCTGTAGATCGTAATTTAATCGAAAAATAATCAATTTGGGATGGATTAAAAGTTCGTCTGACCCCATGTGAAGTGCTTGAGCCTCCAACCATAGATAAACAATAGACCCCAGAAGCAGGGTTAGTTGTGTCAACAACTTGTGTACTTAAGTTTCCAAAGATCTGCCAACTATTAAAGTTGCCAACTTCAAATCCATCAAAAAATTTGGAACTATCTAAATAAAAATCAATGGTTTGCTGTTGCAAACTTAAAGTATCATTCCCAAGATTATGAACCGTAATTGGAATTGTCAAGGAATCGTCACAACTAAAAATAGCTGTATCTATTTGACTTGGCGCAAAACCAATGACAGCTGAACCATCCGCTACCCCTGTTAAACATATACTGGTGTCAATATCGTTACTAAATAGGTTCAGAATAGTGTTGTACGTACCAACTGCCGCAGGACTAAATGAAATGCCTAGAAGAGTTGAATCAAAAGGAGGGATGTATAAATTTGAAGTCAACGTGCTAAATTCTGAGAGTCCTGAAGTAATACTTGTAATAAATAATGTGTCACAATCAGTATTATAAATCATCACTGAATCGCTTGAACTTGTATTTTCCAAAATGTTTCCAAAATTCATACAAGTATCTGACAATTCTAATTTTGGCACACCATCTACAGTCAATACAATTGGAATGCTGTCAACTTGGTTCAATGGATCATTTGAATTGATGATCAAATTTGAATAATATACTCCTGAACTTAAACCTTGTGAATATAGTGTGACATTTGTGGTTAAAGAATCGTTAACGGGAACTGCACTTGAATCTAATTCTAAAATAGCCCACTGTGGTTCATCCTCATTCCTTAGTTCAATGTCATCATAAAAGCCTGAACTTGCAATATAGATTCTAGATAAATCTGTTATACCCTGCCTAAATCCAACATTCGGTTCAAATAAACTACCGTCAATATAAAGGTCATAGGTTTGACTAACATAGTCAATATTTTTGAATTCAAAATGCGTCCAATCATTAATTCTAGTATAGATTCTATCAATATCAGTAGAAATAAAATATTCATTAAGTCCTTGATGTCTTAGCCATGCTAACCCAGATGGCATGGCCTGGTTACCAAGATAAAGGTGATTTCCATATCCAACAAAATCATACCTCATTTTAATTGAAAAATAGTCTATTGTGTCAGGATCAAAATTGTAAACCAATCCGGCAAGATCTAGCTCAACACAATAATTTCCTGAAGCTGGATTGTTGCTGCTAATACTTGATGGGTAATTTAGGTTTGTTTCCGTCCAGTTGTTGAAATTCCCATCCTCAAAACCGTCAAAAAAGTTAGAAAACTGGTCAACCTCAATAATCTGGTGACTTGTAAACAGACTGTCATTTCCCGTATTATAAAATGTTATTGGGACTGTAATAGAATCATTACAACCAAATATAGTTTCGTTTATTGCAGATGGAACGTAACTGAATGACGGTGCCCCAACTGCATCACCCGACACACAAATACTAGTATCGGTATCATTAGTAAAAAAGTTCAGTAAACCGGAATGCTGACCCATTGATGCCGGTGCAAAAGATACCTCAATGTTTAGACTGTCCCAAGGCAAAACATAAGTATTGGTATCTGCTATGTAAAACTCCGGAATACTGCCCTGAATATTTGAAATAAATAGCGTGTCACACCCAAAATTGAAAACAGTTAATGCTTTAGAGATAATTGCATTCTCCTGCACAACGCCATAATCTATGCAGTTATCTGAAAAGGCTATTTCGGGGTTACTGATTACTGTCAAGTTTATTGGGACATTAATCACGTTATTCAATGGATCATTTGTAGAAATTTCTATGTCCGCTGAATAGTTTCCTGAAATTAGTCCGACTGAGTTCAAATCGATAATTACTACCGAAGAGTCTCCAATTGGAACAGTGTCAATCAGTGGGGTGATTTCAGTCACCCAACTTGCTCCGCCAATTGTAATTTTTACCTGATGTGTGCTTTGGCCAGACCAATAATCAACAGAAGATGTATTCTGTATGTCAATAGTCAATTGGTTATCTGATAACCAATTCTCGACAGTTTGACCAGAATACGTATAAACATTAACGATATCATTGCCATTACTAAGGTTATTATCAGGTATAGTAATTGGTGTCGACCCTTCAATTGAAAGAGTAGCATATTCGTTGGTTGAATTATAATCTCCATTCAATGTTACCTCAATTGTAAGTGCATTTGTACCAATAAATTGACCATTAATTGTATGCGAAGTGAGAGCTCCTGTAGAAGAGTAGTTGATAAGACTTGAATCCACAACGCTTGATGTTGCTAAAGTATCATAAGACCAATATAAATCTGCATTCCCTGCATTATAAATGGTAAAGCTAACCTCTGTAGAATCACTACAATCCAAACTTGTAATTAAAGAATCCGGTTGGATACTCGTCATTGGTGCTCCAATGGCAGTTCCAACTAAACAGATAGAAGTATCTGAGTAATTATTCAATAAATGGATGGTATCATTGAAAGTACCTATTGCCGTGGGTAAAAAACTGACTGCCATTTTAGTAGAATCAAAAGGTGAAATTGTCAAATCAGAATTACTTACATCAAATTCACCAGTATTGGTTGATATACTGCTAATAAATAACGTATCACATCCCGTATTATACACAGTTATTGAATCAGATAAAATTGAATTCTCTTGGATACTTCCAAAATTCAAACAAGCATCAGAAAATTCAATTGCGGGAACACCATCAACCAAGAGATTAATTGGAATAGTGTCTATTGGACTTAGTGGATCGTTAGAATACATTCTTACATGTGAATAATATGAGCCTGATGATAATCCTTCGGAAGATAAAGTAATATCAAAAGTTGCAGAACTATTAGCCAAGACTTCCAAAGAATCTGAACTTAAATTGACCCAACTTGGTTCATTACCTCCGCCTATTTGAATGTCATCAAAATGACTTACCCCGTCATTGTTATAGTTAGCTAGCCATATTTCTGACAGACTTGAAGTACTATTAACTTTAAAGCCCATATCTTGAACTATTAAACTATCATCAATATACAAATCAAAAGATTTTGAAGTATAATCAATATTTTTTATTTCGAAATGAAGCCAATCACCAGAATATGGGTATTGGTGAACAATATTTCCCCATATTCTGTAATTATTACTGTTTTTCAAATAGTCAATACGGCATAAACCTTCAGGGTTAATAGAATCACCAACATAACAAAAGCTGTTTTGGCCAAGTGTAGCAGTTGTTTTCATTTTTACAGAAAAATAATCAGCTTCTGAAGGAGCAAAGCTGTAAATCAAATTAGAGCCAAAGAATCCTGAAATTTCAACACAATGAGATCCAGTTGCTGGAGAGTCATTCACAACATCAACATATTGACTATTAACCGAAATCCAACCATCTGTGTACCCATCTTCAAACCCATCAAAAAAAGAGATAAGTGTAGTATCCAATAGAAAACCTCCCTGTGATACTGACAATGGCACAATACCAACATTGTTGATCGTTATTGGAATTACAATGGAATCATTGCAACCTAAAATAGTTTCGTTAATGCTGGCAGGACTATAACTCATTATCGGTGCATCAATTGCTGCTCCAGTTAAACAAATAAAGGTATCAACATCATTATTAAAAACATGAAGAGTGTCATTATACGTGCCAGTTAATGAAGGTGAAAACGTGACATTGACTAGCGTTGAATCAAATGGTAAAATAAACATTGATAACAAATTTGACCCATATTCTGCGGTACCACTCGAAATGTTGGAAATGAAAAGTGTATCACATCCAAAATTAAAAACCGTTAAAAATTTTGATAAAACAGAATTCTCCTGAATGCTTTCAAAATTTAAGCAAGTATCTGAAAATGCTACTGTTGGTGCACCATCAATAGTTAAACTTATTGGAACAGTATCTATAAGACTAGTAGGATCATTAGAATTGATTATTAAATCAGAATAATATATACCCGAAGTCATATTCTGAGCGTAAAATGTTAAATCGATTGTGGCTGAATCATTTACATTAATTATTAAGGTATCCATTTCAATGTCTAACCAATCTGAAGCATCATTTTTTTTCAAAAGAATATCGTCATAATAGCTAGCAATGTTACCTCCACCAGAAACAGCAATTCTGGACAAATTAGCTATATTGCTGTTGGCAAATCCCATACTATAATAAATTAGCAGGCTGTCTATATATATATCAAACGTTTTTTCATCATAATTTATGTTCTTAAATTCAATAAATGTCCAATCATTAATAATTGTATAATCCAATATTACATTACCAACAATTTGATAAATTGAATCGTCATCTTTTCTGATTCTTGCTAGCCCAAAATTATAGCTTGCATTTCCTATATAGCAATGATTACTGAAACCAGCCGTATCATCAGATCTTAATTTTATAGAAAAGTAATCCATTTTGTCATTTGGAAATGTATACTCTAATAAACCATTACCAGGAGAAAGGCAATAATTACCTGATGCTGGATTATTTGCAATAATTGAGGGCATTCCTGAATTCGAAACGTATAACCAGTTATTATAAGTACTGTCCTCAAAGCCATCATAAAACTCAAAAGTACTATTTCCTGTTTCAATTATTTCCTGAGATATATTCAGAATCCCATTCCCTGTGTTATAAATTGTTATAGGCACCACTAAAGAATCATCACAGCCAAAAAGCGTATCATAAATACTTAAAGGGCTATAGCTAATCATAGGTGCACCAATCCCCATCCCAGACAAACACACCATTGTATCAATATCACTATTGAAAATTTCAAGGGTATCTAAATACAAACCTGCTGATAGAGGAGAAAAGAAAACTTCAACTAGAGCGGAATCTCCAGCCAGGATAAAAAAGGATGGGGTAACCACACTAAATTCATTTGTAGAAGTTGAAAGGCTTGTAATAAAGAGTGTGTCAGTTCCAGAATTAAGAATATAAACGGAATCTATTGTCGAAGTGTTTTCGTAGACATTACCATAATCTAGGCAAGTTTCAGATAGATTAATATTTTGTCCAATAGCAAACTTTCTGGACAAAATAATCCCAATTATAAAAAGCAGTTTAATTACTCTCATTTCTTTAACCCTACACAAATGTAAGCATTCTGAAAGAAAGCAGATTAATTAAATTTATTTTAGCATACTTTATTGAACTCTGGAAGATCTTCAAGTTTTCTCAATTTGTTATTTGCTAACTTGAATCGATATTCTACAAAATCAATTTTAACAGGTCGATTTTAATTGCTTTAAGTTGTTAGAAGATTCTACCTATAAAATGAAGTTAATCGAATCATATTTTTCCTTACATTTGTAGAGTAAACTTTGGGGGTGTCGCTAATAAGCTGACTGAGAAATACCCTTTGAACCTGATGTTGTTAATGCAACCGTAGGGAAAAGTTAGATCTTATTGGGATCAAACCCAACTGACCTCACTTTCAAATTCCTTCCAAAGTTTCTTATTTTTTTGGAAGATGATAAAAATACAGGTCAACAATACTGAAAAACTAGTAGAAGAAAGTATTACAATTTCTGAATTGCTTAGCAACTTAAATCAAGCTGAACAAGGTATTGCTATTGCTATTAATAACCAGGTTATCTTCAAAAAAGACTGGACAAATACTTGTCTAAAATTAAATGATAAACTATTAATTATTCAAGCTACTCAAGGTGGGTAAATAATACAATTGTGACAAGAATAAATTATTAATACAAAAAAGTACACTTCGGCTACGCTCAGTGTACATATGAGATAAAGTTAACTATGAAGAAAAAAGATACAGCACCACAGGAAGGTACAATAACAACAACACCGTTTCCAAATTCCAAGAAGGTTTATGTTAAGGGTGAGATTCATAAGAATGTGACCGTCGCCATGCGCGAAATTGAATTGAGTGACACTATTGATTCATTTACCCAAAAGCGAATGAAAAATCAGTCCGTAACGGTTTACGACACTAGTGGCCCTTATACTGACCCTAATAAGATCATTAACGTACATGAAGGCATTGAGCCGATTCGTGAGCAGTGGGTTATGCAGCGTGGTGATGTAGAGGAATTGGATGAATTTAGTTCAGAATATTGCAACGAAAGAATGGCTGATAAAAGTCTTGATCATTTAAGATTCGGTCATATTCGAAAGCCAAAAAGAGCGAAAGAAGGACAAAATGTGTCTCAAATGTATTATGCAAAACGAGGTATTATTACGCCTGAAATGGAGTATGTCGCGATTCGAGAAAATCAAAAGATTTTGGATGCAATCCGTTTGACAAAACAACATCCTGGAGAAAGTTTTGGTGCTAGCATTCCAGATACAATTACCCCAGAATTTGTTCGTGAAGAAGTTGCCAGAGGACGAGCGGTAATTCCTTCTAATATTAATCATCCCGAAGCAGAGCCAATGATTATTGGTCGTAACTTCTTGGTTAAAATTAATGCGAATATTGGTAATTCCGCAACAACATCAAGTATTGAAGAAGAAGTAGAAAAAGCAGTTTGGGCCTGCCGTTGGGGTGCCGATAATATTATGGATTTATCCACTGGGCAAAATATTCATGAAACAAGGGAATGGATTGTTAGAAACTCCCCAGTGCCGATAGGAACTGTGCCAATTTACCAAGCTTTGGAAAAAGTAAATGGAAAAGCGGAGGATTTAACTTGGGAAATTTTTAGAGATACATTAATAGAACAAGCTGAACAAGGTGTAGATTACTTTACAATTCATGCCGGCGTCAGATTAGCATACGTTCCAATGACGGCTAAGCGTATTACCGGCATTGTATCTAGAGGTGGATCAATTATGGCAAAATGGTGTTTAGCCCACCATAAAGAGAGCTTTTTATATACTCACTTTGAAGACATTTGTGAAATCATGAAAGCCTATGATGTAGCCTTTTCTTTAGGAGATGGTTTACGTCCAGGTTGTATCGCTGATGCAAATGACGAAGCACAATTTGCGGAGTTAGAAACACTTGGAGAACTAACCAAAATTGCATGGAAACATGATGTTCAAACTTTTATTGAAGGACCAGGTCATGTACCAATGCATATGATTAAAGCCAATATGGATAAACAATTAGAAGCTTGTGGTGAGGCACCATTCTATACATTAGGCCCGTTGACTACAGATATTGCTCCCGGTTATGACCATATTACATCTGGAATTGGTGCAGCAATGATTGGTTGGTATGGTACAGCTATGTTATGCTATGTTACCCCAAAAGAACATTTAGGTTTACCAAATAAAGAAGATGTCAGAACCGGTGTGATTACTTACAAATTAGCAGCTCATGCTGCAGACTTAGCTAAAGGTCATCCTGGGTCACAACATAGAGATGATGCCTTAAGTAAGGCACGATTTGAATTCCGTTGGGAAGATCAATTTAATTTATCTCTTGATCCAGAGTTAGCAAGAGAATATCATGATGAAACTCTGCCTGCTCAAGGTGCTAAAATTGCACACTTTTGCTCAATGTGTGGTCCACATTTTTGTTCAATGAAAATAACGCAAGAGGTTAGGGATTACGCCGCTCAAATGGAAGTAGACGATCAAAAAGCGTTAGAAGAAGGCATGAAAGAAAAAGCCGCAGAATTTAAAAATAAAGGTAGTGAGGTTTACCTCTAAAATAAGGCGTGAAAAAAATAATTATTTCATATCCAGATACCGTTAAGAAAGAAATTCAGCTTGTAGTTGAGATTCTAGCAAGTGATGTGGACTTCTTTCATGTTAGAAAGCCACATTTTGATTTTTTAGATATGAAACAATATTTAGATCAAATCCCAGAAGAGTACCATTATAAGATTGTTTTGCATTCACATTATCAATTGATAAATGAGTATGATCTTGGAGGTATAAATTTGAATCGAAGAAGTTTGAATCAAATTTGTATTGAATCTGAATCGGATAAATGTTATATAGAACCTATTTTATTGAGAAATAACCAAATTGAAATCAATGGATTGACACCTAGCATAGTTAGTTATTCTGCACATTCTTTTGAGGAAATACAGCATTTGAATTTTAAAACGGATTATGTTTTTTTGAGTCCCATTTTTGATAGTATTACAAAGCATGGCTATACATCAAAATTCACTGACCATGCTGAGCTTAAATTTAAGCTCTCTCAAAATCGCCACAATATTGTAGCGTTAGGTGGTATTACATCAGAAATGTCAGAAAATTTAAAGCAAATTGGGTTTTATGGATATGCACGTCTTGGTGATTTCTGGCAAGATCATATCATGACCAAAGCTTTGTAAGACTATGAAAAGATCAACTAACTATATATTGTCAATTGCTGGATTTGATCCAAGTGGTGGTGCTGGTTTGTTAGCTGACATCAAAACTTTTGAACAGGTTGGAGGATTAGGTATGGGGGTGCAAACTGCTAATACCATTCAAACAGAGGGTAAATTTATTGCTGTTAATTGGATTGATGAAAACACAGTCCTGCAACAACTTGAAGTCTTACTTAATCAATATACTTTTAAAACTGTGAAGATAGGTTTGATACATCATTTAACAATGCTTGAAAAGGTCATAGAACTTTGTTTAAAGAACCACCCAAAAGTCAAGATTATTTGGGATCCAATACTGAGTGCTTCAGCAGGCTTTGATTTTACACATGATATATCAACATTAGATTCTGTTTTACCCAAACTATTTCTTATCACTCCAAATTGGGATGAGGTGATGATATTATCAGGAAACAAGGACGCCATAGAAGGCGGTCAAACACTTTCAAAACAAGTTAAGGTTTTATTAAAAGGTGGCCATAATCAACAAGACCGTGGAAAGGACTATTTAATTGAGGGTAGTAAAGTCAGAGCATTCAATCCAAAACCTGTAAGATATGGAGCTAAACACGGCAGTGGTTGCGTTTTTTCAGCAGCTCTAGCTGCTAACTTAACAAAAGGTTATCCGCTACAAAAAAGTATACTTAGATCAAAACGTTATGTTGAGGCTTTTTTAAGCAGTCACCCTTCATTATTAGGAAAACATAAATTATGAAAAAACCAAAATTAGCACTTCAATTATTAAACCTTATCAATGGCTTATTGCTTGTGACATATTTATTTCAAATCATGCACTGGCCATTCTTTCTTCCACCGATTAAGCTAATGTATATTATCATTGCTGCATTTATAACGTTTGGTGCTAAAAGTTGGATTGAGGTTAAATACAATATTTCTGATCCAATTAAAACAAACAAAACAACGAATACAATATTTTTTATTGGTGCTGGAGGATTCGTTGTAGGAATCCTTTTAAAAGTGATGCATTGGCCTTTTGGTTCTATTGCACTTATTATTGGAGTCAGCACCTTGATTCTGGCGTTTATGCTTTCATTTATTTTGGATCCAGATGAAGAAGATCAGGACCCAGAAATATTAGACGATTTTTAATGGAAACCATTTATTATATATCACAAGGTATTACTGTTGGAGATCACCTGAAAAATATTTCCATGGCATGTGAAGCTGGGTGTAGATTAGTACAATTTAGATTAAAAGATATTGATTTTGAAACCTACCAAAAGGCTGCAATAAAAGCGTTGGAAATTTGTAGAACGTATAACGCTACGTTATTAATAAATGACAATGTAACAATTGCAAAAGAGATAGGGGCTGATGGCGTGCATATTGGTAAGTCTGATATGAACCCAAATGATGCTCGCCAAATTATTGGCAACAAAATTATTGGTGGAACCGCTAATACATTAGAAGATTGTTTAAGATTAATTGAACAAAAAGTCAATTATATTGGATTAGGCCCTTTAAGGTATACAACCACTAAATCCGAACTCAGTCCGATATTAGGAATTGATGGATATAAAGAAATACTTGGTAAGCTCAGGGCATTAAAAAAAGCTATTCCTATTGTAGCAATTGGTGGTATTCAAGCTGAAGATTTTGAAACTTTATTTGGAATTGGTATTTCTAGTGTTGCAGTGTCTGGCTTACTAACCGATAAACCAGAACATGAATTAAAAACAATTATTAACCAAGCCAAAATAAAACCGCTTATGGCATTCAATTTATAACTTATGGTTAAGGACAATTTAACAATAGCAGACAAAATATTTTCATCAAGATTATTTACTGGAACAGGAAAATTTAGTTCTTCAGAATTAATGCGGGATGCACTATTGGCTTCAGAAAGTGAACTCATTACAGTTGCGCTTAAGAGAGTTGATGTAGACAATCATTCTGACGATATTTTGACACACCTTTCACATCCAAGAATAAATTTATTGCCAAATACCTCAGGTGTTAGAGACGCGAAAGAAGCTGTTTTCGCTGCACAATTATCAAGAGAAGCCCTAAATACCAATTGGATTAAATTAGAAATTCATCCCGACCCAAAATATTTACTCCCAGACCCAATAGAAACATTGAAAGCTGCTGAAGAGTTAGTTAAACTAGGGTTTGTTGTGATGCCATATATTCATGCCGACCCAGTATTGTGTAAGCGGTTAGAAGACATAGGTGTCCAATGTGTGATGCCACTAGGTGCTCCAATAGGGAGTAATAAAGGATTAAAAACCAAGGAATTTTTAGAAATCATAATTGAACAGAGTAATGTTCCAGTTATAGTTGATGCCGGTATTGGGGCTCCTTCGCATGCTGCTTATGCCATGGAATTAGGTGCAGATGCAGTTCTCGTTAATACAGCAATTGCTGTTTCTCAACAACCAGTGCAAATGGCCGTGGCTTTTAAAATGGCCGTGGAATCTGGACGAATGGCATACCAAGCTAAGCTTGCACCAGTTAAAGAGCATGCAGAAGCCAGTAGCCCATTAACTAGTTTTTTAAGCAAAACATAAGATACTATCATGAGCAATTCAGTCCAAATCAATCATGAGCCAACAGTAAAAAGCAATTTTACGGAAAGTTTCAATGTCTTTTCTTGGGACGAAACACTACAAAGTATTTTCAATAAAACAAGTGATGATGTTAGATCTGCATTAGCGAATCCAAAACGCAGCTTGGAAGATTTTAAAGCATTGATTTCACCTGCGGCACAGCCATTTTTGGAAGAAATGGCTCAGCTAAGCAATAGTCAAACTAAAAAAAGATTTGGCAACACTATGCAAATGTATGCGCCTATGTATCTCAGTAATGAGTGTCAAAATATTTGTACGTATTGTGGATTTAGTTTCACAAATAAAATTCCAAGAAGGACTTTGACGGATACCGAAATTATAAAAGAAGCAGAGTTTCTAAAAGCCAAAGGATACGATCATATTCTTCTGGTAACTGGTGAGGCCAATAAAACTGTTGGTGTTGATTATATTAATAATGCTATCCAATTAGTTAAACCGTTTTTTTCTAATATTTCAATTGAAGTCCAACCCCTAGATCAGGATGAATACGAACGCTTAAGCAAAAATGGATTATATGCTGTTTTAGTTTATCAAGAAACCTATCATAGGGAAGCGTATAAAAAACATCATCCAAAGGGGAAAAAATCGAATTTTGATTATCGAATTGAAACACCTGATAGACTTGGAAGAGCTGGTGTTCATAAGATAGGTCTCGGTGCTTTATTTGGCTTGGAAGACTGGCGAGCGGACAGCTTTTTTACGGCACTTCATTTGAAACACCTTCAAAAAACATACTGGAAAACTAAATATTCTATCTCGTTTCCAAGGTTAAGACCATTCAGTGGTGGACTTGAACCGAAAGTTGAAATGACCGATCGTGATTTGGTTCAGCTCATTTGTGCTTATCGTTTATTAGATGAAGATGTTGAATTATCGATTTCAACCAGAGAAGATCCTATATTTCGAGATAATATTGTCAATTTAGGTATTACCTCAATTAGCGCAGAATCTAAAACAAATCCTGGCGGTTATGCGGTAGAGCCAGAAACTTTAGAGCAATTTGAAATTTCTGACGAAAGAAGTACGGAAGAAATTTCTAAAATGTTAAAGTCAAATGGCCTTGAAGTCGTTTGGAAAGACTGGGCATATTTTAGTTAAATCAATAGGTAATCATGTCACTTACAACAGAAGAAAAAAGACAATACAATCGCCATTTAATTTTGAAAGAAATAGGTGCTGCTGGTCAGTTAAAACTAAAACAATCAAAAGTATTGATAATAGGCGCAGGTGGTTTAGGAGCCCCAATTTTACAATACCTTACAGCTGCGGGTGTTGGAACCATTGGTATCATTGATCATGATATTATTGATCAAAGTAACTTACAACGACAAGTATTGTATGCGCATTCAGACATTGGTCAATCCAAAGTTAACACTGCTATTTCTCGCTTATCATCACTTAATCCTTTTATTTCATTTAATGGCTATAATGAATTATTAACCAAAGATAATGCAATCAAAATATTTCAGAGCTACGATATTATAGTGGATGGCTCAGATAATTTTCCAACCCGTTATTTAGTAAATGATGCTGCAGTTTTGACAAATAAACCACTTGTTTTTGGTTCAATTTACAAATTTGAGGGTCAGGTTACCGTTTTCAACTATCAGAATGGTCCAACTTACCGTTGTCTATTTCCAACTCCTCCTGCGCCTGGAGAGGTTCCAAATTGCTCAGAAATTGGCGTTTTGGGAGTCCTACCTGGACTTATTGGCAGTCTTCAAGCCAATGAAACAATTAAAATAATTACTGGGATTGGTGATGTCCTTTCAGGTAAATTACTGACCTATAATACGCTTAGTTTAACTCAAGTTATACTTACTTTTAAGAAAAATACTACGCTTAAAATTTTGGAATTAGAAAAAGATTATGATTACTTTTGCGGTATATTTGAAAATACAGATGATATGCGCTACGCAGAAATTGACTATACAGATATTAAAGAACAATTGGACCAATATTTTTTGATTGATGTTCGAGAAGATTGGGAAAGACTAGAAGGTCATCTTGGTGGCATTCATATTCCTGTACATGAAATTCCGGAAAGGCTAAATGAAATAAACACTGAATTACCTGTTGTTGTATATTGTCAATCTGGTAAGAGAGGGAAAACCGCAACCTTATTACTAAGTGATATAGCTCCCCAATTCAAAACCTATAATTTAACGGGCGGGTTAAATGCTATTGAAGTGTCAAATTAATTATTCTGTTTCAATACAATTCTAAATGTTGTTCCTGCATTTAATTCTGATTTCAGGACAAATATTTTACCCTTGTGGAACTCATCAATAATTCTTTTAACTAAAGACAAACCTAAGCCCCAACCTCTAGTTTTAGTTGTATAACCAGGTTGAAAAACTGTTTTAAGTTTAGATTGTGGAATCCCTTTTCCATTATCAGAAATATCGATTATAATATCGTCTTCAAATTGTTTCAAATTAATGTCGATTCTCCCTTTTCCTTCCATGGCGTCAACAGCATTTTTAGTAATATTTTCAATAACCCACTCTATCAAGGCTGCATTAACTGGTAATATTATGGTTTCTTGCTGAGTTGTAAACCCTAGTTTAATTTGATTTGAGATTCTATGCCTTAAATAAATCACAGAATGCTCGATTATAGGGACAATATTTTCGTTATTCAGAACTGCTGCAGACCCAATTTTTGAAAATCGATTGGTTATGGTGTTCAATCTATCGACATCTTTATTCATTTCAACAATTGTATCAGATGCAATACCTTGAGATTCTAACAGCTGAATCCAAGCCATTAAAGATGAGATTGGAGTTCCCAATTGATGAGCTGTTTCCTTAGCCATTCCAGCCCATACCTGATCTTGCTCAGCTTTTCTGAATGTACTAAAAATGACATAGCCAATTAAAATGAACAGACCAATAATTATAAATTGAACGACAGGAAAATAAGTTAAAATTTTAAGCTCAGGTGAATGTTCAAAATAAATCACACCTTGCTGAGATTCTCCAAAATCCACTAGAATAGAATCATTTGCAGTTATCAGTTCCTTAACTTTTTGATCTGTTAGTGTAGGATCCAATATAATCTCATCCATATTTGTTCCTAGTACTTCTCGTGAGTCACGATCAATAAATAAAACGGGAACTAAATATTCATTCTCAATCAACTCAACATTAAATGCATTGAATAGAGAATCCTTTTTCTTTTTAAGATCAGTTAATTTTTTTGAATCTGAATAATGACAATTTAGATACTTGTCATCATAATGTTTAATCTTAAATGGCGGGTGAGTTTTTGACCAGCGATCAATATATACTTCTAATGAATCATTTCGTCTAGCCTTAAGGATAGAATCCGTCACGTTTTCAACTCCAACCTCCTGAATAATCATAGTGTCTAGAAACTCAAGATTGTAAGATTCTTCAACCTTTCGATCGGCATTCGTCATAATTATAGGAATATCATTTCCTGTTTTTTCAATAATAGAAAGTAAGAAAGTATATTCATAGTCGTCATTTAATGCCTGATTTGTTGCTTCAACCAATGCTGTAATCCAGAATTCAACCTTTGTTCTTTCGTTGCCGCTCAACTCTTCAAAGGCATTATTTGTTAAGTTGACCAAACTCGCTTTTCGTTTGACAGCATCAGCCCATTGTTCAACACGTTCAACTTCTCGATCTGCAACTTTATTTACAATTCTATTTGAGAACCATAAAGAAATCGCTACTAGCAAAATTGCAATTAGCAGCAAGACTATTTTCCAACGTTGCTTTTTATGGTATAAATTCATTTTTGATTAAAAGCTTTTGTAGGTGAAACGAATATAAGTTTAATTTATTCTTTAATTTTCTATTTGAATTGTTTCTTTCTCGCTTTCTTTTTCTTTGAGTTCAGCTTGTTTAAGTTTTTCAAAAAACTTATTGGTGTGCTTTTTATTAGAATTAATTTTCTTTTTGTCTTCCCTTTTCGGGTTGAGTTTTTCAGGTTCTTTATCACTATCATACATGATAAACTCTACTGCGTCAGTTTTTTCCTTCTCCATAACCCTAACAGTGCTGTCCTTTCTATATAGGTTCATCTCTGTTTTCAAAATCGACTTAAATGTCGCTTTTTCTTCGGCAATACTTTCCTGACGTATTGCTTTACGTTCTTCTTTGTCGAGTTTATAACTAGGATCATCCAAATCTCCAAACATTGACAAATAAATTTTCCATCCTAAGCCATCATCCTCTATCTTACCGAACTCAGTATATTCAGGAATTGTTTTTAATTCTCTGAATCTAAAGCCAAAATGATAGTCGATTTGGTTATCAAAATCATGCCATCCAGATAAAGTTAAATCCATAGCACTAGAGTAGATATTCATTCGCGGAATATTTATTCGACCTTCTTTGATTAAAATATCATTCTGCAGTTCCTCAAACTTGATGTGCATTAATTTATCCTCAAAATTATTAATATGCTTATTCAAGGCCAATTTAAGTCCTTTATTAGTTCTCATATATGCAGTAATATCCTTCATGGTTGATAGATTATTTAACTCTCCATCTGTAATTGTGACATGTGTGGTAACCAACATTTTTTCTGGTTGAATATTAAAATATTGATCAAAAACCAGAAGCAAATCTATTTCACCTTTTGAATGACCAACTATATTTTCAGAGGTGATTGAGGTTTGGCTAAAATTTTTCCATTCTGCAAACAAGGCTTTGACATCTACTCCATTAAAAATCAGCTTACCGTCAACTGTATTTCCTTGTTCCAAAAAGTTAGAAACTTTAAGGTTTCCTGCTATATCACCTTTTAAGGTTTTTAGATTAAAATGTTTGATGGTAACCACTCGATTGGCCATCAACAACTTTCCATTGATTTGTCGATATTGATGATTTTCCCAATCTAATGCTTTAACTTTTAACTCCAGATTTAGATTAATGATGTTGGGAATTTCAAACATGGTTTGTGCCTTACTATTTCCCGCATTTGCCTTATTATTTCCTAAAAAGTCATCTAAAAGAATACGATCCGACTCCAAAGTTGCAATCAAACCTAGTTGACCAGTACCTTCAACAAAAGGGATAAAGTTCTTAAGCGCTCCGTTGATTAACAAGTCTGAATTTTGTGTATGAATGGATACATTCTTTGCAGCAGCATCATCTCCTTTAACAATAATTTCTCCATTAATATTTTTATAAATAGCATTATCATTAAAAGCTTTATAGATAATGTCTTTCAATTCAAAATTGCCTGTTGTATTAAAAATGTCAAAAAGTTGTGGGTTGTACTGAATATCAGTAAATCTGATAGCATAATTGGTGTTAAATTTCACATTTCCTTCTAATCTTTCTATGGTTTCTATATTTAAGAACTCATGAAAGCTTTTAAGGTTGAAACTTCCAGAAAGATGCCCCTTAAAAGTCGGAATTGAGAAATCCACCAATTCTGTATTGCCTTGGAAATGACTTCCTAATAAGTCCATTGATACTTTGGAAAAACTTAATGTTTCTCTGCGACTTTTCTGAGCATTTTTATAAACACCAATTATATTCAAATCTGTAATGGATAAGTTTTTTTCTTTCTCCTTTATTGAACCATCTTTTATTGAAAATTTGGCGTCTATTGCAGGCATTTCGGTTTTAGCTAATGGCCCTTTTATAGTTGATTTAAAGCTAACCTGACCATAACTTTCATACTTTTTGGCAAGATCTACTGCATTACTTAAAATGGTGTTAGACAATTCATCCAATTTAATATCATCTCCTTTAATCGCTAAATCTATATTATCATTAGTTATATGACCAGTAATGCCAAACGGCATTTTTTCAATTTTTAAATCACCCCTAGTAAAATTATATTCGTTAGTAATGGTATTGATATTCAAAGCCAATTCCATTTGGGCATTTTTCTTGCTAATTAAAGTAAAGGAGTTGGTTTTTAGCTGATCTATAAATAAATCTATTTTTGCTGTTAGGTTATAGGAGGACTCAGAAAAATCACCTCCAATTTTTCCCTCTTTTAAATCTAGTTTATAGAACTGTCGAGTAGAAACATTTACATACTCAAATTTAAAATCACTTAATTTAAGTTGCTTGACGGCAAAATCAAATTTACTTCTTACTGTATCTTTAGAGGGTTTTGTGATATTATAATTTACCTCTCCGTTTTCTGCTGTTTTAATTTTTAGCACGGCAGATTTAGCATTTATTCGCCTGACTTTGTAATTGCTATTGTAAATGTCAACTAAATTAAAATTCAAATATAAATTCTTAGCATAGAGAAGGGTGTCATCACTTTCAATTGTTTGATAGTTATCAAGAATCAATACTTTTTGAAAATCAAGAGACACATATGGGAAGTTAGAGAAAAAGGTCAGGTCTATGTCTTGGACATCTACTTTGACATCAAGATATTTATTGATTTCAGCAACGGCATATTGTTCAATTTCATCTTCGTAAACCGTCAATAAAATTGTAATAGCAGTGACTACTACCAAACAAATGGAAACCACCCAAATGGCTAGTTTTTTTAGTATTCGCCAAGTTTTTGCCATACAATCTTACAAAGTTATGTCAATATAGCGTCAGAATACCCGATAAGGTTACAGGTTTTCAACTAAAATTCGTTAATTATTAAGATATTAATCGGAGACCAATTCAACTTCAATTCGTCTATTCATGTCCCTTCCCCATTTATACGCATTTGGAGCAATTGGAAATTCAGAGCCATAGCCCTTGTAAAATAATCTACTTGAATTGACACCGTTGCTCACCATGTAATCATAAACTGCCTTGGCCCGTTCTTCAGATAGAATTGTGTTTTTTTCTGCAATACCACTTGCATCAGTATAACCATTAATTTGAACTTTTATTTTTGTGTTGCTTTGAATTATTTGTATTAAATCATCTAAATACTCCAGTCCTAAACTGTCTTCTGGAATAGTCGCACTGCCAGATTCAAACTGTAATGAATCAATAATATAGTTTTTATTTAGGGGTGTCTTCTTATCATTTGGTCCTTGATGCTGCTTTAAAAAATAGGATAGATATTTTGTGGAATCAAATTCATGGATTTGATCGACATGGGTCTCATCTACTAGTTTATCCGAACTGTGCCTAGTTTTCTCTAAGATCTTGACTTCTATTCTACGGTTTCCTTCACGAGTAGATTTGTAACGGTTACTGTAAATTGGTTTAGCTGGTCCATAACCTTTGTAAGAAATTCTTTCAGCTGAATATCCAGACGAAATCAAATGATCATAAACGTATTTAGCTCTCAATCTTGAAATTTCTTTGTTTTTTGCAGTACTGCCAGAATTATCTGTATAACCGCCAATTTCGATTTTCAAATTTTGATCGGCATCAAGAGCCCGTTTTAAATTAATAATGTCTGGATGTTTAGTAATTCCTGAAAACGTAGATTTTCCTGGTTTAAACTTAACATTATATAATACAATTTGGTACCCCACTGGAATTGCTTCTGGAACAACTACTAAATGTTCAATTTCAATGTGTAGCGCTGTACTATCTATCTTTTCAGGCATTGGGGGACATAAACACTTTTTTAAAGAGTCAGAAATTTCAAATTCAGGATAAGTTTGAAAAGACTTTATCCGTTCACGTTGTGTTTGATATCTTGGGCTTGTATTAGCCCCATCTGTTCCTAAATCCCAATAATTGACTGCGTCCCAATTAGAATACCCGCAAAACTGTTTTAGAATAACAGCAGAAATATAACCTGAGGCGTGCCATCCGTTCCAACAATGTAAATAGATTGGTCCAACAGTATCTAATGTAGCAGATTCATGTACCATCTTTAACATATCATAAACATGCATGGAATCAAAATAGTCTTTTTGATAATATTCAAATTTATTCCAACTATTGTTAGCACAAGAGCAAGTGTCTCCAATTGGCGATTCTTCAAAATTTTCACGATAAAGATATACGCCACGTGAAAAGCCCTCAGTGCACAAACCATGCATGCCGTCTAATGGAATAGGATTATGGTTGTTTCTTTTATCTGACAAGTGATAATAATTGTTAGCTCCCCCTCGATAGGCAACACCATGTAAAACCGGTCTCATATTTCTAGTGCCATATAAACTATCAAATCCATTACCTTTATTGTCTGTAATTTTATACATCAAGTCTGTTTCACGATACCGTGCCTTGAAATAACCATAATCAAATGTATAACGACCTTCTATTGAAAATAAAGAATCGTAGTTGACCGGGCGATTTGTATCTTGAATGACATAATCTTCAAGACCAATGATAATAGTGTCAATTTGAGAAAATGCAAATGCTGGCAGAATAAAAATAATGATGCCTATCAACTTCATGCAAGGTGGTTTTTTGGTTTGGTTTTTCTTGTCATTACAAAATTATATGTGTTGCATATATAAATACAATAATTATGCTAAAGTTATGCACAGTTTATTTTTTGTGACTTATCTTTAACTATTCGATACAGTATGTCAGAAAAACCTGAAATCAACCTGCGCCAATACAAACGATTTAATCGAAAAGTTCCATGGAGTTTGATTAGAAAAATAGTGCTGTTTTCTGTTTTTGGGTACTTAGTCTTTTATGGTTTAAATGAATTCAAATTCAAAACGGATCAAGTTTCTGAACCAAAACCTATAGATAATATGGAAATAGATGTCATTATAGACACGACTATATCTGTCAATTATTGATATATTTGAGACCACAATTTCGTCACCATGGTTAAAAATTTTCTAAAAGATAAATTCTATGTACTTAAAGTTCGTGATCGCTTTTCTGCTGCAACTCAAATCGCACAACGGCAAATTTTTAATCAATATCAAGTCTGGAAAAAAGACAAAGCCTTACCGCCAATAAAAGATGCTGGTTTCCGTGTTTTTTCACAGTACGAAGAAGATGGAAAATTGCTTTATATTCTTGCTGTTATAGGTATGCAGAACAAAAGTTTCGTTGAAATTGGATCAGATGATGGCATTAACAGTAACTGCGCTAATCTGGCTTTAAATTTTGGATATTACGGCTTATTTTTAGATGGGAATCCAAAAGCTGTCAAGCGAGGGAAAAAGTTTTATAGTAAATATCCACACCCATGGATGGAAGCCCCAAAGTTTACCTGTGCAAAAGTTAAACAAGCCAATATTAATAGACTTATTGCCGAAGCAGGTTTGCAAGGTGATATTGATCTACTCTCAATTGATATTGATGGCAATGACTATTGGATTTGGGACGCCATTACTGAAGTTAGTCCTAATATTGTGATTATAGAAACGCATATAGAACTAGGCATGCGGAATATCGTAGTGCCTTATGATCCTGATTATTTTTTCCCTGGAAAGCACCCTATCTACCATGGTGCATCTCCAATAGCAATGGTTAATTTAGCTAAAAGGAAAGGCTATCGATTAGTTGCGGCAAACGACCTTGGTTTTAATTTTATATTTGTTAAAAATGGCTTAGGTGATATTGAATTACCTGAAGTTAGCATAGAATCTGTTTTATGGCACCCCTCGGTGCAAGAATGTTTTGAAAAATTTGAACCGATTAAAGATTGGGAATTTTTGGAAGGTTAAGTCCAAACTTTAATTTCTTTTTTGCTCCTCTCTATTATTTCTTTCTTTTCCAGTTTTCTGTGGCTGCAATGGATCAGCAGTAATTTCCTTATGAAATTGTCTCCTTTTATACAAATCACAGGCTAGGAAAAAAGCATTTCTAAATGACCGTTCGGAAGCAATCCCTTTGCCAGCAATATCATATGCTGTTCCGTGATCCGGTGATGTTCTAACTATTGGCAAACCTGCTGTATAATTTACACCTTCATCAAATGAAATTGACTTAAAACCAGTTAAACCTTGGTCATGATACATGGCTAGTACACCATCAAAATTTTTCAAATTAGAGGAACCAAAAAAACCATCTGATGAGTAGCTTCCAAATACCAATTCTCCTTCATTTCTATATTTTTCTACAACTGGATTAATGATGTTAATTTCTTCATCACCCAGAGTACCTCGATCACCAGCATGGGGGTTTAGTCCTAAAACTGCAATTTTTGGCTTGGCAATGGCAAAATCTTTTCTTAATGTATTTAAAAATATCTTGAGTTTGGTTTCAATATTCTCTTTAGTAATCAATTCAGGAACTGACTTTAAAGGAACATGTCCAGTCACAACTGCAACTCTCAGATCATTTGCAACCATCAACATCAATACCTCATCAGTATTTGATAAATGCGCCAAGTATTCAGTATGTCCAGGAAATTCAAACCCTGCTTCCTTTACACCATCTTTGTTTATCGGAGCTGTTACTAAAACATCAATTTTACTTGCCTTTAAATCATCTGTTGCACACTCTAAAGATTTCAAAGCATATTTCCCACCATTTGCGTTCTGTTCACCAAGATTTATCTTAACTTCTTCGTCCCAACAATTAATGACATTAATTTTTTTTGCCTTTGCCTCATTTGCATCTGAGATGGTTAAAAAATTAAATGATTCGTTATTAATCGCTTTTTTATGAAATGACAGGGTTTTAGAGGAAGCATAGATGATAGGAATAGCATTGGAAAATAATTTGTTATCACTAAACGTCTTTATAATTACTTCTGCGCCAACACCATTAATATCTCCTATTGTAATGCCAACTTTTATTGGTTTTATACTCATATATTCTACCTTTTTTCTTGGTCTGATAATTGAGGGTAAAGATAGGTATTTAAAAATGTCTGATGCAGGTGCAAGCAGATGTTTTTCATAATTTGAATTACAGCTTGCTCAATCATTAGGGCTTTTAGGAAATTCAGGCGATTATATCCGTCCAATTTTCGTATTTTTGTACAGATTAGAATTAAAATTGAAGAAAAAACTCGTTATACTCCTGATTTTATTAGTCGCTGGACTAAATCTGAATGCCACACACAATCGTTCAGGGTCTATTACATACAGGCATATTTCTGGAAATACATACGAATTTACTGTCAAAACTTGCACCGAATCAGCAAGTGATGCAGACAGACCGTCCTTAGAGGTTAAATGGGGTGATGGCACATTAGATACGATTCCTAGGGTAGATATCATTGAGAACCAAACCTATCTTGTTCAAGAAAATTTTTACATTGGCATACATACTTATACTGGTCCAGGTTCTTTTATAATAAGCGTTGAAGATCCAAATCGAAATGCTGGCGTAATTAATATTTCAAACTCTGTTAATCAAGTTTTTTGCATTCAAACGGAACTAATAATTTCACCCTTTCTGGGACCAGGCAACAACTCAGTTGTCATAGAAAATTGTCCTTGTCCAGAGTTTGCATGCCTAAATGAAACCTACTGTTATAATCTGTCGGTTTTTGATCCAGATGAAGATAGCTTGTCTTATGAAATAGTGCCTTGCAGAGGTGAAAATTGCCTCGAGATGAATATTCCAAATGTCTTTCGTTTTCCGGATACTCCAATTAATCAAGGTGGTGGAGGTGGAAGCATGAGTATTGACCCCATTTCTGGCACATTATGCTGGATTGGCCCAGGGCTTTTAGGAGAGTATAATGTAGCCATTAAAGTTTCAGAGTATCGAAACGGCATTTATATTGGATCTGTTGTTCAGGATATGCAGCTTACAGTAAAAGACTGTATCAATGAATCTCCAGAAATAGTTGAAAAACCTGACACCTGTATTTTCGCAGGTGATAATGCGTTCTTAACATTTACAGCAACGGATTCTGAGGATAGTATTTATCTTTTTGCAACCGGAAGTATTTTCAATCTAAATAGTAATCCTGCTTTTTTTAATGATGTTTTAGGTGGTCAGACAGTAACTTCGTTTTTTAGTTGGACACCCAATTGTGATCAAGCAAGTCAAACCTCATATACATTTATTGTTCACGCAGAAGATCAAAACACAGATGTTCAGCTTTCTGATTTATTAACATATCAAATCAAAGTTAATATTCCACCAGTGCAAAATGTTGATGTTCATCCTTTGGGTGGAAGTGTCTCAATAAGCTGGTCGCCCTTAGGATTAAATTGTCCTGACATAACTTATAACGTTTACCGATATACAGATAGTTTACTGTTTGAAAATGAATGTTGTGATCAAGGTCTTGCCTCCAGTTTAGGTTATCAATTTATTGGGTCAACAGCTGATACTTTCTTTCTTGATAGTGACAACTTAAGTGTAGGGGTTGAATATTGCTATATGATTACAGCGTTAAATAATTCTGGTATTGAAGGTTGTTTATCTACCCAAGCTTGTACAAGCCTAATGTTTGAAGTTCCTGTCATGACCAATGTTTCAGTTTTTGAAACCAATTCTTCAACAGGAAAGGATTCAATATACTGGTCGTGGCCTAAGGAGTTAAACATGGTTAATTTTCCAGGACCTTATTATTATGAATTGTTCAGAAGTGATGGTTTGATAGAAAACAATCCAATCCTCATTCACACCTCAAATACAAATCCAGATATCTCCCTAGTTGACACATTTTATTATGATATCGATTTAAACACTTTTGATCAACCTCATGCTTATTCTGTTCATTTATTTAGTGATGGAAGTTTGGTGGGTGAAGCAACCTCAGCTAGCTCCATTTATTTGAACTCTACACCAAATGATAATCAGTTAGAACTATTTTGGAATGTTCAGGTTCCATGGATTAATGACTATTATAGAATCTATAAAGAAACTCCTACAGGTTCTGGTAATTTTGTATTGATTGATTCGACAGCAACACAGTTTTATATTGACACTAATCTAGTTAATCTTTCCACATACTGTTATAAAGTAGAATCAGTTGGGTATTATGGTGAAAAAGGCATCCGTGATCCAATCCTAAACTGGTCGCAAGAGCACTGTAACGAACCATATGATTTTACACCTCCATGTCCTCCGGCAGCTAATATTACTGGAGATTGTGAAACCGAAGAAACTCTGATTTATTGGACAAATCCAAACTTAACATGTGCTGATGATGTGGTTGCCTATAATCTCTATTTTGCGCCTTTTGAAGGGGACAGTTTAATCTTTTTGACTAATGTCAATTCCGCTTTAGATACATTTTACGTTCATAAAGATAGAGGTAGCATTGCAGGTTGTTATTATGTAACTGCGGTAGATTCTTTTCCATATCAAAATGAAAGCATACCATCAAATATGGTTTGCATTGATAATTGTGATGGTTATTATGAATTGCCTAATGTATTTACACCAAACGGTAATAATATCAATGATTTATTTCACCCAAAATTGCCTTATAAGTTTGTTGAAAGTATTGAAATCAATATCTTCAACAGATATGGTGAATTGGTCTTTACTACCACTGACCCAATGATTAATTGGGACGGCACTCACCTTATTTCAGGAAAAAAAGTAGTAGATGGCACCTACTTTTACGTTTGCACGGCAAATATTATTAAATTAGCAGGCATACAACCCTTCACATTTCAGGGTAGTATAAGCGTATTTAATTCCAAATTAAAATAAAGCATGTTTACAGGAATCATTGAGGCTTTAGGTGAAGTCAAAAAAATAGAATTAGAAAATACTAATGTTCACTTTACCCTGTCTTGTCCTTTTACCAATGAATTGAAAATTGATCAAAGTCTTGCCCATAATGGCACCTGCCTTACCGTAGTTGCAATTGAGAATAATTGTTATGTGGTAACAGCAATTGATGAAACTTTAAAAAGAACTAATCTTCAAGATCTAACAGTAGGAACCATTGTGAATTTGGAACGGTGTATGAGGATGGGAGATCGTTTAGATGGTCATGTTGTTCAAGGGCATGTGGATACAATTGGAACTTGCTCTGAAATTATTGAACATGATGGAAGTACAGAGTTCGTATTCACTTACGATTATGAAGATGTTACCGTTTCTAAGGGTTCTATCACTATTAACGGTGTGAGTTTAACTGTTGTACAATCAGAAATAGGTCGCTTTTCGGTTCATATTATTCCATTTACGATAGAACATACTAATTTTGGACAGTTAAACGTGGGCGATAATGTTAATTTAGAATTTGATATTATTGGTAAATACGTGAAACGATTAATGGACCATAGGAAGGCTTAACATGGAAAAAGGAAATATTATATTTTGGATTAAAAATGGTGAAATCTGTCAATCAGGTAATACCATTCTAAAATCAATTAATGTAGAATTACACAAAGGTGAATTTGTCTATTTAATTGGAAGAACTGGTAGTGGTAAAAGTAGCTTTCTAAAGACACTTTATGGTGAATTAAGTCTTGAGTCAGGAACAGGACAATTAGGTGAATTTGATCTTGCAAAATATACTAGAAAGCAAGTGCCTTATTTAAGACGTGAGTTGGGGGTTGTTTTTCAAGATTTCCAATTATTAACTGATCGGACAATATTCAAGAACTTAGAATTTGTGATGAAGGCAACAGGGTGGAAAAAGAAAAAAGAGATTTTAGATCGGGCTGAAGAAGTTATGACACTAGTTGGTTTAGATAATAAGTTAGATAAAATGCCTCACCAATTATCTGGCGGAGAGCAGCAAAGGGTCGCAATAGCCCGTGCTTTAATTAATAGTCCAAAATTTATATTAGCTGATGAGCCAACTGGGAATCTTGATCCTGAAACATCCAAAGAAATCATGGCTGTTTTACAGGCTATAGCCAAGGAAGGGACAGCTATTTTAATGGCCACACATGATTTAACAATTATGGAGCAGTTTCCTTCAAAAACCTTCAAAGTAGCTGATCAAACCATTACAGAAGTTAATCCGATTAATGAATTTGACCCTTTTAAAACAGTTGAATTTAACTAAATCCTACTATGCAATTTAAGGCGGTCATTGGCCACGACAAAATTAAAACTCTATTACGAAACGAAGCCAAACGTGAAAGAATTAGTCATGCCCAAATGTTTTTAGGAGAAAGCGGAATTGGAAAATTACCCTTGACAGTTGCCTTTGCTCAATTTTTGTTATGTGAATCTCCTTCAAAAACTGACTCTTGTGGGGTTTGCAATAGTTGTACTAAAGTGAGTCATTTTGTTCATCCTGATTTGCATTTTGTATATCCTGTTGTCAAATCTTCATCTGAAAAAGTTTCGGTATCTGACGACAGACGAGAGGAATGGAATACTTTTTTTTCTGAAAGCCCATATTTCAACCTTAATGGCTGGCAAGAATACCTTGGAGAAATGGGTAAAAATGCTCAAATAGGAGTAGACGAAAGCCGAAATATTTTAAAAAAATTATCTCTTAAATCTTATAGCGGAAAATATAAAATCATGATTATTTGGCTACCAGAGAAAATGAATAATTCTGCTGCAAATAAGTTGCTTAAGATTTTAGAAGAACCCCCTGAGCGCACTTTGTTCTTTTTAGTTTGCGACAATATCGAATCTATTTTACCTACAATCATTTCAAGAACCCAGATTATCAAAGTGCCAAATTTGACAGCTACTGAAGTTAAGTCTTACTTGGTTAAGACTAAAAAAATAGATGATTCTCAGGCCGAGTCTATTTCAGGTCTGACTCAGGGAAACCTTGTCGAAGCATTGCAGATTATAAATGGAGACACAGCCAATACCATGTTTTTTGACAGTTTTGTCAAGCTTATGAGAGCGGCTTATACAATTGATGCTATTGCCTTAATGGAAATTGGAGATGAACTAGCTTCTTACGATCGAGAAAATCAAAAGAATTTTTTAAAGTATGGATTACATATTTTCAGAGAGAGTTTAATGCTAAACTATTTAGGTGAAAATCATGTCAATTTAAAAAACGAAGAAAAGGAATTTCTGAATAAATTCGCAAGATTTATCAATAGTCATAATATTACCGAGTTATCAGAAGAATTCAATCAATCAATCTATCATATTGAACGAAATGCCAATGCTAAAATTTTGTTTTCAGACCTTGTTATTCGACTCACCAAATTGATCAAAAAAGGTGTTTAGTTTTAATCCCTTTCTCTCTTCCCTTGGGTTTTCACCACTTTCAATATTGCATTAAATTATTTTAACAACGAATAAATCTTGTTCAAACAATAATGATTAACTTTAGCCCATAAAACTTTTAAATATGGGATGCCAGAGCTGCGGAAATAGTAATGGTGTGCCTCGTGGATGTAAAAGTAATGGAACATGTAGTTCCGGAGGTTGTAATAAATTACCTGTGTTTAACTGGCTGGCAGACATTGATTTGCCGAATGGTCAAAGCACTTACGATATAGTTGAAATAAGATTTAAAAACAGCAGAAAAGAATTTTTCCGAAATGCGAATAATTTATCATTGCAAGTTGGAGATGCTGTTGCTGTAGAGGCAAATCCAGGATTAGATATTGGGGTTGTTTCTGTAGTTGGAGAATTAGCCAGGATACAGGTTCGTAAAAAAATTACAAATTTTAAATCTCACGAAGCACCTAAAATAATCAGAAAAGCCAACAAGCAAGATGTTGAAAAATGGATTGCTGTTAGAGACAAGGAAGATGAGACCATGTTCAAAGCAAGAAGTATTGCTTCTGAACTAGGGTTGGAAATGAAAATTTCTGATGTAGAATATCAGGGAGATGGCGCTAAAGCCATTTTTTATTATACTGCTGACGATCGTGTTGATTTTCGTCAATTAATCCGTGACTTAGCTGATTCGTTTTCTATCAAAGTTGAAATGAAACAAATCGGTGCTCGTCAGGAGGCCGCTCGTCTTGGAGGGATTGGTTCTTGCGGACGTGAACTATGTTGTTCGACTTGGCTGACAGACTTTAGATCAGTTTCTACTGCATCTGCAAGATATCAACAATTATCATTAAACCCACAAAAATTGGCGGGTCAATGCGGCAAACTAAAATGTTGTTTAAACTTTGAGTTAGACGCTTATATAGAAGCCCTAAAGGCATTCCCAAAAGCAGACACTAAGCTATTTACCAAAAAAGGTAAAGCATTTCATGTCAAAACTGATGTATTCAGAGGGTTGATGTGGTATATCTATGATTCAGATTCTGAAGGTGGGCCAGGGTTTGTTCCATTAAAAACAGACCGAGTTCATGAGATTATTGCTCTAAACAAAAATGGTGAGCATCCAATGGATCTTAAAGATTTTATGGTTGATATCGCTCCTGAGAAAGAACCTGATTATACCAATGTTGTTGGTCAAGATAGCCTGAACCGATTTGAACATGTTTTTAAACGTAAAAAGAAAAAACGACCTAAAAAAGCTGGACAAAAAACGACAAATTCTCAAAATAATAACCAAAATAAAGTCAAATCAACAAACAATAATAATCAGGGTAACCAACAAAATCAGAATAAACCAAAGAAAAAGCAAAAAGCAAACAATCGTCCTAAAAACCAAAATCAACAAAGTAATCAAGGCAATAAACCACAACAAAGACAGAAAAATAATCCGCAGGGTTCGACCAATTCAAACCAGGGACAAAACAATAAGAATAGAAAGCCTAATAATAGACCTAAACGAAAACCTAATAACAATGAGAAAAAGGATTAGCATTGTTTGTTTCGGCTTGCTTATGTCAATGATTTTTTTAGCATGTGACAGAGGGAATGTTTTATTTGAAGAGAACCAAAATTTTGAGGACAACACCTGGTCTTTTGACGATCCAAAGACTTTTTCTTATCACTCTAAAGACTCAATAACGCCTGTTAAGCTATACATTAACCTTAGAACTACAACTGACTTTCCTTACAGAAATATTTACATGTTCTTGCATAGCAATTATTCAAATGGATATAGTAATATTGATACTTTACAGTTCTTTCTAGCAGATGCTGAAGGCAATTGGCTTGGTGATAATTCTGGTACAATAGTTGAAAATAGGGCCTTGGTTTCTAAAGGTGTTTTTAGAGATACTGGAACATACTCCTTTACCCTTGAACAAGCCATGCGAAATGATAGTTTAACAGAAATTCTAGATGTTGGCGTAAGAATTGAGCGCTTAGGTATAGATTGATTGATAAAGGCCTGACCTAAGCTTCAAACTCAATATTAAAATCAGACGTCAGCTTAAGGAAGCCATTTTGTTTTGCGCTATCAGACTGGGTTTGAAATCCTTTAATTTTAACCGTTTTACCTTTTGTCACCAAATCTTTAATTTGTCCGGAACTTAGTTTTTTGGTCATCATGGTAAATGGAATAATGAACTTGCATCCTTGCCTATAGTCTGCGCAACCATAAGCGGATTTTCCTTTAACTAATTTAGCCTTTTTACATTTTGGACAAGTCAACTCTTCCACGACAATTTTTTCGCGTGGTGCTCGTTTCTTCTTTTCCGTTTTCGGTTTATCCTGGGCAACTGCAATCTTTTTTTCTTGAGCAAACTTCACATTATTAGTGATTGTTACTATCATTTCAATCAGTTCTTGTTTAAAGGTATCAACACTGTATTCTCCTTGTTCAATTAAACGCAATTTATGTTCCCATTGCCCTGTGAGTTCAGCTGATTTCAATAAATCAGACTTAATGGTTCCAATTAAATCAACACCTGTGGCTGTGGCATGGATATTTTTTCTTATCCGTTCAATATACTTTCTTCGAAATAATGTTTCGATAATGTTAGCTCGTGTAGATGGTCGTCCGATACCATTCTCTTTCATGGCTTCACGCAAGTCTTCATCATCAACCGTTTTACCAGCTGTTTCCATAGCTCTTAACAATGTAGCCTCAGTATAATATTTGGGTGGTGTAGTCACCTTTTCTTGCAGCTGAGGCTCATGAGGTCCAAATTCTCCCTCTTCAAAATGAGGCATTAGATTCTCCTCTTTATTCTTATCGGCAGATTTCTCTTCGGATGCATAAACTGCTCGCCAGCCAGGCTCTATAATTTGTTTTCCTGTTGCCTTAAATTCAACTTTTTCAACATTACCTAAAACTGTTGTATTAGAAACTTTACAATCTGGATAAAAAACAGAAATGAAACGCTTGGTAATGGTATTGTATATTTTTTGCTCATCTGGAGAAATACCTGAAGGGCTAATTCCAGTTGGGATAATTGCATGGTGATCAGTAACCTTTTTGTCATTAAAGACCTTTGTTGATTTTCTAAGTTTTTCACCTTTTAAAGGTTCAGTCAATTTTGAAAAATAGGTTAAACCAGCTAGAATTTTAGGCACTTTTGGATAAATATCATTCGGTAAGAAAGTGGTATCTACTCTAGGGTAAGTGACTAATTTTTTTTCATATAAACTTTGTATTAATTTCAAAGTATGGTCCGCAGTTAAGCCAAACTTATTATTAGATTCAACTTGTAAGGAGGTTAAATCAAATAATTTAGGAGGATGTTCTTTCCCTTCTTTTTGTTCATAAGACTTTACGTTGAAAGGTTTTTCTTTGACGTATGCTATTGCTGCTTCTCCTTTTTCTTGTGTACTAATTTTTCCAACAGTTGCATTAAACAATACATCTCGATAGCTTGTTTTTAACTCCCAAAAATTCTCCGGTTTAAAATTCTGAATCGTCAAATGCCGCTCAACAATCATAGCCAAAGTTGGGGTTTGTACTCGACCAATTGATAAAACTTGTTTTTCTCGGCCATATTTTAAGGTATAAAGTCTTGTGGCATTCATACCCAATAGCCAATCTCCAATTGCTCGAGAACTTCCAGCTTTATATAAATTAATAAATTCTTTCCCGTCTTTTAAATTGTCAAACCCCTCTTGAATGGCCTCCTCAGTTAATGATGAAATCCATAATCGTTTGATCGGTTTTGTGTTATTCGCTTTCAACAATACCCATTGTTGGATTAGCTCTCCTTCTTGACCCGCATCTCCACAATTAATCACCTCATCACAGCGGCCGACTAAATTCTCAATTGTCCTGAATTGCTTCTGCACTCCCTGGTTATCCATTACCTTGATACTGAATTTGGATGGGATCATTGGTAAGGTATCCATATTCCACCATTTCCATAAACTAGTGTAATCATGTGGTTCTTTCAGCGTACAAAGGTGACCAAATGTCCATGACACCCAATAGCCATTGCCTTCATAGTAACCATCCTTTTTTGAGTTTGCTCCTAATATCATAGCAATTTCTTTGGCTACACTTGGTTTCTCAGCTATACAAAGTTTCATTTACAATTTCTCTTATAAATATTTATTTAATCGTATTTGCATATAACGGCTTATCTTTAGAGGTAAAGCGGACAATTAAAACCCTAATTTGGTTCTTACTCTACGCAAAACTTCATTTGCTGTTTCAGAAGCTTTTTTTGCTCCTTCTACTAATACTTTTTCCAATTCGTCTTTGTGGTTCATGAAGTAATCAAATCGCTCACGTTCTTTGGAAAATTTAACCAAAATCAAATCTAAAATCGCCTTTTTTGCATGACCATAACCATATCCACCAGCTAGATAATTCTTCCTCATTTCTACGATTTGTTCATCATCTGCCAACAACGCATAAATAGTAAAAGCATTGCAAGTATCTGGATCCTTTGGATCCTCTAAAGGTGTACTATCAGTTTCAATTGAATTAATCTGTTTTTTCAATTGTTTTTCAGGCAGAAAAATATTGATAATATTTCCCTTTGACTTAGACATCTTAGTGCCATCTGTACCAGGAACTAGCATTGTAGATTCTTGTACTTTTGAATCAGGAACTACTAAGGTCTCTCCCATTTCATTATTAAATTTTTCTGCTACTTTTCGTGTAATCTCCAAATGTTGCAGTTGATCTTTTCCAACTGGAACAAAATTGACATCATACAATAAAATGTCAGCAGCCATTAACATAGGATATGTGAATAAACCTGAATTCACATCACTTAAACGGTCAGCCTTATCCTTAAAGGAATGGGCTAATGTCAAACGTTGAAATGGGAAAAAGCAAGATAAATACCAGGCCAACTCAGTAGTCTGTGGCACATCACTTTGTCTGTAAAATATGGTTTTATTTGTATCCAAACCAAAAGCTAACCATGTCGCTGCTGTACTATACGTGTTTTCTCGCAGTAAACCAGCATCCTTAATCTGCGTTAAAGAATGCATATCTGCAATAAAAAGATAAGAATCATTTTTAGGATCCTCCGCCATTTCAATGGCTGGACAAATAGCTCCTAAAATATTACCCAAGTGGGGCACACCTGTGCTTTGTATTCCAGTTAATATTCTTGACATATTTAAATATTGAATGTCAAAAATAAAAATTAATCGTTGCAATGCCTAACGTTTTATGAACCGAGTATTAACAACATTTTTACAAGCACAAAATACTTAATAGTTTAGATTAATTGAAACCCAATTTAAGACATCCAAAACCTGTCTTTTTTAAGTCAAATCAAATGTTCAAAAGAATGTGTTGAGATTTGGAACATACTCAACAGTAACTTATTTTACCTTGCCCCAAAAGAAGAAACCTAAAGACAATAAATTAATCTGGATTTATTATCTTTGCCCATCAGATTTTGAATTCAAAATTAGACATGGACATTACAAATGAATTAATAGATCATATTGCACACCTTGCCAGGTTGGAATTTGAAGGTGATAAAAGAGATGAAATTCGTCAAGATCTCGTCAAAATGATTGACTTTGTAGATCAATTAAATACCATTGATACAGATGATGTAGAGCCATTAATTTTTATGTCCGAATCCATCAATGTGCTTCGAGATGATGAAATTAATCAAGAAGTCACCCAAGAAGAAGCGTTAAAAAATGCTGGCCATCACGACTCAGATTATTTTAAGATTGCTAAGGTGTTGAAATCTTAAGCGGTTTAGTCAAATCTCTTTTTAATTAACTTATAATATTCACTCATTTCAAAATATTTAATGGCGTCTTGTGTCTGGTTGCAAGGTTTTTTAAATTGAATGGAGAAAAATTTTATCGAGACATAGACAACTTCAGTCATGTCTTATCTCGATACACCTCTGTGAGGCACTCGATATGACATGACTTATTACCTTGGATTAGAGAAAAATTTTATCGAGACATAGAGGGTTCCAATAAAGTCAGATCTCGATATAATCCGAATCGTTCCTCTTGGATCACTCGATCTGACATGACTTATTTACTTAAGCTTTACTTTTTTAAGATTATCCAAGATAGTTCGTTTGTCCTGACATGAGGTTTTAAAGTATTTCGGTGATTGAGCGGAGTCGAGAGCACCAAAATAAAAAGGAGATAACCGTTGTCACCTCCTTTTTGAACCCAAAATCTATGAATCTATTAATTCACATTCGTTTGAAGTATTGCGAATACTGTGCCAAACTTAATTGTTGATGTGTCTTGGCCTGTTAAAATAAGTTAAGCAGTAGAAAAATGGTGATTAATAGGCTATCCACTAATATCGAAAAATAATTGTCAGTCCGTTCTACTTTGGTAAAATACAATACAATTGTGCCGAAAATTGCACTAATTAGGATTCCATAATCCCAAAAACCTAAAAAAAACATCAAACCAATATGGCTCAAACAGTATAGTAATATTGCTAAGTATTTTGCTCGATTTACACCAATTAACTGCGGTATGGTCCTTTTTTCAGCCTCATCTTTATCTACATCTCGAATATCAAATGGAATGGTTATAGCAATGATGAATAAAAATAAACTAGACGCAAATAAAATCAATCGTTCATCTATTTTACCATGACCAAATTCCAGATGAGGTAAAAGAATACATGTAAATATCCAGGTGATCCCTACTAAGTAAATCTTAAGTAAAGGAATGCTTCTTAGGTTATACTTCGAAAAGGGTAATCGCCAAACATAAAAAAAAGAGAAGAATGCAATAATGGCCAAGAGATGCCAATGTCTGATAACATAACCATAACTTAGTACTGCACAAATACTTCCGCTGAGTACCGTTAAACTAATGACCAAATTCTGATTGGCTTGAATCCATGAAAACCTAAAGCCATTAGTAGCATCTTTATCGAATCTTAATTTAACTAAGCGCTGGAAGTTGTAAGTAAAAAAGGTTGCTGTAAAAATGAAACCCAAAAATTGATTATCTATGGGCACATTGAAACATTGAAAATACAGTAATGAAAAAGAAACGGCGCCTAAACCTATCCATATATTTGAATAGATAATGACGTTTAAAACCGTTCTGAAAAGCATGTTTTTATTCGAAAGAATTGATCCTAAATAGGCTGTAAGAAATATACCCTAGTCCAATACCAATTAAACTGCCTTTCAGTGCAGCAAATGTTCTTTTTTGTTTAGCTACTTTATTAAAACCTTCATAATAAAATAAGTCGTTTTTTAACTGCTTTTGTAAAATATACTGTTCTTTTACTCTAACATTTGTTAGGCCAAAACTAATGCCTAATGTTAGTGGCATTGCTAAGGGTAAAATAGTAGGTCTATTGCCAAAAAAGCCTGGCTTAAATTCACTTGTAAAAGCAGGGTTTAAATTAAGTTCATCCGCGCCTTTTTGTGTGAGATAACTATCAAATAATGAAAATGCAAACGAAGCGGCAATGCTTGAATAAAATACAGGTTTAGACGTAAAAGTTTGACGAGCATCATAACCTCCTAAAGCGTATTTCCGACTTTCATCAACTTTTAAAAAATTTCCCGTTATTGTATCATGCTTATATAAAATACTTTCTTGGCTATTTTGTGTATAAGAAAAAATCCTGTAAAGTTCTATTCTAAGTTCTTCTGGGCCTTTCTTTGACATTGATTCAAAACTTAGAAAATCATCAGACAATTTTAATATTTTACCGCGAAAAACATTCCCGTTTAAAAGGATAATTGAGTCTTGATAAGACTGTGAAAATGCAATTCCACTGCAAGCAATTAATGCCAAAAAAAAGGCTTTTTTCATGATCTTAGTTTTCATCAAAAATAACGCAATTTATTTAAAAATTAGATCTAAACATAAACTGTTTTTTTTTGCTTTATTTTTCAACCTAAAAATCCTTATATTTGCAAAGCAAAAAATTGAATATATGAACTTTTCCGACAGACATATAGGTCCAAATACTGATGAGCGCAAAGCAATGCTTGACATAATTAATGTGAAATCTATTGAGGAGTTAATTAACAAAACTATTCCTTCACAAATTAGATTAAGCCAAGACCTTAATATTGATAAGGCCATGAGTGAGTATGACTATTTAGCTCATGCCAAATCATTAGCCGCAAAAAACCAGGTGTTCAAAACTTATATTGGACAAGGTTACTATAGTGCTATTACACCTTCTGTGATATTGAGAAATATTTTTGAGAATCCAGGTTGGTATACAGCATATACACCCTATCAAGCTGAAATTTCACAAGGCCGTTTAGAGGCTTTATTGAATTTCCAAACAATGGTTATGGATTTGACAAAAATGGAAATTGCTAATGGTTCGCTTTTAGATGAAGCGACCGCTGCAGCTGAAACCATGATCATGTTCTTTAACTCAAGATCAAGAGATCAGAAGAAAACTAATGTCAATCAGTTTTTTATTTCAGAAAATGTATTTCCACAAACCTTGGATGTTGTTTTAGGAAGAGCAGAAAACTTAGATATTGATGTTGTGGTTGGTGATCCAGCTAATTTTAATTTCTCTTCAGATTACTTCGGCGCTATTGTTCAGTATCCAGATGCTTTTGGAGAAGTTAAAAACTTGGGAGAATTCGTTTCAAAATCGCATGAAAACGGTGTTAAAGTTGGTGTTGCTGCAGATATTATGGCTTTAACCTTATTAACTCCTCCTGGTGAATGGGGTGCTGATGCTGTATTTGGAAATACACAACGATTTGGTGTTCCAATGGGTTACGGAGGCCCTCATGCTGCTTACTTTGCAACTAGAGAAGAATATAAAAGAAATATTCCTGGCAGAATTATTGGCTTGTCAGTTGATACTGATGAGAATCCTGCTTTGAGAATGGCACTTCAAACCAGAGAGCAACATATAAAAAGAGATAAAGCCACCTCAAATATTTGTACCGCGCAGGCTTTATTGGCCATTATGGCTGGTATGTATGCTGTTTATCATGGACCAAAAGGTTTAAAAAAGATTGCTTCAACGATTCATTTAAAAGCTGTTTATTTAGCTGAAGAATTAGAAAAATTAGGATTTAAATCAAAGTCAAAATCAATTTATGACACCTTCACTCTTGAAATTCCAAGTGGATTAAATAGTGAGATAATCCAAAGTATCGCTATTGACAAGGAAGTTAACTTCAATTATATTTCTGATACATTATTATCAATCTCAATTGATGAAACGACATCAAATTCAGATTTACAAGACATCCTAAATATTTTCTCCGAAGCTTCTGGCGGAAGTGAAATTATTTTAGGAAACGAAGCTTGGAAAGGAACTAAATGTCCTTTAGGATCAGACTTACATAGAAAAGATTCAATATTATCACATCCTGTTTTTAATACTTACTTCACAGAAACCAAAATGATGCGGTATATCAAAAAATTGGAGAACAAAGATTTGTCTTTAGTACATTCAATGATTTCGTTAGGATCATGTACTATGAAATTAAATGCAGCTTCAGAATTGATCCCTTTGTCCTGGCCGGAATTTGCTAATATGCATCCTTTTGTGCCTAAATCACAAGCTGAGGGTTACCAAATCATGTTGACCGAATTGGCAGAACAATTATGCGAAATCACAGGTTTTGCTGGAATGTCACTTCAACCCAATTCTGGTGCTCAAGGTGAATATGCAGGTTTAATGGTAATTAAAGCTTACCACTTAAATAATGGAGATACGCAAAGAAACATTTGCTTGATTCCAAGTTCAGCGCATGGTACTAATCCAGCATCTGCAGTAATGGCAGGTATGAATGTCGTTGTTGTTAAATGTGACGACTTAGGAAATATTGATGTTGCAGATTTGAAAGAGAAAGCAGAAAAGTATAAAGATGAATTGTCTGCCTTGATGATTACTTATCCATCAACACATGGTGTATTTGAAGCATCAGTTATAGACATTACTTCTATTATTCATGACAATGGTGGACAAGTTTATATGGATGGTGCAAATATGAATGCCCAAGTTGGGTTAACTAACCCTGGAAACATTGGTGCTGACGTTTGCCACTTGAACCTCCATAAAACATTTGCAATTCCTCACGGCGGTGGAGGTCCTGGTATGGGGCCAATTGGAGTAGCTAAGCATTTAGTCCCATTCTTACCCGGCAGTCCAAATGTTGAAAATGTTGGCGGAGATAAAGCTATCCGAGCCATTTCAGCTGCACCATACGGTAGCTCATTAGTATTAGCAATTTCTTATGCATACATTAAAATGCTTGGTGCAGAAGGTTTGAAAGCCTCGACTCAAAATGCTATTTTAAATGCAAACTATATTAAAACAAGATTAGAAAACCACTATCCAATTTTATATACTGGCGAAAACAATACAGTCGCTCATGAGATGATTCTAGATTGTCGTGCCTTTAAAAAGGATACTGAAGTTGAGGTAGGTGATATTGCCAAGAGGTTAATCGATTATGGTTTCCACGCACCTACGGTATCATTTCCGGTTGCTGGAACTTTAATGGTTGAACCAACTGAAAGTGAGGATAAGGCTGAATTAGACCGATTTATTGACGCCATGATTCAGATTAGAAAAGAAATCACTGATATAGCAGAAGGTAAGTCTGATCGCACAAATAACTTATTGAAAAATTCACCACACACAGCTCAAATGGTTATGAGTGATAATTGGAATATGCCATATTCACGACAAGAAGCAGCTTACCCAGTTGATTATTTAAATGACTGGAAGTATTGGGTGCCAGTAAGACGCGTAGATAATGCTTACGGCGATAGAAATTTGATTTGTGCTTGTGCACCTATTGAAGACTATATTGAAGAAACGGTATAAAAATTCTTGAGAGAATAAAAAAGGCGGTCTTGACGACCGCCTTTTTTTATTTCAATTCTAATACTTTTTCTGGTGGTCGACCAATAATGGCTTTATTTCCATTGACAACAATAGGTCGCTCAATTAATTTAGGGTGATCTACCATGGCCTGAACCCATTGATCTTCTGATAAGTTCTTACCTTTAAACTCACTTTTAAAGATCGGCTCACCTTTTCTAATTAAATCAAATGCTTTGATACCTAACATTTTAATTAAACTTTGAAGTTCCAACTTTGATACTGGTGTTTTTAAATATTCAACTATCTCCACCTGCCAACTATTAGCATTAATGATGTCTAATGTTTGTCTACTCTTAGAGCATCTGCTATTATGATAAATCTTCATCTTATTGATAATTAGTTTCACAAATTTAATAATATAAGAGCTTTTGGGGCAAACTTTTATTCATTAATCACGTTATTATTAAATGGATGACAATATATTGTGACTTTGGTATTATTTTTGTCTGATAAAAGTAACATTGAAACCAAAATATGATGAAACAAATCTATATTTTCATACTTATGTGTGCGATTGGTCACATATCAATAGCTCAGCTAGAGGCTCCTTCTGGCATTCAAACCAATACAATTCCTGACTGGGGTTTACAAACCAAAGCAAGTTCTGACTCATGTGGTGCTTATTTCAACAATTATGTAGGTTTGGGTAAAACCACGAGTATTCGTATTGAAAGCATGCGGACTGGTAATATGACTGAAAATGGTGAATATCCAGGTCGTGCTCAGAAATTTAAAGCTCCCCAACCTATTCATGTTAGCGGTATTGAGTTTTATGCCTTTATACTTAACAATCCAAGTATGGATTCTATTATGGTTATTACAACACTGAATAATTATGATGCAGGTTCAAATACTATTGGTGCTGAATTAGCCAGAGATACAGTATATGTTACACATCAAAATTTTAACCCAAACAATACGCCACTTCCAAATATTTCAGTTCAAAGCTATTTTGAAGGTCCTATTACTGTAACTTCTGATTATATGATTACAATGACCACGCCGACTGATGATTCTCTTAAAATTATTGCAAATGATCCAACTCAAAATAATGGAAATGGTGAGGGAATGGGTTATGCCTTATATGATAACGTGAGCTTCCCATCTTTCTTTGGCTGGTATGATATGATTCAGGATTTTGCAGCAGACTATGATTTTTTGATGTCTCCGCTTATCGATTTTCAAATCCATGATGGATTTAATTTAAGTGATACACTTATTTGTCCAGGTGTTATTGATGAGCTTTGTGTAACCTATGATCAGATGCCCATTTTTTCTGATAATCAATATCATGCGAATTCAACAACTCCATTGGTTTCTCAAAATATTAACTGGGGAGATAACCAAATGGATTCCAATACAGATTCCATTTGTCATACCTATATGGAATCTGGTGTTAAAACGGTGAGCTTAGAGGACATCTTTAATAAATGGGACAATGTAGTACCAACTTGTGATGTAGAGTTATCAGAAGACATTACTGTTTTAGATTCTATAGAAGCCAGTTTCACCTTTAATATAAGTTCTCTTTTTGCAGAATTTAATAGTGTATTAACTGCTGTTGATTCTGTTTGGTGGGAATTTGGAGATGGTTCTGCAGGAACTGATGACTTAAATCCAACTCACTTATACCAAACGCCAGGAACATATAGTGTTTGGCTGCACGTTTATAATGATTGTATGACAACTTCAATATTTCAAACCGTTACGGCTACTCCCGTAAGTATTGTTGAAAGTAATTCTGACCCTGTTAGCTTTTATCCAAACCCTGCTGATAAATTGATCAGCTTATCTGGTTTAACTAATCAAAAAGTGGTTAAATTATATGATATTACTGGTAAATCCATTCCATTAAATTTTACAGAGCCTAATCAAATTGATGTGTCTTATTTACCAAATGGGGCTTACTTCCTAAAAATTGAAGGGCTGCATCAGGTTATCACTAAAAAATTAATCATTAAACACTAGTTACTCAACACCCTTGTTAAAAGCATCAAAAAGTCGTTTTTTGGTGCTTTTTTTATAAAATATTGCGACCTTTGATCTGATTTAATAATCGATTAATGAAAAAAGTTGCTTTATTGATATTGGATGGTTGGGGGCATGGTGACCATTCTGAATCTGATGGTATATTTAACGCCAATACACCATTTATGGATGAATTGGAAAGTACTAAACCTCATGCAGAACTATTGACAGATGGAGAACATGTTGGCTTGCCAAAAGGTCAAATGGGAAATTCGGAAGTTGGACACCTTAATATTGGTGCAGGTCGAATTGTATATCAGGAATTGACCAGAATCAATAAAGCGATTAAGGATGGTGATTTTCAAACTAACTCTGTAATCTTAAAGGCATTTAACAAAGCTAAAACCAGCGGAAAAAAACTCCATTTTATTGGATTAGTATCAGATGGTGGGGTTCATTCCTCTCAGGCACATTTACATGAATTGTGTAAAATGGCGCAAGCAAATGGAAATGATAACGTTTTTATTCATGCTTTTACTGATGGTAGAGATTGTGATCCAAAATCTGGTTTAGGCCAAATCGAACAGCTGGAAGCCCATCTAAGTCAAACAGTTGGAAAAATTGCCACTATTTCTGGTCGCTATTTTGCAATGGATAGAGATAAACGCTGGGAACGTGTTAAACTTGCCTATGACGCAATGACAAAAGGTGTTGGCGAAAGATCAAACTCAACTTTTGAAGCAGTTAAAGCATCTTACGACAACAATATCACGGACGAATTCATTTTACCAAATGTGATTGATTCTACTGGTTTAATTGAAGCAGGGGATAGCGTAATTTGTTTTAATTTTAGAACCGATCGTTGTCGTGAAATATCACAAGTATTAACGCAAGAAAATTTTCCTGAGTATAATATGTCAACGCTAGACATCCATTATGCAACCATGACCAATTATGATAAAACCTTTAAGGGTGTTGATGTTATTTTTGAAAAAGACAATTTAAGTTTAACGCTTGGCGAAGTGATTAGTAATAAAGGTCTTAGTCAAGTTAGAATTGCCGAAACTGAAAAATATCCGCATGTTACCTTCTTTTTTTCAGGAGGCCGAGAGACTGAATTCAAAGGGGAACAAAGAATCATGATCAGTTCACCGAAAGTTGCAACTTACGATTTGCAACCTGAAATGAGTGCGCCTGAAATTACAACTGCCGTCTGCAAAACAATTGATGAAGATCAACCTGATTTTATTTGCTTGAATTTTGCAAATACAGATATGGTTGGTCATACTGGTATTTATAAAGCCATTTTAAAAGCTGCAGAAACAGTTGATTCATGCACTAAAACCGTTGTTGAAAAAGGGTTAGCACATGGATACAGTTTTGTGATTATTGCTGATCATGGAAATTCAGATTATGCAATTAACCCAGACGGTAGTCCAAATACAGCCCATTCATTAAACCCTGTGCCTGTTGTTGTTATTGATAATGACGTTTCTGAACTTAGGAATGGTACTTTGAGAGATGTTGCGCCAACCATTCTTGATTTGATGCAAATCAATTTACCTGTAGAAATGACGGGAACAAGTTTGATTAAAAAATAAATGTGTAAGTCAATACTATACATAATTACAATTGCACTGTGTATTGGTACATTATCAGCTTGTAAAAAAGTCAATAATTCTATTCCTGAAATCAAAGTACGGTTCCTAGGCAAAATCAATTATAAAACAAAAATACCGTGTGAAGTAAACCTCACTCAAAATGATAACCAGATAAAGTTAAGGGGGAGTATCAAACTAAGAGGTGGTTATTCTCGAATCTATCCTAAACACTCCTTTTCGCTTGAGTTGAAGTCTCCCTATCCACTATGTGGTTTGCCAACTGATGATGACTGGATATTAAATGCAAATTATATTGACAAGACCTTTCTTCGGCATAAGTTAAATTATGATTTATTTAGATTAATGTCTCCAGATAATAAATCTGCGCAATGTACGTATTTCAATTTCAAAGTTGATACTTCTAATAGAGGTTTATATGTGCTGATGCAAGAAATTAATGGCAGCATGCTTGGTATTGATAAATCAGACTCTATGGCCATGGTTTTTAAAGATCCACCGTTATTCTACACCGAAAAATTGGCCTACGTTCAGGATACATCTAACTATTATCAACAGAAATATCCTAAGAAAAAGAAGTCTGATAAAACAGCATATATTGAATCTTTTATTGATTTTATTTTTAACTCCACCGATTCACTTTTTGCTTCAGAAATAGAACAGTGGGTTGACCTAGATAATATAATGGATTGGCAGATTCTGCTCCTGTTGGCAAATAATGGAGACGGTGTGATGAAAAATTTTTATTTCTATAAAATTGATTCTGAAACACCTTTTAGAGTTGCCCCTTGGGATTATGACCATTCATTTGGTCGAGAAGGAGATTATGAAAAGAATATGTTAGCGCGTAAAGTTTATTGTGAGCGGTCTATCTTAATAAAACGTCTAATGGCGGTTCAGGGACTAAATTATGTTGAGCATTTGATTGACCGTTGGAAATCATTAAGGCAAACCTTAATTTCAATCGAACATTTAACCGAAATGATGGACAAAAACTGCCGAATTATTGCAAATGACCTCAACAATAATTTTGAAATATGGCCTACTGACAGTAAATGGTATTTTGATGCCAATACAAATCAAGAAGAAGTAGACTTAATTAAAACTTATTTTGTGCTTAGAATTAAAGATTTGGATAGTTATTTTGAAGATCTAAAGATTGGAGGAGCTTCTCCTAACCAATAATTTCCTGACAAAGCTCAACTAAAACACCATTAGTTGATTTGGGGTGTAAAAATGCAATTCGTTTATTGTCTGCGCCTAGTTTCGGCATCTCATGAATCATTCTAAACCCTTTGTCTACTAGTCTCTTAATTTCGGCATCAATATCTTTTACTTCGAATGCGATATGATGCATGCCTTCCCCTTTTTTATCAATAAATTTAGCAATGGCACTATTTTCATTTGTTGCTTGTAATAATTCTATTTTAGATTCCCCAATTTGAAAAAACGAGGTCAGCACGCCTTCTGACTCAACTGTCTCCATTTTGTAATTGGGCTGATCAAATAGAGCCTCAAATAATTCATTAGATTCGTTAATGTCCTTAACGGCAATGCCAATATGTTCAATTTTCATACGGTTATAAATTTGGATACCAGCTTATCCTTTAATAAATTTTTCGCTCTTATTATCGTAGTTGATATAGTAAGCGCCTTTTTGAAAGCTAGAACAATCCACTTCTTTACCAACTCCTTTTTTCACAATGTTACCATATGCATCAAATATTTCATAACGGGTTTCTATACTTTTCCCATTTGAACTAAACTTAATGATGTCATTCACCTGCTTAGGGTAAAAAGTTGGTTGATTAATTGTTGTATTTTGAAATGTAATAGCTTCAGATTTTCTTTTCTTTCCAGAATGATCAATCTGTGTCACCCTTACGGTATTCTTTCCAGAATGTGGGCTAATTCTAATTGAATAGCTATTCAAGGATTTTGACCCTTTTCCTTTAACTTCTCCAACAACAACCCATTTATCCCATCTAAACTGTTCCACAAAAAAGGTCAATTTTCCGGACTCATTTTTTGTTTGCCATTTTAAAAGCCCATCCTCACTACAGGTCATTGACTGAACTTCAAAAGTGCTTTTTGGTAATAATACTTCTGGGTTAAGAACTTTGGGTTTACATCCCATGCCGTGCTCTAAAACCACAAATACAGGATCTCCTATCTTCATGCCAAACTCATCAAACACAATTTTAAAAGCAGAGGTTTGAACACTTGCAGAAATTGGAACACCATTAACCGTAACTCTTGTGATGCAAAATCCAAACCCATCCTCATCTAATGGATTTTCAACAAATAAATTTCTCCCCTGATAGTGCCCCTCAAGAGATAGATTAGCAAGCACAAGATTCGTACTTCCTAAAATAAAACAGGCGGCTAAAAACAGATGACTAATTTTCATTTGTATTGGTTTTAATATCTTTGTAATAGATAGACTTCTCCAACAAAAATAGCTTTAAGTTTTGTAAAAAGCAAGCTTAATATTAAGCCCTTTAATGTTCATTTAAACAATCTTCTGCTGAATGAAACAATTTGTCTACTTTTGATTTAACAAATCTTAAACCTTTTGGCTGGTATTTATATTCATATTCCGTTTTGTAAAATTAAATGTCATTATTGCGACTTTCATTTTTCAACTCAGCATCAAAATAAGAATCGCGTTTTAGATGCTATGTGCCGGGAAATTGTCCTGCGAAAAAATTATTTAAATAGTGAAAATATTCAGACCATATATTTCGGTGGTGGTACACCAAGTTTGTTAACATTTGAGGATTTCAATCAAATAATGACTACTATTAATCTTCACTATAACCTTGCTGATGATTTTGAATTTACTGTTGAATGCAATCCAGATGACATTACGCCAACAAAGTTAGGTGAGTTTAAAACACTAGGGGTTAATCGACTCAGTATTGGTATACAGAGTTTTGATGGCCAACAACTGAAAGCACTTAATCGTGCGCATACGGATTCAGAAGCAAAAATGGCTGTTCAATTAGCTCAGTCTGCAGGTTTTCAAAATATCACCATTGATTTAATTTATGGCTTACCTGATACTGATGAGGCCTATTGGCAAAAACAAGTTGATACTGCAATCAAACTAAATGTGCCACATATCTCTTCCTACTGCCTCACCTTTGAACCGCAAACAGTATTTGGGAATTGGTTAAAGAAAGGGCAAATCAAAGCATTAGCTGACGAAGCCAACCTAGCTCAATTCAGAATCTTAACTCAAAAACTTCTGGCTGCAGGCTATGACCACTATGAGATTTCAAATTTTGCAAAACCTGGTGCCATTTCCAAACACAATTCCTCTTATTGGTTAGGAGAAAAGTACTTGGGAATAGGCCCTTCTGCACATTCATTTGATGGAAAAACAAGACAATGGAATGTCGCCAATAATGTAAAATATACTAAAGCGGTAAATGAAGACATAAGCTTTTACGAAGTTGAGGAGTTAAGTCATAAAGATCATTTTAATGAACACATTTTAACTAGGTTGAGGACACATTGGGGTGTTGATATAGTAGATCTTAAAACTAGTTTTCCTGATCAATTCTTAAAAATTCAAGACATTATTAATAAATTTTTGACTGAAGGTCTTTTGATCAAAAAAGGATCAGTTATACTATTATCAGATGAAGGCAAGTTTATTGCAGATCATGTTACAAGTGAATTATTTATTGTTTAGCTTCAACAACAATAATAGTAGTAGATCTTGCTTGAAATAACAACAAAATATATTGTTTTTACGCATCTTTACTTTCCATTGTCATACGAAACACTAAAATCATTATTTTTGCCAGCAATGGCACAAGAACTATCTATCAATTCTGGTACTAAAACTGAAAAGTACCAATTGGTTATTCCTCAACTTAAAGCTCTGGTTGAAGGAGAACAAAACCTTATTGCCAATACTGCAAATATTGCCGCAGCACTCCGCCAAACTTTTGGTTGGTTTTGGGTAGGGTTTTATTTTGTTGAAAAAGATGAACTTGTTCTTGGTCCTTTTCAAGGCGATATTGCATGCACAAGAATTGCAAAAGGCAGAGGAGTCTGTGGCACAGCTTGGGAGAAAAAGAAAACTATAGTAGTCAATAATGTCAATGATTTTCCTGGACATATTGCTTGTAGTGTATTAAGTCAATCAGAAATTGTTGTTCCAATACTAAAGGACGATTCTGTTCGTTTATTACTGGATGTTGACAGTGATCAGTTAAATGATTTTAACGAAACCGATCAAATTTATCTGGAAGAGATTGCAACACTAATTTCAAATTTGTTATGAGGAGTTTATTTGTGCTATTTCTTGTATTATTTGTTTGGGGCTGCGCTCAGATCAACCCACTATCTGGTGGAGACAAGGATACTATTGCACCTAAAATTGACTCCTCAAAAACATTTCCTTTAAATGGTTCAACTTCGTTTTCTGGCAAGAAAATAGTTTTGACCTTTGATGAGTATATTATACTAAAAAATCCTACGGAGAATATTCTAATCACACCACAGCTCAAAAACAAACCAGAAATTTCCGCTAAAAAGAAAACTTTTACTTTAACTTTTAAAGAGACGCTTGAACCTAACACAACATATGCCATTAGCTTTAATCGAGCCATTGCAGATTATACAGAAAATAATGACTCCGTATTTCAATACGTCTTCTCAACCGGTAATTTTATTGACTCTTTAAGTTTTTCAGGAACAATTACAGATGCCTTTTCCAACAAACCGGTAAAAGATGTGATTGTTGGCCTATACCCAAAGTCTGATTCTCTTAATTTTACGGCTTTACCTCAATTAATCAAACCTTCTTATCTCGCGCTCACTGATGGTGCGGGAAAATATCAAATCAATTATATTAAAGCTGGAGATTATCATGCTTTTGCCTTTCTAGATAAGGATCGAAATTTATTATATAATCCAACAGTTGAAAAACTAGCCTTTTCAAAACAAACCCTAATTGACATTGATTCAAATATTAATTCTCATGATTTAAGACTTTATACTCCTGAAAATCAAGAATTGAAATTGAAGTCTTCTTCATTACAATACCCTGGTCAGCTCGAGCTTGTTTTTAGCAACCCACCTGAAGACTTAAAAATAAGTTATTCTTCAGACATTATTCAAGAGAAAACAGAATCAAATGACTCCTTAATTTTCTGGATTGATGGCAAATATGATAATCAAACACCTTTCGTTTTCAGATATAATGATCAAATTGATACCACTAGATTAATTATGAAGAATATTCCAAAATCAGCAGAATATACGCCTTTAAAGTACACATCCAATTTACATATCGATAACGTATTACCTAATGACACTCTATCCTTGACTTTTTCTGAGCCAATATCATCAATTGATCCTGAATTGATTCAAGTTTTTGATGCAGATTCGCTATCGGTGAGTTTTAAAACAAAAATTAGGAATTTAAGGACCCTAAAAATATCGTCTCCAGGTCAACTAGACCGACAAATACAAATAGACTCTGGTGCAATTAAGACCTTTAGTTCTTCGAACAGCAACCCTTTTATAAATTTAGAATACGACTATTATGATGACAAGTTTTACGGCAAACTAATTTTACAAATTAATCGAAGCGATTCAATTCCTATTGTTGTTGAATTATTAAACAAATCAGGAGAGTTGGTTCAATCAAAACAGGTTTCGACTAATATTGGAGCTATCGAATTCAATGATTTAAAACCAAACACTTATCAATTACGTTTAATTATTGACTCTGACAAGAATGGGATTTGGAGCACAGGAAATTTCCAAAACCTAGTGCAACCTGAGGAAGTTCTATATTATGAAACTACCTTTAAAATTCGCTCAAATTGGGATATGGAAATTGAATGGAATATTGATAATTAAATTTCTCAATTTGTTTTTTGGCAATGGGCTGATGATTTTACTTATTTTTGTAAGGCATGTCCGATTTAAAAGATAAAATCAAGCTCATTCCAAACAGTCCTGGCATTTATCAATACTTCGATAAAAATGGTATTATCATCTATATTGGCAAAGCTAAAAACCTCAAGAAAAGGGTATCTTCTTACTTTAATCGAAACCTTGAATCAGGAAAGACTAAAATATTAGTCCGCAAAATTGTTGACATTAAGTATATCGTTGTTGATACTGAAACAGATGCTCTATTGCTTGAAAATAACCTCATTAAAAAGTATAAACCAAGGTATAATATTTTACTAAAAGATGATAAAAGCTACCCGTGGATTTGCCTCAAAAAAGAACCCTTCCCTAGGTTATTTACCACTCGAAGATTAATTAAAGATGGCTCAGAATATTTTGGCCCCTATACTTCTGGCAGAGTGATGCATACTTTGCTAGATTTAGTTAAAGAACTTTATCCATTACGTACTTGTAATTTAGACTTATCATCAAAAAGTATAGCCACAAAAAATTATAAAGTTTGCCTAGAATATCACATAGGAAATTGCAAAGGCCCTTGCATTGGTGAAGAAAGAGAAGAAGACTATCAACAATATATTTCGGCCATTAAAAACATTGTCAAAGGCAATATCCGATCAGTGATCAAAGAATTAGAGCGCCTCATGCAATCTTATGCCGAAAATTTAAAGTTTGAAGAAGCTGCATTATTGAAGCAAAAGATAGAACTCTTAGCCAATTATCATGCAAAATCTGCCGTTGTAAGTCCGACAGTTCATAACGTTGATGTGGTCACTCTTGTTGAAGATGAAAAATCTGCATTTGTAAATTATTTTAAAGTCAATAATGGCGCTATTATTCAGGGTTATACGATTGAGGTTAAGAAAAAGCTTGAGGAAAGTCCAGAAGACATCTTACCACTTGTTTTGACCGAAATGCGGACAAGATTTGGTGACGAATCTAAAGAAGTTCTAAGCGAAATCAAGTTTGATTTTCCAGTGGAAGATGTCAAATTATTTGTACCACAAAGGGGTGACAAAAAAACCCTAATAGAACTCTCAAAACGTAATGCAAAGTTTTTTAGGTTAGAACGATTAAAGCAGGAAAAAATTAAAAACCCTGAAGTTCATACCGAACGCATTTTGAGCACGATTCAAAAAGATTTAAGGTTAAAAACATTACCAACTCACATTGAATGTTTTGATAATTCCAATTTTCAGGGGACTAATGCTGTTGCCGCTTGCGTGGTTTTTAAAAATGCAAAACCAAGTCCGAAGGATTATCGTCATTTTAATATTAAAACGGTTGAAGGTCCAGATGATTATGCTTCTATGGAAGAGGTCGTTTATCGCCGATATAAACGATTGTTAGATGAAGACAAACCATTGCCTCAACTCATTGTAATTGATGGCGGAAAAGGCCAATTAGGATCAGCCGTTAAAAGTTTAGATTTATTAAACCTTAGAGGTAAAATTGCAATCATAGGTATTGCCAAACGTTTGGAAGAATTATTTTTCCCTGGAGATTCAGTTCCAATATATCTTGATAAACGATCAGAAAGTTTAAAAGTGATTCAACATTTAAGGAATGAGGCTCACAGGTTTGGCATTACACATCACCGGAATAAGCGCAGTAAAGAAGCCTTAGGCACTGAATTGACAAATATTCAAGGGGTCGGTGAAAAAACAGCGACAGAATTAATTAAGGTTTTTAAATCTGTTAAACGGGTTAAGGAAGCCTCAGAATCAGAAATTACTAAGGTAATTGGGAAGGCCAAAGCTAAAATTATTGTTTCCTACTTTCAAAAAAATTAATAGATGAAAACCTTAATTACCTTATTTTCATTTAGTTGCCTTGTTTTAGCCAAAATGAATGCTCAGAATAACCCAGAATCAGATTGGTTAATTCAAATTGGTGGCACGGGGAGTGTAACTGCCTCAGGTATTTCAACAGATTCCAAAGGCAATGTTTTTATTGCTGGTAATTTTCATGACACGATAGATTTTGATCCATCTTCAGAGGCAATGAATGTAATTGCAAAAAATACTAAAAAGGCTTACAGTAGTGATGTCTTTATTCAGAAATTAGACCAAAATGGTAAATTATGTTGGGTAAAAAATATAGGCGGTACTTCATTCCGTTTCAGATGCAATTCGTTTGTTCTCGATTCGCTAGATAATATCATTTTAACAGGCGTTTTCAGGGGGACGATAGATTTTAACCCAGGAGAGGATATCAACATATTAAATTCAAATGGCAGAATTGATGTTTTTGTATTAAAGTTAGACTCAAATGGTAATTTCATTTGGGTTAAACAATTAGGTGGGAATTCATCTAATAATTTCTCAACAAATAATACTGGGGAATCAATAACAGTAGACCAATCTAATAACATTTGTATAGTCGGTCATTTTCAAGGGACAACTGATTTTGACCCTGGAAAAGGTGTTAAAGAATTAAGCTCTACTAGATCCTATAGCGCTGATACTTTCATTCTGAAATTGAATTCAAACGGCAATTTAGTATGGGTAAAACAATTTGGTGGAATTGGTGGCGCAAACGGCAAATCAATTCTTACCGACTCATTAAACAGCATATTCATCAGTGGCTCTTTTTACGATACGATCAACAATATTCCAGATTCAAAAATCAATTACCTAAGTGCTAAAGGAGAGAGTGATATTTTTATATTAAAATTAGATGCTTCAGGGAAGTTTAAATGGGTAAAACAAATAGGTGGGAAAGGCGTAGATTATATAACATCAATGACAATTGACCCATTTAACAACTTATTAATTACTGGGATTTTTAGTAATTTGGTAGACTTTGACCCAAGCTTCAACAACTTAAACTTATCCTCTAATGGATGGGGCGATATGTTTGTACTCAAAATGGATACATCTGGACATACCGTTTGGGCCAGAAAATATGGTGGAGGCTCCACTGACTTTGGTCATTCATTAACCACTGATTATTCTGGCAACTGCTATGTTATAGGATCTTTTGATTATGATTTTGAACTCCCTGAATACTTGAATGATTCTAACTTAATAACTAAAGGCAAAAGAGATATCGTAATACTAAAAATTAATCCAAAAGGTAATTTAATCTGGTACCAACACATTGGCGGAAAAAAATGGGACAGATGTAATTCAATCACTTCAGACAATAATAATATTTACTTTACAGGTCAGTTTAATGACCAAATAGGTTTCTATAATGACTCAACTGAAACTTTTTTAACGCCTAACACTAGTGGTAAAAATGACTTTTACATTCAAAAAATTAATCATAATTCAACAGAAAGGTAATGACTAGTTTTTTTAGAATGACCAAAGGTCATGTTCAAATTGGCTTAGTTCTGATTTAATTTTACCAGATTCCAACAATGCATTAACACCAGATTTATAGGATTCTATGTCTCTATCGTAAATATTTGATTCCTTTACAATAAAGCTTTGGAATTTTCGCTTGGCAAATAAGTCATCAAAAGACATCCGCTGGGAACTATTTCGACCATTCTCAACAAAATAATTTTGAAAAACGTAACGACATTCAGGAAAATAAAGCCAAAATAACTCTCTGTATCCTGTAATTTCTCCATTCACATTTTTGGAAAATATAATAGGGGCAATACCAATAATTCTTGTTTCCATCATACCCCGCTCTTTATCAAAAAAGACTTGCTCTTTTAATTTGTATTGCACAATATCTTTAGATGTAAACCAAACAGTATCAGGGTCCGGATAGACAGTTACCATCATTTTAAGCACGGGGTCATATCTAGTGCTATCAAATGTAGGGTCTAACAGACTTTGTACAGCTGGTGCAAAAGGATCTTCATATTCAGTTCCCAAATATTTAAATATTTCATCTCTAAAGTCATCATCATTACAATACGTTCCGCCAGTAATTTTAGATACTACTGGATACTTAAATTGATCCCCATCTGTCCATTGTTCCCAAATGGGATGAAAAGGAGAATATAAGGTCAAATCGCCATTAATGATATGTTGCCGCATGATAGTCCACAAGCTTAATCTAGTTGAATTACGATTCCACAATCCTAGTTCAATTTCGTCTAAAGGGTAATACAATGAATGATTGAATTTTTCTCTTAAGTCAATGATCCGCCATGTTTTTTGACTCCATGTCACGTCTGCTTCCCGAATAAATTCATAGGGAATCACTTTTTTAGTAGGAATATGAACATCAAGCCATCCACCATTCATGACCCCTGCTGATTCAACTCCCAGCGGTCCACGAGGCCCAAAATCATCACATTGTCCATAGGCCCCAATAGAGAGAATGCTGCTTAAAAAAAGTAAACTTAACGTTTTCATATCTGTTGATTTTGTGGTTCAAAAATTATATCCTCGTAACGGGAGGATATATTTTGGTTACATCAACAAAGTAAAGCTAATCCGAATCTGAAAGTGGAATACAAATAATATTGTCGTGAATAGGTAGATCTCCAGTAGACTTGATTTCTATTAATTTAGACCGTCGCTCTTTGCCGTTCTTCAGCCTAAAAATTCTATAAAATCCTAAGCTTAAAAGCCAATCATAAATTTCATACGATTCAATGGTGTTATTGCGATCAATGCTATACTCAACAACTAATTTTGGTCGATCTTTTTTAATGGTTTCTTCAGCACCTTTTAAAACCTCAAACTCAACACCTTCAACATCAATTTTAATGACATCAATTGGACTAGTAAAATCTAAGTCATCCAACCTCTTCGTCCTAATACCAACGCCATTGTCAGATTGATGATTCACTATTGAAGCCCCTCCTCGATTATCAATTTCAGGATAAATCATTAAGATTTCTGCTGAATTACCCAATGCAAAATCATACGTTTTTAGTTGTTCGTAATCATTTATGTTCTTGTTTTTTTCTAGGATGTTAAACGTTTCTGGAAAAGGCTCAAAAGCATGAACACTACCAGTTGGGCCAACTTTATTGGCTGCAACTAGCGATAAAAAACCAATGTTTGCACCAACGTCAACAAATGTATCACCTTGCTTTAGAAATGAGCTTAAAACCGAAACGGTACCTTGTTCATAGACCCCTCGTTCATAGATAACATTTTCAATTGTCTTGTCAAAATTAGGGTCTAATTCGATTTTAAATCCAAATAATGTTTGAAGGATAACTTTTCCCTGGGCTGGTTTAATGAACCATTTGGGCAAACGTTCTATCAAGAAGTCTCGCCCAGGAAATTTGGGAGCTGATAATAATATTTGTATAATTTTGTGGGTTACCATTTTTATTATCTCACCTCACCTCCCGCATCAAAGCCTTTTTCTGGAGAAACAAAACTCAATTCGCCTGATTCATTTTCAGCCATCAAAATCATCCCTTGAGACTCTACCCCTCTAATTTTTCTTGGTGCTAAATTCATTAAAACAGAAACTTTTTTACCTATAATATCTTCTGGGTTATAATGCTCTGCTATTCCAGATACCACAGTTCGTTGATCTAAACCGGTATCTACTAATAACTTTAATAATTTATCTGCTTTTGGTACTTTTTCAGCTGCTATGACCTCTCCTATTCTAATGTCCATTTTAGTAAAGTCATCAAAAGAGATGTTTTCCTTTTGCGGAGGAAAATTATTTTGATTTTGAGCCCTAGACGCTTCAAGTTTCTCCCTTTGAGCTACCACAAAAGCCTCATCTACTTTAGAAATTAGGATGCTCGGCTTATTCAATAGATGACCTTTTTGTAAAATATTGTCTTTTCCAGCAAACGACCAGTCTAATCGATTAATATTCAAAAATTCAGCAATTTTAGCCGTTTTTTCAGGCAAAAAAGGTTGAAAAACAATGGTAAGATTTGCCGTAATTTGCAAGGCAATATTTAAAATAGTTTCCACCCTTTTCATGTCGGTTTTGGCCAATTTCCAAGGTTCTGTTTCAGCTAAATACTTATTACCCAAGCGAGCTAAATTCATGGCTTCGCTTTGTGCCTCTCTTAATTTGTATGCGCGAATTAATTTTTCGATTTTATCAGGAAATGCACTTAATTGAACTAACACTTCTTGATCATATTTTTCTATGATTCCTCTTTGCGGTACTTTACCCTCAAAGTACTTATTCGTTAAAACTATTGCTCGATTTACAAAGTTCCCAAGTACGTCTGCTAACTCATTATTCACCCTTGCTTGAAATTCAGCCCATGTAAATTCGCTGTCTTTGCTTTCAGGTGCTATAGCAGTTAGAACATATTTTAATTCATCCTTTTTATCAGGATGCTCAGCCATGAATTCATGCAGCCATACTGCCCAATTTCTAGATGTTGAAAACTTATCTCCCTCTAAATTCAAAAATTCATAGGCCGGCACATTATCAGGTAAGATTAATCCACCATGCTCTTTTAGCAAAATTGGAAAAATGATAGCATGAAATACAATATTATCTTTACCAATAAAGTGTACTAATTTACGATCACCTGTCCAATAGTCTTTCCAATTTTTTCCATTAGTCTCAGCCCATTCTTTCGTTGCAGATATGTATCCAATTGGCGCATCTAACCAAACATATAGTACTTTACCATCAGCTCCGTCAATCGGAACTTTAACCCCCCAATCTAAATCTCTAGTCATTGCCCTAGGGTGTAACCCCCCATCAATCCAGCTCATGCATTGCCCATTTACTTGGTTTCGCCAAGTTTTTGGGTCATGCTGTTGCTCTCCTTCAAAAGTGCCTTTAGTAATCCACTCTTTTAACCAAACTTCATGCTGATCCATTGGTAAAAACCAATGAGTTGTTTCTTTTAAAGTAGGCGGTTTGCCACTTAAAGTAGAGATCGGATTAATTAATTCCAACGGGCTTAAGTCAGACCCACATTTTTCACATTGATCACCATAAGCACTATCGTTGCTGCAATTTGGACAAGTTCCTGTGATATATCGATCAGCTAAGAACTGCTTAAACTCCCCATCATAATATTGCTCAGTAGTTTTTTTTGTAAAACTCCCCTTATCGTTTAAAACCTTAAAGTATTCTTGTGCCGTTTGGTGGTGAATGTCATTTGATGTTCTCGAATAAATGTCGAATGATATGTCAAAATCAGAAAAAGCCCTTTTATTTAGATTATGGTATTTATCTACAATGTCTTTTGGTGTTATCCCTTCCTTTTTTGCTCTTAGTGTAATGGCTGCGCCATGTTCATCACTCCCACAAACGAATAAAACGTCTTCTTTTTTCATTCGCATAAAACGCACAAAAATATCCGCCGGAAGATAAACCCCTGCCACATGACCCAAATGCAAAGGTCCATTTGCGTATGGCAAAGCTGCTGTCACTGTAAATTTATCACTCATTCTTTAACTTGATCTTTCAACAAAAATAGTAAAAGGAATTGGGGAATTGATTTTCAAATTGTATTTTTAGTGGCAATGAAACAAATTATCCGAATTGTATCTCCTGCAAAAGCTATCTCAAAGGACTTAATTAATTCTGCTATAGCACTCTTAGAAGGTCATAATTTTACGGTTGAGGTTTCTGAAAATGCAAGTGGCCAACACCATTATTTTTCAGGAACTGATGAAGAAAGGTTGGCTGATTTTCAAGCCGCGATTAATGATGAAAATGTTGATATTATTTTATGTGCTCGTGGTGGTTATGGCGCCATTAGAATTGTTGATCAAATCAATTATTCAGCTCTTAAAAAAAAGCCTAAACTCATTGTAGGATTTAGCGATATTACTGTCTTTCACCATCATATAAATCGATATTTAAGAATTCCCTCCTTGCACGCTACAATGCCACTAAATTTTAATCATAATTCAAAAGAAAGTATAACATCACTAGTTAGAGCAATGAATGGTGAAACAAACTTGTATGAAATTCCAGGACATGAATCCAATTTAGCTGGAAAGGCTGAAGGCGAATTAATAGGTGGAAACTTAGCCATAATCTATGCTCTAATTGGCACAAATTCTGACATTGATTTTAGTGATAAGATTTTATTTATTGAAGATGTTGGGGAATATATTTACACCATTGACAGGATGTTGTGGGCACTTGAAAAGTCTGGAAAACTTAATAAACTTAAAGGATTAATTGTCGGCGGAATGACTAATATAAATGATACTGAAATTGCTTTCGGTCAATCTGTAAGTGAGATTATTTTGGAACGCGTATCAGTTTATGGTTATCCTGTTTGTTTTGATTTTCCCGCCGGTCATCTGGATGATAACAGAGCTCTCGTTTTAGGGCGAAAGGCTATGCTAACAGTAACCAAGAAAAGTGTAACATTGCTTAATTAGTGGTGACCACTTTAAATATTTGCCGTTGCCCATCTTTTGCCGTAAGTTCAAGAATGAGAAATCTAAATTTTAATTCATCAATCGGAATATAATTTGAACATATCCCCTTTTTAAGTATAGTTCCATCCAAACCAATAAGTTTATAGTCATAAAATTCATTAGATAAATCATTGGTATAAATAAAGTCAGTGGCTGGGTTTGGAAAAACATGCAATTTATTAAAACTCAATGTTGGTTCAGCAATACTAGCTGGCCCATAAACAAAGCTTAAATCATCAACTATGAACTGAGCATTTGCATTAGGCTCTTGGCTGGCATAAAAGGCAATTATAATCGAATCAGGAAGATCTGTTGACCAATAATTAATCGGTAATTCAAAACCTTGCCAAGTTGTTGTGATTGGAAAATTAGATAAATTATAGGTGTCATAAGCAACGGTATCTATTAGTCCAGTTGACGTGTTGTATTTTTTAAGCATAACCACACATTTCCCTGAGTTCTGCGTCAAGGATAAAGTATCAATAAATTGGTATTTGCCTTTGAGTTTTGTTGGCCTATATGGAAATGGTTCTCCACAGCTTGATAGGTCTAAATAACCATCACTATCTGTTTTAAATTCATTCCCGTTTACAATAAACGTTTCAAACCAATCACTTGTGTTCTTTCTGTAATTGGGCTTTGTGTTTAAAATCACAGCTACATTAGAATACGGAGAATTTGTCGTCCAAATGGCGTCATATGATTCAGAAAAAGGCAAGCCAGCACTACTATAAGTTGTGTTTGGCATAAGTGGGTTTACAGTATCACTATTAAAACCTGCGTAAAATGACATACCATCAGAAGTAATCCAGCTTAGAACACGGTCAATACCACCAAAATAAACAGAATCAAAACTAGGGTTAGAAATGTTTTGAGCACTAACATTTACTGTAAAACCCAAACTTAATAATACTAATGTTACACTTTTCATATTTGCTGATTAACCATTACCTATTCATATGATGATAATATTGAAAAAAAGGTTGTTCCCTGACGTAAGAAAAACGTTGCCTGTATAATATACTTAAAGACTCAATTTACGAACTTATTAACTTTTCACCAATTTTTTTAATCAGTTTTCCTAAGATAAAACTATCTCATTCTGTTTCGCCAAATAGAAATAAAATACAACCCAGTTAATATTGATCCTAATACCATAAAAGAGTCTTCATACCAATCCAATTTTTCAGCATGAGAGAAAAAGGCCATGCAGAAGCTAAAGAAGGCTAAAATAGCAAAGACAATTTGATGACCCAAAGCATATTGTCGTTTTGAGTGGAACTCATAACCCTTAATCTGAATTTCTAGTTTTCCCTTATTGGCTTTTGTTAAGAATTCATCAGTTTTTTTTGGAATTCCTAACAAAATATTAGCTTGATGCTTTAGTGCATTAAGGATGATTTTTCTGAAGCCTTCCTCTTTAAAAATAAGCTGTTTCATATATGGCTTGACCGTATCCATGGGATTGTACTCGGGAGCCACTTTGGTGCTTATACCAAAGAGTAGTAACAGAACTCTTTCTAATAAGATCCAATCCTTAGGAACTTCAATGGCACTAGTCAATTCTTTAATGCTCAATTCTTTTCTTAGCTTTTCAATATTGGAATTCTTGATTGTGTCAATACTTAAATCGCTGATATCAATGCCTTCAGAAATAAAATTACTGATAGCTTCAATAATCTTTTCCGCGGTTTTTTCTGCTGCTTCACCTTTACCAATGAAACCCATTTTCCTCATAGATTCCAAAACCTTATCCAAGTCTTTATAAACAATAGCCTGAATAAAAATTGGTATTTGCGAACGCATTCCTTCGTCAAGCTCTCCAATAGCTCCGAAATCCAAAATAATAATTTCTCCATTCTGATTGACTAATAAATTACCAGGGTGAGGATCAGCATGATAAACACCATGTTTCAAAATCATTTCGCAATAGACAAAAATTAGCCTATCAACAATACTTTCAGGGATGATATTCCATGACTTCAAAACCTCAACATTAGTTAGTTTTGTGCCTTCGTGAAACTGTGTAACCAACACTTTTTTGGAGCAATAAGCTGAATATACTTCTGGTATTATAATACCTTCTATTTCTTGACAATTAGCTTTAATTTTAACCATTGAATCTGCCTCATGACAATAATCCAGTTCCTCGTTAATCATTTGTCGGACCTGCTTATAAACATGATCTAATCCATTAATTTTAAAAAAACGAATTACCAATTTGATTAACCCTTCAATGGTGTCTAAATCTAATTTTGCTAAAGTTTCAATTTGATGATGCTGAACCTTTACAGCAACTTTTTCTCCAGATTTTAAAATGGCTTTATGCACCTGACCAATTGATGCTGAGGCAATAGGGGTCTCTTCAAAGGATGAAAACAATGTTTTCAAGGGTTCACCTAATTCTGATTCTATTGTTTTCTTAGTGTACTCAAAGTCAGATGCTGGTGTATTGTCTTGCAAGGATTCGAGCGCTTCTCCAAAAGCTTCGGGTAAAACACTTGACATAATAGACAATAATTGCCCAACTTTGATGAATAAGCCATCTAACTCTAAAATTGCTGATTTTGCTTTATTCGCATTCTTTTGATGTAGCTTACTGATGATTCGATCATAAACAGAATTAGGGATCAATTTTTTGACTAAATATAACCTAATATATGACCAAGCTATGCTGAAGCTCACTCTGTAAGCTTTCCTTTTTCGTTGCCTAACGTTAATTTTCATTATTCACCTTTATTAACGCTTATTTTAAACCACTATTATGCTAAATCTAAAGTAAAAGAAAAAATTGATCCTTCTCCAACCGTACTTTGTACTTTTATTTCTTGATTATGAGCTTCAATAATATGTTTGACAATTGATAGCCCCAGTCCTGATCCAGCCAAATTTCGAGCTCTACTCTTTTCAACTCTATAAAACCGCTCAAACAATCTTGAAAAATGCTCTTTCTCAATTCCCAAGCCATCATCTATGATTTCTATAAATATTTTTTTGCGTTCCTGCTTAGTCAATCTAACAATTGTTGACCCCTCATCATTACCGTATGCAATAGAATTTAATATTAGGTTGATCAACACCTGTCCGATCTTTCCCTTATCCGCGTTAACAAAAATCGGATCGTATGTTCTATCAAAAGTCAACTTAATTTTCTTCTTTTTTGCTTTAGATTCTAATGTGTCAAACACTTCTTTAGTTAAACCAACAATATCAAAACGAACCTCTTTCAGTTTGAACCGATCAAATTCGAAACGACTAATGTCATCTAAGTCGTCCAATACGCTTGTAATGCGTTCAACGCCTGTTAGAGCTTTATTTAGAAAGATTCTATTAACTGAATCATCTTCTAATCCTCCTTCTAACAGTGTTAAAATATAACCTTGAATACTAAAAATTGGGGTCTTTAACTCATGTGCTAAATTACCAAGAAACTCACGTCTAAAGACAGCTTGTTTTTCAAGTTCTTCTATCTCCTGTCGCTTGAGTTCAGCCCATTCTTTAGTATCCTTTGTAAAAGTTCCTAGCAAATCTTCATTCAACTTTACAGGCGTACTATTTGGACTTTTGCTAAAGCTAATGGTTTTATAAATCCCTTTGATTTTCTGATTGATAAAACGTTCTATCAAAAATGAGAATAAAACGAATGAAGCGAGACCTATTAATGAGGGGAATATGATATAAAACCAAATATTAATTCTAATATCACTCAGTGAACTAATAATCAATAACCCAATCAAGATCAAAAAGGAAAGTGCTAGGCTTCCAACCAAAATGACCTGTATTGGTTTTGAAAAAAAATTCATTTTATTTATCAATATTGTGCCATTTTAATGACTGGAACAAAGTATCAAAATCAGTCATCAAATAAGTAATAAATGGCTTTAAACTGTCATAGTTTGGGCTTACATTAAAATATAAGGCACCTCTTAAAAAATGAGTTGTGCTATCTGTAAGATAAAACTGGTATGAAGATGCCGAATTCCCAATTAATTTATAGGCCAAACCATACACATTGTGTTTTGGGTTTGAAATTCTACCTTCTCTAATCTCATCTGCCTTCATAGCATGTTCGTAAACCAATTTCCTAGAATACTCAATATGATTAATCAGGTTGGTATCAATAGGAATATAGGTCATAAATAAGGTTGCATTTAAGGGCGTATAATTGATATTCAAATTACATTTCCCTTGAGCAGAGTCTATGTTCGTATAGCTTGGGGTTTTAAAACTGTAAGTACAACCATCCACTATTTTGTTGTAGTTTTTTTCTGGCAATGACAATTTCATGCCACTTAACGGTTTTGGATAAACTGGTTCCGGATCTTTGCAAGAAGTGATTAGGAGTAAACTAATTAAAATGTATAAATATTTATTCCTCAATTTCATGTATGACGACTTTTATTCGTTTTAATTTTCTCTCATCTGCAGATTCAACAATCAGCGTATAATTTTCGAAGGAAATGTGCTCATTTTTCAATAGTATTTTCCCAGCTTGTTCAACCATAAACCCACCTAAAGTATCTGATTCTCCTTTTAACTCTTCAAAGGAATCTCCATCAATATTTAATATCTTGTAGAAATCCATCAAAGGCATTTTTCCTTCAAAAATATAATTGCGCTCATCTAGCTTAGAATAGTTCAAATCTTCATCATCAAATTCTTCCGATATGTCTCCAACAATTTCCTCCAGAACATCCTCTAAAGTAATAATTCCAGAAGTCCCCCCATATTCATCAACAACAATTGCCATATGCATTTTTCGCTCTTGGAATGACTTTAACAAGTCATCAATCTTTTTAGTTTCAGGAACATAATATGGCTCTCGTAATAATTCCTGCCAGTTTTCTTTCTCTTGACCAATGTATGGAATAAGGTCTTTGATATACAAAATCCCCTTTATCTGGTCAAAAGTGTCTTCGAAAATTGGTATTCTAGAATGCCCATGCTCCAATAGATTTTCATAAATAGTTTGGTAAGAATCATTGATATCACAGGCAACTACGTCAATTCTAGATTTCATAATTTGCTTAACGTCGGTTTTGCCAAATTTGACAATACCTTCCAGAATTTTGTGTTCCTCTTCTTTTCCTGCAATTTCTTTAGTTAGTTCAATGGCTTGCTCTAAATCATCAGAAGAAACAGCAATGCTTTTCCTTTTACCAAGATTACTGATCACAGCAGTTCCAGAGACTAACCATTTTATCATGTAGTTAATTGGGAAAGCTTTACCAACCACATGTAAAGGAACACCCATGAGCAAAGCCATATTCTTACTGTTTTTACTGGCATACACCTTTGGAATTACTTCTCCAAACAACAAAATTATAAAGGTGATTACTGCAACATCAATAATTAGCTTCCAAAGTCCTGAAATAGAACCTTCTGGAAACAACTGAGTTGAAATATTAGCCGACAATATAATAATCGAAACATTAATAAAATTATTGGAAATTAGGATGGTGGCCAACAGCCGTTTTGGTCTTTCAAGCAGCAACAATGCAGTTTCTGCTCGTTTGGTTGTATCTTTTTGTAATTCCTCAACATCAATCGGTTTTAAGGAAAAAAAGGCGACTTCTGAGCCTGATACTAGTGCTGAACCAGCCAACAATAAAAGCAAAATTACAATGGCAATTATTAATGGAAGCAGTTCTACATTACTCATCTATTTTATGTTCGTTAAAATGGTAGGTCATCATCATCTTCAGGTCCAATATTCTTATCCATTGGTTGACTTGGCTTATTTTCAACAGATTTTGGGTATTGATTCTGTGGATTATTTTGGCTATTACTTCCTCCCTCTAATCTACTTAGCATGGTCATATTGTCTGCTACAACTTCGGTAGTATATCTTGTATTATTGTTTTCATCCTGCCATGATCTGGTTTTTAATTTCCCTTCAATATAAACCTTCATTCCCTTTTTTAAATAAGTTTCAGAAATTTTTGCTAATCCACGCCATAGTACAATGTTATGCCAATCGGTGATTTCTCTTTTTTCTCCTGAGTTTTTATCCGTAAATGATTCTGAAGTGGCAATAGGAAAGTTTGCAACAGCGGTTCCATTGTCCAGATGTCTAACTTCTGGATCTTTCCCTAAGTTCCCAATTAGAATGACTTTATTTACGCTTCCCGCCATAGTTTTTAGATTTATAACAAAGATATAATTTATCTTCTGAAAAAATCTGATTCATTAATATATCTAACGATTAATTGTGGCAATGGATAATCTTCTATATCACTTTTATTAATCGTAATGTAATTAAGAAGTTCGATTTTAGACTCTGTGAAAATAATCCAAAATTTAGCCTCAAGTCTCTGATGTGTCAAAATATGTTTCAGTTCTAAATCCTTTTTTTGTTTGCCTATCTCAAAATGTTCGAAATGCTCAACGACTTTTAAAGGCTCCGTAGTCTCAATCATAGGAAAGTCGTATAAACCTTGCCATATACCCTTACCAGATCTTTTTTTTATCAAAAGATGATTACCGTCGGTGATGATTAAATAGTTTAAATGACGGGTGTTTATTGTTATGTTTTTATTCTTTACAGGAAAGCTTAGCTGTGTTTGATCAGCATAACTTAAGCACTTTGTCTGCAATGGACAATTTTGACAATCTGGTAACTTAGGCCTGCATACCAACGCACCTAATTCCATTATTGCTTGATTATGTTCTCCAGGCATTTTTTGGCTTAATAACGTATTAGCTAATTTGGTAAATTCCTTTTTCCCTTGCCCTGAATTAATTGGTGTACTAATTTTAAAAACTCTACTTAATACCCTAAATACATTACCATCAACCACTGCCCTTGGTTCTTCAAAAGCAAATGAACTAATAGCTGCTGCTGTATAATCTCCAACGCCTTTTAATTTAATTATTTCATCAAATGTTTTTGGGAAATGTCCACCATAATCATTCAATATTTGCTTAGCTGCATAATGCAAATTTCTAGCCCTACTATAGTAGCCAAGACCCTGCCACAACTTCAAAATAGTTTCCTCGTCACTTTTTGCCAATGACTTAATACTAGGAAAAGCCGCTTTAAATTTCAAATAATAATTCAGACCTTGTACAACTTGTGTTTGCTGCAAGATAACCTCAGATAACCAAATATAATAAGGGTTTTTTTCCTTTCGCCATGGCAAATTTCGTTTGTTAATTTGGTACCAGTTTCTTATGAGACCTGAAAATTCATCCATTTAATACTATTTTCTAAATATTTTCCTAAAATATTGCAATATTTTGGAAATTTCCTTTATTTTTGTGAGTAAAATACAAACGATTAAAAATTAATTAGTTATGACAAAAGCAGACATTGTTAGCATGGTATCCAGTGAAACTGGTGTAGAAAAAGCGGCTGTATTAGCGACAGTTGAATCATTCATGAAAAATGTGAAAGGCTCCTTAGCAAGCGGTAAAAACGTTTACTTGAGAGGGTTTGGATCTTTTATTGTTAAAAAAAGAGCAGAAAAAACTGGTAGAAATATTTCTAAAAATCAGTCGATTATCATACCTGCTCACAACATCCCGGCATTTAAGCCAGCAAAAACATTTGTAGAGGATGTAAAATCTAACGTTAAAGTAAAATAGTTGTATAACTAAAATACTTTTACTACCTTTGCGCTCTAAAATTTAGAGTTTACAAAAACTTCCTGAATTTCAGGAAGTTTTTTTAGTATAATGAAAGTATAACGTTTAAAACATTTTAGCTATGCCTAGCGGAAAGAAAAGAAAAAGACATAAAATGTCTACTCACAAAAGAAAGAAGAGACTTAGAAAAAACAGACACAAGAAGAAAAAATAAGTCTTAAAATCTTAGCAAATAAGAACTTAATACTTAGTAACCTTTGTTGCTAAGTATTTTCTGTTTGTAATAATTCATATTAAATACTACTAAATGAATTTTGAGTTAGTTGTTGATGTCAAACCGAATGGGATTTGGATTGCTTTGATGCGAGAAGGAAAATTAATTGAACTTCACGAAGAAAAAGGCAACAAAGATTTCATGGTTGGTGATATATATCTTGGAAAGGTGCGAAAAGTAGTACCTAGCCTAAACGCCGCATTTGTTGATGTCGGTTACGAAAAGGATGCCTTTTTACATTATTTGGATTTAGGCCCACAGTTTAAATCACAGGATAAATACGTTCAGCATACACTTCAGGAAAAACAAAAAGTTGCTGATCTATTATATTTTAAGTCAGAAGGAGATATTGATAAGACTGGAAAAATTGATGATATTTTGTCATCAAGTAGACAAGTGATGGTTCAAGTCGCTAAGGAACCAATTTCATCTAAAGGTCCACGACTAAATGCGGAAGTTACACTTGCAGGAAGATATATTGTTCTAGTCCCGTTTTCAAATAAAATTTCTGTTTCACAAAAAATCAAAAATGCTGAAGAAAGAGACCGTTTAAAGGACATCTTACGCAGTTTATTGCCTAAGAATTTTGGTGTTATAATAAGAACGGTTGCTGAGGATAAGAAAATATCAGAAATTGATAACGATCTTAAGAACTTAGTAGATAAATGGAAATTAATCCATGAAAATTTGCAAAATGCTAGACCTCCAAAACGAATTTTAGGAGAGTTAAGCCGTGCCTCATCTTTATTGAGAGATTTGTTAAGCGATAAATTCACTAAAATCCATGTTAACGACCAGGATTTAATGAACGAAATGAATGAATATATATCTTCTATTTCTCCTGGGCAAGAAAAGATACTAAACCTTTATAAAGGCAAGTTAAATATTTTTGAGCATTTTAATATCCACAAGCAAATTAAAGTCCTTTATGGTAAAAAAGTGCCGCTTTCATCAGGTGGTTATCTAATTATTGAACATACAGAAGCTATGCATGTAGTGGATGTTAATTCTGGAAACCGATCCGCAAAAGGAGACACTCAAGAAGAAAACGCATTAGCTGTCAACCTAGAATCAGCTGAAGAATTAGCTCGCGTGCTTCGTTTAAGAGACATGGGTGGTATTATTTGTGTTGATTTTATTGACATGCACAAAAGAGAAAACAATAAGCTATTATTCGAAAGAATGAAAGAGTTATTGAAATCTGACCGAGCAAAACATAGTGTGATTCCACCAAGTAAATTTGGGGTAATGGAAATTACTCGACAGCGTGTAAGACCTGAAACTAATATTGAAACTTCAGAAGTTTGCCCAAGTTGTAATGGTTCTGGAAAGATTCAAGCCTCGATCATGTTTACTGATGAAATAGAATCAACTTTAGATTATATCATAGCGAATAAAAAGGAAACTAAACTGACATTATTAGTTCACCCTTATATTGAGTCTTATTTTACTAAAGGTTTATTTTCGAAACGTTTTGGTTGGTTCATGAAATATAAGAAATGGATTTCTGTTAAACCAGTGTCTGCAAACACTTTCTTTGAATATGCATTTTTAAATAAGGATAATCAAAAAATTAACGTTTAATTTTTTGACACAAATATTCTTTATTTTAGTAGACAAATTATAAGATTTGAATACTAAAGCTAAATATTCTCTTTTGGAAGCAAAGCCAAAGCTTGAATCTTATTGTGCGTATCAAGAAAGGTGTGCCCAAGACATCAATAAAAAATTAACAGAATGGTTGATTTTTGGTGAAGATCGAGACATTCTGATAGCTGATTTGATTACCAATAATTTCCTTAATGAAGAACGTTTTGCAACTGCATACGCATCTGGTAAATTAAGGATTAAACATTGGGGGAAAAACAAAATAATAGCCCACCTCAAAGCCAAACGAATTTCAGCATATTCAATAAACAAAGCCATTAAATCAATTGATGTTGATGATTATGAAAATATCATTTTTGTGGTTGCTAAAAAAAAATGGGCTGATATAAAAGGCAAAGATAAGTGGGATAAACTGGCAAAGCTTAACCGATTTTTATATGGCAGAGGATTCGAAAGTGATTTAATTAAAAAAACAATACAATCTATTACCAAAACCAATGCATGAATTTGAAAATTTAAATGTCGACCGTCGAATTGTTAAAAGACTTGTCGAGCTTGGGATTGAGACTCCTACGGAAATTCAACAAGAGGCTATTCCATTTTTACTTGAAAAGAAAACGGATTTTATTGGCATGGCTCAAACTGGCACAGGAAAAACCGCAGCGTACGGTATTCCTATGCTTCAAAAAATTAATGTCAAACAAAATCACATTCAAGGTTTGATACTTGCACCTACTCGAGAATTAGTACAACAAATCGCAAAAGAGTTGTTTAAATTCACCAAACACTATAAACCTATCTATTCATTGGGAATTTTTGGGGGACCTAACTTAGACAAGCAAATTGCGCTTTTGCGTAAACCCACTCACATTATTGTAGCTACACCAGGCCGCTTAATGGACCTCTTAAATCGAAAGAAAATTGACCTGTCAAATGTAAAATATACAGTCCTTGATGAGGCAGACGAAATGCTCAAACTGGGTTTTAAAGAAGACATTGATTTTATCTTAAATTTCGTCAAAACTGAAAATAGTATATGGTTATTCTCTGCAACTATTCCGCCTGACATTAAGAAAATCGTTAAAAAGCATATGAATGTTAATGCTCATGAAGTAAAAATTGTTGACAAAGGCATTTTAAACAAAAATATAAGACATGAATATATTCCTTGTGATACCAATGAAAAACTAAACATTTTGCATCATTTTTTAAGATCTAATCCTGGACGAGGTGTTATTTTTTGTAAAACCAAAAATTCAACCGATACCTTAACAAAACAACTTATTTCAAGAAACTATGATGCACGAGCTCTTCAAGGAAACCTCACACAAATAGAACGAGAAAAAGTGATGAGAGCTTTCAAAAATGAATCTTTACGATTATTAATTTCAACTGATGTTTCGGCACGAGGTATTGATGTTGATAATTTAAGCTTTGTAATTCATTATGAGATGCCTGATCAAGTAGATTTTTATACACATAGAAGTGGTAGAACAGCTAGAGGTGGTAAGAAGGGCCTTTCTCTTGCATTAGTTGATGAAAAAGAATTAAAGTTTCTTAAATCACTTAGTAAAGTTCTAAAGTTTCAAATAAACGAAACGGCGATTTAACTTTATTTAATAAAACTAAGAGAATTATTTTGAGAAATAAACGTTCAATTATTAATAAGCAAACACTACTTTGTTTAATCTTTTTTATAAAACATTAAACAAACTGTTGGAAAAGACAAAATTTATCGTAAATTTGCTGAAAAGCCTATAAGTATGTCCAAGTATAAAGCAGGCCCCTTTCTCGAGAAAATTGTAATACCCGAAGATTTACGGAAAGAGTTCGGCATCAATCAATTACCTCAAGTTTCTGATGAAGTAAGGCAGTTCATTATTGATGTTATCTCAGAGATTGGAAATTCTCATTTCGGTGCAAGTTTAGGAGTTGTAGAACTTACTGTTGCCCTTCATTATGTATTCAACACGCCATATGATCAGCTAGTGTGGGACGTTGGACATCAAGCTTATGGGCATAAAATTTTGACTGGTCGTCGTAATATTTTTCACACCAACAGATTATATGGTGGGATGTCTGGTTTTCCAAAACGAAGCGAAAGTGAATATGATACTTTTGGGGTTGGACACTCTTCTACTTCAATTTCAGGTGCCTTAGGAATGGCGATTGCCAGCCAATATAAAAATGAAAAAGATAGACAACATATTGCTGTAATTGGTGATGGATCTATGACAGCCGGTTTGGCATTTGAAGGTTTAAATCAAGCTGGTTTTACCAATTCCAACATTCTGATTGTTCTAAATGACAATTGCATGTCAATCGACCCAAATGTTGGTGCATTAAAAGAATATTTAACTGACATTACGACATCCCATACTTACAACAAAGTTAAAGATGATGTATGGTCATTATTAGGAAAAGTTTCAAAATTCGGGCCTAATGCACAAGTAATTGCATCAAAAATTAGTAATGCTTTAAAAGGCACACTACTAAAGCAAAGTAACCTTTTCGAATCATTTAATTTAAGGTACTTTGGTCCTGTTGATGGGCATGATGTAATCGGTCTGGTTAATATAATGGAAGATCTTAAAGATATTCCAGGACCAAAAATATTGCACGTCTTAACAAAAAAAGGTAAGGGCTATCAACCAGCAGAGGATGGCAATGCAACTAAGTGGCATGCCCCCGGCGTGTTTAATAAAGATACTGGTGAAATTATTAAAGTTGTTCCAAAATCGCCTCAGCCACCAAAATTTCAAGAAGTATTTGGACACACTATAGTTGAATTAGCTGAAAAAAATGATAAAATAATGGGGGTAACGCCTGCCATGCCGACAGGGTCCTCATTAAATATTATGATGAAAGCCATGCCTGATCGAGCATTTGATGTAGGAATCGCTGAACAACACGCGGTTACATTTTCAGCAGGTTTGGCAACTCAAAATATGGTTCCATTTTGTAATATTTACTCTTCGTTTATGCAGAGAGCTTATGACCAAGTTTTGCATGACGTCGCTTTGCAAAATTTAAATGTTGTATTCTGTTTGGATAGAGGTGGATTAGTTGGTGCAGATGGTGCAACACATCATGGTGCATATGACTTAGCTTATATGCGTTCCATTCCTAATATGATTGTTTCTTCTCCAATGAATGAAGAAGAACTTAGAAACCTAATGTTTACAGCTCAATTACCGGACCAAGGACCGTTTACAATTAGATATCCAAGAGGTGCTGGTGTTATGCCTCAATGGAAAACCCCATTTAAGGCTGTTAAAGTTGGAACAGGAAGAAAAGTTAAATCAGGTTCTGACATTGCATTTATAACTATTGGTCCTATTGGTAACCAAACAGTAAATGCCTGTCAAGTTCTAGAAGAAAAAGGCATTTCTGCAGCACATTATGACATGCGCTTTGTCAAACCATTAGATGAGACCATTCTGCATGAGGTGTTTTCAAAATTCGATAAAATTATTACGATTGAAGATGGATGTGTAATGGGAGGAATGGGCTCAGCTATTCTTGAATTCATGGCCGATAATAATTACTCTGCAAAAGTAGTTCGGCTAGGTATTCCTGATCGGTATATTCAACATGGAACACAGCAAGAATTATACAAAGAATGCGGATTTGATGCGGATTCAATGATAGATCATGCTATAAAAATGGTTGACATTAAAGGCAATATGGCCATTCATCAATAAGACTTTACCTACAAAATATCTGTAACCTTCGCTTTTAAACTTGGTAAAACATCCTCTTTAAACCATTCGTTTTTTGCTTGCCAAATATTATTTCTTGGAGAAGGGTGTGGCAATACGAAAAATTTCGGCAAATAACTCTTGTAAGCCTTAACCGTTTCAGTTAAAGTCCGTTTGGCATTATTACCTAAATAATAGTGTTGAGCATAAGATCCAATAAGTAATATTAATTCTGGATTTTTTATCCCAGAAAACAATGGTTCATGCCATTTAGGGGCACATTCTCGCCTTGGTGGTAAATCTCCGCTTTTGCCCTTTCCAGGATAGCAAAAGCTCATTGGTATTATCGCAAATTTGTCCGTTTGATAAAAATCATCTTTATCAACTCCTAGCCAATTCCGGAGGTTTTCACCACTTTGATCATCCCACGGTATACCGGATTCATGAACCTGTCTACCTGGTGCTTGTCCAATAACAACAATTTTACTATTGACATTTACAGTTACAACAGGGTTAACACCAAACTCTAGATGTGTTTTGCAAATTTCACAATGCTTAATTTCATTCAATAATTTGATCATTATTAAATCTACCTATTCTCTATAAATTACCAATTAAATCTTATTTAATTTTATCAGAACATGATACATATTTCAATTAATTCTTTAAATTTGATTAGATCGAATAAATACCCATATGGCGACATTAACATTAAATGGAAAAGCAGTAGAAACAAGTGGTGAATTACCAAAAGTTGGTGAAAAAGCCAAAGATTTTACATTGATTCAAACTAATTTGGATCCAGTTACCTTGGCTGATTTTAAAGGCTATCGACTTGTTCTTAACGTTCACCCAAGTATTGACACTAGTACCTGTGCACTATCAGTAAAGCGATTTAACGAAATTGCTGGTCAACTCAAAAACACTAAAGTACTGAGCATTTCAAGTGATCTCCCTTTTGCGCAAAATAGATTTTGTACAGCTGAAAACCTAAATAATATTATCACTTTATCGGATTATGCTACTAGTGATTTTGGCAGGAATTATGGATTAGAAATGACAAACGGGCCATTATTTAACCTACACTCCAGGGTTGTAATGATTATTGATTCGGAAGGAATCATCAGATACATTGAGCAGGTTCAAGAGATCTCGAAAGAACCTAATTATGAAGCTGCTTTAGAAGCCTTAAAAGGAGTTAGTTAGTAAAATATTCCTGAGTTTAAACCAAGATTAAAATAAACTTTCGAAGGTCTAATTTTTTGTTGATCTAAGAATAAATATTGTGTGCCATCTTTTTGGAGCATGGGGATATGCATTAGCTTCCTTTTTACCATTTTATCTGTATAAAACGGCATATCATGTAAGGCCTTGTTTTGAACATAGTGTCTAACTTGTTCTGAATCTACTCCTAAATCAAATTTAGCTACCTGCCCATATGGTAGAATTTGTTCCATGTGCAAACTAAATAATCCTGCTGAATAAGCTCCATGGATAGCCTTGTCATTTGAAAAATAACCAAATCTCGCAGGATATTCTGAATCAGTCACTTTAGTGCACTCGGAAAAATCGCCAGTCCACAATATTGTATTTATTGCAATTTTAGCATCAAAATATTGGTATTCCATTCTAAAAGCACCAGTTCTAAATCGATCTTTCCAGCCTTTTCCGCCACCAAGTAAATCATTTTCTGTAATCACAGACAACGAACCAAAGTTTGCATAGATCAATCCTGAAGATTGACTAGTTTCTTGTTTGTCCAAATAGATAGTATAAGCATACCCAATCATATTATTAAAATATAAATTGTTTTCTGACAAGCCAACGAATCGATTTTGCACAGAATCAATCTTTCCAAAACCAAAACCTGGACCAATTCCAAATTGCAACTCTGGTGTTTTGTTTTCTAAAGCCAAACTTGAAAAAACATAATATGCATTAACAGTAGAATTAATCTGAATAAAATTATATTCATAACTAAATGAAAGACGTAAACCAATACGTTTTACTTTATTGCCAAAATCAAAACTAACACCTGCTGTAAAATTCATATCCTGAGAAAATCAATTCAAATGATACGAGAATAGTGCTAAACAAAAAATAAACCCGCGAATCGACATGTAACAAGCTGTTAAATAAATATTTATATTGACAGAAGGCTAGCTAAAATTTCGTTCTCTCAAATCAACGATCTCCTGTTTTTAATACTAACCCTCTTATTGATGTAAGAAAACACTTTAAACAGCTTAATTTTAACTCTTTTTCTTAAGAATATAAATCTGAGAAGAATAGGTTCCTTTTTTTGCTTTGACATTCGAAAGTAAGCCACGAACAAATGCATTAAACAAATTCCCATGTTTATATTTTTCACTCAACATAGAAACATAAAAAGCATCAAATTTCATTGGTAATACTTCCTCAACTTTCATGTCATATTGTTCAAACAACTGCTCAATATTTTTTGGATTGAAATGATACAGATGAATTGGGAGATCATAAGCTGCCCAAAATGATTGATAATATTTAGCGTCATAAGAATCTCGATTTGGAACCGCAACAATTAGCGTTCCATCCTCTTTCAAAGTATTTATAATCTGATCTAAATCCTTCTTAAGGTTATAAACATGTTCTAAAACATGCCACATAGTGATGACATCAAACGTTGATTCTTGTTGAGCGCACAGCTCATCAATTGCTTGAATATCAACATTAAATGTCTTCTTTGCCAACGCTCTTGCGTCATTGTCAGGCTCTAATCCCAAAGCATCAAAACCAGCTTCTGTCATAGCATTTAAAAAATGTCCAGTCCCTGCACCAATATCCAAAGCCATCTTTCCTTTAGCAAGTCGACTTACTAGACCTACTTTTTGTTTAAGCGTTCGCTTTCTAACAATTTGATAGAGTTTATTTATTATCCCTTTATTCGTTGACGAATGAGAAATATAACTCTCCGACTTATAATATTCTCCAATGTGATCTTCATAGGGAATGGGATTTGTAAAATGCATGTCACAATCTAAGCATTTTACAATCTTAAATTTCTCCTTACTTACTGTATAATCAACACACTCAAGAAAGAATTCAAATCGGCTCCCTTCACAAACGGGGCAAGAATCTTTTGTATAATATTTATTCATTTTATCTTCCTAAAAAAACCAATAATACTGAAATATCAGATGGTGAAACACCACTAATTCTACTAGCTTGACCTATAGTAACTGGTTGTATTTCCGTTAATTTCTCAACCGCTTCCGCTGAAAGTGAAGAGAAAATTGAGTAATCAATTGATGGCGGGATTTTAACATTCTCTAAACGAATCATTTTATCCGCCATTTCTTGCTCTCTTGATATGTACCCATCATATTTAATTTGTATTTCTGCTTGCTCGAATGCATCAAAGTTCTCCTCTTTAAAAACTTGAAGTCTTTCAGTTAATTGTACCGATTTCTTCAACATTGACTTTAAATCAATATGTGGTCTTGCCAAAAGAGCTTTTGCTTTCACTTTTTGCTTTAAAACTGAAGAATTTAATGAAGACAAGTAATCATTCATTTCGTCAGGGCTTACACTTGTATTGCTCAAGACCTCTTTAATCTTTAGCGTCACCTCCATCTTTTCCTTTACAGCAAAGTATCTCTTTTCATCAGCCAAGCCCAACTGATAACCTAATTCAGACAACCTAATATCAGCATTATCTTGTCTTAAGAGGATCCTAAACTCTGCCCGTGAAGTAAACATTCTATAAGGTTCTTTTGTTCCTTTAGTTATTAAATCATCTATCAAAACCCCAATATAGGCGTCAGACCTATTCAGAATAAACTCAGGTTTATTTTTAAGTTTTAGGTTTGCATTAACGCCTGCCATTAAACCTTGTGCGGCTGCCTCTTCATATCCAGTAGTTCCATTTATTTGACCTGCAAAATATAAATTTTCTACTAACTTCGTTTCTAAGGAATGTTTTAATTGAGTAGGAGGAAAGTAATCATATTCGATAGCATAGCCAGGTCTAAACATTTTTACATTCTCAAAACCTTGAATCGTTCTCATGGCTGCTAATTGAATATCCTCAGGCAATGAAGTGCTAAAACCATTGACATATATTTCAACGGTATTCCATCCTTCCGGCTCGACAAAAATTTGATGTCTATCTCTTTCAGCAAATCGATTGATTTTGTCCTCAATAGAAGGGCAATATCTAGGGCCTACGCTTTTAATAGCGCCATTAAACATAGGAGAACGATCAAACCCTGTTTTCAACAGTTCGTGTGTCTCAGGGTTCGTATACGTAATATAACATGGCACTTGTTTTTTTAAATGTGTTGATTCCTCAGAGTATGAAAATTTAAATGGCATTCGATCACCTGCTTGTTCTTCCATTTTAGAATAATCCAACGATCTTCCATCTACCCTTGGAGGCGTACCTGTTTTCATTCGACCAGATTCGAAGCCTAAATCAATTAGGTTTTCAGTAATACCGTAACTTGCCCCTTCACCCGCGCGTCCTCCTTTAAATTGTTTTTCTCCAAGATGGATCAATCCATTTAAAAAAGTCCCGTTAGTCAACACTACTGACTTAGATTTTAATGTTAGACCCATTGCTGTTTTAATGCCAACTACTTTGCCGTCCTTCACTTCAATCCCAGTTGCCATATCTTGCCAAAAATCAAGATTTTCTGTTTGTTCTAACTTTTCTCTCCATTTAGCAGCAAATAGCATCCTGTCATTTTGTGTTCTCGGCGACCACATTGCTGGGCCTTTAGACAGGTTTAGCATCCTAAATTGAATGGCACTTTGATCTGAAACAATTCCTGATCCACCACCTAAAGCGTCAATTTCTCTTACGATTTGCCCTTTAGCCACTCCTCCCATAGCAGGGTTACATGACATTTGTGCAATGGTTGCCAAATTCATTGTTACCAGTAGAGTAGAGGAGCCCATTTTGGCTGCTGCATGTGCTGCTTCGCAGCCTGCATGCCCACCCCCAACCACTATAACATCATAATTCTGTAGCATAGTTTATTGTTTCACGTGAAACACTTTGAATTGCTTTCGCAAACGTTTCACGTGAAACGTTTGCGCATAGCCAAAGCCCAGTCTTCCATTTTTGTCATTTTGACTTGTTCATCCTCTGTTTTATCATTAAATCCTGCTAAATGCAAGACGCCATGAATAATAACTCTTTCTAATTCATCTTTTACATTACCTTGAGAGAATTCCTCTGCATTAGAAATAACGGTATCATAACTAATGTACACGTCACCATTCAACACCTTATCAATATTATAATTAAATGTAATGATGTCAGTGTAATAATTATGATTTAAATATTTCATATTAATGTCGAGCAAAAAGTCATCTGAACAAAAAATATAAGTTATTTCGCCTATCTGTTTTTGTTGAGATTCTACAACTGCTTTTATCCATAAACGTAAAAATTCCGGATCTAGGTCCGGAATATCAACATTTTCAATATGAAAGTCAATATTATTCATGTAGTACAAAAGTAATATTTACTTTTGAACCATTTTCAAAAAATTCAATCTTATCAGATAAGTTTTTCATTAAAAAAATGCCTCTTCCATCAGGCTTTTCAATGTTTTCTGGCGCCGTTGGATCCGGCAAGTCATTAAAATCAAACCCACTTCCTTCATCTTCAACTGAAAAAATTATCTCCTTATCAATTTTATCAACATTTAGTTTTACTCTTTTCGAAGATTCTTTATGGTTACCATGGATAATGGCATTATTAGTAGCCTCTGTAACCGCAATTAAAATATTACCATATAGGTCCTCGTTTACAGAATGATCAGAGCAAACTTTATCGATTAAAGCTTCAACTTCGCTTATTTTATCGATTTCAGATAGAATTTCTAGTGTGTGCATTATTAATTGTTAACCGTATTAAAATAATCGTTTATCATTCCTTTGTAATAAACCCTTAGTCCAATAGGAATAGAGCGTAGTAATTCAATTTCTCCTTCCTTTTTTCTATTATACTCTATTATTTTAATTTGGTTACCCTCATCTACCTTTTTTGCAGATTTTGATTCCCGCTCTTCGCTATAACCACGTTCTAAAATGGCTTTTTCGCTCTCAAGAAGTCTAGTCATAATGTCTTGTTGCCGCTTAAAGGCGTCATTGGTAAATCCATTATTCAACAAGTCATCTTCCAACTTTTCCATGTCATCAATTACTTTATTGAGCTCGTTTCCTAAACCGCTCCCATCTTTATTTAACTCTTGTCTTAATTGTTGCAGAGCTCTCCTCATCTCACCTTGCTCTAACGCCATTTTAGCAATATCTTTATTAGATAAGCCCGGAATTTTTCCACCGCCCATACCTTGTCCTTCTCCAGGCTTTTTTCCATCCTGACCGCCTGGGTTTTGTCCATTTTTCATTTTGTCCATTTGCTTCTTTAACTGATCCTTCATTTGTTGCATAGACATCTTATTGGACGGTTTACCCCCTCCGCTTCCTCCAGGTTTATCACATGATCCACTTCCAGGCATTTGCGACTGAGCTTGCGCTTGCATTTGAGCCAATACTTCAGACAACAACAATGCTAAGTCATTAAGAGTAGTAATGGAATATTGCTGATGTTGTTTAACCTTATCAATGCGACGTTCTTCTCCAAATTCAATGGACTTGGACATATTATAGGTTAGATCTGCCAGCTCTTCAATTATTGTATTGGATAGTTGCGCTTGGCGCTTAGCAAGTGCCTCTAATGAGTCCCGTACAATCTCTGATGACTTAGATAATTCAATCTGTTTTTGATTGTAATCAACCAAAATTGGGTTGGTTCCCGACACTACCGAATAGTCATCAAGCAAGAACTCTTGATCATGTGATAAGGTTACAATATTTTCTAGCAGAAACCTTAATTGCTCCATATCTTCACTATTCTGTTGCGTTGATGCACTTTGCTGCATGGCTTGAATATCATCTGCCATCTGCTCCAGCATCTCTGCTGCCTTGCTTTGACTTTCGGAGGCCTTTTTCTCTTTTCCTTCAGACAAACTTTCTTCAGATTCACTCATCTCTTCTTCTATTGCCGCTTGATCTTCTTCACTAAATTCCAAATTTTCTGGCTCTTCAAGCTCCTCATTCATTTTCTTAGCCTCTTCAATGTCGTTTTCTATATCCTCAAACTTTTCATTAAGCTCTTCTTGCTTTTCCTTTAGTTCTTCACTAGACATCTTTTTTTCCTGAGTTTTCTCTTGGAGATCCTTTTGTTGTTCAGCCAATTCTCTTAATTGCTCTTCAATATTTTCAATTTTTTTATCCAATTCCATATGTTTGAATAATTCTAGAGTCCTATCCAACTCTTTCTCTAGAGACTCAGATTTTTGCTCCATTTCCTCCATATTTTGAAGCAGCTCATCCTTATTCATATCATCCATCATCTTTTGAAGCTCCTCTAATAATTGTAGCATCTCTTCATCCAACAATTCAGCCATTAACTCTTCTAACAATTCTTGTTTTTTTAATAATTCATCAGATAATTCTAGAAATTCATTTTCCTCGTTAGTATTCTCATCAAACTGTTTTTGCAATTGATTCAATTGTTCCTGCATATTCTGCTGAAGATTTAGCATATTCTGAATACTTTGCTTGTCTTTCCAATCTGGAGCTTTTTTATTGATCAAATTATTCTTTAAATCCGTAATACTTTCCTTCAATTTTTTAGAGTCTTTTAGTGCATTGTCAATGTCATTTTTCATCTGTTCTGACTTATCTGATAAAGCATCTTCTAATTCATGAATTTCTGGTACTGCAAAGACATACTTAGTTGAATTAGCAGACTTATACCCATTCGGCGCATCATTGTCACTGATCACAAAAAAGTACTCTAGTTGATCTCCAGGAGATAAATCAAATTTTGACAAATCGATAAAATGAACGAAGTCCTGTTTTGTATTGGTTAAGTTGATATCTATCCTTTCGTGCATTGTATAACTAGAATCCTCCTTAGATATTTTACCTACCATTTTCAATTTTGAGAATCCGTAATCGTCAGAGACAGTTCCACTAAAAAACCGCCTAAGTGAATTTGTTGAATCATTCTCTTCAGATACTACAATGGTAGGATATGTATCTGCAATAACTGTTAGATGATTATTTAAAGTATCCGCATCATTTATTTTATTAGTACTTAATAAAAACTGATAATCAGCCGAAGACTTAAATCCCTTTTCAAAATTAAATTCTTGATTTGAACTTGGCTTTTTAACAACAGTAGTATCATTCATTCGGAGCTTAATCTGACTTGTATTTTTACTTATTATTTCCCAATTCACAACCGTTCCTTCAGGTACAGTTATGTCACTTAAATCATTTAATTCAATTGGAGCCATCCCAGTATGCTTAGGATAATTTAGCTTAATTCTCACTTGCTCAATATTCGGGCGTTGCAACACATTCAATTTGAACGTTTCAGATTTAAACCCATTTGCCTCACATTGAAAGGTAACGTCATCATTAATAGAAGTGAAATGGTGTGTAAAAGTCACTGCATTTTCCTTTTCTAGATTATAAGTGCCAATATTCGTTGAGATTTTCACTTCGTTTGGAATTTCCTTTCCATTTAAGGTTACTTTTAAAGTGTATGCCTGACCTTGCATAATGCTATCCTTTCCAACGAAACTGAATTGAAATGGGGCTTCTTCAACATATTCAGTACTATAATTAATGATCCGCTTAGATCCATCACTAAATACATTTGGTTTAATAATCGCAACTGCAATAATCAGAATTAAGACTGGGAGCAAATATTTTAAATATCTCTTATTTTCTCCTAGATCAATCCCTCTAACAAAAGGAATACTTGACAGATTGGCCGACCTTTGATTAATACTAGCTTTGATTAGATCAATATTCTGATCCTTGCTTTCCAATTGGGCATTTAACTGCAATGTATTTTGTAGCTTGTCAGAAACATCAGGAAATAATGATCCAATCATTTCAGAGGCTTGATTTAAACTTAATCTTTTTCCAACCTTATTAAGTTTAAAAATAGGTATCAAAATATAATTGATGAAAATATAAATGTTTCCAAATACAAACCCATAAAAGAATACAGAGCGAATGGTTTGATTGAATCTTCCCAAAAACTCTAACAAAGAAATGGTGACAAAAGTGAATAAGAAAATTGACAAAAACAAGAGCGCTCCTTTAAGCATCTCATTTTTATAATATTTCCTTATAAAAAGCTCTATCTGTTGTATTAAATCGCTAAATTTTGACATAGTTTAAAACTAACTTACTAAGTTAAAGCAAAACATTGAAAATTACATCAAAAATTTAGCCAAAACCCTTAATAAACCTTAAATAAATCAACCAACTTTAGAAAAATAAATATCTTTGTGCCTTAAATTTATCAGAATGTCGAAAAAAGTTAGAGTAAGATTTGCACCCAGTCCAACGGGACCATTGCATATGGGTGGTGTTCGAACTGCACTTTACAACTACTTATTTGCCAAGAAAAACAATGGAGATTTTATCTTAAGAATCGAGGATACTGACGAAAAAAGATTTGTAAAAGGTGCTAAAGAATACATTATTGAATCTTTAAAATGGTGCGGCATTGAACCTATGGAGGGAGAAGGATATGGTGGAGAAAATGGACCATATACTCAATCTCAAAGAAAAGATATTTACCCTCCTTTTGCACAACAATTGATTGATAACGATAAGGCATACATTGCTTTTGATACTGCAGAAGATCTTGACAATATGCGTCAACAAGCGAAAGATATGGGTTTAGCAAACTGGCAATATAACGCAGTGACGCGTAGTTCAATGCAAAACTCAACTTCGTTATCAAGAGAAGAAGTTGAGAAACGCCTTGCAAATAAGGATCCCTATACTATAAGAATGAAAATGCCAAGAAATGTTGATGTCAAATTTGAGGACAACATTAGAGGGTGGGTGTCAGTTAACACTAATAATTTAGACGATAAGGTCTTAGTTAAAGAAACTGGTGTTCCTACCTATCATTTAGCAAATATTGTAGATGACCATTTGATGGAAATTACTCATGTGATTAGAGGAGAGGAGTGGTTACCTTCAGCACCGTTACATGTTCTTTTATATGATGCTTTCGGTTGGGATCGTCCGAATTTTGCTCATCTGCCACTAATTTTAAGACCCGACGGAAAAGGAAAATTAAGCAAGCGAGATGGTGACAAATTAGGTTTTCCTGTCTTCCCAATAGATTGGATAAGTGAGGATGGAGAAAAATATAGCGGTTATAGAGAAAATGGTTATATGCCTGAAGCATTTATAAATATGCTAGCTTTTTTAGGATGGAATCCAGGAGATAATAGAGAGATCTTTAGTCTTTCAGAATTAGAAGCAGAATTTTCTTTGAGTAGAGTAGGTAAATCCGGTGCAAGATTCGACCCTGAAAAGACAAAATGGTTTAATCAACAATATTTAAGGTCTCAACCAAACGAAGTCCTTGCCGAAATGTTAAACCCAATTCTAATTCGTAAAGGCATATCAGCTGACCCTAGTTATATTGCTGCAGTATGTAGTTTAATGAAAGAACGCGCAACTTTCATTGATGATATCCTGACTGAAGGAAATTATTTCTTTTTAGACATTAGCAGTTATGATGAGAAAACAATTAGAAAAAAATGGAAAGAGGATACGCCATCAATAATGGTTGAACTCACTAAGCTTCTTGAAAATATTTCAGACTTTACTCAAGAAAATATTGAAACAGCCTTTTCAGCATACTTAAATGAAAATGAATATGGTTTCGGTAAAGTCGGGCCAGGATTTAGACTTTTAGTGACAGGAAAAGGCATGGGTCCTTCAATGTTTGAAATTTGTGAAACCTTAGGTAAGGTTAAAGTAATCGATCGGATGAAGTCAGGAATTGACGCTATTAATGAGTTAAAACAATAAATATGCATTTTGTTGAAGTAAGTGGCATTGAGTGTTATTCCTATCACGGTTGTATGAAGGAAGAAAGTGTATTAGGAGGAAAATATATTGTGGATGTTTCAATAGAAACTGACTTTTCTAAGGCAGCTGCTACTGATGAACTTATTGACACAATTGACTATGTCAGAATCAAGGAAATTGTGACCGACGAAATGGCGGTACGATCTAAATTAATTGAACATGTTGGTCAACGTATTACCGATAAATTTAAAGCACAATTCCCAGGTTTAATAGAATCTACGGTTAAAATAAGGAAATTAAATCCACCGATAAAAGGGACTGTAAAAGAAGTCGCTATTGTCATTAAATCAAAAGCGTAAACTTTTGTTTAATGAATTTTATTGTATATCTTTGACCCCGCTCAAAAAGGGTCACGTGGCCGAGTGGCTAGGCAGTGGTCTGCAACACCATCTACGGCGGTTCGAATCCGTCCGTGACCTCAATAAATTAAAACCTCATTTGTCTTGGACAAATGAGGTTTTTTTATTTGTGAATAAGGATAAAACGACAGTTTTAAATCCGAAGTGAACAAATAAAAAAACCTTTCTGCAACAGCAGAAATAGGTTTTAATTCTGACTTAGCTCGTCAACATAGGATCGTGAAACAATCCGAATACTCTTACTACACTTTGTGATCCATAGTAAGGTTAAATGCTGAATATTAATATAATATGTATATTTATTGAAATTAAATTATGTATGGGAGAATTTCTTGATAAGTACTTTGAGCTTTATCCTAAAAATGTTTTTAAAAATGAAGACGTTGATTCCATTTTTACTCTATTAGGTAAATATATTGAGGATAAGTGTTTATTTAGAGGAGTTGCAGATAAAAATTTTGGACTTCAATCTTCAATTGAGAGAGATAATTGGCACCATGGAACAGAGCCCTGGATGATATCCGAGTTTAAACGAAGGCAACACGAGTACCTTGATAATAAAGACCTACCAACAAATCAATTCGAACTTTTAGCAATGATGCAGCATTATGGAGCAAGTACAAGACTTTTAGATGTTACACGTTCACCCTACGTTGGCTTATATTTTGCTGTAAATCAATATTTCGAAACCAATCATAAGTCAAATTCAAAAGATAGGGCTTTGTATATACTAAACCAACATAATACCCATACAAATTCAATGGATCAACTTAAACAAAACAAAGACTTCAAAGGTGTAGACTATCATAATTTAAATGTCCTAGGAAATAATCCTAATTTATTTAACAAGGTTATAATGAATAGTAATCAGGACCTAGCATTCTTTTTAGAACCCTATAAAATGAATGCGAGGTTGAATATTCAGCAAGGTCTTTTCTTGGTAACTAATGCAAACCCATTAAAATCAATTGAACAAATCTTATACAATCTTCTTAAAAACACGAAAAATCTTGGCGGAGGAGATGATGGGAGTATTGATAAGCTAATAATTCCAGCAAGATTTAAAAAAGAAATTTTAAAGCAACTGTATTCTATGAATATTAGTTCTGCTACATTGTTCCCTGGTCTAGAAGGCTTTTCTAGACACTTAAAGGAAATGAACAACGTTCTAAGAATTAGTGATATGATATAATTCTAACTTAGCCCGTCAACATAGGATCAATTAAGTAATTTTTTTGTGACTAAATAAAGTAATTCTTTTGTTGGTTCGTCTATATCATCAAAGCCAATCTCAAACAACTGTTTTAGATATTTAAATTACAAAAAGCCATGATTGAAATATTCTCAACCAATATAAATTCGCCCGTAGAAGCACAAGTTGTTTTAAGGGCTTTGCAAACTAATCTTACAACATCTGATATTAGTATTGACCTAGAGGATTGCGATAGAGTTTTACGTCTAGTCGCTAAAAAAATTAGCCATACTGATGTTATTAATACCGTAAATCAATTGGGATTTATTTGTGAAGTGCTTCCTGACTAACCTGACAATACTTTTGCCTTTCTTTTCTTCCTCCGACTTCTTATGACAACAGACATAACTAACAAAAGAATAACTCCACCACCAACCGCAATCATTATCATTTTTCTAAACCTTGCTTTAGCTTCTAGATCCTTTAAAATTCTAATATGCGTTTGATTCTTAGTCAATGGAGTAGGGATTTGAATGGTCCAGTTTTTTACATCTTGTCTCGTCGAATCTGGATGGATTAAAGCATACGTAAAAGCAGAGTCAATTAACCTGTAGTCATCTGAATAACTAACTTGCTCAACAATTAACCCCTTGTCATCATACAATTTTATAATGCCCCCTGATTTAGATAAACCAAATTTCATGTTGCCATAAACTGCCCCTGTATCTAGGCCAAATTTTTGGTAAAAGTTCACTTTATTTTTAGAAATAATGACATGGCCCTTTGGTTCAAGTATCATGTCTTCAAAATAAAACCCTTTTCTATACTTACGCTTTGTGATTGACCAGCCTGATAAGTTAATGGGTTTAGATGCTCTATTATATAATTCTATCCAATCATCAGTTGAGTCAGTATCAACTTGAGAAAAGGAAATTTCATTGATGATAATGCTATCTTGAAAGTTACTGAAAGGTTTTGCCTCTAAAATCGGCTCAAGTATCAAGCCCTCTTCTGGATTGACCGTGATTTCCGTTGACTTTTCAGATCGATTTTTCCAACCGACCAATTCATAATCGTGCTTTGCTGAAACTTTAACAGTAATTGGAACTGATTTAAAATACTGTCCAGTAAAAGATGATTCTAGTTTAAGACAATTTATTTGAACCATGCACTTTTCTTTATCAGGTACAACTACTCGAATATTCACAGGTTCTGAAAGTTCAAATTTTTCTGCTAAATATTGCTTTAGATATTTAGGGCGTTCTACTACAAAGGTTCTTATTCTTTCAATATTATCATCCCAATTCTTAACCGAAGCTTTCCATCTCTTTTGATGATATGGGATTTCGGTTTCAATCACTTTTTTCATTCGCGTTAAAAGCGCTGAAGCAGAATCTTCATGAAAAACTGTATTCAAATAATCGCAGAACGTATTAATATATTGTCTTTCTAATCTTTTATTGTTTAATAAAGATCGAATAATCAATGTTGACCAGGCAGGGTTTGGCCATACTTCACCACTTAAAGTTGTAAATTTATAAATTGTATTTTCCTTATATGCGTTTTTGCCAGTATTACCTAAGCCTAAGTCTAGATCAAACAAAATCCAACGCCATTTAGCCCCTGGTTTTCGTTCTTTAAAATAGCGGATGTTTCCTCCAGCATCTTGATTTTGGGAATAGGTTTCGCAAATATTATAAGTTATGAAATCATGGATATCCATAAACTTTGATAAGCTATCCACCCATTTATCTTCTTCCAGATTATACCGTCTCAAAAAAGCCAATAATCGTCTATAATCGTTTGACGATCCATGCTGTCTAGCTGATTTATGCTTCAGCAAGTCTACCTTATCTTTATTTACTCCAAAATTAGCCTCGAGATAATGCTCATTTAACTTTTCTCGAATATTGTGAATTCCCCAGTATTCACCATTGATAAAAACAATGGCTGGCTCATAAGCTTGAATCGCAATTCCTGTTGGTTTAGCCAATTGAGTCATATAAGCATCCCGAAGTTGCGTTCTCTTAAAATCTCCTCCAGAATTTCTTATGATGAATGTTTTATAGGATTTATGCTTTCGTTCACTAAATATTGGATATTTAAACTTTGATTTACCGTATTTCTTTCTTGCAATAATAGACAATGACTTTTGAGGTAACATTTTACTAAAACCACCAAAAATTCTTACCCCTGCCATTTGATTAAAGCACAACTTTCCTTTATTGTCATACATTTCAATATTACAAGGTCTTTCCCAGCCCTTCCAAAAGTTTGCCCCCAAATAAGGAGGTGCAGAATCAGCGCAACATCCTTTGACATAAATCCCTGAAGAATAATCCCAAAAGTTTACTGGATCTGTAACTAAAGAAATAACTGGGAGACTATAAGCTCGGTCTGTAAAATAAGATTGCGTATTGACTGGTGATTTGCGACCATCTTTGTATGCGATTGCTCGAATAATTGCAATAGAACTAACTGAAATTGGAGTTCCGTTATACTGGGTTGAGCCTGAATTCGGCGTCGAACCATCCATAGAATAATATATTGTACTTCCTTCTGACCCCGTTAGCTCAATTTCCCATGATTGCTCATATACACCTCCAACTACTGAAAAATCAACCGTTAACTCCTCTTGCGACCTAGTCACAAATGGTAATAGAATAAACAGGAGCCAAAATTTCATACTCAAATGTATCAAGAAAATTTTGACATTATAGGACACATACATGTCTACTTATTAAGTGCCCATATTTAATAATTATTTGATCGTAAAGATCAAAACTTATCTTTGTAACATGGAAAATACAATTGTTGGACTTTCTTTAATTGATTTATTGGGCTATTTAGCAATGGCTGTTCTGCTTGTTTCTTTTACCATGAAAGCTGTCAGAAAACTGAGAATCATTAATAGTTTTGGTTGTGTTTTGTTTGCAATTTGGGGTCTTATTATTGAAGAATGGCCTGTTGTTATCACTAACATTTCAATACTAATAATTAATCTTTATTATCTGTATTTTAAGAAGACCTATCCTCGTAAATAGTTGATTTTATACCAATTGTATTCTCATTCTTTTCGATTACCTATCTGTCTAATTACCCTTTTAATGTGACTTTTGTCAGTTTTTAAACTTTTTTTAAATTTCTTATTTGTATTCATTCTAAATTATATATATTTGCCCGAAAAAGAAACCTTATTTATAATTAGTCTAAATAAATATAGTGATGAAAAATTTTATTGGTGCTTTAGTTTTATTCTTCTCTTTTAACTTTGGGGCGCAAGCTCAAACAGGAAAAATTAGTGGCAGTTTAAAAGAAATCGATAGCCTTAGCCCAATTGCTGGAGCCTTTATCTCTTTAGATGGTAAAAATGCAATCTCTAATGGAGTGGGTCATTTTTCTTTTGATAAATTATCTGAAGGCAAACATGTATTACTGGTTAGAAACCTTGGATATTTTCCTATTACTCGAATCATAACATTAAAACCTGGTGAAGTTCAAGACCTCTCTTTGTATTTGTTAAGATCTGTAGCCAACTTATCACAAATCACCGTAACCGGAGCTCAAACTAAAAACACTCCTGGGTCTGCATTTTATTTATCTCCCAAAGAAATTCAACGCTTTAACTATACAGATATCAACAGAACTTTGCGCTCAGTACCAGGAATTAATATGCAGGAAGAAGATGGATTTGGATTAAGACCAAATATAGGGCTTAGAGGAACAGGTGTCGAAAGAAGTTCAAAAATAACCATTATGGAAGATGGTGTTTTAATGGCACCCGCACCATACTCAGCTCCAGCTGCATATTACTTTCCAACAATTGGAAGAATGCAATCGGTTGAAATATTAAAAGGAAGTAGTCAAATAAAATATGGCCCCTATACCACAGGCGGTGCTATCAATTTAATCTCTTTACAAATTCCAGATAAATTTTCTGGAGGAATAAATTTGACTACAGGTAGCTTTGGTAGCAAAAATAGTCACGCTTTTGTTGGCAATTCACATGAAAATTTTGGGTATTTGGTTGAATCATTTCAATATAGTTCAGGTGGCTTTAAGCAACTTAGCAACGGCAATTCTACTGGCTTTGACAAAAAAGATTATTTAGCCAAGTTTAGACTAAATACAAAATCAACAGCAAAAGTTTATCAATCATTAACTATTAAAGCTGGTTTAGCGCAAGAGCAGTCAAATGAAACCTATTTAGGATTAACAGAAAGTGATTTTGCTTCGAACCCTTATCACAGATATCTAGGTTCTGATAAAGATAATATGCAAACTGAACAACATCAGCTTTCATTAACCCACTTGATTAAATTCAATAAATCAATGAGTCTTACAACAACTGCCTACTACACAGATTTCAAAAGAAATTGGTATAAGCTCGACAAGATTGTAGACAGTTCAGGAACAGCAATAAAAATAGGGGATCTCTTGAATAACCCTGATAATTATAGTAACGCTTATAGTATTATTACTGGTAATTCAGGCCAGTTTTCAAACACTTTGAATGTAAAAGCAAACAATAGATCATATGGCTCAAAGGGTATCCAATCTCTACTATCTTATAAGTTAGCAACAAAAGACCTGTTTCATAAAATTGAATACGGTATTAGACTGCATCAAGATGGCGTAGACCGTTTCCAATGGGTTGATGACTATTATATGAATAATGGGGTAATGATGTTAGTAAAACAAGGTACCAAGGGAACAGAAAGTAATCGAGTTGAAACTGCCAATGCTATCGCAACCTTTGCGCAGTACACACTAAAATGGCAAAAACTAACTATAACTCCAGGTCTTCGTTATGAAAATATACTTCTGAGTCGTTTAGATTATGGTAAATCTGACCCTAACAGAACGGGTATTGATCTTTCAGAAAGAGAAAACCAAGTAGATGTATTCATTCCTGGAGCTGGTATAAACTATGAATTTAACAAAAAGATTAGTTCATTTATTGGACTTCATAAAGGTTTCGCTCCTCCAGGCTCACAAGAAGGAACATTGCCAGAAGAAAGCATCAATTATGAGATTGGAACCAGGTTTTCAAAACAGTCCTTATTTGTTGAAGCCATTATGTTTTATAATGACTATAACAACCTATTAGGTTCTGATTTAGCATCCTCCGGTGGTCAAGGAACAAATCTGTTGTTTAATGGTGGAGCAGTTAACACTGTTGGACTAGAATTCCAATTAAGTTATAACATTCTGGCACCTTTTTCAAAAAGTAAGTTTAGCATGCCTTTCAATGTCACTTATACTTACACTGATTCAAAATTCCAAAATTCCTTTGACAGTGAATTTGAGGGCTGGGGTGAAATAGCTTCTGGAGATGAATTCCCATATTTATCAAACCATCAATTTTCAGCCAATATTGGATTAGAGCATTATAGGTTTAGTCTTAGTTTTAGCACTAAATACCAAAGTGAAATGAGAACAACTCCTGGTCAGGGTGAAATTAGTGCTGTAGAAAAAATTGATTCATTTATTACTTTTGACGCAAGCATAAACTATAATTTACATAATAACCTTGTGTTGTTTGGAAGCGGCATTAACTTAAGCAATGCTTCTTATGTTGTTGCTAAACGACCTGCTGGCTTACGTCCTGGCATGCCAAGAGCATTCAATATCGGTGTTAAAGCAAAGTTTTAATATGCTAATTGATATTACTGAATAGTTAAACTACCCTCCTTTTTATGAGAACGTTCATCCATTCCAACCGCAGTTACTCGATAGATGTAAGTTCCATTTTCAAGTTTGTTTCCAGACATATCATAACCATCCCATTTGAAATCCACCTTATCAGACTGGTAAACCAATTTATAGTTTTGATCATAAACCTTAAACGCTAACGACTCAATATTCTTCGAACTAATAGAATAAAGGTCATTAATATTATTATTGTTTGGTGTAAAAGTATTTGGTACAGTAATACTTGATACTTCAAATGCTTTTACTGTCTCTGTTTGTATATGCTTAATGCCATCAAGATCAATCAAAACCAATTGCACAGTATAAATTCCATAATTATTATACTTGTGTTTAGGGTTCAAGTCATATGACTCTTCTCCGTCTCCAAAATACCATTCAACAGATTTATAATTGCTTGCATTACTTTTGAAGTTGAATATTAGTGCATTATCAGCATCTTGTTTTGATTCTAATGCATACACCATTGCTTTGTTTACTTCTTCAGCAATTTCATTATCCTCTACCTTAACAGTTTCGATATTAATTGTTGTTTCATCAGTTTTTGAGTCTTCAGCAGTTTCAGAATTAGATTCTGTAACATCTTTATCGTTGTCTATGCCTTTTGCTAAAACTTCACCTTCATTTTGACTATGGCCAACTTCAGCATTAGTTTCCTCAGTACTAACCTCAACTTGGACACCATTGCTAGGATTAATTGATACTATTGGTTCTTCAATATCTTTTACATTAGAACCCTCAACATTTTCAATGTGTTGGTTCAGGTCAATATTATCAGCAACACTTTCTTCTAATAAATTTATTGCTGTTATTTTTTCTGGATTTTCATTTCCAATCTGAGCAGTTGAATTTTCAATAATAGCTTCATTATTTTCATTTCCAACAGCTATGCTATATATAACTACTGCAGACACTATTGCAGCGCTACCTATAATTAGCCCTTTACTTAACAAGCTTAATCCTGTTTTTGCTACAACTGTAGCAGAATTTCCAACAGCACTAGAAATATTTGACCATACCTCAGGATTAATTTCTCCTTCGAAATTTTCAAATTTGCTTCTAAATAGCTCTTCTATATCTAAATTATCTTTCACCTTCTTCTATATATTCTTTTTTCAATAACATATCCCGTAACATTTTACGCGACCTAGAGTATTGAGACTTTGATGTACTTTCAGTAATATTTAACTGACTTGCAATTTCCCTATGTGAATACCCTTCTATGGCAAACATATTGAACACCATCCTATAACCTGCTGGTAACTGATGAATTATCTTTAGTAAATCATTAGCATTTAAATTTTCTATAATAAAATTAGTCTCTTCAAGAAAATAGGATACCGAATCAATCTCAACATTATTAATATACTTTTTATTTCTTCTAATGTGGTCTAAAGCTGTATTTACCACTATTTTTCGTATCCACCCTTCCAAAGAGCCCTTACTTTTGTATTCTCCAATTTTATTGAATATCTTAATAAAACTGTCTTGCAAAACATCCTGAGCTTCATCATCTCCGTTCATATATCTAAGACATACACCTATCATTTTACCAGCAAACTTTTCATAGAACTTTTTTTGAGCAAGTATATCGCCTGAAGTACACTTTTTTATAAGTTCTTCTTCTGTCATTTTACCATTTCAATAATAAGACTTAAATGTAAGATTAAAAGTTGCATTACTCAAATAAAAAAGATACTTTAGTCAACTTTAGTAAGTATATTTTTTACCCTATGAAACCATTTATTCTGATCATTTTATGTTTTGCGGTATGCACTATATATGCGCGCGAAAACAAGATAAGATCAGGTTATTGGGAAACTTCTCTTCATTTAGATCCTACTCACGACTTGAAAGTCAGAACGTTTTTTAATGATAACCAACTTATTATAAAAAACGGAGAGGAAAGCATTATACTAAAGGATTTTAAGAATGAAGAGAATCAGATAAGAATTCCATTTAAGCTTTACGAATCTGAAATTATCATCAAATTTGTTTCCAAAAAAATCATTTCTGGTTACTGGAAAAATATGTCAAAAGGACCTGATTATATGATCCAGTTTACTTCAAAATTTAAAAAATTTAAACATAAACAAAATGACCATTTGCAATCTTTCGCAGGCCGTTGGGATATTACAATGGGTCAAGATGAAAAAATAATCGGTGAATTTAGTGTTAAAAAGAACTGCTTATTAGGCACATTTTTAACAGAAACAGGTGATTACCGTTATTTAGAAGGAAGTGCTATTGGAGATAGTATGTTTTTAAGTTGCTTTGATGGTTCTCATGCTTTCCTGTTTGATGCAATTCTAACAAACGACACACTAAGGGGTGAATTTCTTTCTGGCACCCATTACAAAGAAGCTTGGTTTGGCGTTAAAAACGATTCTGCCCAATTAAGAAACCCAGAGTCAATCACATACATTATTAATAATAACCCTGTTAAGCTAAGCTTAATTGATTCAGATAACCAACCTTTCGTTTACCCGTCGTCTCCAAATCAAAAAATAACAATACTTCAAATTTTTGGAACTTGGTGTCCTAATTGCATTGACGAAACTATGTTTTTAAATGACATTTATAACCAATATCAAACAGATATAGATATTGTTGCCATTGGTTTTGAAAGAGGCAAAACTGAAGACGATCGAATTAAGCAGTTGAAACGCTTTAAAAATAACCTCGATATAAAATATAAAGTAGTTCTTGGTGGAATAGCCGATAAACAAATTGCTTCAGCCCTTTTTCCTATGCTTAGTGACATTATCGCTTTTCCTACAATTATAATTCTTAATAATAAGAATCAAATTCTAAAAGTTCATACTGGTTTTAGTGGACCTGCAACGGGTCCTCATTATATCGACTTCAAAACACATCTTGAAGCTTACTTAAATCGGTTGATTAAATAAGAGTATTAATTATAGCCTCCTAAAGGAATTTTATTCACCCTGTTCAGGTGCCTTCCCCCTTCAAATTCAGTATTAATAAAAACATCAACCATTTTTTTTGCCTCTTCTTCACTAATAAACCTGGCAGGCAATGCTAACATATTAGCATCATTATGCTGCCTAGCTAAAACTGTTATCTCTTCATTCCAGCATAAAGCAGATCTAATTTCTTGATGCTTATTCACTGTCATATTTATGCCGTTCCCACTACCGCAAATTACGATCCCTTTAGAGCTTCTATTTTGACTAACGTATTCAGCAACCTTATGTCCATAATCTGGATAATCAATACTGTCTTCCGAATCACATCCGAAATCTTTCATTGAATACCCATTTTCAGTTAAATATTCTTTTAAATATTCTTTTAGTTTATATCCTGCGTGATCACTTCCAATTGGGATAATATTTGTCATTTCGAAACGATTTAATTGGGTATATATTTACATTTTATTTTAACGACATAAAAATAAGTATATAAATTTCTTAATGTTTAAAAAAAAGGATAATTTTTTAAACTACACAGTAAATACTTGGTTTAAAATAGTTTAATTCATGAACCCATTTCTTAATAACCTGTGAATAAACCATGGACATTTCGTTATAAAATAAACTGCTTTACAGTAGGAATTCTGATATTTAAATTTGGTTGTAAAAATTATTGGATAAAGTCTGTATATAAGTTTATTTTTTATCCGTCACTTATACACAGAAATTTTGGTGGATAAAAGAATTAATTATGAACATAATAAAATTTTGTAACTTTGTTAAGAACATAATATAACCCTTGTTGATTAAAGAAAATGACTGTTAATAAAAATTTAAAAATCCTTCATTTTGAAAAATAAAAATAAAAGCAAGCAAAGTTATACACTTATTAACAGCACTAATAATAATAATAAAAAGATTTTTTTAAAAAGAATTTATTTAATTATAGTATTATTGATCATTAGTTTGTTTTCCGAAAAACAAGCCTTTTCGCAAAAAATTAATCCAAACGGATACAATGTCTTTTATTATGCAAATGGTATTAAATCCAGTGAAGGTAATTTCAAAAATGGTTTACCTGATAGCTTATGGAAGACATACAATATTGACGGTGAGCTAATTAGTGAAGGGTACAAAAAAAACGGACTCTCAGATAGTTTATGGTATTTTTACGATAGTTCAGGAAATATTAAGCAGATTTCAGCCTACCAAAGAAACTTGAAGAATGGTTGTACAACTTTATTTGATACATTAGGAATAAAAACGGAAGAACGATTTTATATTAATGATACTATTCAAAATGAGCTGGCTTTATTTTTTCCATCAGGTGAATTAAAAAAAGTTATTTCTTATGTGGATGGTATAAAAAATAATGAGTCAATTGAGTATAATCTTGATGGAGAAATTTCACTAGAAGAATTTTATAAAGATGGTCAACTTGTAGATTCAAAAGAAGTTAACAGACTAAATGCTAATAATAAAAAAGAAGGGTATTGGCGAGAATATTACGACAATGGCGTATTAAAAAAAGAAGCGAACTATACTGATGGTGAATTAGATGGCTTAGTCAAAAGCTATGATAAAAAGGGAAGTTTGGAAGATATCTCGTATGTTTCAAAAGATACCTCCTCTTTTTCTTCAAGAGATATCGCATTAATTGAGACGTATAAAGAATTTCATCCTAATTCTGCAAGAGAAAAATTAGTTGGGGGTCAGGTGAATAATCTAAAAAATGGTCAATTTAGAGAGTATGACCTTGAAGGCAATATCGTCAATGGTTTTTTGTATGAAAATGATACCATTATAGCAGAAGGTATTATTTTAAATGATGGGAATTTTGATGGCAGTTGGAAATTTTATTATCCGAATGGAGGATTGAGAGCTGAGGGAGAATACATTAATGGTAAAAGAAATGGCTATTGGACCTACTATTATGCAAGTGGAAAAATTTTCCAAAAAGGTAAATATAAAGATGAAATTCATGTTGAGACATGGAATTGGTATTATGAGTCAGGAAGTTTAAGATTAACAGAATATTATAACCGCAAGGGAAAAGAGGAAGGTACAATTATTGAATATGACGAAAGTGGTACTGAAATGACAAGGGGTGAATTTTACAATGGGCTAAAGGAAGGCTCATGGTTTTATTATGTAGGTGGATATAAAGAAGTGGGAGAATTTACTTTGGGCTATAAAAATGGACTTTGGCATTCATATTATGATGATGGAAGTGTTAGAACTGTAGGTAATTATGATGAAGGCCAACCAAAGGGAAGACATAAAACATACTATGATGATAGAGAACTCAAAACAAGAGGAAAATATAAGGCGGGTGAAAAACATGGTAAATGGTACACTTACAATCAAATAGGAGAGGTGGTAGAGATTTTGTATTATGAATATGGAGAATTGAAAAGAATTAATGGAAAAAAGATAATTCCAATCGAAGAAGAAGAAGATTGATTTTCTTCAAAAGAGATATATTTTTAACAAAGAAGTTATAAATTATTCTTACATTTGAGAGAACTCAAACTTTCAAAATGTTTAAAATTAACGTACTTGTTGTAGAAGATGAGAGTATCGTGTCTAAGGATATTCAACATAGTCTCAAAAAACTCGGATATACAATCGTTGGGTCTGCTGCAACTGGTGAAAAAGCTTATGAGCTTGCCTTAACATTAAATCCTGATATTATTTTAATGGACATCATGCTGAAAGGTGAGATGAATGGAATTGAAACTGTTGAGAAGATTAAAAAGGAAACCAATATTCCAATTATTTATTTAACAGCTTATGCTGATAAAGCCACTTTAGAAAAAGCTAAAATCACAGAACCTTATGGTTATATCATTAAGCCATTTAAAGACGTTGATTTACATACAACCATAGAAATGGCACTGTATAAGTTTTCTAAAGAGAAGCAAGTCAAAGAAGAGCGGGATTTATTTTATTCATTAATTGAAAATAAAGAACCAACAACTGATTTTATTTTTGTGAAATCAAAAAGTAAATTGGTGAAAATAAAAAATTCTGACATTTATTATGTTGAGGCATTGAAGGATTATGTTGCATTAAACACCTTTGATAATAGATATACAATTCATTCAACAATGAAGGATATATCCGCAAAATTACCTTCCGATCAATTTATAAGGGTCCATAGATCTTATATTGTAAGAATTGATAAAATTGCAGCTATTGAGTATCCCAATTTACAGTTGGAAAAAGAAAAAAAGAAAATACCTATAGGTGGATCCTATAAAGAAGAGTTAATGAATGCTTTAAATCTGCTATAAAACGATATTACAATTTTCATTATAACGAAAAAAAGGAGTCAACATTATATGAGGCTCCTTTTTTTATTGTATTAATCTAAGTTATTTTACATTAAAGCCACTACCTCCTCAACAGAAGGCATATTGCTCTTTAATAGGGTTTCAATCCCTCCTTTTAGAGTCGCTGTTGAAGATGGACAACCAGCACATGATCCTTTTAGCTCAACAAATACTTTCCCTTCTTCAAAACCAATAAAATCAATCGCACCACCATCATTTTCAACTGCTGGGCGAACGTATTCGTTTAAAAGGGCGACAATTTCATTATCATGTTCTGTTGGTGAAAAATCTCGTCTAATACTTGTTGTACCAGAAGAATTTGTAGTATCACTTGTACTATTTTCAATATTAGGAGATCCACCTGGTTCTGGCATTCTAATCAAAACTTCTTTTCCATTTGCTAACCATTCTCTGATAAATTCTCTTAATTCCATGATGATAAAATCCCAGTCAATATTATCTGTTTTTGTAACGGTAATAAAGTTAGAGGCCATAAAAACACCATCAACAAATGGAAAATTGAATAAAGCTTCAGCTAATGGAGAATATCCTTTGGCTTGATCAATACTATCGAAAACGATATTATTATCAGATAAGACTAAATGTTTATTTGAGACAAATTTCATTGTCGCCGGATTTGGTGTCATTTCTGCGTAAAGAGTAATTGGAACTTGCATTGTTATGTTTTATGTTTACGCAACAAAGGTACTAGCTTTCCAATTATTTATAGCAAATAATCGATAGATAAAGCAAAAAAGCCTAATTTTGTAATGTGTTAAAGGCAGTTAAAATATTGTTTTTGGGTTTATCCATTCTGTTTTCCTTTGGGTTTACAGCAGTGGAATCGAATTGTAAAACAATAAATGAAATATCCTGTGAATCACATAGTTGTTGTAAAAAAGAAAAGGAAAAACCGCAGCAAAAAAAGGACTGTGATGGATCCTGTTGTTTACAACCAATATCAGTTTTAAGATTGAATGATTTTGCTTCCATTAATGAGTCAATTCAACAAGAAACAAAAAAATATAATCCGGATTATTTACTTTATCTTCAAATTGATGGTGTAAATTACAACGTTGAGTCAAGACAAAATGTAACTATCCTTACCCGACATTTTTCCTCAAAAATTAGGCATAAGCAACAAGCCTTAAATCAAGTATGGTTGATATGATTTGATCTTTCTATTTCGAGTAAAAAATAGAATGAATTCAAACTAGTATAATCATGACAAAAAAAATAATCAATTTTATTCTTTTGTTTTTACCACTCATTGGCTTGGCACAAAATGAGGTTAGTGGTAAAATCGTAGAGAAAAATAATCAAGAGGGAATTCCAGGTGTGGTGATCAGATGGAATCAGAACAAATCTTATATCGCAACAAATATAAATGGCGAATTTGAAATCAACCCAAAAACCTTTCCGGATACTTTAACGATTGATCACATAGGCTACAGTTTAACAAAAATTGTAGTGGATAAACCTATGGCAAAGATTTTAGTTGAACTTGACAATTCGGATACATTAAAAGCAATTACTGTGATGGGTAAGAATTTAGGTAAAAGTATTGATTTGATGAGTGCCAGGCACACAGAAACAATTGGTCAGAATGAATTGAGAAAAGCAGCCTGTTGTAATTTATCTGAAGCTTTTGAAACCAATGCATCAATTGATGTCAGCATAACTGATGCCGTTTCTGGAGCCAAGAAAATACAAATGCTTGGATTAGATGGTATTTATTCACAAATACAATGGGAAAACATGCCATTAGTAAGAGGCTTATCTTCTTCTTATGGCTTAAGTTTTACACCAGGTACTTGGATTGAGTCAATTCAAGTCACAAAAGGAACAGGACCAGTCATCAATGGGTATGAATCAGTATCAGGCTTAATTAATTTAACACTTAAAGCACCGTCTTCAGAGGAGAGGTTCTACCTTAATACTTATGCCAATATCTTTGGTAGAGGAGAAGTAAATGTTCATGGAGTACAAAAATTTGGAAGATGGAAAACCATGAATTTTCTGCATCTTGAGAACAGCTTTATGGATATTGATAAAAATAAAGATGATTTTAGAGACCTTCCAATTGGTTTTACTGGTTCATTTTTGAATCGGTGGGAGACTAGTGGTGAAAATTTTGAAAGTAAATTTGGAATCAAAGGTGTTTTTGTAGATAAAACAGGAGGACAAATTGGTTTTGATCGTAACAATAATGACAATTCAAAATATGGTGTTGGTTTAACCACCCACCATTTGGAAGCATTTGCTAAAAATGGTTTTTTCTTTAAAAATAGTAATACAGCTAGTCTAGGAACAATTGTTCAGGCGAAATATCATTATTTAAACAATCAGTTTGGGAATACAGTTTACGACGGGACACAACGAAAAATTTATATCAACACTATTTTTAGTGATGTCATTGGGAACACCAATCACAATTATAAAACAGGGTTGAGTTTTATTTTAGATGATTATCAACAGTCTTTTAATGATTCAGCTTTTATCAAGACAGAGGTTGTACCCGGAGCCTTTTTCGAATACACTTATCATTATCTTGAAAAAGTAACAGTAGTTGCAGGAATGAGAGGTGATTATCATAATTTATTTGGTCCATTATTAACACCAAGATTGCACGCAAAATGGAATATAAGCCCTAAAAACGTTTTGCGTATTAGTGCAGGAAGAGGGTTGCGAGTGGCTAATCCTTATGCCGATTATACTAGCTTAATGGCAAGTAGCAGGGCTTGGGTTGTGGTACAAGATCTAAACCCAGAAGATGCTATTAATAGCGGAATAACCTTTACACAAAAGTTCCTAACCAACGATAATGTGTCTACATTTACAGTAGATTATTTCTATACAAGGTTTTTAAATCAGGTGGTAACAGATATGGACATTTCTCCAAATGAGATACATATTTATAACGCTGAGGGCACATCTTATTCAAACAGTTTTCAAGCAGAATTATCGATTAAACCATTCAAGAACCTTGAGCTTAGAGGAGCGTTTAAATATTATGATGTGAAAGCAGAATTCAACGGTTTTTTACAGCAGAGGGCTTTTGTACCAAAGTTTAGAGGTTTGGGAAATATCGGCTATTCAACTCGCAATAAAAAATGGGAATTTGATTTAACTGGGAACTGGGTTGGCGTTAAACGGTTACCACATACTCATCAAAACCCAATTGAACATCAACGTGACCATGAATCGGAAACCTATTGGCTAGTGAATGGTCAAATTACCTATAAGCGACCAAAGATTAGCTTTTATTTAGGTGGAGAGAATCTTTTAAATGTCATTCAGGACAATGCAATTATTGCGGCTGATGATCCTTTTGGCGCATATTTTGATGCGACACAACTGTGGGCACCAATTACTGGCATAAATGTTTATGCTGGTTTACATTATACAATTAAATATAAAAAGAAATAAAAACAAAAACACATGAAAAACGTAGTATTAATATTATTTGTAGGGCTATTAACAACAGGCTTTACACAAGAAACTAAAGCACCTAAAGTGCAAACGATTGAAGTAAAAACGAGTGCCATTTGCGGTGAATGTAAAGAGCGAATAGAAAACACCTTAAATTTTACAAAAGGAGTGAAGTTTGCTGAGTTAGATTTAGAAACTAATATCATTACCATAAAATACAAAACGGCAGACGTAACAGATGTTCAGATCAAAAAAATAATTGCTGACATTGGATACCATGCAGATGAAGTGGAACGTAGTGGAGAGGCCTTTAAAAACCTTCCAGGATGTTGCCAGGATCCTAATGCTAAATGTGCGGTTAAGAAAAAAGAGTAGTGGCCAATACAAGTCAGACTGACAGGTATTGTTCTGTTAAAATCACTCCGAGTAAAAAAGTACCCCGAGCGTAGCCGAGGGGTGCTTTCCTGTTCGTGTGTTTTTCAAAGAAAAAAGGATCTAGAAATGACATAAACATTCCGTATTTTTGGACTATGGACAGGTCACCATTACGTAAAATAATTCATATCGATATGGATGCCTTTTATGCCTCTGTGGAGCAAATGGATGACCCAAGCTTAGCTGGAAAACCAATTGCTGTAGGTGGAGATGCAGAACGGGGAGTAGTTGCTGCAGCCAGTTACGAAGCCAGAAAATATGGTGTAAAATCAGCCATGTCGAGTGCATTGGCCAAACGCAAATGTCCAGATTTAATATTTGTTAAACCAAGATTTAGTCGCTATAAGGAGATTTCCGACCAAATTCGGCAGATCTTTTATGATTATACAGACCTTGTTGAGCCTTTGGCCCTAGATGAAGCCTTTTTGGATGTTACTGAAAACAAAAAAGGCATTGAATTGGCAGCAGAAATAGCAACCGAAATACGCCAGCGAATTTTAGATGAGGTAGGGATAACTGCTTCGGCTGGGATTTCTATGAATAAGTTCACAGCAAAAATTGCTACAGAAATTAATAAACCCAATGGACAAAAAACCATTCATCCTACAGAAGTAGAAAAATTCCTTGAAACGCTTCCTATCCATAAATTTTTTGGAGTAGGGAAAGTGACTGCCCAAAAAATGAATAGCTGGGGGATTTTCACCGGCTTTGATCTTAAGCAACACTCCTTATCGTTTTTAAATACTAATTTTGGCAAATCGGGCGCTCATTTTTATAATATTGTACGAGGCATTCAGAATAGCCCAGTAAAACCAAATCGGATCCGAAAGTCAGTTGGAGCAGAGCGAACATTTAGTCAGAACATCACAGCGGAAAGTTTTATGCTTGAAAAATTGAATGATATTGCAGATGAATTGGAGCGCCGGATGTTGAAAAGTGAAACCAAAGGCAGAACCGTAACAGTCAAAATAAAGTTCAGTGATTTTACACAACAAACCCGAAGTCGCACAGTTGAGAAAAGTTTGCAAATGAAAGCTGACTTTTTTCCAATTATTGAAGATTTGCTCTATCAAGAGGACATTAAAAAATCGGTTCGTTTATTGGGAATCACATTGTCTAATTTGAATTCTGATGATGAGGAAAAACAATTAGAATCTGTCCAATTAAAATTTGATTTTCAGATATGACGATTCAAAAGAGAGTTAAAGCCTTAATGCAAACTCAAAACTTGAGGGTTTCAATACCAAACGTAGAAACATTTTCGTTAGCCAACTTAAAAGGAGTAGAGACTATTGAATTAGATGTCCCATCAAATTTGCGCCTTGGCCATCAAATAGAAAAAGTAGTTTCAGCTTTGATTCAAGCATCATCCAATTTTGAGTTAATTGCAGAAAACGTGCAAATAATTGCTGATAAAATAACAATTGGAGAACTCGACTTTATCATTAAAGATCAGGCAAATCAACAACTATTACATTTAGAATTAGTGTATAAATTTTATGTGTACGACCCTGCTGTTTCAGACGTTGAGCTTAAACGCTGGATTGGACCCAACCGAAAGGATTCATTGCTAGAAAAAATGGAGAAGCTAAGAACCAAGCAATTTCCATTATTGTATCGCAACCAAACACAACAGGTCTTAAAGGATATAAATATTGAAGCAGTCAAGCAGACACATTGTTTTATGGCTCATTTATTCGTACCATATGTACTTTATGGTCAAGAATTTAGTCATATCAATAATCAGGCTATTGTTGGGTATTGGTTTCATTATGCTGAATTGGATCAACAATTATCTGTTAATGAGCTTTATTATCTACCTACTAAAAAAGAATGGGGATTAAATCCAGCAGATCATCAAAACTGGGAAAACTTTGAAGAATTTAAACCTAAAATAGTTGAAGAAATTGGTCAAAAACGATCGCCTTTATGCTGGGTTAAAAGTAAAACGGGCCTTAAGCAATGTTTTGTGGTGTGGTGGTAGGTAAACCGTCCAGCCCAGCTTCGCAGTAGCTTTGCTGTTTTGGTACAAAACAAATTATCTATCTATATTACTAGTGTTACATTTAATACTTTTCAAATGGCTATATTACTTCCTCCAATTAATATGGTTCAAAAGTAAATAACTCTTTATCTTCAAATGGAAAGGTATGGTGTTCAAAATACTTATCTCTACTAATTGGTTTATAAATCCCCTCTTCATCCATATATATATATATACACTTCTGTTATGACCGAAATCCTCCTTATCATATGGCACGACTGATACCGGTGAACCATCTTGTAAAAAGTCCAAAGCATAAAATTTTGTTTCAGAGGGTTCGATAGGATACAACCATAAACCCCAACCATTATGTTTATAAACACCTTTACCTGAGTCGATTAAATCAACGCTCCACCTTTCTGCTTTTAGATTTTCATTGGAGCATTCTTCGTGGTAAAAATCTTTGATCACCTGCATACCTATTGCAATAATTTCATCTTTAAAATTTAATATTGTAATGTTTACTTAATTCTTTTCGTAAATTCCATGTATTCTTTAAATAGTTTCTGTCCAATGGATCTAAGTCTAAGTCTACTCTCCCAGCTGCCGCACGATTGTATCGTGTGGTTTTACAATCACTATTTAATAACCACATTTCCAAAAAAAAACACTAAGTATCTAGTCATTAAACCAAAGTTAATGAATTATATTTTAGCCTCTTGGATGAATTAAGCATACCACGCGAAAGGATCTCACAACTGGCGCGCATCTGTAATGCGTGACTAACCTTATCAGAAAATAATAAAAAACTACTTGAAATATACTAACAACAAGTGGTTTATTTATGACTATATCTTTCGTCTTCAGGATACCAATAAAGATCTAAACTTGGCTCCAGCGTTCCATTTTCATAAGCTTCAAAATAAAATTCTTTTGGTCGTGCTGTACCAAAATTAACCACCCTACTAGTTTCTTTTTCTACCAAAAAAGGTCCACTTATAACATGATATTTAAATTCTCCGGTTTCAATCTCTTTTTTGTTGTCATATCTGTATATGTTTCCATATGGTTTTCTTATTACCCCGTCATAATACAGTACTAATTCAATATCATCATGACTACTAAAAGTCATATAATGTTCTGCAATTTCTAACATTTCTTGTTCTGTTAACATTTTTTTTATCATATTAAAAACATAATTTAGAAGTCTGTGCTTATTAACTCAAAAGAAAATTATTAAACTATCTTCTTCGAAAGTGATAATCTCTTGGAGGTACATTATAATTTGTTTTCACAAAATCATATACCTCTTGAATATCTTCTCTTTTAAGTGAAGGATTAAACTCAATATGTTGTTCTTTTAAAACAAAGAGCGCTTTCAATTCTGAGAAGTTCTCAAACAACTGCTTAAATTCACTGTAAACTTCTTCAAAATCTTCGTGCTCCATGACTTCCTCATTCTATATAAAACCAAAACTATCTACATGGCAAAAACTAAATAACCAACCTTTTAAAGCTCGCACTCATTATAAATGAGCGCGAGCGCGGATTATTGATCCTAAACAGTTGGCCCCTAGGTTTTATATATAGAAAACAAGAATCATCTTTTATTAAGTCTTCCTCAGCTTCGCAGTAACTTTGCTGCTTCGGCATAAAACAATCAATAAAACCAAATTAACTAACTATATTGAACTGATCAAACAAAAAACACCTACAATATTGTGTGCAGGTGTTCTTAAATTCAACGATAGAATCTAATTTGAATGTCTACCAACCACACGAAAGATTCGTGCGGCAGCGGGGGACTTTAAACAAAAACACCAATAATAAATTAATACTACTGGTGTTTTGATTTTACTATTAATCTTCTTGAATGTACAACTTTACCAGAATTAGCAGCTAAAGTACTTGATATGTCCTTTACTTAAGCTCAAGTGTTTCGGGATTCCATGTTTTGTAGGTCAGTACATCTGTAAGCGCTTTTGTAGGATATTCAATACCATCTCTTTCTATAAAAAGACTTTTATGAGGTATGCCTTGGTGGTGAAGCATTGGCAAGAAAATTCCACGAAAAATTCCGCTCATAATTACTTCAAATCCATCATCAGTTAATTTTGAACTATACCATTCCCAATCTCGTATTTCTTTTAGGTTATCAATCATTGATGGAATATGCGAAATCAAGTCATCCTTATGATAATCTTCATCAGTTAATTGATCCGTAAATGCTACAATACTTTTTGGTAATAAAGATTCCCATTGTTTGTCTTCTTCATCAAGGTCTTGATTTTCCAAAAAAACGATTATTGTATTTTTAAAGATTTCCAATTCTGATGCTGGGTTACTAATTCTCTTGACTCTAAGAACATCATATGGTTCAATAGGAATTTCCAGATTATTATTGTTTTTTATTCTTTCTACTTCAGTCATGATTAATTATTTTTTAATAGTTACAAATTTTTTGTTAAATATTCTTCTGAAATCATCAATATCAACGCTATATGATGAGCCAGAGAATATTGGCAGTGGGTCTCTTACAAAAACCCTTCCATTTTCAATTTTATCAACAACCAAAGCATGAGCTCCAAATTCCTCTGTTCTAACACTTACAATTGCTTTTCTATCTCCTTGTTTCATTTGTTTCTGCAAGGTACTAAATTTTACATTTTTATCAAGTTTGGCACCTCTAGCAATTGTTTTTAGGTTATCAATATAAGCATTAGGTAGCGCATTAGGAATATCCAAAATATTTGCACCTTTGGATGTTGTATTCAGCGCTCTTGCAAGGTCATCTTCAAACTTTATGATCTTCAAATCATTTAAAACCATTTTTAAAGAACTTGCTACGCATGTATGATTATTCATTTGTCCAAAAATTGCACCCAAGGCTTTTTCTTCTTTAATGGCAATTTTAGCATTCTTGAAAAAAGACTTGGTTATATCGCCACCGCTTTGCCCTGCTTCAATCGCCAATTTTTCCAAAAGCTTCACTCTATCTAGCAATTCAGGGTTATTTAATTCCTTTTCTCCAAATATTCTTTTTAATTCATCAGCATTTTTTATTAAGCCTTCTGCAAAATGCAAAGACATGACACTTAATGAAGTAAACATACTGATTTTAGTCCAATTTTCTATAAACCACACACCTGGATCTCCTGAGTACCTAATCTTTTCTTTGAGCTCTTCATTTAATAAAGCAATATCTATGGTGCTGATAATGATATCGCTAATTGCCAAAAAACGAACCAAACCAACAGCACCTTTTAAAACAATCCCAACGGCTACAAAAATTGAAATAATATTAACCGTTATGACAATGAAATTGATGATGGCCTTCCATTCTTTAATATCTGTTAAAAGTTTTATTGATATCGCAGTCGCATATGTCTTCTGACCTGAGAATGAATCTTCTAGGGTGACAATGTCTAAAGGGTTAAATAGTTGATTAGCAACAGGAACATATTTAGAAATAGCTCCACCCCCATCTTTAAGAGATCCTCCAGTTCGTTTTGTATAATATCCATATTTAAGTCTGATTTTGGAATCTCTGTAGACAGTGGTATTCGAATCAAATACATATCTCCCTCCATTTTTAACATTAAAGTATTTTGAGGGTAGTTTTTTAGGCTCATAACAAAAAGCAAGGGCAGTAAGAAATTGGCAAAGCTCTTCTCTTTTTGAGGTAGAGTTAATATACTTATAAATGTCAAGTACTAGAGTCCTGTTATCGTGCAAATAGTTATATAAAAACTGACCATCTTTAAAACCTTTTAAGATGTTTATTAGAACTCCAGATGTATCTATGAAATTAGAATCGATATCGTAATTTAATAGTTGAGTTAAATCTTTAACCAATTGGTTTTTGCCAATATATTTAAGAATAAATGGGGGGACATGTGTATAGAAAACCTTTTTACTTTCACTGTCTACGGGGTCTATTTTTTTGTATACAGCTAACGTTTTTTTAACATAAGTATATTCGGCGTCCTTAAAGGCTCCAACAGTTAAATCATAGCAAAGGGATTTGGCAGCAAATAAATTAGTTGTCAAAAATCTAAAAGCAACAAGCCCTTTTTCAAATACTTTAGTAGAGAAAATATTTGATTGCATTTCACCTTTTATAAAATCTATTGAATAAAAATATTCAATAACAAAGAAAAAAGAACTTCTGTCGAAGTCAAACTTAACCTTTAAAATTGGTCGCAAATCTACTTCTGCTCCATTAGGATAGTCCATATTTAGTTCAAGAAATACTTTAGGTTTACTGTAAAATCCTTGGCCTTTATTTACTCCAATGTTTTCAGGGCTGACAAATGTTCTATCTTTTTTTGCGGCAGTTCCTTTAATTGGGTTGTATACAGTTTTATTTTGGATATATGAAAGGTAATGGAAGTCACTTAGGATTTTATCATTAGTTTCATCAATGTAGTTTTCCCTTATAGTTTTAATGAGTAGTCCAATATCTGAGTAATCAAGGTCGTAGAACCCTGTTTCTTGAAAAGCCCCATCAATATCTTCAAATCGAAAAATGGTTCCAGTTCGCTTAGGTTTGAAAAGGCTGTTTTTATCTAATGTCATATTAAATAAGTTTAAAACCCCCAGCCATCTGGCTGGGGGTTAGATTAATAATTCAATTTAAACAGGGTCAGTTTCCCCTAAAATTTTCGTGCTTTCGATTAAAGTAGAGTCCGGATCATTGATCGTCAATGGTAAGCCACCTTCGTCAACTATGACAGATCTGTCCTGTAAAATTGAAAGAGAAGTTGGCACAACGGTTTCCCATTCCAAATCTTCCAATACACCTTGTTTTGAAGTGGCTTCATCAACCAGGGATAGGTAGAGTTTATCATGAGAATCTAAGGTAATGCCTGAGCCGTTCCAGATGTCTCCTGTTTCCATAAAGTAGACTACCGCATCCTCAAACCCTTCTCTAACAGGCACCATTACTCTGGCCATTCCAGATTGTAAAAAGGCTTTAAAAATATGATCCATGCTGTTTTGACTTTGGAACAAAGCTTTCCAATCTGATTTATTCGCCCAGTAATACGGATAGAACTTTTTAGCTAATAAATCCCAGTCAAAGGCCTGCTCAAAGAATTTCACACTTGAACTATAAAAATCCAGATCTTCTGACACATTCATGGATGGTACACCATAAGTGTCTTCTCCATAAAAGTTTTGACCCTGAGTAAAGTCAAACGGCGCAATTAACATCTCAATACACAACCTTTTCAGTTCTGTTTTGATGATGTCTTCATTAAACATAGCATTATGCGTCAGTACTTTATCAGCAGAAGCCATTAATTGTTCTTTAGCAGACGCTTTTTCATCTAGTTCTTGTTGTTTAACTGCTGCATTGTAAATGCTAAGTTTTTCTTCGTAAACAGTCAACACTTTTTCATAAATGTCATTTCGCCAATCCTGGAATTTTTCAAATTTCCATTTGCTTTTTGCCTGAACAAATAATGAATAACCTTTCACATATTCACAGTTAATTGCAATTCCTAGTTCGCCTTCAGGGCTACCATCTGGGCTACCAGTAATCCAGAATGCATCTGTTCCTGTTCCAGCCACTAATGGTCTGTTATTTTCTAAGTTTGCAACTTTCAAATACATAAATCCAAGAGCTGAATCAGAATTTTGGCGGATGTAATCTATTCGGCTTCTGGTATATACACATTGATAATCAGTTTCAACCCTTAAATCACTGTAATAGCTTGAATTTACAATCTCGTAATCCTCAAAAGATTCACTGATTGTTTTAGTGGTTGTAACGTACTTATTTTTAGGCGCTACCAGATCAATACCATATAGGGCACCCATGCTAGCATAATTCGCTCGCGTAATATCTACTGCGCTTTTAATGCCATGGTCTTTTGGATGACTTGGCTTAATGAGAACATTATGCTCATTTGAACCATAACTGGCTGCATTATTATCCGTTGATTTTTGAATAATAGCATCTTTGTAGAACCTAGCAGGTTCTGGAATCATGAATTCATACAATAGTTTTTTACCATAATTAACAATTCGGTTTTTGTATACTTTGTCAATCCAACGGTATACACCAGTGATGTTTTCTGTGCCCTCTCTATTGTCAAATCCCTGGCTGATTTTTGATTCAACTTCTTCAACTATTTTGGTTTTTCTTTTAATTGAAGTTTTCTGTTTCATTTTTTCCAGCGCACGTTCTGTAATATCTTCAGCAAATTCTCTGGCTGAAGTATCAGAATTGGAAATGGATGTGCTTTTTGAAATGTCTAAATTAGAGCCAATGCTGAATTCAACTTTACCGGCAATTTTCCCCCCTGCAGAAGCATTGATACCAAAGTCGGTACTATTTTCCTCATCAATGACATTGGCCACTTCAGAGCTAAAGCTTTCCGTTTGATTGACTGAGATTTCGTTCTCTTTTTCATTTTCTCTTTCTGTTTCTGTTTCAAAACTATTCTCAGACTTCAAAGTATTTCTAACTGAGCGTTCTTTATACTCCTTAGCCATTACATTTTCAATGTGACTGACTTCTCCTGGCACATAGGCAAACAACTCTTGCTCAACCCTTCTATAGTCTACAACACCAACCTTATTGATGCCATAATGTAAATCTGCAGGATCACCTGTCGTGACAGTAGGAGTACCCTGACCAGTAGCAAATTCAGTAGCAGTATTACCATGGATAGCAAAATCATAATCGGCACCATTCCCTAGTTCAAATGTACCAGACAATTCAAATGACACGCCTGACTCAAGTGAAGTTAAAGGTGAGTCTTTTAATAACTCAACGATTAATTCATTGCCTTCATTTGAAATCACCTCATATTGGTCGGTTTGGACTGTAGCTGTTGATGATCCATCAAAGTATAATTTGGCATCAATGGACTTAAAATATGAAGCCGGTATATTGGTTTCTACCGTTAAATACATTGAATATGTTTCTATCACTGCTCCCCCAACTTCTTCAATAATGGTATTAAAACTGGCTACGCAAGTTTTATCAGTACTTGGTACTACAGCAGTAACTACACCATTAATGACCATTTCAGAAGCCATTTTGCTGTCAACATTTATGCATTTGCTTTTCTTCTCATCAATCATGTCTTCTAGAATGGCTACTGCTTCTTCAATATTCTTATCAGTTAACGTATTGTCACTAACAAATTTTTTGGTTAATTCAGTAGCATTTGAAGCTGTGTAAGTCGTTGACAACGGTTTGGCATATTCAAAATCCAATGCTGGAATAATATGACTGGGAATATGTTTTAAACTGTGTTGATTGTGTGCGGTATAAGAGCTTGTGGTTTCAGATGTATTTCCAGCCCCTGAAGTGGTTTCAATATCTACTTTTTCAGAGAGTGATTGTTCCTCATTGAACAAGTCAGGATTGGCTGTTTTAAAGGCACTAATGGCTGAAGTTACACTAGATACATTGCTTTCGGCAGCTAATTTTAGAGCCGTAGTATAATCTTTAGTATATTGGTTTTCAAGATCTAATAACTCCGCTTTGATAGACTTCAAATGATTGATTTCAACTTCTGCCAATTTTGATTTGTGCTTTGAAACTATATCAGGGTTAATTCGTTTATTACCTGATAATGTGGAATTATTAACAGCCTGCTTAGGTGTTGCTAACCCGTAATTCAATACAATTTTTAAATTGGCCAGTCGGTTTAAATCTTTAAACTCCTGCGCTAATCGTAATTCCATTTCGGCTTCAGTTTCTGTTGGTGCTGGAGCGACACTAAAGTCATTATACCGATCAACGAAATTAGAAGCAGTGATGATCTGGTGGCAAACTTCTCTGACATTCGGATTTTCTTTGAAAACGATTTGATAATATAAATTATCCCAGACGTCATTGTTTCCAGCATCATTTAATATCGCTGGTAAAGTGGCATTTGTACCATCATATGCTTCGTCTAGCAAGTCTCTTGTAATTTTACCGTTATTTCGGCCAAGCCATAAGGCAAATTCCCATAAGTCTTTATAGCCAGATACACCTTTCAGTTCAGTTGAAGTATCGGGACTAAAGAAAGGGGATGCTTCTGCTGCATCAATAAAATTTTGTGCTGTACTTGCAGGGTCTGAAAGTTCATTATCAAAATAACTGCCACTATTAGGATTTGGATGTTTTAAAAACCCTAGGTCCTCACGTTCTTCCGAGATGGTTTGTGGTGAACGAACTGTAACGAACCTGAATAAATTTGTTTTTTGTTTAATACTCATTGTTTTTTGTTTTTTTGTTAATATTTAGAGCATATTTTTCCCTATTTGGCTAAATTTGATTTTGCCAAAGCCAGGTTATTTTAACCCCGTTGTTTTATATTCATGATTGAATAGTTCGGTATTTGTCAAGCCAAAATTTTAATATTTCGCGCGTTTCAGTTTGACATTTACCAAGGCGAATTCTCTCCCTTATTGCATAACAGTGTATATTTTAATTTGTTACAATTAAGTTGATGTTATGTATTGATTTTAAGCTATTTTCACCAAATTTTTGTTAATTACCATTAATATTCAAAGGTGTTGTTGAATTTAGGATTGCGTAATTTCAATTTGGTTTTAACTTATTTTTCACGCTTTGCTATTTGTTTCATTATCATTACTGTTAACACAAAAATACCAGATAGTAACGTAATCTATTTACGTTATAAAAAAGATTTCAAGGAAATTATTAGAGCATCAAAAAACCGTCACTTTCTGTACATTGAGCGGAGTCGAAATGAACAGAAAGTGACGGTTAAAATTTAGTTTTTCTCTTTGCTTAAGCGGTGTTTTAATTTGAACATCAATAGGACACTGATAAGTGATAATCCAACCATAATATACCAAGTACTATCGAAACCTAATGAATCAATTAAATGTGTGCCTGTTTTATGCCCAATAATATGAGCAAATGAAAAGGAGATAGAGTATAAGGCCATAAATTCACCTTGGTTGCCTTGTTTGGATCGTTCCATAGCAAAGGCATTCGAAAATGGGAATAAAATCATTTCTCCAACCGTAATTAATACCATACCGATCACTAATACACCACTCCAAGATGATAGGTTTAAAACCAGAAAACTTAGCCCAATTAAAATAGCTCCAATTACCATGAGTCTTACTTGAGATAAGCCACTATTTTCAAGGTATTTGACCAATGGCATTTCAAAAAGAAAAATGATTAGACCATTACACCCCAATAGTAACCCAATTTCAAGCTCTGATAAGAAATGACCATCTCTATAAAATAATGGAATTGTAGAGAAGTATTGTAGAAAAACAATTCCAAATATTAAAGTTGAAAATAAGAAAATAAAGTAAGTCCAATCCCCGTAAGCAGATTTTGGGTTCTCTACTTTTTTAACTTCAACAGGCTTTGTATGCTTAGGATTTAAAACATTGATTAATAATAGGCCAGCTAAGATGCAGGTAACTCCATCAATCCAAAACAGTTGTCCATACCCAATGTGGAATATAATTAGTCCACCTACAGCAGGTCCAGCTGAAAAACCAAGGTTAATTGCTAAACGAATCAAGGTAATAGAGCGCGTATTATTTTCGGGCTTACTGTAAGCACTGACAGCTACAAAAACAGCAGGTCTCATACTATCAGTAACAATAGTTAATAAGAAAACGCCAATACAAAACTCAATGAATTCAGTAATATATTGTAAACCAATAAACATCAGGCCAGATAAAAGTAAACTCACAACCATTATTTTATAATAGCCTATTTTATCAGTGAGTTTCCCACCAAGCCACGAGCCTACAACCGACCCAATACCAAAAGTCATCATAACTGTTCCAACATCACTTAAACTATAGTCTAAGCTTTCCGTCAAATAAAGTGTCAAAAAGGGAATGACCATGGTACCAGCTCGGTTAATAAAAGTAACTAATGCCAACCACCAAACTTCAGCAGAAAGGCCCTTGAAAGTATTTAGGTAATTGTTAAAAACAGTTTTCATTTTAGGTATTATATAAAATAAAAAAGTCCGGCGAGATGCCGGACTTTTTTGGGTTTGATTGTATGGTTTTTGAAAATAATCAACGCAAATAAGGTATATGGCACTTAAGGTGTTTAATCCATGGGTTCTTATATATTGTGACTCTTTTCATTATATTTTAAATAGATTTTGTGTTCTGTATAGAAACGTTTTCAAAATTTAAATGGTTGTTCCAAAGGTAAAAAATATTTTTACATGCAAATTTTTGTCATAAGATAACGGATAATAAAAAGAGTTTTGAAATAAGGATTTACATTATCATTATTGGGTTTAGAGATTTACTTTAGACAAAATAAAAATCATAGCCTTATGAAATATTACGTAGTTATTTCGTTTTTATTTGTTGCTTCAACATTGTTTGGTCAATACGAAATCAAGATTAATTTTTCAACACCTGACCAATATCTTTTTCCTGAAGAAATAGGGTTTGAGTATATTTTAGGTCATGATGTGGCCTTGCGATCAAAACCAACTTCAGAATCATCAATGAAACGGTCCTTGCCAATTGCCACTAAACTTAAGCTTATGGCTAAAAGTGACAGTGCTGAGGTTAAGAAAGGTATTAAAAGCCACTGGTACCATGTTAAATCAGGAGAACTAACTGGATGGATTTGGGGCGGTCTAATTGCACAAACTGCTTTTAAAAGCACCAAAGATCCAGATCTAATATTCGTTGGTGGATATGCGTCTTCTACAGCAAGAAAAGAGAATGGTTCAGGAGGAGTTTATTATCAATTGCGGGCTGTAAAGCATAATAATCCAATAGACAAAATATTAATAAAGTCATTCGGCTGGGATTTTGGAGGCGCGTTTAATCTAGGAAGTCAAGGGTTGACAAATGTGGATGACATTATTACAGTCCATGTGCCGTGTCATGGAGGTTGCGGTTGTAGTACAGGAGATGTTATTGTCTTTTGGAATAATAATCAATTTTATAAGGTTGCTGAACTGGGAGGAACACCAGATGCTGAATATTCTGAAGGAGTCTCTTTTATATACCCTCAAAACATGGAAGGAGTCAAAGGACAGATTGTTAAGTATAGCTCACTAGCAGGTGAAGAAAATGAATCACATCAATTGGAGCGATTTATTATTAAAGAGTACTACATCTGGAACGGAAAAGCACTTGTAAAACTTAAGGGTAAAAAGCAAGTGAAAAAGTTCAAGATTAAAAATGATTATTAAATCTAATAGAGTTAGCCAAAGGTAGAAATTCTAAAAAACAATTATCTTTGCAGCTTAAAATTAGCTGTGCCACAACAATCTATTGCCATAACCAGTTTTGCATCTATTTCTCCTTTGGGCAATTCCATAGATGACGTTTGGTCAAGCTATTTATCAGAAAAGTCAGCAATTAATCATCAACCGCTTTTAACAGCAGATCTTTCAGAGCAATCGCAAGTTCAGGTTAATCGAATTGCAAGAGAAAACAAGAAGTATAAAGCGTTAGATAAAACAGTTTTGTATAGTTTGTATACTGCAAGACAAGCATTTGAACAATCTGGCTGGAGAAATGATTCCACAATAGGGATCAATATTGGATCATCACGAGGTGCAACAGAACTATTTGAAAAATATCACACTTTATTTGTTGAGCAGCAGAGAGCAGAGACGCTAACCTCTCCAACGACAACCTTAGGGAATATTTCAAGTTGGTTAGCTCACGATTTGCAGGTGAATGGTCCTGTCATTAGTCATTCCATTACCTGTGCTTCTGCTTTACATGGGTTTTTAAATGGCATTGCTTGGATTAATGCAGGCATGGCCGATAAATTTATTGTTGGTGGGAGCGAAGCTGCAAACACACCTTTTACTGTTGCTCAAATGCAAGCACTTAATATTTACAGCCGTCAAACAGGTGTCTATCCATGCCGATCTTTAGATTTTGAGAAGAAAGAAAATACCATGGTCTTGGGAGAAGGGGCAACAGCATTTTGTATTGAAGCAATGTCTAACACACCTCATATTGCCAAAATTATAGGTTACGGCTATGCAACTGAGCAGGTTAACCACAATGCATCCATAAGCACCAATGCAGATTGTTTTCAGAAATCAATGCAAATGGCATTGAGCGGTCATGATTTAGATAATATTGATGCTATTATTATGCATGCACCTGGAACAATTAAGGGTGATCAATCTGAATTGAATGCCATCAGAAAAGTATTTGGTAATCAAGTTCCAGCATTGACATCCAACAAATGGAAATTAGGTCATGCCTTGGGTGCCTCTGGTGGATTGAGTGTTGAAATGGCTATTCTGATGTTACAACATCAAACTTTAGTTGAATCACCTTTTTATAAAAATGAAAAACAACCAAATCAATTGAATTCTATTTTGGTCAATGCAGTTGGCTTTGGTGGCAATGCAGTTAGTTTGTTGGTCTCCAAATAAAAAGGAAAATTACAGTTGCTTTACATTTTAATTAAGAACAGCTTGTTTATGAATGCTATTTGGTATTTTAAAATGCGTTCAAATTAATTGTACTTTTATACGTTAATAACGCATATGAAAAGAAGGGCATTTATACGACAATCTGGAGTGGCAGCTATTGGTTTGACCACTTTAACTAGTATGGCCTATTCAGAGCCAAATGTAAATAGCATTAAGCCGAAAGCCTTAAAAAAGGGAGACACTATTGCTATTTCTGCTCCTGCCGGTGCTATATTCAGTTCAAAATATATCAAAAGGTTTGAAGAAAAATTAACAGGATTAGGGTTTAAAATAATTAAAGGTAAAACATTGAGCACCCAAACAGGTTATTTAGCTGGTGAAGATGATATGCGTGCCAAAGAACTAAATACTTTTTTTGCAGACCCTGAGGTCAAAGCGATATTCACCATGAGAGGGGGATGGGGATCTAACCGTATCTTAGATTTATTAGACTATGAAATGATCAAAAAAAACCCAAAAATTTTGATGGGTTATAGCGATATTACTTCCTTGATACTAGCCATTAATAAAAAAACAGGGTTAATCACTTATCATGGACCAATGGGGTATTCATCTTGGGAAGCATTTTCAACGCAGCAGGTTTATGATACGTTAATTGCAGGAAAAAAAGTCGTCCTTAAAAACCCGAAAGAAGAAGAAGAACAATTGGAAACGCTGCATAATGGCGTAGCGCAGGGAAAATTATTGGGGGGTAACTTAACCGTGGTTTGCTCTTTAATTGGCTCACAATATGAGCCAGATTGGAAAGGATCTATTTTGTTTTTAGAAGAGACCAAAGAGGAGCCATATCGAATCGACCGTTTATTGTGGCAAATGAAACTGGCAGGTGTTTTTGATAAGGTTAATGGGATAGTATTGGGCTCTTTTTATAAATGTTATGCATTGGAACCAGAACGGGCTTTTAGTTTGGGAGAGGTATTCGATCAACATTTTTCAAAATTAAATAAGCCAGTGTATAGAGGGGCTAGTTTTGGACACACTATTAATAAATTTACCTTACCGATTGGTGTTTTGGCAAAGGTAGATGCAGATAAACACATCATTACTCTATTAGAAAACCCAACAGCGTTTAGTGGATAAAGTATATGATTATATTGACCGTAACAAATGGATTGAATGGATCCTGTTTTTAGGGGTCTTTTGGTTATTTATTGTTAATCTACATTTGAACCGCGGGTTAGATGATATGATTCCTGGATATCATTACTGGCGCAAGACAGATACTTATGCGCAAATCATGAATTATTACCATAATGGTTTAAACTTTTTTGACCATGGTATTTATTATAATCAGATGAAATCGCAAGGTCAAGCCGTAGCAGAGTTTCCTCTATATTACTACTTTGTTGCAGTTCAACTTAAGTTTTTTGGGCAACATGATATTATTCTAAAAATCAATTGGCTAGTCACATTATTTTTTGGGATGTGGTCAATTTTTAAGATCAGTTTATATTTTACCAAAAATCATTTACTCAGCATAGCCGTACCACTAACTTTGTTTTTATCACCCGTGTTTGCTATTTATTGCATTGAATATTTACCCGATCCGATTGCGCTTAATTTATCATTTATTGGACTCTACTTTTTGTTGAAATACGATACTCGGCAAACCAAAAAGAGCCTTATTTTGGGACTCCTTTTTATCAGTATTTCAGGTATGATGAAACCATTTTATTTGATTCCTTTTATTGCCTTGGTCATCATTATTATTGGGGGTAAACTTTTAAAGAAAGAAGCCATACTGAAATATTGGTTTTATTCTATTCCATTTATTCTAGTAGGGTTGTGGTTTCTGTATGTTGAATGGTATAACAGTAGTGTCAATAGTGCGTATTTTTTATCATCCACGAAATCAGTTTGGGCACTTAAACCAGAAATATTGGTCAAAACAAATGAAAAAATAATGACCAAATGGTGGCCAGCTTATTTTCACCCAATTTATTTCCTCGTGTTTATAGGGATGGCATTTACAGCGCTAACACTATATTTTAGATCTAATTTAAAACAAATCAGCTTTTATATATTTTGTCTTCTTGGTTCAGCGGTTTTTATCATCTTATTTTATGGCATGCTCAAAGATCATGATTATTACATTTTCCCCATTTTGTTTTTAATTCCATTAACTGCTGGATTAACTGCATATAATATTTCAAAAATAAAATGGCCATCTATTGTAAACACAAGCATAGGTTTTTTGGTATTGGTCTTTATGTATTCAAATGTCACATATTCCTGGGAAATTAGACAAAGTAGGTTGAAATATAAACCGGTCAATGCCACTCATTTATTTGTCAAGTATAAAGGTTTAGACCATTTTTTATTAGATAATGGTATTGGTCCAGATGATTTGGTCATTGCTTTTTCTGATAAATCACCAAGTTATGCCCTTCTTTTATTGAACCGTAAAGGTTGGTCCGGTTATCAAACTTTTTCAAGACGTTTACATGTCAACGATTTAATTGATAGAGGGGCAAAGTACATAGTGATAGACAATGAAATACTCCAAAAAAGAGACTCTGTAGCGTTAGAAGGTGTGGAAATGACTTATCTCGCTGATACCAATCAAATCTATTTATATAAATTAGACCAATGATTCAAAACATATTGAATAAGTCATATTCTGTATTTATTGCTGCAAGTCTAATCTTGTGGTTCTTTTATTCAAATGTTATCAAAAACATTAATTCAGTCATTTTTGCCAATGGAGGGGATGGGCTAAAAAATTATTATACCTACATGTTCCATGCTAAGCATGATCAGAATTTTTGGGACTTTAAAGGGATGAACTACCCCTTCTATGAGCACATTGTTTATACGGATGCACATCCTTTGTTCTCTTATTTAATTGGACAGTTTGGACTGGTAGATTATGGTATTGGAATCTTAAATTTTTTAATGCTAATTTCCTATCCGATAAGTGCCATTTTTATTTTTAAAATTCTAAAACATTATAAAGTAGAAGTTGTTTGGGCATTTTTATCAAGTTTAGTAATCTGCTTTATGGCCCCACAAATTTTTAGATTAACAGGTCATTTATCTTTATCATATGTTTTTGCCATTCCATTAATGTGGTACTTGTTAATCAAATTGCAAACCACAAAAAAATGGGAGTGGTCAATTGCAATCTTCGTGCTCTTATTTGGTTTCTTTTTCACACACCCTTATTTGGGACTTATACTTGCTATTTTTGGTTTAGCATATGCTTTTATCTTCTTTTTATTTGATCGAAAATCATGGCTGTTTTATGGCTTGAAAGTCGCCTTACCCATAGTTGTATCCATTGTTGCATTTCAAATGATAGTTAATGCAACAGATGCTCATGTTGACAGAATGGAAACACCGGCAGGGTTTTTTAATTATTATGCCAAATGGAATTCTCTTTTTGTGTCCCATCATGGTCCAATGAATAAAATTAAACATGCGCTTGGTTTTAAGATGTCAGGTTGGGAGTCTTGGACTTATATCGGTCTTTCAACAATGGTATATCTGCTAATAGGCATTATATATTACATTAGAAATCGATCAGAATTATCTTTACGTCAATTGTTTAGTAGTCCTATTGGAAAACTCTACCTTGTGGGCCATTTGGTTTTACTTTTTTCTTTTTGTTTTCCACTAAAGTATGAAGGTTTACGGTGGATAGTAGACGCATTTGGGCCACTGAAGCAATTTAGAGTGTTGGGCCGTTTTGCTTGGGTGTACTTCTATATTGTCAGTATAACAGCAGTTGTTATTTTAGTTAAAATAAAAGCCCAATCAGGAAAAAAAATCAATTGGGATATCTTATTTTATTGTGGTGCATTATTTACCATGTTTGAATTTGCACCAGTGCATATGAAAATGAATAAAAATATTGGCGAAACCGTAAACCCATTTCAAAAGGAAAATGTATCTGACGATTTAAAAGATGTCATGAGATGGGCCGAAGATCAAAATTATGATGCGATTATGTTTTTGCCCTTTACACATTTTTCGAGTGAGAATATTTTTATTCTTGGGGCAGAGGATGCTAATAATGATGCCATGATATTGAGTTACCATTTGAATTTACCATTGCTTAATACTATGACTTCTCGAACTTCAGTTTCTGAGTCTGTTTTATTTCAAAACTTATTTTCTCCAGCCTTCATTGAAAAAGACCTTGACCATATTATTGGAAGGGATAAAAAAATCATGTTAATCAAAAATAAAGATGGATTAGACATTAATGAATTAAGAATGCTATGGTCATCAGAAAAAATCTATAAAAATGAAACCTATGCCATTTTTAATTTCTCTTTTGATAAATGGAATGCTGCAGATGAATTTAATCAGCTAATGTCTTTGCAGAAAGAGGCCATTATTGAGGTTGGCAGCGGTTGGTTTTCTGACACTAACTCTGTATGGTTTATTTATGATTCTTTTGATGGCTTATACGAAGAAAATAACATGATTGGCGAAGGAGCTTTGGCAGCAAAAAAACAAGGTATTCAGGTGATAAAGTCGGATATTGTAGACTTAGAAGAGGGCGCTTATATTTGCAGTTTTTGGTATAATTATAAAATTGACAGAGCAGATCAATTGGCTGTTGTGGAACACAAATATAAGGATGGAAGTGGTCAATGGGTAGCACAGAATTCTATTCGAGAAACCAATTTAATTGTTGGCGATTGGGCTCACGTTGAAATGGAATTTGAGGTATCAGATAGCGTAGCAAACACTAAAGTATTCTTATCATGGAATAATAGCAAACAGTGGCTAATTGTTGATGAATTTTTAATTAGAAAAGCTGTAGATCGACCATTGTTTAAAAAGGGAAAACTTAAGGGGGAAGATTATATAATCTATAATAATTATTGGCTTAAGGCCAATTCATTTTCGAAATAAAACCTTAACAAAATTGACAGATTCTTTAGCTAAAATCTTAAGATTTACTTTACTAAATACGATATTAGGCTTTAATTGAACATCAACTGTAGCACACTTTAAACGACGTTTACTAATTAATTTTACAAACTCCAAGTCAAATAAAAACCGATCAATTTCAGTTGTCTGAAACAAATCGCCGCCCGCTTGATTGAACCCCTTAATACCACATTGTGTGTCATCAGTAGGTAATCTTAAAAAAAGTTTAAGTACGCCTCGTAATGTTTTAGATATTACTTTTCTAACAAATGGTGTGTTTTTATAATAATCATTATTTCGCTTGCCTAAAACAGCATCATACTTCTTATCTAAGGCATGGTAAACGTCGAATAAACTGTCAATGGTATAGGGAAAGTCAATATCAGTATAAATAATTGGGAAATGCTCAACACTTTTAACACCCTGTCTTAACGCATAGCCCTTACCACGATTTTGTGGATATTCTATGATTTTGGTTTCAGGATGGTGTTTTTTAATGTAATCAACTTCTTCATCTGAAACCAACTTTGTTGACCCATCATTCACAATAATTAAAGCAATATTTGCACCTAACCTCTCTTCAATGGCATTGATATTTTGAATGACATTAAATTGCCATTTCTCTATAGGGTTATAGCAAGGCAAAATAATAGTAAGTAACGGTCTATTTGAGTCAGGGTTTAACATTCAGCGGCTAAAATACATTAACAACTGTAAAATAACTTTCTTTTTGCCAAAATTATTGTAATCTGAAAAAAAATAAAGAATAATGTTAACATTAAACTATTTACAGGTTATTAAAATCTTGGGTTCGCATTACACAGAACCATTTAAGGACTTTTTCACCAACACCGGGCACTTCAACATGAATAATATAAACTCCACTAGTGATAGGCACGCCTTTCATATTTGTAATATCCCAATCTAATGACGTAATCTCATTGTCTTTTTCAATTTGTTTAATAAGTTGTCCTGCCATGCTAAAAATGGTAATATTGCATTTCTGTGGTAAGTTCGTAAACTTCACTCTGTTGTCAAGTCTTGTCTGCTCATATTCTGAGTAAGCATAATAAGGATTAGGTACAATATTTATAATGTCTAACAATGACTTGAGGACATCAGTTTGTTCAAACCTTACCATATCTTCAGCAGAAATAGTGAATTCATATCTTGGGCGGCCTTGATTTGTTGATTGAGTTTCTGGATATTCTGTATAAGGCTTATTTACTCTTGCCTGAATTGTCACATCAGATTCTAGAACTTCATGAAACGGTTCTAGCATTGGCTCCCAAACCCATGTGCAAGAACCAAAAACGTTCTTATGTCCAGTATTGGTTTTTAAAGAAAGGTTTTCGTAGGCATATTTTCCCTTGTCATAAATTGGCATACCATTCACCGCATTTAACACGTATACATAGTGCATTCCACCCAATAAAGGTTCATTTGTTGAACTAACAAGATTAGAAGAGGGATTCCAAATCATGTCATTCCCGTTTTCACCAGCTAACCAAGAGTTTTCACCAAAGATCATATTTAAACGTTGACCTGTATTCACATTTATGGCATAACCAGGAAACCAACCCATACCAGTTTCACCTTCAATTGGGTCACCATCTTTATCTACTGAGGCTTGATTTCTAATTTCTAACACATCAGACTCACCAACGGTTTGGTTTTCGTTATCATTCATTTCTATAACAACACATCTTGTCCAAAAATCTTTATCATTTGTTAATACAATATCTACATCATGCATAGTTTGAATTCTATATGCACCAATGGCACTTGACACGTTAAAATACCCGTTACCACCTCCTGCAACACTAGCTGGACTGCCTAATGGCATCCCAAAACTTTCAAAACCAAGATATTTAAATGCAGTAATTGTTCCAGACAATAAGGACTCCCATTTTTGTCCAGGATCTAGTATTGGTGACCTGTCATAATAAAAACAGGGGTTATTAATCCATAAATTATCAGAGCAAGAAGGGTCAGGATCCATTGGTGGAATATTAGAGCCAACACGTATCCAATTGGTTGGATAATTCTGATCAGAATCTTCGACTCCTGTTAACCAAATTTTTGAAGAATCACTATAAGAAATTGTTGCCCCAATTGGTGGTGTAAAATAACCAGAGGCTTGCACGGTTTCAGGGTCAGGAGTATATTCTGATTGTTTAATAGTTACTGAAATACCCCACTCTGGAAATAGTTGTTCGTTATATGTGCCAATTGGAAAGTCGGAATTCAATGACTCAGTAATCCCTTCAAAAGTTCGTGTAATGACCCATTCACAACTATCAACCAGACCACCTACTTTTTCCTCAATTTCTTTTTCAAAAATAATTTCATAATCGCCAGGTTTTAAATTTAAAGGGTCAATAACCTTAACATCAATTGGTCCCAAACCATGATCATATTCAGGTACTTTAACCTCTCCATTTGCCAAAATATCTGCTATACAACGCTCAGTTAATCCTAAAGTTCGATTACCATTACCAATGCCCTCAACTTGTCTAATGATAGGTGACCAACCATAATATGTGCCGTAAGACGTACCGTTGCCTTCTACAGCAGGGTGATGCGGAATAGCAAGGTATGGCTTTATCTCGCCAAAGGTGGCTTTTCTACTTGACAAATAAGGTTTCTTTTGTCCATTTATCGAAGCAGGATCATCAGGGGTGTAAGTTTGGTAATCATTATAGGCATAAGCAATGGCCATATAATAATACTTCTTGAAATTAACTAATGTTCTATCACCATTAGCAAATAGATCTTCAGTTACCATAAAGGAATGGCGGATGCCTTTGTTTTCTCCATTAACTTCAACTGTCGGCACACTCGCATTAATTTCAGAGTCAAAAGTATAATTAATTAATTTTGATACGTCATCTTCAACGTCGCATTGGAAAACTAAACGAGCTTTAGTGATATCATCTAAATTATTTGCAGAGACATCTTTCGATTTAATTTGGTAAACTTGATAGCCTTGGAATCGATAATATCTATCAACTTCAATACTGTCAGGGCTTACAATTTCAGGATCAAATTCAATATAATCTTCATTAGCATTATTGGATGCATTTGGGTTGTGTAATGTAATAATTAACGAATTTTCAAGTTCCTGAATCTGAAGATCTGGAGCATATGGCCCCTCTAGTACATTAAAGCAATTATCAAACAAAGCTTGCGCCTTATCATCAGCTGCAAATAATTGTTTGACAGATTCAAAAGGACCTCCTGAAGTAGATTGTGCCCAGACAACACCAAGTGTAATATTATTGACTGCACCTGGTCTAAGAATAAAAGGTCCTGCGGATTGGGCGAACCTCCTATCAAAAGGTACATTGTTTGACGTTTCTTCTGTCCAAGTTGGTTGTATAGTTCCACCAGTTCCCCATCCTAATGGATCCGTATCTCCAGGAAACATAAAATCTGCAAAAACATTGGCATTGGCGTCAGGGTCTGAAGGATGACCATTTCCACCATACACGAAACGAGATCCATCTTTCCAGAACCCTCTTAAATAGGCATAATAGTCAGTTGCCACTTGAGGATCAGTTTGAGCAACATCACCGCCGCCACCTAGGTTATTATAGTATAAAAACCGGCGCATTCCGAAGCGCTCATTATCAATAATACTATCACCATAACCGATTCCTAAACCAGAATACGGTATCCCGTCTTGAAGAAAAGCTGATTGCACATCTTCGGTTAATGGGTTATCAAAGTTATCATTGTCTTGATAAGGTCCTTCAAAAAAATCGACACCTACAGCAGGTGGTTGGTCACCATAACCTTTATAACCAGATTCTGACTCATCAAAATTATCTCCATTATAAGCGTATCCAAGACCTCTGGATACATCACAGCCTACATAATCGTCGTTTGGCCCTCCTAAAGCAACATCTACCAGGATACCGAAATAGGTTTCGTATAAAGTTTGAGTCGACCTGTTAATCAGCTCATAATTATAGAAGGTCATATTGTTAATTTCATTATTTGTTGCAAACGCGAATGCCTGTGCTCTGATCTCCATTCCTAATGGTTCACCATATGTTTCAGTATGAATATTACCCTTGTCATTCATAATCCACCAAAGTGTTTCATCTCCAAATAGTGTCACTTCCCGACTATTTCTACAATCTATTTCTCGCTCAATATCATAATGGGGATAATCACCATCAATAAGTGGATTATATTGGCCGTCTGCGTTTCTGTCATAAAAAGGGGCGATATATTCTGGCTGACCCAAGGTTACATCACCATGAGCTGGCCATTCAAGAATAGACTTTGGAATTTCATATTCTGGGAAATTTTCTGATTGCGTTGAGGTGCCATTTTCTGCATCTTCAAGACCAGCTGTATACCAAGCATTAAACTGCAACACCTCTTCCTTTGTGATTTTAAAATGTTTATCATATGTTAAACAAGTTTCAGGAATTATTTCTGCATCACCAGCAGTAGTTAATGGTCCTGTCCAATAATCTTGACCATTTCGATACCTTAGCGCAGCCAGTTTTAATTGACCATTAATATCCACGCCTCCAAGCCACAATGAAGATGTAAAAAGGGCCATTATACCAGATCCTTTTGGCACTTCATAATGCGACCGATTTTGTCCAGCAATCTGCCATAAATTTCCAGCCGTATGAATCAATGCTGAAACATTATTTAATTCAAGATATGTTGATGCATTTGGTGGGGTACAACCCGAAGAACGTTCCTCTACATTAGATTGAATAATTTCACCTTTAAAAGGTTGGGCAAATGATCCATATGAGCTTAAACAAAATAGTAGAATGTAAAATTGTTTCATAGCATTTTTACTTTGAGGTAAATTTGGGTATACTAAGGCTAAAGCTATAAAAAATAAACTAATGTTGCTATACCTTTTTGATTAAACGGCAGTAATTACTGTTACAAAAGTATTGATTAGTCAATTAAATGAATCTTAATCAAAATAAAAAGGTTTAATTATTTAATCAAGACGCCTAGTTTGTTGATTAATGGAATCTCAATAAAATTTTCATTTTGAATCGTCTCAGCCAAAAAAATATACTTTTTATCCAAGATTTGACGATCTTCATAATAACTCAACCAGTATTCATTATTCAACCCAAATACATCTTCTATAATTGGCTCAATCTTAATAAAAGACTGAGGTTCAACATCACCTAAAGAATGGCGTAAAACAGATGTTTTAATAGCTTCTCCAGTCGATTTATTTTCACCGTAACCTCTAGAACTAACTAAAACATTTTCTAGTAACTTGTCCTGAAAATTGATCAAATAAACATTATAAATTGATTCTGTTTCTTCTTCATTTAACTCCTCAACAACAGCTATACCTATATTTTTAACTTTATTTATTGGAATATCTTTGCGCATATTAGAATTTGAGTCGCAAAATTAATAAATTATTTGCTTTTAGCTTGCGCATAAATGGCCATTCCTGTCGAAATATATGCTGGCAATTCAACTCTGTGACCCTCCATTGCATCATCTTGCTTTTCAGCAGTATTTTCCCAGTTTTCATGTGTCCCGTTTCCTGTTCTAACAATCACTAAATCATATTCTGGAATTGAGATAATATATTGACCTGCCATCCCCCTGAAATATGTAACTTCATAAGGCAAACCGGTATAAATCCAATATTGCATACCATAAAGTTGATTGTCTTTTCCTGAGGTTTTTTTGAGTGGAGCTAGTGATTTAAATGCATTGAAATAAGTTTCGTCAATTAATTGTTCACCGTTCCATGAACCATTTTGATTAACTAATTTACCTAATTTTGCAAAGTCTCGAGTTGTTGCATAGATACAGCAAGAGGCCTTTTCTTCAGAATCTTGTTGGTCAACCAAACTCCACTGGGCATCACTTTCAGCACCAATTTTTTGCCAAATCTTCTCAGAGGCATAGTCCGAAATATGTTTATTTGTTGCAACTTCTAGTATATACATTAAGGTTTGCGTGTCTCCACTTTTATAATCAAAAATTTCACCGGGCTTATTTTCAACTGTTCTGCGGTTCAAAACCAGATCTCTAGCGTCAGTGTCATAATATAATTCTGCAACATCACAGAATGGATGCCAATAATTTTCTGACCAAGACAAACCTGAAGACATGGTTAATAGATGTCGAATTGTAATTCCTGATTTATCTCCCTTAAACTCGTCTAAATAGTTCTCAACAGGCTCGTCAATATTATTAATCAGACCATCCTTAATAGCACAACCAATTAGTAAAGAAACAACGGATTTTGACATTGAGAAGGAGTTGCCGATAGTGGATACCTCATGTTTGTCCCAATATTGTTCATAAATGATCGTGTCTCCCCACGCCACAAGGAAAGAAGCTGGGTTTAAGTCTTCAATATATTCTCGTTGAGGTCTGGAAAAAGCGAATTGATCAATACTTGAATGAACTTGCCAAGCTTGCCCATTTCCCTTTTTTATAGTCCGATTTTCAAAAACATCTAAGTCATAAATAGTTGGACGAGCATGCCCACGAAAGTAGGTTGCGCTGAGCCCTTTATAAATATATAACCGCCCAGTAAACAAAATGGCAAGGTTAGCAATTACTAGAATAGATAGTACAAATATTAAGATGTATTTGAATATTTTTTTGATCCGCTTCATACCATTTAAATATAAGGAATTTAATGATACGAAAAATCAAAAACGGCTGCCAAATTTTCTTTTAAAATGGGCTTTACTTCTTCTAATGAAACTGACCGATTGATTTCTTTTGCCAAAGATGTTACTGGCTTATCTACAATCCCGCAAGGCACAATATTATTAAAAAAACTCAAGTCAGGGTTAACATTTAAAGCCAATCCATGCATGGTAACCCATCTTGAACTTTTAACACCCATGGCACAAATTTTGCGTTCCAAAGCTGTGCCATGATCCACCCAAACACCTGTCAAACCGTCTACTCTTCCTGCCCTAACACCAAACTCTTGTAAGGTTAAAATAACGGCTTCTTCTAAAAAGCGCATATACTTATGAATATCAGTAAATATTTGATCCAAATCTAAAATTGGATAGGCCACCAATTGTCCAGGACCATGATAAGTGATATCTCCACCCCGATTTATTTTATAATACTGAGCGCCTTTTTGTTTAAGTATAGCTTCGGTAATTAGCAAATTTTGTTCTGAACCGCTCTTACCTAAAGTATAAACATGAGGGTGCTCACAAAATAAGAGATGATGTTTTGGAATTTCTTCAGTCTCACCTCGTCTTTTGGCAATTTTAAGGTCAACAGATCGTTTAAACAAATCCTCTTGAAAATCCCAAGCTGCTTTATAATCAATTTGATTTAAATCTGTAAAAATGACTTTATTCTCCATCTAAAGTGCAAAGATAGCCCATATTTTATAACAAATTAAATTTTCGTAAATTTGTATTATGACCAAGAAAGGAATTTGTATTAGTTTGATAATCTTGTTGTTTTTCAGTATCAGCTGTAGAAAAGATACAGTTGGAGGTACAATCTCAGCTTATCAAGGAACACCATATCAGATTGATTACCCACCAATACTAGCACAAAACATTCCTCCAATGACCATTCCTTTGGATAATCCAATGACCGTTGAGGGAGTTGAACTTGGGCGAAAATTATTTTATGATAATATTTTATCTGGGGATCATACTCAGGCTTGTGCTAGCTGTCATTTGATAGAAAGTGGTTTTAGTGATATTGATAGATTCAGCGTAGGAATTGATGGTCTTGAAGGAAATAGAAATTCTATGCCTTTAATCAATTTAGGTTGGGCAGATAAATTATTTTGGGACGGTCGTGCAAGTTCGCTTGAAGACCAAGCTTTTGGCCCTGTGGTTAATCCAATTGAAATGCATAATACTTGGCCAAGGGCAGTTCTTGATTTACAGAAACATTCTGAATATCCAGATTTATTTAATAAGGCATTTAACACATTTAAAATTGACTCAGTTTTAGTTTCAAAAGCACTTTCACAATTTGAAAGAACCCTAATTTCGGGCGATTCACCTTTAGATAGGTATCTTAGAGGTATACCATCTGGATATAGTCTTCAGGAAGAACAAATGATGGTTGCTGGATTAGATCTTTTTATGAACGAAGATAAAGGTGATTGTTTCCATTGTCATGGTGACCCGACCAATCCATTATGGACAGATAATTTATTTCATAATAATGGTTTGGATGCTTCTTTCGAAGATTTAGGCCTTGGTGCAATAACAGGAAACCCTTCTGATAATGGTAAATTTAAAACACCAACGCTAAGAAATTTAGTATTTACTGCACCCTATATGCATGATGGACGTTTTGAAACATTGGAAGAAGTGATTAACCATTATAGCATAGGACTGCAAAGTTCTTCAACAATTGATCCGTTGATGAAAAAAGTTGATATAGGAGGAGCACAATTGACACCATTAGAAAAAAGTCAATTAAAATTCTTCTTAGAATCTTTGACTGATTCAAGTTTTATCGAAAACCCAGCTTTTCAAAAACCTTAATTATTCACAGCTTGCCCCTTTTTCCAGAATTGATTTTTAACCAAAAATTTAGGATTGAACGACCAATTTAGCTTGCTTGATGACCATTCCATTTTCAATAATCTCGTAATGGTAAATACCATGCGATAAGTTTAAGATGATGGGCTGACTAATTAAATTATTATCAAGCACCTTTCTTCCACTATTGTCATAAATTCTAATTGACCCATGGTCAATACCTTTTACATAGAATTGTCCATCAACAACTGGGTTAGGAGCAATAAAAATATGCTTATCATCCGTGTTCAAGCTCAGGAAGCCTGTTTGAATTGAGTCCATTACCGTGCAGCCATCATCATCACTAACAGATAGATAATAGTATAGGTGTCCAGGTAAGTTTGAGAGGGTAGTTCCACCAAATTGAATTGGTCCGGATTGGTCCGACCAAATGATATCGTATGGTGGATTACCGCCAGCAATGGTGCAAGTTATTTCACCATTCTGATTGCCTATTCCTGCGGTAGGGGTTGTATTGGTATTAATGGTAAGTGTATTTTTTTGAAGCGTTATGAATGCAGAATCAGCTTCAGTAGAGCAGCCATTTCCAAAACAATTATTCAAAGCGGAAGGATTAACCACATAAGTATATACACTATTATTGATAATTGTTGAAGGATCAATAATAGAGCTAACCAAGTTATTATTAGGATCGTACCAACTACCACTAGTCTGAGTTGTAGTGAGATAACTAAATAAGTCTATTGACCCAGAACCATTACAAATTATCACTGTAGCATCCTGTCCGGCATATGGAGCTTTTGGTAGACTAAGGTTAACAACATAATGTGAAATTCCAGGTACAGTACAAACTTGATCTGTTGCATTAACTGAAATTAATGAGCCTGTATATCCTGATTGGAATATCCAACAAACAGTTGCAGTAGCAGGGTTAGTTCCAGATTGTGTAATAGTAGCACCAGGAAGGAAATCTCCAATGTTTGAGCTTAAAACGAGTTGGTCAAGCGCATCTTGATCAGTAAAGACCGCATCAAAACACATTTGATCGCCAGTACACATGGTAATTTTATTCCCATCTGTTAAAATGGCATTTGTTCCAAAGGCATTAAAATTAGTAACTGTTGCAGGTGCAACAGGTGGTATATTAACACAGTCCTCAATAAAGAATTGTATATCGTGCATCAATGTCCCAACTAATTGACCAGCACAATTATATTCTTTAATAAGTATGGTAACTACAAAATTACCAGTAATCACTGGGGTAAAATCAATTTGTCCCGTTGTAGAATCAATTGTGATTCCTGGAATAGGAGAATCGTATGTAAATCCGGAAATCATGTCAATAGAATCACCAGAATTTGCTAAAGGCGCAACAAATGAAAAATCAAGCGAATCTCCATCTTGCTCAATCACACCGTAGTTGTAAGATACAGCTGAATTATTACATACATATGGAATAGGTTGTGCAGTAATGATGGGTGAATTATTACAAGCTTGAGTTACAGAGTTCATTGTAGTTTCAACATAAAAACATTCTGAACCATCTAAATTAGTAGATGGGTTTCTGGCACAAACCTGAAAACTCATTGTCCAAGCATCACAAACATTGCCAGCCCCAAAATCTACAGTATCTTGGTATATGAATTCTTGAACACCTGAAAGTGGACCTCCATTGCATGAACTGTTTGGTAAAGTAGCAGTACATAATTGGGATACCTCACTAAACCCAATTTGAGGTAAAACTACCACAGGATTTGGTAACCCACAATCATTTTCTATGTCTAGACCGATAGTGTTTGGAGCAGGAATACCTGAACAATCTCTATAAAACGTTAGTGTAATAACAAACTCGTTAGGGTTTGTTGTACAACTATAAGCAATATTTCCTCCTGCAACATGAGATGAAAATGCAGATGAACTGACAAGTATTAATAATATTACTAATAATTTTTTCATAGCCTTTATTTCTGCTACAATGTTAGGAAATAATTACCGTATCTTATGCTAAGAATTAAAATTGAGCACAAAATGCTTTATAATATGGCACTATTTTATAACGACTAATCGCCCAGACTTTAATTCCTTATTGGTGTGTCTTTCAGTAATTTTATAAATATAAAGCCCATCAGAGAGGTTAAGGTTGACTTTATGGCCAACTATATTTTCGGTTATTATCAGACGCCCAACGTTGTCATATATCTGAATGGAGGCATTTTCGACACCTGATACAGTTAAAATATGATTATTTAATGGATTTGGAAATAAGCTGATTTTTTCAAATTCAATTGTACCGTTGCTCAAGAAAGCGATAGTGACTGTATCATAAATTGTACATCCTGCGGCATCAGTCACAGCAATGGCATAGTCGCCTTCCGGAAGATCGGTCCACACACTATCTGAATGGGTAGATTGGTTAGCCAGATCAGTCCAAAGATAACTATACGGAGCAGTGCCTCCTCCAACTGTACAATAGACATCACCATCATTGAAGGTTGTAGAGTTGTCAATTGTAGTCGAATAAATTATGCTTCCGGTGGATGTGAAAAAAAGACCATCAATTACAATAGTAGTTGAATAGGTACAACCCAGAGCATCAATAATTGATAATGTGTAAGTACCAAAAGATAGATTACCAACAGAATCTTGAGTAGAGCTTCCATTTGTACCAGCATTGGGCGACCAAATATATTGGATTTGATTATAGTTACCTTGCGCATTGTAAACGGTATCAACTACAATGCTAGCAGTGCCTATTCCTGACCCATTACAGTAGGGGTTATAAACTGAAATATTGGCAAGTAATGGTGGTGGATCTATAAGTACAACTGAATCAGTTGAAGAACAACCAAGAGAATCTACTAGAGTAATATCATAAACACCAGCAGGCAAACTATCAGCAAAACTTCCCCCAAATGTATTAACAATGGTGTTGAAACTATCTGTTATTAAATAAGAAAAGAAGGCGGTATCTCCTTGAGTAATAACCACATTTATGCTACCATCTGACATGCCTGCACATTGTGGGTTGGTTGCGAAAATGGTATAAGTATAGTTACACTGTCCAAAACAGAAAATAGGACTAAGTGCTACCAAAAGGACTAATGTCTTCATGATGAAAAGACGTAATTATGATCAGTTAGGTCGCAGAAAAGATTAATCATTCAACAATTTTAATGGTTTTTAGCATGGCTTCAGCTTCACGATACAATTCGCGTTTGGCAAAATTTAACGCATAAATGTAAGTGGTAGCATGAACAATAGTCTGTCTTGTTGGATGTTGTATAGAATACTGAATAAATGGTCCACCACCACTAGCGCCAGAATTTCCACCATGGATCCAAAGGCCTTCAATTTGAAGCGCATTTGCACCATCAACACTAATTTGAGTAAAAACAGGCTGACGGGTTGGGTAGTATTCTGTTGCCATATATGACCCTTCTTTAGTTCCTTTAACAACCCGTTTAAGGGTACTATCGCGTTCTTGAAGTAGACTCGCCGGAGACATACTTTCCTCATCTACATATTTGCTTTCCCATATGATAATTCCCTTTTTAGCCCAATAAATTCCACCTTTGGCACCAGTACTGGGATTATCTCCCAATTCCTTGCTTTTTTTGTCTAGTGCATAAATTACAGTATCAAGATCGGCTTCAAATTGTGCTGAAGTTGGAATACCAATGCTAATTCCAAATGCTTCTTTTGCCCGCTTATCAAAAGCAAAGTTTCTTCGGTTTGTGTATTGGTTAACTAACCTTTCATTCTCTTGATCTTCAAATAGTGCAATATAAGTTGGCAATTCATTGTCAAAAAATGAATTCAAGCGGTCCTTATCAGAGTCTTTAACAACCATATAAAGTTGCCCATCAGAAATATGATTTTTTTTGATTACGATTTCAGTTTCTTCATATGTCTTTTCTTGGTCTAAAAAAATCCGCATGAAGTTCCTGTTTTTCTTACCTAATCTATTAATCAAGGAAGGGTCTTGTTGTAAATAATCAAATATTGGTTCTTCACCAATAAAGGGGCCTTCTGCCATTTTAGAGAAATGTTTTTTAAAAACAGATTCCATTTCTCCTGACCAAATATTATCCTCAACTGCAATGAGTAATCGTCCTGGAATGCCATTTGCCTTAGGTAAGGTTCCTGAAACAACAGCATTGTTTTCTATGTTAGACGCTGATGTGACGCCATTCTCAGATTCACAGGAAATAAATAGTAAAGAAAGGATAATCAATGGAAATAATAGTTTCATAAATCAAATTTTTATTTGGTGCCAATCCTTATTTTTTGGCCTGTTTTCATTTTTTTTGGATTCAAGTCCTTGTTTAATTCTTGTAACGCAGCAAAAGATATGCCTAATTTTTTGCTCACCGTCCAAAGGCTTTCACCAGATTTTAAAGTGTAGTATTTATAGTTACCTGAATAAGTAATTTTATTGCTTGTTGAATTAGTGCTTTTTTTAGTCGATTTTGCAGACACCGGTTGATAGTTTTGCAAGATTCTTTTTTCAGGAATTAATACTATAATTTTTTGACCGGGATAAATTGTCGAATGTCTTAATCCATTCCATTCTCTTAATTTTTCAGTTGTTACGTCATATAGTGAACCAATTGAAGCGAGGGTTTCGCCAGGTTTGACATCATGATTTCTTTTTTTTTCTAAGATGACATAATTAGTGCCTGTAGAGTCTAAGTAGTTTTGGTAACTGTATAAACTGTCTTCCAGATCGAAAAATGTTTGAATTTTATCAGTTGGGATACTAATACATTGCGGCTGCAATGTTTTTGGAATAAGATCCGTTTTATATTGAGGGTTAAGAAGCTCAAAATCTTCTGAAGAGATACCAATTATAGAATCGATATGTGAAATTCTTACAGATTGATTGAGACAAATGGTGTCTGTTTCATGTAAGTAAATTCTTGCAGATTTAGGAACAATTTGATGTTCTTGATAGAACATCATCATATACATCATGGCATAAAAGTTTGGAACGTACATTTGCGTTTCCTTTGGAAGGTATGGTCTGATTGCCCAATAATTCGTTTGTCCTCCAGCTCGTCTGATTGCCTTATTTACATTTCCAGGACCTGAATTGTAAGCGGCTAATGCCAAATCCCAGTCACCATAAAGGTTGAATAAATACTTTAAGTAACGACAAGCAGCATCTGTTGCTTTTTCAGGGTGGAGCCGATCATCAACATATGAGTCTGCATATAGGTCTAACATTCGCCCTGTTCGATACATGATTTGCCAAAGTCCTAAAGCCCCCGCCCAAGACTTGCCTTTAGGTTGCAATGCACTTTCAATAATAGGTAAATACTTTAATTCTAAAGGCAAGTTATATTTTGAAAGATAAGACTCAAACATTGGGAAATACAATTTGGAACGTCCTATTATCACAGCAGTATAACGACTCCTTTTATGAACAAAATATTTGACTGTTTTCAATAAAATGGGATTTGGTTCCGCGCTAAAAGGAGTAATGTCTGTAATGTATTTTATCCGATTAGTATAAATTGAATCTGGAAAATCAACTGTCCCCGTTACTGGATTACCTAGTTCATCCAGTATTGCGTAAGCTTCAGATTTGCCCCATGTAGTTTTGTAATACTCAAATAATGAATTTTCAATCATGGCCAAAAACTGAGCAGATTGAATGGTGTCCACAAAAATATTTTGTTTAATGCTATCCTGTCCAAAACTTAGTTGGATGGTTAAGAACATTAGAACAAGATAAGTTTTTAGCAGTTTCACAGTTGAAAATAATATAGTTCAATCAATATTTGAGGCATTATCAAAGATACAGATTATTAAGATTTTAATGGCAATCTTGATCAATAAGACTAGTATTGAATTCAGGTTGAAACAAATTCAGTCATCATATAATCTGAAATGGAAAGTAAATCACTATCCTCAAACGTTTTCCCAATTAACTGAATACCAAACGGTAATCCATTGGAGTGTTGGCCCATTGGCAATGAAATTGCCGGATTCCCAGCTAAATTGGCTTGAACCGTAAAGATGTCTTGAAGATACATAGCAATGGCATCCTTAACACCACCTATCTCAAAAGCAGTACTTGGAGTAGTTGGTAATAAAAGAACATCATAGTCTTTTAATAAAGCATTGGTTTTGTCTTGAATAACTCGTCTAACTTTTTGCCCTTTCGTATAATAGGCGTCATAATATCCATGAGACAAGACAAAAGTGCCTAGCATAATTCTACGTTTAACCTCTTCCCCAAAACCTTCAGTTCGAGATTTTTTATAAGTTTCTTCAACCCCTTTGACATCCTTTGCAAGTGTACCATAATGTACACCAGTATAACGTGATAAATTTGAAGAGGCTTCAGCAGTGGTTAAGACATAATAGGTGGGCACCATTTGATCTAGATATGGAAAGCTTACTGGGTCAACCTGATGGCCTTTTGCTCTCAAGTTGGCAACTGTGGACTCCATTTTTTGTTTAATTTCCGGATCAAGGCCAATTGCCTCAAAACATTCATTGATATACCCTATTTTCAATGATCTTCCTTCAATAGAATGAAGTGGAATTTCATTAACTTCTTCTTGGGTAACAGTACTGTCAAAATCATCAACACCAGCCATAACTTCAGTTAATAAAGCGGTGTCTTTTATTGTATTTGTGAATGGACCTATCTGGTCAAATGAAGAAGCATAAGCTAATAAACCATATCTTGAAATCATACCATAGGTTGGCTTATAACCAATTGTTCCTGTAAAAGAAGCCGGTTGACGAATGGAACCTCCAGTGTCGCTTCCAAGACTTGCGGTACAAAGTCCAGCTGCAACAGCCACTGCGGATCCCCCAGAAGACCCTCCAGGCACCATTTTTTCATTAATTGGATTGTGCACAGGCCCAAATGCAGAGTTTTCGTTTGAGCTTCCCATAGCAAATTCATCACAATTTAGTCGACCTATAATAATAGCATCTTCATCAATCAAACGTTGAACTGCAGTTGCCGTATAAATTGATTCAAACCCTTCAAGAATTTTTGATGATGCAGAAACGTGATGGTTTTTATAAGCCAAATTATCTTTTAAACCGATAACCATTCCAGCCAACTTGCCAGCTGTCCCGTTTTGTAATTTTTGATCAATAGTTTTCGCGTTCTGAATAGCGGACGCTTCAAAAACTTCTAAAAAAGCATTTAATCGCTGTTTAGAATTAATTTGACTTAAATATTGATTTACAATCTCTTCTACCTTTGTACCAGTATTGATTGCAGATTTAATTTCATCAAAAGAAGCGTACATAAAAAAGGCAAGATTTAGTCTTCAATTTTATTGTTTGATTCTTTTTTAGAGTCGTCGTTTTCAGGATTCATTTCATCTTTAAAACCTTTAATCCCTTTTCCAACACCCTTCATCAAATCTGGAATTTTTTTAGCTCCAAATAGCAAAATAACAACAATTAATACAATTAATATTTGTTGTGGGCTAATTGCGCTTTCCAAAACATTTTCCATTTTTTCAGTTATTTAATGTGATTCGGTGCAAATTTAGGAATTATAAACATATCAAACGATTTTAAGTCTGAATTTATTAACGTGCACAAACATTGCGAAAAAAGGACAACTCAGTTTAAAAATTGGTCATATCGGTTATGACTGAGGATTGGAAATAACATTTTAATCATTAAATTTAGCACGACTTTCAAACCAAGTGAAAAAAGCATCAAGCATGATAGAAATCAGAAACTATATCAATGGGCAATTCGTAGCTCCTTTAAATGGTGAATATATTGACAACATTGATCCAAGTAGGGGAAAGGTATACGCCAAAATTCCAAATTCCAATCATGAGGATATTGCAGTTGCCACTGCAGCGGCTAAGGCAGCTTTTCCAATTTGGTCAAATATGCCAAAAGAAGATCGTTCTGCAATTATGATTAAAGTTGCAGATATTATTGCTTCTAGACTTGAACAGTTTGCCGAAGCAGAATCTTTAGATAATGGAAAGCCAGAGAGTTTGGCAACAGCGGTTGATATTCCAAGAGCTGTTAGTAATTTGAAATTTTTTGCAACGGCTATTTTGCATTATGCTTCTGAATCTCATTACATGGAAGGATTAGGTGTGAACTACACTGTCAGAAAGCCAATCGGTGTTGTGGGTTGTATCTCACCATGGAATTTGCCACTTTATTTATTTACTTGGAAAATTGCACCAGCATTGGCTGCTGGAAATTGTGTCATTGCTAAGCCATCAGAGGTAACACCAATGACCGCTTATTTACTATCAGAGGTTTGTGCTGAAGCAGGCATGCCGTCAGGTGTGTTGAATATAGTTCACGGTCTAGGGCAAAATGTAGGTGATGCAATTACAAGACATAAAGATATAACTGCGATTTCTTTTACTGGAGGAACACAAACTGGTGAAACAATTGCATCAATAGCGGCACCAATGTTTAAAAAATTATCCCTAGAGTTAGGCGGGAAAAACCCAAACATTATTTTTGCCGATTGTGATTTTGACAAGGCCTTATCAACTACAATGCGTTCTAGTTTTGCCAATCAAGGACAAATTTGTTTATGCGGGTCTAGAATATTTATTGAACGCCCAATTTATGAAAAGTTTAAAAATGCTTTTGTTGAGAAAGTTGACAAGACACTAGTGTCTTACCCATCAAATCCAAAAGCTAAGCTTGGTGCAATAGTATCAAAAGACCATATGGAAAAAGTGTTGTCATATGTGGAATTAGCCAAAGAAGAAGGCGGTACAGTGCTAACTGGTGGAACACGTGTCATTTTAGATGGAGAGTATGCAGAGGGGTATTACTTAAGACCAACTGTAATTGAAGGCTTGTCTTATGATTGCAGAACTAATCAAGAGGAAATATTTGGTCCTGTTGTTACGATTACACCATTTGATACAGAAGAAGAAGTATTGATGATGGCCAATTCAACTAAATATGGTTTGTCTTCAACAATTTGGACTGAAAACTTAACTAGAGCGCACAGAGTGGCTGATGAAATTCACGCAGGAATTGTATGGATTAATTCATGGTTGGTAAGAGACTTACGAACACCGTTTGGAGGTGTTAAAGCATCAGGAGTAGGACGAGAAGGTGGGTTTGAAGCTTTGCATTTTTTTACTGAGCCAAAAAACATTTTCATTAAGTTGGAAGACGGTAAACATTAAAAAAATGCCGGCTTAGAAACTAAACCGGCATTTTAAGAATGATTCTAGTGAGTCAATTATTTAATCACTAATTTTTCAGTGTGAGATTGACCATTTTGAGTTACTTTAACAAAGTATACACCATTGGTTAAATCAGCAACACTTAATTCTGAATTCAAAATATTTGTTTGAATAACTTGCTTTCCAGTAATATCAAAAACGCGAACATCTTTAGCACCGCTTAACGCAGACTTGATATTAATGATTCCTTCAGTAGCTGGATTTGGGAATATTTCAAAACTAGTCGAACTTGTTTCATTCAATCCAGTTGGCTGAACTAATTCAAGTGCAAAAAGAATATTACTTGGCTGAGCTTGAGATAGACCAATAAATGATGGTTGGTTAACGTTTATGGCATCTGTAATGAATAGCCCTCCTGCTAAAACAGCAGTAGTTGTTGCAGGTTTACCATTAAAGTAATTATACGTTAAGCCAGTCATTTGGTTAGTTGAAGTGTTTAGTTGAGAGATGATGTGTTGTCCCCCTCCAGCAGTTTGATCAGAGATCCACAAGAAATTTCCTGCATTACTATATGAGTCATACGCTCCACCATACATTGTAGTATTATGACTTCCAGCTGGAATAACCGATAATTGGTTTCCGTTCATATCAACTGATGCAATATCAGAACCAAAGTTTCCAATCCAAAATCCACCATTACCGTTATCTAAGGTTGGGTCATATGTACACATTCTAGCTGCGGCATTTGACGTTGTGGTGATATTAATTATACCACTAACCATTAAAGTCGCTGGGTTTATTTGGTAAATTGTAGAACCAGCATTACCAATATAAGCATTAGTTCCATCAGACGTGATTGAACGGGTGCCCGAAAGACCAACAATCATAGTGTCAGCATATAAAGTACCATCAGCATTTAAAATATAAATACGCTCTGTACTCCATTGAGAAACCCAGTATTGGTTGTTGATAAAAGCAACACCTGCTAATCCGTCTGTTCCAGTTGAACCTGCGGACCCAACGTCAATATTAAACTCAACATCAAATAATGCTTTGGTGTTAATTGGCTCAGGTGTATCAGCACTAGTAGAAATAGCTGCATCTTGTGTTTGAGCAAATAGAGCCGAACCAACAAAAGCGAATGCTGAGGTTAACAATAAAAATCGTAAATTTCGTTTCATAAATATAGTTTTTAGGATGAACAAGAACTAAAGATAGTAAATAAGTCCTAACATTTTTGAAAAGAAACTATAATAATTTAGTAAAAGTCAAAAACCTTGATCAAAGGTATCATGCTTTAAAATTATTGTTTTGTATTTGCCATCAAGGCGTTATCCTTTTATCTGAGCTTTTGTTTTATTGTAATTGATCCGCAGGTACAATTTCAATTTCAACAGGATTTGAAGAGTTTTGATCTCCGTAGCAAGGGAAAATGACATGCTTTACAGCAGCACGCAAACGACTACGCTTTAAATTTTGATTGATTCTATTCGAATTCATTCTCTCCTCATCTAAAAAGCTCATTTCGGTTTTCAGATCTTCATGATTGTTTATCTTTTTCTGAACGATTTTATTAAAATTCGATTTTGAGATTTTTTTGAGATTGAATTGATCTTTACCTGGCTTGGTAGTTTTAAGCACAAAATACAAATCACTACTTGTCCAAGCAAGGACTAGAGTTTGGTAATTAAGATCAGCATTCAATGGGTAATCATATTTGCCTTTTATGCCATTGAGTTTAACATAACTATTAAATTCTGAAGGTAAGTTATAAACGTAAACACGCTCAAAATCTTGGTGGTTTATTACTGTACCAATCCATTTTTCATAAGTTAAAGTTGAGGTTTTAGCTTTATAACTAAAAGAAGTTGTCTTACGATTTAGAGTAGCAGTCATTACATCACGGTCAATATTATGCCAACCTAGGCTGCCAACATTAACGGTATAGTTAGAAGAGGGCATTGGTCTTGCTTTACAATCATATGGATAATCTATGTCTTCATAAACTTTACATAGGTTTTTTTCATACTCTTTTTGCAAGACACCCAATGAATTTTCTGCATCTCTAGATTGTTGTTGAATGATTTTGGACTGATGTGCTAAATCTTGTTCGCGTTGCTTTGCCCAAAATGTTTCTTGTGTTTTTCTAATTGCTTTAGCATGCATTTTACGTTTAAAGTTATAAAAGGCACCCAGTTTCTTAGCTGCATTTGAACTGAGGTTTACTTTTCCATCTCCCTGTTTTGAAAAGGCAATAAACTTTTCCTTTACTTTTCCTGAAACTAGAGGAACGACTAAAGCGTCAATTTCAGATAGCCCTTTATCTAAATGATTAACATATAGGTCTAAAACGGCTTGGTTACAAGACTCATGAATCCAAGGGATTCTTGCCTCAAAAGAAGTGGTCGCCAAAATAGTATTGTTAAAATCATTACTCCATATGGTTTTAATACTAGCTGGGTTGATGCCATAAGAAGAAATTGTTTCAACATCATCATCAGTCGAGTCTAAGCTCGCGCCTGTTGTATCATCAGAGTACTTATGCACGCTCATCAGCTGCTTATCAATAACGGTTGTTGAGTCCACCTCTCTAATTTGAGAGCTGTAGTAGTATAAATCTTCCTGTTTATCAGGCTGTGAAATCGTATTTTCCTCCTCAAAAGCAAAAGAATAATACAAGCTATCCAAAAATTGCTTTTCGGTATGGCCTAATTGGTTTAAATAAGGTTCATATTCAGGTGGATAAAAATTCAAAGCTGTGATATCAACAGGAATCAATTCATTTAGAATGGGTTCAGGATTAACCCAATTTACCTCACTTGATGCTGTTTTTTCACCACGGTACAATTGCATGCCTTCTATTTTTTTATTGGTCGGCATATTTACGGTCAAATCTTTAAGCAAATTAACCCGTTCACCATCTGCTAACGCGTCAATATAAAACATACCTCCTGTTTCCAAAGCCTTGCCGTTTGACGTTGTACTTAATCCAGCATACATGATATCCTCTGGTTTAATAGCACTTTGAACTTTGAGCTCAATATGATCTAAATCGGTATCAAAAGCATTGCTGGGAATAAAAATGACCACACCATCTTGGTTCTCGATTACCGTATCTTTTCCAGTGTGTATTTGAAAAGTACTTTCTTCTAAAAACTGATTGGATAATGCGGCTAAAGTATCAAGTTTAACAGGGCCCGATTCTGAATCAAACCTTTCGCTATTTTCATTTGGCATTACAAAAAGACTGATACCTGCGGCTGCAACAATAGCACTTATTAAAATGATCAGTTTAGTTAATAAGGTCCTAATTTTATAGGTTTGATATGACGCTTTTGCTTGAAGCTTGATGCCTGCTAATTGTATGGCTTCGGTAATGCTGCGTTGGGATTCTACTTTAGCTTTCAAATTAGGATTTGATGCTAATTCTTGATCAAATTTTGATTGCTCTTGTGGTGACATAAGTTTCAGTATATACTGTTCTATTCTTTCTATTTCTAATAATTCTACTCTCATGACATTAAGGTTTAAGGGTTGAACTTTGGTTCATAGCCAAATTCCTGGCATGCTCCATACATTTATACTTTTGAACCTTGGCTGACTGTACAGATTTGAAACCTATACGTTTAGTCACCTCTGTCATACTGAGAGATTTATAATAGAACAGATTGAAGATATCCCGACATTTCTTGCTAATTTGTTTGAGTATATCTTCAATTTGCTGAAATTTTTCCTCCTTTTCTAATAAGTCTGTAATCTCCTTCTCATTAATTAAATAATCATTTTTTAAGCTGTCTCCAGATCTTACTTTTTTCTTCCTTAATTCATTTTTCCATAAAAACTTACAAGAATTAACCAAAAAACCTTCTGGAGACACGTTATATTCACTCTGACTTTTTTGATATAATAAAACTAAACCTTCCTGAAAAATATCAAGGGCCTCTGGTTTTGATCCTGAATTAGAAAGGATATATTTTTCTACGTTGGGGTAAAGTGTATAGAGTTTGGTAAAAGCTTTATTTTCTTTACCCGTTTTTAGCCACTCTGCGATTTTACTTTCATTCATGGTTACGATCTTTTTTATAAGATGTAATCAATTAAAAAAGGTAACCATAAATTAATCGTCATACACAAAATTGAAGGTATAGTGTGTTCCGTTTTCAGTACTTCTGACATGAGACCCTGATAATTGTTCGGTTAAAGATTGAACTAATTCTAGGCCTAATGAGCCTTCTTCAGGTTGTTCAATCCAACGGCCATCATCAGAATAACGTATTTTTACTTTTGGATATTTGTCAATGATTTGAATATTTATTTTTCCGATTTTCTGATCTTTAAAACCATGTTTAATTGAATTAGAAATCAGTTCATTGAAGATTAACGCAACAGGAACAAGAGATTTAGTATTTAGCTTTTCAAGATTTGATTCAATATTGAGGTCTATTTTTGTTTCTAAACTATAAGAACTAATTAAATCTTGAGCCAAAGATTCGAGATAAACCTTTAGATTAATTTTAGCTAAATCAGGTGTTTGGTAAATTTTTTCATGAATTAAAGCCATTGACAATACGCGATTGATTGAATCTCGATACATGAGTTTATACTTTTCTTCATTAATATCTCGAGACTGTAAACGTAGTAGGCTGGTTACTACTTGTAAGTTATTTTTAACCCTGTGATGGATTTCCTTTAATAACACTGTCTTTTCTTTATTCTTGTCCTTTAAAGTATCCGTCAGGGTGATATATTTAGATTCCGCATATGAGTTGAGTTCTAAAAACTGAAATATTAAAAAGGCTATTATAATGCCACAAACTATGAAATTAATGGCTAATGCTATGGTATCATCTTTGCCTGAATTTTTAGTCATTTCTAGATTAATGTTAAGAACTTCTAAAATGTAATAGGTTATTCCAGTCAAACAAAACCCTAACACTACAGTGCCCCATATTTTTCCTAGGGTAAAATAAGCATATAAAACAATTATCATTATCCAAGCTGGGTCAACAAAGTGGTACGATTCTGGAAAGAAAATTAAAGTATATTGACTTAAAATTGCCCCTATAACACTGTATAGAATGGCTGGTAGAGTAAAAGATTTAGTTTTTATTAAAATTAATAAGGTTAGTAAGCAGAGACCAACACCTATTAAAGAAGGATAGGCTGCATTTTCTCCTAGGTTAAACAATACAATGGCAAGAACGGGTAAGAATGCTAAAAGAATCAAACTTAGTCGCCATGTCAGATTGTACCTGGCTATGTCATAATAGTTTGTGTATTTCGACTCGGGGACAAAAGTGATCATAGGAGCGTATTAGATTTTGTATTTAGTTTTACAATGGTAGAATGTATCCGAAATATACATAAAAAAACCATAGGCTGAATGAGGTATATTTATATTTTTTCTAATTCTAATACTGCCCCTTGAACACTAGTCAAATCTGAATAAACTAGCCTTAAACGGTTATTTTTTTCGTTCATTTTACAGTTGACTGGATTAGTTTGAATATATGAGAGGATTTTCGTAAACTGAGGAGATTGATAATAAGGTGAATCTGGTTTTGAGATAAAGTAGCCAATCATTTTTTTAGATTTAATCACTAACTTTTCAAACCCAATTGATTTCGCTAACCAACGCATTTGAATAGACAAGCAGAGCTCTTTAACAGGTGGAGGTAATTCTCCAAACCTATCAATTAATTGCATCACAAAATTATCAAGTTCTTCTTGATTTTTACAATGATCTAAAGATTGATATAAAGCTAATCGCTCGGCAACATTGTTGACATAATCATCTGGAATTAGTAATTCAAGGTCTGTTTCTAAAATGCAATCTGTAACAAATTCACTACCATCAATTGAGTGATCTTCTTCATATAGATTTTTAAATTCATTCTCTCTCAATTCTTGAACGGCTTCATTTAATATTTTCTGATACATTTCAAAACCGATATCAGAAATAAAGCCACTTTGTTCTCCCCCTAATAAGTTGCCGGCACCACGAATATCTAAGTCGCGCATGGAGATATTGAAACCAGCACCTAAATCAGAAAAATGAACTAGTGCTTCAAGACGTTTTCTAGAATCATTAGGTAAAGCGTGCATTGGAGGTGCAATTAAGTAGCAAAATGCTTTCTTGTTTGATCGACCTACTCGACCACGCATTTGGTGCAAATCACTTAATCCGAAGTTTTGGGCCTGATTAATCATAATAGTATTCGCATTGGCAACATCAATACCTGATTCAATTATTGTGGTAGCTACAAGAACATCATAGTCATGATTAACAAATCCCATCATCACATCCTCAAGTTTTTTACCATCCATTTGACCATGACCAACAGCCACCCGAATACCAGGGCATAATCGCTGAATCATCCCAGCTACTTCATGAATATTTTGCACTCGATTATGTACAAAAAATACCTGTCCACCACGGTTAGTTTCATATGAAATTGAATCTCGAATGGTTTCTTCATTAAAGCCAATCACTTGTGTTTCCACTGGCTGCCTATTTGGTGGTGGAGTGTTAATAACTGATAAATCCCTTGCTCCCATAAGTGAAAATTGCAGTGTTCTGGGGATAGGTGTTGCCGTTAATGTCAAGGTATCAACTGTAGCTTTAATCGTTTTTAGCTTGTCTTTGACACCAACACCAAATTTTTGTTCTTCATCAATTATAATCAGACCAAGGTCTTTATACTTGACATTTTTACCGACTAATTTATGAGTGCCAATCAAAATATCAATTTCACCAGAGGCTAACTTTTTTAAAGCGTCATTTACCTGTTTTGTTGATTTAAATCTATTGACATAATCGATATTACATGGAAAATCTTTTAGCCTGTCAGTGAAAGTTTTGTAATGTTGTAATGATAAAATTGTTGTTGGTACTAAGACAGCCACTTGCTTATTGTCACAAACTGCTTTAAAAGCTGCTCGAATGGCAATTTCTGTTTTACCAAAACCAACATCACCGCAAACTAGCCTATCCATTGGAATATCAGATTCCATGTCTGTTTTCACATCAATTGTTGCTTTTAATTGGTCAGGTGTGTCTTCATAAATAAAGCTAGCCTCAAGTTCGTTTTGCAAATAATTGTCTGGACTATAACTGAACCCTTTTTCTTTTTTCCGCTCAGCATACAATTTGATGAGGTTAAAGGCTATTTCTTTGACTCTCGCTTTAGTTTTTTTCTTAACCTTATCCCATTGAGGTGACCCAATTTTATTCATTTTTGGTTGCGTGCCATCCTTTCCAGTATACTTTGAAATCCGGTGCAGAGAATGAATGGAGACATAAAGGACATCATTGTCCCTGTATATTAAACGAATAGCTTCTTGAGGCTTTCCGTTTACATCAATCATTTCAAGTCCAGAAAATTGGCCAATCCCATGGTCGATATGAGTCACGAAATCTCCGCGATTTAAATTGTAGATTTCTTTTAAAGTTAAAGCTTGTTGGTTTTTTCTAAAACCATCTTTTAATTTAAATCTATGGTAACGCTCGAAAATTTGATGATCTGTATAACAAGCAATTTTTAAATCATTATTTACAAAGCCCTCGTGAAGGGATAAATTTAATGTTGAGAATTTAACTTCGGCTTGCAAATCTTCAAAAATTGAATAGATTCGCTCAATTTGTTTGGGTTGATTGGAGACAATTAAGGTTTTAAAATTCGCTTTTGCGAGTTCATCTAAATGGGTAATTAATAGATCAAAATTCTTATTAAAGCTAGGTTGAGACTTTATATTGAAATGAATCGTATTTGCACTATTAGCTGTTTGACTACCAAATTCTATAATTGAAAATGCTTCTGCCTGTTTTTCAAAAATGGCTTTTTCAAAGTATAAATCAATAGGTGGAGAAGCCTTTGTTGGCGAATCAGGGAGCTTGTGATAGATTTCCAAGGCCTTGTCGTATTCCTTTTCTAGAATACCTTTTGTAAAGTCATAATCCTTGATCCACAACTGCGTTTTTTTACCAACAAATTCGAACAGGGATGCACGTTTGATGTCTTCTACATATCGCTGAACATTAGGAACAACAGTTAATCTAGTGTGCGTTGCGGTTGATAATTGATTGGAGGGATCGAAAGTTCTAATGGAATCAACATCATCTCCAAAAAATTCAATTCGATAAGGTTCGTCATTTGAATAAGAGAAAACATCTATAATACCTCCCCTAACGGCAAATTGTCCTGGTTCGTAAACAAAATCAACTTTTTCAAAGTCATAAGAGATCAATAATTCATTGATAAAATTAACGGAGTATTCACCACCAGATTTAATTTCAAGAATGGTTTTTGAGAATTGCTTTTTCGTGATGACCTTTTCAACCAAAGCCTCTGGATAAGTGATAATGACAGCATTCCTACCACGATTAACGTATTCTAAAACCTCAGCACGAGCCACTACATTTGCATTATCAATTTCCTCCAATTGATATGGCTTTCGGTAGGAGTGTGGAAAGAACAATACATTTTTAGCTTGATTTGTAAGGCTCTGGATGTCGTTTAAGAAGTAAGCAGCTTCCTCTTTGTTAGTGAGAATTATTAAGTGGTTTCCTTTTAATTCGCTGATAACGCTTTCCATGAAAACAGAGGTATAGGCTCCATATAAACCGTTAAGAGAAACCTTAACTTGATCATCAGTTTTAAGTGCAACCAGCTCTTTAACCTGAGATGATTCAGACACTAAACTTTTGAATTCATCCGCATTCATCCGGCAAAGATAATGTTCTCCCAATAATGCACAAAGGGAATCTAAATAAGATAGACATGATTATTAATTTAATCCCAAAATTTCTCAATATCCCTTCGATTTTTTTTGGTTGGACGACCTTCGCCTTGTTGCCTATAATGTTTCTGACTTGCTTGTATGACGTCATATTTTTCTTTGTCTTCAAGAGGGGTTATATCAATGATAAATTCATCTACTAATTTTGCACCAACTCTTTTTTCGTTTAGTGCAAGCACTTTATATTTGAAACCAATCCCCGTTTTTTTGATAGTGATAACGTCATTGATTTTTATTGTCTTAGCAGATTTGATCTCATTGTCATTGACGAATACCCGGTTTTTTTTACATGCTTCAGCGGCTAAGGAGCGGGTTTTGAATAAACGCACTGACCAAAGAAATTTATCAATTCTTGACATTAGTTATTGATGGTTTAAAGACAACGAGACTGTAAAATAATGAAAAAATCGTGACACCAGCTTGTGTTTCCAATACGTCTTGCCAAATAAAGGAAAAAACAAATGCCAGTAATACAACACATAATAAATAATCGCAGATTGTAAGGTTAACCAAAAATGGATAAATGAAAATAAAGACTATTAAAAGTAAACCAATAATACCATGACTAATCCATATGGTGAGGAATTGATTATGAGCTCTATGTTGATTTTCAGGAAGAAGATTAGTTTGATTGATCAAATACTGTTTGTTAAATATCGACTGCACATCTCCAATTCCGACTCCTAGTAACCAATGTGATTTCAAAATATCAAGGCCAGTTTCTAAATGAATTTGTCTTTGAATTAGTGAATGACCATTAGGATTACCGTTTGCTTTAAAAGTATGCAATTGAAGTTTCAAATCCCGAATTTTTTCAATCAGTCCAGCATTGATTTTATAATTAGGAAAGCCGCTCTCAACATTTCGAATATCTTGGTCAGTTAATGATAAAAAACCGATAGAATCTTTACGCAAAGCTTTTGAAGTCATATAACGGTATAATGTTCCTTCAAGGTTCTGACCTTTTTTATCCAATCCCTTAAAGTCCATTTTCGATCTTTTTGACCAGGCTTTGTGACATTCCTTTTCGCTGATATAAATATAGACCAACTTACCGTCTTCGGCAATTTGGCTATTCTTAATATGATAATAGCCATTATTATTGGCAGTATACAATTCTAATTTGGAAACATCTACTTTCTCAATTTCAGATGGACTCCAAAACCAAATATAGCCGAAGGTACTGAAAAGACCTACTGTTGTTAATAGCACACCAATGAAAACACCACGCTTCAATAATTTATTTTTAAACTGATTTATCCAGTAAACCATTGATAAAATGAATAAAATAATAAAAAGACCATAACCATTAATGGTTTGTGATTTATACAGATAAAATATAAACCATAATCCTAGAAGCAATAAGATAATCCGATTGAATTTACGTTTTAAAAAGAGGTAATAAGTAAAAAAGATACCAAGGTTAATAAGAATAGAGTAGCGGACATGAGATATAAAATGTGACATTTCTCTGATATCTTGGTAAGAATTGATATTAGTAAGGTATTGGATATAATTATAAGCGGAGGTGATTAAAATACTACCAAGGAAAGCGTAAATCAACCAATAAAATTCTCTTTTGCTAATAGGTTTTGACGTGCCTATAACAAATGGAATGATCAAGAAAGGTAATTTTATTCTTAAATCTTTGACGCCATAAGTAATATTTTCACTCCAAATCAGGGTAACGGCAGAGAAGCAGAAAAGTGCAATAAACGCCCATAAAACTTTTGTTTTCTTGAATCGATTGAGCTTATCATTAAACTGACCCTCAATTAACCAATTCGCAATTAGCCAAATTGATCCAATACTCATTATTACATTAGAAATAGATACCCCTACGATTAATAGGGCTAAAGCAGTTAAATGTAAATAATGATGCGCAGGAAGCTTAAGCCATTTGTCAAACATGAATTAGTTTTGGATATTCAGTATTGAATTATAACGTTCCTGATCATTTAATATTTTAAGTGCTTCCAAAATATACGGATCAGTCGCTAACCCATGTTGAAGACGCCCAGTTTGAAAATAATATCGCCCTATAATCTCATCTTCCAGAATATCAGCTATTTCTGTTTTATAACGATCTAAATCTTTGGAAATATCTGGCTTATAATAGGCCATTAATTGATCATAAACTTCTTCAGAACCTTTATAAAGACCTTCTTCTTCCGCTGTTTCTCTTAAAGAAGTCATTACTTCAGATGATACATTAGAATAGTCAATATTTTTGGAGATCACATAAATTTTAAAAGCATTATACATCTCTTTAGACAAGGTAAATGGAAATTGTTCTGGAATCTCGCTATACTTGGCTCTATAATCGGTAGCATAATTAAAAAAGACATTTTCAAAAAAAAGGGTTGCTGCTAAACGGCTATATTCAGGAATCTCCACAATAACATCAGGTTCAACCCCACGACCGTCAATAACCGTTCTTCCGTTTTTTGTTTTAAACTTGTTTAAGGTTTCTTCTGAAATTGCTTCCGCGTTTGCACCAAACTCTTTATTTGAATAATCTAATTTCTGAATGCACCGACCGCTTGGTGTATAGTATTTAGCAATAGTAACTTTAATTTTTGCATTGTACTTTAAGTCAAGCGGTTGCTGAACTAACCCTTTTCCAAAAGAGGTTTGACCAACAATCACAGCTCTGTCTAAATCCTGCAATGCTCCTGAAACAACTTCACTAGCGGAAGCTGAGGCACCATCTACTAAAATAACAATAGGAATTTTAAGATCAAGTGGTTTATTTCGCGCATTAAACGACTGGTTAACTCCAGCCATTCTTCCCTTAATTTCAACAATGTCAGAGCCCTTTTCAACAAAGTAGTTAACCATGTGCACAGCTTGGTTTAATAATCCTCCTCCATTTCCTCTAAGGTCAAAAATTAAATGGTCAATTTGATAGGTGTTTTTTAAATCAATAAAGGCATCTTGTACATCTTTGGCAGAAGATTGGGTAAAAGAGGTTAATTTAATGTAACCGGTGTTTTTGCCTACAATGCCATAATAAGGTACGGGACTCATTTTAACTTCTTCTCTAACTAATGAAAATGACTTCAATTCTCCTTGACGAGAAATGGTAATTTCTAGAGCCTTTCCTGGCTGACCCTTTAATTTTTCAGAAATTTGAGCTGAACTAAGGTCTTCTACGTTTTTACCATCAATTTCAATAAAAACATCCCCTGCTAGCATGCCAGCCTTATGGGCGGGAAATTTTTCCTGTGGTTCAACAACAGTAACCTTCTCATCAACTAGTCTAATAATGGCACCAATTCCACCATACTGACCTGTTGTCATCATTTTATAATCTTCCATTTTTGACTCTGGAATATAGTTGGTGTATGGATCTAATTCAGCGAGCATTGCATCAATACCAGTCTTCATCAATTCACCAGGATTAGGCTCATCAACATAAAATAGATCAACATTTTTATAGACCATTTCAAATAACTCTAAATGTTTTAGAATTTCGAAATCAATATCTGCTTCTGTGTCAATTTGCGAAAAACTGTTAAACGAGGCCAAAATTAGGCTGATTAAAATGAGCTGTTTCATCATAATATATTTTGTTAAATCTTAAGTTTAATTTCCTCTAAAATAGCTGTAAGCTGCTTTTCAATAAACGTATAATTTTCGGTTTCCTTACCAATATAGATTAAAAATAGTGCCAACTTTTTATTTGTATCGTACACCTGTTCAGTTAATGTGGATTTGTTCAAACGGTAAGCTTCTTTAATTTGTCGCTTTAATCGATTTCTCGAAGCCGCCTTTTTTACTTTTCGTTTTGGAACGGCAACTACAATTTGAATCGGATAATCCATTGGTAAATCGTCACCAACTTCCAAATAATTTAAAATAAAAGGAAATCGTCTGATTTTTTTTCCGCGTGAATATATGGCCTCAATAATCCTTTTTGAGCACAACTTCTCGGCTTTAGAAAAACTTAATCGTTTAATTTCTGGTGGCATTGTATTGCAAAGGTAATTAATCTATCCTTGATCTAGTTTAAATTAACTACGCTTTCGTTTAAAGAATTCTTTAATAATTGCTGCACATTCTATTTCATAAATTCCACCCGAGACTTCTGTTTTGGGATGATAGACATTTTCTGATAGCCTTCCTGCACCACGTTTTGGATCACTTGCGCCATAGACAACTTGTCCAATTTGAGACCACGCTAAAGCACCAGCACACATCACACATGGTTCAAGGGTTACATATAAAATACAATCTTTAAGATACTTTGCCCCAAGATATTCTGAAGCTGACGTAATGGCTTGAATTTCTGCATGAGCGGTGACATCATGAAGCTTTTCGGTATAATTATGCGCCCGAGCAATAATAGTATTTTTAACCACAATAACTGCTCCAACAGGCACCTCGTCGAGGTCAAAAGCTTTTTCAGCTTCCTTATAAGCCTCTTTCATAAAATATTCAGGCGTGAAGATGTCGATCATTTTGGGAAATAATATGTCTGCAAGTTAATTAATTTTAGGCACTATCATTAATTTGATCCTGAATATTACTGGCTTTGTTAACGGCTTGTAAGCGATTGTCTACTTCTAATTTTTCATATATATTAGCTAGATGAGTTCGTACCGTATTGACTGATATAAATAAGTTTTCGGCAATTGTACTATTCTCGTTACCTTTAGTTAACTCTTCAAGTACTTCTAATTCACGCTTTGATAATGGTGTTGAAAGAAATGAGTTGATATTCCCTTCAAGGATATTAGTTTGCAAAACAGTTCTTCGTTCCAAGTGTGATTTTAATGATGATTGCAAATAGTCAATTTCCTGCATTTTAAGACTAATTTCACCTTGCATTTTTGCTTCCCTTAATTGTTTTGCTGTCCGGTAATCCCTAAACCAAAAAAGAATTGAAGATAATAAAAGAACCATGCCAATAGAAACACCAATGATTGTTCTGGTTCTTGCCCTTTCTTTTTGACTTAAGACTTCTATTTTAGCAGCTTTTATTTCTATTTCTTGCTCTTTAAGTGCAAGGGCAAACTGGGTTGAATCTTGATTGCGTTTAATACGATATTCTGCATCACGCTCAATGGTCATTCTTTGCATCTCAATATCGGTAATACTGTCGTCGAGTATAACCCAAACTTTATGATGATGATAGGCTTTTTGCCATAGCCTTAAATTTTCGTACGCCCGATAAAGTAAAACTTCGGCCTTCCGACTTAGGTTTATATCATCAATTGAGTCTAATATTTTAAGTCCTTTTTCACCGTAATGTACTGCTAATAAATTCTGGTTTTCACGTAAGTATAAGTTGCCTATTGAAATGTTGGCTTCTGCGACTAAGTGCTGATTTTTTATTCGAGTTGCAATTGAGAGCACATCTTCTAGTACAGGTTTCACAGGATTTAAACTGTCTAACTTGAAATAAATACTACTGATATTTATTTTACAAATTGCAATTTTCTCAAGTACTCCTTTCCTTTCCAATATCACTAGACTACTGTCATAATGTAATAATGCTTTTTTGTACTCATTAATCTTACTATAAATATTCCCCATTGTATTGTGCGATACACTGATGCCGGCATCATGGTGGATGGCATTGCAAATAGTTAATGCTTTTGAAGCAGCTTTCAGTGCCTTTTTGTAGTTTTCTTGTTTTTGATAAAGCAAGCTTAAATTGTTATATGTAAGCGCTTTAGATAGCTGATCATTTTGGTTATCTGCTCTTTCCAGAGCCTCATAATAATATGACAAAGCCGTAGGATAATCTCCTGTGGATGTATAGGCTAACCCTAATTCATTTAATATAGGATTAAGCAGACTTAAATCACCAATAGATTTTTTGATGTCGACAGCCTGCTTAAGGTAACCTTTTGCAAGTACAACATTACCTCCCCTACGATATAAAGCACCAATACTTGCAAGAGAGATAGACAATCCGCTAGAATCGCCAGTTTCTCTTTCAAGCGCAATTGCCTGATCAAAATAATTTTTACCTTTAAGGGTGTCACCAGTCATTATTAAGTACTTTCCAAGATCTCGCATACAAGCACTTTGGTCTGTGGTATTGTTAACAGAATCGCTATAGGCTATACAAGATTTAAAATACACAACTAAACTATCTTTATTAATGTACGGGCTATAAATAGCTCCAAGAAATCTGGAAACCCTACCCTTTAGGCGCTGGAGGTTATTTAGAACCTCATGATCATTAACATGACGAATTAAAGCTACAGTGGTAGAAGAGAAACAAGATCGCGCAATATCAATTCCGTGCTTTGCATCTCCTGCCTCACTGTACATACATGCTAACCAATAGTTTGTCCACCCAATTGTTGTGTCATGATTAACGCCTTCAAGAATTTTTTCTAAAGAATCGATTTTATATAGATGACTTTCTTCTTGTCCTAAAGTTAGTGTTTGTAGAAAAAAGCAGAAAAAAAAACTGGTAAGAAGTCTGAAATTTATGATTGATAATGGATTCATACTTAATAATTAACGAAAAATGATTCAAAACGTTGGGTCTACTTGTTAGGCTATTTTTAAATGATCAATTCGTTTGATCTTCAAAAGTATAGAAAAAATACGTACAAAGTGTAACCCGTCTAAAATCATCCATTTGGATGAGAGAATATCTTGTTGATTATCATAAGTTTGAGTATGACTGGAATAGCATTTAAAGATTACTATTTGTGGTTTCGATATTTACTGAATTTATATATACTCAATTATTATGGGAAAAATTATAAAGAGAAAAAAAGGAACGTGGTTGAAATTAATGATAAAATTTTCAGGAAACTCATCAAAAAAAACAACATTAAGAACAAGATCTAAACCAACATTCTTTTGGAAAATAGACAATTATGTTAGAACGCAAAAAATATATTTGCAACCAACGCTAAGTTTGCATTGCATTGCAAATACTTTTGGAATTAGTGAAGGTTATTTGTCTCAGTTGATTAATCACTTTTCTGGTCAAAATTTTTCAACATACATCAATGATCTAAGAGTCGAAGAAGCTAAAAAAAAGTTGGTTGATTCCCATTTTAGACATTATACAATTGTTTCCATTGGTTTGGAATCAGGTTTTAATTCCAAGTCAGCCTTTTATAAAGCTTTTAAAAAGAAAACGGGCATGACACCAACAGAATATATTCTGAAACTTAGAAGGGTATCCTGATTTTTGAGCTTCAGAAGCTTCAGGAATCCTGTTTTATTTTAAAACTTACTGTAACTGAAAAGGTTGGCAAACCCCTCCTGTTAATTTTATGCTTCCTTCATATTTTGTTTCTTCACTAAAAGTATTCGGTCCTGTTTGTTGTTCGAATGTTGCTTTATAATTAATGACTTTAGTGGTTTCAACGCTTCCAGATTCATTAAAAGAAATACCACCTGCATTACATGCTGGCGCTTCTAATAGGCTAGAATTGGTGCTCATTTTTCCTATTAAGACATCATCAACAAATATTTTCAATTCGCTAATGAAACTGTTTTGTAGAGTTTGGGAGGTGATGGCATTAATCCAAAATACTGCTGAGAAATCATAGACACAAGAACCATCATCTTTTTCTGCTTCTTTATCGTGGTTAGAGGCTTTAGAGTCAGTACAACCTTCCTTTTTGCAGGCGGATAAGCTAAACATTAAGGCGAAAATTAATAAAGGTATCAAGCGTAAGTTAGTCTTTTTCATAGTTCAAGTTTTGTCGTATAAATATAATATTTTTATTATTTGGAGGATTTAATTTAATAAATCTAAACTAACAATTAGAGTTATTTTTTGAAATAAGGCTAAAAACTATATCTTTGGTAGATTTAATGATAAACATAGACTGATGAAAAAGTATTTGATATTTATATTAGCTATTTGCTTAACATTAATTTCCTGTAAGAAGGGTTGTATGGATATGTTAGCAGAAAATTATGACATAGAAGCCAAGAAAGATGATGGTAATTGTACTTATGCACGAGATCAATTTATTGGTACTTATCAGGTAAGTGAAGAATGTGTTTATGAGGGAAAGTCTAATTACGCAATTACCATAACAGATGGTCCTACAGTAGTTGATATAATTATTCAGAACTTTGCTAATCAAGGCGTTAATTTAAAAGCAACCATTATCGATAATGAAATTGTATTTACCGAAGTGGAAGTGTTAGGAATTGTTTATTCAGGGACAGGATATCTTTCTAACAATATATTAACGATTAATTATACTGCTTGTGAGGCATTTTATTTTCCGTGTTCGGATGAAGAATCCTGTGTCATGACAGGGACAAAATAAAGGCAGTAAAATTAGAGTCCAAAATACCGTTCTTTCAATATATTAAAATGATGGGTTGGATGTCCAACCAAAACAAACCCCATTGCAATTACTGAAATTTCAATCCCATTGGCTTTACCACTGCGCATAAGTTCCTCTTCATTAAGATGTTTAAAAAAGTGATATGAAGATAGTCGCACGGCTTTATATTCATCTAATAGGTCTTGAAGTGTCCGGTCGTTTGATCTGGAAACTGGCACATAAGCATTATGATCATATCCGGGTAAAACTGTTGAATCTTGTCTTGCAAAACGTAAGGCTCGATTGATAAAAATTCGCTCTGTATCAATTAAATGTTGTATCATTTCCAAAGCAGTCCATTTTCCTGGTTCATAAACTTTTTTGCCTAGTGACATTAATTCTAGAAAATGATCCTCAAATAAACCAATTCCACCAGTTTTCAAAACTTCTAAAAGAGGTTTGTCGGCAACCAGATTGATATAGTTTTTATAATAATCAGGAGAAGAATTTAAGGCAACAGTTTTCATATTTCAATTTTTCTTGATGTTGTTTACCAAAGATCGTCATTGAAAATTGAAAATACAAATGTATCCTAGAGGTCTATTTTATCATAACTCTAATTCCGTCAGAATGAGAGGTAAATTCTGGTGCATACATGCATTGGATAGATGCTAAACCATTTGAGAAGTTACCTTTTTGTTGAACTCGTAGGTCATATTCAAATACGTAAGACCCCTTTGGAATATAATCGAAAAAGAAATTAGTGGCCGCATCCTTTGTGGCTTGATAGTAACCTAAACCACCTTGATAATGATAAGATGAAATCACATTCAAGGGTTCAAAACCAGCTGCGCGCATATCTTTCATATGTACATATTCTAGATTTCTATCAGTACGTAACTCAATACGCACTCTAACTTTATCACCAATAATTAATGGATTGTCTTTTGTAATTCTGATCAATTCTTCACCTGAGCTTGTTAAGTTAACCTTATACAATTTCTTATTTAGCTTGAGTGGTGTTTCGTGAAAGGTAATCTTGTCCAAATTTTCGAAGTATTGCCAATATAGAGCGCCCCACGCTACGCCAGAATTTGATTTAGTAATGGTTACTTCAGCCATCTCATTCGTAACCTGAGTTCCAGGCCAACTGGTTTTAAGGTAACCAGTTCCTGCTTCTGGCATAACGTCATAAGGATTGTCAGATATATTGCTTACATATTGAATTGGCTTTTGACCAATTGTAATTTCTACCAAATCTTCACTCGCCAATAAATCAATACCATTGAGTAATAAAGCATAAACTGCTTCAGAAGTTTGTTTAGTTGTTTTCCAATGTGTTGTTTGCTTTTCTTTTAATAACCAAATTTTTAATTGTTCAACACTGTTCATGTCTTTCATTTCACTAAAAAATTCTATCATCAGGGCCTGTGTCTCAACAGGAGCTTCATACCAATAAAAACCAACATGGTAAGATTTCCAATACATCCCAAACTCCTCATGAACAATCGCATTATCTTTCAAAGATTTATAAATATCTGTAGACAGGTCAGTTATTCCCATGCGATTTGCCGCTAAACCAATCATTCCCTTTGCGTAAATATTATATTGCAACCAATAGGTTTTCGCCTGATTAGAAAAATAATCAATAGCTGCTTGTGTTTTTTTATTGGCTTTAAGGTTTGGAAAATAGGATCGGGCGTATAGATATTGAATTTGAATATAACTTAAATGATTTTCTTTTTGGTACTGGGGATGCTTACGCATGATTCGTTCATAATCAGATACTATTTGATTATCTAGGTATTGAACACCTTTTTTTATCATTTGTACTACTTTTCTATTGGCTTTAGCATCTTCAATCCCCAAAACATCTAAATGTCCAACACCAGTAATAATATGTTGGGTAATATATCGGTTAGTCCTCATTCCTGGAAACCAAGACCAGCCACCGTTTGATGATTGGTTTTGGATAGTTTTAGCTAATGCCGTATTGAGCTCATTTCGCATCCGATTTAAGTCCAATAATACTGCCAAATTCCGTTTAGTTTCAGACTCACTTTTGGCATTCACTACCCAAGGGGTTTCCTCCAATAAGAGGGCTTTCAATTCTTGATTTTTGTTCAATTTTGACAAAAATGCATCAGGGCTTGTTTTGGCCCACTCATCAATTACTGCCTTGATTCGAGGCTTACTATTCATCACGTGGGAAGCAATCGCATTTGAATAATATCTAGTAAAAGTTTGCTCAGCACATTCATAAGGATATTCCATCATATAGGGCATGGCTTGAATAGCGTACCATGCAGGGTTTGAGGTAAATTCTAAAGCCAAATTATGATGTTGTAAACTGGTGCTTGAATTGGTTAAAAGTTTAAACAGTTTAAAGGTTTTAGTTCCTTTTCCGTTCATTGGCATTGGCATGGATTCAGTAACTAACATTCTATTAGAAAGTATTGGTAACACATCTTCCTCCCCATCATTATGATTAGGAGATTCAGCCATAATTCTATACTTTACGGCACTGTATTTTTTTGGAACAGTAATCTTCCATGTCACTTGTGTGTTTCCGTCAGCTTTGACACTAAATGTTTTTTGAACTTCGCTAACCTTAAAATCAGCTGTAATATCTGTTTCATTAATTGGATTAATTAGTTTTAAGAATATAGTGCCATTTAGATTAGTATCTGATAAATTCGAAATTTTTGATGATAGTTCAACTTGATCACCTTCTCTTAAAAAGCGAGGTAAATTTGGCATTACCATTAATTCTTTCTGAGTGATGAGCTCTTTTGTAATATGTCCTATTTCTAAAGATTTGGTATGAGCTAACCCAAGGAATTTCCATTTGGTTAAGCTTTCAGGCATATCAAATTCAATTCGAATTTCCCCTTCAGCATTGGTATGTAATTGTGGGTAGAAAAAGGCCGTTTCATTAAAGTTTTTTCTAGCTTGAATACTTTGGACTTCTGGGTTGGCTTGATTTGAATTAGAACTTTTGCCCTTGCCTAGACTATTATTTCCAATCCCAATACCCTTATATTCATTTCCACTATCTCCAAGGATTGCGCTATCCGTATCTAAAGAATAAGCACCTTCTTCATTGGCTCCACCATCATCTTCTACTAAATCAAACATAGCATATGCGTTGTCCTGTCTTCCATTGGCAAAGTAATAACCCCAGTTATTGGTTTCATAACCAAAATAATGCAAGTAAGGATAGTTTCTTCTAGGCAATGACTTATGCTTGTTCCAATAATAGTTTACATTTTGTTGGCTATTAATTCTAAAACCTACTGGTGCACTCCAATTGAATCTTTGATAATATGCCTTTCCCAGATTTAGGTTAAAGCTGTTGGTTTGAAACAATTCATCTAGCGAGGCATCATAAAGTGTCGCCAACAATTCAGCTTGAGCAGCTTTATCTTTGGCATTTTTAATAAGAATAGTCCAAATTTCATGCTGACCTGGTAGTAATTTATCTCTGAAGGTCTCGAAAGCAATTTTAAGATCAGTATCTGGTTTAGGAACATTTACATTCAATGTTTTATTATAAACACGATTATCTTTGATTACAATAATATCCAGATTTACCTTACCAATATGTCGATCTTCAATAGGAATCTGAATTTTCCGTTGTTCTGTTTTTAAATGCAGCCATTCTTGGTGTTCAATTTTACCTTTTGAACTAATACTGTAATAAACATTGAGATGCTTTGCGGCGCTTGAAAGTATGACTTCAGCAGTTTGGCCAGGTTTAACTGTTTTCTTTACTAATTTGGCATTAAATACATGGTTTAAACTTGGTGCTTTAGAGTTAGAATCGAAAACAGTAAAATAGGCAATATCTTTTACAATGACTCCATTTTTATCTTTGCTTTCAGCAATGTATTGGTATCGACCCGGCTGCCATTTGGCAAAATTATTTATAGTTATTTTAGCCTTTGATTTTGTATTGAAGGCCTGATTAAGTAGAGTTTTTTCAGTTGGCCAATTCGTAAAATCATTTTCATTTTTGTAAGCTTTGTTTGGAAACAGCTCGTAAAATTCAGTTTTCGACCATTGGCTCTGATCCGGCTCCGACCATAAACGCTTAGTGTAAGTTCTTGGAGGTGTTTTTAATTTTAAAATTTCAAAAGTACCTGTTGTTTCCAAAGCTTCTCCGTTGAGACTAGCAGCTTTAATCTCAAAAGAAAAATCTTCATTAATATTCAAGTCAGACTTAATAGTATTTGATAGCACCAAACTTTGGTAACCTAATGCAAAAGTTTGGGATGATGAATGTGTTTCGCCATTAATATCAATAACATCAATTGTAATGGTATAATTAAAAATAGGTAAGTCCTTAGGGTCTCTAGACTCATCAGGAATGGCCTTAAACTTAAACGTGAATTGACCTTTTTCATTTGTCTTCGTTATACCATTCAGAATCTCTTTAGAAACTGAGGGTCTAAACCACCAATACCAGTAATTATATCTTGTCGTTCGTTGTACTCGATAGATTACTTTAGCATCAGAAATTTTATTGCCAGCAAAAGCTTCCGCGTTGCCGCTAATCAAAATAGAATCATTTAATTGATATTCTCCTTTAACGGGATCAATTTCGCAACTGAATTTAGGTCGCTTATATTCCTCAACCTGAACAGATGTGCTACCATAACTTGATTGAATTGTCATAGCACCAGTTAATACACCGTAAGGTGCAATAAATTGTCCTTCAAAAGAACCAAATTCATTTGCTTTTAAAGGGATGGATTCAACTTGTTCACCATTGACATCATACAAACTAATCTGTGTTTCAAAATTTGGAAGTAGTTTATTATTATCTTGAAAATTCTCTACAACAATCCCTTTGAAATAAATAGTTTGCCCAGGACGGTATAGCTTGCGATCGGTAAACAAACTAATCCGGGTATTCTTATCTGGTGTATGTTGATTATTATAGTAATAAACAGATTTTTGAGGTGAGTAATAATCTTCTCCACTTTTCATTGAAAAAAAATAACTTTGGTTTGGATCAATTTCGGAAATGGTTACAAGACCTTTTTCATCTGTTTTATAAGTACCAATTGTCTTTTCAGCATACCTTGATAGTGTTCGGTTATAATATGATTGCATCATTTTTATTTCAGCACCCTCTATTGGATGCCCAGTTTGTCTGCACATACCCAAAAATACTAAGCTGTTTGATTTTGGTTTTGTTTGATATGCTAGCTTAGTAACCCAAAAGTTAGTATACGCTAGACCACTGTTCTCATGAGAAAAATCAACTGAACTGGATAAAACCACATAATAATAACCCAATTCTAATGCTGGTAGCAGAATTTCAGTACTATGGCTTAGATAATCACTAGAACCTTTGAGTACAATAGAATCCAAATGTAAACCAGGTTCATTTTTTAAGAAAGATTTCAATTCTTCTGAGTTGAATTTTTTTTCTGAGTCAACCAAAACAATTTTAGCATAAGCCTGATCAATATTTCTATATTTAATCAGGAAGTTAGCTTTCTTGTTAGGTAGGTAGGTTGCTTCAGTACTGACACCTAATTCTTTTTGTTTGATTTGAGATAGTAGTGATTGACATTGGCGAGCTCCCAGTGATTTAGGAAATTTCATGATAATTTCTTCACAAATTAAAGCGGACTTTTTAAGTAAGAAATGATCTTCATCAGAAGATTTTTTTGGTGTATACCCAATACCGTCTTGATACATATCATTAGCAATTTCATACCAGGCTTCACCGACAAAATTATGGTCTTTATAATTAATTGTTAACCGTTTGATTGCTTCAGTATAGCGCTCTTTCTTATCAGTTAAAATAGAATGCGTCTTGGCAAATTTCAGCCTTTTTAAAGCGATTTGAAAATTGGCAAAAGGACTATTTTTTTTTGTCACGGATATAGTTAAAGCCTGCAATGTTTGAGCAGCATAAAATTTTAAGTTAAGTGAATCTGGTGTGGTAATTTTTAAATTAGAGAAGGTGGTATTTGATCCAAAATAGTCTGGCGTATCAATTAAAAAAGTTTGTGCAGGACCTTCAATATTGAACGAATTGTTTGAAAAAAATGAAAAAGCGCGTTGTGCTAAGAAATCGTAGACAGTGTAATAATCAAATCCATCCGCATAAGGGGAATGAATAAATGTATCGAAGGTTTTGATTGGAATAGCAGCATTGATGGGTTCGTGTTTCAACGACGCCTGATAATGATAAATAATTGATTGAGATAATCGCTTGAGATCCCAAGTACGAATATCACCAATTTTAACATCATCTGCGATAGTAGTTCGATCACTAAATTTCCATTGGTTTTGATTATAATACCCATAATATACTTCCGCTAAAATAGAATGCAGTATTTCTTTAGTAGGAGATTGAAATGTAGGAATAATTGTATTTAAATGATTGATAGCTAAAACATAATCGTCTTCGGCAATGTATCTATTATACTTTAATTGATAGATCAGCGATTTAATAATCTGATTCGTGTTATTTTGAGAGGAAGCTGATTGGTATACAAGGTTAACTTTTTCTAAAGCAGTACCATAAAGACCCTTCTTTTCCAAAGAGTCAATTGTTTGCCATTTTTTAAAGTAGGTTTGCTGACCATTTGAGAAATAAGTTGGAAGTAAATAGAGAAGTAATATTAAAATATATTTCATACTGAATTGTTGCCTAATCATTTATTGTACTTTAAATACAATTTGATTTTAATAAAGTTCATTTTCTATATAAAAATAGATATTAAATAGCAGAAAGACCATCATATGGAAATTATGTTTAAATTAGCAGTTGGTAAGAATATCGTTCATGAATCAGGGAAATAACATATCGAATGGTTTTACAACCGCTCCTTTAGCCAAAACAATTAGTGATTTGAAGGAGGATTATTTTGATGGTTTTGTATTATCAGAAGAACAGAAAATGGCTTTAAAAAATTTTGATAAACTTAGAGTTTCTGTTTTAAGTGAAGCGGATAATGATGAAGATTTTCAATTAAAGTATTTTGAACTTCAGATGAAAGAAAATACAGAAGACTATCATAATTTTATATAACTAAATTTAGTTAGTAATAATTATTTAAAAACAAAGCATAAAAAAACCCGCACTTTTTAGCGCGGGTTTTTTGTGTTCTATTTTAATTTTATTTGCTTACAACCATTCTCTTAGTCACTGAATATTCTCCAGCTTTGAATGTGTAGAAATAAATACCGTTTGATAATTTATCAGCACTTATATTGATCGTATGAGCACCTGCAGGTTGAGTACCTTGGTTATAAGTTGCAACAACTTTTCCTGTAACATCAACAATGTTCATTGATACATTTGCAGTTTCATTTAAGTTATATCTAACTACAGTATTGTCATCAAAAGGATTTGGTACATTTTGAGATACAGAGATAGAAGATATTTCATTTTCGTTAACCGAAGTGAAATCTCTCATATCCAATCTTACCATAATTGCTTCAGGATCAGTTAAAGTAAAGAAATCTGATCCAGCATCAACACCAAGAACTGTTCCTTGCTCAACAGGTTGTGCCATACCAAATCGTACTTCAGGGTTACCACCGTAATGAGCAGCACAAACTAATAATTCATCTCCTTCAAATACTTCAATTGGCATTTCTTCAAGGTATAATCTAATTGCAGTTCCTAAGTCAGCATTTGTAATCTCATGCTCAGCTGTAACAGCAATCTCATTGAACTCTTCTGCCACAGGATCTAATAAAAAGATTCTACCATAAATCAATTGACCAACATTTTCAGGATCACTAGTAATTACAATTTCCATTGCACCAACAACACCGTCATTGAAAATTTCCATTGAGTTACCAATAGATAATTCTAAACCATTTTGGCTAGACACGTTACCAATACTTCCATTTAAAACACCATTATCTCTACTGTAGAGGTGTTCAGTTATTTCAAAAGAAGTTGAAGATGTATTGTTTGATGGGAATCCGTCAGGATTTGTTTGATCAGCTAAGAAATCAACAGTATAAGTACCAACAGCAGTAGGTGTATACGTTGCAGTAATCAATGAATCAGATCCACCAACAGGAATTCCAACACTTGGACTAGTAACTGTAGTTGGTGTTCCATTTGGATCAGTTATTGTAACACTTAAGTTTGACCCTGCAGCTACAGCACTACCGTTATTGATTAAAATAGCTGAAAATTCAACTGGATCAATTTGCGAAACAGGTGTCATTTTGTATGTTAACCCACTTGCAAACCCCATTGAATTTACTCCAGCACCAGTTCTATCTATTGCACTTGCAATTTCAGTATCATACTGATAACCTTCAACTACTCTGATGTCATCAACATACCAACCATAAGCAATATAGTTCATGTTAGGACCATTTTGAGCACCATCCCAAAATAATCTAATTTTAACATTACTTGGGTTTCCAGCAATAGCAGAAGTAATATTAAATCTTCTGGTTTGAGGTTGATCATACACTGCACCGGCATCAGCAGTTAAAGCCGGAATGTCATCATTACTTCCTGCAACGATCCAGTTATTACCACCATCTGTACTTACTTCAACAGCCTGAACAGTAATAAATCTTGCACCATATTGCTCGAATTCAAGGTGCGGTGCAGGAACAGTAGAAAGATCAATAGTTCCATTGTACTCTAAAGTAAAAGGGCCATTTTCAATCACATCACCAACTACATTTGGATCGCCATTTACAAATCTAGCGAAGTCACCAGTTGTTCCCATATCACCAGTATTTGGGAAATACCAACCATTAGTGCTAGATCCAATTGACCACCCGTTAGTAGTATAGTCAGTTGAAGGACCAGCAGCGGTCCAGTCAGCAGCTACACTAAAGTCACTACTCCAAGCGATATCACCAGGCGCTCTGTCTTGAGCCTGACTTGATCCAGTAGGACGAATATTTTCATTGTTTGTTTTTAGCTCGTAAATTTTTTCTTGTGTCGGGAAAGTTCCTTTAACTTGTCCAATCACGATACCAGAAAAAAGAAAAAGAGCAGCAGATAGGTATACTTTTTTCATTTATGTTTATTTTAATGTTATCAAGCTGTAAATTTAATTAAAACTTATTAACCATCAAAATTAAACTGTTAATAACTAAGATTAAGTGTAGTGATCATTTATTTATCTGCTGATGAACAGTATCAGTGTATTTTGTTAAAAGGCAAATGTATATTACCATTTTACTGTCGATTTTTTGAAATAAAATTAGAGTCAAATAAACAAGTCTTTTAAATAAGTTGTTAATAACAAGAGGGCTACAATATCATCATAACCCTTTCTAACGCAAAATACAATGCGTTTAAATCATTGTAAAAAAAAATCGGATAGGATGATTTGAGATATCAAGCACAATATTTTACATCCCCTTTCATTGAGTATGCTGATCTAACAATTGAGCAGTTTTACCTTTCTTATATGATTCATTTTCTAATTAACCCGACAATGATTTAGTATCAAAGTCGGGTTTTAATTCTATCAGTATTATTCAATTATCTATTGACAACCATTCGTTTAGTAATTGTATTGCTGCCAGCTCTAAGCGTATAGAAGTAAATACCATTTGAGAGTTGACTACCATCAATTACCACTGTATGGCTTCCAGCAGTTTTTATTCCTTGATTATAAATCTGAATTGTTTTGCCAGAGATATCTGTAATTTCAACAGCTACAGGAGAAGGTTCATTCAAAGTATAAGCAACGGTGGAATTAGTTTCGAAAGGGTTAGGCACATTTTGAGAAAGCCCAAGTGGTTCGAATTGATTTTCAGTTACGGATGTTAAATCTTGCATATTTAACCTTACCATGATAGCGTCAGGATCAATAAGGGAAGTTAGAGTACCAGCAGAATTATAGCCTAGAACGGTACCTTGTTGAACAGGTTGTCCAGTTCCGAATATAATACTCGGATTTCCACCATAATGTCCAACGGTGACTAATAATTCATCTCCGGCAAGAACTTCAACAGGTAATTCTTCAAGATATAGCCTAATTGGATTGTCAATTCCAAGATCATTAGCTGTCACTTCATAATCTTCTGTAATGGCATATTCAATGAAATCATTAGTTATGGTATTTAACTTATAAATTCTACCATAGATTAATTGTCCAACATTGTCAGGTGCTGTAGTCACAATAACTTCAATAGCACTGACTAATCCGTTTTCGAAAATTTCCATTGAGTTGCCAATACTAACCTGACTATTATTATTGCTTGCAAAATTGGAAAACCCAGAACTCATAATATTATTATCACGACCATAAATGTGGTTGGTTACTTCAAATTGCATTGTTCCAGTATTGTCCGAAAGATTGCCATCAGGATTTGTTTGATTAGCTGTAAAATTGATTTGGTAACTACCAATTGTACTAGGTTCGAAATCAGTCGCTACAGCAAAGGAATCTACGGCACCCACCGCAATATTGACGTTTGGTGAACTACCCGTGAATACAGAGGAAGACCCATTTTGAATAACTTCAACGTCTAGTGTAGAACCAGATTGAACCACTCCGCCATTACTTTCAATCATAGCAGAAAATTCTATGGGAGACGTTTGTGATGTTGGAATTATGCCATACTCTAGCCCTTCTTGAAGAACTGAACCACCAACGCCCGATCTGTAGTATGTATTAAGCAATTTTGAATCATAGCTGTGACCTTCAACAATTCTAATATTGTCTACATACCAACCATACTCTATATAGTTCATTGTTGAACCGTTCATAGCTCCATCCCAAAAAAGGCGTATTTTAACGTTAGAAGGATTGGCAGCAACGGCAGAAGAAATATTAAATCTTCTTAAATCAGGTTGTCCATAAATATTGGTTATTGTAGCCGTTGTAGCAATTAGGTCTTCATTGCTGGCAACTTGAATCCAATTATTTCCACCATCAGTGCTAACTTCTACTGCTTGAACAGTAATGAATCTAGCGCCATAATGCTCGAATTCTAAGTGAGGAGCAGGTATTCCAGACACATCTATGACGCCAGTGTATTCTAACGTAAATGGACCATTTTCTATGACATCTCCAGTGATATTAGGATCTCCATTTGTAAATCTAGCAAAGTCGCCAGTGGTTCCCATGTTTCCAGTAATTCCAAAATACCAGCCGTTAGTTGTTGAGCCGATTGACCAACCATTGGAGGTATAATCAGTTGACGGCCCAGCAGCTGTCCATTCATTTGCATTGCTGAAATCGTTGCTCCATATGATGTCGCCCGCTGCCCTATCTTGTAGCGCTGCAGTTGGACGTAAATCATCTGCATTTAATTTTGTTGAGTAATTTACTTTGGCGCTTTTTTCGGCAGGAATTAACTGTGCAATTCCAATACCAGAAATTAAGGCAAAAGCTACTCCTAGGTATAACTTTTTCATTTTTGATTAGTTTTTAAGTTCCCTGTTAAGTTAAAGAAAACGTACAAACCAATACTATATATAGTACTTCAACGGCAGGATTTGTTTATTAATCGGTCAAGAACTTGGATTATCGGTTATTGAAATTTGATCAGCATCTAGAAGTACTGGAAATTTTTCACGAGCACTGCTCAATGTCAAGGAGTTGAGCTCAAGAATAAAAAGCCCCTCTTCATTAACAACGGGGTTCAAGAGGTATTGGCCATTGGGATCTATGACTGCAGATTCTCCAGAATGGGAAACAGCATTTCCATCAATGCCTGTTCGATTTACTCCAATTACAAATGCCTGATTTTCAATTGCTCTAGAACGTAAAAGATTAGTCCATGCATAGGTTCTGATTTCTGGCCAATTGGCAATATAAATCATAGCGTCATAAGCTGGTTCTGTTGTTTTGATATGATTTCGAGCAAATGCAGGAAACCTCAAATCGTAACAAATTTGTAAGTTAATTTTCCAGTTATTCAGTTTGAGAATAATTGGATTTTGACCTGCAACATAATGTTGATTTTCTTCCCCCATTCGGAATAAATGCCTTTTTTCATAATGACAAACATCTCCTGATTTTGAGTAAACTAAGAATGTATTTTGATAATAACCATCTTCATTTTTAGTAATAACTCCAGCCCCAATGCTACAACCTAATTTTTGAGCCCAATTTTTGAGCCATTGAAAGGTCAGGCCTGTTTGGTCTTCCCAAAATTCTGAGGGTCTCATTGTAAAGCCAGTAGCAAACATTTCAGGTAATATAATTAAGTCAACTTGATCAGTGTGAATTTTTGAAAAATAATTAACCTCAATGGCATTCAGGTTTGCTTCTTTATCTTCCCAGACTATATCGGTTTGAATAATAGCTACTTTCAGAATTTTCATGATATACTAATTTCTTATAATTGTAACTTTCAATAAATAATATTGTAATTTTACAATACGTAAAACTAATTGATAAATGGGACAAATCATAATTGATAAATGAAGGTAGTTGTAATAGGAGCAAGTTTAAACCCAAGACGGTATGTATATCATGCGATTAAATTATTAGCTGAAAAGAACCATGAAGTCATAGCAATTGGTAAGATCTCCGGTAAAATAGATGATATTAAGGTTTCTAATAATCCAACTTTAATAGCGAATGTCGACACCGTTACGCTGTACATTAATCCAACGATTCAGGCAGATTACTATGATCACATTTTAGCGCTGAAGCCCAAACGGGTGATTTTTAACCCTGGAACTGAGAATGGCAAATTGGTTGAATTATTAAAATTAAACGGTATTGAATATCAGTTTTCATGCACGCTAATTATGCTTAAAACAGGAGCTTTTTAAGAGATTGTTTTCAGAATTTTTGCAGCTTCAACTAGTGTCTCATCTTTTTTAGCAAAACAAACGCGAATGACTTTATGATCTGTTTTGTTTTCATAAAAAACAGATACTGGAATGGTAGCTACTTTAAACATTTTTGTGATTCTTTTGGCAAAATCAACATCAGCTTCATTTGAAATGGAGGAGTAGTCAAATAACATAAAATAAGTGCCATTACAAGTTAACGGCTTTAATTTTGATCCTTTGATTTCTTTTAAAAATAAATCTCGTTTTTGTTGATAAAATGAATTAACTGATTCCCAGGAATTTTCAGATTTCAAATATTCAGATATCGCGTATTGAATGGTATTATTAGCGCAAAATACTTGAAACTGATGTGACTTTCTAAGTTCATGAGTTAGATTTTGAGGAGCAACTGCATAACCTAATTTCCATCCTGTCACATGAAAAGTTTTCCCAAAGCTATAGACTACCATACTCTTAGGGTATAAGACATCACTTTTCAATACCGATAGATGAGGACCATTAAATTGCATATGTTCATAGACCTCATCACTTAAAATGTAGAGGTTTGGATATTGTTTGATAAGGTTTTCTAATTCTTGAATATCATGAGAGGATAAAACAGACCCAACAGGGTTTTGAGGATTATTAATAATTATTAGTCGTGTCTTGTCATTAATTGTGGCTTTAACTTTTTCCCAATTGATATTGTAAGTAGGAAATTCAAGTTCAAGGTGAATTGGGATTCCCCCTTGCAATTTAATGCTAGGGTCATAACAGTCATAAGCTGGATCAAAAAGTATCACCTCATCTCCTAATTTGATTAGTGAAGTAATCGCAGAATAGATTGCTTGAGTAGCTCCAGAAGTAATCGTAATTTCAGTTTGTGGGTCGAAATTCACGTTGTGTTGTTGGAATAATTTTTCAGCAATTTCAGTTCTAAGGTCTAGCCTTCCAGGCATAGGAGCATATTGAACTTGTTCCGCTGCCAAAGCCTCAATAACTTTCTTTTTTAAATTGACATCAATTGGAAAATCAGGAAATCCTTGGGATAAGTTAATGGCCTCTTCTTCGTTTGCTAGGGCAGACATTACTGAAAAAATACTAGTGCCAACTTCTGGTAATTTGGATTCTATCATAAGCTATCGTCTTGAACCAAAAATACTAAATATGCCTCTAATTATTTCTCGACCTGCAGTTTTGGCTAATTGATCTATCATTTTTTCGGATGATGATTTTCTTGGACGTCCTATCCTGCTTCGAGTGGTTTGTCTTTTTGATGAAGTAGATTTTCGTCTTGATTTTGCAATTAACTTATCTTCTTTTTCTTGTTGTTTAACACGTTCTGCCTGCAACTCTTCAGCTTGAATTTTTGCAATTTTTTCATTTAGTATTTCATAAGCACTGTGTCTATCAACGGCATGATTATACTTCTCTGTCAAGACTGAAAAATCAACTACTTCATCAATTTCTGCATTGGTGAGTATATCCATTCTTGTTTTAGGAGCTTGCAATAGAGTATGAGCTAAAGGTGTTGGAATTCCTTTTTCGTTAAGTCCAGTAATCAGTGCTTCTCCAATTCCCATTTCAGTAATGACCTTATCGGTTTGATAATAATCGGAGAATGGATAATTCTCTGCTGTTTTTTTAATCGCCTTACGGTCTTTAGCTGTAAACGCCCTTAAAGAATGTTGAATTTTCAGACCCAATTGACTTAAGACCTCATCTGGAATATCAGTTGGTAATTGGGTACAAAAGAATATGCCAACACCCTTTGACCGGATCAACTTAATAATGATCTCGATTTGATCAAGGAGTGCATCAGAGGCTTCACTGAACATTAAATGTGCTTCGTCAATAAATAAACAAAGCTTGGGTTGATCATCATCACCTTTTTCCGGAAAGTTTTCATAAATTTCTGCCAAAAGGCTCAACATAAATGTTGAAAATAGTTTAGGTCTATTTTGAATATCAGCTAATCGAATAATAGAAACTTGTCCTTTTCCTTGAGAATTTGTGAACAAAAAATCTTCCACATCAAACGAGCGTTCACCAAAAAACAAATCTGCACCTTGTTGCTCTAGCTGCACGACTTTCCGCATGATTGTACTAATTGAGCTACTTGAAATATTGCCATATTCTCGTTGAATATCAGCCTTACCTTCGCCATTTAAAAACTGAAGTGTTTTTCTAAGGTCTTTTAAATCAAGTAAGGGTAATTTAGAATCGTCACAATATTTAAATAAAATTGACATAATCCCCTCCTGAGTATCATTCAATTCAAGCATTTTGGACAACAATATTGGGCCAAATTCTGAAACAGTTGCTCTTAAACGGACACCTTTTCCATCAGATAAGCTCATTAACTCCACAGGCATTTTATCGGATTCATACGGGATTCCGATTGCACCATGACGCCAAACAACGTGATCATTGGAGGCACCAGGTTGAGCTAAGCCACTTAAATCACCTTTAATATCCATTAAAACACTTGGAATTCCCTTAAGCGACATTTGTTCGGCGAGTACTTGTAAAGTTTTTGTCTTACCTGTTCCGGTAGCTCCAGCAATTAGTCCATGACGATTTAAAGTTTTAAGTGGAATTTTAACTAATGCGTCACTTACTGGTTCACCATTTAACATTGCACCACCAAGAATTAGGTAGTCTTTCTTAAAGGTATGACCTTCGTTAATGTGAGCTCTAAAATCTTCAATTTTACTCATGTAATTTGCTTTGTAGTCCTTGTAACAAAGCTACACAATTTTACCGATTTTTAGACGCCTTCAATTTTTCAAGTTCTGCATTTACTTTTTCCATTTCGTTATAAAAGTCAACCCCGTATTTTCTGATCAAAGGTTCTTTTAGAAATTTAAAAACAGGTAACTTTAATTCTTCGCCTAATTGGCAGGCTGGTTTGCAAATTGGCCAACGGTCGTAATTGAGTGATTCAAACTTGGGAAAAGTACTGATTCGAATAGGGTATAGGTGACAAGATATTGGTTTGTTAAACGGAATTTTATCTTCTCGGTAAGCTTGCTCTATACCGCATTTTGTGATACCATTTTCACCAATTGTGACAAAAGCACAATCTTTGCCATCAACTAAGGCAGTTACAGGTTCGTTTTGACGATCCATATAAAAAACCCCATTTTGATCAACAACTTCAATGCCTTTTTTAGTCATATATGGCTTTATGTCATCTAAATGCTCTTCTATCAAATCCACCTCTTCAACAGAGAGTGGTGCACCATCATCACCTTCAACGCAACAGACTCCTTTGCATGCGCTTAGGTTGCAGACAAAGTGTTGATCGAAAATGTCCTGATGGACTAATTTATTTTGAATTTCTATGATCATATTTCTTAACCATGTACGGTTTCTTTTTTACCATAATTTTGGATCACTTTGGCTTCGTATGCAAGCCATTCTTTCCAACGCTGATCAACATTAATTTCCTTTCCATATTTTCTAGCAAAACCAATAAAAAGAGTATAATGTCCAGCTTCACTTACCATTAAATCGTGATAGAATTTTGCCAGTTCTTCATCTTGAATATTTTCTGAAAGAACTTTAAAGCGCTCACAGCTTCTGGCTTCGATCATTGCCGAAAATAATAATCGATCCACTAACGCAACTTCACGTGATTTACCGCGCTCCATAAACTTAAATAGCTCGCCAACATAGTTATCCTTATTTTCTCTACCTAATTGAAAACCTCTTAATTTTATGATATCATGAACTTGCTTGAAATGTTCCATTTCTTCAAGAGCAATTTGAGTTAATGCGGTTACCATTTCAGTTAGTTCGGGGTTCTGAGTGATTAAAGCAATAGCATTGCTTGCTGCTTTTTGTTCACACCAAGCATGGTCTGTCAGTATGTCTTCAATATTGCTTTCTACAATATTGACCCATTTTGGATCTGTTGGTAATTTTAATCCTAACATCTTTTGAAGATTAACGTCTGCAAAGATAACGCTTTTATTATATAGAAATTAAAAACACTTTGACTTATTAAAACAGTCAGGACAAACGTAATTAATAACAATTTCAATTTATGTAAATTAGTTTGGTCACGAAATATGGATTGAATATTTGTCAAGTAAACCCACCAGACTATCCCGTGAAAATTTAGCATGTTTAATTCGGTTATTTTCTGGGTCAATGGAATAATTTTTAGCTAATTTAAAATCAGCTTCTTCTAAGTTTGTTTGGTCAAATGTGGCATTTGTAAGATCAGAAAATGAAAATTTGGCTTTGGATAGATTTGCTTCAGAAAAGTCAACCTCTTCCAGACTGCAATTTGAGAAGATCATCCCTTTTAATTCAAGTTTATAAAATGATGAAAAGTTGAGTTTACAATTGTCAAAGTTTAAGGTTAACAAAAAGGGGTTAATTTCACTAAAGTCAATCCCAATAATTTTACAATCAGTAAAGTAGACACTTTTAAACGCAGTGTTAATTACCTTTGTCAAACTAAAGTTGCAATTGTCAAATTCGCATTCTAAAAAATTGACATGTGATAAATTGATGTTGGAGAAGTTGCAATTTATAAACTGACAAGATTCATAGTCTTCTTCCTGTAAAGTTGATTTACTGAAGTCAACATTTTTAAAGATTTTATTTATCATAACATACTAAATCAAAAAAACATATTATTGAAAATTCACGATTTACAATAATTCCGCTCTACTTTTTCCAATTCCGCAAGCATATAAAGATAATAAATTGTTAGACTCAACCTAATTTGTTAAAAAGTGGGTTGAATTTGTTTCAAGGTAAGGCGGGTAATTGATTTTAGTTAAATAATTGTTTTACAAATTCAAGATCAAGTTCATTAAGGTCTGTAATAATCTGATCGGCTAAAATTAATTTTGGATTATAGCCGTGAGATTTCTCAGGAACTGCGATAACTTTCATTCGGGCGGCTTTACCAGAAATTACACCATTTAAAGAATCTTCGATCACAAGGCAATCCATAGGAGAAACGCCAAGTTGATCTGCTGTGGTCTGATAAACTGAAGGGTGAGGTTTACCATACGTTTCGAATTCTGCAGAATGAACACAATCAAAATAAGAACCTATCTTGAGCTTAGTTAAAACAGCATCAATAATTGATTGGTAGGATGAGGTAGCTAAACCAATTTTTAATCCTGCAGCCTTACATTTTTGTAAGGCATCTTCAACACCTGTAAGTGCTTGGCCTTTATCCTGAATTTCTTCAATTAAAATAGAAATAATGTCTGCCGCTACGTCTTCACAAGATTTGCCTTCCCATCCAACTTTACGATACCACATCTCAACGACCTCATCAATTCTCAATCCTACCGTTTCTTCACAATCCGTATGTGTTAAGTCTAATCCTACTTTACCAAAACCTTTTACCTCTGCAATTTTCCAAAGTGGTTCTGAATCAATCAAAACGCCATCCATATCAAATATGATTGCCTTTAAGCTTCGACTCATTTTTTCTTAATTTTTACGCGGTATAAATTACCACCCTTAAACCCTTTTCGATATTCATCAGTCATATACCATTTACGTTTTTCATAAAAACAGATGGCTTCACGCTGTCTAATTTTCGACATTTTATAAACTGAAATATCCCCTTTCCAAAATGAATTAAATTTAAAATTTTTAATTACATAAAGGCGTCCGTAAGTTAAAATAGATAAAGTATTTGATTTAGCATGATAGTCTGCTGCAGTAACGGAACAAGTCATCCAGCCCTTTTTACAAAATTGCATTTGCCCTATAAGTTTCGCCTCATAGTGCCCAGGTTTGGCAGGTAGCATATATACTTTTGAAATACCGGAGAAGGGTTTAGTTCGACATTTAGTGAATAGAAAAATTTTACCTTTAATGCAAACAAAAGCTTCGCAATCGAAATTTAACTTCGATTTTTTTGGAGGAAAGGATTTTTGATCTTCGTATTCAAATGAGATGGTCTCAACATCTACTTCAGACTTGTCCAAAAACCCGTTTTTGACAATGTGTATTTTTAAATTTTGTCGTGAATTTAAATTATTACCAACATCCCCAATATAAAGGTTATTTTTGGCATCAAGTGCTAAATCTTCCCAGTCATAATTTTTAGCATTTCCAATGCGAATAGTTTTTAGAAGATCTCCTTTTTTATTCAAAACAAAAAGTTCGGAACGATTACCACCATCATTATGTGTAATTAATTTGTCATCCAAAAACACAAGGCCAGAAGTTTCATACATTTTGTTTGATAATTTGGCAATCTTGTTAATCTCAAGATCATCTGACAGTCCAAAAAAAGGGAGGCTTAACAAGACTAAAAAAAAGACTATTTTCTTTTGCATAAATTGATCTTAAATTATTACCGATACTTATGAGTCGAAGCTATAAAATTACTATTTTTGAATGAAGGAAACGGTCATAAATTATATTTTTATACAAATGAACCCTAGCAGCAAAGGTTGGATTAAAAAGTACTTGTCGATTTTGGATAAATCGAAGGAAATTCTAAATCGTTTTCCAGGAAGCATGTTTTCATCTGAAGAGCTAATCTATTCATACGTTCAGCCTACAGGCTTATTATATGGATATCCTCGAGCCTTCATTTTTATTGATCATAATTATGTCCAAAAGTTAATTCCTGAAGAATCATTTAAAATTTTATTGTTAGAAGGGTTGATTCTGATTGATCATATTGAAAAGGGACAATTTGATATGGGTTCATTGGAGTCTGCAATCTATAGATTTGTAGATTTCTATGAAAAAAGTAATTTGGAAAAAGCCAAAAAGAGTTGGTTAGACTTTTCTAAATTAGACATCTACGGTAAACTAGAATCCATTATTGATCAACGGGTTGAGATTAAAGGAACTGCAAGTAAATTGGCTATGGGTTATTTGTTTAATAGCCTTTTGTTTCACGACCTTTTACTATACATAGATTATAGGGATGATGCTAAGCAAATTAATTTAGCAAAGAAAAGAGAGGAAATAGTGTTGGATATCGTTAAAGTCGTTGCATGTGCTGCGAATGCTGATGGGTATATTTCTGAAGAGGAACGAAGTATATTTAAAGTGTTTTTGGCATCAGCCAATTTTGTGTCTTCTAAACATAATCTTGCTGAAACTTATTTAGAACAAAACCTATCACTTGATGATATCAGTTTCGAATATGAATCATCTTGGCTGCTTAAAAGGTATATTCTTGAAATTGCCATTTTAACCATTTGGAGTGATAAAGATTTGGAATATCCTGAAAAGGATTTCTTGGTGAATCTAACATTCAAGCTAGGACTATCTGAAACTGATCGACATGAGTCGTTTTTAGCGATTCAAAGTTTTGTATTATCAAATGACAGAGCAGCCCACTTTTTAAATGGGAAGAATGATGTTGAACTCATTTTAAGCGCTGCCGCAAAACGCTGGACAAAAATATTGTCAAGAAACAAGGATAAGCTTGCAAATGAATTAAAGGAAAGCAGAGAGTTGGTGAATATGATAAGAAAATCCACTCATTCTGATTTAACCAAGGATGAAAAAGAAAAAGTTAAACATCAGTTGGCAGATTTAGGAAAGACCATCCCTGCATTAACCCTATTTATGTTGCCAGGAGGTGCTATTATTCTACCTTTAGTTTTAAAAATTATTCCCAATTTAATTCCCTCTGCTTTCAGAGAAAATTATATTGATGATACTGATAAGGAACTTTAAGTGCCTTAGAAGTCTAGATAGATATAAGGAATATCTTCAGAGTTATTTTGAATCATTATATAATATAAAATGAAGGTAAATAGTACTGTAAGAGTAATTACCGATATGAATTTAAGGCTATTTTTCATAATAACGTTTAATGTCTAAAGCCGTTAAATAGGCCCCATATTCTGAAATATGCTGAATATCTGTAAATGTACCAGTTAAGCTCGATTGATAACTACCATCAATATAGGTTGCGCCACTACTTTTAAGAATACCTTTAATGTTATTGACAACCGTTTGGTGAGCTGTAATTTGATCAGATTTTTTAGCCTGACCATAAACTCCATTATAAGGACCCAAGTAAAAAATGCAGTTGATATCAAATTCTTCAGTCAACTGGATAAATGTGCTTAGCATATTGTATTGAAAGTTAGTTGAAGTATCAATAACAGGAAAAGACCCATTCTTTTCAAGATATTCATTTGAGGCATTATAGGTCAGGTTAATTTTAGTTTTTATACTATCATAGCATATCTTAGCGCCAAGATCTGAGATCTTCACTTTAGGCTCAGTAGGCAATGTGGTTATTGAGCTTTGATCCATACTTATGGCCAAATCTGAATAAAATAGACTCTTATAATTTTCAACCCACCGGTCAAGGTAAAAGGGTATGGCAGTTAATTCTGAAACTGCCGGAGCCATAAACTCATTGTAAATTTCAAGAGTGGTTTCACCCTTAACAGATAAGGCAAATAGTGGATTAATATATCGACTATAATAAGCAGAATGAAAACCATTTAAACCTCTTCGCCAATAGGTCGGGTTAAGGTAAACAATGATTTCAAGATCTTTAAATGCTTCTGGATTGTCCAATATTAATGGGAAGTAAACATAAGTGCATCTACCTGCACCTCCAAATGAATAAAAGTCTCTATTCAAGTCCTCGTCTCTATTTAATAGTGCCCAATAGTTATTACCGTCCATGCTTTTACCTGTCTCAGAAGTACCTAAGACTAAAACCGCATTTTCAGACTTTAAACGGTCTAAGAAATTGTAAAATATTCGATCTCCATTTTTAACATTAATACCCAAAGGCATAACTTCTGGAGGCTGTCCTTGAGAAACTATAATTGGTAAGCCAACAAATATGATTACAATTGACAACAAACAAGCCAACCAAAGCTTATGTTTTAATATGGATTTAATGGTTAACATAGTCGGGTACGGTTACGGAATCATATAGCCAAATACTACTTTTGGCTCCTGTAAAATATTTTATTCTAATCATGTATTCGCCTGGTTTAAGGTTTCGTCCAGTATTGTCAAACTCTTCTTTACCGTGAATATGTATATAGTCATATTGCCCTTCTCTCTTGCTTGAGTAGCTCACCCATTCTCCGTTGTTGTGTTGGTATTCAATGGCTACATGACGGCCTTTAAAGGACAGATAATTTGTTTCAATGCCCCAACCAAAGCCATTAAATAATTTAGCTTTTGAAGTTAGTGCTTGCGCCTTATATTCATCTGTCAAGTATAGTGCTTTGCCCAACAAAGTGTCTACATTTGTAATTTTTCGGATAGGATTTCGGTAGTTTCCAAATATACTGGTTTGCAAGTCCGATTGTGTAAATTTATTTAGTCTTGAGTATGTAACTAGAGAATGCCATTGGCCTTCAAAATTATCATGTCTAGAACGAATTTTAAAGGACACCAATTGATTTCCCGTTCCTTCTATTAAAACATGATATAAATTCTTAGGATTCGCTTTCACACCATAGAATTTAAAGGTTTGATTATATGCGGCAACTTCATATTCAATATCTACAACTTCATAAGTTGAATCATCAGGAATGAATTGTATTTGAAAACAGTGTGATCCATCATAAATTACTGGATTAACTTCAATTCTTGAATCTATCTTTTGTGTCAGGTTTTTTGTGATAAGATGAACATCAGTGTGCTGATAATTGAAGAAGAACCAACCAATTGTCACAAATATAAATGTAATTGAAATAGCTCCGACATTGTAGATGAATTTACTCACTCTGTTAAGCGCAGGAGCAATTTTTGGTTTGAATACATAGATATCCCAAATTTTAAAAAGGATAAGGCCTATACCGTGCCAAAGTCCCCAATAAATAAAATTAATTGTATTTCCATGCCAGATGCCACAGATGATAAAAGTGAAAATATACCCGATTGAAGAACCAGCCAATCGCGGCAGTTTTTTGAATCGACCTGACAGGCTTACAACAAAAGGTTTAAAAACATATTTAAACAGGAAATTTGAAAATGTCATGTGCCATTTTTTCCAGAATACAGATAAACTTTTTGAACCATAGGGATTGTCGAAATTCTCTGGAATTTTAATGCCAATTAAGTAAGCCGTTCCAATAGCAATGTCCGAATAACCTGAAAAGTCAAAGAGAATATATAAGGAGTATAAAAACAAGCTCAATAGTAATCCTTGTTGCCAAACCATCTGTTGTTCAAATAAGGAAAAATCCATGGCGTAAGCCATAATGATAGGGACTAAAAAGAATTTTTTACAATTCCTAATGTTATCTTAAACAGGCCAGCTTTAAGCATTGGGGAACGATAGATAACGTGATTTTGCTTGATCCAATAATTAAAATTATTGAATTCGTCAATCGGTCCGGCCATAAAGGTTGGAAAGAAAATAATATAGTTTAAAAATGAAAGAGCGTTATAGTCATGAATCTTCTGCTTTGAACTATCAATTAGAAAATGAATCAAACGAAACAAAATATAAGACAAGCCAACTCTTTGTAGTAGGTCGAAATTGCCTAAGTTGTAATTTTTCAGGCAGAATAAAATGATTAAAATTCCGATACTAAAATTGAGATAAAGTCTTTTTTTGGGAGGGTTTGACCCTAAAAGTTTTCCTGTAAAAAAAACACCAACAGAAATAAACAAAACAATACCTAAAGATTCGAACGTGATAATTGTGTTTAGAATTAAAACACTGCCTACCAATAATAACCAATTTAGTATTTGCTTGTTTTTTGATACCAATACTGCTCCATTATAGATGAGAATAAACAGAATGATATAAGCAAAACTGACGTTGGATAAAAAAATCATAGTTTATAATTGCCTGAATAGATGTAAAGATATTATTTTAAAATTAATAGAAAATTGGTCTAAAGGTCAAGGTTTAAAAAATCTATAGACCTTAAAATTGTATTTATTTTTCTCGTCTTTTTGGTAGTCTATTAGGCATTCCTTCTGCCATAATTTTTCATCAAATTCTGGAAAAAATGCATCTCCATCAAAATCTTGATCAATGTAAGTAATCAACATTTCATCAATTAAGCTTTCATCCAGGCAGTACTTATAAATTTGTGCACCTCCGATAATGAAGATTTCTTTTTCACTTTGCTTTTTATAGTGATTAATGGCTGATTCTACTGAGTGAAATACTTCACAGTCGGGATGAGAAAAATCTGTGTTACGTGTAATTACGGCATTAATTCGATCGGACAAAGGTCTATATTTTAAAGGAATAGAATCCCAGTTTTTCCTACCCATGATGACAATATGACCCTTAGTGCTTTGTGTAAAGAAACGCATATCTGCAGGTAAATGCCAGATAAGATCATTGTCTTTTCCAATAGCGTTATTATTGGCTTTAGCTACAATTAATTTAACCATAAATTAAACCGAAACGGCACCTTTAATGTGTGGATGAAATTCATAGTTAACCAATTCAAAATCTTCAAACTTAAAATCTTCTATTGCTTTAATATTTGGATTCATCTTCATGGTTGGAAGCGATTTCGGCTCTCGGGTCAATTGTAATTTGGCTTGATCAATATGGTTATTGTATAAATGTAAATCTCCAAAAGTATGAATGAATTCCCCTGGTTCAAGATCACATACTTGCGCTAACATCATGGTGAATAAAGCATAAGACCCAATATTGAAAGGTACGCCTAAAAATACATCAGCACTGCGTTGATATAATTGGCAAGATAGTTTACCATCAGCCACATAAAATTGAAAGAAAGCATGACAAGGTGGAAGGGCTGCTTTATTATTGGCCACATTTTCCGAAAAAGAAACTAAAGTGTCTGGCATTACACTTGGATTCCAAGCAGAAACCATAATTCTACGGTTGTTAGGGTTATTTTTTAATTGGTCAATTACCATGGCTAACTGATCAATACCTTCACCATTCCAATTTCGCCATTGAGCACCATATACAGGACCTAAATTTCCATTTTCATCAGCCCACGCATCCCAAATCTTAACGCCATTGTCATTAAGGTATTTAATATTAGTATCGCCCTTAATAAACCATAACAATTCGTGAATGATAGACTTTAAATGTAATTTCTTTGTGGTGACCATTGGAAACCCTTCACTTAGATCAAACCTAGCTTGTCTGCCAAACACACTAATTGTGCCTGTCCCCGTGCGGTCTCCCTTTTGCGTGCCGTTGTCTAAAATGTCCTGTAATAAATCTAAATATGCTCTCATTATGTCGACTGTAATTTCAGGTTATAAAATTACATGAACTCTTTGAATTTAGGCTTAGTCAAATGTACTAAAATGTTAAATTGTTATTAACAATAAACTGAGATCTATAAAGTTTTTTGAATGCCTAGTCTTAAGGTTGATCTTCTAGATTTTACCGGAAAATAATAGTTAGGACTGGTTTTTTTACCATAATACCATTTCATACCAGGAGAAAGATTCAACTTTAGATTTTCATTAATTGCATAGTTTATTCCTAAATCAAATTCAAGTGCTTTTAAAAAAGGTGTTTGAACATTTGCAGAATAATCTAAGGATTCTTGATTCAAAACCTTGTCAAAATTAGATGTGGTAAAAACAGGTAATTCAAACAAATTCCCTGCTTTTACATAAGCACCCCACCGTTTTTTTGAAATAATTTGAAAACCAATTCTTACTGGTAAACTAATACTGAAAGTGTTGACTTTAGGGCGGGTGGTATAAAACGAGGTATAGGTATATTTTGAATTGATCCAAGCTAAGTTAATTCCAGATTGTACAAATAAACGAGGATGAAACCGGTATAAAATTTCAGCGCGTAGTCTCAATGGTCTTCTTGATGTAAAATTACTGGGTGCAAAGGCTGGCAAAGAGAAACTAGGATCTAATGATGTATTGGCATTTCCATTCGAATCAAAAACTGGAGAGCCTAAATTGTTAGCCGATACAGTTTCGTTAAGCATGCCACTTCGCCAACCAAAATCATGTTGAACATCAAGATCTAATTCCCATTTTGATGTTGTTATTGCTGCCAAAACATCAACCGATTCAGGTTGTGCAAACCCACGATTAAGTGCTAGCAATGGTGTTGCATTTGGTTTCATTTTGACTAAAGGGTCAGAAGACGCAACTAGGATAGTTAAACTTGGATTCGTATTGATTATATCAGGCTGACTAGATTCTGGAATAACTTTGTTATTGTTATTTGAAAGGTTAGATTTTTGATTTTGAACTGGGTTAACAATTGATTTAGTAATAGGTTGGGTTTGAATTTTTGAATTCTTATTAATCTTATTTTGTTTCGTTTCAGTTATGTCATTTTCATGTGTGAAAACAGGTTCATTCTCGTTATGTTTTTGGGCAGGGTATTGGTGTAATTCAGGCAATTTCAAAGGCTCTAGTAATGCGGTGTCTGGTTCAGGACTTAATAAAGTTAACCGGAAAACAACAAGTAAACAAGCAGCCATCCCAGTGCCGAACATCCACCAAATAATAGCTCGCTTTTTGCTCGCCTTTTGGTTGAGTTCAGCTGAAATACTACCCCATAACTCGTCACTGGGCTTGCTGCCATAGTGCTCGAATTTATTTTGTAAACTGCCTTTATCCAACATAATTTAAATTTTGTTTGACTGCCTCATTGTCTTGGTTGATCAGTTTTTGCAATAAAAACCTGGCTTTACTAAACTGCGATTTTGAAGTTCCCGTATTAATACCCAATAATTCACCAATTTCTTTATGCGTATAGCCCTCTATGGCATAGAGGTTAAATACATTTCTATATCCAGCAGGTAATTGCTGAATTTTCTTAACCAAATCTTCCAGCTCTAGATTCTCAATAATATGATCGTCAACTTTTAATAATTGAATTTCTTTGTCATTAATGTCTGGATCTGCATATTTAATCTTATTCTTGCGGTAATATTCCAATGCCGTATTAACAGTAATTCTTCTCAACCAACCCCCAAGAGCACCTTTGCCAGAGTATGTTTCTAGTTTATTAAAAGCTTTAATAAAACTGTCTTGTAAAATATCTTCCGCTTCCTGTACGTCAGACGCATACCTTAAGCAAATCCCCTTCATCATATAAGCAAATCTTAAGTATAGAGCCTCCTGTGCTTGTCGTTTTTGATGCAAACAAGCCTTAACTAGATCTGAATCTGTATAGCCTTTATATTTGGAAATGTGTCTTAAATTTATTATCTAAAGATAAAACCAAAACGAAATTCAAAGCGATTTATTTCTCTAATTTCTTCCACCCAATTATTACCCCACCATGCCCATTCATTTTGTTTGATGTATGCATATCGATACCCTGCACTGGTTATCAACCCAAAGTGATTGCCTAATTGATGCTGAATTCCAATTCTTCCAGTTCCCATAAATCCTCCTTTATTTCTTTCAAAGTTTTCAGTTGGTAAATCATATCCCAAATTAACAGAACAAAAAGGAGAAAATGGTTGATCTAGTAATGTATACTTACTATCAATGAACAAAGGAAAGTAGTTTTGGCCATAGAAATTTTCTACCCCAATTCCTAAACCAGCTGCCCAGTGCTTGTTAAATTCATAACCATTTACGATTTGAAAAGATCCAGAAAGCGCTGATCCGCCTAAAAGACTAACTGAGGTCAAGTTATAGTATTTATTATTCTCCTTTTTCATATTAGTTTGTCCAAAACTTTGAACACTAAATAACAAGACTATTAAAGTCAATTTTATCATTTTTATTATCATAATTAGTTAAATTTTAATTGACTTATTTCATTAATATTTTCTAAATCAGAAATATCATATTGATATAAACCATCATCTCCAATTAACATGGCAATATTGCCGAATAAAATAACATCTGTGGCTTGAATGTTTTTAAAATTCTTAATCAAGTGGTTCCCGCAATCTTCAGGATTTTGCGCATCAAAAACTTTTAAGCCATCTGACCCGTCACAGATAAAAAGGTGTTCATTAATAATGCCCAAACCATGCGGGTTTTCTAGGTTAAATGATTGTTTCAAAACAGGGTTGCTGTAGCTACTAACATCAATGACATCCAGTTGGTTTGCTTGGCCAGAACAAGGATTGCCAGTTCTTAAGGTCACATAAGCGTAATCTCCATCTACAACAACTGGGTCACATGCGTTAACATGGTTAATGGCACCAATTTGTTCAGGTTGATTTCTGTTCTCTGTATTATAGATCAACATTCCAGTGGTGGTGCCCATAAAAATATGATCATTGTAGGAAAAAAGAGTCTCAACTTCACGCCAAACTGGAATGGTATTAGTTGTGCTTGGTTCCTTTGGATTAGACAAATCGAAGGGAACTAAATTATTTCCATTCATAATATATAAATAACTATTTAACAAAGCGAATTTTGTGATAGAACCTGAAATACCTTGACTTGGACTAGAAGATCCACTGGAGGCATCAAATACCGCCCCCATGTTCTCATTGGTAAGCCACATGCAATTAAAGCAACCATTAATTGGTTCTGTTTCGGAAACAAACTCTTCAACAACCCAGCCAGTTATAATTCCTTTTGAAGGATCAACTTCAGCGATAGGATAATTTGGATTATGTTCGGGTAAAGCAGTTTCAAATACACTTTCTACACGACCAGCTTCAACAGGTTGATTGATATTAGAAACGTCAACAACCACCAAATCAATATAACTATTAATGTATAGATAATTATTCTCAATTGCCATGCCTGTAATTCCTGTTACAGCATAATAACCGACATTATTTGGTGATGAGGGATTAGAATTATCAACGACGTGGATGCCTTTATATGAGTCTATAATAAAGAGGTAATTATCCTTGAAATAGATGTTTCCTTTTTGAGTAATTGGTTTAGCCGTCTCAAATTTGACGGTTCCTAGGTCTGACCTAAATTCATCAAAATCAGTATAAACAGGCACATTGGCCGTGTATTTTTGAAATGTCTTGTCTTTACAACCAGAAAAGATTAGCAGAGCACAAGCTAAAAGTATTGCAGTATTTTTCATCATGTCATTTTTTGTTTTAAGGTTGATGACAATTCATGAAAAAGGGTTGTACGGCAAGCTGTTTTTTTATTTTAAACCTTAATAAATTCTATCAAATCAAAAGCGTTATTTTTTTAAGTCTTCGATACAATTGATCTGCTATTATGAGGAATAGTCCAATGACAATACCTGTAATGACCATTCTGTTTTCTATTGCAAAATTTACTAGATAACTAAAACGACCTATTACTTTTTCCAACCATTTAATATTGCCAACAGGTAAGACCAAATAATAATAAACCATTATAGAAACGACACCAAAAACAATGATGGCTAGCCAATACCATTTAAGAATAGGTTGGTGTGGTTCTGCTTGTTTGACGTCAACTTTAGCCATCACCAGATTCGTAAAGTCATCAGAAGCTAGGTTTTTTTTAAAGTCATCTTGAATCAATTTTTTCATTACTTTATCTGTCTCCATAATTAAATAATTTTGATAGCTATATCAATGAATGTACTTCGTTTTTTAATGAAGCGCTCAATATATTATGTAATTTTTTTTTGATGCGGTGAACTTTGACTTTCACATTTGATTCTGACAATTTGGTGATTTTTGCAATATCTTTTATAGAAAACGCATCTAAATAAAATAAAGAGATGATAGCACGTTCATCAGGGTTTAAAAATTTAAGGGCTTCTTTTAGCTTAATTTCGCGCTCTGTTTGAATCAAATTTGAAAACACATCACTATTGGTGTCAGTAACATCAATTTCCAAATCATTTGAGTGATGATGTTTCTTCTTTCGTAAATGACCAATTGATGAAAAGTATGCAATCTGATATAACCATGTTGAAAATTTTGATTTACCTTTAAATCGCTTAATACCTAGGAAAGCTTTGACAAAAGTATCTTGTGCAACTTCCTCAGCGTCTTCTTTTGAATTGGTCATTTTTAGGCAAAGCGCATATACCATGTGTTTATACTCATCTACCAATAGTGCAAAACGTTCCGTTTTCCCCTGCTTTATATCACTAACGATATGTTCTATTTCAGAATTGTCCATTAGGAAGACCTGTTACTCTTCTTCAAATGGTGTAGATTTTGATTCTTCTATAAAATAGGTGCCAACTAACGCAACCCCTCCAAATAGAAAGGAAAATACAACTGCAGTGGGTTCTGGATCCATGCCAAATAATGGATGAACTAGATTTCCGGTTAAAATGCCGATCGGCACACAAACCATTAATAATGCAATTCTTAATTGGGAATGTCTTCTCTGTTTTGATTTTTTTGGATTCATTCCAGCTTCTATCATTGACAAATTTTGTCTATTCCATGCTGTTATTACAACATATACAATTCCAAATGTCATTAGCATGCCGGCGAGTGGAATAATTATTGAATGTGCCATATTTTCGTTTTTATTCAGTTAGTAGTAAGTTAATCAAATTAGGTTACAAAAAAAGGCGCTAAATAACTTAGCGCCTTTTAAATGGTTGTTTATCTTAGTATTAGAATGACCATCCGATTGAGAAATTTAGCAATCTTGTGTATGGGATTCCTTGTTTTACAGATAATCTTATCCAGTCGTCTGTATAACTTTTATCAATTTTTTCAGCAAACCTTGTGATGAAAGGATCATCCTGTGTATCAATAAATTCTTGAACATCTGCATCAATTGCAGCAAAGTCAACTGTTTCCCCTGGTTGTTCATTCCCTTCAATTTTGAAATTAGTTGTACCAATTCCCAATCCAATCCACATAATATCTACAGTTAAACCTTTACCTACAATCCATTGGTTACCAAGCCCAATTCCAGCGCCCATTGATGTATAGCCTAGATCGACAGTCCCACCATGTTTCAAATTTGGGACATCCTGATCAGGAAAGTCAAAATCAAAAGTTTCAAGTTTACTGCTTGAAATACCAAAATAGGGAGCAATATAAAAACCTTTAAGGGCTTCTTTTTTTGCATAATATCTAAACTGTAACTCAAATCCAAATGACTTGAATTTATTATTGAATAAATCAGTATTTACACTGTTACTATCCAAAAATTCTGTGGCATATTCAGTCAAAAAGCCACTTAACGGGGCTGCTTTACGACTTGAAAAACTAAAGGTCCCACTTACAGAAAGTGCATCAGTTAATTTGCGTTCGTAAATTACACCGATTTTATTAGCCAATGCTAATGAAGGTAAATTAAGATTTAGTTTTACAGCATTGTCCTGAGCAGTAACCACTAAGGAGGCCATAAGAAATAAACCTAGTAATGTTTTTTTCATAATGAAGTTGTTTTTTATTCGAAGTAAATCTAATAAATTATTTTTAAAAAAAATCGGTTATTTTACCTTTGACAAATTTTGTTTTTTGCTGACCAAGTAAACACCCGTAAATACCATTATTGCAGCGAAAATTTTCAAAATTGAAAAATCTGCTGTATAATCATCAGAACCAATTTGAAATGATACAAAAATAAATACGCTAGTTAAAACAGGTTGGAGATAGATATAGCTACTAGCAACAGAAGGACTCAAATGTTTCATTGCCGCAACGGTTAACAAATATGGTAAAAAGGTGACTCCAACAATGACTAGTATTATTTTGTAAATGGAAATGCTTGACCAGGTGTGGAATGGATTACCAATTACCTCCATTGAAGAATATGGCCAGATTAAAACATAAATTAACCCAAAAGTGAACACCCAAGTTATGACTGTTAAGGCATTATATTTGGTCATCAAAGGTTTAACTAAGACCATATATATTGAATAAGAAATGGCATTAATTAGGATTAAAAGATCACCACTAAAACTTGCATTACTAGAGACATTGGTATTCATTAAAAACAAAAAAATCGCTCCTGCGGCGCCAGTTATTAAACCAATTATTTTGATTTGAGTAGGACGTTCCTTTAAAATAAATATAGAGAGCGTAAACACTAATATTGGCGTAGACATCATAATTATTGATGCATTGAGAGGAGAAGTTCGCATGAGACCATTAAAAAAGAATAATTGGTTAATGGCCACACCAAAAATGGCACAAATCATCAGTAGTTTGAAATCTTTTTTGGCTACTTTTTCATAATTGAAGCTGTAAATTAACCAGAACAAAATTGTGGCCCCTAATACACGTAATAAAATGAATCCATTTGGTCGGATCACATCAGGCATGAGGCCTTTTGCTACCAAGTAGTTAACTGCATACATGAGGTTAACTACAAATAGAAATAAATGAGATCTAACTCTAGGATTCATGGATAGCTAATTGAGCTTGTTCAACTGTTTTTTTTGAATTTCCAACAAAAATTTGGTTATGATGCAAAATAACAGGTCGCTTTAAGAAAGTATATTCTTCAAGGATTAACCTTTTATAATCAAGTTCAGTTAAGTTTTGATCTTTTAAGCCCAATGATTTGTATTTCATGGCCCTTCTGGAGAAAAGGAAGTTGTACGACCCAGTCAAATGAGCCATATCTTCTATTTGTTGTGTTGTGATTTTTTCAGTCTTAATATCCTGGAATATTGTATCCATAGGAAAATCTAATTCTTTGATAATGCGTTGGCATGTTGAACAAGAAGATAAGTGGTAAATTTTAGTCATGTAGCTTTAAATTGTCCTGCAAAAATAATTATATTTAGCAGAAAGATTATACTGAATTATATGGCAATACCAAATTCAATTCCTTACAAACCCATAAACGTAAGTGAGGCTGAAGGAAAATCAACATCAGAAACTTTTTATGAATTGATGAATATGCGACGTTCAGTTAGAGATTATTCTGATCAAGATGTGCCAGAAGTAGTGATTGAGAATATTTTAAAAACGGCGGGCACTGCACCTTCAGGGGCACATAAACAACCATGGTTTTTTTGTGCAATTAGAAATAAAGCACTTAAACATACTATTCGGGAATTGGCTGAAAAGGAAGAAGAGATAAATTATGACTCAAGAATGAGTGAGCGGTGGAAGGCAGATTTGGAAAAATTTGGCACTAATCCTATAAAAGAATTCCTTGATATAGCACCTTGGTTAATTGTTGTGATGCGAAAACCTTATGAGAATGGACCTGACGGAGAACGGTTAAATAATTACTATGTGAACGAGTCTGTAGGCATTGCGACAGGACTTTTAATTGCGGCGATTCATCAGGCGGGGCTAGTGACATTAACACATACACCAAGTCCAATGGATTTTTTAGCTAAAGCATTAGGACGACCAGAAAACGAAAAGCCATATGTTTTATTACCCGTAGGTTATGCATCAAAATCTGCCAAAGTACCAGATTTACAAAGGAAGGAAGTGCATGAAATAATAAAATATTACAGATAAATTTTGATTTTTTGTTGAATAGTATTTTCTTTGCAACTGTTAATAACTAAAAACGGATACATTATGTCTGACGTAAATTCAAGAGTAATATCTATTATTGTAGATAAATTAGGAGTATCAGAAGATGAAGTAAATAATGAAGCAAACTTCACAAATGACTTAGGCGCTGATTCTTTAGACACAGTTGAATTGATTATGGAATTTGAAAAAGAATTCAATATCGCAATTCCTGATGATCAAGCTGAAAAAATTCAAACAGTAGGAGATGCAATCTCTTATATTGAAGGAAACGCTAAATAATTTACACATTTAATTAACCTTAATTTGCATTAATTATGGAGTTGAAGAGAGTTGTGATTACCGGCTTAGGTGCTCTGACACCAATTGGAAATACGGTAGATGAATACTGGAATTCATTGAAAAACGGTGTGAGCGGGGCTGCTCCAATTCAACAATTTGATGCAGAAAAGTTTAAGACGCAATTTGCGTGTGAATTAAAGAACTTCAACGTGGAAGATCATATCCACCGCAAAGAAGCTAGAAAACTAGATCAATTCTCACAGTATGCCATGGTTTCTGTTGCAGAAGCTATGGCAGACTCTGGGATTGATATAGAAAAAATCGATTTAGACAGAGCCGGTGTAATTTGGGGATCTGGAATTGGTGGATTAAGAACTTTTCAGGATGAAACTGAAAACTTTATCAACGGAGAAAAAACCCCAAGATACAATCCATTTTTTATTCCAAAAATGATTGTTGATATTGCAGCCGGCCACATTTCAATTAAATATGGATTTCGTGGTCCAAATTATGCCACTGTATCAGCTTGTGCATCTTCAAATAATGCATTAATTGACGCTAGTATGTTAATCCGATTAGGTAAATCGGACATTATAGTTTCTGGAGGATCGGAGGCTGCAGTTAATGAGTCTGGAATCGGAGGGTTTAATGCTCTAAAGGCATTGTCTACTCGAAATGATTCACCCGAAACCGCTTCTCGTCCATTTGATAAGGATAGAGAGGGTTTTGTATTAGGTGAAGGGTCTGGCGCCTTAGTTCTTGAGGAGTTAGAACATGCTAAAGCACGTGGAGCAAAAATTTATGCCGAGATCATTGGGAGTGGTTTATCAGCAGATGCTCATCATATTACAGCACCACATCCAGATGGCCTAGGGGCGTTGAGTGTCATGAAACAGGCTATTTCAGAAGCTGGAATAGGCTTAGATGAGGTTGATTATATTAATGTTCATGGTACTTCTACTCCTTTGGGAGACATTGCCGAAACTAAAGCGATTAAAACCATTTTTGGAGAACATGCTTATAACTTGAATATCTCTTCCACCAAATCTATGACTGGACATCTTTTGGGCGCCGCAGGAGCAATTGAAGCAATTGCTTGTATCAAGGCGATAGAACATAACCTTGTTCCACCAACAATTAATCATTTTACAGATGATCCTGAGATTGATAGTAAATTAAATCTGACATTTAATAAGGCTGAGGAAAGAGAAGTCAATGTCGCCTTAAGTAATACTTTTGGTTTTGGTGGCCATAACACTTCTGTGATTTTCAGAGCCTATAAAGACTAAATAATATAGCAAGACTGATTCGATTTCTTTCTAAAAAGAAGAAAACTGATGATATCCTATCTTTGTCGGCCTATGTCACAAAGAAAACAGGATATAGACCAAAAAATCTTAATCTTTTTGAAACGGCATTTTCACATAAATCTTTTAGTAATCCGCTTGAAGGTGTAGCCAGTAACGAAAGACTTGAATTTTTGGGTGACCGTGTCATTGACCTTATCGTTTCCGAATTTTTATTTACTAAGTTTCCAGATAAGACAGAAGGAGATTTGACTAAAATCAAAGCCAAAATTGTGAACCGTAAAATGTTAACTAGTATCGGTAATGAAATGGACATGGTTGACTATATACGATACAATAAGAGTCAAAAAATAAACACAGATACTATTGTTGGCAATGCTTTTGAAGCTTTAATTGGAGCTATCTACTTAGATTCTGATTATCAATCGACCAAACGAATATTCAATTCATCAATTATTAAGAAGTATATCAACCTCACCAAAGTAATGGAGGAGGAAATTGACTTTAAAAGTACGCTTCTAATCATTTGTCAAAAGAACAAATTAGACCTAAAGTATACCATGCAACAAGAGGCTTCTAAAGATAATGATTTTATTTATATTTTTATTGCAAGCATTAATGGTAAAGAATGGGGAATTGGCAAAGGGAAGAATAAAAAGACTGCCGAACAAAATGCCTCTAGGGAAACTTTGGAATTGATGGGGATGGAATAAACTTTCCTTTATCAGCCAATTATAAGAAAGTTCTTAAAAACAAAAATCCCAACAAGATTGCTCATGTTGGGATTTAATAATTTACAATTTATTGATCAACAGTCTCGTCAGATTGCCCTTTTTCTTCTAACTTTTCGCCCTTTAAATATGTTGGTAATTGCATACCTGCTTGGTTAAACATTTCCTCTAATGGCGGCACTGATTTATATAAGCCAGAAAGAAACCCAGCAGTAGATGATTTACCATCTTTCCCATTTGAGCCACTATCCCATACCGTTACTTTATCAATCTTAATGTTTTTAATGGCATCAGCTTGCGTTTTAACAAGCTCAGGTAATTTATCAGCCACTAGTAGTAAAACTGCATCTTTAGGGTCGCTACCGGCAGCTTTTACAATTCTATCTAATCCTTCTGCCTGTTTTGTCAGTATCTCTAACATACCTTGTGCTTCTGCTTGTTTTTTGAATAAAATACTATCTGCCTCACCTTTGGCGATCCTTCTAATTTGCTCTGCTTCAGCTTCAGCGTCTATTTCAATTTTGTTTTTCTGAATGGAAGCTGGTACAATAATATCTGCATGCTGTTCAGCTTGCTTTCTAAGTGCTCTTGCATCTTCAGCAATTTTCTCAGCCGCATAAGATTCTTCTAGTGCTTTTGCCATCTGAACTTTTTCAGCAGCATTTGCCAATCTTTCCGCCTCAGCTTCTCTTGAACGTCTGGCAGCATTTGAGTTTGCCATGGTAATTTTTGCGTGATTCTCTCCTTCTACTGCTTGTGCATCTGCAGCAGCTACTTGTACCCTTTGATCTTGCATAGCGTTGGCCTCACCAATTGAACCATCTCTATTCTTTTGAGATACGGAAATACGAGCATCATTAATGGCTTTTGCAGCAGCTTCTTTTCCCAAAGCTTCAATATACCCAGATTCATCATGGATATCAGTAATATTAACGTTAATCAACTTTAAACCTACTTTTTGAAGCTCTACCTCAACGTTATGTGTAATATGGGTCAAAAACTTGTCTCTATCACTATTAATCTCCTCAATATCCATTGACGCAACGACCATTCTCAGTTGACCAAAAATTATTTCTTGAGCTAAATCTCGTGTTGCATCACCAGTTAAGCCCAAAAGACGTTCAGCTGCATTTTGCATCACAGTTGGTTCAGTAGAAATACCAATGGTAAATCTTGAAGGAACATTTACACGTATATTTTGCTTAGATAAAGCATTTGTCAAATTAACCTCTATTGAAATAGGTGTTAAGTCTAAGTATTCGTAATCTTGAATAATAGGCCAGATAAAAGCACCACCACCATGAATACACTTTGCTGATCCACCGCCAGTTCTACCATAGACAACCAAAATTCTGTCAGATGGACATCTTTTATACCGTTTGACAATTGAAAATACAAAGACTGCTACAATTAATACGATTGCTGCAGGTATGGCAAACACAGGTATGCCGTCAGTTTGTAATAATATTGTTTCCATTATTTTATTTACTTAGTTTTTCTATTAATAATATTTCTCCACTTACAACCTCTGTTACTTTTATTACATCTCCTTGTTTCAAGTCAGTTTCAGAATCTGTTAATGCACTTAACTCTCTCTTAGACCCTTGAACATCAATGGTGATTTTTCCAATTTTACTTCTGTTGGCCCCAACTGATAAATACACTTCACCAACCTCTCCAATAGCATTAGTAATTTTAAGAGTGCCACTCTCTGCCAGCTTACTAATCCATAAAAAAATGAAAGACAGTAAAAGCATCATTGCCACACCAGCAATTGTAGCAATTGTAATTGATGTACCAGTTGTATAACCATTATCAAGACAAACGATTCCAGTCCAACCAAACAATGTAAAAAACGCCATGACATTTTTAAAGGTGAAAAACTGAATCCCAATTCCCACATCTGCATCAATGTCAGTATCTACATCTGCCTCAGAATCTACGCCAAAAAAGCTCAAGATTAATAATAACACAAAAATAGAGGTTCCCACCATAGCGGTAATCCAAAATGTGAGTTCCAGTGTTGACATTCCTGAAAAAAAATCTGACATAGTAATTCTTTAATTATGTGTTGATAGCCTAAATATAGATTTTTTAATTTAATTATTTGGCATAAAAAAACCGATTTGAGCAGTCAAATCGGTTTTAAATTTGATAATCTTTATTTTTATAACCCAAAGGCCGCTTTTACTTTATCTAAGTAATCTAATTTTTCCCAAGTAAAAGTTTCCACTTCTTTTGTTTCTTTTCTACCTGCATTTTCGAAAGTAATGGTTTTTATTTCTGATGGTCTGCCCATATGACCATAAGCTGCCGTTTCTGAATAAATAGGATTACGAAGTTTTAATCTTGTTTCAATCGCATAAGGTCTCATGTCGAAAACATCTGTTACAATTTTTGCAATTTCACCATCAGTCATATTCATTTTTGATGTACCATAAGTATCAATAAATATTCCCATTGGTTCAACAACACCAATGGCATAAGAAACCTGAACTAAGATCTCATCAGCAACTCCTGCTGCGACTAAATTCTTAGCGATATGTCTAGTTGCATATGCTGCTGAACGGTCTACTTTTGAAGGATCTTTTCCCGAAAAAGCACCGCCTCCGTGAGCGCCTTTGCCACCATATGTATCAACAATAATCTTACGTCCTGTTAACCCTGTGTCACCGTGAGGGCCACCAATCACAAACTTACCTGTTGGATTGATGTGATACGTGATGTCATCTGTAAATAAAGCCTGTAGTTTAGCTGGTAATTTTGCTTTTACTCTGGGAATTAATATGCCAATAATATCAGACTTAATTTTACTCAACATTTCCTCATCATTTTCTGAAAAATCATCATGTTGAGTTGAAACAACAATAGAATCAATCCTTTGTGGGACATTATCATCAGAATATTCAATTGTCACCTGTGCTTTTGCATCAGGACGTAAATATGAAATTTCGGACATTTCTCTTCGCAAACCAGCTAGTTCTTGCAAAATTTTATGCGATAGGTCTAATGCTAGAGGCATATAATTTTCAGTTTCCTTAGTTGCATACCCAAACATCATTCCTTGATCTCCTGCACCTTGGTCCATAGGATTACCTCTATCAACCCCTCGGTTAATGTCATCAGACTGCTCATGAATCGCTGATATTACCGCACATGATTTAGCATCAAATTGATATTCGGATTTGGTATAACCGATTTTTGCAATTGTATCTCGCGCAATTTGCTGTACATCTAAATATGCATTTGACTTTACTTCTCCAGCAAGTGTTACCAAGCCTGTAGTTACTAATGTTTCACAAGCCACCTTCGAACTAGGATCAAATGCCATAAAATGATCAATTAAGGCATCTGATATTTGATCGGCAACTTTGTCTGGATGTCCTTCTGACACAGACTCGGAAGTAAATAGGTAAGGCATAGTTTTCTTTTTTGAAAATTAGGTGACAAATTTAATTAAATTATTTTATGAAACCTTCATCAAGTTATGAATTAAAACAAATTTGGAAGTTAAATCGAATGACAAAGGATTTTAGGTAAATTGAATATTATCAATCAGTCTGACTTTTCCACAAAAAGCGGCAATACAACATGAACTGGATTCGCTAATTGAATTGACTGGTTTGAGGCTAATATTATCCACAATTTCTAGATACTCAAGATCCAATTTCCCCTGATTAAAGAAATTTTGCATTTGAGCACTTACTAAGGCAGCATTTTTTTCCTTTAAAGCCAGTGCTTTTCCAAAATTTAAAGTTTCGTTTATAATTTTTGCATCTTCCTTTTGAGTCTCACTTAATAGCATATTCCTTGAACTCATAGCTAAACCGCTTTCTGTTCTGATAATTGGGCATGCATGAATTTTTAAATCAAGGTCTCTGATCTGCACCATACGTTTGACAACAGCAACTTGTTGGAAATCTTTTAAACCGAAAAAAGCAATATCAGGAGTGATCAGCCTAAACAGCTTTTCAACAATATTACAAACCCCATCAAAATGGTTATCTCTAAATTTACCCTCCATTACAGTGCCTAAGCTATTCAAATTGATGTGATAATTTTGATTTTCATCATCAGGATACATAGTTTCTACTGTAGGTAAAAATAGAATATCACACCCATTTTCTATTAACATAGCAGAATCTACTACCTCAGTTCTGGGGTATTTATCTAAGTCCTTTGCATCATTAAATTGTGTTGGATTAACAAAAATGCTTACAACAACAATATCTGTCTGTAGCTTGGCTTCATGAACTAAAGACATGTGCCCTTGGTGAAGTGCGCCCATAGTTGGTATAAACCCAACCTTAGAGTTGATAGACATTGACCGAATTTTAGAAATTTCGGTAGCGAGGTCTTTTTTGGTTTTGATAATTTTCACTTACAAGCCACTTTAATCTGACAAATCTATATTTTACAATTGAAATATCGCTTTTTTTTCGTAATTTTGTACTCTAGAAATCAGAATAACATTATATGGATAAGAAAAAAGTACTATTTATTTCTCAGGAAATTTCACCTTTTTTACCATCATCTACCATTTCAAGTATAGCAAGAAAATTACCACAGGGAATACAGGAGAGCGGGAAAGAAATCAGAGCATTTATGCCGAGGTTTGGTTGTATTAACGAAAGAAGACATCAATTACATGAAGTCATTCGTTTGTCAGGGATGAATTTAATTATTGATGATATTGATCATCCTTTAATTATTAAAGTGGCTTCAGTTCCACAAGCAAAAATCCAAGTTTATTTTATCGATAACGAAGATTTTTTCAAACGAAAAGCAACTATGCACAATAGTGATGGGGATGAATTTGAGGATAATGACGAACGTGCAATGTTTTTTAGTAGAGGAGTTTTAGAAACTGTTAAGAAATTAGGTTGGAAACCAGACATCATTCATTGTCATGGTTGGATGACCGCATTTGCAGTTCTATATATTAAAGAATTGTATAAAGACGATCCACATTTTTCAGATGTTAAGGTTGTTTATTCAGTTTATGACACAGATTTTAACAAAAATTTAAATTCACATCTTAAAGAAAAGCTTAAATTTGACGGATTCAAAGCGGAAGATTACGTAGGGCTTAAAGAAGGAAACTTCGTTGAATTGAATAAGTTAGGCATGAGGTTAGCTGATGGTATTATTCAAGGAAGCGAAAATATAAACTCGGAATTATCGGATTACATTAATTCATTAGATACTCCAAGTTTAGAATACTTTCCTGAAGAAAACTGCGTTAAACCAATTGATGAATTTTACGATAATTTAGTCGGAGAGTTAGTGGAATAAAATGATAAAAAAAAACAATGATATGAACAAGCGGAGAGTTATTAAACTTTCCGCTAGTTTTTTGATAGGGTTAGTTCTGTTGTCGGCCTGTAAGAAAGAAATTACTACTATAGGAAATGACATCAATCCAAACGGACTGACTATTATTACCCAAGATACCTTTACAGTTGTAACCAGTTCAGCAATTGTGTCTGATTTACCAACTGATGAAACAAGTGTAAGTTTACTTGGAGCAATCAATGATCCAGAATTAGGAACAGTTGATTGCGGAATAGTTACCCAGCTTAGGCTATCTTCAGAGTCACCAAATTTTGGAGATGTTTCTCAAATCACAATTGATTCAGTAGTTTTATCAATGGTATATACTGCTGATGACTTTTATGGTAACTTAACCGAATTAGAATTTGAGGTTCTTGTGATTGGTGACGATCTAGACAGAGATAATTCAGAATATTTTGCGAACACTGCTGTAAACACAGTTAATTCGGATTTAATGCTCTCAACAGCATCAATAATAAAGCCTAACCCATATTTAAACGTTGTTATAGGATCAGATACTTTAGACCCAATGTTAAGATTAAATTTAGACCCTTCATTTGGCACTTACTTGATCAATAACGCGGATCAGATGGGCACCAATGATAATTTTCTTAACTTTTTTAAGGGCCTATATATTCGGGTTTCAAATTTAGCTGATTTAGATTATGAAGAGGGGATGGTATTATATTTTGCAATGGAAAATGCTCTGTCAAACTTAACACTGTATTATACTATTGATGGAGAAAATAAAACTTTTACATTTAATATTAATAGCAACTGCGCAAGGTTTAATAAAATGGATTTTAATAGAATTGGTTACCCTATTGAGGATGGTATCTCTAATGCTGAATCGGCGCAGGAAAAAATGTATTTACAATCGTCTACGATTAGACCTGAATTTCAATTTCCGTATTTAGCATCTTTGCAAGCTGACCAAAGAAGAGTAATTAACAAAGCAGAATTAATTGTGCCTGTTCAGGATTTTGAATCTAGTCCATTTAAACCAGTTTCAGGTCTATTTATTGGTCGAATTAAAACTGCCCTAGAAACAAGTTTGACCTATGACTATCCTACATTTAATACAGTTGCATACGACGACGAAAACAAAGAGTATGTCTTTAATATTACTCGAGATTTACAAAGAATACTTTCAGGTGATATTGAAAATACTGGATATAGACTTTATCCAATCAATTTTTTTGGATCAAGTATTGAAAGGATTATTTTTAGCGGACCAAACGCAAATTCAAAAGCAAGAACTAAATTAAGAATTACCTATACTGAATATTAATTATGTGCGGAATTGTTGGATATCTAGGAAACAAAAGAGCATACCCAGTTTTAATTAAAGGGTTGTCAAGATTAGAATACAGAGGTTATGATAGTGCAGGAGTTGCGCTATTAGATGAAAGTAATAACCTTAACATCTATAAACGAAAAGGTAAAGTTCAAGATCTTGTTGATTTTATCGGAGAAGACAGTAGAGACGGAAGCATTGGAATTGGACATACACGTTGGGCAACACATGGAGAGCCAAATGATGTGAATGCGCATCCACACTTTAGTACTGATGGTAATATTGCACTTGTCCACAATGGGATAATTGAGAATTATGCAGTTATTAAGGCGGAATTAATAAAAAGGGGGCATAAATTTAAAAGTGAAACCGATACTGAAGTTTTAATTCACTTAATTGAAGAGATTCAAAATAATTCTAATACAAGTTTAGAGGAATCTGTCAGACTTGCCCTTAATGAAGTAGTTGGGGCTTATGCCATTGTTGTTATTTCAAAGGAGAATCCAGATAAATTAATTGCGGCTAAAAAGAGTAGTCCGTTGGTTATTGGTTTAGGAGAAAATGAGTATTACATTGCCTCTGATGCTACGCCAATTGTTGAGTATACTAAAAATGTAGTGTATTTAGAAGATGAACAAATAGCTATCATCAATAAGGACCATGGTTTTAGAATTATTAGTATTGCTAATAAAGAAGTGAATCCATATGTACAAGAATTAGAAATGCAATTAGAAGCCCTTGAAAAGGGAGGGTATGAGCATTTTATGCTTAAAGAAATTTATGAGCAGCCGAGAGCTATTCATGATAGTTTTAGAGGTCGTTTAAACGCAAAAGAAGGTTGGGTTTCATTAGGTGGTGTAAAACCTCATATTAAAGAAATTTCAAATGCAGACCGAATTGTTATTATTGCCTGCGGTACATCATGGCATGCTGCTTTAGTAGCAGAATATTATTTTGAAGATTTAGCACGAATTCCTGTAGAAGTAGAATATGCTAGTGAATTCAGATACCGTAACCCAATTATTAAAAAAGGTGATGTGGTAATTGCAATTTCGCAATCCGGTGAAACTGCTGATACACTCGCTGCTCTAAAAATGGCTAAAGAAAAAGGAGCCTTTTTATTCGGTGTTGTAAACGTTGTGGGATCTTCTATCTCAAGAATTACTGATACGGGATCTTATACCCATGCGGGACCAGAAATTGGTGTTGCATCAACAAAAGCATTTACAACACAAGTTACCTTATTGGCTATGATGGCCATGATGATTGGTAAAGAACGAAATACAATTGCGCCGAAACGTTTCCAAAAATTACTAGACGAAATGGAAGCGCTGCCAGATAAAATTGAGACTTTATTAGAGAGTAACGACTATATTGAAACTATTGCAGCGCAATATAAAGATGCCACAAATGCACTCTATTTAGGAAGAGGTACAGCTTTTCCAATTGCATTAGAAGGTGCTTTAAAATTAAAGGAAATCTCGTATATCCATGCAGAAGGTTATCCTGCAGCAGAAATGAAGCATGGGCCAATTGCTTTGATTGACGAAAACATGCCCGTTTTTGTGATTGCAACTGAAGGGGAAAACTATGAAAAAGTAGTGAGTAATATTCAAGAGGTAAAAGCAAGAAAAGGTAAAATCATTGCTATTGTAACTAAAGGTGATAAAGACGTAAAATCTATAGCTGATCATACCATTGCTATTCCATCTACGGATGAGGTGTTAGTTCCAATTTTAGCAACTATACCTTTCCAGCTAATTTCTTATCATATTGCTGTTATGAGAGGATGTAATGTTGATCAACCTAGAAATTTGGCTAAATCAGTTACGGTAGAGTAAAACATTACTTGGAATTATTTTTCTTGAAAACCTTACCTTAATAGTATACTTACTTCAATACTTATTGGGATTATTTATGACAAGTAAGAATCGTTGTAAGTAGATTGGAGTGGGACTCATATTTAATTTGCATATTTTCTTTTTACCTTAGCACCACTAATTTCGAATCCAGAAATATGAAGAATATATTGATCAAAAACATTAAAGGTTTAGTTGGTGTTTTAGAAGCAAATAAAAGCCCGTTAAAAGGAAAAGAGTTAAATCAATTACAAATAATTGATAATGCCTTCTTAGCAATAGAAGAAGGAAAGATTGCTTATTATGGGTCAATGGATGAAATGAGTGGTATCGCTGATTGGAGAAATTTAGAAATCATAGATGCTGAAGGGAAATTTGTTTTACCAGCATTTTGCGATTCACATTCACATGTTGTTTTTGCTGCCTATAGGGAGGGTGAGTTTGTTGATCGAATCAATGGCTTGACATACGAAGAAATCGGTAAAAAAGGAGGGGGAATTTTAAACTCTGCAAATAAGTTAGCCAATATGAGTGAAGATGATTTGGTTGAAGATGCATTAGAGCGTCTAGCTTTAATTAAATCTTTAGGAACTGGAGCAATTGAAATTAAAAGTGGCTATGGTTTAAGTGTTGAGGCAGAATTGAAAATGTTAAGGGTCATCAAAAGATTAAAAACCGAATCGGATTTAACCATAAAAGCAACTTTTTTAGGTGCACATGCCTTTCCAAAAGTATATAAAGATAACCATGAGGCTTACATTGATTTAATCATTAATGAAATGCTGCCAATTATTGAAAAAGAAGGATTGGCAGATTATATTGATGCCTTTTGCGAGCGTAATTACTTTAATACAGACCAATTGGACAGGATTTTAGAGGCCGGTGTAAGCCATGGTTTGAAGCCAAAAATTCATGTCAATCAATTTTCTATTTTAGGTGGAGTAGCTGTTGGGGTTAAGCATGGTGCTATATCTGTAGATCACCTAGAAGAGTTAGGTGATGAAGACATTGAAGTATTAAAAGGGAGTCAAACTATTGCAACCGCACTACCAAGTTGTTCATTCTTTTTAAATATTCCGTATTCTCCTGTGAGAAGAATGTTAGATGAAAATATAGCGATTGCTTTAGCAACTGACTACAATCCGGGCTCAACACCTAGCGGAAATATGCAATTTGTGAATTCCCTGGCGTGTATAAAAATGAAGCTAACCCCAGAACAAGCGCTTAATGCTACTACTATTAATGGAGCCTACGCTATGGAATTGAATGATGAGTTAGGTTCTATAACAATTGGTAAAAAAGCAAATATTATTATCACTAAAAAAATGACAAGTTTGGCCTATATGGCCTATTCTTTTGGTGAGAATTGTGTTGAAAGAGTTATTTTGAGTTAACTATTGAAACGGCTAAAATTTGTCTAATTGTTCTCAATTTCAAATCCTACTAAAATACTTAAACACCTCATCCTTAAATGTACTACTAACAGGTATAAATTTTTTGCCAATTAATAATGTACTTTTGTCAAAACCATCAACGTTTGAAAGGTTTACAATATAAGAGCGGTGGACCCTTTTTAGAAATGGAGATAAAACTTTATTTTGAAAATGATTTAGATTAAATGAAATGGTATAATTATTATTCTTTGTATATACCTTGCAATAGCTACCATCAGCTTCAATATATAGGACACTCTCTAGAGGTATTTTTTTATGGAAGCCTTTTTCTTTTACAAAAATGGAATTCAATTTAACCTCTTCATTTTCTAAAACTTTTTCGTTATGCTTTTTTAAAGCTAATTCTATAGCAATAACTAAATCTTTACGGCTATAAGGTTTAGAAATGAAGGCATGTGGACCAGTATTGATTGCTCTTGAAACAAATTGAGAACTGGTATTTGAAGTAACATATATTATTGGAATTATATACTTTTCATTTATTAGTTCTGCAACTTCAATCCCATCTTTATCGCCTTTTATATTAATATCCATTAATATAATATGAGGCATATTATTTTCAATTGACGATAAGACTTCATTTCCTGAAATAGCAATACCTGTAACCTCAAACCCATCCGATTCTAAATCACTGGCGACATCTTCGGCTACTATTACTTCATCTTCAACAATAAGAATTTTTATTTTCATCTATGCCAATTTATAATCTTTAATTAGAATCGAATAAATTAAACCATTCTGTTCATCAAGAGTTAGTTGTCCATTAATTTGTCTTACCAAAGATTTCACTAGCTTAGTACCAAATGAGTTTGAATTATTAATAGCTTCAATTGTGCCATTACCATTGTCTTTAATCGTTAAAAGTAAGCCATCTTTTTGATTGTCTAATCTAACTGTAATTTCTGGGTCATCAATATTCGCATATGCATACTTAAATGCATTAATCACTAGCTCATTAATTATTAGGCCAATAGGAACGGCAGAATCAACATCTAACCTAACGGTCTTAAAGTCAGTATTAATTTTTATGTTGGAAAGATTCATTCCAAATGAATCCATTAAACCTTCTAGTAGTTTTAGAATGTAATCTTTCATCTCTATTCCAGAAAAATTATCATTTTGATAGAGCATTTTATGAATTATTCCCATAGACTTAACCCTCTCTTTCCCTTCAATTATTGCTTTTTTGGCAGATTCATCAGTCATGCTTTTCTCTTGTAAACTTAGTAAACTTGAGATGACTTGAAGGTTATTTTTAACTCGGTGATGAATTTCACCTAACAGCAATTTATTTTCATCATTTTTTTCTTCAATAATTTTTTTTTGTTTTCTTGTTATACGAAGTTTCGATACGAGCACTAATGCAAAAATGACAACCAAGCCTAGCCCAATAATGCTAACCCATTTAATCAGACTTTGTTTGTTTTTTTCGGCTTCTACCAAAGCCAATTCTTTTTCATGTTTTATTTTTTTCAAGGCAACTTCTTTGTCAAAATCATATTGAATTAATTGTGACATAATTTTTTTTTGCGTTTTCACATCAGCCAAACTATCTCTGGTAGCAATATATAGTTTATACATAGCCAATGCATCCGTATTTTTATCATCAGCTTCATATATTTTGAAGAGTAATTCCGAAGCATCTCTAATATCTTCTTTTGCATTAATTTCCTGCGCCAAAGCCAACCCTCTTTTAGAATAATCTCTTGCACTGGAATAATCTCCCTTGTCATATGAAATTTGTCCTAGAGCAGTAAGAGAAGAGGATACTGATTCATCTTTAATCCCAAATTGTTCTAGAATGCCTAATGCTTGATTAATGCATTTGAAAGCTTTTTCAGGATTACCATTATCTCTATAATTAAATCCCAAATTATACAAAGCGTTGGCTTCAACGTAGGGACTGCCAATCTTTTTACTAATTTCTAATGATCGTTTGGAATATCTAATTGCTTTTTCATAGTTACTATACTTATTGTAAATGTTACCAATGTTTATCAGAGTAAAAGCAATTGCAGACTGATTATTTATTTCCCGATAAATGTCTAAGGCGCCAAGAAAGTAATTTAATGCTTTTGCGGTGTCACCTTGTTGATTATAAACAAAACCAATATTATATCTAGAGGTTCCCAAGGCCTCTTTATCTCCAATTTTTTCTTTTAACCTTAATGATGCTAAGTAATATTTGAGGGCTATTGGAATTTCATTCTGGTCATGATAAATCGATCCAATATTATTCAATGAATTGGCAATGAGCTCTAGGTTTCCTGTCTTCTTACGAAGCGCCAATCCTTTGTTAAAGTAATAGAGTGTTGAATCAGACATTCCCTTTTTCCGGTATATGCTTCCAATGTTATTATAGCAAGTAGACATTCCCTCAAGGTCGTCTAATTCTATTTTAATTTCCAATGATGACCAATAGTAATTCATAGCATCATTGTAATTCCCCTTATTACTATGTAGATAACCCAACCAAGAATATGTTTCTGATTTTCCAAAAGAAAAATTGGTGTTGGATAAAATAGATTCAGCTTGTTCACAATAGAAAATGGCAGTATCTGGTACAGTTAAATAATGTACTTCCGCCAATCCTAAATATGCCATTGCAATTACAGTGTCTTTGTTGTTTGGATCATTAATAATTCTATTTAGACTATCTATAGGGTTTGGCTGCTGAGAGAAACCTAGCATAACCTTTAAACAAATAAGGGTTAAGAAGACCAATTTTTTCATTTTAAACTAAAATAGAGATATAGCAAATATAATCATATTAAGTAAAGAGAGGTTTAATGAAATTTTTTGTGTAAAACAATAAGTTAGATTAGTGTTAAATACTTTAACCGGAGAATTTCCTGATTATAATAATCTGTTTTACAAAAGAAAACAGGGGCTTTATAAAGCTTTTATTGCCGACGACAAAAAAATAGAATTGCACCTATAGTTTTTTTCTAAATTTGGACTTGATAGAGTTTAATATAGCCCAATATTCTTTTGAATATTAATTCATTAAATAGACAAAAAAATGAAAAATTTAGTAATGACAATGGTTTTATCAACTACATTAATGGTGTATGCGCAAACGGAAGAATGGATTCAAATTGGTAATGCAAATTCAGCAACAAACCATGACTATCAAGTGCTCAAATTTGACCAAAATGGAAACTGTTATTATGCGTACTCGAACAACAACTCACCATCAACAGCTTTAAATGTAATGAAATTTGACGGCGTATCCTGGACAACTATAGGGTCAGATCTAACCTCAGGTGCTTTCGTAAGAGAGAAAGACATTACTTTTAATAATAATGGTGAGCCTTATGTCCTTTTTAGAAATGGGACTAGTGATCTAACAGTAGTAAAATTTAATGGCACTTCATGGGACACAGTTGGTGTAGCAAATTTTGGTGTAGCCGGTATGAATTATAAGCCAAAAATTGAGTTTAATACTGTTACAGAAGAGCTTGTTGTTGCTTACCGTGATTTGAACTCTAATAAATTATCCGTTCAGTATTTTGATGGTTTAAATTGGGCATATTTTAATGGTGGACAAGATATATCAGAAGGTGGAGCTAAATTTGTTGATCTAGTCGTTGATGAGTTCGGTGTGACTTATGCTGGTTTTGCAAATGAGGACGAAGGAGATTACTTGTCAATTTATTATACGTATGTTGGCGCTGGTGGATGGTTTGTCTACAATAATGATACTGTAGTATCTTCAAACCCAATATTATCTCTTGACATGAGTACAGGTGGTGCATATGCGGTTGCAGGTTATATTGCTTCAGATAATATGGTTTATGCACACCGACTATCTGGTGCACCTGAATGGCACCCATTTTCAGGAGGATCAGTTGGTACAGCTGACTTTTATAGAGACATAGCCATTGGAAGAAATGATGCCAAAACATATATTGGTTTTGCTGATACTGATGTATTTTATGAGCCAACTACAAAACGGATTACAGATCAAAACTTCTTATCAGGAGGATTAGATAATGTTGACGAAGCGGGTTTTGATGTTAGTACACCATATAATATTGTATTTGGGAATGATCAAAATGATTCGATATATGTGGCATTTGGATCATTAGACATTAAGGTATTTAAGTTAAGAGCAGTATCACAGGCTGGTGTTAGTGATATATCAAAAAACCAATTAGAAATTTATCCAAATCCATCAAGTGATCAATTTACAATTAAAGGAAAAGGAATTGACAATGGTTCAAAACTCCAAATATTAGCTTTGGATGGAAAAGTAGTATATCACACAATTATCTCGGATAAAAATCAAAAAATTGATATCAGCAACTTAGCTTCTGGAACCTACATTGTAAAAATAAGCTCACCGTTCCATCAATTATCTAAAAAAATTATAGTTAATTAGCATTAAAAAAAGGTGATTATGAAAAAAACAATTAAATTAATAGCAATAAGCGCCGTACTTTTTACTTCATGTGCAAAAGACATTGAAATGTGTGTTGATGGAAATTTTGCACCGGAAAAACCGGGGACCTATACTTATACTTGGTGTGGTGCCAATGCTGATCGCATCCAATGGGTCATCCCTTCTAATATCCTATGGAGCACCAGTGATGGTTTTCCAGAAGGAGAATCAATTACATTAGAATTGACACAAGAAGGCCCATCCTTCTTTACTGTGTCAGCAGAAAATAAAAGAATGGATGCATCTATGCAATACGAAATTAAGGTAGGCACATATGGTGCGAGAGTAGAACTTAATGACTGTTCTAATTCGCCTTTGGTTAATGGTAATGGTGGGGAAAACTTTAGGGCATATTTATATCTTTCGATAACTGATTTACAAAATGATTTAAGGAACAATAATTTTAACAATTGCCTAGATTCTATCACTCTTGAATCATCTAACTATTATAATTTTGATATTCATGATCAACCAAGTTTAACTGGAGAGTTTAAAGGCGATTACGCTAATGGAGACTATCTAGTATATGTTCAAGAATTTGAAAAACCAAGTTCTAGTTTCTATAGTAGGAATAACTTAATAAGCCTATTGGTATACGGTGCTTCGTATGCTACAATTATTATTCAAAATGGAGATTATGATGATAGAGTTGGAATAGTCGTAAACCCTAATTCAGAAAGCAACTCAAATAAGTTTATTAAAAATTTAGTTTCAAAGAGCTATTTATTAACAGATGTTATGATTAATGGTTCAAGCCAAGGTGTATCAACATGCAATGCAGATGATATCATTACTTTTAATATAGATGGTACATGGATTTATGATGTTGGTTCTGATAATTGTATGGGAAATCAAACCACGAGTCAAGGAACATTTTATGGATTTTCAGCTTGCACCAATGATGTAACATCTTCAACACTTAATTTAACCGCGGACTCTGGCTCAATGGCAGGTTTGGGAACTAATTATTATTTAACCTATTATTCAAACACAAAAATACAATTATCGTACTATTTTAATGGGAGTAATATAGTTCAGGAGTTTACTATTCAGTAAGGAGAATCAATGTAAAAGCTTATAAAGAAGGGTATGAAAAGGAAAATTCAATATATAAGAGTAATATTTTTATTTGCTTCAATAGCGTTAGCATCATGTAAAAAAGACAAGAATGTATATGCTGAAGATTTTGCAGTTACTATAGCTGAAAATCCTGAAGACAGTGTAGAGTTAGGTACAATATCAGCCAGTACTGAAAAGAGTTTCATAGAATACACTTTGCTTTCTGAAACACCAGTTGGTGCTTTAATTGTAGATAAATCAACAGGTAAGTTGTACGTTAAAGATAATTCAAAATTTAATTTTGAGATTAATGAAACGATAACTGCTGAGGTAGAGGCGAGTAATGGTAAAAGAGATGATATTGCAAAGGTTACAATCACTCTAACAGATGTTGACGAGGTGGCTGCAAACATTGGTGACTATCGAGATGGTGGAGTCGTAATTTGGGTTGATCCAAATGATAATTCAAAAGGATTAGTTTGTTCAGTAGCAGATCAGGCGAACAGTTCTGCTGAATGGGGCTGTTGGGACATAATTAATACCATTCCTATTACAGGTGCAGATGGAACAGTGATTGGTTCTGGTGCACAAAATACTATAGATATAGAAGCAGAATGCACAACTCCGGGTACAGCCGCTGATGTATGCGCTAATTTGACGCACAATGGTTTTTCTGATTGGTTTTTACCTAGCAAGGATGCCTTAGCAGCTATGTATGATAATAAGGACATTATAAACGCAACTGCGGTTGCAAATGGTGGTGAAAACTTTAATGAGAGTGCACTCTACTGGAGTAGCTCAGAATCTTCAGCTTCTGATAAAGCTTTTGACTTTTATTTTGCAACCGGAGTGTCTGAAGAAACGCTTAAGCTAAATTTCTTTTCAGTACGTGCAGTGCGCTCATTTTAAAGTACAAATTCTCATAACAAGGCGATAATTTCTATATTCTCGAACTTTCATGGAAGATCCGAGAATGTAGAATTATTTTTTTAATGACAATATTCATATGTTGATTCAAGAGGTTGTAGTAAACTTTTAGTTTCTCATAAACCATGACCACTAATTTCTGTTGGGCTTCATTATGAATCGATCCGATTTTAGCCAATATGGGTTTGATGAAGTATTGACTTCAGGAATAATTATTTCTTCCTTCGCCATTGTCTTCAAAGTTGCGTCAATTTCAAATTTGTCTTAAGTTTTATCAAAATCGATAATTGCATGAGCGTAATTACATAGTAGTTAATTATTAAAGTCCATTTCAATTCTTTCTTCTATATTTGTTCTGTGTCATCCCCAACAATCTATTTAACCAAATAAGCTTGAGACAGCTTATTATCATTAAAACAAAATAAAATGAATACATCAAAAAAAATGGTTATGGGTACACTATTCCTATTAATGACCTCGATTAGTTTTGGGCAAATTAACCTTGGAAAAATTAAGAGTACCTTAAAAACAACTACATCAGGAAATTCGGGATCAACTGCATCTACTAATTCTGGTAATACGTCCGAAGCCTTTTCAAACAAAGGGAGAGATTGGTATGTTAGTAAGGCAAACGGCTCGGGTCAATTAGGAACAAAAGAACGACCAGCACGAGATTTAGGAAACATCATTCACCATTTAAAACCAAATGATATAATTCATATAGCAGGCGGAACTTATTTAAGTAAAGGAGGCAGAGGTTCAGATGAAATTAATGTACCTGTCAAAATTTATGGTGGCTACAATGAAACATTTACTGTTCGAGACCCTTGGGGTGCAACTAAAACCATTTTAACAGGAACTAATGAATATATGAAATTGACTACGCCAAGGTTGTATATTAGAACTGACCAACAGCGAAATGCTAATGGACAATTGGCAACAGGTTCTCAAATAATTGTAGATGGTATTATTGTGGATAATGGACCTCGTAACCGTTATCACCATGATAAAGGGTTAGCCATCAGACGTCAAGCCAGTCCAAATTCTGGCAAAAATCCAAGTCCAGAATCTGGCGGAATAGTTATAGTAGCAAGCAAATACACCAATGTTGCTGTTCAAAATTGTGTGGTTATGAACACTGCGCCAACTGAGGGAGCGCTATCTGTAAGAATTTTTCAAGCAGGTAAAGGCATTATACAAAACAACCTTTGCATAAATAATACGGGATATGGAATTCATTTACGTTCAGGTTATACAGGTTCAGACCCTAAGTTAGTGCCAAATTTTACGGTCCGCCACAATACATCATTATTCAATTGGAAGCATGATGCCATTGCTTCATATGGTGGAGATGCACTAGCATGTGATCAATTTTTGATTGCAACCTTAGAAAATAATGTGTTCGGTTTTGGACATATGGGAGGGATCTACAATAAAGGCGCTAAGCTGACTTTAAACAATAACTTATTTACAGGGAATTCAAAATACGATTATAAGGAAGTAAATGATATGATGCGAGTAGATTTAATCTTGGATGAATCAATGCGTCTTGATCAAAATAGTATTGGAAATACGGCAACATTAATCAAAATTCCAGTGGCAGAACGTTGGGCAAATATTTATGGTTCTCGAAAAGAAATTTCCAGAGAGGAAGTAGACGCTTCAGTTCACGCTAGTAATTCTGGGGCTAATCAATTGAGGAGTATGCTTGGACTAAATTTACAAGCCGGAGGTACGGCAATGGATGCAGAAGTATTTTTACCACTTTTAGGCCTTGATGAGGGGCTACCTGTGGGGTTTTTGCCTTGGGAAGGAAAAGGTTGTCAAAAACCACAATAAAAAAGATTTTGGAAAAACAAAAAGCCTTTTACAAATAGTTGTAAAAGGCTTTTATTTAAATGAATACATAATTTAAGTTTAATTCTTAACAGAAAAAATTTCTTTTAGCTGTTTTACCATACCACCATTACCTGAAACAGTAATTTCGCCAATTTTATCGGCAATTTTTTCAACATATTCCATTTCTTTTAGCTGGAATAACATTGAATTATCTTCCATTAATTTGGCAGTATTTAACAAACTACGTGTCGCAGCAGTTTCTTCTCTACGTGTAATTGTATTGGCTTGTGCTCTTTTTTGAGCCACTAATACTTGAGCCATGATTTCCTTAACATCTCCTGGTAAGATTACATCTCTGATTTGGGCTTGAGAAACCTCAACACCTAAATTTTCGGCCTGAATTTTAACAGCCTTGAGGATTTCTTCTCCCATATTTGATTTGTTTTCCAAAATTTGGTCAAGTGTGAATTGTCCAATGTATGCACGTAATTTAGTTTGTAGCAATACGTAAAGCATTTTTTCGAAATTTTTATTTTCTAACAAAGCTTTTTTTGTATCAATAACAGCATATTTTGCATCCATATTAATACGTAAATTGGCTTTGTCTTGAGTTAAAATTTCTTGTCCATTAATTTCCATCATTTGTTGACGGAGATCAGACTTCTTTAACTCAACTTTTTTATTGCTTCTCCAAAAAAAGTAAGTGCCACTGTTTAATGTTTTGATGTATTGTTCATCTTCAAACAGTAGGGCTTCTTCGTATGATAATACTTCGAAGCGTGCCATATGATTATTCAATACAATATTTGATTTGAATAACTCAGATAGCGATTTAGGAACTTCTGAAATACGAGTATCAGCAAGTTCAAAGGTTTCTTTTAGTGGATTTTTCCAGAAAGCATATATACCTTTTTGGTAAACTTCCTGAAACAGACCATTTCTGAATTTAAACAACAATTCATTTTCCTTAACCTCATAGACATTAAGTGTTGATCTTAGTTGTTCGTTTTCCAATAAAATGGTATTTCTAATCGTTAATTCAAATGGATTAAATACAGAGAATAATTCTATATTTTCACTCCACTTTAACCAGTAGCGTGCACCTTCAGAAAGCACATTAACTAGTTTTCTGTCTTTGAATACCAAACCTATTTCATAGGTTTTTATTCTAATTAATTGTTTCATGATTTTTCTTGTTTTATTTAAATTATACTTCATTTACTTATTAATTATGGACTGTAAATGTCTAGCCATCATCTGATCGACGGAATATTCATTTTGATTATATTAATGCCTCTCATTTTTGAAAAAGATGGTTTTTATTTTAGAGAGTACTCTACTAAAAATCATGTTTTACGTCCAATCAAGAATCGCAATAATCTGCATTTATATTGCAAGATCGATAGATGACTGTTTTCAAGTTTGTAAAAAAACCCTACTTACAAGACCAAGACATTTACTATCCATTTTGATAAATTATAGTACTAGACCATAATTTTGTCGGGACTTAATTAGTCCAGAGAGGATTCGAACCTCCTTCTATTCCCCACTAGGGGAGATAGTCTTCCCATTTGTCGTACATTAAGAGTGTACCGCTATACCAATTTAGCTATCCCAAGAAGTGTGGGAGTAGGACTCGAACCTACATATTGAACTGTTGCTCTAACCGACTGAGCTATATCTGCGAATAGATAACGGGATTCGAACCCGTGACATACAGTGGTAGAGATTTATGGAAATCCCCAAACCTTTAAATCAAGTTGAATACAAGATGTGTATACAAAATACTGCACATACCTGCACAATAGTGTTATTCAGAAACACTTAACAAGACTCAATTTAATATTTTAACTCAATTAACTTTGAGTATTTATTGTGGAACAGATAGGAATTGAACCTATATTTTCGGATTTTCAGTCCGACGCATTGACCTACTTTGCTACTGCTCCATGTTGGGTGTTTTCGGGACTCACTTCGACAAGCTCAGTATAAACTTCTCGCCCGAAAAACGATCTAAAAATTTTTGGGTGTTTTCGGGACTCGAACCCTGAACTTCTCTTTCACAGAGAGATATTTTACCTGTTAAACTAAAAACACCATTTGTTAACCTGGTAGGGGTCGAACCTACACCCTAAGCCTCAAAAACTTATGTGCTGCCATTACACTACAGGTCATTTGTAAGCTTAGCAAGAGTCGAACTTGCATCTCATGGTTCGTAGCCACGCGTGTTATCCATTACACTATAAACCTGGTTGTACTGAGAGAGGGATTCGAACCCTCAAAACCTTGTTTCTAAGACAAGTGCGTATGCCTATTCCGCCATCTCAGCAATTAGTCGAGGTTATTGGGTTCCAATAGCAATCGGAACGAACCTAGGACAACTACCTTATGAAAGGAGTACTCTGCCTCCCAATAATTATCAGAAGAGTTATCCCTCAATTTTGCACGTTTGCAAGGACTCGAACCTTGACGAAAAGTTTTGGAGACTCTCATGCTACCAATTACATCACAAACGCGTATTCAAATAAAAGTGGTTCATCAGGATTCAAAAGATTAAAGGAGCTCCAAAATATCCAATTGACAATTGGATTGTCTTCGTCACCCAATGAACCACTAGGTTAATAAAAACATACAACCAAGCTCTTGCATAACCACGACCCCGGATAAAGATCGCCTGTGGTCCTCACCCACTCTTTGGTAACTAACCGGCATCCGTCCAGATAGCTGTTTTTATTATGATTTGTATTTAGTCTGAGAAGCAGGATTCGAACCTGCAACCTCCCGCTTCCAGGGCGGGTAAACTACCAATCGTTATATTCCCAGATATGCAGTACTGACGGGATTCGAACCCGCAACCTTCCGAGAGACAGTCGGACGCGATAACCATTACGCTACAGTACTAATTGTGGAAGTGGTAGGACTGATTTCATCTTTCCTAGCACAACTCAGCTTGAACCAAATTCAATTAAACTTGATTTGGTTACTTCGTGGAAGTGGTAAGATTCGAGCCTACACGTTTTTAAAGGCTTGATTTACAGTCAAGGAAGCCAATCTCCAGATAGCTATCGGGATGCTCAACACTTCCGAAACCGTGTAAAAAATATGGGACAAAGAAGAGAACTCTTAAAATCCAGATTTGCAGTCTGGTGCGTTAGCCATTCAGCCACTTTGTCTTTTTTCGTGGAGCAGGATGGCAAATTCCATCCCACTTTGGTCCAATTGTCTGAGAAGTAGGATTCGAACCTACGACCTCCCGCGTCCAAGGCGGGTAAACAAACCACCGTTATCTTCCCAGTTAATTTTGCGGAGGGCAATTGTCATAGAAATCGGGATGAACCTTTATAACCTTTCGGTATTCTCGTTTAGAAGACAAGTGTAACAAACCAGTATTTACCTGCCCTCCTTTTTACTTAATTATAAATTGAATGTTATAATTAAGCATGGTTTCCAAGATGTCAAAGAACTTTTAAGCATAAAAAAAGACGCCTCGTTTGGCGCCTTTAATTATATAGTTGTAGTACGAGTACTACTCTGTTAATAATTTACGGTCACCCTTTTTTTGTTTCGGATCACAAAACCAAATCGCCAGTCGTAATAATGATATACTTTCTGCTAAACTTGGTTCAATATGATAATTCTGTTGATAAAACATTTTAATATTTTTTCTGTTTTTAAATCTGGGACAAACCTAAGAACTGTTTTTGAATTGACCAAATAAAAATCAATTTATTTTTCTGAAAATCAAATAGTTATGTACAATTTTTAGACATTAATTTCCCTTCCCGCTTTATTGCAGGTCCTCTCAAATTTCTAATCGACTGTCTCTCAATTTTTTTGTATTCAAGTGTAATTTTTTATGTCCTTATATTTTTTATTTTTTCTCAAAAAAAAAGCATTCTGAACTTCAGAATGCTTTTTTAATTAATTATTAATAAATATTTTACTTCAATATTTTTTCAAAATTAACATATAGCATCCCTTTATTAGTATCATAAGTACTATTAAGTCGACTTTCTTGCGATCCCAGAAAGGGAAAAAGGCCATATGTTCTATTGTATTTTTCATTTATTGGCGTAAAACTAATTATTTTTCTTTGAACAAAAGAATAATGCTTCTGCGCAATCATTTTACGCACTTTAGTTTTTTTCTCTTTTTATTTTGCTTAGGCATTTTTTGCTTGATCCGTTTTTTAAATTCATCTAAGTAGCTCATAAAATCATTGTTATAAGTATTTTTTTCAGCTACTTTAATAATTTTCATTGCTTTTTTGTAATTTCTTAAACACTCAAAAATTAAGACTTTTCGAGCTAGGAGTATCCCCTTGTCTGATGATTTTACGGTCATGGCAAATTCAATAAATTTCAGTGCTTTTTTATAATCTTCATTATGAATTAAAACTAATGTATAATGAGAATAGACTGACGTTAAATTTATATTTTCCGCTAAGGCGGATTCAAAGTATTGAATCGACGTCTCATAATCTTCATAAACATCAGCATAAATTCTTCCAAATAAGCCGAGTGCTACCGGATTATTTGGTTCATATGACAAGGCATAATTTAAAGATTCAACAGCTTCCTCTAAATCATAAGGATAAGCTTCTACCGCTTTGATTAAATAATTATTTAAATATTCCATTTTCTATTTTTTTTTAAGCTGGAGGTATGTTCTCGATACAACTCATAAAAAGTGCAAGTCACTTTTTATGAGTTACTCGAACAGACAATGTTTATGGGTGTCTGTTCAAGTGAATTAAAATTTTACCTCAGGAAAATTTTAATTCGTATCGAGAACTACACCTCTCTTTTCCAATTTTGTTTCTCTTTACTGCGTTGATTCTTATATTTCTTTGGTGCAGATTTCAACTTAAAATCTTTCGCTTTAAACTTTTTGACAGGATTGCCACGCTCTAGATTCAAATGATTGTTCCATTGGTTTTCATTTGAATGACGAATTTGTTCTAACTGATAGGCGTTCCAAAGCTGAACCATTCTTGCTTGAGCCAATTTTTTGTTTTGTAGCTGAGATCTTGTGTCCATCACTTTAACAGATAATCCCGAAGGCTTATGAATGGCCCGAACAGCTGAACTCACTTTATTGACATTTTGTCCTCCAGGACCACCACTTCTAAAGGATTCATAAATGACATCTTTAAAATCAAGTGTTTTAATTTTGGCATTTGAAATTTCAAAAACACCAATGAACCAGTTTTTTCGCTTGTGGTGAATTCTGAATGGACTTTGACTAACCCATTGTATTGTTCCAACCCAATCATCTATAATATCGTTTTTATTTTTCGTGTCAATCCATAGTGATGCAGAATGTAGATTACCATTGATATCACTTGGCTCTCTAGTGATTACCTCATGATAACAATTATTCAATTTACAATCCTTAATTATCTTTTTTAACACCTGGGCAACAGCAAAACAACATTCTTCTGGTCCTCTTCCTGATGATATTTGTATAAATTTTTTCATTTTGTTTCTTTTTTATGTCATTCTCGATATGTTCCACTATTGTGGAACTACTCGAACTGACAATTTGCTTGTCAGTTCGAGTGATCACGCTACAGCGTGATTGTATCGAGAACTATTTATCCATTCTTACTATTTTAGGTGTAAAACTTCCAATAATTTCAACTAAATCAGATTGGTTTCCCATAACTTTTTCAATGTTTTTATAAGCCATAGGTGCTTCATCAATCCCCCCACCAATCAAAGTGACATTATTTGCTTTTAGCATTCTATTCATTTCAGTTTGTGTGAAATTTTGTTTACACTTATTTCTTGAATGCAATCGTCCAGCACCATGTGATGCTGAGTTTAAGCTAAAACTATTTCCCATTCCGCGCACAATATAACCGGGAGCTGTCATAGATCCTGGAATAATTCCCAATTGACCTTTTGCCGCTGGTGTTGCCCCTTTTCTATGTACGATACATTCTTCACCATTCACCATTTCTTTCCATGCAAAATTGTGGTGATTTTCAATGTTGACCACCGCTCTTGTACCAAGTTTTTTAGTGATTCTAGCGTGAATGTCATCATGACAAGCTTTGGCATAATCTCCTGCTAAATTCATAGCAAGCCAATATTCCATACCATCATGTGTATTCGTATCTAACCATGCCAAATGCTGTACCTGTTTAGGCAGAGGGCATTGCTTTGTAGCCAAATAAGAGTAGTGTTTGGCAATGTTTGCACCAAATCCTCTTGAGCCACTGTGTGACAATAGACCCAAATAAGTACCCACTTCAAGGTTAAATTCATTATTGACATCAGTAATATTAACTTCGCCAAATTCAACAAAATGATTACCACCTCCAGATGTCCCCAATTGTTTGTATGCTTTGTCCTTCAGTTTTTTAACCAAAGGAATAGTATCAAACTCTTGGCGGTAAAATACCTCATGATCATGTTTCACTTTGTGTGAGCCTTGAATCCCAAATTTGGTATGTTCATTCAAAATATTAACCAATTGATCCTTCTTACCTTTTAGGTAGTTAGATTTGATTGGATAAATACTGAGTGACATTCTGCATCCGATATCAACACCAACAGCATAGGGTATCACAGCATTTTTAGTTGCCAGAACTCCACCTATCGGTAGGCCATAACCCGCATGAGCGTCTGGCATTAAAGCACCAGCTTTTGACACAGGTAGTTTTAAGGCACCGAACAATTGGAATTTTGCTTCATCTTCTATTTCGTTTTCACCAAATATGGTAAAAGGTGCACGTGTTTTATTTAATTCTTGTTTGGTTACCTCGACCGGATCAATCAAACTTTCGGCAATTTTGCCCCAAACACCATCTCCCAAATAATATTCTGGATTGACAAGTACTTCTTTCGCTTCCTTAAGAATTCTTTGTTTAGATTTCTTTTTAGAGAAACGGCTCATTAATCCTAAAGTAATATTGATACTATTATCCTGTGGGAAACCTAATTTAATTAGGTCTTTCCCGCTTAATTTCTTTCCCATTTTAAATTCATTTTGACCTTGGAGGTCATTTTCTATCTAGCCAAATAGATTGCAGTTTGAGAAATATTTCAACTGTTGATTATTAGTTTTGAGTAAACTAGTCATCAGCTAAATGGCATTTATCTGTTTCTGTGGAATTGTTACGAACGAATGTTCATTGCAAAAAAAAGTCCGAAACAATTATGCTTTGGACTTTCATATAATGGATTTTTAAAATCTATAGAAAAGTATTTTCCCAAAGCAATCGGTTCACTTGATCACAAGTGCCCGGATTTTTATGTGTGTTAATGCTAAACATTTTACTTTGGTTTTTACTGATTAATAATTCTTATTCGGCGACAAACATAAAGCAGATTTTCTTCTAAAACAAATTAATTTTTAAAAAATAATTCTGGGCATACACCTTATTACGAAGTAATAACTTTTTTTGTTTTTCCCAAATTTTTTTTCAAATTCCAAAAAACATTTTGGAATTTTTGGTTGTTTCTTTCATCACTTCTTCAGTGGTTAAATTTTTAAATTCGGCAACTGTTTCTGCAACATAAGGTAAAAATGCAGGCTCGTTTCTTCGTTTATGCCTTACATTTAGCATTTCGGAGGGCACATTTTTTGGTAACATAAAAGGCGCATCTGTTTCAATCATCAACCTATCAATTGGTACGTAATTAACTACGTCCTTAAGATGACTAAACCGTCTTGCATCACTAACAGCACCTGTAAATCCAATATAAAACCCGTGATCTAAATAAGTTTTTACAGCTTTCATATCACTTGTAAAACAATGCACAACACCAAGCGGCAGTTCATTACTATATTCGGATATAATACCATTGAATTTTTCAAAAGCAGCACGCTCGTGTAAAAACAATGGCTTTTGTGTTTCTATAGCTAGTTCAAGGTGTGCCCTAAAGCATGTCTCCTGAATAGGCCTTGGAGAAAAATCTCTGTCAAAGTCTAAACCACATTCGCCAACGGAAACTGTTTTTGAGTCGCTTAACATCTGTTTTAATTTGCTTTTTGTATCACCATTATATTCTTTGGCATTATGTGGATGAATACCTGCAGTAGCAAATACTACGCCCTCATTTTGTTTTGCAATTTTTAAAGACTCAATACTGTTTTTTAAACTAGTACCAGTCATTATCATAGTTGAAACATTCGCTTCAACCGCACGCTTTATAGTGCTATTTATTTCATTTCGGAATTGTTTATTCGTTAGACCAATTCCAATGTCTATATAATTTTTATTCATTTTTTTAAATTTATTATTGTTTAGGTATTCGATTACCTTAACATCATAAATGTTGTTGGTTTGAGTAATCTCGTTTTTTGTCAAGATTGTATCAAGAACAAAGCATTTTGTCTATTTCGATATAAATTTTCGAGAAAATTCACTCAATATGACAAAACACTTGTTCAACAACAGTTTATTTATTCTTCTTCTTCCATGGTGCATTTTTTTTCCAATCACCTGCCATAATGCAGCCATATGGGATGACTTCATCAACAACTGTCCCCAGGCCAAACTCATCCATTTGTGCTCTAACATTTGCAGCATTTTTGTATGCAGAAGGCAATTCCGTAATGTCAATTTCATTAGAATAAAACCTCACATCTAAGCCCTTTGTTTCTTCTTCAAATATGGTCTCAATCTTTGCATCACCTTTCGTTCTTCTATGCGCTGACCTACTGATATTTCTACCTGCGCCATGCGGCGCAAATCCTAAGTTGTTTTCTGTAGTCTCACCTTTTACAATTAACACTGGTTCTGACATATTTAATGGAATTAGCTTGAATGTATTTTTCTCTGGCATAAAAGATTCGTCAATTGGTGTAGCACCTTTTGCATGGTAAAACAATTCACCTTTTTTGAACACAAAATTGTGTTCATTCCAATATCTGTCTTGAACTTCTATTTTTAGCTTTTCAGCAGTTGCATTGTGAATACATGTATGATTTGCTTTGGTCCAATTTCTTATTGTTTGCAAGGCATTCCAATATTCTTTTCCTTCTTCTGAATCAAAAGGAATCCAAGCATTTTTTTTCAGGGTTTTCGGAGATAAATCTTGCCTGAACTTATCAGCAATATACATTCCTTTCTTGAATAAAATAGCACCAACACCCCTTGAACCATGGTGAGTGACCATCATGGTATTTCCAGATAATTTTGATTTTCCTACAAATAAAAAGTGGTTGCCGTCTCCTTGTGTCCCTAAATGTGCCCTTGCGACCTGAATGGTTTTTTTATCATTCAAGAATAAGTTGTTTTCAAAAGCCTCCAATAATTCTGCAGGGAATCTAAATTGTTCGTTTCTATCTCTTCCTCCAAATCCAAAGTGTGTAATCGAATGCGCCGCATCTAATACTAATTTAGGGTCTGTCTGACCAAAATCAGTTAACATAACTGAACAACAAATGTCAGCCGAATGAAAACCAGGGTGAATCGCGTTCTTTGCTACAACAATTCCTCCAACTGGAATTGTTCCTATTGAACCTGTAGGACAGGCATCTGGCATTATAGCACCATTTACTATTGTTGGTGTTTTCATCAATTCATTCATTGTATCAATAACACTTTCAACATTTTCTTCCTCATCATCAAATTCAGCCCTAATATTAATCTTAAAGTCAACTGGATTTTCAAACGGAAAAATTTCAGCAGGTAGTTTAAATTGCTCCAGATAATCCAATAAATCTTCTCCAGATAATTTATTGACATTAATATAAGCCAAGGCTTTTTTAAACCATTTGTTTGGTTTAAACCCCAATTCAATAAGTTCTTTTCCTGTAATTGTTCTAAAAGTTTCCATTTGTTTTATTTTGATGATTCAAAGGTGAAACTGATGTACGCAACATTTTTGCGCAGCAAATAAAAATTGTTATTTTTAGACATGATTAATCTTGAAAAACGATTTAATAACCTCTGTATGCATTATACAGCAGATATTAAATTTATTGAAAAACAGTTTATTACTTTAAAAAGTAATTACAGTGAATCGGTAAGGAGCTACCACAATTTAACACATTTAGAAGCTCTATTTTCTTTTTTCGATACTTATGAAAATGATTTAGCTCATCCTAACGAAGTGGCCTTTGCTATATTTTATCACGACATTATATACAAAATAGGAGCGAGAGATAATGAAGAAAAAAGTGTTGAAGCGGCTGTTGTGGAATTAACAAAACTGAAAATAGATTCATCTGCAATTGGAAGAATATCCAATCTGATAATGGCAACAAAACACCATAATGCTATAACCGAAGATGAAAAGTGGATGGTAGATCTTGATTTAAGTATTTTAGGCCAGGCAAAGGATAGATATGAATCATATGCTCAAAATATAAGACAAGAATACCGAAAAATCCCTTCAATACTATATAAACGAGGACGTAAGAAAGTACTCCAACATTTTTTGAATAAAGATTTTATTTTTCAAACAGATGTTTTTAGAAACAAGTTTGAAAGTACTGCAAGAATAAATTTAGAATCTGAGCTTAATTCACTATAAATGGCACAAAACAAAAACGCTTTAATCAGATATAAAACAATAGATAAATGTCTTCAAAATCATTATAGAACATGGACACTTGAAGATTTAATTGAAGCCTGTTCAGATGCTTTGCACGAGTATGAAGGCAGAGATATCAACGTTGGTAAACGAACAATTCAATTGGATATTCAAATGATGAGAAGTGATAAATTAGGGTATAACTCACCAATTGAAGTTTATGACAAGAAATATTACCGTTATGAAGATGAAGACTATTCAATTACTGATATTCCATTAACCGAAAATGACATGAATGTTCTATCGGAGACTGTAGAAATGCTAAAACAGTTTAAAGATTTTTCGTTATTTTCTGAATTAGGAGGAATAATTCAAAAACTTGAAGATAAAATCCATACAGAGAAGACCAACAGCGGTTCAATTATTCACTTAGATAAAAATGAACATCTTAAAGGGCTTGAACATTTAGATATTTTATATCAGGCAATTCTAAAAAAAATAGTATTAGAGGTTAACTATCAATCTTTTAAAGCAAGAAAGCCATCCCTTTTAGTGTTTCACCCCATGTTACTGAAGGAGTTTAACAATAGATGGTTTTTAGTCGGTAAGCAATCTGAAAAGAAAGATCAGAGAGTGATGAATTTAGCTTTAGACAGAATTATCTCAATTGATTTTAATACCGATATAGAATATATTTCTGAAGTAATTGATGGTGATGAGTATTACAAACATACAGTAGGAGTTACTGTTTTATCACCAGATCAGGTCAAAAGAGTTGTACTTGAAGTTGACAAATCGAATGCCCCTTATGTTTTAACAAAACCACTGCACAATAGTCAAAAACTGATCGAGACTAAAGCAAATGGGTCAATTCTTGTAGAAATCAAGGTGCATACTAATTTTGAACTTGAACGCTTAATTCTTGGCTTTGGTGAAAGCATGCAGGTGATAGAACCTGAAGCTCTAAGAAAGCGGATTATTAGAAAAATCAACGCAGCACAAGACTTATATCAATCATAAACTTTTTTAGTCTTCAGGGACATGAATTTCAAAAACTTTAGCATGAAAAACGGGGTAGGCAATAAAGACTCTTGATAGGTTAAGAAATACAAAGAAGGACACTGAGCCTTCAGGCAAATCTATGTCATAAAGACCCATAAATATGATAATGGCGAACATGATCAATTCAAAGCCGATAAAAAAGTACAATCCATTTTTATGATATATGTACAACATAATTATTGTAAAACCTATGATGACATCAGCCAATAACCAAGCATCCGCTGTTGATGATTTATATATACCAAATAATAAGCTTAAAGCGCTGGTGATAGTAATTAGAATAAGAATACCTTGGTCTGGAACAGAGACTAACCCAACAACTTTTTGGCGGGATATTTTTTTTGGCATCTCAAAAGCAATGAAATTATGTATCCAAAAAATAATCCCAATGAGTGGCACCTGTCCGAAAAAGAAATTCGAAGCAATTGGGCGGTGATGGCCTAAATAATACTCTAAAAGTATTTTCCGATATAACCAGGATACAAATAAAAGCACTACTATTCCAGATAATAATCTTACAACAAAGTAAAGTTGACCTTCAAAACCAGTACTTTCAAAGTGAGTATAATAATCAATATAATTATACATTGACATGAAAACACCTATCGACAAAATAAAAATACTAACATAAAAGGTAAAAAGGAAAAGGGCCATTTGACCCGAACTGATTTTATTTTGTAAATGAATAACATTTAATTTCCATTGTTTTCCTTGTTTTAAAAATCGATATAAAAAAGAAAGCAATAAGAACTTGAGTATAATTATGAACGGTGTATAGAGAAATTGCATAATACTTCTATAATGGGTACTATCTTCCAATTCTACCCCATACATAAATACATGCCTAATGTCTCTTGATAAACCTCTTAAATTTACTGCCCTTAACATTCCACTTAGTACGTCCTGATTCATAAATGAAACAAAATGATGAATGGCTAGCAGACCAAAATGAATAATAAGTCCAATTCCAATAAATTGGAGTCGTAGTTTTTGACTAACAAAGCTATAGAAACTGAAATAAATCATGCCAGACAGAAAGGGCAAGGCATGAATAAAATAACTAATTTCAGGTTCAGTGTGGTGAAGTATTGCCTCTAATACAATTTGAATGCCACAGGCAATTACAGCATTTTTAAGAACATTTAGTTCCCATCCGATAAATACCCAAAAGGTGATAGGCAACAGTAAATGGCCTAGATAGAATGTTAAATTTGACGTTTCTGTCCAGTCTGTATCGCCTATGATATGATCTATAAAATCTCTCCTATCTAAATGAATATTGATAAAGGAAATAAGAATTATTGCCAACAATAACCAACCTAATTTATGCCAATAGGTTTGTGATGGCTCTGTTGTTTTAAAAATCTTAAGTCCTACTTTCTTATCATTTTTTTCAATTTCAACTTTTGCTTTAACATCTTCTTCAAATGTATCACAAGACCTTTCAAAATTGGCAAATTCATTTGTTAAGCCACATAATAGACCCCTTTGAAAGTCCATTTTTCTGTGTCGGCAAGTCTGACAAATTTTTAAGCGATCATTTCGATTCATAGGTTAAGATTTTGATATTCAAGCAAACAATATAACCAATCTAAGCTAATATTTTTCCATTAAATTTAAGGATTGGTCAAAGCCTATTCATTGTTTACAGGTTTAACCCCTTCTGACTTAGATTTGTTAGAGAAGTACCTCTCACGAAGATTCATGATTGGACGTTCAAAAAAGCGATAAGATAAGTACGCTGTAATGACTGTGGCCGTAAATGTCACAATGACAAAAAAGAGATAAGGTCTTGTTGAGCCAATTTCGATATCATAATCAATATAAAATTTGTAGACAATATGTACCCAGGCAATATGATAGACATACAAACCATAACTGATTTTACCAAGCTTAGTAAATACACTTTTTTCAGAAAAACGAATCTTACTATCTGAGGGAATAAAAATGACCAATAATCCTGTAAAAAGGATAGCGGTGAACGTTGGCCAAAACATATCTAAAAACCAGGATGGATTCTTAAAAATATCACTTAAAAAGTAAAGAACAGCACCAACAAGAAAGATGTACCCCCATTTGAACCAGGCAGAAATCTTTTTGACCTGGCTAGCTACTTTTTCATAATTGACAGCCACCGCATATCCCAACAATCCACTTATTGCAAAATAATCCAAGTTGCTGAACATATCTTGATTTTTAATCATCTCATTGCCAAAAACATTTAGCTCGAAAACACGAATTCCAATTGCCATTAACAAGCTTGAAATTAAAAAAATGGGGATCCATTGACGTTTGATAAAAAAGAAAACAATCATCCAATAAATATAAAATTGTTCCTCAATACAGAGTGACCAAAAAATAGAAAGTGGAGTTGTTCTTGGGACATTATCATGAATAATCATGGCAATATTCTCAGTAAATGTTAAGGAATAAATCCATTCTGGTTCGTAGCCACCACCTGTCATGTAAAAACCTAGTGGTTGCGCAATAGAAGCAGGAATGAGCAATGCCATAAACACCATGAGATAGTATAAAGGAAAAATTCTAAAGGCCCGGCGGACAAAAAAGCGTTTTAAGTTAATTTTACCATTATTAATCTTATCGTTTGTTAAAATATAAGTGATCAAAAAACCACTTAAAACAAAAAAGAAATCAACCCCAATGCCGCCACCATATCGCACATGTTTATCAAACCAACCCAACCAAGCTGGACTATAACTTGCCAGTATAATTGGTGCATGCAGTAAAAATACTTTAAGAAAAGCAAAGAAACGAAGTGCGTCGAAGGAATGGAAATGCCGTTTGGTCATAAAACTATTAAGAATAGAGATTATATTTTTTCTAACATTTCGTGGATAATCTCGGTCAATTTGTATTGCTCCTCAAAATGGCCCTTTTGGGCTTCTATATTAATATAAGGAATGCCTTTCTCTCCACAGTAAACTGATAACGAACCATCATTGACATACTTTTCGTTATCCTGTAAAATAACATTTACATTTTTGGCTTTTAAATAATCGTAAAAACGACGTTCGGTTGTATAAATAAAGTCGTCTGCATCCCATTTTTCAGAAATATATACTTGAGCTGTATTTTTAGCTTCTCCACCTTTTGGTAAGTAGCTTTTTATAGAATAATTAACGTCTGTATTATTGTGCATTGACACAATAGTTTTGTAGGGAGAAATCAGATTTAAGATTTCGTTGGATAAATGTTCAGCTTGGGTTTTAGCATCTTTTAAAAATAATCTCCACCAAGGTTTAATTGTTTTTTTTCGACCTTCTTCTGTATAGATTCTATTGGGATCAACCGAATATCTTTTTCGGTTAACATTAAAATGTATTCGTCTTGTTTGATTGTGATTAAGGAAAATAAAATTAATTGGAATTTTTTTTGAAAAAGCTTTGGCAACATCAATGCTTGTTTGCTCATCTTCATGAATATTTAAGTATAATGTTTCTGATGAGGATTGAATTGAGGTCACAATATTTATTGTTGAATCACCTAATTTGATGCTTTTAGTCATAGCATTGTTGAATTGACTATAACCCCTAAATGGAATGAAGAGAGTTAATAGGAAAACGATTTTCATTTCATTAGGATTATTGTTGATCTAAAGTTAGAATAAAATATTAAATCACAAAAAAACCACCTTGATCTGATCAAGGTGGTTTAAAGTTTTTTTGAACCTAAAAAGAATTAGATTCAAATGTCAATTAATATCTGTAGTGTTCAGGTTTGTAAGGCCCTTCAACATTTACACCAATATAATCAGCTTGATCTTTTGACAATTCAGTTAATTCAACACCGATTTTTGCTAAGTGTAATTTTGCTACTTTTTCATCTAAATGTTTTGGTAACATATACACATCATTCTCATAAGCATCAGTATTATTCCATAATTCTAATTGTGCTAAAGTTTGATTTGTAAATGAGTTAGACATTACAAATGATGGGTGACCTGTAGCACATCCTAGGTTTACTAAACGGCCCTCTGCTAACAAGATGATGTCATTTCCATTCACATTATAAAGATCAACTTGCGGTTTTATTTCAACTTTAGTAGAGCCATGGTTGTCATTTAACCAAGCCACATCAATTTCATTGTCAAAGTGTCCAATATTACAAACAATGGCTTTGTCCTTCATAGCTTCAAAATGACGGCCAACAATAATATCTTTATTTCCAGTTGTTGTTACTACAATATCAGCTTCACCAACTGCATTTTCCATAGTCTTAACTGCAAATCCATCCATTGCAGCTTGAAGCGCACAAATTGGATCAATTTCTGTTACAATAACTCTAGCTCCTGCACCTCTCAAAGAAGCAGCAGATCCTTTTCCAACATCACCATATCCTGCTACAACAGCAACTTTTCCAGCCATCATTGTATCAGTCGCTCTTCTAATCGCATCTACTAATGATTCTTTACAACCATATTTATTATCAAATTTTGATTTAGTAACTGAATCATTAACGTTAATTGCAGGCATCACCAAAGTACCATTTTTAACTCTTTCGTATAATCTATGAACACCAGTAGTAGTTTCTTCTGATAAACCTTTGATGTCTTTTGTTAATTCAGGGTAACGATCAAAAACCATATTAGTTAAATCACCACCATCATCTAAAATCATATTTAATGGTTTTCCACCTTCAAATGCAAATAAAGTTTGTTCGATACACCAATCAAATTCTTCTTCATTCATCCCTTTCCAAGCGTAAACTGGAACACCTGTTTGAGCAATTGCAGCTGCAGCTTGATCTTGAGTAGAAAAAATATTACAAGATGACCAAGTTACCTCAGCACCTAATGCGGTTAAAGTTTCAATCAAAACTGCAGTTTGAATAGTCATGTGTAAACAACCAGCAATTCTTGCCCCAGCCAAAGGCTTTGATGAACCAAATTCTTCTCTTAAAGACATTAAGCCAGGCATTTCCGCCTCTGCTAATCTAATCTCTTTTCTTCCCCAATCTGCTAAGCTAATATCCTTAACTTTGTATTTAATTTGTTCTTGTGTATTACTCATTTTTATAAATTTCTTATAATTATGGTGCAAAAGTACGAAACAACTTTGAGATATAAGAATAATTGATTTTGAAATAACGGCATTTTAGTTATTCCATCTGACAAATAAAATTGAACATCTGTTGAATTATTGGATAGAAGAAATAGAACAATCTACAGACGTGCATATTAAAATGCTGAGATATCGTCATGATGTTAGCCATGATATTGATATATCTGAATTCAGTAAGGTTGATCGAGAGGTTTATTTATCCTATGGATCAAAGAAACGCCAACTTGAGTTTTATTTTACCCGTTTGTTGTGGTTGTCGTTTAAAAAGGGAGGAAAAATTACGTATAAAACATCTGGAAAACCATTGATTAAAAATGGCTTCATCAGTATTTCTCATTCTCATGATTGTATTGCCATTGCTTATTCAAAAAAAAATGAAGTTGGTGTTGATATTGAGCCAATTTCAAACAAAATTAAAAGGGTAAAGCATAAGTTTTCTCACCCTGATGAAAATTATACTGAACTGTTAGATTTAACAAAATCGTGGTGTATTAAAGAAGCTGTTTACAAACTATTAGATTTATTCGACATCATTTTCATGGAAAATATTTTGGTAGAAAATGTGGATTCACCAGCCAATACAATAGTTGAATTGGAAGGAGAGGTCATTCGCACAAAAGCTCAGGTTATAGAATTACCTAATGATATGATTTTGGCTTATGCCATTGGCAATTAGAGGCATTACTTTTTGACGATATGAGCGTTTTGCATAATGGTATCTTGAAGTATTTCCAACCGATTATTAAAAGATTCAGAAAAAATAAGGTGTTGACATTTATTTAAGCTTTCTGAGATTCTGGCCACATCAGTATGAAAATCATTTCGAATTAGAAAATCGGCATCTTCTACAATAAAAAGTTTAAGTTCACCTAGATGGATTCCGTTTAAAAAATATAATTTGCTCAGTCGCTTGGGTGTGGCAATAACTATGTCTGTTCCAAGATAAACATCATCTTTTTGATGATTTATATTTTGTTCTTCATACACAAGAGAAATTCTTAAATCAGTCTCCTTGGTAAATGTCTCAAATTCGGCTTCAAGTTTTAAAGCAGCATCTTTATCTTTTACTAAAATTAAAGCACGAGGGGAATCATCAAGTGCCGTAGAATTTAATTTTTGCATCACACTGATGATCATAGAAGATGTCTTTCCACTACCTTCTGGTGCAATGGCAAAAAGATTGGCGCCACCTTTAATTTTTGGCAAGCATTTCGCCTGAAAAGAGTTAGGAGACTCAATTCCTAATTCTGCTAATGCTGATTTTATTTCAGGATTGTATTTTTTAAATGATGTCATATTTGAGCTGTTCAGAATTTAATAATTCACCCCAAAAATAAGTTAAAACTTATTGCATTGTTTATATTTAGCGTTTAATTATGGGAGTAACCGATATTTTTAATTCAAAGCAAAAGAAAATTGCCATATTGATCGACCCTGAAAAGTCACATACGGATGAGGTTTTATTACCACTCATTGAAAAGATCAATATTGTGCAACCTCATTTTATTTTTGTTGGAGGGAGTACTGTTAGCGAGTTCGAATTAAATGCTTGTATTCAGATCATCAAAGCTAACACTGATATACCAGTAATTATTTTTCCTGGATCTCATATGCAGATTCATCATGATGCAGATGGCATTTTATTCTTGTCGCTAATTTCTGGCAGAAATCCAGACTATTTGATTGGGCATCAAATTGAATCAGCCCATGTTCTAAAAAAAATGCCTTTAGAGGTTATTCCAACAGGTTATATATTAATTGATGGGGAAAAAAATTCCTCAGTAGCTTACGTGAGCCAGACTTCACCGATTCCAAATGATCAAGTTTCAATAGCTGTTCATACGGCAATTGCCGGAGAAATGCTTGGATTAAAGGCTATTTTTATGGACGCTGGAAGTGGCGCGAATAAAGCTGTCCCTTCTAACATGATCAAAGAAGTAAGAAATCAAATAGACGTGCCATTAATTATTGGAGGTGGGTTGAAAAGGATTGAAGACATAGATTCAGCTTTCAATTGTGGGGCAGACATTGTCGTGATAGGAAATAAAATTGAAGAAGATGTTGATTTCCTTTTGGATTTGAAATTTTTCGTAAGTAAACAGAAATCATAAAAAAACCCCAGCGCAAGCTGAGGCTTTTTTTACTACTTATTGATGAAGAAGTATACTTGTTATACTTAACTATGAAAAAAATTATCCTATTTCAATGGTTCTTTTTGGCTTTACTTTTGCTTCTTCTTTTTTTGTAATGTGAACGGACAAAATGCCGTCTACATATTCTGCATTAATCTCTTCTCTATTTGCAGCTTCTGGAATTCTAAATGATCTTGAAAATTTCGAAAAACTGTATTCTTGTCGAGTGTAATTGTCTTCTTTATCTTCTGTTTTGTCCATCTTCTCAGATGTAATCGATAATAAATCGTTATCAAGATCGATTTTAAAATCTTCCTTTTTCATGCCCGGTGATGCCATTTCAATGGTATAGCCGTTTTCATCTTCCTTAATGTTAACTGCTGGTACCGTAATTCCTCTTTGAGTTGGCGTCGGTGCATTTAAAAAATTGTTTTCGAATAAGTCATTCCATGCTGATGGAAAAAAACTGTCTCTTTTTCTAGTTAATGTCATGTCGTGTCGTTTTTTTGTTTTTAAATTAATTTGTTTGATGGGAGTATTACAAACACAATACCATTTGAAAAAAGCGGTAAGTTTTTCATAAAACAAAGACAAAACGGCAGTCGCAGGTAGGGCTAGCTGACAAAATTGCCGAATTTCTCATTATACAGATCCTATTATTTATTGGAGCTCAAATGCTTCATTAGCATTTTATTCCTTCTGCACACTAAAGATAAACATGTCCAAATTAAGAATTCTACTTATCTTCGCATAAAATAACGATTACATGTTACAGTCAATGACAGGTTTTGGAAAAGCAACAACCAATTTCCAAAACAAAAAAATTACAATTGAAATCAAATCTTTAAATTCTAAAAATTTAGATCTTTTTGTTCGTATTCCGCATATTTACAAATCAAAAGAAATAGAATTAAGAAAAATTATTAGTGCAAATTTGGATCGAGGTAAAGTAGAATGCATTATCAACATTGAATCAAATGGTGATCAATCTACCTCATCTATTAACTTAGAAGTTGTCAAAACATACTATAAGCAAATTAAATCGTTAAGTGAAACTTTAGCAATTCCTGAGGACAATATTTTGTCAACACTATTAAGAATGCCAGATGTTTATTCTGGTGGTCAAGAAGAATTGGATGAAGGGGAATGGCAAGAAGTTATGAAGTTAGCCGAAACGGCAATCGAAGGTTTAATGGAGTTCAGAACGCGTGAAGGAGATCAATTAAAAGCAGAATTTGAAGAAAGAATTAATAATATTGAAGCTGCTTTCAATGAAGTACCAAAATATGAGGAACTCAGAATTCAAACCATAAAGGAGCGAATAGAGAATAATTTGGAAGAATTTATTGGTCTTAGCAAAGTTGACAAGAATCGTTTTGAGCAGGAGTTAATCTACTATATTGAAAAGATTGATATAGCTGAAGAAAAATCAAGATTAAAAAATCACTTAGATTACTTTAAAGAAATCTTAGGCCAACCAAAATCTCAAGGTAAAAAATTGGGATTCATTGTTCAGGAAATAGGTCGAGAAATTAATACTTTAGGGTCTAAATCTTATCATGCAGAAATGCAAAAATTGGTAGTTCGGATGAAGGATGAATTAGAGAAAATCAAAGAGCAGATACTAAATACACTTTAAAAATCAATCCATGGCAGATCTTAGCAAAATTGGATTTCCGGATCATATAAAAGGTAAGTGCATCATCTTTTCTGCACCAAGTGGTGCAGGAAAAACCACAATCGTCAGGCACTTAATTAATGAAATACCAAACTTGGAATTCTCAATTTCAGCCACTAGCAGACAACCTAGAGGTCAAGAACAGAATGCTGTAGATTATCATTTTTTCTCAGTTGATGTGTTTAAAAGCAAAATTGAAAAGGGTGATTTTGTTGAGTGGGAGGAAGTATATAAGGATAATTTTTACGGCACATTAAAGTCTGAAATCATAAAAGCTTGGGAAAATAAAAGAATCGTGCTTTTCGACGTAGATGTGATTGGCGGTATTAATTTGAAAAAAATATTTGGTGAAATGGCATTGTCCATATTTGTTAAACCACCTTCTTTAACTGCTCTTGAAAAACGCCTTCGAAATCGACAAACCGAAACAGAAGATCAAATTAAGATGCGCTTGGATAAGGCAAATGAAGAAATTAATCATGCTGAATTTTTTGATTATATTTTATTGAACGACAATTTAAAGATAGCTTGTGAAGAAATTAAGGAGGAAGTGAACAGTTTTATAACAAATTAAATTGATGTCAGAAACTGCAAAAAATTTGATTTACGCGTTTGGCAATGATCAGAGATCAGGTAAAAAAATAGGGTTATTTTTTGGCTCTTTTAATCCAATTCATGTTGGTCATATGATCCTTGCCAATCATATGGTAAATTATACTGATTTGGACGAAATTTGGTTTGTTGTTTCCCCTCAAAACCCACATAAAACGAAATCCTCATTATTGTCGGAACACCACCGTTTATCAATGGTTAATGAAGCTGTTGGTGATAATCCAAAGTTTAGAGCGTCAGACATTGAATTTCAATTATCTAAACCCTCATATACAATTGACACTTTAGCTTATCTTGAAGAAAGATACCCTGATCATAAATTTGCTTTATTAATGGGAGAAGATAATTTGCGATCGTTTCATAAATGGAAAAATCATGAAGTGATTTTAGACAAATTCCCTATTTTAGTCTATCCTAGGGTGCTGACAATTCAGGAGCAGGAAAAAGAACAAAGAATTGAAAAACACGAGCTTCTAAATCATCAAAATATTCATTTAGTAGATGCTCCAATAACCAAAATTTCATCAAGTTTTATTCGCCGAGCAATAGCTGATGGTTTAGATGTCAAATACCTTTTGACCGAACCCGTCTGGCGTTATTTGGATGAGATGAATTTCTATAAATAAAAACAAACGGGATTGTTTTGTCACATGTGTGCCTAAAATAATGGAGAACCGACACTTAATAAAATAGGGTAAAGAATTAACACAATTTATCACAGCCCTTTGTAAAGAAACTTATTACTTTTATAAGATAATAAAAAAGGTATCATGACTTATTCAAATTTACTTTCAGAACAAAACGGACAAATTTTAAGGATAACTATTAATCGGCCAAAGCAACTAAACGCTCTTAATAAGGAAACGATTGGAGAATTAAACCATGTATTAACTCATGCAGATAAAGATGCAAGTATTGGAGCGATTATTTTAACTGGATCTGGAGACAAGGCCTTTGTAGCGGGAGCTGACATCAAAGAATTTGCAGAATTTGATGTGGAAAATGGCAAAAAACTAGCAGCGGAAGGACAAGAAATATTGTTCAATATTATTGAGAATCTAAGCAAACCAGTAATCGCCGCAATAAATGGGTTCGCTCTGGGTGGTGGATTAGAATTGGCCATGGCATCACATATCAGAATTGCATCAGATAATGCAAGAATGGGTTTGCCTGAAGTATCATTGGGTGTAATCCCTGGTTATGGTGGCACACAGCGTTTGGCGCAATTGGTAGGACGAGGCAAAGCTTTTGAAATGGTAACTACAGCTGGCATGATCAACGCACAAGATGCCAAAGATTGGGGTTTAGTGAATCATGTTGTAACACAAGAAGAATTAATTGGCCTAGCTGAAAAAATAGCCAGTAAGATTATTAAAAACTCACCAAATGCTATTTCAGCAGCCATAAGAGCCATCAATGCAAATTATATTGAGGGCGTAAACGGCTACGAAGTCGAAATAGATGAATTCGGGAAGTGCTTTGGCACAACTGAATTTATTGAAGGAACAACAGCTTTTATGGAAAAAAGAAAGGCTGATTTCCGAAAATAGAAGACATTATAATTCGAGTGTTTTGTATATTTTAGAAATTCACTATTGAATACATGAGTACAATTAAAGCTTTAGCAGGACAAACAGCAGTTTATGGATTATCATCCATTTTAGGTCGTCTGTTAAATTATTTATTGGTTCCAATCCATACGAATACATTCTCCACATCAGACTATGGGATTATTAGTGAATTTTATGCTTTTGTTGCCTTTTTAGTTGTGGTATTAATGTTCGGGATGGAAACCACATTTTTTCGGTTCGTTAATAAATCTGAAGACAAGGAAAAAACATTTAATCAGGCCTTTTCTATTGTGTCTATATTTAATGCCATTTTCATAATTCTTATCCTAGTATTCTCTCAATCTATTGCAAATTGGATGGGTTATCCAAATCATGCCAATTATGTGATTTGGTTTGGTTTTATTTTGGTTTTTGACGCCACCAGCTCTGTAATTATGGCAAAGTTGAGGTATAAAAATCAACCCAAACGGTTTGCCTTTGTTCAATTGACTTCAATTGGTGTCATGATTGCATTGAACCTTATTTTCATCTATGGTTTGTTACCCTATTATCCAGACTTTGGGATCGGGTATATTTTTATTGCAAACTTATTCGGCAGTCTAGTTAAACCCATCATGTTGATCAAAGAAATTAGACAAATTAAATTAATTTGGGATTGGGTGGTTGCCAAAGCTATGTTGGTATTTGCACTTCCTCTAGTTATTGCAGGGTTTGCTGGTATTATCAATGAAACAATCGACCGGATTTTAATTAAGCGTTTGGTAATTCCTGAATATGGTGATCCAGTAAAGTATGCGCAATCTCAAGTTGGTATTTACTCAGGTGTTTATAAACTATCAATTATCATTACCCTTTTTATTCAAGCTTTTCGATATGCTGCGGAGCCATTCTTTTTTTCGCAAGAGAAGAATAAAGACAAAGATAAAGTCTATTCCAAAGTCATGACTTATTTTGTTGGTGTGGTCAGCTTAATATTCTTGGTCATTACTGTATTTATTGAAGTTTTTAAGTGGTTTATACCAAATGAGGCATATTGGGAAGGGTTGCATATTGTGCCTATTCTATTATTGGCAAACGTTTGTTTGGGTATTTATTACAATCAATCTATTTGGTATAAGTTGGCAGATAAAACAAGGTTTGGAGCTTATATTGCCATTGGAGGTGCTTTAATTACTTTGATCATGAATATTGTATTAATTCCAATAATGGGTTATACAGGTTCAGCTTGGGCAACACTAACGGTTTATTTTCTAATGATGGTTGCCTCATATTTTTTAGGACAACGCTATTATCCGATAAAATACAACCTTCGAAAAGTGCTAGCATTTTTGATTGGAGCACTCATTTTATTTGGTATTGATAAACTTATTTCAGTTGATATATTATGGTTAAGCTATTTGTTTAAGGCCATTTTGATTACCATTTTCGTTGGACTAATCTTTTTTATTGAAAATCCTTTTAAGGATTTTAAACGAGCCTAAATAATCATGATTATTATTGGCTTTCTAATTCCATTAGCAGCTATCATTTGGATTATTTCATTTAATAGAAGACAAAATAGTCGTCGGAATTTGAAAAATAAAAGAAGATATTTCATACATTTCTTTGTGGGTCTGCTAACACCAGAATAAACTGAAGAATTTATATAATTAGATAGTTTTTAAAGAATAATGTATCTTTATGTACATGAGAATCTTAATTATATGTTTTTTATGCTTTCCTTTTGGGTTGTCGGCTCAGTTTTGGTTCGAGGTATACCCTTATACTGTAGTTTATGATTTTGAAGACACAACAAATTTTTCATACCTAAGTTTTGACATTAATTCATCAGGTAATATTTGGGAGGTTGGGTTACCTGAAAAAGTGGATTTTGGAATGGATATTAATTTACCAAATGTCATTGTAACTGACAGATTATTACCATATCCTGTAAATGATACATCATCTTTTACAATCAAAATTCCTTTACCTATTGATGCAACAGATTTTTTTATTACGGGCAATTTTTATTCAGATACAGATTCATTGAATGATTATGGTAAGATAGAATATTCCTTTGATAATGGTGAAAGCTGGGTATTAATCTCAGATGATACTTTAACATATACGAACTGGCAAGGTAATCCTTCCTTTTTTCCTAGAACAGGTTGGGGAAGTGATCTGCCAGTATTAACTGGAAATAGCAATGGCTGGCAAACATTTTTCATAGATTTAATAGACAGCTATTATATTTTTGATCAGTCAGATAATGGTAGTTGGGATGATACAGCATTTTACCGGTTTACCTTTATCAGTGATAGTATTTCTGAGAATCGAGATGGATTGATGTTTGACAATATTCAAATTGTAAATATTTTTGCTTTTGGTTTGGATGAGGTTAACAATCAACAACGAGTCTTTTATCCAAACCCAGTTGTTTCAGATCAAATATATTTTGAGATAGAGAACGTGAATAGTGCTAAAATTTATGATTTGAGAGGTAATATAGTTAAATCAGAATTGGGACAAAATATAGAGACGTTACATTTACATGACATACGAGATGGTATGTACTTTTTGGTTATTGAAAATGATAATGGATTATCTTATTCAAAAAAATTGATTAAACTTTAAAAATAATAAATTGACAGGGTACATATAAATGATTTTTACCCTTCTCATATTAGTCTCCGCTTGTAACGTGTTTTGGATTTTATTCACAAATACTTTTGGGAAACCAAATAAAAGAAAGCGCGATTTGAGGAGTAGATACTTTAAGCGGTGAATCCATTATTTCTACCTAAATTACAATTTGATAAATCGGATTGAATTAAGAGGTGTTTTGTTGTCCTGATAAGAACTCAATATATACCCTAGAAGGCATATTTCCAATATAAATTTCTCTATTTTGCGTGCAAGTCTTCACAATCAATTATATTTTTGCTGAACCTAGTTTGCAGTCTTGCTATAGGTTCTTACTTCCGAAAATCAAGATAAATCTTAGATTAGTAATAAATACTAATGTATTGTGAGTCATTTAATAATTTGAATTAAAAGGATATTAGGCAGTAATGAAGTCAGTGTAAATTGACTTATATTTTTCTTATATTTAGAAAATAAAGAAAAATTATGACAACAGTAGGCGTGCTTATTTTGGTTTTGGTAGTACTTATTTTGGTATTAGACCCAATACTAGAAAAATGGAAAAATTTTGATATCATTAAAGATACTAGAAAGTGGATGTTATTGGTATTGATGGGTTTTGGATTATTGTTAATATTTAATCCATTCACAAGAACACCTGCTGGTTACCGAACCTTTGTTGAAACCATTAACGGAAACGAAAAAATATTTTTTAACCCTGGCTATCATTTTGCTGGGTTTTTTAGTAAAACAACTGACTATCCTGATGTGATAACAACCGTTTTTTCTTCAGAGAATCAAGATAAAGTAACATCAAGTCAACCACCATTCACCATTCGATTTAATGATGCAACAAAAGCAACTGCTCAAGCAACAATTAGGTGGAGTTTACCTAATGATGCTGAAAAAATGATCCAGATTCATAAAGCTTATAGGGGACCAGAGCGTCTAGCAAAGAACTCTCTTGTGCCATACAGTAGGGAATGCCTTAAATTTGCCGCGCAATTAATGGAATCAGAAACTCATTACAGTGGAGGGCGCTCTAAATTAAAGGAAGATTTTAGAGATCAATTGCAAAATGGTCAATATGTTTTAGAATATAAAACTGAATATATACACCGTGATTCAATGTCGACTGAAAAAGAGAAAATAACGACTTCCTTTATTAGAATTGGAGCTGATGGATTAGCAAGTAGAATAAAGTCAGATATTCAACAGTACAATATTAATGTTGATTTTGCGGCCATTGATGAGGTAGATTATGAGGAACAAGTCGACAGAAAGTTGGCACAAAAAATTGAACAGTCAACGTTGGAGTCAGTCAGTAAGCAAGCCTTAATAACAGCTCAACAAGAGGCGCTTACTGAAAAAGCACGTGGGGAACAAATGTTAGCCAAGGTGAAGGCTGAACAAGAAGCTGATAAACTACAAGCTGTTATCCAAGCCGAAAAAGCAAAAGAGGTTGCGCAGCAAGAAGCCTTACAAGCTAAGTATATCGCCGATAAAATTGCTGAAGAGGGAAGAGCGCAAGCTGAGGCTAATAAGGCCCTTGTATCGGCTGGTTTGACGCCAGAACAAAGAATGACAATGGATATTGAGATTGCCGATAAGGTGAGTTCAAATATGGCAAAAATTGTTTTCCCTCAAATTATGATTTTTGGAGGGGGTAGTAGCAATAGTCCAACAAACCCTTTCGACGCAGTTGGCCTTGATGCTTATCGAAAAATTGTTGATAGTATGAGAGGTGGCAAATAAGATTTAAGATATTGTAAAAGCAAAAAACCTAGAACAAAAGTTCTAGGTTTTTAATTTTAATAGTGTATTTAATTAACCATTCAAGGCTTCCGCACCACCAACAATCTCAAGGATTTCGTTAGTAATGGCAGCCTGGCGGGCTTTATTATATTCTAATTTTAGTCCTTTATTTAACTCGGTTGCATTATCAGTTGCTTTGTGCATAGCTGTCATTCTTGCCCCATGTTCTCCAGCATTTGACTCTAGCAATACTTTATAGAACTGTGTCTTTAATGACTTTGGAATTAATTCACTTACAATTTCCTCTTTTGAAGGTTCGAAGATATAATCAACAGAAGAGTTATCTCCTGCAGTATTGTTATCACTAGCAACAATTGGTAAAAATTGTTCTTCAGTTACAATTTGAGTCGCTACATTTTTAAACCTATTATAAACTAAAACAACTTTATCTACTGTTCCTGCAGCATAGGCATTCATTATATTTTCAGCGATCTCATTAGATGCTGAGAAATTAAGATCTCCCCAAATGTTACTACCGTCTTTTGTAATCGAATCAAGATTACCATAATAATCCGTTTTCTTAAATGAATCGGCGGCCTTTTTACCAACAGGTAAAACAGTTACATTTTGGTCAGCGTAAGTTTTTGAAGCTAATTGAATTGCCTTTTTGACAACGTAGTTGTTGAAGCCACCACATAAACCACGATTTGAGGTCACCGGTACAATCAAAACATTTTTGACTTCTCTTTCTTGTGCATAAGCGTTTTCAGAAGTATCTAATGAAGCAGATAAATTAGAAAGGATTTCTTGCAATTTTTCAGCATATGGTCTCATTTGAGTAATAGCATCTTGAGCTCTCTTAAGCTTTGCTGCAGACACCATTTTCATAGCCGAAGTAATTTGCATGGTTGATGAAACCGTTACAATTCTATTTCTAATTTCTTTTAAATTCGCCATAATTAAAGTTTAAAACTCCGTCTCGGCTTAGCCGAGACGGAACTAATTTTTAATTTTAGTATTTTGAAGCTAATTCAGTAATAACTTTTTCTAAAACTGAAGTTTCAGCGTCAGTATATTTTCCTGCTGCTAAATTATCCATTACATCTTTATGTGAAGCATGTAAAAATGTGATCAACTCTTTTTCAAAAGCTTTCACTTTATTAATAGGAACATTTGAAATCAAACCTTTTGTACCAGCAAAAATAATTGCAATTTGATCTTGAACAGTATAAGGATCAGCTTCATTTTGTTTTAAGATCTCCACGTTTCTCGCTCCTTTATCTAATACTGCTTTAGTCGCAGCATCAAGGTCAGAACCAAACTTAGCAAAAGCTTCTAGTTCTCTATATTGAGCCTGGTCTAATTTTAAAGTACCAGCCACTTTTTTCATTGACTTAATTTGAGCAGAACCACCTACACGAGATACTGAAATACCTACGTTAATAGCAGGTCGGATACCAGCGTTGAATAAGTTAGATTCTAAGAAAATCTGACCATCAGTAATTGAAATTACGTTTGTTGGAATATAAGCAGATACATCACCCGCTTGCGTTTCAATAATTGGTAAAGCTGTTAATGAACCACCACCCTTAACTTTATCTTTCAAAGCTTCAGGTAAATCATTCATTGTTTTAGCAATTTTATCATCTGCAATAACTTTTGCAGCTCTTTCTAATAATCTTGAATGCAAATAGAATACATCACCAGGATATGCTTCACGTCCTGGAGGTCTTCTTAATAGTAGAGAAACTTCACGGTAAGCAACAGCTTGCTTAGATAAATCATCATAAACAATTAATGCTGGCCTTCCTGTATCTCTAAAGTACTCTCCAATTGCAGCACCTGCAAATGGTGCATAAAATTGACTTGTTGCTGGATCAGAAGCATTTGAAGCTACAATTGTAGTATAGGCCATTGCACCAGCTTTTTCTAATTTATCAACTAAACCTGCAACAGTTGAACCTTTTTGTCCAATTGCAACATAAATACAGTATACTGGTTCACCTTTATCGTAAAATTCTTTTTGGTTAATGATTGTATCAATAGCCACAGTAGTTTTACCAGTTTGACGGTCACCAATAATTAATTCTCTTTGTCCTCTTCCTACAGGAATCATTGAATCAATTGCTTTAATACCCGTTTGCAAAGGTTCAGTAACTGGTTGTCTATAAATTACACCAGGTGCTTTTCTTTCAAGTGGCATTTCAAAAGTTTCGCCAACAATCGGTCCATTACCATCAATTGGATTTCCTAAAGTATCAACAACACGTCCAACAATACCTTCTCCAACTTGTAGAGAGGCAGTTATATTTAAACGTTTAACCGTATCACCTTCAACAATATTATCAGATTTTCCCAATAATACAATACCAACATTGTCTTCTTCAAGGTTAAGCGCGATTCCTCTTAATCCCCCTTTGAATTCAACCATTTCACCATACTGAACACTATTTAAACCGTAGATAGTTGCAATACCATCTCCAACTTGAAGTACAGTTCCTACTTCTTGTAATTCAGCTTCTGTTTTTACACCTGATAATTGTTCTCTCAGGATAGCAGATACTTCTGCAGGTTTTATATTAGCCATTTTCTAATATTTATTTATTAAACAAGTCTGCTTTTAGTTAAGCAGAATATTTTTTAAGTTTGTTAATTGACTTGCAACAGATGAATCTAATTGCTTGTCTCCAATTTTTACAATAAAGCCACCAATTAATGAAGGATCAATCTCTTCAATTAATTCAATAGTACCGTCAAAAGTAGACTTTATCTTATTTATTATTTTTGCTTTAGCATTCTCCTCAAGAGGCTGTGCAGAAATTAAAATAACATCTAATATGTTGTTGTGTGCTTTATAAAGTTGAGTAAAACTTTCGGCAATTGCGGGCAAAATATTCTCTCTTGAATTTTTTGTAATTAACGCCATAAACGCTAGTGACAAATCCTCCATTTGATTACCAAACAAAGCATTTAATACTTCTACTTTCTTGGAGTCATGAATGGTTGGGTTATTCAATAGATTTCTTAAATCTTTAGATTCTGCACAAATCTCTGAAAGTTGAACCATATCATTATTAATCTTATCCAACGAGTTTTGCTCTAGGGATAAGTCCAATAATGATTTTGCGTATCGTGATGCGACAATAGTTCCTTTCATCTTATTTAATTTAAGCTGATGTCTTCAGCTAATTGATCAGCTAATGCTTTTTGTTTATCATTTGATGCTAATTCACCTTTAATGATTTTTTCAGCAATTTCTAATGATAATGCAGCAACGTGTGTTTTGATCTCAGCCATGGCTGCATTTTTTTCATTCAAAATTGCTTTGTTGGCATCCGCAATAATTTTGTCAGCTTCAGATTGTGCTTTTTCTTTTGATAAAGTGATCATCTGCTTACCAGTTTCGTTCGCTTCTTTGATTAATTTATCACGCTCAATTCTTGCCTCTTTTAGAAGATCTTCATTTTGCGACTTCAAGGCTTTCATTTCTTCCTTGGTTTTTTGCGCTAAATCAATTGACTCTTGAATTGATTCTTCTCTGTCATTCAATGCCGTTAGAATTGGCTTCCATGCAAATGCTTTTAACAAAACTAAAAGGATGACAAATACTAAGCCTCCCCAAAATAATTGTCCAACTGCTGGTGTAACTAAATCCATATTATTTTTTTAATCTTAATTAATAAATTAACACTTGGTGTCAGGCAATCCCTGACACCAAGCGTTTTTCTTTAATTATCCCTGTAACATTGCTACAACAATTGCGAAAAGGGCTGCACCCTCAACTAATGCTGCTGCAATTAACATTACAGTTTGAATTTTTCCAGCTAACTCTGGCTGTCTTGCCATTGCTTCTAAAGCTGATCCACCAACTCTACCGATACCGATACCAGCACCAATTGCTGCTAAACCTGCTCCGATTGCTGCGATTCCTTGGATTCCTACTTCTTCCATAACTTATGTATATATATTAATTAAAAAATTACTATTTAATGGTGTGCCTCTTCTACTGCCATACCTATAAACAAAGCTGAAAGCATTGTAAAGATATAAGCTTGTAAAAAAGCCACTAAAATCTCTAATACCGAAATGAATAATGTAAATGGAACAGATAGGCCTGACCATGCGATACTTTCATTAACAAATATAATTGAGATTAATGATACTACAATAATATGACCTGCTGTAATGTTTGCAAATAAACGAATCATTAGTGCGGCAGGTTTAATAAATATACCAGCAATCTCAATAGGCACTAAGATTGGGTATAAAGCGTAAGGTACACCTGGAGGTGTAAAAATATGTTTCCAATAACCTTTTTTTGAATTCAACATTTGAATACCAAATGTAAACATGGCCAATAATAGTGTGATTGAAATACTTCCAGTTACGTTTGGATTTGCTAAAAATGGCAATAACCCAAGAATATTTCCAAAAAGGATAAAGAAAAATACGGTTAATAGATATGGTGTAAATTTTTTGTATTTATCCCCTTCTATATTTTCTTTGGCCACATCTCTTACAAACATTACAATCGGTTCTGTCCAAGCAGCAATACCTTTAGGGGCTAAATTTTTATGAGTTTTATATCGTTTGGCTGATCTAAAAAATACAAACAACAAAAGTATTGCAATTAAGAATATTGTTGTAACATTTTTCGTGATTGAAAAATCTAACCAAACTTTAGCGGCGTTTGTCGGATGGTGAGTGACATGATCAATATGAGCTTCAGACTCTCCAGCATTTAATTGATAAATAGTTTCATGAACTTTGATAAATTTCATACCATCCTTTTCTACTACATGTGAACCATCATCCGTATGGTGAAATTCAGAAGACATAAAAGTAACCAATCCGTTATCAGTATATAAAATAACTGGAAGCGGAATGACTAGACCGTCAGTGAAGTGAAATTCATGAGCATCTAATGCGTGATGAACAGCATGCCCTGAAGCATCAAACTCATGCTTTTCGTCTTCATGATCCTTGTGATTATCTGAACTCGCTTTCGCAAAAATACCAAGACCTATAAATAAGGTAAATAAGATAAGTTTAGCGTAATTTTTCATGTAATAATGTATTTAAAATGGCACCTGTCCTATTAAATTCGCGACAAAGATATCTATAAAAAAGAAAATATGCGATAATTTCAGGTGATTTTAACCATTTTTTTTTGAATCAGGAGTTGGGATATTGATCATCTTCACTAAAATTAGGGTTTCCAAGAGTAATATTGGAAAGAAGATCATAAAAAATTGGATCGCAAAAGGACGTGAGAATTCATCTTTATAAAGTAGCCAAGGGGCAAGAAAAGCTAGAGACCCTATCATTTTGACAATGGTTAAAATCATAAATGACTTTATTACAGAAGTATGGTCTTTTTTAAAGCTTTTGTAGATGTAAAAAATGCCTAAAAAAGTAACGGGAATGAGAAAGACATAAATTCTCCAAAAACCACTTTTTTTGTAGATACTTAATTCTGGATTATCCACTATCATATTGTGAAGGAACCAAAATGCAATAAAGACGAATCCAAGGCGAAGGAACTGAAAAGGCAAAAAGGATTTAGTCATCTTGTGATATTTTCTGCGCGCCTCTGATAAAAAGATATAGCGAACCACCAACACCAATTAAAGATAACACTACTGTCCAAATAGGTTTTTCAAATTGATAATAGGCATCAATTTTACGACCTCCTAATGCAAACAATGTAATTATTACAGCCATTTGAATGGCCATTGATGAAAATTTGGCATAAAGGTTAGGCTTTTTCTTAGGTTGGTCTGGATCTGCCATTAATTGAATAATTTTAATGTTGTATTAATACACCATTTCAGCGTCAGCGTCAGCTTCCTCTTCAACTTTAATGTCTTTTTTGTAAACTTGTGAAGTAGAAGCATTCATTTTTATATTGCCTGTGAAATTGGCTCCTTCAAGCACGCCAATTTTATGTGTCATCACATTTCCTTCAATATTTGCAGTTTCCTTCAAGGTTAGAAGTCCATCAACTTTAATGTTTCCTATAATTGTACCTTCAATATCTGCATTAAGACAATTGATTTCACCTTCAATTCTGCCACTCGGTCCTAAAACTAATTTTCCTTTTACAGAAATATTCCCTTTCAGAACGCCATCAAGCCTCACATTATTTTCAGCAACTAAATCACCGGTAAGGACTGTTCCTTCAACAAAACGATTGATTTGATTTGAACGACTTGTTGGTTCTTTAGTATTATTTCCTTTAAACATAAATTTATATAATTGGAGATTATCCAGCAAAATTAATGAATTATTGTGGAATCGTCAAATTAACTTTAGATGTTCACTTGAATTTTAACGAGTTCTATTTTATTGCTTGAAACTTCTTCTATTGAAAAAGTATAATGCTTGTAATCAAATCGAGTACCTTTCTTAGGAATTTCTTCTAGTTCGCTAAACACAAAACCACCTAAGGTTTCGTACTCGTCTTTTTCTTCAATTCTCAAGCCATATTTATTGTTAATGGCACTAATTTCTATTCGAGCTGAAAATAAATAGGTGTCATCTCCAATTTGCTTATCCATGATTTCTTCTAAGTCATGTTCATCTTCGATTTCACCGAAAATTTCTTCAATAATATCTTCAACTGTAATTAAACCTGAAGTACCACCATATTCATCAACGACAACTGCCACACTTCTTTTTTGTTGTGTAAACTGTTCCAATAAATTTTTAACCAGAATAGCTTCGGGGACAATTGAAATTGGTAACAGAATTTGTTTAAGAGATTTAGGTAATTTAAATAATTCAAATGAATGTACGTAACCAATTATGTTGTCAATTGAATCCTTGTATACTAGTATTTTAGAAAGTCCTGTTTCAATAAATTTAGCTTTTAACTCTTGGATATTAATGTCAATATTCACGGCAGTGATTTCTGTTCTCGGAATCATACAATCTCGAGCTTTTATATTTGAAAAATCTCGAGCATTTCGTAGAATTTGAATTTCGTTTTTCATTTCAAATTCATCTTCCATCCTTTCGCTTACATCTTTCACATAATCATCTAAATCCATTTTTGTAAAAGCTTGCTTTGAATTTTCAATTCGCATACCAAATAATCTCAAAAACAACTTTGAAAGCACAGTTGTCAAGATTGAAGGTACGATTAAGGCCCAATAAATAACAAAGAGTGGAATAGATGCAATACTAAGCGATCGGTTGGGGTTAATTCTGAAAATGGCTTTTGGCAAAAATTCAGCTGTTACTAATACGATTAATGTTGAAACAATGGTTTGAATAAGCAAAACAATGGCTTGATTCGATACCACATTAATGATAAAAGGTTCAAGACCTTCAGCCATTTTAATCCCATAAAATACCAAGGCAATATTATTACCCAGAAGCATGGTGCTAATAAAGTTAGACTCGTTTTTTACAAATGAAGATAAAATACGCCCGGAGACAGAGCCATTGTTTTTGTCCAATTCAATCTTTAGACGATTAGCTGATATAAAGGCAATCTCCATACCAGAGAAGAATGCGGAAGCGAATAAAGTTGCTATGATTATCAAAGTTGTCATAGCAAAATAGTATAAGGTAAATTCAGCGTATTATTGTAAAAAAACTGCTGGGGTTCTTCGTCCATTTTAATTAAACTAGTCGTAACGAATTTAGTGAAAAAAATCTTTGAAACTAGATTTTTTACTTTTTTTCTAATGTTAAATCAAATCCAAGATCACTTCTGTAATATGCCTTGTCAAAACTGATTTTCTTAAGATTTTCATAGCTCTTTGTCAGCGCTTTTTCAAAATCTTTACCATATGATGTGACACAGATAACTCGACCGCCACTTGTGATTGTTTTGGCGCCGTCTTGTTTAGTACCTGCATGGAAGACTAAAGAGTCAACAATATCATGCAGTCCATTGATTTCTTTTTCTTTTTCATATGTTTCAGGATAACCACCAGAGACCATCATTACGCCAGCAGCAGCTTTATCATAGAACATGATGTCACGCTCGGATAAAGTATTGGTAGCTACTCCCTCAAATAAATCAATGATATCTGATCTTAGCCTTGGCATGACTACTTCAGTCTCAGGATCTCCCATTCGACAATTATATTCAATCACATAAGGGTCGTTACCTACCTTAATAATACCAATAAAGATAAAGCCCTTATAAGTAATACCATCTTTTCTTAACCCTTTAACGGTGGGAATGATGATTTGATTTTCAATTTTATCTTTAAAGCCTGCGGTAGCAAAAGGAACAGGAGAGATTGCACCCATTCCACCAGTATTTAATCCTGTATCTCCTTCACCAATTCTTTTATAGTCTTTCGCTTCAGGTAAAATTTTGTATGAAATACCATCAGTTAAAACAAAGACTGACATTTCAATGCCAGATAGAAACTCTTCAATAACTACCTTTGATGAAGCGGCACCAAATTTGGCGTTGGTTAACATGTCTTTCAATTCAGCTTTTGCTTCATTGATATCGTCAATGATCAATACACCTTTTCCAGCAGCAAGACCGTCAGCTTTCAAGACATAAGGAGACTTCATAGTTTCTAAGAACTTGCAACCATTTTCAAGTGTTTCGGCAGTAAAGCTTGCATATTTAGCCGTAGGGATATTATGACGTTTCATAAACTCCTTGGAAAAATCTTTACTTCCCTCTAATTGCGCTCCGTCCATTGTAGGGCCAATGACACCAACATGTTTAATGTCTTCGTTTTCAAGAAAATAATCGTGAATACCTCTTACTAACGGTTCTTCTGGGCCAACAACAACAATATCAATCTTATTTTCTAGTACAAAGTTCTTAATGGCAGGAAAGTCTGTTACGCTTATGTCAACATTCACACCAACTTGATTTGTTCCTGCATTCCCAGGTGCAATAAACAACTTGTCAAGCTGTGAACTTTGTGCAATTTTCCAACAAATTGCATGTTCACGACCTCCAGATCCAAGTACTAAAATATTCATAGTTGATTTTTTTTACAAAATTAATAATGTCCCTTAATGAATACACAAGAATTTATTAACAAATTCATCAACTTATCATTGGTTGCGAAAAGCTATTGCCACTTTTATGGTTTCTTCAATTGGTGTGAATTCAAAACCTATAGCTGATTTAACTTTTTTGTTACTATATGTAGACTTTGACATTGCACTTCTCGCAGTTTCCTTTGTAATTTTTGCCGGTTTACCGGTGATGATACTTCTGAGTTTTTCAGCTCTCCAAGCTAGGCCTGTCATCCATCTTTTTACGGCAATTGTTGGACGGTCAACGTTAAGTTGATCAGCAATAAGATTAAATAAATCTCTGAAAGCTAAATTTTCTCCTATGGTTAAAAATCGATTATTGAATTTTTCTTGTGCCATTAATTCTACCATACAAAAGGCAACATCTCGGGCATCAACAAAAGCATTCGCGCCAGAAGAGTAGTATTTTAACCCATTTGCCATTGTTCTAAAGATTTCAAGAGAACTTTCCTCCCAATTCCCGGCACCTAAAATCACGCATGGATTGACAATAACAGCACTTAAGCCTTCCTCAATCCCCCGCCAAACTTCCATTTCAGCTGAATATTTGCTGACAGCATAATTTGAGTTTTCGCTGGAAGTTACCCATTTATTAGATTCCTTGTAATAATCGTTTTCCTTTTGTCTACCTATAGCAGCAGTTGAACTCACATGGCAAAATTTTCTAATTTCAGAAGTCAACGCAACATTTACAATATTGGCAGTTCCTGTCTTATTAATCTTAATTAATTTAGAAAAATCCTTTTTCTGAAATGATACAAAACCGGCACAATGGTATACTTCAGAACAACCATTCATTCCTGTTTCAAGAGAAACAATGTCAAGAATATCACCATTTATCCATTCGATTGCTTTAAAACGTGAAAACCCATCAGTTTTGAAATAAAATTCAAAGAGAGATTGAACTGTTTTTAAAGATGATGTTGAACGTTTTAGAGCTCTAATGTTTTGCTGTCTCTTTGAAAGTTCAACTAAAACATGACTTCCCAATAGTCCAGTTCCTCCTGTAACAAATATCATTGTACAAAAATAGCAATTCTTTGTACTTGAGAAATCAGAATCGGAAGACAAATTATTTTACAGTCGGCAAGAAGACTAATGTTTTAAGAACTTTTATAATTTAATGAGGGTTTTATGATAAATATTTTTAGGACTCTTATTATATTTATCACTTGAAATGAGAATTGTGGTTCACTATTTGCTTCAATATGTAAAATAGTCACACGTTCCTAACCTAAGTATATAGCTACCAGATGAAAAAAACACTTTTACTTTTAATTTGCCTAATGAGTTTTGCTGCAATTGTACAAGCACAAGATAGGATAGATAAAAAAGCAGTCAAAAAAATGAAATTAGACAAAGGTGTGTACGCCGTGATGTCTACTAATAAGGGGGATATTTTATTAAAACTTGAACATCTTAAAACGCCAATGACAGTTGCCAATTTTGTTGGTTTATCGGAGGGTAACTTTATAAATGATACGATTGAATTTAGTAAGCCATTTTATGACGGTTTAGTATTTCACCGAGTAATTCCAGATTTTATGATTCAAGGTGGAGATCCAGATGGGACAGGCCAGGGTGGACCGGGTTATAAATTTTATGATGAAGTAGAAACAGATCTAAAGCATGTTGGACCAGGTGTTTTATCAATGGCCAATGCAGGTCCAGGAACAAATGGGAGTCAGTTTTTTATTACGCACAAAGCGACACCTTGGTTAAATGGTCTACATACTGTTTTTGGGAATGTGGTTAAAGGACAAGATGTTGTGAATAAAATTGCCACTGGAGACACAATTAAATCTGTGATGATTTATAGGTTCGGTAAATCTGCTAAGAAGTTTAATGCAACAGAAGTTTTTAGAACCCAATATGAAATTGAGGCTGAAAAAACGAAAGAGCTGGATAGTTTAAGAAACTTGCCAATTGCAGTAAGAATAAAAAACTTTCAAGAAGATATGATTAAAAAATATCCTAATGCCGTGTCTTTACCAAGCGGATTGATGTATGTTGTTGATCAAAAAGGAGATGGGAAAAATCCAACAGCTGGAACAAATGTAACCGTACACTATACTGGTTACTTATTAAGCAATGGTAATAAGTTTGACTCTTCAGTAGATAGAGATAGACCATTTGAATTTCCTTGCGGTCAACGAAAAGTAATCCCAGGTTGGGATGAAGGAATAGCTTTAATGTCAAAAGGGTCAAAATATAAATTAATTATTCCTTATTGGTTAGGCTACGGCCCAAGGGCGAATGGTCCTATTCCAGCTTATTCCGATTTAGTATTTGATGTAGAATTATTAAATTTTTAGGAAATTATTGAATCCAATTAAAAAAAGCCTTGTGAACTATCACAGGGCTTTTTTATTATAGTTCGTTTAATTGTTTTATAATCGACTTCCTAACTGATTTAGGTAAGTGTTAAACTTCTTGTTTTCAACTAATTTGTCGTCTCCAATAATTAATACTGAATTTGGCTTGTGATTTTCTAACCAAAACACAAACGAAGAGACAGAAGCCATCAATGTACCATTGACATCAATACTATGTGAAAACTTAGCATTATTAGAAAACAAGTCTTTGATTGATGCATTCTCTTTTGAAATATTATAGTCTTCATGAAACAAAACCACAGCATCAGCAATTTCAGAGAGTTCATTGTTTCCATCAAAAATCTCACTTTTAACCTTATTCGAATCTGCCCATTTTTGCATGGTTGTTTCAAAACTATCGGTATTTCTTAAAATTATACGTTTTAATAACATCTAAATTATTGCTATGGATTTGCGCGTGCAAAGATAATTAAAAAATCATATGGTATGTTATCGAATCAAAGATTCTCTTTGAAATTGTAAATATTTTAATCCAAAAAGTTGTATACCTAGCAACAAAGTTGCGATTAATAAGTGAATTGGCTGAATAAATGCAGGCATATCTGCGTAAGAAAACAATAAACCTGTAATAAACTCTATAAGGATCAAACCGATAACATATTTAAAAATGGGGATGCCTATTTTTTTTGTATAATTTACCCAAAACAAAACCCCATTAACAATCAAGACAAGCCATGAAAATGACCTATGAAAATAAAAATCGATATTCATATTACCAATCCATTCACCTCTGTCTATACTTTCAACTACCAAAAAATCAATCTCTTGCCTTACTTGGATACCAAGTAATATTTGAATGATGGTTAGTAGTAAGGCAATAAAGTAAATTGATTTGAAGAACATTGGTAATTTGATTGAAAACCTTTGTCCCTGGACAATTTGTATTATTTTAATTTGAATTGCAATTATGATTAAAGCAAAGAGCATATGTACAGTTAAAACCCAAGGAATAAGATTAGTTGCGACGACTATTGAGCCCATCCAACCTTCAAATCCAATTAGAATTAGATTAAGAAGTCCAAGAAAAACCAATTGACGATTGGATCGATATTTTATAAAAATCCAGATCAGGGAAATTAGAACCAAATTCCCAGCAATAAACCCAACCAACCGATTACCGTATTCAGTCCAAGTTTTTTTCCAATTAAAATCTTGTTCTATATACAATGATTCATCATTTTTTAATGTCTCACTAACTTCACTTAAACCAATTAAACTCAAAATCCTAGCAAATTTCTCTACTTTTGCTTTTCTTTTATTGGCATAAATTTCTTTATAATTTTCTGGCAATTGATTAATATCTGTTGGTGGAATAACTTGATCAAAACATTTTGGCCAATCTGGACAGCCCATGCCTGACCCACTTGATCTCACAACACTTCCAGCAATTACAACCAAAAAAATAAAGATTAATGTAACCCAAGAAAATCGTAAAAATGACCTTGACATAATTTTTTTGAGACAAAGTTAAATCTAATTTTAATTGAAATGACTGTTTGACATTTTTTATCAATCTGAATTATGCCATATTTTGTCATTAATACTATATATTTGTTAAAGAACTAATTCTAAGACACATTATATCTATGAAATTTCAAAGTCTAATAATTTGCTGTTTAATATGGACAACTAGTAGTTTTGGGCAGGATCTTGGTTTTAAAGTTGGTGAATTTCAGGTTGGAACTAAGATTTCTCAAAATGTATTACAACCTGAAAATTATGATGGGTTTGCCGTAGGCTTAAAAGGAAGATATTTTATGATGTCATACCTTGCATTCGAAATAAATACAGAATTTGCTACATTAGATTTATCAGGTACTGGTTCTGAAGCCAGCAAACAATTTGGCATTTCGACACTTTACTATCCTTTAAAAGATAAAGTTGGATTGCCGTACCTTTTTGCAGGTTATAATTATAATTTGATGACCGTTACCCCTGTCAGTTATATTTACATTGATAGAACTGAGGATATTATTATAGGCAATATGTCAAGACTGTATTTTGGAGTCGGAAGTGATTTTTATTATTTCGGAGATTATTTAAATTTAGGATTAGCCTTACAATATGATTATCCCTTGAATGATCCATTAAGGTTTGAAATTGAGGAAAGCCCGTTTGGAAAATATTTAAATACTAATCCTATCGAAAGCATCATAATAGATCCGGTAAAGTACTTAAATATTACTGTAAGCTTAAATTATACAATCACAGATTTTAAGAAATAAAAATGATGAAATTAACATTAACTATATTATTGCTTTGCTTTTTGTCAGTTATTCATGCAGCTGATAGCACGAAAATTAATGCAGGTTCTAACCTAAAATTAGGTGTTGGATATGCGCCTGGGTTTATTACTGAAAACACTTTGACAAGTCAACTTCATGCCAATTTAGGATATGAAATAAATGGGCTAAGTGTAAGATTTGATACGTATTATTTTTTAGATTCGAAAGGAGATCGGCCTAGATTTACATTTAACCATCAATTTTATCTTGGTAGTTTTTATCGTTTTGGGTCAAAAAAATTACACCCTTCGATTGGAGCCCAAATTGGTCTTGCCTATGCCCAATCAAATGAAAATGGGGTATTTAATGCTGTGACAGGGATAATAGATTACAAACCAGCAATAAATCCTGTTGCATTAGTATCACTGGGAATAGAGTATGACTTTACAAAACAACTATATACTTTTTTTGAAGGAAAATACATTTCTGGGAAGCACGTTTCTAATTCATACCCAACTTATTTGGACGAGTTGAGGATTTCGATAGGTATAGGATTCAATTTAATCAATAAAACAACTAATTGAAACAATTTTCGTCATAATAAAACAAATAAGTTGTATTTTTATTCGGTGGAATAATTCAAAGACTTTATGCTGCTTAAATATTTGGAGGCATGGATAGGGTTCTTGGACATTCCATACGACAGTTGGAAAACAGGTATAACCAGATGAAATCCTTACTAAGCATTATTTTTATAATTTTTGCTGTGAATAGCTATGCTTCTCACATTGTTGGTGGTGAATTGTATTATAATTGTATTGGGGGAAATCAATATCAGGTAACTCTAAAGATTTATAGAGATTGTAATTCAACAGGTGCTCAGTTTGATCAGGCACTTCCTGTAACTATTTTTGATGGAAATAATAATAACATTGGAGACTTTACAATTCCATTCCCCGGGAGCGTAAATTTGCCAGTAGACTTTAATAATAATCCTTGTATTTCTATTCCAACAAACATTTGTATTGAAGAAGCCATTTATCAACAAACAGTAACCCTACCAAATTCATCAACCGGTTACACTTTGGCTTATCAAAGATGCTGTCGGGGACCAAACGTGACAAACTTATCAGTTCCTGAAGATCAAGGGCTGACTCTTTTAGGTGAAATTCCTCCAAATAACGTTGTAGTTTGTAATAGTTCACCAAGGTTTACAACTTATCCGCCACTTTTGCTGTGTTCTAAAGAAACTTTGCAATTCGACCATTCTGCTATGGATCCAGATGGAGATTCATTGGTTTATTCAATTTGTCCGCCATATCAAGGGGGTACTTCATTTAATCCTGCACCAAACCCTGCGGCACAGCCTCCATACAACCTTGTAGCTTGGGGAGCTGGGTATTCTTCTTCTAATCCGTTTGGAAATGGAACCATATCAATTAACCCAAATACCGGTTGGTTAACTGCCACACCTCAAGTTGTAGGTCTGTATGCAGTTGGGATTTGTGTTTCAGAGTACCGTAATGGTGTATTGCTAAATACCAACAGAAGAGATTTTTTGTTTAGGGTTTTGGATTGTGAAATTGAATTGTCAGCTGCTATTACACCACAAGAAGATTTATTTACGTTTGTTTCTTATTGTCAAGGACTCACAATTGAATTTGAAAATGGTAGTCAAGGAGGTAGTACTTATCAATGGGACTTTGGTTTACCAGGAAATAATGATGTAAGTAATGCATTTGAACCAACATTTACTTTCCCAGGGCCTGGTACTTACGAGGTAACCTTAATCGTCTCAATTGCTCAGGGTTGTTCAGATACAGCAGTGCAAACGTTTGTGCTAAATGATGAGGTAAAGGCCGAATACATACCGCCTGATCCACAATGTATTGTCGACAATAGTTACAGTTTTACAGGAGGAGGAATTATTCCTCCCAACAGTTCATTTATATGGGATTTTGGACAATATGCAACTCCGTCTATTTCTACCAATTTGAACCCAGATAATATTATATTTTCTCAACCAGGATATCACGAAGTTAGTTTTACAATCAGTTATGAAAATTGTAATGATACTTATATTAGAGATGTTTTAGTCTTTGCTGAACCATCAATTGCTTTTTCAGTCTTAGATGAAGAGGGCTGCGTTCCATTTATCGCAAGGTTTGCTAATCAGTCATATGCGCATACACCAATACATTCAAGGTGGAATTTTGGAGATGGTTCTAGTTATGATGTTTCTACTCATCCAACTCATGTCTATCAAGACTCAGGAATTTATACTGTCAATTTAATGGTATATACAGATTCAGGTTGTATAGACACATTGTACATGACAAAACCGAATCTTATTGAGGTCTTCCCAAGTCCAACCTCTGTTTTTGATGTTACACCTTTAGTGCAAGAGGAGTATTCAGCTGAATTTACCTTCACAAACCTATCTGATGACTATGATAAACAATGGTTTCATTTTGGAAACGGGGTGTCATCACCAATTAACAATTATACTTATATCTATCCTGAACCAGGTGTTTATTACCCTTATCAAATTGTCAAGAATGAATATGGTTGCAGGGATACAAGTATGAAAAAAATCACTGTTATCCCAGTTATTCCAATCATGGTGCCTAATGCGTTTACGCCAGACGGTAATTCGCGTAACAACACCTTTAAACCAATTCTATACAAACCGCAAAATTATAAAATGTGGATATACAACCGTTGGGGTGAATTGATGTTTTTATCTGAACATCCGGAAGCAGAATGGAATGGTAATTATGGTGGTCTTCCAGCACCAACTGGAGTTTACATTTGGCGCATCATTTATTATGAGTATGATACAGGAATGCCTAAACAAATAATGGGACATGTAACACTACTCAGGTAGGTTATTGTCTAAATCCACATCATTAACGTCTAATCAAACTGTCGGTTTTAGTTTTTTGTAAACTATTACTGTACTAATTAATAAAATTAGTCCACCAGCTATATAAGGTGCTCCTGGAAAATAAAATACTGTATCTTTATTAGAAAAAAAGTAGAATAAAGAAGTACTAATAATAGGGCCAATAATTGTTGTCAAACTAATCATTCCTGTAATTGATCCTTGTAGATTACCTTGCTCCTTTTCTGAAACTCGATTTGACATATATCCTTGTAATGTTGGACCAGCAACTCCACCTAAAGCATACGGTATTAAAAACACGTATAGCAACCATTGATTGGTAGCAAATGCAAATAAGGTCATTCCAACAGTCCAAAGTATAAATCCGCCAACCATCACCTTAGTTTCACCAAATTTTTTGACAGAAAAACCAATTAAGCCACCTTGAACAATGGCCACTAAAAGACCTACTATACTTAAACTAAGACCAACCTCCCATTCCTCCCAATTATAAACTTCCATGGTAAAGTATGACCATGTTGCTGGTAGAGCTGAACCAGCAACATGAGCTAGAAACAAGGCAAGAAGTAATCCGCCGAAAGAGTATGATAGTAATTTAAGAATTGAATTTCCAGGAATCATTTTCGAGTAATTGATATCTCGCCTTTTTTCTTTGTCTAGTGATTCAGGAATAAAGAAAAAACCATAGAGAAAATTGAGCAATGTCAAACTCGCTGCTACAAAAAATGGAGTTTCAACACTAACTTCTGCTGCAACACCACCTATTGTAGGACCGAAAATGAAGCCAACGCCAAATGCTGCACCGATCAAGCCGAAGCTTTTAGCCCTATTTTCAGAAGTACTAATATCTGCAACATAAGCAGTGGCAACTGTATGACTGGCACCAGCCATACCAGAAATTATTCGACCTATAAATAACCAAGTTAAGGTTGGGGCATAGGCATGAAAAATATAATCTAATCCTAACCCAAGCAATGCAATAAGTAAAACAGGTCTTCTACCATATTTATCACTAAGTTCCCCAAGAATTGGAGCAAAAATGAATTGCATGGCAGCATAAGTTGTCATTAAGAGCCCACCATAAAAGGCAGCATCAGCTAACCCACCGCCAGTAAGCTTCTCAATCAATTTTGGCATTACGGGAAGAATAATACCTATTCCAAGTGCATCAACAAAAACAGTTAAGAATACAAATATTAATGAAGATCTATTTTTTGCCATTTTTATTTAAATGACCAATTATAAGTATCAATATCCTCTAAACAGGCTGTTAACAAAGTGATTGATCCTTTTATGTCAGCTTTGTGTGCCATTTCAATAACTTGATGCAAATGACGAGTAGGAATTGAAACTGCACCGGCAATTGACCCACCTTGTGTCATGCGCTGAATACCTGCCGTATCCGTCCCACCAGCAGTTAAAATTTCTGGCTGCCATTTGATCTTATGTTTGTCCGCCGTTTTTTTCATAAAGTCAACCATTCTGTAGTCACAAATGGTTGAAGCATCCATGATTTTGATAGCAGCACCATCTCCTAATTTTGTAATCTGTTCATGTGGTGCAGCGCCTGGAAGGTCAAAAGCTATTGTTGTGTCTAAGCCAAACCCAAAATCAGGATTGATTTTTAGAGCAGAAACATTGGCTCCTCTTATACCTACTTCCTCCTGAACCGTAAATACACCATATATATCATATGGAACCTCTTTGTCTTTAAGTGCTCTTAAGGTTTCAATTAATATAAAAACTGCCAACCTATTATCCAAAGATTTAGAATTTACGCATTCACCCATTTCTATGAATTCACGTTCTCTAGTAATAGAATCTCCAATCGTAATGTGCTTTATTACCTCTTCTTTTGGTAGTCCAGTATCAATAAAATAATCGGAAATTTTAGCAACTTTATTCCGTTCTTCGGCAGTCATAACGTGAATTGGCTTAGATGCCATGACCCCAACAATATCCTTATTACCATGAATTATTACTCTCTGAGCTGTTAGGGTTTTTGGGTCAAATCCACCAAGTGTATGAAACCTGATAAAACCGTTATCATCAATATGTGTCACCATAAAACCAATTTCGTCCATATGGGCGCCAATCATGATTTTTTTATCAGATTTACCACGTTTTATGGCATAAACATTGCCCATATTATCAATGGATACTTCATCAACTAAAGGAGTGATTTGTTCGATAACCAGATTACGCACCTTTTGTTCAAATCCAGGTGCTCCAGGCGTTTTGCATATTTCTGCAAGTAATTTTGTATTGATTGACATATGATTTTAACTTAATTTGTGGTTAACAAATATACTTAAGCAATTAAACAGATTAAAATTTTGTGATATTATTTATTTGATCGTCGAGGATATCTTTTTAAGGTAAAACGATAAGCGATCATAATTGGTAGTCCAATAAAAATAGCAAATAGCATAAACCATCCTTTTAAGGTTGGAACGCAGGACTCAAAACCATCATTTTGTATTGATCCCACTAACAAATCAGGTCTCAATAACTGTTTAATAGTAATTTCTTTATTGAATGGTATGCCATTATCAACCAGTTGAACTTCAAAAATATCTGCAGGATATAGGTAAAAAAAAGTGAGGAGAATTGCAAATACAATTGAAAAAATAAAGACGGGATGTTTCATGATCTAAAAGTGAATAAAAAAGCCATTCCAAGTTTAGGAATGGCTTTTAAAATTAGGTTAATTATTAATGTCTAGCAATATTCATCAAACGCCGATACCAAATTTTCAGCAATCATATCCGCACTTCTACCTTCAATATGATGTCTCTCTAAAAAGTGAACCAAAGTCCCGTTTTTAAACAAACCCACTGAGGGTGATGATGGAGGGTAAGGTAAAGTATATTTTCTCGCTTGTGCTGTCGCTTCTCCGTCTACACCTGCAAATACTGTAGTTAGTTTTGATGGTAATTTAGAATGGTTAACTGCTTTTAATACACCTGGTCTTAAGCTACCAGCTGCGCAACCGCAAACTGAATTAATGACGACTAATACGGTTTCTTCTGAATCGTTGTTTAATATTTGATCTACTGCTTCAACTGTTTCTAAACTGTCAAATCCTGCAGAGACAAGTTCTGCCTTCATTGGTGTTGTTAATTCTGGTGGGTACATATTATATATTGTTTGGTTTAAAAATTTTAACAAAGTTAATGCAAATATTTTTTATAACGATCAATATTAACTTCATTATCCAAGTCCAGACTGTTGCTAATTGAGGCTAGTAATTGATTGGCATAATAAGGAGCAATCATAACCCCTTTTGTACCAAGACCATTAAATAGGAATAAATTATTGTAATTAGGATGTTGTCCTATTAATGGACGTCTATCCTTTACAGTTGGTCTTATACCTGCCTGATGATCAATAATGGTATATTCAAAATCAACAATATTTTTTAACCTTTCTATTAGTTCATTCTTGCCGTTTGCTGTGGTTATGGGTTGTTCTAATTCCCAATTATATGTTGCACCAACTTTATAAGTATGATCGTTTATTTTCAGGATGAACATGTTTTTATTTAGTACATGGTCAAAATTAAAATCATGTGTTTGAATGATTAATGTTTCTCCATGTGTAGGTTTTAATGGCAAATAATTAAAAAATGGGTTATTGCAGATCTTAAACCCCTCGCAGAAATAGATGTGTTTTATATGTTCGTCATTGTAGGTATTGGTTACCTTGTTGTACTTTGAATAGTCAAAAAGTTCATGGGTAAAGTTGATGTTTTTATTCAGAAAAAAAGATTTAGAAAGGTCTAAAAAAGCATTGGTGTCAAGGTGACCAAATGTTTTAACTTCACCAAACCCAAAAGGTGCATCAACTCCTTCAATTTTTGGGTTGGTAAGTGGCGCTAAATATGAATTAAAGTTTTCATCCAATTGTTTTGATGCCCAATTATTTTCCTCTTCATACGAGTTTATTATCTTAAATATATGTTTTTGATGAATAATAGTTGTGTTTAATTCTGATTCAACTTTAGCGTAAAATGATTCAGCATATGGTATAAGTTTATCAACATTCCAACCCTTAGTTAAACGTTTGAAAACAATTGGGTTTACAATTCCAGCTGCTGAGCGCGTGGTGTGATTTATTGATGAGTCAAAAACATGAAAAGAAATTGATTCAAAATATAATTGCCAAGCCAAAGTTGCGCCTGCTAACCCCCAACCTACTATTAAATGATCTTTATCTACCATTTCATTTTATTATTCGGTTCAAAATTAACAATTATTCAAATCTATGTTGACAATTTTAAATTCGTGTTGCTAAAGTCGCAACACTTATCTTACAATTAACCGATCGTTTTAGTTCAAGAATACATGATTCGATAGTAGCACCTGTAGTTAGCACATCATCAACAATTAGTAAGTGCTTATTTTCTACAAATTCCGCATTTTTAACAGTGAAGATAGAACGAACGTTTTGCCAACGATCGTATTTTGAAAATTGTGTTTGTGAAGCATTACCTGAAATACGTTTGACAGTATCATTCAGAATTGGAATATTCAATTTTTGAGAAATACCTTTGGCTAATAAAAGACTCTGATTGTATCCCCTTTTCCGTTTTTTTTTCGGATGAAGAGGTATTGGAATAATATAATCAATGGTATGGTTGGCAGGAATCATATTTGACATTAATTGGCCCATATGTTCAGCTAATCTTGATTTACCATGATACTTTATTTCATGCAATATTTTTTGTGTGTTATTATTTTTTTGAAAATTTAATAAAGCAAATATTTTATCAACTTCTGTCCTTCCCCAAAGTATTTTTTGAATCTGTTCTAGAGCACTTGGATGCCTTTCTAGAAAGGGTAATTCATGCAAACAGGTCAGGCAATAGAAGCGTTCCATATGGGTTAAATCACATTGACATATGGTGCACTCATTAGGCCAAAAAATGTCTATTATTGAATTTCTAATAAATAAAATTTTTGACATGTATCTGTTTGTTTTATAGTGCAATATAATGAAATTTGTGAGTTAAATAAACAACTTATGGTTCATAAATATCAGCCTGCACCTATATTTTCTTCTGGTAATTATCTGTAATTTGGTAGCGGTAAAAAATTGACTTAAATTAGGATGGAAAAGAAGTGTTGATAAGTATGGAGAATTTTTTTGTCAAAAATGATTTTTCTTGAAAAGTCCCCATTTATTTTCTAGCAGTTTTTTTGTGTGTTACCTGATTTTACTAGGAAGTAAAAAGTTGTGATTTTGAATTGTTGAAAAATACAATAACATTGTGAATTGTTTATAGTTGTTAAATCACAAAAAAATATCAACTTTTGTATTCCCCATTTGGCTAACGAATAACGAATTTTTCGAAAAAATCATACCCCTCTGGAAGTGAGTGCTTTCTATGAAATGATCAGCCAAATGCAAGTTAAATTTTAAGGATAAATAAGTAAGATATGGCAGAATTGGACGAACCTATATTAGAAGATAACCCAAACAGATTTGTATTGTTCCCAATACAACATGATGATATTTGGAAAGCGTATAAAACACAAGAAGCATGTATCTGGACTGCAGAAGAATTAGATCTTGCTCAAGATACTGTAGATTGGGAAGAAAAATTAACAGATGACGAGCGTTTTTTCATTAAACATATCTTGGCGTTTTTTGCCGCTTCTGATGGTATCGTAAATGAAAACTTAGCAGAAAATTTCGTAAAAGAAGTTCAATATACTGAAGCAAAATTCTTTTACGGTTTTCAAATCATGATGGAGAATATCCACTCTGAAACCTATTCTTTATTAATTGACACATACATTAAAGATAGTGCAGAGAAAGATTATTTGTTCAATGCATTAGAAACATTTCCACCAGTAAAGAAAAAAGCGGAATGGGCTTTGAATTGGATTGATAATGGTACCTTTGCCCAACGTTTAATCGCTTTTGCAGCTGTTGAAGGGATTTTCTTTTCAGGTGCATTTTGCTCAATTTTCTGGTTAAAGAAAAGAGGATTAATGCCAGGGTTAACATTTTCAAATGAGTTAATCTCAAGAGATGAAGGAATGCATATGGAATTTGCTGTATTATTATACAACAAACACCTAAAAAACAAATTACCTAAAGAAGAGGTCCAAGAGATCATAACCACAGCAGTAGATATTGAAAGAGAATTCATTACTGAATCACTCCCTGTAAAGTTAATTGGCATGAATGCTGATTTAATGGCGCAGTACATTGAGTTCGTTGCGGATCGATTATTGGTAGAGTTAGGTTGTAAGAAGTTATATAATGTGACTAACCCATTCGATTTTATGGACATGATTAACCTACAAGGTAAAACCAACTTCTTTGAGAAAAGAGTAGGTGAGTATCAAAAAGCCGGAGTCATGGGTGGTGGAGAAAAACAAACTTTCTCATTAGATGAAGATTTTTAAGAAATAAGAAGATTAAGTAAGAAAACCCTATAAAAAAATTGAAGTATGTATGTAATAAAAAGAGACGGAAGAAAAGAACCAGTAAAATTTGATAAGATAACCGCCAGAGTAAAAAAATTGTGTTATGGGTTAGATTCAATTGTACAACCTGAATTAGTTGCTATGAAGGTAATTGAAGGGTTATATGATGGTGTGTCAACCATTGAGTTAGATAATTTAGCTGCTGAAGTAGCTGCCTCTAAAACAATTGAACATCCTGATTATGCATTATTAGCTTCTAGGATCTCAGTTTCTAATTTACATAAGAATACAAAGAAATCATTTTCAGAAACAGTTGAGGATTTGCATAAATATATTGATCCTAAAACTGGGCAAAACGCCTCTTTAATAGCAGATGATGTTTATCAAATCATCATGGATAATGCTGAGTTTTTAGACGGACAAATCATTTATGATAGGGATTTTAAATATGATTACTTTGGATTTAAAACACTTGAACGAGCATACTTACTTAGATTAGACGGAAATATTGTTGAAAGACCACAACACATGTTAATGCGTGTGTCAGTAGGAATTCACAAAGACGATATAGAATCAGCAGTTAAGACATATAACCTAATGTCAGAAGGCTGGTTTACACATGCAACACCAACATTATTTAACGCAGGAACGCCAAAACCGCAAATGTCATCATGCTTTTTACTAACCATGAAAGAAGATAGCATAGCTGGAATTTATGATACATTAAAACAATGTGCTCAAATTTCACAATCTGCGGGGGGAATTGGACTGTCGATTCACGATATCAGAGCTAAAGGTGGTTATATTAAAGGAACTAACGGAACATCAAATGGTATAGTACCAATGTTACGAGTGTATAACGATACAGCCCGTTATGTTGACCAAGGAGGAGGTAAAAGAAAAGGATCTTTCGCTATCTACATTGAACCTTGGCATGCTGATATTGCAGATTTCTTAGACTTGAAGAAAAATACAGGAAAAGAGGAGCAAAGAGCTAGAGATTTATTCTACGCTATGTGGATTCCTGACTTATTTATGAAAAGGGTTAAAGATAACGGAGAATGGACCCTAATGTGCCCGAATGAGTGTCCTGGATTGTCAGATGCGTATGGAGATGAATTTGAAGCGCTTTACACTAAATATGAATCTGAAGGTAAGGGAAGAAAAACCATTAAAGCACAAGATATTTGGTTTAAGATTTTAGAATCTCAGATTGAAACAGGAACACCATATATGGTGTATAAAGATGCTGCAAACTTAAAATCCAACCAACAAAATCTTGGAACAATTAAGTCATCAAACCTTTGTACGGAAATATTAGAATATACGGCTCCTGATGAAACAGCAGTGTGTAATTTAGGGTCAATCGCATTGCCTAAATTTGTTGATGCTGATGAGAAAATATTCGATCACCAAAAGCTATTTGATGTAGCATACCAATTAACAAAAAACTTGAATAAAGTTATTGATGTTAATTATTACCCAGTGAAGGAAGCTGAAAACTCTAATTTGCGTCACAGACCTGTTGGAATAGGTGTTCAAGGATTAGCAGATGCTTTTATCTTAATGCGTTTCCCTTTTGATTCGCCTGAGGCAAAACAACTAAATGCTGAGATTTTTGAAACCATTTACTATGCTTCAGTAACAGCATCTAAAGATTTGGCAAAAGTTGAAGGCCCATACTCAACATTCAAAGGCTCACCAATGTCAAAAGGAACTTTTCAGTTCGACATGTGGGGTGTAACACCATCTAACAGATGGGAATGGGATGTTTTAAAAGAAGAAGTGAAAGAGCATGGTATAAGGAATTCATTATTAATGGCACCTATGCCTACAGCTTCTACTGCACAAATTTTAGGAAACAACGAATGCTTCGAACCATATACGTCAAACGTGTATACAAGAAGAGTATTATCAGGAGAATTTATTATTGTTAATAAACATTTATTAAAAGATCTCGTGAAGCTAGGTTTATGGAATAATGATATGAAAAATGAGTTGATGGCATCTAACGGATCAATTCAAAACATTAAAGAAATTCCAGATGATATCAAAGCTTTATACAAAACAGCTTGGGAAATTTCACAAAAAGTAATTATTGACTTAGCTGCTGATAGGGGTGCTTTCATTTGCCAGTCTCAATCGCTTAACCTATTTATGGAGAATGCAAATTTTGCAAAATTAACTTCAATGCATTTTTATGGATGGGAAAAAGGATTAAAAACAGGGATGTATTACTTAAGAACTAAAGCTGCTACTGACGCAGTTAAATTTACACTTGAGAAAAATGCAGAATCTGTGCCAGTTGCTAAAACAGAGGAAGAAAGAATGGAGGAAATAGCATGTTCGCTTGACGATCCAGATAGCTGTGAGATGTGCAGTGGCTAAGACCAGTCTCAAGAATTAGCTTGAAGAGTGGCGCGGACACAAACATCCCAAACGAAAGTGCGGAAAAATGTGCACGACAACTAATCATGAAGAATAGAATCAAACAAAAAAACACCCATTTAGAAATTCTAAATGGGTGTTTTTTTGCATGATTCTAAAAAACTAGATTAATCCACGTTCGATCGTTAATTAAAGAAAGTTAAATCGATAGCTGTTTTCAAGATTTCATTAACTTTGGAGGTTATTACAATATGATGAAAGTAAAGGTTATTAATCAGTCAACACATGAATTACCGAAGTATGAAACCCTTCTATCTGCAGGGGTTGATTTAAGAGCTAATATTGGGGAAAACATAGTCCTTAAACCATTAAACCGACACCTAGTAAAGACAGGCTTATTTCTTGAAATCCCTGAGGGTTATGAAGCTCAAGTTAGACCTCGAAGTGGATTGGCCTACAAACATGGAATTACGGTATTAAATTCACCGGGAACAATAGATGCAGATTACCGTGGAGAAATTGGCGTGATTTTGGTTAATCTATCTAATGAAGATTTTACCATCACGAATAGTGAACGAATTGCTCAACTTGTATTTGCTAAATGTGAGCAAGCAGAATTTGTATCAGTAGAAAACTTAAATGAAACGACAAGAGGTGAGGGTGGCTTTGGTAGCACCGGCACCAAATAAAAAAGCAAAGAAATGAAAATAATTGTTCCAATGGCTGGGCGAGGAAGCCGATTACGTCCGCATACATTAACAGTTCCTAAACCATTAGTTCCTGTTGGTGGTAAACCAATTGTTCACCGTCTAGTTGAGGATATCGCAAAAACATGTACTGAAAAAATTGATGAAATTGCATTTGTAATTGGTGACTTTGGAACAGAAGTTGAAAAAGAATTGATCAGGGTTGCTGAAAGTTTGGGAGCAAAAGGTAGAATCTTTTATCAAGATAAAGCCCTAGGAACCGCACATGCAGTTTTATGTGCAGCGGACTGCTTAAGCGGACCGGTAGTTGTTGCATTTGCAGACACATTATTTAAAGCAGACTTTAAATTAGACTCCAATACTGATGGCATTATTTGGGTTAAACAAATTGAAGACCCCTCTGCATTTGGTGTAGTTAAATTAAATGAAGAAAACCTTATCATAGACTTTGTTGAGAAACCTCAAGAATTCGTATCAGATTTAGCAATGATCGGTATTTATTACTTTAAAGAGGCAGAAAAACTAAAAGTAGAGTTACAGTATTTAATTGATAATGGCATTATCAAAGGAGGAGAGTATCAACTCCCTGACGCTTTAAGAAACTTAACAGAAAAGGGGAATAAATTCAAAGCTGGTGAGGTTAAAGAATGGTTAGATTGTGGCAATCCAAAGGTGACTGTTCATACCAATCAAAGGGTGTTGGAATTTGATAAGGATACCCAATTAATATCTCAAGATGTTGTACTGGAAAACTCAGTAATTATCCCACCTTGTTTTGTAGGTAAAAATGTAACAATAACCAACGCTATTGTAGGGCCACATGTATCATTAGGTAATGGAACTACTGTTAAAAATTCAGTGATTAAGAACTCTATTGTACAAAAGAATGCAACTATTGCCAACTCAATTTTACAAGATTCTATGATTGGGAATCATGCTAAAATCCTAAGTTATGGAAAAGAAATAAGTATTGGAGATTATACTACTATTGAATAATATATGTTCGGTTCAAAACCATATCAATTAATTGTATTTGCAATTGCCTTAATGCTGATTTTGAGTTGTGGTAATTCAAAGGATGTGGTTGACAAAGATTTACAACAGCAACAAAATCGCCTAGCGTTTAAACAAATATTCCATGAGGCCAATAGTCAAAAAATGATTGGCCATTCAGAAAATGCAATTTCCCTCTTTAATAAGTGTCTTGAGTTAGATCCTAATTCAGCTGCTTGTTATTATGCTTTATCTCAAATTTATATGACAGATAAGGAATATGAAAATGCAATTGAATATGGAAAACAAGCTTATAATTTAAATCCGAAGAATAAGTGGTATGCCGCTAATTTAGGAGGCCTTTTTTTTCAAACTGGAGATTACTTTAATAGTGCGTCATATTATGAGAAGGTAATTAATGAATTTGAAGATAGGAACATTGATACAAAATCAAGACTAGTAGAAGCCTATATTTTTTCAGATAGAAAAGAGAAAGCAGTAGATTTATTAGATGAAATTGAAATTGAACTTGGAAAAACAGTAAGAAATAGTGTTACAAAGTACGATCTCTTGATTGAATTGGGCGAAAACAAATTGGCAGACAATGAAATCAAGAGTTTGTTTGACGCTTATGAAAATAACATTGAGATTCCTGTTCAGGTCATGGATTACTTTTTGCAAACAAGGCGCCTAGATATGGCTAAAGTAGCAATCGATCAAATACAAAAAATTAACGAAAAAAATGGGAATGCCTTGATTGGACTTGCTGAAATTGAATTATCAAAAAACAATATTAATCAAACTTTTGCTCTGCTTGAAGAAGGATTTCAATCTCCAGATATTGCAATTGAACGGAAGTTAATCTTATTGGAATCATTGGCAAGATTGGGTTTTGAACCAAGGTATCCACAATCCAAAATTGTGAATGAAAAAATGAATCCGTTATTTAAACAATTATTTGAAGAAGGGGTTACACAGCATAGATACTTATCATTGTATGGGAAGTATTTGTATAATAATGATCATCTCGATTCAGCAAGACTTTTATTTAGGAAAGCAGTTCAAATTACACCATCAGATTTTGATTCATGGTTAAGTCTTTTGGATGCCAATTACATTCTAAAACAGTATGATAGCCTAATCGGAGATGCTAATCAGGCAATGGAGTTATTTCCATCTCAACCCTTAGTTTATCTTTTATCAGGTATTGGCTATTATGAAACGAATGTATTTGAAAAATCGGAAGAAATGTTCTTTTTAGGTAAGGGTCTAGTGGTTAATGATCAAAAATTAATTGTAGAATTCGACTATCATTTGGCTAAGAGCTTGTGGAAACAGGGTGAAATTGAGGAAGCAAAAAAAGCATTTGATAAAGTAATTAGCGAGGCGCCAGATAATGACAAGTTTTTATTTGGATATGCTACCTTGTTAAATAAATCAGGAGAATATAAAATGGCCAAACTTCATATTGCTAAAGCCGTAGATTTAGCAGGAAGAACTTCGGAGTATTTGAATTTGTATGCTGAATTACTTATGAAAGAACAGGATTACAAACAAGCCTATGAATTTGCTAGTCGTGCCGTTGCGAATGAAATTACTAATGCCAATTATATTGAACAACTGGGAGATATTTCTTTTTTCTTAAAAGAGATTGATAAAGCGGTTGAGCTGTGGAATGAGGCTAATGCAATAGCGCCTACAAATATTTTAAAAAATAAAATTGAGACGAGATCAATGCCATGACAATAATGACGAAAAGGTTAACTGACTTATTTTTACTACTCACTTTATTATTGGGTTTATTTTCCTGTAATGCAACTCGCGAAACAAAAATTGTTACAAAAAAAATAAGTGACAAAGAATTAAGAGAACGTCTGATTCAAGAACATGGAAAAGAGTTTAAATATTTTTATAGCAAGGTTAGTGTTGACTATGAAAGTTCAAAATTAAATCAATCGTTTAAATCAAGCCTGAAAATGACTGTTGACTCAGCTTTTTCTGGAACAATAAGCGTTGCTAGAATCATTATAGCGAATTTTTTAGCTTCAAAAGATTCATTAAAGGCAACTAATAAACAAAACAAATGCTATTTTACTGAACACATCTCATTTATTTCTTCAATTATGGGGGTTGAATTGGAGTATGATTTTTTTGAAAACATGTTATTGGGTAAACCAGTTGGGTTTGATGAGGGTATGAAATATAAACAGCTAAAGGATAAAAATGGGGAGTATTATATATTGTCTTCTCATAAAAAACGAGAGTTTAAAAAACTCGAAAAAGACAAAATTAACTTAGAAAATGAGAAAAATGATGTCATTTATTTGAAGTATTATTTCTCCCCAGACTCGCTTGCCCTAGTTAAACAAATCATTGAAATACCAGTAGACTCTTTTAGCGTAACAATAAATTTCGTAGAAAAAATAAAAGAAGATGGCAGAGATGTCCCAGAATATACAACAGTTGTAATAGATCATCCAAAAGAAACCATTAAGGTTGGAATATCATATAACAAACAGATTATAAACAAAAGAAAGGCACATGTTTTTTCGGTGCCAGAGCAGTATGAAAATTGCAATAATTAAAATATTATTCATCTGGTTTTCTCTGACTAACCTTGCCATTGCACAAGTTAAAGAAAGTGATAAGCTTAAACGTCAACAAAAAGAGCTAGAAAGTAAAATTAATTTTACTGAAAACTTATTGAAAAATACAGCTGAGAGCAAAAATAATCTGACTCGAGATGTGATTTTAACCTCCAATAAGATTCAATACCGTCAAGAGTTACTGAATAATATAAATATTCAATTAAAAGGACTTAATTCTGATATTATTCAACTTAATCAAGAGATACAACTACTTAACCAACAGCTGCTTTTGCTAGAAAATCAATATAAGAATATGATTGTTCAGGCTTACAAAATGAGAAGTAGTTCTACATCTTTATTTTTTATTTTATCTGCTGATAGTTATAATCAAGCCAATCGGCGATTGGCCTATATTGAGCAGATTACAAAATTTAGAGCAGACCAGATTGAAAGAATTAAATCAGTTAAGTTAGAGTTGGAAGCTTCTCTGAAATTATTGAATGAGAAAAAAGAATCTCAGCAAAACTTAATAAGTGCAAAAGAAAGGGAGAAGAGAAGGTATCTTAATGACCGGTCTCAGCAAGTAAATTCGATTAAAAATTTAGAAGGCAAAGAACAAGAATTACAAAGAGAGTTACTTGCTCAAAGGAAGCAGTCTGAGGAAATAAAGAAGGCAATTTCACGAGCAATTAATAAAGAAATAGAAGAGGCAAGACGTCGTGCTAAGGAAAAACCAAAAACGCTTGAGGAAACAAAAGAACTGGCTTTGAGTAATGCCGGTTTTGAAGCTAATAAAGGCCGCTTGCCTTGGCCAGTGACAAAAGGAGAGGTAACAAAAGGCTATGGTAAGCAAGCACATCCCTTACATGTAGGAGTCTTTACTTATAATAATGGAATTGACATCTCAACAGTCAAAGGGGCTTCTGTCAGAGCTGTTTATAAAGGTGTCGTAAGTAGTGTAATTATTATTCCTGGAGCAGGGAAAGCGGTTATTATAGCACATGGTAATTACAGAACAATTTATTCTAACCTACAAGAGGTTTATGTTCAAAAGGGAGATCAAATTGAGACTAAGCAAGAAATTGGATCTTTACTTGTTGGTCAAGACGGCAAATTATCAGAAGCGCATTTCGAAATTAGGAAGATTACACCAGAAGGCGCCATTTCAAACATTAACCCATCATACTGGTTAGTTAAATAACTATAACTTTAGAAAACGCATTTTCCATACGCCAAAAATAGCTTCCTTAAATATGCTTGAGCTCATTTTTGATTGACCAAATTCTCGATCTATAAATATAATTGGAACTTCGATTATTTTAAACTTATGACGAACAGCAGCATATTTCATGCAAATTTGAAAGGCATAACCTTTAAAAGTGACGGATTCAAAGTTGATTTTTTCAAGAACATTTCTATGGTAACATTTAAATCCAGCAGTTGTATCTTTAATGCCAATCCATAAAATCATCCTAACATAAAATGATGCTAAGAAAGATAGTAATAATCTTTTCTTGTCCCAGTTTGCAACCTTTCCTCCTTTTACATATCTTGATCCAATTGCAAGGTCAGCACCTTGGTTCTCACAAGCAGAAAGTAACCGAATCAAATCATCTGGATTATGTGAAAAATCAGCATCCATTTCACATAGATAGGTGTAATCTCGTTTTAACCCCCAATTAAAACCGTGTAGGTAGGCTGTACCAAGACCTAATTTACCAGCACGTTCTTCAATAAATAACTTGTTAGGAAATTCTTTTTGAAGATTTTTAACAAGTGTACCAGTTCCATCTGGAGAACCATCATCAACAACTAATAAATGAAAGTCTTTTGGCAATGACATTACTTTCCTAACCATCTTTTCAATGTTCTCTTTCTCATTGTAGGTTGGTATAATGACCAAATTTTGCTTCATACTAAAAAATCCGACTGCTAATATAATTTTTTAGAATTAAATAGAAGAAGATCTGAAACGAATTTAACCTAAATTATGATTTTAAATTGATACCATAAAATGTCTTAACTTTGTCACTAATGAGGTTTATTTTCTTTCTCTTTATCAGTTCATTTGGATATAGCCAATCTTTTTTTGGAGTTAAGTATCTGGACAATATAATTGACACTACTTTAGTTGCAGGTCCTGAGAATGCAAGATATTCAGATGTATGGGGCTTTGGTTTTAATGCACATAAATATGCAGTATTAGGATCTACTATGGGTAGCCATTTCATAAAAATAGAGAACAATAAATTAGAAGAAATTGATTTTAAGCCTGGTGCATTTACAGGACTAACTGTTCAACATAGAGATTATAAAAAATACAAGAATTATATTTATGCTGTTTGTGATGAGGGAAACTCAACATTACAAATATTCGACATTTCTTATTTACCAGACTCTGTCCATAAAATATATGATAGCAATACCTTATTTACGATTTGTCATAATATTTTTATTGATACCGTTAAGGCTAAATTATATGCTTGTGGACCAGATAATAGTGGGCTGAAAGTTTATGATCTTCTAAATCCTCAGTTACCAACATTAGTTCATGATGTCAATTTTATTCCCTATGTTCATGATTGTTATGTCAGAAATGATACTGCATTTTTAAATGCTGGATTTGATGGCCTTGAAGTATATTATTTTGGTGATGCTATACCCAAACAATTGGGTGTATTAGATTTCTATCCTGAACAAGGTTATAACCATAGCGGATGGTTATCTAAGGACGGAAGCCTGTATTGTTTTATTGATGAAACAATTGGTAAAAAAATCAAATTGTGTGAGCTAAATGAAGGATTAGAAAACATTGCTATTAGTGAATTATTTGGTACGGAGGACGCTATAGACTTTGTTCCACATAATATTAATATTATTAAAGGTTTTGCAATAGTGTCATATTATAATCAAGGGTTTAGAATCTTTGATCTTTTAAAACGACCTGTTGAAGAAATTGCATTTTTCGACACATTTCCAATTAAGACTAATTATAAGTTGAATGGTGCTTGGGGCGTATCTGTTTTTGAAGATAAAGAATTGATTTTAATTTCCGATAGACAGTATGGTTTGTTCCTATTTAGCTTTCCATTCACTGCTTTTAGAAATCTAGAAAGTGGTTTGGTTGTTAATACGCCTTTTATTAATACCCAAAGTTTGATATTATTTAATGCTGATAAAATGGATGATTTCACGTTTAGTATTTATAATATTTCGGGTCAGATGGTTTATCAGGAAACAACATTTTCCGCCTGGATTAATATTCCTTTAGATTTGGTCTCAGGCGTTTATGTTTTTAATATTAAGAATACAGAGGGGGAAAGTGTCCAAGCAGGAAAGTTTATTGTACAATAAGGCATAAAAAAACATCTTGTGTTTACAAGATGCTTTTTCAAAGTTATAGATTAGCGTATTATTTTCCGCTATTACCGTTATTATTGTTCTTTTTAAGAGTAGTGATGTCATAATCTTCATCTTCGTCTGGATCGGTAACACCACCACATCCTGCAGAAGATCCGTCTCCACTTCCATCATCAGCAGCACCTGTTCTGGTAACTATGTCAATAGTTTCCTCACTATTGTTAACAATTTCTATTTTCTCTTTTTCACAAGAGAAAAAAGTAATTGATAATAATAAAACAGATATGTATACTAAATTCTTCATCTTAAAATCTATTTAAACAAATATAGAGAAAATCTTAAATTCTGCCAAATTAATTTAATTGACCTGTATGTTTCATTGAGTTAATGGTAAAAATCATGCTTTTATTAAGCCAAGTTCAATCAATCGTTCTGTTAAAAACTCACCTGCACTTATATTTTCGTATGCTTTTGGTTGGCTTTTTGAAATACAAGAATCTAAGCAGGTTAAATCCATGTTAGGTTTGGGATGGAGGAAGAAAGGAGCTGAAAATCTTGGAGTTAACCACGACTCAAGACTTGGAGTAATGACTCTATGTTGTGTCGACCGAAAACGATTATTTGTTAACCTGGCAAGCATATCGCCAATATTAATTACGATTTCATCATCCTTAGGACTAACCGAAATCCAGTCACCATCTATGGTTTGAGCTTGTAAACCTTCCGCACTACCACCCATTAATAGTGTAATAAGGTTAATGTCGCCATGGGCCGCCGCTCTAACAGCTCCATTCGGAATTTGACTCAGGTCTTCGACTGGATAGTAATGCAGTAAACGTAAAATGCTATTCCCATTATGAACCTTATCATCAAAATAATTTTCATCAAGATCAAGGTATATTGCAATTGCTTTTAAAAGGTTTTCACCTGTTTTTTCAAATGTTGCATAAACCAACTCGCAAATAGTTTTAAAATCAGTAATTTCTTTTGGCCAAATATTATTTGGATATTCTTGAGTTATTGGATCATTATCTGTTACCATTTGCCCAATATGATAAAATTCTTTGATATCCGGAACAGTCTTACCTTTAGCACTTTCTCTATTTTTTGAAATATAACCGCGTTGTCCAGCAAGTGCTATATTTTCATACTGCTTTTTTATTTCAACAGGGAGGTTAAAAAAAGCACTGGAAATGGATAATAATTGTTCTTTTAGCTTGCGTGTAACACCGTGGTTTTTAACAATCGCAAATCCCATGTTGCTAAATGAATCTCCAAAATGTTTTACGAAATCAGCCTTTTTTATAGGATCATCTGATGTATAATCATCATAATCCACAACGGCAATGACATCCCTATTCATGCTAGGCAATTTTTAATTTTGACATCTTTGATTTGTCAAATTTAGATTTAGCGTAATTTAAGGTCACTTTAAATACTTTTTCATCTGATTTTGAGGGTAATTCAAACATAGCGTCTGTTAGAATAGCTTCACATATTGAACGCAAGCCTCTAGCGCCAAGCTTAAATTCAAGTGCCTTATCAACAATAAAGTCCAATACTTGAGCATCAAACTTTAATTGAATCCCATCCAAATTGAACAAATGCGTATACTGTTTGATTAAAGCATTATTTGGCTCAGTTAAAATACGTCTTAGCGCATCTTTATCTAATGGTTCAAGATAAGTGAGGACTGGCATTCTACCAATTAACTCAGGAATCAACCCAAATTCTTTGATGTCAGTTGGGATTATATATTGCAGTAAATTGTCTGTGTCAATAACTTCTTCATGTTCAGATGAAAATCCTATAACACTGGTGTTTAACCGTCTTCCAATAATGCGCTCAACGCCATCAAATGCACCCCCTGCAATAAATAATATATTTTTTGTATTGACCTTAATCATTTTCTGGTCAGGATGTTTTCTGCCACCCTGGGGTGGTACATTCACTTCTGTACCTTCCAATAACTTAAGCATAGCTTGCTGGACACCTTCTCCAGATACATCTCTCGTAATAGAAGCATTATCTGATTTTCTTGCAATCTTGTCAATTTCATCAATGAAGACAATACCCTTTTCAGCAGCTTTAACATTAAAATCTGCTGATTGCAGTAACCTAGATAATATACTCTCTACATCTTCTCCAACATATCCAGCTTCAGTTAAAACTGTGGCATCAGCAATGCAAAATGGTACGTTTAGCATCTTAGCAATGGTTCTTGCGAGTAGTGTTTTGCCAGTTCCAGTTCTTCCAACTAAAATGACGTTCGATTTTTCCAATTCCTGATTTTCGGAAACTGAGTTTCCTGATAGATTATTTGATATACGTTTATAATGATTATAAACAGCAACAGCCAAATATTTCTTGGCATCTTCCTGTCCAATAACATATTCATTTAATCTATCTCTGATTTCAACAGGTTTTAATAGATTAAAATCAATATTTTGAGTATTCGATTTATGAGCCTCTTCTTCACTGACAATATCATGTGCTTGTTCAATACAACTTTCACAGATATGTCCTGTTACACCGGCAATTAAGATATCTACCTCACTTTTCGGTCGCCCACAAAAAGAACAATTTATTTCATTCTTTGCCATGAATAACGTGCTTTAATTTACTTAACCCCATTTTTAGTCAATACTTCATCAACCATACCATAAGCTTTTGCTTCTTCAGCAATCATCCAATAATCTCGATCTGAATCCTTCCAGACCTGATCATAAGTTTGTCCTGAATGGTTAGCGATTATTTCGTATAGTTCTTTCTTTAATTTTTGTATTTCTCTAGCAGTAATTTCAATGTCAGAAGCTTGTCCTTGTGCACCACCTAAAGGTTGGTGAATCATTACCCTTGAATGTGGTAATGCTGATCTTTTACCTTCTGCTCCAGCGCACAATAAAACAGCGCCCATGGAAGCTGCCATTCCAGTACAAATTGTTGCTACATCTGGTTGAATATACTGCATAGTATCATAAATGCCTAATCCAGCATAAACGCCACCACCAGGAGAGTTCAAATAAATTTGAATGTCTTTTTTTGCATCAACAGATTCTAAAAATAATAATTGTGCAGTTATTATATTCGCTACTTGATCATTAATACCTGTTCCCAAAAAGATTATTCTGTCCATCATAAGCCTTGAGAATACATCCATTTGTGCAACATTCAATTGTCTTTCTTCAATGATGTATGGCGTGAGTGATGATTCTATATAGCTTTGTAAGTGCATGCTGCTAATTCCATGATGCTTAGTAGCATATTTGTTAAATTCTTCGTTTCCAAACATGTTTTGTAAAATTTATAAAAAAATAATGCCTATAAATATAGGCATTATTTATAAGAAAATATGTAATGTCTTAATTACTTCTGCGCATAAGCTTCCTCAATAAATTGTTCATAAGGTAAAGCCTTTTCGTTCAAATTAACAGTTTCTTTCAAAAATGTTATGATTTTAGCACCGTAAATATTGTCATAGATTTTATTAGACTCTTCTTGATTAGATAACACATTCTTTGCTTGTGCTTCTAATTCCTGATCTTCAGGGGCAGGAAGGCCATATTGTGCATATTGGTTTATCAATAATCCTTTCGTAAATTCAAGCACCTCTGGCATTTGAACTTGCATATCATTATTTTTAATAATCTTATTTTGGATCAATTGCCATTTTAAACTTTTTTTGTAGTTTTCAAAATCAGCGTCAATTTCATCTAAAGTGATTTCTTCCTTTGAAGAATCTTTAATCCATCTCTTAAGAAAAGTTTCCGGTAAATCAAATTTGGTTTTCTCAATTAACGCTTCAGTTACTTTTTGACTAAATAATTTATCAGCATCATTTGAAAACATGTTTTCTAAATCTGATTGAATTTTATTCCGTAATTCTTCCTCTGATTTTACTTGACTAGGGCCAAAAAGTTTATCAAATAATTCTTGATCTATTGCAGCAGGAATCATTGTTTTGATTTCAGTAATTGTGAAATCAAAATCAGAAGGAAGATTTGCTAACTCATCTTCACCAACTCCTAGCATAGCAGCCATGTCTTTAGCATCTTTAGATACTGTTTTAGGGTCAACAGAAATGGTATCTCCAACACGTTTTCCAATAAATTCAGCCTTTACTTTCTCGTCCTCAATAAATTCTAAAGAAATGGTTGATGAATTAGAGATATCACTTTCTTTTGCTTTGAAGTCACCAATGATCATATCTCTTTCAGATACAACTTCAGCGCTTACTAATTTTCCATATCTTCTAGCGAGGTTATCAACTTCCTTATCAAGCATTTCACTAGAGATATCAACTTTTAGATAATCGAATTTATTTTTCTTAGATAATTGAATGTCAAACTCAGGTGCCAATCCAATTTCGTAGGCGAATTCGAATTCACTAGGGTTGTTAAAATCACCTTTTACCTCTTCGTCTACTTTTGGTAACGGATTACCAAGGATTTCAAGATTGTTTTTTTGGATAAAATCATTTAATGATTGGTTAATCAATTTATTTAATTCATCCGCTAAAATACTCTTCCCGTATTTCTTTTTAATCAGACTTAATGGCGTTTTGCCAGGCCTGAATCCAGGCAAATTAGCCTCTTTTCGATAATTTTTAATAATACCATCAACTTTTTCAGCATAGTCATTCTGACCAATAGAAATTCTTAATACAGCATTTAAGTCATCAATTTTTTCCTCTACTACATTCATTTCAATAACGAAATTTTAATTTATACGAAAAAAAATGGTCAAGGCTTAGCCAAGACCATCTAGTGCGGGTGGAGGGACTCGAACCCACAAGCCGTGAAGCACTAGATCCTAAGTCTAGCGTGTCTACCAATTTCACCACACCCGCAATATTTCAAATTTCTCTTGTCTAAAGAGAGTGCAAAAGTAAATAATTTATTTTGAACTGCAAAACTTTATTTCTTTCAAAATCTAAGCTTTTTTGGTTTAAGACCATTATTTTTGTCCCATGTCAGAAAAAAAGAGAATTGCAATTCTTGGCTCAACAGGTTCAATAGGAACACAGACACTAGAAGTTGTTGCTGCATATCCAGAACGTTTTGAAATTGTTGCACTTACAGCAAATAAGAATAGCGCCTTATTAATTGAACAGGCACTTAGATTTAAGCCAAATGCTGTTGTTATTGTAGATGAGGATCAATACAAAATTGTGGAAGAGAGTCTATGGAGCCATGATATTAAAACGTACACTGGTGAGGCGGCACTTTCAGAAATTGTAGAAATGACAGATATCGATATTGTTTTAACGGCTTTAGTTGGGTACGCAGGGCTTAAACCAACTATCAATGCAATTAATGCTGGCAAAAACATTGCTCTCGCCAATAAGGAAACATTGGTTGTTGCAGGCGAGATGATTACGAAATTGGCAAGATCGAAGGGGGTTAATATTTATCCTGTAGATTCAGAGCATTCTGCAATTTTCCAGTGTTTAGTTGGGGAATTTGATAACAAAATAGAAAAAATATATTTAACAGCGTCTGGAGGCCCCTTTAGAGGAAAGTCTCGTAAAGACTTAATTGGAATTACAAAAGATCAGGCATTAAAACATCCTAATTGGGAAATGGGGGCAAAAATTACAATTGATTCTGCCACAATGATGAATAAGGGTTTGGAAGTTATTGAGGCCAAGTGGCTATTTGGATTGCAGGATGATCAAATTGATGTCATTGTCCATCCTGAATCAATCATTCATTCAATTGTTCAATTTGAAGACGGTTCTATGAAGTCGCAAATGGGTTTGCCAGATATGAGATTACCAATCCAGTTTGCCTTAACCTATCCAGATAGGTTTAAAACGAATTTTGAGCGATTTAATTTTATAGATTACCCTACTTTAACATTCGAGCAGCCAGATTATGAAACATTTACCAATTTGAAGCTAGCTTACTCCTGTATGGCTAAAGGAGGAAATGCACCAACTGTATTAAATGCTGCAAACGAAGTGACAGTGCAGGCTTTCTTAGAGGATAAAATTTCATTCCTAGATATTGCAGACATCAATGCAAAAGTGGTAGATACTGTTAGTTTTATTTCAAATCCAACTTATGAAGATTATGTGGAAACGGATCTTCTTACTAGAAGGTTAGGAGAAGAACTAATTAGTTAAGCTTCTGTAGATTCAGCTTGAGTTTCTAAAGAGGCTACATTTTTTCGTTTACCAAAAAACTTTCTATATTTTAAAATTAAAAAGCCAACACCCAATGATATGGAAAAATCAGCCACATTCCATATTGGAGGGAATATTTCTTCTCCAGCCAACTTAAAAGGCATCCATGATGGCCAGACAACAGTAAACCTAAACATATCTACTACACTGCCTAGCATGAATCCAGTCTCTCGCAATTTCTCAGGGAAATAAACGTCATTATTGTCGTTATAAACAGTAACCCAGTTGGTTTTTAAATGACCATCTAGATCAAATATATAGTCATAGATCATCCCATCAATTAAATTACCAGTTGCTCCAGCAAATACAAGTGCCATGGCTATTAAAAAAAGGAAATTAGTTTTTTTCTCAATAATTACTTTTCTAATATAGATGCCAATGCCTATTATAGCGATCAATCGAAATAAAGATAAAGCATATTTAGCCCAAACACCAGAACCAAATTCTGTACCGAATGCCATGCCTCTATTTTCAATAAAATAGAGTTCTATGAACCCAGGAATTAACTCTACACCTTTATAAGGTTCCATAGTATTTTTAACCCAAATCTTAACAATTTGGTCTATGGCCAGAATAATAGTGATAGTTCCTATTAATACAAATGTTTTTTGCTTGGTACTCAAATTAACCTTGTGCGTTTTTCGCTTCAATACTTAATGTAGCATGAGGCACTAATTTTAAACGTTCTTTACGAATTAACTTTCCAGTTTGGCGACAAATTCCGTAGGTTTTATTTTCAATTCTTCTCAATGCGTTTTCCAGATTAAGAATAAATTTTTCTTGTCTTACGGCTAATTGTGCCATCTCTTCACGAGACATTGTTTCTGAACCATCTTCCATCATGTTAAAAGATCGGCCAGTATCGTTTGTGCCATGGTCATCACTGTAATCCAATTGACCCCTTAATAGTTTTAAGTCTTCTTTAGCTTCAACTAATTTCGCTTCTATAATAGTTCGGAACTCTTTTAATTCATCATCCGAATATCTAACTAATTCTGCCATTTTCTAATTTTGATTGTTAAAATGAACGATTGACAAATATAATTCATTTATTAATTTTAAAACTGCATTTACTTAAAAATAACTTCTAAAAGGCAAATTTGGTAGGATTTACAGTAAATAAATCTTTCAAAATTGTAGTTAGCATTACAAAAATCTCTAACAGTTTATGTAAATAATGTTAAAAAAGTGTTAATTTTGTTATTCAACCTTATTATAAAATTAAAACTTATGAAAAAATTATTACTATCTTTTGTTGCCATTGCTATGGTAACAATCGGGATGGGACAAGTGGTTTCTTTTATTGTCCTTGACGGTCCTAACGCTGGTGCGTACAGCATGACTTATGCTGATGGTGCTGACTGGGGATCACCTGATATGACAGACCCTAATAATGCCATTACAGGAACAATGTGCTTAGTTGATGATGGAGATGCGGATCCAGATGCAGCTAAAGAAGGATGTAATCCATTAGTTAACAGTGTTGGTAATGGAAATGACCTTACAGGAAAAATTGCCGTTGTATGGAGGGGAAATTGCGAGTTTGGCGCTAAAGCATTAAACGCCCAAAATGCTGGTGCGATTGGTGTGGTTATTGTTAATCACCTTGGCGCGGAACCTGTAGGAATGGGTGGTGGAGCTGACGGATTAAGCGTCACAATTCCAGTATTTATGATTTCAACAAATACAGGAGACAATCTATTAACTGAATTTCAAAACTGTGCAACTAACTGTTTCATGGGTAACAAATTTGGATATTTTGCAGATGATGTTGGTTTAGCTCAAAAAGATGTCCTTAGAGCAAGACAATTTGCTACGCCATCAGCCCTTGCACAAAACGGATCAGAGTTTAGTGTTACACCAGGAGCAAAGGTATTTAACTTTGGATCTAATGACCAAACTAATGTAGTAGTTACTTGCGAAATTACAGGTCCTGGAGTTACCGGATCTTATCTAGAAACTTCTACGCCAATCAATCTTTTGTCAGGAGATAGTTCTGCGGTAATGACTTTCACACCATTCTCACAAGCAAATTACCCTGAAGAGTATTATACTATGACGTACACTGTGACATCTGATGCTGCTGCTGATGAATACCCAGCGGACAATCTCCTTAATGCTGACTTTATGATAACTGACAGAGAGTATGCAATTTCAAGAGTTGATCCAGTTACTATGGAGCCTGACGCTAATAACCATTATCAGCCTGGTACTTTTACAACATCATTTAATTCTTGTGTGCATTTTACAGATCCTAACGCAAGCAGAACGATTGCTAGTGGAGTTACATTTAATGCAACATCAAGAACAGGAACAACCTTAACAGGAGAAATTGTAAATGTAGAAGCCTATACTTGGGAAGACTTGATTACTGACATCAATGATCCTAATTTTGGAATTACTATTGTGAATAACTTAACATATGGTGAACATGAATATTTAACTGATGACCAGAATATAGCTATCACAACCAATTTTGAAGAACCAGTTTCATTAGAAGATAATGTTAACTATTTCTTTTGTATTACATCAACTAGCCAAGATGTTTTCTTAGGTTATGATGCAGGGCTTGATTATGATGAAAATATTACACTTGATGGACACATTGTATCTGTACTTGGTAACGACGTTTCTGCCAATGGAAATTGGTTTGGACTAGGGTTCGGTAGTGATTTAGCAACTGCAATTGTCGTTAATATTGATGACCCTTCTTGGCTAGGTCTTGAAGAAAATGAAGAAACTGTAGAATTAAGTGCTTATCCTAATCCAGCAGTTAATGAAGTTATAATCCCTCTTAACGGAATAGAAGGTGCAGCAGCATTAAACATTGTTGATGTAGCTGGCAAAATTATTTCAACGCAAAATGTAAATATTTCTGATTCCCAAATTACTTTGGATGTTAGTGATATTGCAAGCGGAATGTATGTTTTCAACTTAAGCTTTGAAAATGGAAAAACTTCTACATTTAATGTAGTTGTAGAAAAATAATCTGAAGAGATTAGATTTTAAGTTCAGAAAACCCTATTGCCTGGCAATAGGGTTTTTATATGGCTGTAACTTAGATAACAAATAATTTCTAATGCGCAGGCAGATAATTCTAAACAATCTACCCTTAATAAAGTATGGAGGTATAAGATAGCTTAAAAAGAGATCTTTTATATTTTTGGATAAAATCCCACCTTAATGTACAGGTCTATTATTTCTATATTCATTGCACTTATACTCTTTAGTTGTCAAAATGAACAAACTGCTTCTATTGAGCATAATAATATCATAAAAGACACTATTCCTGAGATTATACCCCCTATTGTTGAATATGGTTTTAAGCTTGATTCTTTTATTGTTAAACGAGATACCATTCTTTCTGACTGGACACTAAGTCATTTATTAGCACCTTATGGTGTTTCTCAATGGTACATTAATATAGCAGCAGAATTAGCAGCTGACAGTGCAATTGGATTAAAATACATTACTCGAGGCACTCCCGTTTTGATGTTATTTGCCAAAAATGATACTGCTCAAAACCTTCTTTATAGTATTTACCCTAAGAATCAGGTAGAATATGTCATATTCAACTTTTCTGATTCCGTTTTGGTTTCCAAAGAAGTAAAAGCTAATGAAGTCAAGGAAAAAATGCTGTCGGGAGAAATTATCGAAAACTCTAACTTGACATTAGCGATTAATAGTCAATTTCAAAATTTGAATATGACAGGTGAAATGGCTGAATATATTTCAGGTTTGTTTGCCTGGACAATAGACTTTTTTAAATTACATCCAGGGGATGAATTTAAGGTAGTTTATGAAGAAAAAAGTGTTGAGGGAGAACCTTATGATGTGGGAGATGTAAAATACGCTTACTTTAAACATCAAGGGAAGGCATATTACTCCTTTTATTATCTACTAGACAGTGCAAAGAACAAATATGGAGTGTTTGATGAAACAGGAAAAGAAATGAAACGTCAATTTTTAATGGCTCCCGTCAAATATTCTAGAATTAGCTCTAGTTATTCTGGTCGCCGTTTTCACCCAGTTCAAAAAAGATGGAAATCTCATTTAGGAACAGATTATGCAGCACCAAAAGGAACACCTATCTGGGCCACTGCAGATGGCTATGTAATAGCTGCTAGTTATACAAGAGGCAATGGGAATTATGTTAAGGTCAAACACAATGATACATATTCGACTCAATACCTTCATATGACTGGTTTTGCGAAAGGTATTCGAAAAGGAACACGTGTTAATCAAGGTCAAACAATTGGCTATGTTGGTAGTACTGGGTTGGCAACCGGACCGCACGTTTGTTATAGGTTTTGGAAAAACGGTAAACAAATTAACCATAGGTCAGAAAAGTTTCCTGCATCAGAGCCAATGCCTGAAGATCTTTTGCCAGGTTATTTAGCCTTTATTGAGCCAATTAAAGCAAAACTTGATTCAATGGAAATTACACCGTACAAAAAGGATTCATTATAAGAAGAAATGCGAATAATACAGTAATCAACTCAAATACTAAAAAAAAGGCTATTATTTTTAATATAAGACCACAATATCGTAGTATTTATCATAAATTTGCAGTCAGAAATGCAAGGATAATTAATAATGGCTGAAGTAAAAAAAATTAAAAATGCGTTAATTTCTGTTTTTAATAAAGACGGATTAGATGCTATTGTAAAAAGGTTAAGTGATTTAGGTGTTGAAATTTACTCCACAGGAGGGACACAGAAATTTATAGAAGACCTAGGAGTATCTGTTATTCCTGTTGAAGAATTGACCTCATATCCATCAATCTTAGGTGGAAGGGTCAAAACATTACATCCTAAAATTTTTGGTGGAATTCTGAATAGAAGAAACTTGGCATCTGACCAGAGTCAAATAGCAGAATTTGAAATCCCTGAAATTGATTTAGTTATTGTTGATCTTTACCCATTCGAAGATACTGTCGCCTCTGGCGCTAGCCATGATGATATTATTGAAAAAGTAGATATTGGGGGAATCTCATTGATTAGAGCAGCTGCAAAAAATTACAAAGACGTTGTCATTATTCCTTCAATGAATCAATATGAGTCTTTCTTAACTATTCTTAACGAATCGAATGGTGAGACTTCACTTGAACAAAGAAAGTCTTTTGCAAGTGATGCATTTAATACTTCATCACATTACGACACTAAGATTTATGCGTACTTTTCTCCAGATCAAACGGCTAATTTTAAGGAAAGTATTACTGAATCTAAAATCTTAAGGTATGGAGAAAATCCGCACCAAGAGGGTATATTCTATGGCGATATGGATGCCATTTTCGATAAATTGCATGGCAAAGAATTATCTTACAATAACCTATTAGATGTAGATGCGGCAGTTAATTACATGTCGGATTTTAAAAATGATAATCCAACGTTTGCCATTTTAAAACATAATAATGCCTGTGGTATGGCAACTAGACCTACTATTTCTGAAGCATATAAAGCAGCTCTTGCAGGTGACCCGGTTTCTGCCTTTGGTGGAATTTTAATTGCAAATACAACAATAGACACTGAAACAGCAGATGAAATTCACAAACTATTTTGTGAAGTTGTCATTGCACCAAGTTATGACGCCAAGGCCTTAGAGATACTTAAAGGCAAAAAGAATAGGGTAATTTTGGTTCAAAAGGATATTCCTTTGCCTAAAAAGCAATACAGAACAATTTTGAACGGTGTTTTACTTCAGGATAAGGATTTAATTACAGATCGAATAAAAGATTTTAAAACGATCACAAATACTTCGCCTTCAAAACGTGAAATGGTAGACTTGGAATTTGCTAATAAATTGGTTAAACATACAAAATCGAACACGATTGTATTAGCCAAAAATGGTCAATTATTTGCTAGTGGAACAGGTCAAACTTCAAGGGTAGACGCTTTACGTCAAGCAATACATAAGGCACAATCCTTTAATTTTGATTTAAATGGCGCAGTAATGGCATCTGACGCCTTTTTCCCGTTTCCAGATTGTGTGGAAATTGCAAAAGAGGCAGGAATTACAAGTGTAATTCAACCTGGAGGATCAATTAAGGATGAATTATCAATTGATTACTGTAATGCAAATGGAATGAGTATGGTGTTTACTGGAAATAGACACTTTAAACACTAATTAATAACTTAATGGCTTGACGAATATTTAATATGAAATTAATATATTAGTAAGCATAAAATAACTAAACTTCAGGATGGGACTATTTGACTTTTTATCTCAAGAAATAGCAATAGATTTAGGAACTGCTAACACCTTGATTATCATGAACGATAAAGTGGTTGTTGATGAGCCTTCTATAGTAGCGAGAGATATTCAGAGCGGAAGGATTGTTGCAATTGGGAAAAAGGCGCAACAAATGCATGGTAAAACGCATAAGTTGATTGAAACAGTTCGTCCTTTGAAAGATGGTGTTATTGCAGATTTTGAATCTGCCGAACAAATGATTAGAGGCATGATTAAAATGATCAATACCTCATCTAGATTATTTAATCCTAGCTTGAGAATGGTTATCTGTATTCCATCAGGTATTACTGAAGTTGAAAAAAGGGCTGTACGTGATTCTGCTGAACACGCTGGCGCAAAAGAAGTATTTCTGATTCATGAGCCAATGGCAGCAGCAATCGGTATTGGAATAGATGTTATTGAACCAATGGGGAATATGATCATTGATATCGGAGGAGGAACTTCTGAAATTGCTGTCATTGCGTTAGGGGGTATTGTTTGCGATAAGTCGATCCGAGTAGCTGGAGATGATTTTACTAGAGACATTGAAGAATACATGCGAAGACAACATAATATTTTAGTTGGAGAGCGAACGGCAGAACAAATAAAAATTGAAGTTGGGTCCGCAATTACTGAATTGGACGAGGATAAAAGACCTGATCCATATCCGGTTAGAGGTCGAGATTTGATGACTGGGATTCCAAAAGAAATCATGATTTCATACGGTGAGATTGCACATGCTTTGGATAAGAGTATCGCAAAAATTGAAGAGGCAATTTTAAATGCACTTGAAATGACCCCACCAGAATTGTCAGCGGATATCTATAAAACAGGAATTTACCTTGCTGGTGGAGGTTCAATGCTAAGAGGTCTTGATTATCGAATTTCTCTAAAAACAAAATTACCAGTCCACATTGCTGAAGATCCATTAAGAGCAGTTGCTAGAGGAACAAGTATTGCTCTTAAAAATATTGATAAATTTCAATTTTTGGAGCGCTAAAATTAAATACAGTAACGCCTACATAATATGAGAAACCTATTTAAATTTTTAAAACGATTTAGAAATTTCTCGGTTTTCATTATACTACAAATTTTCATTTTGTCACTATTTTTTAGTAGCAAGAATTACCATAAGGCGAGTTATCTGAATTCAACATATATGGTGTCGGCTTGGTTGTTAAAAAAACGGCACAATATCACAAAGCATTTCAATCTTGAAGAAGATAACTTGGCCTTGTCTAAGGCTAACGCTGAGCTCTTAAGTCGACTACCAATGAGTTTTTATTTACTACAAGACAGGTTATACAATGTTAACGATTCTATTAAAGAATTACAATACGAATATTTTCCAGCAGTGATAATCAATTATTCCAATCATAAAAGAAATAATTATGCCACTATTAATAAGGGAAGTCTTTCAGGGGTTAAGTTAGATATGGGCGTAATGACTGAAGAAGGCATTGTTGGTTTTGTAATAGATGTCACAAAGCATTATGCAATTGTAAGAACCATCTTATCAGAGCGCATCAATATTATCGTTGAAATTAATGGTGTGATGGGCAGTATTGAATGGAATGGTTTCGATAATGAGGTGTGTAATATTAAAGGCATTACCACTGGAACAGAGATTGAAACAGGGGATCAGGTTGTTGTAAAAGGAAGTAGTGGAAGATTTCCAAAAGGAATGCCTGTTGGTGAAGTTATTTCAGTAAAAGATGAAGATGGATCATCAACACTTAAAATTGAAGTTGATATAGCTGCAGACTTTAAAGCATTGAGTCATGTTTACGTCATCAACAATATTTTTAAGTCAGAGCAGGAAACCTTAGAAGAAGCGTACTATGAGTAATAAGTGGGTTCAATTTGCAGTTTATTTTGTTTTCATCATTCTCATTCAGGGATTAGTGTTAAATAATATCCAAATTGGTGTTTATGTTCATCCCATGGCTTATATCTTGATTTTATTAATGTTGCCATTTGAAATTAATTTTTTTATCACTTTATTGGTTGCTCTGATTCTTGGGATTGGGGTTGATGCATTAAGTGACACGTTTGGACTACACACTTCATCAGCCCTATTAGTTGGTTATATTAGACCTTATGTTCTAAAATTGATTCGGCCGAGAGATGGTTATGAAGCTAACCTAATGCCTTCCGTTCATGATATGGGCTTTATTTGGTTTTTAACTTATTCATTTATCTGTATTGGTATTCATCACTTTTGGTGTTTTACAATAGAAGTATATCGTTTGGATTTAATCAAATTAATTTTGCTTAAAACTATCATGAGTAGTTTGGTATCTTTTGGTATCATCTTTTTGCTTCAGTATATATTCTATAAACCTTCGAAATAGATGAATAATTTTGACAATAGAAAATTCGTCATAGGTTTCCTATTCATTTTGATTGGAGTAGTTTTTATTTTCCGTTTGGCTTATATGCAATTAATAGATGATCAGTGGAAAGATAGAGCTGCTCAAATTTCTGAAAATAAAATTATCACCTATCCCGCTAGAGGTATAGTTTATGATCGAAATAGAAAATTACTTATTAAAAATCAGGTGTTTTATGATTTGCTAGTTATTCCAAGAAAGGTTAAAGAAATTGACTCTTTTGCTTTGTCAAATTTATTGGGGATAGATATCGAAGACTATACCGAAAGAATGCTGGATGCTAAAGCTTATTCAACAAGAAAAGCATCAATTTTTGAAAAACAAATTTCACCTGCTGACTATGAAAAGATAGGCTCTGAATTATATAAATTCCCTGGTTTTATTGAACAAGAGAGAACATTAAGGGCATATCCTAGTCATGTTGGAGCACATTTGCTTGGATATATGAATGAAGTTAATGACAAAGATATTGACAAAGACTCATATTATAAATCAGGGGATTATATTGGCAGAAGTGGAATAGAAAAACAATATGAACAGATTTTGAGAGGTCAAAGAGGAGTGAAATATATTTTGCAAGATGCTATTGGCCGTTATACAGGGAGCTATGAAGATGGAGATTACGACACAACAGCTATTCCAGGTAAAAATATCCAATTAGGAATTGATCTAGATTTGCAAACATATGGTGAAAAGTTAATGAAAAATAAACGGGGTAGTATTGTCGCAATTGAACCGTCAACAGGTGAAATTTTATGTATGATTTCTGCGCCATCATTTGATCCTAATTTGTTGGTAGGGAGAGACCTTGGGAAAAATTATTTAAAACTTTCTAAAGATTCACTTAAACCACTATTGAATCGAGCTGCGATTTCATCATATCCACCAGGGTCAACATTTAAATTACTTATGTCATTAATTGCACTTGAAGAAGGCGTAATTACAGAGCGATCTAGTTTCCCATGTACAAAAAGTTTAGTTGGTTGCCATAATCATCCAACGGCACTAAACATTTCAGATGCCATTAAAATGTCTTGTAATCCTTATTTTTATTATCTGGTTAAGCGAATTATTCATCAGGGAAAATCTTCTAATCCATTTGAAGATGCTGCAATTGGATTAGATATTTTGAAAAATCACACTGCGAGTTTTGGAATAGGATCTAATTTGGAAACAGATATCATTGGGATGCAAAAAGGTATAGTTCCAGGGCGCGTTTATTATGATAAGTGGTATGGTAAAAATCGGTGGATGTTTAGTACCATTTATTCAATAAGTATTGGTCAAGGTGAAGTTTTAGTAAATCCTATTGAGATGGCAAATATTGCTGCGATAATGGCCAATAAGGGATACTATTACCATCCTCATTTTATTAAATCTATCAACAATAATGCAATCCCTGTTATTTTCAAAACAAAGAATCATACCGATATTAAACCAAAACATTATGAGAAGGTAGTTGAAGGAATGGCTAGAGTAGTAAATGAACCTGGAGGGACTGCAAGAAGGGCAAGAATGGATAGTGTAGTTGTTTGTGGAAAAACCGGTACTGCTCAAAACCCGCATGGCGAGGACCACTCTATTTTCATTGCTTTTGCACCGCAAGATAACCCTCAAATTGCAATATCAGTTTACATTGAAAACGCTGGTTTTGGAGGAACTTGGGCAGCACCAATTGCCAGTTTGATGATCGAGCAATATCTTAATAAAACCATTAGTGCAAAAAGTGAGCGGAAAGAACAACGGATATTAGATGCTAATTTATTATATGTTGAATGAGATCAAAGAATAATATAATTGGAGATATTGACTGGGTACTTGTACTGATATATATGATATTAGTTAGTTTTGGTCTATCCAATATTTATTCTTCAGTTTTTGATCCAGATCACCCATTACTATTTGATTTAGACAAAGAATATGGGAAACAGGTCATGTGGATTGGGATTTCAATCTTTTTAGGTTTTAGTGCACTTTTGGTTGATGGAAGCTTTATAAAAAAGAATGCTTATTGGATTTATGGGGCAACAGTACTCCTACTAGTTCTGGTATTACTTACAAAACCAATTAACGGAGCAAGGTCTTGGTTTGGATTCGGAAGTTTTGGTATTCAGCCTTCAGAATTTGCCAAAGTTGGAATAAGCTTAGCCTTAGCTAAATTTATTTCTGAAATGGGAGTGAATGTAAGTGAGTTTAAGTCTAAACTTAAAATTGCAGCTATTCTAGGTTTACCTTGTGCTTTGGTATTGCTTCAACCAGATGCAGGGACCTTTATTGTATTTGTGTCTTTTGTGTTAGTGTTATATCGCGAAGGACTGTCAGGAAACGTAATTTTATTTGGAATCATTGCAATTATTGTGGCTGTTATAACCTTACTTGTTGCGGATAGTTCCTTTTTCTTTCCGTTTACAAAAATAAAAATGACAGGAAAATTTGGTATTTTTATTTTTATCAGCTTAATGGCAGGTTTGTTTTCAATCTTAGTTAAAAATTATGTTGTGCCAAGGAATAGAAAACAATTATACCGTGCTATTATTGGCGGGTTTATTGTCTCAATTGTATTTGTGAATTTCGTTGAGGTAGGTTATTCCAGTATTCTGCAAAAGCACCAAAAAGAGAGAATAGATTTATTATTGGGAAAAATTGTTGATCCGAATGGAAAAGGGTATAATATTAATCGATCAAAAGCGGCTATTGGATCCGCCGGTTTTTTTGGGGTTGGTTATAAGGAGTCAAAATTAGCTAATGCACATCAAAATCATGTACCTATGCATAGTACTGATTTTATTTTTTGCACATGGTCAGAAGAAAGAGGTTTTCTTGGGTCATCAATATTAATTTTGATTTATTTAACTCTGCTTATCAAAATAATTTCAATTGCTGAAAGACAACGATCAAAGTTTACTAGAATATACGGGTACTCGGTTGCAGGAATCTTCTTTTTCCATGTGATGATCAATATTGGAATGGCTATTGGCTTAGCTCCTGTAATTGGAATTCCATTACCTTTTTTTAGTTACGGAGGGTCTAGTATGATGTCGTTTTCAATTTTACTTTTTATATTAATAAAACTTGATGCAGAACGAAAAATTGTTTTAAAGTGATGAATAGATCAATTAATGATATCCTTTTATTCATGGGCTTGATTTTTATTAGTCTGGTGGCATCTGGTTTTATTTTTATATCCATTTATGATGTTGAAAATTTAGAAGAAATTGGACCTGGAGGTTATCTTATAAATGGCATACTAAGTCAAGTCATTGTGTTTTTTGGGTCTTTCGTTTTATTTTTAAGAATTACCAAAACTGATTATAAGACCTTAATATGGATTAAACCGCTGGAACGTAAATGGGTGCTCAGGTCACTTACCATTCTAGCTGTAAGTTATCTAATTATTTTCCTACTGAGCTATTTTAATGGATTGCTTGAACTCCTTCTTCCGAATCACCCTGCAATTATAAGAAGTCAAGATATAAGTAGTAAACAAGCTGAAGTGTTATTATCGTTTGATGGTGTTAGAATCTTGTATTCTATATTTGTAGTTTCTATTTTGCCAGCAATAGCAGAAGAGTTAGTATTTAGAGGTTTTTTATTGCGGAAAATTTTTGAACTTAAACCCAGTCAACCTGTTGCTATTGGAATTAGTGCTTTAGTATTTGCAGTAGTGCATTTTCAGGTTTTAAATTTTTTACCAATCCTATTTATGGGTATTGTTTTTGGATATGTTTATATGACTTCAAAGAACATTTTATATCCTATGTTAATGCATTTCGTTTTTAATGCAAGTCAAGTTATTTTGGCTCATTATTAATTCTTGATAGCAGGTTCATAAATACGTTCAGGTACCAAGGTTGCAAGCAATTGAATTTTTTGAATATCCTTAGGATCATTTGCATCTAAATCATAGTAAGATTGATTAAAAATGGCCCTACATTTTTGCGCTCTTATCTGATTGATGACTTTCTCAATTTCTGTTAAAACGGCAATGTAAGTCCCATAAGAAGTATTCGCTTTTTGCGTAATTTGGACAGCAGCGTGATCATTTATGACATTAAGCTTTTGGTTTGGCATCAACTTGATAATAGTCAATAACCGTTTCAAACGTTTAACTTTTGACTCTAGAATTTTGTTACCGGGATCCTTTTCAAATTCAAGCTGCGCATTATTCAAATCAGATAAGAGTGTTGAATACGTATAATTTTTATAGTTGGGTTGATTTTTGTCAATGTCTGCAGAAAACTCATTGACCGTGTAATAAGTGTAAAATTGTTTGGCAAGCACATCTAGCGTTATCGTTTTAGTTTCAACCAGTAATTCATTTTTATCGTTAATGTTGATTGAAAATAAATCTCGTTCATGGATTTTTGCATCAGTAGGTATTGATACTTTCTCTGGCAATATTTTAGGAATACCTTCTTCAAGACTAAGAGAGGCAGTAACAATGAAAAAAATAAGTAATAAAAAGGCAATGTCAGCCATTGAACCGGCATTAATTTCTTCTAAGCGTCTTCGTGACATAATACAACAGGTTTTAGTAAGTACTAGAGGTATTTATATCATCATAGGTATTTCAATTGCAGCAAATACTATACCAGCTTATGAATGTAATTTGAGACAAAAAAAACCTACTCGAATACAGGAGTAGGTTTTTGATATATTTTAGAAAGGATTAATCTAGATCTTTACCCGTAGAATAAACAATTCTGTAGCCTTTAACTTGTGGGTCAGCTAACGCATTTTTAATATTTTCAACAGTTTTCATATTGACATCATCATCAATTTTTAAAATTGTATAAACATCATATACTTCCTTGTCTGGAGGTTTATTGCCAATCTTCCATTCACCAATACTTGATTGGTAATCTATTTTTAACTGATCATCTAAAAAGACTTCAACTAAAGCATTAGGACCGCCATTTGTAGGATATCCTGCCCAGATATAGTCCGTATCATCATCTTTGTTTAATTCAATAGAAATAGATGATCCAGGAATCTGAACTTCAAGATTTGCTGGTTCCTTTTCTTTCGGTCGTGTAGCAACCATAAAAAAGAATAATAACATGAATACAATATCGGGTAATGCAGCCGTATTAACTGGAGGTTGACCTTTTTTGCCTTTTTTTCTAAACTTAGACATATGGTTTTTAAATTAATTTGTTATTTCAGGTTCAAGTAATCGACTTGGGACTAAAATATCCAAGATTTTTAATTTTTCCTGATCGTCTTCATTTTTTGGATCCAAATCAGCAAAAGATAAGCCATTAAAAACATCTTTACACCGTTTGGTTTTGATCTCATTAACGGTTTTACCTATTTCATTTTGAACCTCAATATATCTGCCATAACTTGTTCCTGCTTTTTGTTTTAACTGAATAGCAGCAGTTTCATGAATTTCCATAAATTTACCATCTGGCATTACTTCACATACATTCAAGCGCTTTTCAAGTTTTGAGACATTAGATTTACTGATGATATCATCTTCATTTTCGGCTAAAGTCTGTCTTGCTGCTGCTAGTTCTGCCCGTACCTCATTTATATCTCTTAAAATATACTCAGCATGTTCAGGCTTGCTTTCTAAAGAGTACATATTGGCAGTATAATATTCTGCCAACATAGGGCCTAAGTCCTTAATTTGAGCAGCCTCACCTTCTATAAGTAAGTTGTCTTCTGCATTAATATTAATTGAAAAGATATCTCTTTTTCTAACATCTGGTAATTCAATATTGGGGTCGATCTCCACCTTCATAGGTAAAGTCTTTGGAATTCCTGCCTCCAAATCCATTGTTGTTGTTACAATGAAAAAAATCAAAAGCAAGAAGGCAATGTCAGCCATTGATCCTGCATTAATTTCTTCTAGTTCTCTTCTTGCCATAGTCTTTTTTAATTACTGAATGTTCTGCCAATTGAAACAATCCAAGAATAGACAATTAATCCCATAGCAATAGTAGCTAAAACCCAGCAAAGCATTAATCCAGCGCCAGAATAGTGATAAGCAGTATCTGTGTAATTACTAGTTTCTAACATTTTTCCAGTACCAACTGTTTCTACAATATAGTAGCAAATGGTTGAAATTATACCTAATGCCACAACACCAATTGCTGATACCAAGAATCGTTTAGGTTCAATAACAATGTTAACTATGGTAAAGCCAATAATAATAACAAAGGCAATTATCATTAACCATTTGGTATATGATATAGAATTTGTGGTTGCATTTTGAAAGTCATAATGTTTCAAAATTACGTCATTAACTGTTCCTTCTTTTAATTCACCAATATCTTTTTTGACTTTTCCATTAGAACTAGTAAAGGCTTCAGCCTCGTATACTTTTTCATTTTCTAAATCATAAACTTTTTTAGCGTCATTATCCACAACGTAAGAGTACAAAACCTCCGTTTTTGCTTCTTGTCTATTACCATCTTCATCATTTGGTTGAGGGTATTCAGCTGTAAAGAAGCTTTGATTTGACAATGCTAAATCTTCATCAATGCTAGGTGCTAAAGAAATGTTCGTCCAGATAAGGTATACGCCTAAGATGAACAAAACACCCATACCAGCTTTCAGAATAATCGATATTAATCTATTTTCCATACTATCTATAAATTATAGTTTTCGTAAACTACACCGAATTATTTCGCTGCATTATTTTTCAACATCACATCAATCAAAGAAATTGATGCATCCTCCATATCATTTACGATACTATCTACTTTTGAGATTAGGTAATTGTAAAAAACTTGAAGAATAATTGCAACAATCAAACCAAAAACGGTTGTCAATAAGGCTACTTTAATATCACCTGCAATTTGATCAGCTTGCACACCTCCATTTGTTTCAATTGTATCAAAGGCTTGGATCATACCAATTACTGTACCCATGAATCCTAACATTGGAGCTAAAGCAATGAACAATTGGATCCAAGACATTCCTTTTTCTAATAGTCCCATTTGCACACCACCATAAGAAATAACTGATTTTTCAACCATATCAATACCTTCTTCGGCTCTGTCCAATCCTTGATAGAATATAGATGCAACAGGACCTCTAGTATTTCTACAAATATCTTTTGCTGCTTCAACACCGCCAGAAGCTAATGCTTCATCAATAGTTGACACCAATTTTTTAGTATTAGTTGTTGCCAAGTTTAGGTATACGATTCTCTCTATAACCAAGGCTAAACCAAAAATCAAACAGGCCAATACAATACCCATAAATTCAGGACCACCTTCAATAAATCGGGTCTTTAATTCATTAGTAAAATTTGACTCTGGTGCTGTTGCAGTTCCAGATCCTTGAGCGTAAGCCATTGATGATCCAACGATTAATAAACCTAAAAAAGCTAAAAATGCTAATCCTTTCTTCATTTTTTTTTAATTTGAGTTATTGTTTTATTTTTAATTTAAACCCGTTAGTCTAATAACGAGTTGCTAAAGTACAAAAATTTATAATTAATATGATTTTTAGCAAAATAATTTTGCCTCAAACCCTAGTACTGTTAATGTTTTCTTAACATTTCTCCACAAATTGATCTATTAAGTTGTTCAACTCGTGTTTTGTGATCATTATATTTTCCCAAAACATACATCAATTTAGTGACAGCTGATTCAGTTGTTAAGTCATGTCCGTTCACTACTCCAAGTTTAGTAAACAGGTTACTGGTTTCATATTTACCTATCAAAACATTTCCCTTAATACATTGGGTAATATTGATAACTATGCCCCCAGCCTTAACATACTTTTCAAGCATGTTATAAAATGGTTTAGAATTGAAAGAATTCCCGCTTCCAAATGTTTCTAAAATAACCCCAGCATTATATTTAATGTCAAATATTGACGTTAATGCATCAATATTCATGCTAGGAAATAATTTAACCAAACCAATATTAGTATTGAAGTCAGGAAAGTACTCTAATTCAACCTTATCTGTTCGGAAAAGTTGGTTCCAATCAAATTCAATTTCAACACCAACAGTTGCCAGATGATCAAAGTTTGGGGAATCAAATGCTTCAAAAGCTTTGCTACTAATTTTTGACGCTCGATTACCTCGGTAAAGATGATCTTCAAAATAAACGGCAACCTCTTGAATGATTGGTAAATTATCTTTTGCTTGCAATCCTGCAATCTCTACAGCCGTGATTAAATTTTCTTTTCCATCCGTCCTGATCTTACCAATCGGCAATTGGGATCCGGTCAAAATAATTGGTTTTTTTAGTCCCTGCAACATAAAACTTAGTGCAGAAGCAGTAAAGGCCATTGTATCTGATCCATGTAGGATTACAAAACCATCATATTGTGCATATTTTTCAAAGATCGTTGTGGCCAAGTGCCCCCAATGTACAGCATTCATTTCAGAGGAGTCAATGGGTTGTTCTGTTGAAATGACATCAAGCTGATAGTCAATTTGATTCAGCTCGGGTACACTTTTGTACAAATGGTTAAAATCAAAAGGAACAAGTGCGCCGGTTATCGGGTCATCAACCATTCCTATAGTTCCACCGGTGTAGATAATAAGTACCCTAGGTTTCTTGTTCATTTGTTAATACAATTTTAAAAAATCAAAGATATAAAAATGACTATTTAACCCTTAAATGTAGCTTATATTTATTTAAATGGTAGGGATCCTAAATATAGAATCTGCATTATTCGAAGTAATCTTGGCTAGTTGTTCCAGATTAATCCCATAAATATCAGCTAATTTTTGAGCAATATGGATGAGGTATTTACTTTCGTTTCTTTTGCCTCTTTTAGGTGTTGGAGCTAAATAAGGTGAATCTGTTTCCAAAACCAAGTGATCGAGGCTGATGTCTTGAATAACATGATCTAAACCTGAGTTCTTAAATGTCAATACACCACCAATACCAAGTTTAAATCCACCGTAATCTATGATTTTTCGTGCTTGTTTAAGATTACCCGTAAAACAATGAAAAATTCCAGCTAATCTGTCGTCATTGAGCTGATCAACAACTTTGAAAACTTCATCAAAAGCATCTCTCACATGAATAACAATTGGCAGATTCATTTCCTTAGCCCATTGAATTTGAATTTTAAACGCATCAACTTGTTGATTTAAAAACGTTTTATCCCAATATAGGTCAATTCCAATTTCTCCAATTGCACAATAGCTTTGCTTAGATTTGAGATGTGATTCTATTGTTTTCAATGCATTTTTATAGCTATTATCTACAGAACAGGGGTGTAATCCCATCATGGGGAAACAATTCATGGGGAAATCCTTGACCAATTGATGCATCCCTTCAATAGATCCTTCGTCAATATTAGGCAAAAAAAAACGGCTAACGCCCTCTTTAATAGCTTGTTTGACAACCTCATGTCGATCGTCTTCAAACTGATCAACATATAAATGAGTATGGGTATCTGTAAAATTCATAAGGATTAAATCAATTCAAGCTTACCAGTCCGGGCAAGACCCGCAATCATTTTTGGTTCTTAGATAAAGTGAGATGCCGCCTAACAACTGCCAATCGGCGTAAATAAACTTTTGACTAGCATAGTTTTTTGTGTCAGCTATCGTTTGAACTTTTGGTAAATATATAATTCCGGATGACCAATTTGATTGTAAAAAAAGACGATTAAAAAAATCTAATCGCAAACCTGTATGAACAGAGGCTCCGGCTCCACTTGGTTTTAGTTTAGTATGATATTCTATACCTGACCAACGAAAATCTGTTTGTGTCACAACACCACCCAGTCCTACTCCTAATCGTCTTTGCAAACGAATTTTTCGAGAGTGAGTTCTGTATAAAGATTTGGTATGATTAATTTGAACCGAAATATAGTTTAAACCATTTGAGTTTTCATAGTGAATCATATTTGGTGTTAAAGTATAAATCTGTTGATCAAATTGTCCAGACAAGTAATTGTTGGCGCTTGGATCAATATAACCATCCAAAGTAGCATCCTGATAATCAGCCATAACATATTTCATATGATCATATCCAAATGAAACGTCCCACTTATGCTTAAAATAATAGCCTAAACGAATATTAAATTGAGGAATTGATATCATTTTTAGATTTACATAAGTTTGTAACTCTGTTGATGGATTATCATGGGCTTTAGCTTTAATAACAGTGAAATCGTAATTCTCTCCAGTAAATTGAATATTACTTTTAGTATAAATTGATCGGTTGTAACCCCAATAAAAATACATGGCTCCTTTTTGGGCCGATTGCTTTTTTTTGAAGGAATATGACTGACTAAAAGCAGGTTGGAAACATAAAATAATGCCAATTATTAACCAATTTCTCATAATTTAGTTTACCTTAATAACGAAATATCCGCATAAAATTACGAACTATTTTTAACCTGTATGGCTAAACACCTTGAAATTGGAAAAAAAGGAGAAGAAATTGCTAGTGCTTATTTGTTAAGTAAAGGTTATCAAATCTTACAAAGGAATTACAGGTTTAAACATATGGAGATCGATATTATTGCTAAGGATGAAGATGAGCTTGTTATTGTAGAAGTTAAGACAAGACAAAATAGTTATTTAGCAGGACCTGAAGATACGGTAACACGATCTAAACAAAAATTAATCATTAAAGCGGCAAATGAGTTTATAGTTGCTAACGCTGTTGATTTGGAAACCAGGTTTGATATAATTTCAGTATTAGTAAGTCAGAATCAAAACCATGTTAACCATATCAAGTCTGCTTTTTATCCAACCTAAACAGGTTCAATTTCACCAAAATTTCAATTAAATTTGTACTTTTAAAGTTAAGTACAAAACAAAATGAGCGTAATATAATGAATAGAATTTCTAAAATATTTCTAGTGACCCTATGTATAATATATGGGACAAGTTTAAACGCTCAGATTGGGACACCATCCTGTGGAAGCCATAAATTAATGGAATACATGGACAGGAATACGACAGGGTTTCTTGACCAGTCAGATGATTTTATGATGCAATTGATTCAAGTGATCAGTCATCAAAGTCATGAGCGTGATGATGATGATTTGTATGTTATTCCAGTTGTATTTCACGTGATTTACAATAATAATAATGAAAACATTCCTGATTCGGTATTGTTTAACCAAATCGAGATTCTGAATGATTGCTTCAGGAGACATAATGCAGATGCAATTAATACTCGACCAGAATTCCATGATATTGTTGGCGATTCAAAAATAGAATTTAAGTTGGCAGAAATTGACACCAATGGTTTAGCAACCAATGGTATTACGAGAATGTATTCTGATGTTGAAAATTTTGGTGGTATTTTACCATATTCTGCAGGCCAGGTTCAAGAAATATCGGATTGGGTTAATGATAGTTTATTGTATAATATATTTCGGATTACTCAGACTAGTTTGGGAGGTGAGAATGCCTGGGATCCTGAACGGTACTTAAATATTTGGATTGGAGATTTAAGGATTTTTGAGCCTCAATTTAATAATTTTGAAGAGCTCGTATACTTCGGTTTGGCAACACCTCCTATTAATCATATCAATTGGCCAGATTCAATCATTAATGCTATTGACACATTAGGAGGAGACGGTGTAATCATGCATTATGTCAATATTGGGGGCAATAATCCTAATTCATTTACAGGTCCTTATGCTGGGTATAATGGCCTGGTAACAACTGGCAAAATGTTGGTTCATGAAGTTGGACATTATTTAGGTCTGAGACATATTTGGGGAGATGGAAATTGCACACATGATGATTATATTTCTGACACACCAAACAGTGATTCCAATAGTGGGTTTGGGTGTAATCAAAATAGTAATAGTTGTGTTGATAATATTGGTGGTTTGGATTTACATAATATGATTGAAAATTATATGGATTATTCAGATGCCAATTGTCAAAATTCGTTTACGATTGGACAAATAGAAGTAATGCGTACTGTTCTTGAAATAAATCGAGTTGACTTAGCAGAAGCCTTTTCAACGGCCAATACTGATGATTGGTCATTACTACTCACAATGAACCTTTATCCTAATCCGAACTCTGGAGAATTTAATATTGATTTAGGGACCGTTTACGAAACTGTTGAACTCAGTATTTTTAATAGTGTAGGACAACTTGTAGCCAATCAGTATTTTCGAAAAACGGATCTATTGACTATAAATTTAGATCTTGAAAAAGGCATCTATTTCATTAGAATAAGTTCGGATACAGAAAACAATCAATTGATTAAGTTGATTGTTAATTAGAATACCAGCCTAAAATAGTGGGAATATTTTACCTAGAATTTTAAGACCAAAATAGAAAATACCGTCAAAATTACTTTTTAGACGGTATTTTATCAAGTTAACCTACTTTAGCCATAGTATTTTTGAGATTCTCCCAGTCAACCAAATGCATTTTTAAGGACCCTACTTTTATTTTGGCTTTAGCCAGAATTGGAATTCTATTAGCATCATCTGTAATCCAGACTGTTAAATCTTCTTCGCTGTTAAATACCCTTCCTTCTTGTACTACTGGCACAAATTTCATACATCTGTATTTGCCTTTTCTAATTTTGACAACTTGTTTACCCATGTATTTAATTTTTGTTGGATAAAGTTCGTTGTCTAGAAAAATATTAACTGTAAAAACATCTCCTTTTTTGGCATTAGCATAATCGATTGTTCTTGCGTAATAAAAACTAGAAATCATATCTTGAACCATACTTGGAACTTTATATTTTTTACCATCACCATTATCAACAATCTTTTTATGTTGATAAAATGTATAGTCTTGATTAATGATATATCCACCTTCATTGACTCGTCTGATAAATAACCAAGGAAACATACCTTCAGCATCCATATGAGATTCATAAACATCATGAACTTTGTAAAACCATTCAAAAGCCGATATGGTTTTCCCAACTCCTCTAACACGCCATAATTTTCTTCCCTTAACAGATCTTTCTGACTGATCTACAGTTAAAACTGCCTCGCCAGCATCAATAACACCATATGATAAGCGATAAACTAATCGTTCACCTGGCGCAAAAGCCGTATTTCTTATTTTTCGAAATGTTTCATCATCTCCACCGAAGCTATTAAAAACAAAACATAGTAGGAAGAGTGTTGCTAATATTTTTCTTGTTTTCATATCAAATAATTTTGGTTTAATTGAATAAAATCAAAATTAGTGCCAAAATAAGTAAAGTGGATATTCAGAAAATAAAACTTGATAATGTAAAATTAATTCCTTACATTGTAGCCTGAGTAAGTAGTTTTTTTCATTTCAAGCGAGAGAGTCCAACCCCAAATTGGGCTCTTTCTACGTTTGATTGAATGTGTTTTCAACTATCTGCCCTACTAGACGCATCTCAATAGACAATGGTTGAGACCTTTCTGATAATTTTTTTTCTTCAATTATAATCACTTGATTTCCCAAAGGTTGCCACCTGCCATAATGCAAGGGTTTTCTAGGTGTAAACAAACCAAAGGTCTTAATGTTACTCAACCCGGCAATATGTAAAGGTCCAGTACTTGCAGCTATTAAACCGTCAGATTCGTGAATAAAGGCGATTAATTGATCCAGATCCATTTGTCCAGAGAGGTCAAAAATATTATCTTGTTTTGGTAGATCGTGGCTAAAAAATTCTGATTCTGAAGCAGTTCCAGTAAAAAACAGGTTAAATTTATTTTGATCCAAGGCTTTAGCCAAACTTATAAATTTGTCAACTCCCCATTCCAGTGCACTGCCTTTAGATTTGCAATGAAGAATTAGATTATGTTTTTGAGGGTCTAAAAGAGATTTAAAATTAGCATCAAGGGCAGGTATGTTTTCAAATCCTGAATAGGCTGTTAACTGACTTAAGTTTGGTATAGCGGAAATGCCTAAGGGTTGAAGTAATTTTAGATTCAATTGCGATTCATGTAGGGTGGAGTTTTTTCTCGTAAAATTGACTCTATAATTGCAAGTTAGAAGATGAAATAGCCGGTGTGATGTTCCAATTTTATTTGGAATTTTGGCTTTTTGAACCAATCGTGCAATTTCTCGACGAGGAAAAACATGAATGAAAGTATCTATGTTTTTTGATTCCAACCACTTAATTTGTTCTTCATTAGAAAGCTGTTTGATGTCTGACCAAATCCATATTTGATCTACATGTTTTGAGCATTTAATAATTGGAGCAGTATAAGTATCGCCTAAAAAAATAATTTTTACATCTGGAAATTTGGTCTTAATAAGACCTGCCATGGGAAGTGTTAGAGCAACATCTCCTATACTGTCAGTGCGGCTTATAACTATAACTTTAGGGTTTTTAATCGGCATGATTGAGCGCTCTTAGGGTTTTGTACTTAAAAATATTTGATAATGCAGAAATCTGAGCGATTTTAAAACCTTTATAACCATCTAAAAATCCAAGATTAATAAAATACATGGAAACAAACCTTGCCAAACCACTTAGATAAGGTTTTAATATTCCTGCTGTTTTACCATTATGATGCATTTTTTGAGCAGTAAGCGTTGAATATTTATCAGCCCTTAACCTATGCTCCTCGTACGAATAATATGTATAATGCAGCAAATGACCAGGTAATTCTATTGCATTAAAATCTTGCTCAAAAGTTAACTCTTCATGAACGAATTGGCCAGTCCAATTAGCTTTGGACTTTGGAAAAAGTCTAATTTTTTTATCTGGATACCATGTAGAATGTTTGATCCATTGTCCGCAATAATTCACTAATCTATTCATAACATAAACAGATTTAAAGCCCTCCTTTTTCAAGCTTAATATGGCGTCAATTAATATGGCGTCCGGAGCTTCGTCAGCATCTAGAGAAAGAATATATTCAAACTGAGTTTGGGTATTGGCAAAGTTTTTTTGGTCACTATATCCTTTCCATTCTCGTTGGATAAATGTAACAGGGTAATGCTTACAAATTGATTGGGTTTCATCCGTAGAAAAACTATCAACAACAATAATTTCATCTGCAACTGTACTGATTGACTGTAAAACCCGCTCAATATTTCGGGCTTCATTATAGGTAATGATGACAACTGATAGTTTATCCATTGAATTTTAATGCACTGAAACAGATTCGATATAAATGTACATTTTTTTAACCTAATCTAGCTTTTAAGCTTAATTAAATAACTATTGAAACTATCATCAAAGAAAACATTTTTAGTAGCTACTACACTCTGCAATTCAGTCAAAAAATCATGTTTCTTATCATCTGGAATAACATCTAAGTTTAAAAAAAGGTTTAGATCTTTTTTATACTTAAAATTGATCATTCCATGATAAATTTCAATACGCTGTAAGCCGTCGTAATAATAGAGGTGCATTTCTCTATCAAAATAAGCAACCAATTGATTTGAAATCCCAATTTTAAAATCCGTTTTATCAGTTATGAATTGGATGAGGTAAACAATGTTCTCAGATGCAAGTATGGCTAGAATTGTAAGCATTGGTAGAATGTAGTAATTGTTATCAATGGGGTAGCTAACCAGCAGAATAACAATAAAAAATAGTGCAAAGATAATTTCAATTGCTAAAAATAAAGTGCCGTTTTGCTTGAGTTGGTTTGATATTGGTGTTTCAAATGTAAACTTAGAAAAGCCACGAATGTCTTTTTTGCCTTCACGTCGTCTTCTAATCCTAATTAAACCAACTAGTAAAACAAGAATTGATAGTCCCGTAATAATATGATTGATGAAAGGGATCTCACTAACTTTATAAACGGAATAACCCAATTCATAAAGAGACCCAATTGTAAAAAAAAAGTAGAGGACTAATAAAAATAAGCTAAACAGATTAATTACTTTATTCATTCGCTTTCTTGGTCAAAATTATTCAATAAACTTAATTTGGCCTTTAAGCCTTGAATGTCTCCCTCAATAGTTGTAATTCTATCTTTGACGCTCTTTAATAATGGATTATTTTGATCAGAATTAGCAAAAAAACTAAGATTGGTTTCAACTTGGTTTTTCTCTTTTGTTTTTTCGTCAATCATTTTACGGATTGCAAAATTTTCTTTTTCAACTTCACGATCCATATTTGGACTATTGTATATACCTTCCACCTTCACCTGATAAAGAATTGCATCTTTTTCATTCTTATCCAGGTTAATTGCTTCATATTTCTCATCTAAAACTTTTTGGTAAGCATTATATACAATGTCTCTAGACTTATAGGGAACATGACCAATTCCACTAAAAGATTTTGAAAACGCTTTCAAATCGTTTAATGCAGCCTTTGGGTCTTTTTTTATTTTGTATGCTTTGATTTCTTCTATCAAGGCTTCTTTTAGGGCTAGGTTTCCTGCATTATTTTTATCCAACGCTTCATAATGGGCATCTTTTCGATCAAAAAATGTATCAATTGGATCTCTAAAATTTTTCCACAACTTATTTTCATGACGTTGGCCAGCTGATCCTAATTTTTTCCAATCTTTTTGAATATTAACAATAAACTTTGTGGTTTCATTCCAGTCCGTTGAATCCTTAATGGCTTTAACTTTTTCAATAAGCAGCAGTTTTTGGTTTTTCACCTTGTCAAATTCAGAATTAATATCCTTAAAGAATTCCTTCTTGGCATTGAAAAAGATGTCACATTTTGCTCTAAAACCCCTCCAGACGATTTCATTTTCCTTTTTTGGACCAAATCCAATTGTCTTCCATTCGTTTTGAATAGCAATGATCTTATTGGTAGACTTTTGCCATTCAGACTGTGTTTCACAATCCAACTCTAGGACTTCATCAACTTTATCAATGAGCGCTAACTTCTTAACAATATTTTCTTTTTGTTCTTCTCTTCTCCCATCATAAAATAGGCGCACCTTTTTATAAAGTTCATTAACAGTTTCCCAATAGTCTGTTTTAAGTTTTTCCCATTCTTCTGCAGAAGTGCCACCAATCTCATTCCATTCGTTCTGAATTTGATGCAATTTGGTTTCAAGAGTTTTAATATTGTCTTCTTGAAGTAATGTCTTAAGCTGTTCTACAAGGGTATTTTTTAGACGACCATTTTTGACTAAATCATGATCTTTAATTTCTTTGTAAATATTAATATTGTACTGAAAATCATCCATTAAATTAGAGTATTCCTTCTGAATTTCTTGCCTCTTATTTCTAGGAATCGACCCAGTGGAGCGCCATTTTTCTTGGATATCCTTGATAATTTGAATTGCTTTCCCAATATTTTTTTCAGTGTCAATTAAGGTTTTCAATTCAACAATCAACTCTTTTTTAGTATTTAAATTTACAGATTCTTCAGCTTTTTGTTGCTCGAATTCAGCTTTGCTTCTCGCTTTAAATGTTTGGTTTAATGTTCTAAACTGCTCATCTAACGGATCAGCAGACTTTTGAATATCTTCAGCTTCCTCACCAGCTTCAATACGTTCTAGTTTTTTAATGTCAAACTGATGATTTTCTTCTTTGATTATCTGATAAAACTGATCACTTAACGTTTTAAATTCATCATTTAACTGGTGAACTTGTTCGTTAATCAAAAGGGCTTCTATTTTTGCAATAATTTCAGTTTTCATAATCTAAAGACGTAAGTAATTTTTAATAGGTTTAATCAATACTAAAATTGACTAGGTCTACAAATTCAAGCATTCTTTCGTAAATTTCAGAGTTTGTGAGACTTTCAATTCTTTCCGTACCAAATAATTCTACACAAAAAGACGCCATTGCGGATCCTGCAATAATAGCCCGCTTCATATTTTCAAATGAAATATCATCTGTTTTTGCAATATAACCCATAAAGCCACCGGCAAAAGTATCACCTGCGCCAGTTGGGTCAAATACCTCTTCTAATGGAAGAGCAGGGGCAAAAAACACATTGTGCTCATGAAACAATAATGCACCGTGCTCTCCCTTTTTGATAATTAAATAGGATGGTCCCATGCTTAGGATCTTTTTTGCAGCACGCTTTAAGGAATATTCACCCGATAATTGTCTTGCTTCTTCATCATTAATAATTAAAACATCAATTAGTTTAATTGTTTTTTGTACCTCTTCCATCATGATATCCATCCAGAAATTCATAGTGTCTAAGGCAATTAATTTCGGTCTTTCTTCAAGTCGTTCAATAACTTGTCGTTGAACTGTTGGTGCTAGATTCCCAAGCATTAAATAGTCAACACCTTGATACGCTTCTGGAATGATTGGGTCAAAATGTTCCAACACATTTAATTCAGTGATTAATGTATCCCTCGAGTTCATATCATTGTGATATTTACCTGACCAAAAAAAGGTTTTTTCACCACTTTTAATCTGTAATCCATCTGTATCGACACCTCGATCTTGTAAATTAGTTAATGTCTCTTTCGGAAAATCGTCTCCAACTACTGATACTATTTTTTGATCTTTAGTAAAGTATGATGCTGATATGGAAATATATGTTGCAGCTCCTCCAACAATTTTATCTGTTTTTCCGAAAGGTGTTTCAATGGCATCAAAAGCCACACTACCTATTGTCATTAATGAACTCATTTCTTAATAATTTGAGTACAAATATAAGCACTTTTTAGTTCTGAATATCCCTAAAAAACATCAATTCTTAGGTTTAAATACTAACTTTATCTAATCTGTATCAGAATTAAAATGGAATGAAATGAATATTGAGGAATATAGGGCATATTGCATAACAAAAAAAGGGGTTACTGAAAGCTTTCCTTTTGATGAACAAACGCTGGTTTTTAAGGTTATGGGAAAAATGTTTGCTTTAACAGGAATTGATTTTTTTAAGAGTATTAATTTAAAATGTGATCCCTTACTAGCGTTGGAATTGCGAGTTGAATATAATGCGGTTGAACCAGGCTATCACATGAGTAAAAAACATTGGAATACCGTCACAGTAAATGATGATGTTTCAGACGAAAGGTTGTATGAATTTATTGATCATTCCTATGATTTGGTAGTGAAAAGTTTAACTAAAAAGCTACAGCAAGAACTCAAAGAATTAGACTAACTCATTTCACCATCTACAATTAATTTTTTTAACTTCTGATACATAAATGATACAATTAGGAGTAAAACACCTAATGAAATGAAAGCTATTATTTTACCTGCCTCTGAAATATTTTGAATATCAAAAACAAAGAGTTTAATCAATGCTATAGCAAAAATTACTAAAGCTAACAATCGCATATATTTATCTTTTTGACGCATACCATAAATAATTAAGATAAAGGAATAAACTCCCCAAAGGGTAGTGTACCCTTCAGTTTGAGTATGTTTCAATATATGCACTATAGATTCTGGATTCTCATAAAATAAAAATACACTTAAATGGTCAAGCTCCATACTTGCAAGTGCCAAACCTATAATACTTATTGCAACAAATAGATACCTTGAAAAGTCAACATTTTCAAAAAATTTAAGGGATATTTTTCTGATTAAGTATAATAAGTACGAAATGGTAATTATAATCACAAAGTGAGTCACAAAATAGAGTGAATTATAATTGCTACTTAGTACTTCGTTTCTCAATTGAACTGTATTTGGGTTTCCACTCAATATGTATAAGGTAATAGCAAAAAGACTGATCATTAACGCTGCTTCGGTGAACACAGGTAATTCTTTTCGCTTAACATAAATCACCCCCGCCAAAATATAAACTAGGTTATATACCCATAGAACTAATATGGCGAAATAAGCAAAATTAATTTGCTCTAATTGAATAATTAATTTAATTAAAATTGTAAGATATAGAGCAAAGAAAACCCATGAAGACAAAACAGTTTGAAAAGCGCTGACAGGAAAAACTAATAAGTTAGTTTCATCTGGTTCTCTCTTTAAAAAATATAAGTAAATTCCATAAGAAAGAATAATACTTAGATGAATGATGAAAGTGACGTCAAATATATTGGCAGCATCAAAATCATGGAATTGTTTTGTCCATGAATAAGCAAGTCCAATTGTTACCACAACAATGACTAAAGCCGAAGTTGTTTTTATCAAATTCTGCTTGGTTTCTTGTCCAATCCAAATTAAGATAACTGCTTCAATAGCCCAAAACAATGTGGCATAATTTGAGTCAAAATAAACTAATATAGCTAGGGTAATAAATGAAATTGATTTTCCAATAAAAATCAATTTTAAGTTTTGATCAACTATTGGACGTTTTAGTAAAATGGCATAAATAATGAGATTAAAAATAGCAAGACTTAATGTAAATATACCTTGATTTGTTTCACGATCAATTCCTGTTAGCGTTACTAAACCAACAATGAAGAACAAAGCATTAACACTTAGTATTTGAATAAATTCAAATGCGTTAAAATTTATTTGATGTTTAAGGTTATAAATTAGAGAGGCACTCAAAAATTGCAGGTAAAAGATAGTTCCTAATGTTAAAGTAAAAGAGGTAGGTAGGTCTCTAAAAATTGAGTTCGTAATAATCCAACCTCCAAAAAAGAGTATTGTAAATCCGTAGGCCAATCGCAAAATAATTTGCCATTTTTTAAAATATGACAAGACCAACATTCCCATATTTAATATAGCGATATAGGTAAAGAAAGCAACATAATTTTCAGTTTCACCTTGAACTAAAAATGGGCTCGTAAACCCTCCAATCAAGCCTATAATAGCAATTTCTTTTTTGTCGTAGATAACTGACAAAGCAACCGCTAAAATTGTAATCAAGGTCATGATACCAAATGCAGTAGTTTGATTAAAAATATCGTAATAATGATAGGCGATAGAAATCGTATAATAAAACACGCCAATGCCTCCTCCAATTAAAACAGAGCTGAAGGCAGCATATCTTTTTCGGATCAAATGAGCAATACTTATTAAAGCTGCTCCAACTAAAATTCCAATTCCTACTCTACCATACTCTCCAATCCAATCCTTATCAATTGCATATTTGACAAAAAAACCAATTCCGATAACGAGAATAGTAATACCTATTTTGTTTAATAGGTTTTCACCAATCAATTTTTCAAAATCTCTATTTGATTTCGTTTTACCTCTAGGTTGCTTTGGTAATGGTATATTTCCTATTTCTGGTTCTTTTATTGTTTTTGGTAGTGGACGAACAATTGGTTGAGGTTTTGATTCAAGGACTGGTTTAGGTTTAATTAATGGTTCAATAGTTTCAATTTTAAGCTCTTCTTTAACCTTTGATTCGGATTTGACTTGACCTTCACCTCGTTCTAAAGTCATTATCTTTTCAGACAAAATTTTTAACCGTTGTTTAATGATGTCATTATTTTTTCGAGACTCATTTTTAAATGACAATATTACCCCAATTAACACACCAAATAATACAATTGTTAAATATGCCGCCATAACTTCTTAAGTTTTGAATTCCTTTAATCAAATATAATGTTAATAATCAGAATATATTATTGCGGCTTTTTTGTCAAACGAAAATTAACTATTTATAATTAATTTCGCCCAACTTCTTATTCAAAGACACATGAAAAATAAAGAGATGAAATTTGGCACAAAAGTTATTCATGCAGGTATTGAACCTGATCAAGCCACAGGCGCTATCATGACTCCAATATACCAAACAAGCACTTATGTGCAAGAAGGTATAGGTGATCATAAAGGCTATGTTTATTCTAGGTCTCAAAATCCTACTAGGCATGCTTTAGAGAAAAATATTGCAGCTATAGAAAATGGGAAGTTCGGAGCTTGTTTTGGATCGGGCATAGCGGCTATAGATTGTGTTTTAAAAATGCTTAACCCTGGTGATGAGGTTATATCAACCAACGATTTATATGGTGGAAGCTATCGTATATTCAAAACCATTTTTGAAAAATACGGGGTTAAATTTCATTTTATTGACATGGGTAATGCTGAAGTAATTGCTGATTATTGTAATGTAAATACAAAGCTAATTTGGGTTGAAACACCAACTAATCCAATGATGAATATTATTGATATTGAAGCAATTGCTGGAATAGCCAAAAAGCATCATGTTTTATTAGCTGTGGATAATACTTTTGCAACACCTTATTTACAAACACCGTTAGATCTTGGAGCTGATATCGTAATGCATTCTGCGACAAAATATTTGGGAGGTCATTCTGATGTTGTAATGGGTGCACTAGTTTGCAATGATGAAAAAATAGCAAATGAAATTTACCGAATCCAAAATTCTAGTGGGGCAATTGCTGGTCCAATGGATTCATTTTTGGTGTTAAGAGGAATTAAAACATTGCACGTTAGAGTTCAAAGACATTGTGAAAATGGGAAAAAAGTGGCCGAGTTTTTAGCATCTCATCCTAAAGTAGACAAAGTATATTGGCCAGGATTTGAAAACCATCCCAATCATGAAGTTGCTAAACGTCAAATGTATGATTTTGGAGGGATGATTTCTTTTTCCTTGAAAGGGAATAATATGACAGACGCCCATGAAATTGTAAAAAAAGTGACCGTTTTCGTATTAGCAGAATCTCTAGGGGGAGTTGAATCTTTAATAGGACATCCAGCTACAATGACGCATGCTTCAATTCCAAAAGAAGAACGAGAAAATTCGGGTGTCGTTGATTCTCTAATTAGATTAAGCGTTGGCATTGAAGATGCTGATGATTTAATCGCTGACCTAGAGCAAGCCATGACTTAGAGGTAGGTTTTTATGATCTAAATTTAATATCTTAGCGATACACAGTTTTTTAATTTGATATGATTGCATACATTACAGGAACATCATCAGGTATTGGCAAAGCACTTGCAGAACAACTTTTAGAAGAAGGTCATACAGTAATTGGTTTGTCAAGAAAACAAAGTATTCAACATCTAAATTATGACCATGTTAAGATTGATTTGTCAGATTTGAAATCGGTCAATCAATTTGATTTTAGCTTAAACTTGGTTGAAGATGTTGTACTAGTCAATAATGCCGGTATAATTGGAGCGATCAAACCAATTGGGCAACATATTGGGGAGGAAATTATTGAATTAGCTAACGTTAACATCATTGCCCCGCAAATTCTTGTCAATAAATTTATCAATAAATATCAAGGCTTCAATAATAAATATCAAATAGTAAATATGAGTTCAGGCGCCGGCAAGCACCCAATAGATGCCTGGTCAACGTATTGCGCTTCAAAAGCAGCAATAGACTTATTTTCAGAAACCATTGCTCAAGAACTTAAATCTAGGAATTATCATAATTGGCATGTTTTTTCAATTGCGCCTGGGGTTGTAGACACACCAATGCAGTCTGAAATTAGATTATCAAGTCCAAAAGCGTTTTTAAATCGTCAAAAATTTATTGATTTGAAAGATAATAATGAGCTAGAAACACCAGAATCAGTTGCTCAAAAATTATATGATGTGATACTAGATCCGAATTTGTGTTCGGATGTTGTTTTCTCATTGCATGATCTCAAATAATTGTAAGGAAAGCACGATTAAGGCGACCATATCAGCAGGCTTTATACCTTAGCTTTCCTATTTAAAAGTTAAAAAAAGGTTAACAACATTTAATTTTTGCGTAAATTTACAAACCTATTAATTCAAAAGCAGCCAATGAAATGATCCTGGTATTTGAATATGCTAACAGTACCTTCACTAGGGGATTTACATCTGAATGTTAAAAGTAAATAAGATTGATGAAAGCATTTTTAAGTACACTTGTTGTGGTAATATCTGCAACTTTCTCTTTTGCACAGCACGATTGGTGCGGTTTTGACCAACAATTAGAAGAAGAAATTTCTGAGCATCCTGAATTAATGCAGCAAGCTTACGAAAGACGCGCTCGATTAATACAAAATGCAGGATTTTCTGGTGATAGATCGGATTCATTGATTATTCCAGTTATTGTTCATGTTGTACATGCGAATGGTGTTGGAAATATAGATTACGCTCAAGTTGTTGATGGATTGAGAATCTTGAATGAAGATTTTAATCGTCAAAACCCTGATGCAGGAAATACAAGGAATAATACCAATGCGCCTTTCGAACCGGAGGCTGCTAATATGAAAATTTGTTTCGTTCTAGCTAGGAAAAACCCTCAAGGGAATTGTATTAATGGAATTCAAAGAAGGAACTCACCAACAGCCTCAATTGATGCTAATAATACTAAAACAAAAGTTTATAGTAATGGCGGATTAAGCCAATGGAACAGGAGTCAATATTTTAATATATGGATTGTTAATTCAATTGAAAATAACGATCCCCAAGGTGGAACTATTCTTGGTTATGGACAATTTCCAGATTTTGGAAATCCTTCAAGGTATGGAATGGTAATCCGACATGATGTATTTGGATCAATAGGGACGGCAGCTGGAAATACTGATAGAACTTTGACTCATGAGGTTGGACATTGTTTAGGGTTGTGGCATACTTTTCAAAATGGTTGCGGAGCAAATAGTTCAAATTGTAATTCGCAAGGGGATCAGTGTTGTGATACACCTCCTGTAGATCAAGCACATTGGTCATGTAACCAATCTCAAAACTTTTGTTCGCAAATACCAAATAATGATGCCTATGGCTTTGATGCCTTTGATCAATTTGAAAACTTTATGAGCTATAGCCCTTGTCAGAATATGTTTTCATTAGATCAAAAAAGTATTGTGATGGGTTTTATGACCACAGAACAATTTTTAATAGATCTAACTTCAAATAATAATTTAATGAATAATACTGGTGTCACTGCACCTGGAATATTATGTGATATAGCATTTACAAGTTCGGATCAGATCATTTGTGAGGGAGGATCAATAGAATTTACAGATATTTCTTATAACGGGATTACAGGAAGAACATGGAATTTTGAAGGCGGATCACCAACAACAGTTAGTGATTCAGTTGTAACAGTTACTTATAATATATCAGGTGTTTACGAAGTAGAATTAACAGTTACAGATGGCGTGTCAAGTTTGACTAAAGTAGAAACAAATTATGTTTCTGTATTGGCAAATCCAGGGATCAATTTGCCAATTTTAGAAGGTTTTGAAGCGGCAGCTATTCCAGATAATATTAACTTTTTCACCACTGAAGATTATGTCACTGGGCCACATTGGGAATTGAATACTTCAGTTTCAAATGGTGGGATTAAATGTGTTTACTTTAATAATTTTAATCAGTTTGGAAGTCCAGATGTTGAGCTCCAGTCAGGTACAATTGATTTGAGTGGATTAGATTCTGACGAAGAGTTATTACTAACATTTGATTACGCTTATAATAAAAGGGATAGTGATGATGATGAGTGGCTACAAGTACTGGTTTCAAATGATTGTGGTGAAAATTGGTCGGTTCGAAAATCAATTCACGGAAATGTATTAGGTCCAGTGGTATCAAATACGAGCTATGTGCCAACTTCTGCTAGTGAATGGAAGCATATTGAAGTAACTTCAATAAATAGCTCTTACTATGTATCAAACTTCATGTATAAATTTCTATTTAAATCTGATGATGGAAATAATATTTATATTGATAATATCAATATTTACCCTGAATCTTGGTTAGGACTAGACAACGGCCTGATTAAAGATCCAGAAGTTACAATTTATCCTAACCCTGCAACTGATCAAATAAATATTCAAATCAATTCAGATGTATTGTCAAGTTCAAGAATTGAGATTTTTGATGTGTCTGGAAAGAAAATTGCAAATCTTGATCAAGGAATTAGTAATGACAAGACGATTGGGTTTTCAACAAATGGCTTAGCAACAGGATTATATTATGTTAGAGTGACAATGAATAATTCAACAGTCACCAAAAAATTCATTAAATCATAATGATCCCTTACATGAAAGTATTAGTATTGTTATACGTTTTGTTTAGTGTGAATCAATCTTTTTCTCAGGCTCCAGATCAACCACACTTTTGCGGTGAACATGAAGCTAGAGAAAGACTATTAAACACCTCTGCTCTAAAAACACTTGATAGCATTGAGCAATCAAATTTTCAATCAGACTATGATTCTTTTTTTGAGACTTGGAGTCCAGATGATAGGTCAGTATTTACTATTCCTGTTGTAGTGCATGTTGTTCACATTAATGGAAATGAAAATATTTCGAATGAACAAATTCATAATGCAATCAAATTATTAAATGAAGATTTTAGTACCCTTAATTCAGATTTAGCTAATACCGTTCCAGCATTTCAAGGCATAATTGGTAATGGTGATATTGAGTTTAAGTTAGCAACTAAAGACCCTGCAGGAAATTGTCATAGTGGTATTACTAGAACATTATCTGGAACAACTTATGATAATGGAATGTCATGGGGCGGTGGAATCAATCATCCAATTGTTGATGCCGTTGCACAGCAACACGGTATATGGCCTCAAAACAGGTATATGTCAATTTTTGTTTGTATAGACCCAAGTGGAAATGCAGGCTATACTTATCGCCCTAGTAATGCTTTTCCGGGAAGTCAAATGTATGGTGCTATTTTTATGAGACATGATTATATGGGTGTTATTGGTACCTCAACAAATTCTCATAGACATACTTTAGCACATGAAGCGGGGCACTGGTTAAACTTAGCCCACCTTTGGGGTAATACTAATGAACCAAACATCCCGTCGAATTGTAATGGTGATGATGGTGTATCTGATACGCCTAATACTATTGGTTGGCAGGGATGTAATACAGCCGGAGTTACATGTGGCAGTCTTGACAATGTTCAAAATATTATGGAATATTCTTATTGCTCAACCATGTTTACCCAAGGGCAGGTTGCAAGAATGCATTTTGCACTTCAAAGTTCAGTGGCAGGGAGAAACAATTTATCAACGTTCAGCAATCTTCAAGCTGCCGGAGTTGATGTTCCAAATAATGACATTTGCGCTGCTGAATATTCAACAACATCAAAGATAATTTGTGCTGGAGACACGATTCAATTTTCTGATATCTCAGTTCATAATATCACTAGTAGAAGTTGGACTTTTTCAGGAGGATTTCCTGCCTCATCAAATGACTCAACTGTTGCGGTGACATACTCAGTGCCGGGAGAGTATACAGTTAGCCTCATGATCTCAAATGGGATCAATAACGAAACGATTACACAGACAAATATTATCAAAGTACTAAACCCAATTGGCATAGAAATCCCTTATTTTCAAGGATTTGAAGATATAGACCCTTTCCCCGATAATGTTGCGTATTCAATTGATAATCCTTATCAAGACAACACGTGGGAAATAGATTATCAGAATGCCAGTTCTGGTTCAAATTCATTGGTTTTACAGAATTATAACACAACCGTTGAAAGTACTGATGCCTTTGTATCAGGAACCATAGATCTAAGCGTTTTAGATCCTGATGATGATTTTGTATTATCATTTAAATATGCTTATAAGAAAAAGATAGCTTCTAATGATGAATGGTTAAAAGTATTTGCGTCTTATGATTGTGGGCAGACATGGTTCCTTAGAAAAGCAATACATGGAAACATTGTTGGAAATCAGGTGCAAAGTAGTTACTATCAGCCTTCTCCCGAAGATTGGAAAACTATAACCATCACAAATATCAACAGTAATTTTTACGTATCTAATTTCAGATATAAAATTGAATTTCAAAGTGACCTTGGAAATAATATTTATATTGATGACATCAATTTAAGTTCACCAATCTTTACAGATATTTCCGAAAAACCAATTGAAACTGCAGCAAGTTTATATCCTAATCCGGCTCAAAATATAAGTTATCTTAATCTAGTAGGCTATGCAGGACAGCGCGTTGATGTTGAAATATACAGTCTTACAGGAGGTAAAATAATGGATGCTTATTCTGGGCGAATAGAATCGATAAATGAAACTATTCCAATTAGCACCAACCAATTATCTAAAGGGCTATACCTTATTAGAGTTAACGGAGAGCATATTAATACTGAAATAAAATTTATTAAGCAATAATTGTAAGTTTTTTTTAATTGTATCTACAAAGGGAATAAGGACGATAACAAACAAATATAAAGATTACAATTATGCCTACAGTAAAATTAACAGCAGACCAATTCAAAAAAGATATTTTTGATTACACCAAAGAGAAAGATTGGCAGTTTAGAGGTGAGATTCCAGCTATCATAGATTTTTATGCCGATTGGTGTGGACCTTGTAAAATGGTAGCACCAATACTTGAAGAACTCTCAGATGAATACAAAGAAAAATTAGTTATCTATAAAGTAGATACAGAGGCAGAGCTTGAATTATCTTCAGTATTCCAGATTAGAAGCATTCCCAGCATTTTATTTATCCCTATGGGTAAACAACCCATGATGCAAGCAGGCGCCTTACCTAAATCAGGCTTAAAAGAAATAATTGAAAAGGAACTGATTTAATGCATATAAACGACTTGGTATAAAAAAAGCGAGAAATTAATTTCTCGCTTTTTTTATTTTTTTAAAGAAATAGTTACCGTTAAGCATAAACATCTCCTTTGTTGAACATTACAACTAATAAATAGTAAAAAATAGCTCTATATTTTCTAGGATTAGAAGTACCCATATCTGAAATCACATCTTGGATGGCACTATCAAGTGTTGGCCCATCTTTTAATCCTAATTTACCAACCAAAAAGTTATTTTTAATAGTTGTTAATTCACTGGAGTCACTTCCCGAAACTAAAGATGAATCCGCATCATAAATAGAGGGGCCACACCCGATTACTACTTTTTCAAATAGATCAACGTCAACATCTTGAATACCAAGCTTATCCATTTCTTTTTTGTACATTTCAATTAGTTCATCTCGTTTACTCATGGTTATAAAATATTATGTATGTCTGCTAAATATAAACATATTAAGTTTTAAATCATAGCATATCGCGATTAGGTTTTAGTTGCCAAATTATTTTCAGCTTTAATTAATCTATTAAGAATGACAAAACTTAATATCGCAATAACTAAATTTACGACGCCTAATATAGGCTTCAACATCAAGAAGTAGCCAACGGAAAAAAGACCAGTAAAACTTGATGTAAGTCCGATAACCCACATTATAACAGAATTGAAAAAACTACTGAATCCGATTTTGCTTTCACTCTTTCCTTGCCAGAACCCGATTGGTGTGCAAGCTTTAATAAACAGACTAAGTTGATCGGCTTTAACTGGCTTTGTTACCAAAGTCACTATAATTGAAACTACAATGGTTACTGCAGTAATAATTGAAAGGGATGCTGTGTCGAAATGTTCAATATCACTATGATTTGGATAGATATAATAAGACAAAAGTGTACATGTAAAAGCAGTCAGCATAGCAGTAATTTCTGTCCAAGCATTGGCTCGCCACCAAAACCATCTAATCAATTGGGCAATCCCTAATCCTGCTGCTGAATTAATGCAAAACCCCCATGCATTCTTTATGGAGTCAATTTGAGAAGACACAATCACTGCCAATATTGTGATAATAATAACCATTAACCGGCTAAATTTTACCAATTGTTTTTGTGAAGCTTTTGGTCTGACAAAACGCCTGTAAATATCGTTCGTCAAATAGCTAGATCCCCAATTAAGGTGTGTGTCCACAGTGCTCATAAAGGCAGCCATTAAACTAGTAAAACCTAAACCCAATAAACCAACTGGAAGGACTCTTCCCATAATTATTGGGTAATAAGCCTCACGATCAACATTTGATTCTACACCAATTGGGTAAAGAATTAATGAAACCAGTCCAACCAAAATCCAAGGCCATGTTCTCAAAACAATAAACGAAAAGGAGAATAAAAATGCACCTTTTTGAGCATCTTTTGGTGATTTAGCAGTGTTGATTCTTTGGGCGATATAACCAGATCCGTCTGAGTAATATTGAACCCACCATTGGATAAGGATATAGATTAAGAATATTTGAAAAGGGATAAACGGATTGTTAAATGAAGGAAGAAATTCAGTCAAATGTCCGGCCCTTTCTGCACCATATATGTCAATCAGTCCAGTTTGTAAACCATCTAATCCACCAACAGCTTGAACTGCGTAGTAAGCAAATACAATGGCTACTACTATGGCAATAATAAATTGAAATAAATCTGTTAGAATGACACCACGAATACCGCCAATTGAGCTATAAACCATAATAATTACTAGTAAGGACATTATGGTTAATGTGCCATTAAAATCACCTTTAAATAATAAAAAATGAGGATAAATACTCTTCAAATATTCAAAAGTTTCTGGGCCTAAAATTTCATCCCAATGAATAAATGGACTAGCAATTTTTACTGCAGCTGTTATAACCCAACCAAGAATAAAAACATTCAGTATTACGCCGTAAAAGAAAGCTTTAAAACCTCTGAGAAAAGCAGCCTCATTTCCACTATAGCGCAATTCAATAAATTCTACATCTGTCAATACATTTGATTGCCGCCAGCGCTTAGCAAAAAATACTGAAATGGTAATATAAGTTGCCGCCCATGACCACCAAAACCAATTGCCAGCAATTCCAGAATTAGCAGTAATTCCAGTCACTGCTAATGGCGTATCAGCGGCAAATGTTGTCGCAATAATTGAGATACCTAACCACCACCATGGTAAAGATCTATCAGCAACAAAATAGGAATTTATTCCCTGACTTGACTTCTTTGAGACCATTATGCCAATTACAAAAACTAAGACTAGATAAGCAATGAAAATCAACCAATCAATGGTAGCCATAAGATAATTTTTTTGAAAGATAAAATGATTTTGTTGACTTGACTTAAAAAATAGTTTTTTTTTTGACACCATTTAAAAACTTTAGCTATAGTTTTTTAATTTCGTTGAACAATGGCAAAGGATTCAAAATTTATTGTTGGCATAACAGGTGGAAGTGGCACAGGTAAAACAACACTTATTAGAAGATTGCGCAACGATTTTGCTGATCAAATTGCAATTTTGTCATTAGACAATTACTATAAGCCAAAGAAATTTCAACAAATTGATAATAATGGAGTAGTTAATTTTGATTTACCTGAAGCTTTGAACACAACCCAACTAGAAAAGGACTTTTTGGCTTTATTGGGTAATGAAATTGTGTATCGAAAAAAATACAATTTTAACAACCCTTCTCAAAAGGAAACAGGTGTAAGAATAGAACCCAAATCCATCATTTTGGTTGAAGGATTATTTGTCATGCATTACCCTTTTTTTAAAACCAAATTAGACTATTCAGTTTACTTAAGTGTTAATAAAAAATTGCAGTTTGAACGTAGGATTCAGCGAGATATTAGAGAACGTAATTACAGTAAATCTGAAGTATTGTATCAATGGCAACACCATGTTATTCCAGCATATGAGAATTACATTAAACCTTATAAAAAACAGGCCGACTTAATTATTACAAATAATGAAGATTTCGACTCTAAAATTACGAGCCTCATTAAAGTAATAAAGGAAAGATTGGATTAATTATTTTAACAAGGTAACGTGACCAACAAGTTCACCTTTAACACCATTTAAATCTGCATAGAGGATTTTCCAAATATATACACCATCCTGCGATTTACTGCCACCATAATAACCATCCCAACTTCCATTTGGATCAAACGATTGGAAAATTAGTTCACCCCAACGGTTATAAATTGTCATTTCAAATTCACTAATATTCTGGGTTACCGCCCTGAATTCGTTATTATATTGATTGTTATCAGGAGTAAAAGTATTTGGGACATAGATCAGTGGGTCGTAATAAATGGCAACATCATCTTGAATCATACAACCATTGGCATCAGTTAATATTGCTGTGAAATTAGTGTTTTTGGGAGGAAAGACTTCAGTTTCATGACAAGTTGGGCAAGTGATAAAAGTTGCTGGCACCCAACTAATTGTTCCAATACCTTCCGCCCAAATTGGAATTACATCACCTTTCACAGCAAAAACATCTGGTGAAACTTCTAACTCAGGTAAATCAAAAACATCCGCAAAAAAGTAGCCTGTATCTGAACAACCATCTTCATTGGTTACTGCAACTCTGAATTCTGTTGCCTGCCTTGTATGTGCAATTGTAGAAGCACTGGTTTCATTATCAACTAGAACGCCAGGCATCCACCTATACTTTTCTCCGCCACTAGCCCAAATTGGAATAGGTTCTCCAGGGCACACAATAGTATCAGGTCTAATGTCAAAATTTACACTACTCACATTAACTACAACGCTGTCCATAGCAACTCCACAAGAATTGGTAAAACCAATAAAATAAGTTGTTGTGAATTCAGGATTTACAATAGGGTTATACACTGTCGTATTTGATATATTATACGGTGGACTCCAACTAAATATTGCTGAACCATTCGCTATAATTTGAATTTCTTCTCCTTTACAAATTGTCACTTGATCAATAACGTTTGGAATAGCAATAGTTTGATCAACAATTACAATCGTTGTGTCAAATACATCACAACCATCAGGTGTAATGATATTGCAGATATAATATGAGGTAGAAGGTGGTGTGGCAACAGGATTTGCTAAAGTAGAATCGTTTAAAGAGAAACCAGGAGACCAAAAGTATTGACCACCACCATAAGCAGTTAACAGAGCATTTTCACCCACACAAATAGAGGTATCTGGTCCCGTGCCTCCTGACACTTCAAAGACATATACTGGAAAACTAAGACTCGTCGTACCGCAATCATCTTGAATATTTACAGTAACAATTGTATCAGTATCTATCGTAATGATTGGATTTCCAATGTTTGGATTATTAAAAATTCCTGCTGGTGACCATACGTAACTATCCCCTCCAGAAGCGAAAACTTGAACGCTGGTCCCAGGACAAATTGTATCTTCCAAAGGAAAGGCTGTATAAACAGGTTGAATAATTTCTACAGTCATGTAAGCAGTATCGGGAAGGTAACAGTCATTAATATCAGAAACAATTAAAGAAGCAGTATAAGTTCCCGGTCCTGGATAAAGGTGGGTTGGTGAATAAACACTGGAACTATCTCCATCACCAAAATACCATTGATAGGTATTACCATTTAAACTAGTATTTGTAAATACAGTAGCATTGGGTAGACAAGTTACAGGAACAGCAGTCCCAATGAGGGCTTCAATTTTTGATAATTCAAATAAAAAGGATGCCATATTGCAGTTTGTACTGTTATTAGTAGTTGAGTACACCCCTGGAGTAGTAGGAAATCCATTACTATTGCCCCCGCAAGCAGCGCAAACAGCATGGTATACCTTACCCTGTTTGTTAAATCGGCTGGTTCCACCATCAACATGGTCATTAGCGCCGTTTAAGCTCCCCATGTATGTAGCATATTTCAATGCATCCATATCTGGTGTAAATAAACCTAGCCAAAAATTATCGCCAGATGTTGTGTTTTGATAGGCATCAAATGTCACTGGAAATCCTGTGGTTGTGCTAGCAGTTGCGCTAGAATTACCTGAATTAGTCTGTCCGCCCCAGCCTGCTACATAAATCTCGTAACAATCACTGACCAAAAAAGCAGTTGGCGAAATTTCAACATCTCCTGTTCCTGCACCAAAGACTGAAGACCACTGTGAAGTACTTAAATCAGAAGACATTTTATGAATAAACTGACCACTATTGGCATTATTGTATTTTCCTGCAGTAACAGGATAAGCACCATCTGTTTGCCCATAAACGTATACAAAACCAGCGAGATCCATATCAACAATATAGGCTTGATCGTAGCCGCTAGTTCCTAAATAGGTAGCAGTTGGGTTCGAATAGCCAGGAGCCGTCAGTCTTAAAGCATAACCGTCAGTTATGCCACCCATATTATTACTATTAAGACCGTTATTGGTGCCAGGGAAATTTGTACTGGTTGTACCACCAACTGAATAAATATCACCGGTGGGGGTTACTTTGATAGAGTTACCAGATTCCATAGCTGATCCACCAACATAAGTACTATATAAAATGCTAGACAAACTGGCATCAAACCTTACAATAACCGCATCTTGACTGCCGCTAAGTGTGCCATCAAAACCCCCGACTATTGGAAAATTAGAAGAGCTTGTTGTGGAGGTAATATAAACATTGGAGTTTTGATCAAGGATGACTTCTCCTCTCAACTTATCACCATAATTATAGGCAATATTACTGCTATTGATAGACGCAGTAGGATCTGATATACCATCATTTCCACTACCGCCAACAAAAGTACCATTTGTAACAGCACTGCCTGTTGGGTTCAATTGGATGACAAAAATATCAGTACCACCACCAAAATTAGGATAAATATTGTAGGCATTAATTCCATTAGAACCCCCTTGATGTACTGTCTGAGCTCCATTGGGATGAACAGGAAAATTACCAGAGGAGGTTGCTCCCATCACATAGATTTGATTAAGCGTATTGACAACAAGACTATGCGGCGTTTCACTACCATTTCCACCAATATAGGTTGAGAATTCTAAACCAGTTCCATTGACATTGTATTTTGTAATACCAAGGTCAACATTTCCACCATTGAATGCCATACTAATAACACCCGAGGTTACTGGATATCCTGCAGCAAAAACAATACCTCCAGCAATCATTAAATCGTTAATATCTGGAGTTGCTGTCATCCCCCAATTATCAGCTGATGAACCAGTAAAAGTGGAAAAGGTTAAAACGGGATCAATAATTAAAATTTCATTCGTTTGATAGCCGGTTGGAAAAATAAATGAAAGCGTATCACCTGACATGTAGTATTCACAATCAACTTCTCGTTTGATGCCGTTTATTTTTTGATAAGCAAATGGTTTGCTTTCGTAAAAGTGACCTCGCGAGGTATAGACATAGAGGTTGCCTTCAATAATTGCAAGTGAATCTTGACCCCTATATAATACTTGGTAGATTGAAGGATTGACATTTGGTTGAACGTAAATGTCGTATTTTAAGGTTTGTTTATCCTCGTAGAGATTAAGGTCAATGCCTTCGTACAGGTTTTTATAGTTGACTTGAGTATAGAGTTTTAAGTTACTAATCCATTTAGTTGAATCATTGCCTAAAAGATAGTTTTCAACATGGGGTGAGGGATTCAGGTTCTCATAGCTATGATTAAGGTTGGCATTTAAAAAAGTGGTTCTTACAACATGACCTTGAAAATGTTCATCAGCTTTATGTCCATGATCGTGACCATCATGATGTCCGTGAATTAATTCCGAACCATTGTGAAAATAATAAGTAAAACCTTGATTTTCGAGAAACATTTCTCCTCCAGGGATTCCTATTTTATAGTCAATATTAGCATGCCATTGACCTTTATTTGGTTTAATCCATATCTCCTCCTGCGCCAACACATTGGAGCAGAGAACAATAAAAGTCGATATCGCAATGCACTTATTCAGCAATTAATACATAAATTTTATAACCTGTATGTTAAGACGTTAAGATTAACAAACAGGTTGTCTAATCTGAGACGTTTAAAACAGGTAATTCAATTAAATCTTCAATTACTATACAAGTAGGGTATCTTGACAATAATTCTTGTTTCAATTTTTCAGCTTCTAGTTTTGTTCTAAAATTACCCACACGAACCCTATAATTTGGTGCAAGGTAATCTAAATACGCTTTATGTTCATTATAAGAGGACAAAAAACTAGCCTTTTGACCCAGTGCTGTTGATTTATCCTCGTTGAAATAAATTTGAATCCGAAAACCATCAATTTTTTCCTCGTCAATGGTATCTTTATTTTTAGAAACAAACTCAGTGATTTCATCCAAATCTTTACTCTTATTAACAATTATAGTGCCTTTATTTTTTGTGTTAAAATCTAAAGGTTGGATGGAATCAGTCGATTTAACAGTGTCTTTCTGAGATGGAAATAAAAGCGTTTTGTCTTGTCCATAAACTTGGTATATACCTGTAAGTAAAAGAAATATAATGAGTTTTTTCATGTTTGTTTTTTCCGCAAATTTATGGTTTTTTGTAAATATACAGTTTTCATGCCAATAAAAATAATTCTTAGAAATAGAGGTTGTTTTTAACAATTCTAAATTTTTCTTAAAACCACTCTATTTAGAAACGTTCTAAATTACAGAAGCAAGGACCAAAAAACTTTCCAATTGTTAGTAAAAGATAGCTATTCTTGTAATTTTGCGATCAATTAGGTAGAAAATACGAAATCAAAAAGAATTAATATTTCGCCAATGAAATTATCAAATACATTAAAAACCAAGAGCTTAAGATCATTAATCATAATGACTCTGTTCTTATTTGCAACTGGAACAACTTCATTTGCTGCTGATGCAGAAAAGGGAGAAAAAGTCTTTAAAGCCAACTGTGCTGCCTGTCACAAGATTGATAAAGATTTTATTGGACCTTCGCTCCGTGGTGTTAAGGCTAGATGGGAAGAGAATTCTTCAGTAGAAGGTTTATATAGCTGGATTAAGAATTCTGACTCCTACATGAAATCATCTGGAGACAGTTATGCAAAAGGACTTTTCAATAAATGGAAAAAAAGTCCAATGCCTGCTCAATCTGTATCTGATGAAGATATTGATAACGCACTAGCATATATTGAGAACTATACAGTACCGCCTACAGAAAGTCCAGTAGATCCTGAAGATCCCAAAGAAGAACAAGCGTCCTCTTCATGGTTATGGTGGATTATTGGTGGTTTGTTAATTATTGTTGCTTTTGCAGTTGGTGGAGTTAGTAGAGAATTAAATAATGCAAGTCGAGAACAAGATGGTACTGAAATGAGATCTGAAACATTTGCACAATCAACCAGAAGATGGTTATGGCAAAATTTCAATTACGTATTTTTCTTTAGCTTTGTTCTTTTAATAGGAGCTTTAACTTTAGGGTTTAATGATTTAAATCAAATTGGTGTATTTGAAAACTATAGCCCTGATCAACCAATTAAATATTCACATAAATTACATGCTGGTACTTTAGGTATTGAGTGTAAGTATTGCCATAATTCTGTTGAAAAATCAAAAACTGCTGGTATCCCAACGGTTAATGTATGTATGAATTGCCATAAAGGTATTTCTGAAGGAAAACAATACGGTACAGAGGAGATTCAAAAGATTTATGACGCAGCAGGATTTGATCCAAGTGATATTAATGCTGGTTATACTGGAGAAACTGAGCCAATCAAATGGGTGAAAGTTCACAACTTACCAGATCATGTTTATTTCAACCATTCCCAACACGTTAAAGTTGGAGGCTTAGATTGTAAACAATGTCATGGTGATATGACAAAAGAAACTGTTGGGCGAGTCATGACAATGGAAGAACTAAACGCTGTTGAAGAAAATGATATTAAATTCACTAGACCAACATTAACTATGGGATGGTGTATTGAGTGTCATGGTGAAAAAGAGATCGATTTAAAAGCTGCTGAAGCAGGGTCATATTATAACGAAATCCACAAGAGGTTATTAACGAATAAGGAAACTTATCAGAAGTACAAAGAAGATGACAAAGTAACAGTTGCAGAACTGGGTGGATGGGAATGTGCAAAATGTCATTATTAATTCTGAATTTAGGCTAAATAGAATATGGGAACAAATAAAAAATATTGGAAAGGTCTTGAAGAATATCATCAAACTCCAGAGTTTGTGGAAAGATCTAAAAATGAATTTCCAGAGGAGTTAAGTGTTGATGAATTCTTAGCAAACGAGAACCTAGAAGAAAGTTCTACAGGCAGAAGAGACTTCCTAAAATTTTTAGGGTTTAGTGTAGCCGCTGCTACTTTAGCAGCCTGTGAGGCACCAGTTATAAAAGCTGTACCTTATGTTGTAAAACCTGAGCATATCACACCTGGAATGCCAACTTGGTATGCATCATCTTACTATGATGGTTCAACTTTCGCTAATATCTTGGTAAAAACAAGAGAAGGAAGACCTATTTTCATCAAAGGAAATAAAGGAATTAGCGCTGATAGCAAAAACCTAAATCCACGCATTGTTGCCTCTGTACTGTCATTATATGATAGTGAAAGATTATCACAACCTATGGTAAATGGAGAGCCAGGCGAATGGACCTCTATTGATGTAGACTTAAAGAATAGATTAAAAACAATTGCGAATAATGAAGGTAAAATTGTATTGTTGTCTGGTACTGAAATCAGCCCATCAACGCAATTGATCATTAATGACTTCAAAGCAAAATATAATTCTGGTTCTTCAGCTGAATTAGTTGAAGGAGATGTTCAACCAACAAGTAATGATGTAGTAGAGCATATTCAATATGACGCTATCTCTTATAGTGGAATTAGAAAAGCAAATGAAACATCATTTGGGAAAGCAGTTATTCCAAATTATGATTTTACAAAAGCTAAAGTTATAGTTAGTGTAGCAGCCGACTTTTTGAATTCATGGTTAATGTCTAATGAGTATTCAGCACAATATGGGATGAGAAGAAATCCTGATGGTGACTGGATGAGTAAACATTTTCAGTTTGAGTCAAATATGTCTGTGGCGGGTTCAAATGCTGATGTTAGATCAATGATCAAACCATCTCAGCAAGGGGCTTTACTATCTGTCCTTCATAAAGAAATTGTTGGGTCAGCATTATCAGGAATTGATACATCTGTATTAAGTAATGAGGTATTAGATCAAGCTAAAGCTGCAGCAAAAGAACTTAAATCTAATAAAGGTCATGGTCTTTTAGTTGCAGGATCAAACAATCCAGCTATTCAAACTATAGTAAATGCGATTAATGTTGCATTAAATAATTATACATCTACAATCAATTTATCAAATCCAGTTAATTTATTTAATTCTCAGGATGATAAAATGGCAGAATTAGTACAACAAATGAACACTGGTCAAATTGATGCAGTAATCACTTGGAATACTAACCCTGGATATAGCTATTCAAATGCTGAGGCATTTAAAACTGGATTGGCCAAAGTTGGTGTATCGGTAGCAATTTCGCAACATGCTGATGAAACAGCATCATTATGTAAATATATTGCCGCTGAAAATCATGCTTTAGAATCTTGGAATGATTACAACCCAAAAGCTGGGATGTATACAATTGCACAACCAACTATCAGACCTTTATTTGATACAAGATCAGCTGCTGAGTCATTGTTGATTTGGGCTGGAGGAGCTTCACATCAAGGTAAGGATAGTACAAATTATCACGATTATATCCAAGCGACATGGGAAAAATACGGATTCCCTGCACAAACAGAATATTTAGATTTTAGCTCATATTGGAACAATGTTGTTCGTAACAGTGTTGATATGGGACCTGCTGCAACAGCAGAGTCTATTCCTTTTGTTGGAAACACTGGAGATGCTGCTAAGGCATTATCAAAAGTAAAATCGTCTGATTGGGAACTGACCTTATATCAAAAGTCAGCAATTGGAAACGGAGCCTTGGCAGGTAATCCTTGGTTGCAAGAAATGCCAGATTCAATTTCAAAAGTCACTTGGGATAATTATATTACCATGTCCCCAGAAGACATGAAGGATGAGAATGATAATGTAATTTATAGCACAGCCCTAGGTCAAGAAAGCCCATCAACTGTTGCAAAAGTGACGATTGGTGAACTTTCTGTAGAATTACCAGTATTCCCGCAACCAGGTCAAACTCCTGGAACAATTGGTATTGCTCTTGGTTATGGAAGAGGTGCGAATAATGAGGCAATTGGTAAAGCCGCCTATCAGAATACACAATTGGGTAAATTTTTATTAGATGAAAACGGAAAAAGAGTTTCTGTTGGAAAGAATCTTTTCCCTGCTTTTAATGGTGATTATTCAAGAGGTGGTGTTACAATAGAAAAAACGGATAAAACATATAACCTTGCGTGTACTCAAACGCATAGCACGGTAATGGGTAGAAATTCAATAGTTAAAGAAACAACGTTAGATACTTATCAATCTAAGGACGCTTCTGCCTATAATCATAAACATGTTTTACATACAGGTTGGAATCATGAAGAGAAACCAGTTTCAGAGTTCAATTTATGGGATGAACATCCAGTAGAAAATGTTGGACATAGATGGGGAATGACTATTGATTTAAATAGTTGTAATGGATGTGGTACTTGCCTAATCGCTTGTCAAGCTGAGAATAATGTTCCAGTTGTTGGAAAAGATGAAGTAAGACGTGGTAGAGAAATGCACTGGTTAAGATTAGATAGATATTATGCTTCCAATATAGAACCAGCTGTAGGCACTAAAGGAGAAGGCTTCAAAGAAGAAGGTTTTGGAGGGTTACAGAAACCGTCTAATAATCCTTCTGTTGTACACATGCCAATGATGTGCCACCATTGTAATCATGCGCCATGTGAAACTGTTTGTCCGGTAGCTGCTACAACGCACTCGAACGAAGGGTTAAACATGATGGCTTACAATAGATGTATCGGAACTAGATACTGTGGGAATAACTGTCCTTATAAAGTAAGACGATTCAACTGGTTTGATTACCCATCATATAGAAAATTCACTGAAGTTAATCCAGCACAGGATGATTTAGGCAGAATGGTATTAAACCCAGATGTTGTTGTAAGAACTAGAGGTGTAATGGAGAAATGTTCTTTCTGCGTTCAACAAATTCAAACTGGAAAGCTAGTCGCTAAAAAAGAAGATAGATTATTGGTTGATGGAGATGTTAGCACAGCATGTGCTGATGCATGTCCTACAAATGCAATTGCATTTGGTGACTGGAATAATGTTGACTCAGCTGTCCGTCATAGTTCTGAAGAGCCAAGAGCTTATCAGGCACTTGAAGAAATAGGAGTTAAGCCAAATGTATGGTTTAAAGTTAAAGTAAGAAATGAAGCTAATCCAGAATTAGCAGCTTTACAACATGAACACCATGCACCTGACCACGGACATGATAGTCATAGTGATGAAACAGAAGGACATGAAGCGGACGCACACGGGCACGAGTCGTCACATTAAAAAATAAAATTGAGTTTAATATAAACAAAGGATAATGCATAAAGAATCAGCGATAAGAGAACCTTTAATTCTTGGACACAAAACGTACCATGATATTACGGAGGATGTATGTAGATCTATTGAAGGAAAAGCACCAAAAGCGTGGTATATCATGTTTGGTATTGCCCTTTTAATTGGACTTTATGGAATAGGTTGTATACTTTACCTTTTAGGAACAGGAATCGGTACATGGGGTCTTAATAAAACTGTTGAATGGGCTTGGGATATTACAAACTTTGTTTGGTGGGTTGGTATTGGACATGCTGGAACCTTAATCTCGGCAGTATTGTTATTATTCCGTCAGAAATGGAGAATGGCAATTAACCGTTCATCTGAGGCCATGACAATTTTTGCCGTATTCATGGCAGGTTTATTTCCATTAATTCACATGGGTCGTTTATGGGTAGGATATTGGGTATTACCTTTACCAAACCAATTCGGTTCGCTCTGGGTAAACTTTAACTCTCCATTGTTATGGGATGTATTTGCCATTTCAACTTATTTATCAGTTTCTTTAGTATTTTGGTACATAGGGTTATTGCCTGATTTTGCAACAATTAGAGACAGAGCTAAATCACCAGTAGCAAAAAAAATATATTCAATTTTATCGTTTGGTTGGTCTGGTAGAGCAAAACACTGGAATAGATTTGAAATCGTTTCTTTAGTATTGGCTGGATTAGCAACACCGTTAGTTTTTTCGGTTCACTCAATTGTATCATTTGATTTTGCCACTTCTATTATTCCTGGATGGCATACCACAATTTTCCCACCGTACTTCGTTGCTGGAGCAGTATTCTCAGGATTTGCAATGGTTCAAACCTTGTTATTAGTGTTAAGAAAAGGAATGAAGCTTGAAGCTTATATCCATACAAAACATGTTGAATATATGAATATTGTAATCATGGTCACAGGTTCAATAGTGGGGGTAGCTTATTTAACAGAGCTATTCATGTCATGGTATTCTGGTGTAGAGTATGAAGCTTATGCCTTCATTAATAGAGCAACAGGGCCTTATTGGTGGGCATATGCATCAATGATGACATGTAACGTAATTTCTCCACAATTAATGTGGTTTAAAAAATTAAGAAGAAGCTTATTATTTACATTCTTTATCTCTATTGTGGTAAATATTGGGATGTGGTTTGAGCGTTTTGTAATTATCGTAACTTCTATCCACCAAGATTATTTACCATCTTCTTGGAGCATGTTCTATCCAACATGGACTGATATTGGTATATACATTGGAACGATTGGAATCTTTTTTGTATTTTATTTATTATACGCAAGATACTTTCCGGTACTAGCAATTTCAGAGGTTAAAACAATCTTGAAGTCGTCAGGCGAGTCGTATAAAAATGATACGACACCTACCCATTCACCTGTTATTGATACTCCAGCAGAAGCTGTTGCACCTTCTAAGAAGGAAACTAGCAAAGTGAGCACTGAAGATAAATCTGGAAAAATTTCATCCCTATTGGATAAAATTGGTGCAGGAGATGCTTCATCAAAGAATGATTTAAAATTAATTTCTGGAGTTGGTCCAAAATTAGAGGAAACCCTAAATAATATTGGAATTTTCACTTTTGAACAAGTGAGTAAGATGACCAAAGCGGAATACGACTTATTAGATTCTATTACAGGGTCTTTCCCTGGCAGGGCAGAAAGAGATGACTGGGCAGCACAGGCAAAAGAATTAATGAACAAGACTAAATAAATATAACATGGCAGATAGAGTAATATATGCAATGTATGATGATGATGATGTAATTAAAGATGCTGCAAAAGCACTAGTTACTGACGGAATTCATATTTCAGACGTTTTTTCACCATTTCCAATTCATGGTATTGATCCAATCATTGGTGTTAAGCACACTAGAATGGGAATCGTTGCCTTTATGTTTGGACTAACAGGGTTAATGCTTGCTTTAATAGGAATGCGTTATTTCATGGTTGTAGATTGGCCAATGAATATAGGTGGTAAACCAAATTTTTCGCTATTGGAAAACTTGCCATCATTTATTCCGATAACATTTGAGTTTACAGTATTATTTGCTGGTCACGGAATGGCGATTACTTATTTATTGAGAAACAAAACTTTACCAGGAATGCCAGCTGATAATCCACATCCAAGGACAACAGATGATAGATTTGTGATGGAAATTCGATTATCAGAAAATTCAAACTTTTCTTCTGAAGAATTGCACACAAAGTTAAAGCAAACTGCAATTGTTGAAATTGAAGAAAAAGAATATAAAATCATTAAATAAACCTGACATGAACAGAAAATTTAAGACATTAAGCGTAGTCGCATTTTCAGTTATTGCTGTTGGAGGAGCATTAACATCATGTGTAGCTGATCCGAATTCACCGGGTGTTGAATATATGCCTGATATGTACCGTTCTCCTGCAGTTGAAACTTATGTAGATTATGGTCAGGTAAAAGGGAAATATGATTTAGAATTGGTTGCTAGTTTTAAATCAGGTTTACCGCCAGTGGGTGTTGTGCCGCATTCGACAAATGCAATAAATGATATTCCTTATCAACATGGAATGCCTATTGGGTTTGATAAATCTCATGGTCTTTACGGGGTAGCAGACTCTAATGGACGAGCTAATGCTGCCAATGACATTAACCCAATTGCTTATACTGAAGAAGTAAAGAAAGAAGCCAAAGAAATTTATGGAAATTTTTGTATTCACTGTCATGGTGAAAAAGGAGATGGTCAGGGTTCTGTAATTAAAAACAGTGATTTTGGTGCTCCACCAGCATATAATAGTGCTGCATTGAAAGATTTACCAGCAGGTCAAATTTTTTATTCTATTACTTACGGTAAAGGATTAATGGGTTCACATGCTTCTCAATTATCGAAAGAGGAACGTTGGAAGGTTGTACATCACATTCAGCTGTTACAAGGTAAAGAAAAAGTATTTGCTGGTGAAGAACCAACAATGGAGTCAGCTTCAGAGAATGAAGCTGAATCAAATGAAGAAGAGAATGTTGTAGAACCTGCACACGCAGATGCACATTAATATATTTAAGAACATAGATTTAAAAGAGACAACATGGAGTTTCAAATTTCAGGAAAAGCTAAAAAATCACTTATAACAATTGCTGTTGTAGGATTAATATTATTTTTAGTTGGCGTGTTTACGAATAATGAGCCAGAGTACTTAAAATCAAGAATAATATCTAATTTCTTAATTGATAGTTTATTCTTTCTATTTATTTCATTGGGGGCTTTATTCTTTCTTGCGTTACAGTATGCTACGGAAACTGGATGGTCAGTCGCCATTAAACGTGTTTTAGAAGGGGTGTCATCATATGTTCTTATCGGTATCATTTCACTAACGTTAGTATTCTTATACCTGACATTTACAGATGGTGGGTATACTGAAAATGAGCATGGGCATCATGTTGGTCACGTTTATCAATGGATGGATCAAGAGATGGTAGACAATGACACCATCATTGAAGGCAAATCAGCTTTCCTTAATAAGTATTTTTTCTGGGGTGCAACAATAGTTTATTTTGCCATCTATTTAATATTCTATAATGGTTTTAGAAAACGTAGTTTGCAAGAAGATGTTGAAGGTGGTACAAAAATTCACTTTAAGAATTTTGCGAAAGGAGCCTTCTTTTTGGTATTGTTTGGTTATACAAGCTCAACTTTCACATGGCACTGGATCATGTCAATTGATGCACATTGGTTCTCAACGCTATATGGGTGGTATGTATTCTCTGGTATGTGGTTAACAGCTATGGTTGTTACTATGATGTTGATTTTATATCTTAAAGGGAAAGGTCATTTAGAGAAAGTTAATGATAGTCATATTCATGATTTAGGTAAATGGATCTTTGCATTGAGCTTCCTATGGTCATACTTATTCTTCTCACAATTCATGTTGTATTGGTATGCAGATATTCCCGAAGAAGTTATTTACTTTGCTCAGAGAATTGAGGATTATAAAGTTATTTTCTGGGGAATGTTCATCATTAACTTCACTATACCAATGCTAATTTTAATGTCAAGAGAAGCCAAAAGACATGCAGGAATTTTAATTGTTGTTGGACTTCTGATTATAATTGGCCACTGGACTGATGTCTTCATGCTTGTAACACCAGGTGTTATGGGTGAGCATGGTACTATTGGAATCATTGAAGCAGGATTATTCTTAGTGTATGCTAGTATTTTTGTATTCTGGATATTGAATACGCTAACCAAAGCACCATTAATGCCTAAGAATCATCCATTTTTGGATGAGAGTAAACATCACGAGATATAAACAAAACTGAATAAAATTAAAAGATAGAATATGTTAATCGTTTGGATAGTTATAATTCTTGCCATAGTTACTTTAGCTCAGATAATGAGGATATCTGCTATCGCAATGAAAATTAGAAATAGAAGAGAAGAAGATATTAGTGATGCTGATAATAACTTTAATGGTATCTTTTTACTTTTGTTCTTAATCTTTTTTTTAGGTGGAACAATATATTTATGGGCTAAGTACGGCAATGGAATGCTGCCAGAAGCGGCATCAGAACATGGAGCTGAGTTAGATTGGTTGTTTAATATTAACTGGATTATTGTATTTGCAGTCTTCTTTTTGACGAACAGTTTGCTCTTTGGGTTTGCGTATAAATATCGAGGTAAAAAAGGGAGAAAAGCTTACTATTTCCCACATGACAATAGATTAGAAATGCTTTGGACAATAGTTCCTGCTGTTGTTTTGGCTGTAATTATAATTTTAGGATTAAGAACTTGGAACAGCATTACGGGAAAACCTTCAGAAGATGCTAAAGTTATTGAGCTTTATGGTGAACAATTTAAATGGACTGTAAGATATTCCGGAGAAGATAATAAGCTTGGTTTCGCGGATTATAAACTAATCAATGGTAGTAATCCTTTAGGAGTAGCAACCGCTGCTTCAATTGATTCTGCAATTAATAACAGGACTGACGGTATACTGAAAACAATTGAGGATTTAAGAATTGCAATTGCAGCTGACTCTGCTGGGAATGACATTTATTCAGTTGAGGAACTCTATGAAATGAGATCCAAAATGGAGAAGTACAGTAGAATTAAAGAACGTATTGAAAAAATGCAACGACAATATGAGGCAGCTAATTCTGATTTAGCAGTAGCTGATGATGATAGAATCTCAAAATTAGAATTACACTTGGTAAAAGATCAAGAGTATCAGTTTATTTTCAGAGCTAAAGATGTTATGCATTCAGCTTATTTCCCTCATTTTAGAGCACAAATGAATTGTGTACCTGGAATGAGAACAAAATTCAAATTTAAGCCTACTATTTCAACTAAAGAGATGCGTGTAAAGAGAAGTAATGAAGACTTCAATTATGTACTCTTATGTAATAAAATTTGTGGTGTATCTCACTCAAATATGAAAATGATTGTTGTAGTTGACGAAACTCAGGAAGAATTTGATGCCTGGGCTGCGGAGAATACAGAATTAGCAATCGCAACTACAAACTAAAACAATAAATTAAAGAAATATAGATATGTCAGCAACAGCTCACACACATCACAAAGAAAGTTTTATCACTAAATATGTATTTAGTCAAGATCATAAAATGATCGGTAAACAATTTTTGATTACAGCAATCTTTATGTCGATTGTTGGAGTTTTCTTATCAGTATTATTTAGAATCCAATTAGGATGGCCAGGAGAAAGTAGTAGCTTTTTAAATACATTTCTTGGAGACACTTGGGCACCAAATGGTATTTTGGATCGAGGAATGTACTTAGGTTTAGTCACTATTCATGGTACGATCATGGTCTTCTTTGTTTTAACTGGGGGTCTGTCCGGAACATTTAGTAATATCTTAATACCATTGCAATTAGGAGCTAGAGATATGGCTTCAGGATTCTTAAATATGATATCATACTGGTTATTTTTGTTGTCTTCAGTCTTGATGTTATATGGATTATTTCTTGAAACAGGACCTGCATCAGCAGGTTGGACCGTTTACCCGCCTTTGTCTGTTTTTGAAGAAGGTATTGCTGGGTCAGGATCTGGAATGACAGTTTGGTTAATTTCAATGACGGTATTTGTTGCTTCGTCTTTGGTTGGTTCTTTGAACTATATAGTTACAGTATTAAACTTACGAACTAAAGGAATGAAAATGACAAGAATGCCATTAACCATTTGGGCGTTCTTTGTAACTGCTGTTATTGGTGTTTTATCATTCCCTGTTTTAGTGTCAGCTGTTGTATTAATGATCATGGATAGAACCTTGGGGACGTCGTTCTATATTAGTGATGTCCATATCGGTGGTGAAATTATGGAGCAGGCAGGTGGTTCTCCAATTCTATATGAGCACTTATTTTGGTTTTTAGGTCATCCTGAGGTTTATATTATCTTACTACCGGCTTTAGGCTTGACTTCAGAAATCATATCAACCAATGCAAGGAAACCAATTTTTGGTTATAGAGCTATGATTGGTTCAATATTAGCCATTGCATTTTTATCATTTATTGTTTGGGGTCATCATATGTTTATCACTGGAATGAATCCATTTCTGGGAGGAGTATTTGTATTTACAACCCTTTTAATTGCAATTCCTTCAGCGGTTAAGGTGTTTAATTATATTACAACTTTATGGAGAGGTAATTTGAGGTTTACGCCAGCTATGTTATTCTCAATTGGATTAGTATCAGCCTTTATTACAGGTGGGGTAACTGGTATTATTTTGGCGGATTCTGCTTTAGATATTCAGGTGCATGACACCATGTTTGTTGTGGCGCACTTCCACGTTGTAATGGGAATGTCTGCAATTTTAGGAATGTTTGCAGGGGTTTATCACTGGTTCCCTAAGATGTATGGAAGAATGATGAATACTAAATTGGGTTACATACATTTCTGGATTACTATTATTTGTGCTTATGGCGTATTCTTACCAATGCACTTTATTGGAATTGGTGGCGCGCCAAGAAGATATTATGATTATTCAGTTTATGATGCCTTTGACACGGTTCAAGGTGATATGATAATTGACCTTAATATTGTTATTTCAATATTCGCGATTATTGGAGCTATTGGTCAAATAATTTTTATCTTCAATTTTTTCTACAGTACTAAAAAAGGTCAAGTGGCTATACAGAACCCTTGGAAGTCAAATACTTTAGAATGGACAACTCCAGTTGAACACGTGCACGGTAACTGGCCTGGTGAATTGCCAACTGTACATAGATGGCCTTATGATTATTCTAAGCCAGGGGCTGATGATGATTTCATCCCTCAAACTGTGCCATTGGCTGATGGTGAAGAAGAACATTAATAAACGACATTAAAATTTTTGAAGGCCCTTTCTGCTGAGCATGAAAGGGCTTTTTGCATTTTTGTATTTTCCTCTTGATACTTTCTAGAATATAGGTATTCTTATTACTAAATATTATTTACTTTTATACAAAATCTCATCTTTTGGAATCATTTGACTATAGAGAAGAAGAAGACGCTTCACACGACATTGAATTAGATCAGGTCCTTAGACCGAAATCTTTTGTTGATTTTTCTGGTCAAAAGAAAGTTTTGGAGAACTTGTCAATATTTGTTGAAGCTGCGAAGCAGAGAAATGAGCCATTGGATCATGTGCTGTTGCATGGACCTCCTGGATTAGGAAAAACAACTTTGGCAAATATTATTGCTAATGAATTAGGGGTTGGGATTAAAATTACGACAGGTCCAGTATTAGATAAACCTGGCGATTTGGCAGGATTGTTAACCAACCTAGAAGAGGGTGATGTATTATTTATTGATGAAATTCACCGGCTTAGTCCAGTTATTGAGGAATACCTTTATTCGGCTATGGAGGATTTCATGATTGATATTATGATTGATTCTGGTCCAAGTGCAAGAACAGTTCAAATATCTTTAAATCCATTTACACTGGTTGGTGCAACAACTCGCTCAGGCTTATTAACGGCTCCTTTAAGAGCAAGATTTGGTATTAATAGTAGATTAGAGTATTACAATACCAAGACCTTATCTAAAATTGTATCCAGAGCTTCTAGTATTCTTGATGTCCCGATTGATGAGGATGCTGCATACGAGATTGCAGGAAGAAGCCGTGGGACGCCTAGAATAGCAAATGCTTTATTAAGAAGAGTACGTGACTTTGCTCAAATAAAAGGTAATGGAACAATTGAGATGGATATTGTTAAATATTCATTAGAAGCCCTAAACGTGGATGAGAATGGACTTGATGAAATGGATAATAAAATTTTATCCGTCATTATAGAAAAGTTTAGTGGAGGTCCAGTTGGTTTGAGTACCATAGCGACAGCAGTAGGAGAAAATGCTGGAACCATAGAAGAGGTTTACGAACCTTTTTTGATTCAGCAAGGTTACATCATGCGAACTCCAAGGGGTAGAAAAGTGACTGAACTTGCTTACAAACATCTTGGAAAGAATCTCGGCAACTTCCAAACAGGATTATTTGGTTCTGAACAATAACAGGTGTTGGGTCATACGAAAAGACCAACGGTTAAGAAAAGCACATGGACAAAAGCGAACTTTCTATTAGAATCAAAGCTGAAGCTAAGCGGTTGGGTTTTATTTCTTGTGGTATTTCAAAAGCAGAATTTCTTGAAGCAGAAGCACCAATCCTTGAGAATTGGCTAAATAGAAATTACAACGGAAAAATGAATTATATGGCCAATCATTTTGATAAAAGATTGGACCCAAGATTACTGGTAGATGGTGCAAAATCTGTCATTTCAGTATTATTGAATTATTACCCCGAACAAGATTTATTTAAAGATAAAGCTTTAAAATTATCCAAATACGCTTATGGTACAGACTATCATTTTGTACTTAAAGATAAATTAAAAGACTTGATGAAATTTATCATTGAGTCAACCGGTGACATTAACGCAAGGGTATTTACAGATTCTGCGCCAGTGCTTGATAAAGCTTGGGCTGAACGCAGTGGTTTAGGTTGGCAGGGTAAAAATGGAATGCTTATTTCCAAACAAGAAGGCAGCTTTTTCTTTGTTGGTGAAATAATTTTGGATCTTAATTTAGAATATGATCATCCAACTGCAGATCACTGTGGAACTTGTACCAAATGTCTTGATGCTTGTCCCACCGAAGCTATTGTTAAACCGAATGTAATTGATGGCTCGAAATGTATTTCATATTTGACAATTGAGCTAAAAGATCAGCTTATTCCAAATGAGTTTAAAGATAAAATGGATGGGTGGTTTTTTGGTTGTGATGTATGTCAAGATGTCTGCCCATGGAATCGATTTTCAAAACCTCATCAAGAACCCAAATTTAACGGTCATGAACAATTAAAAGAAGTAGAATGGACTGAATTGACTCAAGATATATTCAACGAAATATTTAAATTATCGGCCGTAAAACGAACAAAATTTAAAGGTCTTCAGAGAAATATTAATTTTGTGAAATAATATGAAGTAGGGTGTTCTTTATTACCTCAAATACTAAACTTTTTATCAATTACTTTCTACTTTCTTTATAAAAAACTATTTTTGAGTAAAATCTTAAAAGCCTTATGACAGACTATACCAGATCAATCAAATTTGCGAAAGAAAAAGATAGTAATGATCCGTTGAAATCATACAGAGATCAGTTTTATATTCCAGTGATTAATGGTATTGAAACCGTATATTTTACAGGAAATTCACTAGGGCTTCAACCAAAATCAACAAAAGGGTATATTGAAAAAGAACTAGAGGCTTGGCGAGATTGGGGGGTTGAAGGCCATTTTTTAGCTGAAAAGCCATGGTTTAAATATCATGAATTTTTAACAGAAAAAACAGCAAGAGTTGTTGGGGCATTGCCTTCAGAAGTTGTGGTAACTCATAGTTTGACAACTAACCTTCATTTGCTCATGGTATCATTTTACCGACCAACTCAATCACGATATAAAATTCTTTGTGAGCAAAAGGCCTTTCCATCTGATCAATACGCATTAGAAAGTCAAGCCAAGTTTCATGGTTTTAATCCAAAAGATGCTATCATTGAAATTGAACCACGTAAAGGAGAACATACTATTAATGAAGATGATATTATATCAATTATTAAAAATCAAGGTGATGAAATAGCCATGATTATGATTGGTGGTGTCAATTATTACACTGGCCAATTGTTTGATATGGAGAAAATTACTAAATTTGGTCATGAAGCAGGTGCAGTTGTAGGATTTGACTTAGCACACGCTGCAGGCAATATTGCAGTTAAATTGCATGATTGGGGTGTAGATTTTGCAGCATGGTGCTCTTATAAATATTTAAACTCGAGTCCTGGAGGAGTGTCAGGAATGTTTGTACACGAACGCCATGAATATAACCCAGACTTACCACGTTTTGCAGGCTGGTGGGGTTACGACAAAGAAACGCGGTTTTTAATGGAATCTGGTTTTAATCCAATGAAAGGTGCTGAGGGTTGGCAATTAAGCAACGCCCCAATTTTAGGAATGGCAGCTCATTTGGCTTCACTTGATATTTTTGATGAGGTTGGCATGGGTAATTTAGTTGTGAAAAGAGATGATTTAACAGCTTATTTGGAATTTATTGTAGAGGATATTTCAGAAAATAATAAAGCAATTTGTAATTTGGAGATCATTACACCTAAGGATAAGTCTAAAAGAGGTGCACAATTGTCTATTTTGGCACATGGTATGGGCAAAAGTTTATTTGATTTTATTACCAAAAAAGGAGTAATTGCTGATTGGAGAGAACCCAATGTGATAAGGGTTGCACCGGTGCCGTTATATAATTCGTTTGAAGATGTTTTTAGATTCGGTGAAATTTTAGAAGAGGGAATATTAGCGAATGGATAAGATGTATTCAACAGAATTAATTTTTGAAGTATTGAATGGTAAGGCAGGTGATTTGTTTACCATTACGCAACTAATGGTTCGTACTTTTTTTGTTTTAATTGGAGGCATAGTCATTTGGAAAATTGGTGCGGCTTTTAGTAAACCAAAACCAGTTAGAAACAGAAGAAAATTTATGGAATCTAAATTTCAAGAACACTGGCGTAAATAATGCATAATATGATCAAAAAAGTAGTATTATTTCTATTAACAATCACTTTAACATTGGGTGCGAATGCACAAATTAAAGACGGATTAGAAAAACGACATAAAAAAAGAAGCAGTGGTTCTCCATTTAGCAAAAGTGATCGTGTTAATGCAATTTATAGTAATACTTATAGTCAATATCGCCCATTTGGTTGGCATGCTAGTGCTGGTTTAACATATATGTATGGCCACACACCTGAAGATAACAACACAAATTTCAATTTAACCCCATCTGGATTGCCTGGATATTATCTTGAAGGAGGATTAGCGCATCTGTTTAAAAAGCGACATAAGGCTTTGCATTACTTCGACTATGGATTAGGCGTTAAGCATTATGGGGGTATGGAAAAATATACCGATAGCATAGGAGAGGCGATTCGTGGAACATTTAATTACGGTTCTGCTTTTGCAAGAATTGATTTACATTCTGCTTGGCAACTTAGCAAATGGAATTGGATTGATCAATCTATTGGATTTAATTTAGACTATAGAATATATGGCGGTAATATTGACCCTGACTATTTTTCTCCAGCACCTACTGATTTTCAAGAAAAGTTAGTAGCACAATTACATTATACAATAGGATGGGGCTATAAACCTAGAGATGGATTTTTTATCATTCCAACTATTCAAACCCCAATCCTTACATTGCTAACTTTTAGAGATTATGACCCTGGTACAAGATGGTTCAGTAGCAAATACCAGCCTATTATTTTCACCGTAAAAATGGGCGTGCTTTTTCCAAAGAAAGGATGTCCAAAGGTATTTAGTAAAGATGCCAAACGACAATCTGAACAATTCCAAAATCGATAAAAAGAAAGATTTAATTTCTTCTTTAAATTTAGAGATCGAAATATCAACCTATTTCTAGATTGATGAAAGCGATAGATATGCATGTATATATTGATATTATCCCAAAATTCTTATTATTTTAGCTGCTTAAAATTTATTGAAAAATGATTGACCTTTTAAAGAAATTTGAGAACAAGCGACCAGAGATAGTATTTGAATGGAAAGATGCAGAAACTGAAGCTGAAGGTTGGGTAGTGATTAACTCTTTGAGGGGTGGCGCTGCGGGTGGTGGAACTAGAATGAGAATTGGCTTAGACAAAAGAGAAGTTGAATCTCTTGCCAAAACAATGGAGGTCAAATTTTCAGTTGCAGGTCCTCAAATTGGAGGCGCAAAATCAGGAATTAATTTTGATCCAAAGGACCCAAGAAAAGAAGGAGTATTAAGAAGATGGTATGCAGCAGTAACACCATTATTAAAACACTATTACGGAACTGGTGGTGACTTAAATGTAGATGAGATTCACGAAGTGATTCCTATCACTGAAGACTGTGGTGTTTGGCATCCACAAGAAGGCGTATTTAATGGGCATTTTCAACCACGTGAAGCACAAAAAATTAATCGTATAGGCCAACTCAGACAAGGTGTTTTAAAAGTAATCGAAGATCAAAGTTATACGCCAAGTGTAGCTAGAAAGTATGTTGTTGCTGATATGATTACAGGGTATGGCGTTGCTCAATCAATAGTTCATTACTACAGTATTTGGGGTGGTAATGTAAAAGATAAAAGGGTAATTGTTCAAGGTTGGGGTAATGTTGGCTCAGCAGCAGCTTATTATTTGGCTCAGTATGGAGCAAAAGTTGTTGGAATTATTGATCGTGTTGGAGGGCTTATAAATACTGATGGCTATAGCTTAGAAGAGATTAGAGATTTATTTTTAAATAAAAATGGAAATGAATTAAACACACTAAATATGCAATCCTTTGATGAGGTGAATGCTAAAATTTGGGATGTTGAAGCAGAAATTTTCTTACCATGTGCAGCCTCAAGATTAATCACAAAAGATCAAGTTGATAGAATGATAAATGCAGGTTTAGAAGTTATTTCAGCTGGTGCTAATGTGCCATTTGCAGATCAAGAGATCTTCTTTGGTCCAATCGCAGATTATGCCGATAACCAAATTTCGATCATTCCAGACTTTATCTCAAATTGTGGAATGGCAAGAGTCTTTGCTTATTTGATGAGTAATGATTTGGAATCTATTACTGATGAAGGAATATTTCAGGATACATCTAACATCATAAAAGATGCTATGCAAGCAGCATTTAACAAGAATTCATCAAAGCATAATATTGCTAAAACAGCATTTGAAATCGCCTTAAATAAATTAGTCTAATTAAATAAATTGATATGAATTTTGAAGCAATAATTGTAATTGTATTTGTTCTTGGATATATCGCGATCGCGGTAGAACATTCCTTAAAAATAGATAAACTAGTACCAGCATTGTTAATGATGGCATTTGCATGGGCGTTGGTGGCTTTTGGCATTGACCACTTTACAACATGGTTTGATTCACATGCACACAAGCTATTAGATGGTTTTGGCGACTTAGGTCATGATGAAAAATTACATACACTTGAAGCTACTTTACTTCACCATTTTGGTAAAACATGTGAAATTCTAATTTTCTTGGTTGGCGCCATGACTATAGTTGAAATCATTGATCACTTCGACGGATTTGGAACCATTAAAAAGTTTATTAAAACAAATAAGAAGAGAACACTACTTTGGATCGTAGCGATTTTAGCATTTATTTTATCTGCAATTATTGATAATTTAACAGCAACGATTGTATTAATTACGATCCTTCGTAAATTGGTTAGCGACAATAAAACCCGTATTTGGTATGCAGGTTTAATCATTATTGCTGCTAATGCTGGTGGAGCATGGTCTCCAATTGGAGATGTAACCACCACCATGTTATGGATGAATGGTAAAGTGACAACAGCTATGTTGATCAAACTATTAATTGTACCTTCTTTAATTTGCATGGTAATTCCAACTTTAATTGCAAGCTTTTTGCCTGCATTTAAAGGAGAGTTTGATGCACCAGAAGAGGAAGGTGAAATGAATAAAATGGGACCAACAATGTTGTATTTAGGTTTAGGTATGATTGTATTTGTACCCGTTTTTAAAACAATCACTCATTTACCACCCTATGTTGGAATGATGTTGTCATTGGGAATAGTAGCCTTAGTTGCAGAGATAGTTAGTAATAGACAATTTAGCATTACAAATATTTCAAATGAAGTTAAATTAGCAGACTCTGGCCATGGGCACAGTAGCCCAACTTTTAAGGCTTTGGCTGCAATTGAAATGCCATCAATATTATTCTTTTTGGGAATTTTAATGACTGTAGCGGCTCTGGAATCTTTAGGGTTGATCTACATGTTTGGTCAATCAGTGGAACAAGCTATGGATCCAAATCTATTCATCATTCTTTTAGGTGCAGGATCTGCTGTCATTGATAATGTGCCTTTAGTAGCCGCAAGTATGGGAATGTTTGAAGTACCATTAGACCATTCAACTTGGCATTTTATTGCTTATTCTGCTGGTACTGGTGGGTCTATGTTGATTATTGGATCTGCAGCAGGTGTGGTTGCAATGGGAATGGAGAAGATCTCATTTTTCTGGTATTTAAAAAACATTGCTTGGCTAGCATTGGTAGGATTTATAGCAGGAGCAGGAGCTTTCTTATTTTTTACTTAAGATGTAACTATATCCTTAAATTACCGTTTACAAATTAAAAACAAACTATTAATATGAGTGCTTTAACACTTTTACAATTATCAACAGCTTCTGATACATTAGCTAATGGGATGAATGACTTGACAAAAGAAATCAGTGTATTTGACCTAATTATTGGCATTGATTCTTCAACAGGAGATATTAGTTATACCAACCTAATAGTGATGATTGCGCTTTTTACACTGTCTATTTTTACGGTCTACACGTTTGTGGAACGATACTTGTCTATTAATAAATCATTAAAGGACGAAAAAGATTTTATGGGCAGAGTGAAGGAGTATTTAATGGAAGGAAAAATAGACGCCGCAAAAGATTTATGTCGTCAGACTAACAATCCGGCAGCTAGAATGGTTGAGAAAGGGATTTCTAGAATTGGAAAACCCGTGCAGGATATCACCTCTTCAATAGAAAATGTTGGTAAGCTAGAAATTTATCAATTGGAGAAAAGGTTAAGTCTTTTGGCCACAGCTTCGGGTGTAGCGCCAATGATTGGTTTCTTAGGAACAACGTTGGGTATGGTTCGGGTATTTAATGCCATGAAATTTGAAACACAAATTCAATTACAAACTATTTCTGGTGGAATTATGGAAGCCATGATTACAACTGTAGCAGGTTTAGTAGTTGGAATTATGGCTTATATGTCATACAATTATCTTGTTGCTAAAGTGGATAAAGTGATTCACACAATGGAAGGTGCGTCAATTGAATTTTTAGATTTATTGAACGAACCAGGCAATTAATTGTATAAAATAACGTTATGAAATGACCAGAAGTTTTAAAAGTGCGAAATTTGCATGAGTAAAAATTTTGGGAATTCCATCTGACGATTAAATTTAAATTATGAACAGATGAATTTAGGGAGAAGGAATAAACCAAAAATGGAAGGCGGGATGTCATCTATGACAGACCTTGTATTTTTGATGTTGATTTTTTTCATCATCATGAGTACTATGATTAACCCTACTTTGCCAGTTGATTTACCTAGCGGAGAACGTTCACCAACATCAAGTAAAAATTCTAGGGTTGAAGTTGGGGTTGATGCTGAGAACCATTATTTTCTTGATGATGAAAAGTCAAAAATTTATACGCTAGATGAGTTGATTCCAGTATTAGCAGATAAGATTGCCAAACAAACTGACCAAAGTCTAAAAATATCAGGAGACAAAAACGCTTCATATGAAACTATTTTTCAGCTGATAGCAGTTTCTAAGCAAAAAAATTGGAAACCAGTTTTGTCATATAAATAAAACTAATTTTAAGAAGAAAGGAGAGGGAGATGAGATTTATAAAAGCACTAAAGAAAGAAGACGAGAGACGAGCATTAATGGCAACGTTATTATTTATCATTTTGATGGTATTGTTCTTTCTGTTGGCTAGTATGGAAATTCCTGACCCACCATTAGAGGAAAAAATTATTGAAATTGAGATGGAATTTGGCTCCGACTATAAAGGTGGTAGTAGCAATGACGCTCAAGCAGAAGAACAGCAATCTGAACCTAAGCCCGTTACTGAGTCTGCGAAACATTATGATACGCAAGATGACTCACCAGTTGTGGTCACTTCTGGAAAAGGGAGTTCGTCAAAATCAACCAATACTTCAGAACCTGACCCTGTACCTACAAAACCTAAAGTAGATGATGCTTTCGATTTTGGTAAAACAGGAGGAACAACAGGAGGTAGTGGAGATGGTGATGATTTTGGAAAAGGTGCTGGTGTTGGAGATGGGGGAAAAGGAAACAATCCTGGAGGAGGAGAAGGAACAACTAATCTGTCCAGGAAATTAAAATCAAAAGGAAAAATTAGTGGTGATTCTCAAGAGACAGGAGATGTCGCCTTTGACGTTTATGTTAATGAAGCTGGAAAAGTTGTGGAATCAAGGCTAAGAATTAATGAGGCACAAACCACAACAGGTGATGCCTACTTAATCAACTTAGCAAAGAAAAACATCATGACTTATCAGTATCAAGCTATGCCGGGAACCGGTATTCAGCATGTGGGCGTAGTGGTGATTCCGTTTAGAAAAAAATAATGAATTATTCTGAGGTAATCAATTGGTTATTCAGTCAGTTAGCTAATTATCAAAAACAAGGAGGCATAGCCTATAAACCAGGCTTGGATAATATCAAAGCCTTACTCACTAAAATTGGGAATCCCCAAAAACAATTTAAAAGCATTCATATTGCAGGTACTAACGGTAAGGGCTCAACGGCTCATATTTTAGCATCAATTGCCATTGAAAACGGCTATAAAGTTGGTTTATTTACCAGCCCCCACATTAAAGATTTTAGAGAACGCATTAAAATAAATGGTGTTGAGGTTTCAGAGTCTTTTGTTGTTGACTTTGTAACCAGAAACAAAGCCTTTTTCGAAGAATTAAACCCCTCCTTTTTTGAAATTACAACAGCCATGGCATTTGCTGCATTTGCTGAAGAAGAATGTGACATTACAATAATTGAAACAGGTTTAGGGGGAAGATTAGATTCAACCAACGTTATACAACCAGAAATTTCTGTTATCACTAATATTGGATTAGATCATACTGAAATGTTAGGAGATACACTTGCCAAAATTGCCAAAGAAAAGGCTGGCATCATTAAACCTAAAACGCCAGTAATAATAGGAGAGATCTTACCTGAAACTGAGCCAATATTTATGTCAGTCGCTCAATATAATGATAGCGCATTGTATCAGTCAACATTAAATCATTACACTTCGGATCTATTGGGTGATTTCCAGCAAAACAACTTAAGTCTGGCTTGGGATACCATGCAAATTTTAAAGGATAAAGGCTTGTATTTTGATGATGTTAAATCTATCAATGCCTTGAAGCGAATCAAAAAAAATACTGGATTGAGAGGTCGTTTGGAGTTGATCCAAAAATCCCCAAATATAATCCTTGATGCTTCACATAATTCAGATGGGATCGAACGATTATTTCAAGAAATAGGCACTATGAAATACGATAAATTGCATTGTATTTATGGTACATCTAACGATAAAGCTTATTTACAGAATGGTAAATGGTTTCCAAAAAGGGCTAAATATTACTTTACCAGTTTTGATTCACCAAGGTCAGCAACAGAAGATGGACTAAACAAATTTGGCAACCATCATCAATTAGATTATAAATACTTTGACTCTCCAGAATTGGCACTAAAATCAGCTAAAATTGAGGCGAATCCAAATGATCTTATTTTAGTGTTTGGTAGCTTCTTTATATTGGAAAAAATAATTTAAAAATTATCCCGAAATGCTTGTCAGTAGAAAAAATCTATTTATATTTGCACCCGCAATAAACGGATTGTAGAATATGTTAGGGTGATTAGCTCAGTTGGTTCAGAGCACCTCGTTTACACCGAGGGGGTCGGGGGTTCGAGTCCCTCATTACCCACCATAGAAAACCGATATGAAAGTATCGGTTTTTTTATGCTCAAAACTTTCTGAAAGAAATAAATAATTATCTTTAACTAGATGAAATTATTTTGGTTCATAATCAGTTTTCTAAGTTGCACTCAGTTATTGAGTCAGCAGTTGGGTGAAATCATTTTAGTCGATTCAAACATCAGCCAACCCTTATCGAAACAGGTTTTAATTCTTGAGGATAAAGACTACACTATTTCTATTGATGAGGTGGTCAATATGTCTGTTGAAGATTTTGATCAACTTAATAACGAAAATAGAACAGTACAATTTACCACTTCTCGATTTTGGATTAGGTTTTCAGTAACAAATGAATCAAGTTTGACGAATTTTTATCTAGAGACAGCTAGACCAATTACGGATAAAGTTATTTTCTATGAAATTGAAGGAAACCGGATTAAAAGAAAATTAAAAAATGGCGACGATTTTTCATTTGAACAAAAGGCTGTAAAGCACAGAAAAAATTTGTTTCCTCTTGAGATCGAAGCGGGAGAAAAACAAACTTATGTCCTTGAAATTATCAGTGGAGGAGAAGGTATTATACTTCCTGTAAAAATTCATGATGTTAAAAGCTTTACTGAACAAGACTACCTTGACCAATTTAAAAATGGCTTTTATTATGGATTGGTCAGTTTGATTATTGTTATTTTCTTTTTCTTTTATCTTTTACTTCGTGATTCATCCTTTTTATATTACATCCTTTATGTCTTTTTTCAGGGATTATTGCAGTTTTCGTTAGACGGTTACTCTCACCACCATTTCTTTGGAGAGAATGACTATATGGTTAATAGGTTTCCACCTTCGGCTGGCGTTTTGGCTATTATTTTTATGTTGATTTATGTTAACGTGTTCTTAAACCTTAAGGAAAAACAAAATAACTTTAGGAAAGCTTTTTATGTGATCGGTATTTTGGAAGTAGTTAGTTTGATTTTCATTTATTTGCCTGGAAAACTACATGCGTTATCTTATCCATTAGTTAATACTTTTAGCCTGATTAGTATAATTTTATCTGTTGCTGCAATTTTCTATTTGCGAGCAAAAAAGGAAAAAGTAGATAATTACTTTACAGTTGCATTCGTTGTTTTGATAGCAGGTGCTATTGTATTTATTCTTGGAAATTTCAATATCATTCAAGATTCAAGAATTTCGCATAATTCTTTGAAAATTAGCTCAGTGATCGAGTTTGTGATTCTTAGTGTTGCCATGTCATTTAAATACAAGGAGCTTCAACAAGACAAGGAAGAAGCACAAGCAAGGGCCCTAAAAAATCTAGAAGAGAAGAATGCCGTAATGGATCAGATTAATGTTCGGTTGGAACGGGACGTAAAAGCAAGAACTGCTGAGATTGAAGACCAGAAAGAACAATTGGCAGAAATCAATGAGGAGATTGTGAGTAGTATTAAATATGCGAAACGGATTCAGGAAGCCATTTTACCATCTGATGCGCAAGTACAATCTTTATTGCCGGATTCCTTTGTTTTCTACAAACCAAAAGATGTGGTCAGCGGAGATTTTTATTTTGTTGAAGCAATTGAAACAAAAGCTAAGGTTGATAATAAATCGGTTATTTTTTCAGCGGTTGATTGTACTGGGCATGGTGTACCAGGCGCATTCATGAGTATAGTTGGAAATAATCTTTTAACCCAGGCCATTAATGAAGGTCAGATAAATTCGCCAGCAGAAGCTTTAGCATTTTTAAATGAAGGAGTTAATAAAACCCTAAAGCAAGGTGCTCATAAAAGTACTGTCCGGGATGGGATGGACATGGCCTTATGTACACTTAATGAATCCAGAACCAAACTGTCCTTTGCAGGAGCCAAAAATCCGTTGTATATCGTTAGAAACAAGCAGGTTGAAGGGGCTGAAATTCCCTACCCAATAAAAGCTGAAACTACTGATGTAGCTATATATGAAATCAAAGGTGATAAGCAGCCAATCGGGAATCATTCTGATGCTCAATTAGTACCATTTACAAATCATGAGTTAAATATTCAAAAGAACGACATGATTTATATTTTCACTGATGGATTTGCGGATCAATTTGGCGGACCGAAGGGAAAGAAGTTTAATTACCGACAATTCAGAAACTTGCTAATGAAAATTGTAGATCAACCAGTTGAAGATCAGAAAAATATACTAAATCAAACATTTATTGATTGGAAAGGCACTTTGGATCAAGTTGATGATGTGTTGATTATGGGTATTCGAGTTTGATTAGGTATTACATGGCCTTCAATTGATCTACGGGAATGACTTCACCTGCTTTTAAATCACCTAATTCTATTTTTCCAATTCTTACTCTGACTAATCGTAAGGTTGGAAGACCAACCGCTGCAGTCATTTTTCTGACTTGTCTAAATTTTCCTTCTGTTATTGTTATAGATATCCAACTTGTGGGACCATGACGATCATCACGAATTTTTTTTTGTCGTGGTGCAATGTTAGGAGTTTTGTTAAGTAATTTAGCTTTACATGGTTTAGTTGTATATTTTTTTCCATGAATACCAATTTCAACACCAGATTCTAATTGGTGAATAGCCGATAAATCTGCAATGCCATCTACTTGTGCGAAATATTCCTTTTCTACAGATTTACTCCTAACCAATTCACTTACCATCCCATCCGTTGTTAAAAGTAGTAAACCTTCCGAGTCCTCATCCAATCGCCCGATTGACAGAGTCTCGCTCGGAAAGTCATATAGCTCACCCAATAATTTTTTATGCTTTACCTTTCGGTGATTTTCATTAATAACAAACTGTGACAAATAACCGTCCGGTTTATGTATGATAAAATGCTGATGCAATTTGCAAGTGTTAGATTCAAACTTATTTATCAGATTTCTTTACCTGGCGTTTGTCTGGCATTGGACCTCTCAAATGAACAACGAGACCATTTAAAAAATTACGCAGAATTTGGTCACCGCAGTTACGATATTTAGGGTGATCCTCTTTTCTAAAAAACGCACCAAGTTCACTTTCAGAAACTTTGAAATCAACCAACTTACAAATGTTTACAATATCCGTATTAGTCAATTTATGAGCCACTCTAAGTTTTTTAAAGATGTCGTTATTCGTCATACTTAAGATTTTGTGTAAAGATATATATTTAATTAATCTAGATTTAACAATTGGGTGTTAAACAGGTTGAGAATTCTGGTGTATTCATCAACCCAACTGCTGGTTTGTATAAAACCATGTGGTTCTACAGGATAAAGAGCCATGGTAAAACTTTGTTTCCCCAATTCAATAAAACGCTGGTTCAGTCTAACCACATCTTGAAATTGGACATTGTCGTCAACCATTCCATGTAATATCAGAAGTTCATCTTGTAATTGATCAGCATAGTAAATTGGAGAACTTTGTCTGAATGCAATACTATCAGTTTCAGGTGTATTCAAAATATTGCTAGTGTATTCATGGTTATAATGTGCCCAGTCAGTTACTGATCGAATTGCTGCACCACATTTAAATTTTCCTGGTTCAGTTAGTAAAGCCATTATTGTAATAAAACCGCCATAAGATCCACCATAAATCCCTACTTTATCTTCTAAAATTCCCTCTTTTTCAATTAAGTATCGTCGCCCAATTAACTGATCTTTTAAATCAGCTCCCCCCATATGTCTATAAATTGCTGTCCTATGATCTCGACCATATCCTTTACTTGCCCTATAATCAATATCAAGAATAGTATATCCCAAATCGCATAAAAGATTGTGAAACATATATTCTCTATAATAACCGCTCCACCAATTATGTGCATTTTGTAGATATCCTGCACCGTGAACAAAAATAATAGCAGCGCCGTTTTTTTGTTTTAATTCAGGGCGATAAATTCTGGCAGAAACTGACTGGTCAAGTTCATTTTTTAAAGTAATAATTTCTGCTTTTCTCCATTTGTATGAGTGAAATTTTTCAGTCGTTGATTTAGTTATTCTTTCAAGTTTTCCGTTTACTTTATTTGCTGCTAAATAAAGCTCCCATGGTTGATTTTGATAAGAATAACGAATTGCGAGATGCTTTTCATTTGGAGAAATATGCACTTGAAAATTACCATCTTTTTCTAAAATTGGGGTCCACGTTTTTGATAAAACATCAAAATGATAAAAGCCTCTATTGCCCGGATGAGTTTTATTTGCCGAGATGTAGAATGTTTTTCCGTTTTTTGAAATTTGGGCAGCATGAACTTCAAAATTTCCTTTTGTCAACTGTTCCGTTTTTCCAGTTGAAATATCGTGTGAATAAAGGTGAGAATATCCTGTTTTCTCAGATTGAAAATAGACCGAATTTTGATTTGGAACCCAACCAATGTTTCCAGGAACCATATTCCATCCTGAAATTCCAGGTCCTCCAATCCAGGCTTCATCATGTTGATGATCAAGGCAGGTTAATATCCCAGAGCTTACGTCAATTGTGCAAATCCAACGATCTTTATTATCATAAGATTTAATTTCAACTAAAGCTAAATTGCTGGTTAGGTTAAATTTAATTTGGGTGTAAGCTACATTTTTTGGAGTAGAGAGTTCTGAAACGAAATCGGGATTATATAAGTTTAAATATTGAGGAGCAGTTTTAATTCCTGGCAAGTGGTCGATTTTAATTTGACTAACCTTACCAGTTTTTAAGTTCATGAGATGCAATTGGTGAATAGGGTCACTTTTTCCAACTTTTGGTCTGGCATTTTGATTAGTTAAATAGCCGTTTGATGTGATAAATTGGTCAATTTTTGAGTTTTTATTTTTAGGGTATTGATCGGTTCTATATATAGCATAAGTAAGTGCATTATTGAATTCAATTTCCCCAAGTGATTGACCTTCTAAATTATGTTTCGGGATTGATGAGTGATTTACTTTTTCAGAGTAGGCAGTACGGGCATTTTTTTGTGCTTCTTTAAGGTTGATGTATTCAAATAATTCTTTTTGCTGTCTCTCTAAATAATTGGCTGAAGCTTTCTTAGACTTGTCATTGTTATCGCTAAAGCTTACAATTTCGTTAAAAGTTTGAGCTTCTCTATCCCATAAATAAAAATGATCTTGCTGCTTAATTATAATTTGATTTTTATTAATGACTTTAACCAGTAAAAAAGGTAAAGAGTTACTGAATATTATCTTGTAGTCTTTACCATCATATTGAATTAAGTCAGTGCCCTTTTTAAAAAAAACAGCTGTATTGTCACTATTCGACATAAAACCATTGACAGGAAGGTTTGAAAGTTCCTTCGGTTGAATTAACTGTGGTGCCACTTTGTTTATATTGGTTTGGTAGTAAGGGACAACCAATTCATTATCATGATTCCATTTAAAATAGACTGTTGAATTATTTGGTGACCATTCAATTTGATCAGGTTGATTCCCAATAAAAGAATTACCTGCCATTATTTCATCTAACTTCAGCTGAGCAGCTGCATGATAGAACATTCCTAGGCCTAGGACAGCTATTGCTAACTTCATATTCACTTTTTTAAATCTAAGGTAATATTTTGAGGTGAAACCATTGGCTTATTGAGTCGTCTTAAAATATGTTGACACCAACTCAACTTATTTTTTACAGGACAAAATAAACAAAAAAAGGGAGAGCGTTTGCCCTCCCCTTTTTTAAGTTCTAATGCTTTTAAGAACCAGTAACTGTAGTAGTAATAGTAGATTTAAACAAGCCACCATAAATTTTACGATCAACTGTAGCTACTTTAGTAATGTTACCATTTTTTGCAGCAGTTTGAATACTAGCATCTGCACGCATAGGTCTAATAAATCCAAGGTAAATATTATAACTTGCTTCACCTCTTTTTTCCATTGCTTTATTGTCTGTGACTAATAAAGGACCTGAAATTGAACATGATGTCATTAATGCTATCAAAGCGACACCCATTGTATATTTTATTTTTTTCATAATGTTTTTATTCTCCGGTTACTATTAAAATGTTTTTGGTGAAAAAGAAGTAACTCTTTACTTCTAAATCAATCGTTGCAATTTTTGAAATGTTGCCATTTTTTGCGGCTTCAACAACGCCATAATCACCGTTTAAAACCAGCCCAGATGAATTACCACCAATGTAGAATAAACAAATAGATTCTGATTTACCAACTTTATCTCCAATAGGATTATTTGTTGCAGTTATGGGTGATACAATTGAACATGATGCCAAAATTAAACCCAATGTTATACTTAATATTAATTTTTTCATAGCGCTAAATTTATTCTCCGGTTATTGTTGTGGTGTATTTGACAAGGAACAGAATTTGAACAGCTTTAAATTCCATAGTTCCTATTTTAGAAATATTTCCGTTTTTACATGCTGCTTCGGCAGAAATATCTAAATCTTTACTGAAATTAGTTCCCTTTGCAACACCAGTTTTAGTGCCTACCGCATTATTGGTAACTGTGATTTGATGTGCAATTGTACACGATCCCATGAGGAACATTATTGACAATGCACCGATAAATTTTTTCATAAGTTTATTATTGATTAGTAATTATACCTTACTAAGGTATAATAAAATCTAAGATTCAAGCAAATATTGATCATAAAATTTAATCTAGGACATTTTTATTAAAACCTTGTACTTATGTGGATTTGATCAAAATTGTTAAATAATAATTTCCTGATAATGGCATAATTTTTTTACCTTTCCTGTAACTTTTAGAACAAAAGGTCGTCCTATAATCAACCTAGTGAAAAAATGACCATAAACGAATACAATATTGCAGTAGATCAATACGCAGATAATATTTATCGATTTGTATTGAAACATCTGAAAAATGAGGATGCTGCAAGAGATGTCGTGCAGGACACTTTTGAAAAGGTTTGGATTAAAAGAGATAATATTAATGGTGAAAAAGTTAAGTCGTATTTGTTTACTACTGCTTATAACCGATTGATTGATGTCGTTAGAAAAGAAAAATATTCTGAGGACGTGGAGAGGATTGATTATTATAAATCTCAAAGTCCAATTAAGAATATGGACTTGCAAACCATATTGCACAACGCGTTGGATCAGTTACCAGAAATTCAAAGAACAGTTATTTTGTTAAGGGATTATGAAGGGTACGATTATACAGAAATAGGTGAGATTACAAATCTAACCGAGAGCCAAGTGAAAGTTTATATTTTCAGAGGACGAAAAAAATTAAAACAAATATTAGTCAGTGTTGAAGCTGTACTTGAATAAATGGAAGACATTACAAAATATAATTTTGAAGCATTTTATCTCGATTACCTTGAGGGTAATTTAAATGAACCTGATACCGTCAGGTTATTTGCGTTTTTGGAAGCGAACCCAGATTGCAAAGCTGAGGTAGAAGGTGAGGATGATATTTTGGAGTTTAACCTTGACCCTACATCTGATGAGGTTAAGTACAAAGAGGAATTCAAATATTTCGATTGTTTGGATGAAGAGATTTGTTTGAATAATTATGACAAATGGCTGATTGCAGAAATGCATGGTGAATTAGATCCTCAACAAATTAATGATTTAACCAATTTCATTAAGGATAATAAATTAGAAAATGAACATAAAGCTATGTCAGCTGCTGTTTTAAAGCCAAATCCAGAAGAAATATTTAGAAATCATTCAATCCTAAAAAAAGAAGATTCAGAGGTAATTCTTTTAAATACATTAACCATTAATAATTATGAGGATTGGTTTGTGGCTGATCTTGAAGGTGAGTTGAATCCTAAACAAAAGGATGTACTCAATGGGTTTGTCAAGGCTAATAAACTGCAATCTGAGCATAAAGTCATGATGTTAACAGTGCTTGAACCAAATTTGGCAGAGGTTTTTTCTGACAAATCAGCATTAAACAAACGTGAAACTAAAATTATTTCTATTATGTTCAGAGTTGCAGCGATTGCGGCAATTTTCACGTTATTATTCAATGTAATCAATTGGAATAATGATACATTAGTGTCATATGAACCACAGCCAAACCATCTAGAATTAATATTGCCAGAGGATTCGTCCAATATTGAATTTATATTCGATAGACCTGAAAAAATTAGTCCAAGTAGAACAGAAACTAGCCCTTTTAAAAAGAAAAAAGTAATTGAAATCCAAAATTCATTTCCTGAAACTGTTATTCAACCTGGAAATTTAGTAGCGGAACATTTTGAAGAAAAGCCAATTAAAGCTAATGATAGCATATCCTTAAAGAATGGAGGTCAGGAAAAAGAACTACAACCTATTCCATTTATCGAAAATCCAGATGATATCGTACCACCTAATGACGATTTAGCAGTTGTTGAATCACTACCAGTTAACTCAAGTCAGTCTTCAGTCAAACTAAATGACAAATACAGACCTGTAACTAGAACTATTAATAACTATACAGGTTTAGATATTACTTATAAGCAAACTGATGCTTCAAGTAATGTCGCTATGACTCAATTTAAGGTAGGACTTTTTTCTTTCGAAAGAAAGAAAAATAGATAGTCTATTTTTGCACTTCCAATAATTTAATTGATTAAACAAACTTTTCTGCTTCCTATTGTGAAAAGTGGAAAGAGGTTAATATCTCAATTGGGTGTACTGCTTAGGGTATGTCTAACTAATAATTCGACTTTCAACAAGCAATAAAAGTCTAAATAACCATCTAATCCATCAAAGATTAAAAAAATATTTTATAACTGTAACTTTTGGAATGTTGTCCCGTCCTACATATAAGAAAGCCAAAATCGATACGACGGTATCATATAATCGAAAAGTGTTGGCCGCACAATTTAGATTATGCCTTTAGAGCTTCTACTTTAACTTTAAAAATTAAGACAATGAAAAATATATTATTAATAATCGGAATTGCTTGTAGCGTATTAAGTTATGGACAAGAAGAAACAAAAGAACCGGAAGATACAACTAGAATAGTATTTGGAGGTATGGAATTTATAATCGTTAATCATGGACAAGATACTATAGTAGTAGATGAAAATGATGAGAACACCATGGTGATTGAAAAGGATAAAAAGAAGGAAATTGGTGATGAGGAACTGACTTACTGGTCAGGTTTTGAATTCGGACCATCAATTTTATTAAACAGTAGTGGTACAACTGATATTAAATCAGACTTTCTACAACTCGATCCAGCACAATCGTTTAGTTATAATTGGAATTTTTTCGAAAAAAGAATACCGTTTGGTACCGATCATGTTGGTTTAGTAACCGGTTTGGGTATCACACATTCTAGATACGGATTAAAGGGGAGTAATGTCATTCAAACAGCTGGTGATAGTACATTTGGAGCTGTAGACACTCTAACTCAGTTTAACAAGAATCAGTTGAGAGCGACTTATTTGAACGTTCCATTATTATTGAACTTTAATTTATCAAAAAATCCAGATAAAAATTTCCACATTGCAGCTGGAGTTATAGGCGGGGTTCGTATTTCATCTAAAACAGTACAAAAGTTTGATATTTTAGGAAAAGAAGCTAAAAACAAATCAAAAGGAATTTACAACCTTAACCCATTCCAAGCAATTGCTACTGCCAGAGTAGGCTATAAAGATTTCGGAGTGTTTGCAAATTATAATTTGCTACCGCTATTTGATCAAGGTGCTGCGGAAGAAGTATTCCCATTAACTATGGGTATCTCCTTTCACTTCTAAAAAAATTACTATTTGACTTATACCAATTAGCATAAGTATAAAGAAGTTAGATAGTAATATTTTTTCATAGGTTGATGAGGCTATTTCGAAAGAAGTAGCCTCTTTTTTATAAATAAAAATTTATTTTAGTTTAGAAAGCTCAGACTTCAAACTAGTTATAACATTAACCTCAACAGGATCAATTTGTTTTAATACTGCCAAGTTATAGGTGACCCAATCAGTTAAATGAATCAGGTACAGTGCTTCAACTAAAATTGAATTTCCCTTAGCTTTAATTTCAAACACATTTGGGGTAATCTCTGAAATTCTACTTTTACAAAATTCCCATCTTTTTGAAGTTCTATAGAATTCAAAATTTGAGGTCAGTTTAATAACCGCGATATTATCATCACCACCAGCCCAACCAACTAGCTCATTATGGTTCATTTCCGGAAGAACCGCATTCCAAGACAACATTTTACTATTCTCATTAATTTGTTGTCTAAACCTTACGGCAACACCTTCAAAAATCGGATCTGAATATATAACAGGTCTTTTATTAAATAATGCAGTTGCTAACGTATCAGCCTCTGATTTTATAGCAGTTTCATTTTGATCAATTAGTTCAATTGTCTCTTCAAGGTCCTTGACAAAATCACTCTTAATTAGACCAAAAGCTTTAAGGACAAACATTTGTTGAACTAGCCCATAAGCAAGCATGGCTCTAGGTTGTTCGCCTCCAGGTAAAATAAAATGTGGCCAATTATTAGCTTTGGCTTCATCTAATAATTTACCCCCCGAAGTAATAGTTACAATAGTTGCTCCTCTTTTTTTGCATTCCACAAGTGCAGCTAAAGTTTCTTCAGTATTCCCCGAATAAGAGGTAGCAATAACCAATGTGTTTTGATTAACAAAACCTGGAATGTGGTAGTCATTAATACTATCAAAAGGCACATTGATTTCAGCGTTAAAAATTAGCTTAGAAATCTTTGCTCCGATTCCTGACCCACCTAATCCGCAAGCCAGTACATTTTGTATCGTTGAATTATTTTCTAATTCTACTGACTTTCCGATCTCAATAGCCTCTTTAATTTGGGTCGAAAATTGAGCAATTAACTTATCCATATTTGATTACTTGAACCGCCAAAGTTAGCATTTTTAGTTTTAATATGATTAAATAGAATGATCGAAAAAAGAAAAATGATTTATCTTTGTCGAAAAGTTTATAAATAATGAGTTTTACTAATTTATCAGAACAAGAACTTCAGAGAAGAGAGGCTCTTGAAAAATTAAGAGCACATGGTGTTGAACCTTTCCCAGCTGCTTTATTTCCAGTTGACACAAAATCTAGAGAAATAAAAGCAGACTATAAGGAAGGTAAGCGTGTTGTGATTGCTGGTCGTTTAATGGCAAGACGTGTTCAGGGTAAAGCCTCATTTGCGGAATTGCAAGATAGTGCTGGTCGTATTCAAATTTATTTTAATCGAGATGAAATCTGTGAAGGAGAAGATAAGTGGAAGTACAATGACTTTTATAAAAAATTATTGGATTTAGGGGATTTTATAGGTGTTGAGGGAGAACTATTTAAAACGCAGGTTGGTGAAATATCAGTTCGCGTTAAGGACTTTACATTATTGTCAAAAGCGTTAAAACCATTACCACAACCAAAAACGGATGAAGATGGAAATATCCATGATGCTTTCACAGATCCAGAATTAAGATATCGTCAGCGGTATGTTGATTTGGTTGTTAACCCTAAGGTTAAGGATGTATTTGTAAAACGGACAAAATTATTCAATGCCATGCGTTCATTTTTTAATGAAGCAGGTTATTTTGAGGTTGAAACACCAATATTACAACCAATTCCTGGAGGTGCAGCAGCACGACCTTTTATGACACACCATAATTCATTAGACATTCCATTATATATGAGAATTGCGAATGAACTGTATTTAAAACGTTTAATAGTCGGTGGGTTTGATGGTGTTTATGAGTTTTCAAAAAACTTCCGCAACGAGGGAATGGACAGAACCCATAATCCAGAATTTACAGCAATGGAAATTTATGTGGCCTATAAAGATTACAATTGGATGATGGCCTTCACAGAACAACTTTTGGAACATTGTGCTTTGGCAGTAAATGGGTCATCAAAAGCAACATTTGGTAAGCATGAAATCGAATTCAAAGCGCCTTATAAACGAGTAACCATGCGTCAATCAATAATTGATTTTACTGGTTTCGATATTCATGGTAAATCTGAGACTGAATTATTTGAAGCAGCTAGAGGTATGGGAGTAGAGGTTGACAATACCATGGGGAAAGGCAAATTGATTGATGAGATATTTGGTGAAAAATGCGAGGGGAATTACATCCAACCCACCTTCGTTACAGATTATCCAAAAGAAATGTCACCATTGTGCAAGGTGCACAGAGATAATCCAGAATTGACTGAACGGTTTGAATTAATGGTTTGCGGAAAAGAGGTAGCGAATGCTTACTCTGAGTTGAATGATCCAATTGATCAAAGAGAGCGTTTTGAAGATCAGTTAAAGTTATCTGAAAAAGGAGATGATGAAGCTATGTTTATTGACCAAGATTTCTTAAGGGCTTTGGAGTATGGTATGCCTCCAACATCTGGTTTAGGAATAGGAATGGATCGACTAATCATGTATTTAACCAATAACCAATCTATTCAGGAGGTTTTATTCTTCCCTCAAATGAAACCAGAAAAGTTTGATGCACCGCAAGGGCCCGAATTAAACGATAATGAAAAAGTCATTTTTGATATTTTGGAAAAGGTGGGTTCAATGGATTTAAATGATTTGAAATCGAAAGCTGGCTTAAGTAATAAAGGCTGGGACAAAGGCATAAAAGGTTTAGCTAAACATGGTTTAACTAAAGTGACTAAAACTGATGATAGCCTCCTAGTCGAAATTTTAGACCAATTATAAAATGCATAAAAAAACCTGGTTCAAATGGAATCAGGTTTTTTTATGATCTAAGAAATAGGTATTTTTAATATCAGATTGTTAACGTGCTTAAATTACCCCTAATTCTTTTCCTACTTTTTCAAAAGCACTGATGGCTTTGTCCAATTGTTCTTTTGAATGCGCAGCAGATAATTGAACTCGAATTCTTGCTTGTTCTTTAGGAACTACAGGATAGAAAAAACCAATCGCATAAACCCCTTCTTCCAATAATCTATTTGCAAACTTTTGAGATAATGCAGCATCATATAGCATGACAGGAACAATGGCTGAATCACCATCTTTGATTTCTAAACCTGCTTTTTTGATACCAGCTTTAAAGTAATTCGTATTGTCCTCTAGTTTATCTCTTAATTCCGTTGAACTACTCAATAAATCAAATACAGCAATTGAAGCACCTACTATTGAAGGCGCTAAAGAATTAGAGAATAAATATGGTCTTGAGCGTTGACGTAACATGTCAATAATTTCTTTTTTACCAGTTGTAAAACCACCCATTGCACCACCAAGTGCTTTACCTAAGGTTCCAGTAATAATATCAACTCGACCCATCACATTATTGTATTCATGGGTCCCTCTACCTGTTTTACCAATAAAGCCTGTTGCATGACAATCGTCAACCATCACTAAAGCATCATATTTTTCAGCCAAATCACATATTTGATCTAATTTGGCAACATAACCATCCATTGAAAATACACCATCTGTAACGATTATTCTGTTACGTTGTGCTTGAGCAGCGATTAATTGTTGTTCCAAATCTGCCATATCTGAATTAGCATATCTATATCTTGCCGCTTTGCACAGTCTAACACCGTCAATTATTGATGCATGGTTTAGTGAATCCGAAATAATGGCATCATCTTTACCAAATAGGGGCTCAAAAACACCACCATTGGCGTCAAAAGCAGCGGCGTAAAGAATAGTATCTTCCATACCAAGGAAATCCGAAATTTTAGCTTCCAATTCCTTATGGATATCTTGAGTTCCACAAATAAATCTTACTGAAGACATCCCAAAGCCATGAGAATCTAAGGCTTTTTTTGCCCCTTCAATAACGCTTGGGTGAGATGACAGACCAAGGTAATTATTGGCACACATGATAATGACTTCATCCCCGCCAGCAACAGTTACCTGTGCACCTTGGGGAGATGTAATAATGCGTTCTTCTTTATATAGTCCAGCAGATTTAATTGATGCTAGTTCGTCTTGTAGTTGTTTTTCTAATTTTCCAATCATAGTATGTAAAATTTCTGCTTCAAAGATAAAAATAAAATAATGTCAGTGCATTTCTACTTTAATATTTGAAGAATTCCGTAACTAATGTTCTTATATTTGAAATGATGAGTACTGATATGGATAACAATTTGAATAACCATACGAGTTTAGCAAGCTTGCTAGTGCTTTCATTTGCCAGCATAATTTATTTATATTTCCCATACATTCAGAATTATTCTGCTACTCCAAAATGGATTGTTCTTGCTTTAATAGGATTAATATTTTCCTTTACAAGTGACAATAAAAGAACCAAATCATCAGGCAACCTAACGATTTGGTATTTCTTTGTTTTGATAGTTATATTACAATGTTTTCGCTCCTATAATATCTGGGATAGTTTGACTGATTCTATACCCCTATTAATAGCACCTTTGTTGATGAAAGTTATTAAAGAACAAGTCAATCATATTGAAGATTTTTATCGAATAGTTGCAACAATTCTTGTTATTTTAATTTCACCAATTTTAGTGTATTCTGCATTAACAATAGTGGGGCTAATGGTTAATGAGAGCTATTCGCACGCTGCGACTTATAACATTAAATTAAGCTTTGGACATAGAAATCAGCTGGCACAATTTTTTGCACTAATAGTCCCACTATTAGTTTCTGGACTATTCTATTTGAAGAATATTTGGCTTAAATCAAGTATTTGGTTTATCCTTAGTTTAATTGGCTTTGTTGTTATTGCATTACAGTGTAAGTCTGCCATAATTGTAATGTTTATATTATACCCAATTGGGATTTTAATTTACTTATTCTTTAAACTTAATTTTAAATGGAAAGTCTTGGTTGGCATTGTTGTAATTTTGCTAACATTAAGTATTACTGTTTTTATTAGTCAAAACGGAACTAAAAATATTCCTGTATTAAGTGAATTAACGGAATCTAATTATGGGAGTGGAAATGAGCGAGTAAGAATCTGGACCAATTCATTGGAAATTTGGTCCAATTATCCAATTTTTGGTGTTGGAACAGGAGATTGGAGGATTGAGATTTTGAAGACGCCATTACGTTTTACTCAAGCCGAAAATAGTCTAGTTTATTATCAGCGGGCACATAACGACTTTTTACAAATTAGTGTGGAACAGGGTTTAGTTGGACTCTTGACAATATTACTTTTCTTCGCTATCGTCGTTGTTGGATTGGTAAAACAAAAAATTAAAAAGCCGTTAAAATTTGCTTTGATTTTGGGTGTTTTGGGTTTTATTACGATAGCCAATTTTTCGTTTCCTTTTGAAAAAATTGAATTATTATTTTTGCTATTCATTTATTTGATACCGATCTTAATTTACTCTGAATCAATAAATGTTTCCAATTATGGTATTCTGAAATTTAAAAATGTAATCGCACTTGTGCTGATTCTTGGATATTCCATCTGTTGGATAATAGAAGAGCGAAAGTTCTTTGAATACAAGAAAACTGGAAAAATTGCTGATTTAAGCTTAATAAACACATCAGTTTATTCAATTGACCCAACTTCAACACCATTGGACTGGTATATTGCAAATTCTTATTATGAAAACAATCAATTAAAAGAGGCGCTTACTTCATATCGGAAGGCATTGGCTCATAATCCGTATCACGTTCATGTTTTGAATAATATTGGGACAGCATATCTTGTTAGTGGTCAATCGGATTCGGCTCAATTTTACTATAGTAAGGCTCTTGATATTAACCCAATATTCACGAAAGCCTTAATGAATTATGCAGCTTTACACTTTAACCTAGGCAACGTTGACGGTGCACTAGGGTATATATTACAAGTTTTACTAGATGATGAACCCAATAACTATGATGAGTTTATCGTTGTAATTGGTAAGGCAAAGTTACAACTGCTTATAGAAAAACATAATGATGTGACCTTAAAACAATTTTTTGAAGAATCGTATCAGAATGATACTTTGATTTATGAAATATCAAAAAAATGTCGTCAGAGTGGTGCAAGTTATGAGGATGAGTTTTTGAGTTATTATAAAGAGCACTTTGAAAAATGAGGCAACGATTTAATTATGTAAAACATCATAAGGTTAAATGAACATTAAAGAAAAGGATGTTTTAATTAAATACCGATTAGGCAATAATCTACACATATTAGTAGTTGTAGCTACAAACTATTGATTTTCAGGTCATATTTGTGTATATTTGAGTTTTGACCTTATTGAATGTTTGAAAAATAAAAATATTATGAAGAAATTTATTTCTTTGTTGGGATTGATTTTATTACCAATAAGTCTATCCGCTCAATATATTAATACAGTTGTACCTAATTCAGGACCTGTTGGCACATGGTCTTTACCAGTTACTATTTCTGGATCAAATACAAACTTTTCTTCTGCTACTTCAACTGTTGTTAGAATTTATAATGGACCACTTGAATTAGAGGTGCTTAATGTGAGCAATGTAACCTCAAACACAATTGATTTCGAATTAAGAATTCCATATACTGCTTTGACAGGTTATTATGATGTCCAAGTTTATGACCAAAACGTTGGTGTTATAACTCATATTGATGGTTTTATAGTAACTCCAGGAAATAATTTGCCATATATTATTGAAACAAGCCCAGATTCCGTTCGACAAAACAAAATTTTACCGGTAACCATATCTACAGCTAATACGTACTTTTCTCAAGCAACAGATAATACAATTTATTTAACTCAAGGAACAAATACAATCCTGCCAATTCCTGGTTCAATTACAGCCATCAGTGATACTGAAATTGAAGCCACTTTCGATTTTAATGTGCCTTTTTTGGATGTTGATAGTGTTCTTAATTCACACTGTGGTAATTCTTTTGACGGGATTCTTTCAGATTATTTGTCAATTATCATTATTGACTCTACTTTGAGTATTAAATCAATTATAGCTGATTCCAAAATCAAGGCGTATCCAAATCCTACTAATGGACAAATTAAAGTTGAATTGCCAAAGGACTTAACGAATTTTGAAGTGACAATTTTTAATCAAATGGGTCAAGCTATTTTAACACAATCAATAACTGGTAATAAGAGTTATTTTTTTGCAACTGATGTATCTTATTTAGCTGATGGGATTTATGTTATAAAATTTGAGTCTAAAGAGGCTTCTCATTTCGTTAAAATCATAAAAAAGTAGCGTTTGGATATGATTAAGAAAATTGAATTTATTGTAAATGTATGGAAATTCTAAAATAAAATTGTTTTGAGCTCAACTAACAACAAGTTAAACTCGTCATATACAGAAAGAAGTAATATAATGAGATCGTTTGTTAGTGCTTTAATGCTATTACTAAGCACCAGTTTTGGTTATTCACAGTTATGTGGAAATAGTGTGGTACCCCCTGCAACAATAAATGGAGTCAATATTACATCTGTTTCAACTGGGTCTGTTTTCTCCTATTTAACGGCATATACTTCCTGCGGTATATACACCACACCTGCCAATTCCGTCTGGTTGGGTTCAGGCGGTGCATTCACATATACACTTAACTTTAGTCAATGATACGTTAGGTTGTGGAAGTAGAGATGTTGACTTTACAAGCACTTCTATAGTATCGGGCGGTGTTCAAGATATTTTCTGGGAATTTGGAGACGGTAATGCGTCCAGTGAGCTAAGCCCTTCTCATTTTTATGAAACTAATGATCAATTTTTAGTCACACTAACTATTTTGTCTAACCATGGCTGTACCGCAGAGTATAGTCGTTTTATTAATGTGAATAATATTCCCCAACCAGTTGCCAATTTTGCATTCTCACCTTCAAACCCTAAAAAAGATCAAGAGATCACATTTACTGATTTGTCTTCTAATGCACAATCATGGCAATGGAATTTTGGGGATGGTACAACAGCTATCACACCTGATGCAAGTCATACCTACGAAGGAATTCACAATTATTCTGTTTATTTAGCTATTGCCAATGAACATTGTCGAGATACCGCATTTGGAAATGTGTTTATTACTGAAGAATTATTATTTTATATTCCCAATGCATTTACACCAGATGATGGTTCTATAAATGGAACATTTCAACCTGTTTTCACCTCAGGATTTGACCCGTATGATTATCGTTTAATCATATATAACCGTTGGGGAGAAGCTGTTTTTGAATCATATAATTCTGAAATCGGTTGGGACGGTTATTTTGATAATGCGGTCGTTGATCCTGGGGTCTATATTTGGCAGGTCAAATTTGGCAGGTCAAATTTGGAGACATTAATACTGATCAGATATTTACAAGCGAGGGTCATGTTACCGTTATAAGGTAGCATCAGCATGTTCTTATAGCCCAAAAGCAGTTGATTGAATATTGGATAAATGGAAAATATTCCGTTTTATGTATCCTTTAACAATTAACCATCAAGTTGACATTTAATCTTTTAATACTCCAGATTGATAATTCAACACTTAAATGCATAGGTTTTAAAACCTGTTGAAAAGTCTGATTCAAAGAAATAGGAAAAGCCATCACCACTTCATACCTTCGCTATTCGTTCAAATTAAATACAATAGCTGTGGCCAAAACAGTAAAAAAAGTAGCGGAAACGCCATTAATGAAACAGTATAATCAAATCAAGGGGAAGTACCCTGATGCATTATTGCTGTTTAGAGTTGGGGATTTTTACGAAACCTTTCGGGAAGATGCAGTTGAGGCATCCAAAATTTTAGGGATAGTTTTAACCAAGCGAAAAAACGGAACTGCTGCAGAGATTGCATTGGCTGGTTTTCCTCATCATTCACTTGACACCTATTTGCCAAAATTGGTGAGAGCTGGATTAAGGGTAGCTATTTGTGATCAATTGGAAGACCCAAAGATGACCAAGACAATTGTCAAACGAGGCGTCACGGAATTAGTGACACCTGGGGTATCCTATAACGACAAAGTACTTGAAGGAAAAAAGAATAATTTTTTAGCCGCACTTCAGTTTTCAAAGCATGGATTAGGGATTGCTTTTTTAGATGTGTCAACAGGTGAATTTTTAGTGGCAGAGGGGAATAGGGATTACATTGACAAACTTATCCAAGGCTTCCAGCCCAGTGAAATATTATTTGAAAAGAGCAAACAAAAAGAATACTCCGAGCAATTTAATGACAAGGCTTATACTTATAAACTAGATGACTGGGTATTCACTAAAGATTTTGCAAACGATAATCTATTAAGTCATTTTGAAGTAAAATCCCTTAAGGGATTTGGTATTGAAAATTTGTTTAATGGGATTGTTGCTGCCAGTGCTATTTTACATTATTTGTCAGAAACACAACATGATAAAGTTGGTCATATCAAAAGTATTGCCCGAATTGAAGAAGAAAAGTATGTTTGGTTAGACCGGTTCACAGTTAGAAATTTAGAACTACTATATTCTGCTAATGAGGATGCTACAACTTTAATAGATATTTTAGATCAAACCATTACACCACCAGGTAGCCGAATGCTAAAACGTTGGATGATTCTACCTTTAAAAGAAACTGGATTGATTCAGGAACGTTTAGATATTGTGTCAGTTTTTCTAGATCAGGAGGTGTTTAGAGAAACCATTCAACAGCAGTTAAATGAAGTTGGAGATTTAGAACGAATTATTTCAAAAGTTGCCACAGGTCGTATCAATCCAAAGGAAGTTGTACAATTAAAAAGGGCTCTTAAAGCCATTATTCCAATAAAAGCATCTTGTGTTTCAACGAAATCTACACCGTTAAAACAAATTGCAGATCAGTTAAACCCATGTGATTCGCTTCAACAAAGAATAGAGACAGAAATTCAAGAAGACCCTGCAATTGCAATTGGTAAAGGTCAAATTATTGCCGCCGGAGTAAATCCAGAATTAGATGAATATCGTGCCATTTTATTTTCTGGGAAAGAATATTTGGAGGCCTTGAAAGACAGAGAAATTGAACGAACCGGTATCCCTAGTTTAAAAATTGCGTTTAACAATGTGTTTGGATACTATATTGAAGTCAGGAATACCCATAAGGATAAAGTTCCTGAAGAATGGACTAGAAAACAAACTTTAGTAAGCGCTGAAAGGTATATTACAGAGGAGTTAAAAACCTATGAAACAAAAATTCTAAGCGCTGAAGAAAAAATTCATCATCTTGAAAGCCGATTGTACAATGATTTGGTTTTATCAATGGTGGATTATATTGTTCCTGTTCAACATAATGCCGTTTTGTTGGCAAAATTGGATTGTCTATCAGCATTTGCGCAAGTTTCCACTGCCCATAATTATATTAAACCAGAGGTCAACAATAGTCTTATTTTGGATATTAAAGATGGTCGTCATCCTGTAATTGAACAACAATTACCAATAGGAGAACAGTATATTGCCAATGACGTCTATTTGGATAATGAAGCTCAGCAAATCATTATGATTACTGGACCAAATATGTCAGGTAAATCTGCTTTATTAAGACAAACGGCTATAATTGTTCTAATGGCACAAATGGGTTGTTATGTTCCTGCTAAAGCAGCACGAATTGGGGTAATAGATAAAATATTTACAAGAGTCGGTGCTTCTGATAATATTTCGTCAGGAGAATCCACATTTATGGTAGAAATGAATGAAACGGCAAGTATTTTGAACAATTTATCTGAGCGGAGTTTGATTATTTTAGATGAAATTGGCAGAGGAACTAGCACTTATGATGGTATCTCAATTGCTTGGTCAATTACTGAATATTTGCATGAGAATAATATTGCCCACCCTAAAACACTGTTTGCTACTCATTATCATGAATTAAATGAAATGACAAATTCCTTTAAGCGTATAAAAAATTACAATGTTTCCGTAAAAGAAATTCAAAATAAGATCATTTTTATGAGAAAGTTAGTTCCTGGAGGAAGTGCTCATAGTTTTGGAATTCATGTAGCTAAAATGGCTGGTATGCCAAGACAGGTTTTAGATACAGCAAATGTGGTTTTGAAGAAGCTGGAAGAATCTCATTCTGGAGATATTCATAAAGATGTCAAAGATCTCGTTGCTGAGAAAAATATGCAGTTAAGTTTCTTTCAGCTTGATGATCCTGTTTTGATGCAAATCAAAGATCAAATTGAAGCCATTGACATCAATACACTTACGCCAGTTGAAGCTTTAATGAAACTCAATGAGATCAAAAAATACGTTGGGGCAAAATAAAATTTAATCGGAAATGGTTGATAATATAAAAGTATTCTGGAAGGCACATCCATTAAGATCAATACTTTTTATTGGCATAATTATCAGGTTAATTGCAGCTATATTTTCAACAGGATTCATCATGCATGATGATCATTTTCTGATTATTGAACCTGCTGCGTCATGGGCTAATGGGGGAGATTATAACCGCTGGCTGCCATGGAATCAAGACAAAGCAATCCCCTCTCCAGAAGGGCATAGTCTATTCTACCCAGGCTTACATTTTATTTTCTTCTACCTGGCAAAAGGATTGGGTATCGTTGACCCTAAGGTACAAATGCTTTTAATCAGACTAATCCATGCTGTGTTTTCTTTGGCTACAATTTTCTTGAGTTTCAAAATCACTGAAAAATTGTCTTCTCAAAAGTCAGCTATAATTGTGGGGTTAGCAATTGCAGTTGGTTGGGCATTCCCTTTTTTCTCAGTAAGAAATTTGGTTGAATTCTTTTGTATTCCTTTTTTCATGTATGGTTTATGGTTGTTTGTAAAACATGACTTTAAAGACAACTATAAGATTTTCCTTTTAATTGGAATTACATTTGGTATCGCATTTTCTGTCCGCTTGCAAATTGCTTCATTTTTAGTGGGCTTTGGATTTTCACTTTTGATCATGCAAAAATGGCGAGGTATTATTTCAATAATTTTTGGTTTTGGATTAGGTGCATTTCTCACGCAAGGAGTTCTTGATTTAATTTTATGGGATCAGCCTTTTGCAGAATTAATAGAATATGTAAAATACAATTCTGGAGATGCTAAATACCAATATGGTGGGACATGGTCTTGGTATAAATACCTCCTAGTTTTGTCTTTTTTTAGTGTCCCTATACTTGGCATATTCTGGCTATTTGGAAATGTATTTAGTTTTAAAAAGCATTTTTGGTTGGCAATACCATTATTGGTATTTATTTTATTCCACACCCTATTTCCGAATCAACAAGAACGGTTTATTTTCCCAGTGCTACCTATTTACATTATTCTAGGTGTAATTGGTTGGCAAGATTTCTTAATTAAGAGTAAATTTTGGATAAAAAGAAAAGTAACTTGGAAAAGAGTAAGAACTGCAGGTTGGATTATTAATATTATTATTTTAGTTGGTGCATCAACCTACTCAACAAAACAAGCAAAAGTTGAGTCTGCTTATTATTTTTACGATAAATCTGGGAAAAATGAAAAACTTGTGATTTTACAAGAAGATTCTTTTGGTGAAGATGATAAATATGTTGGTAGAGCAACTGCTTTTCCAAAGTTTTATGCCGGCAATATTAAATTGGCAACATTCCAAGTTAATTCAAAAAAAGATCGTGAAAAATGGGAAAATTCTGATTTGGAACCAGAATACATATTACTGCATGGTCCAAAAAAAATAGTGAGAAGACTAGACTATTTCACAAAGAAATTTCCTCAATTAGAAATTGTTAAAACCTGTTATGCAAGTCAGGTAGATCGTCTTCTACATTACTTAAATCCAAAAAATAAAAATGAACAAGTCATCATTATCAAAACAAATCTGAAGTAAACTTGACGTTTCCATGTACAACTTTCCATAATTGAATGTTATTTGTATATTGTCCAATATGACACTGGTGGATGTTGTCGACAATTTACAGTACTATTGTTGAAACTCAAAAAAGATTGACCATGATAAAATCAATTTTCGTTTTATTGTTGATATGCTTTTGTTTTGGAATTAATGCGCAGGAGCCGGTTTTCAGACACTATACTACAGTAGATGGATTGCCGTCAAATGAAATCCATGAAGTCATTCAAGACAGGAATGGCTATTTATGGTTTGCAACAGATTTCGGAGCGTCGCGATTTGATGGTTATTCCTTTAAAAATTTTGGTTTTCAAGAAGGACTGAAAGATCAAGTATTGTTTGATCTACAAGAGGATGAAAAGGGTCGGATTTGGTTCCCCTCATTTTCAGGAAATTTGTCTTATTATAAAAATGGAGAAATTTACCATTATAGGTATGATTCTTTGATTTTGGAACACACAAGCGGTCACATTAGGGCTCCATTATTTCACATGGGTAATCATGATAGTTTGTTCGTTTTTATTCCTGACAAATTAGATTTTGTAATTACCCCTGATGGGAAGCTAATTGAAAATTATTTAGCAGACAGATATACACCTCAATTCGGTAGGGCAAAACAGGTTGTTCAACTTGGATCAAAAGATTTATTCTATTTATACACTGGAGATAAAAGCGCCAAGGGTCTGCCTAAACTCGTTGCACATATTGATTATAAACATTTCGAATTCGATAACAATATATTAAAGCGAATGCGAAAATTAGGTTATAGTTATGATGCGAAAAATCGACTATTATTGCTTGATGGTAACCGATTGATTCGTTTTTCAGATAATCAGCAAGTTGAAATTACATCTTTTGAAATTGAAAAATTTGTGACTTCAGTGGCTTCAAGTCATCATGATAATATATTGTTAGGAACTCAAAATGGGGTATATGTATTTCAAAGTTTTGAGAGTGCTAATCCCTCTGAACAATGGTTAAAAGGTAAGTTTATCACAGATATATTGATTGATAATGAGAATGGTATTTGGATTACAACTCATCATTCAGGGGTATACTATTTACCTAATCAAAATATTAAATATTATTCCTTTTCTAATTTAGATAGTGAGCAAAATATCTCAGCTTTGAATCAGAGAGATGGTATCATAACAGTTGGTCTTGAAAACGGTAATGTATTACAGTTAAATGCAAGTGAGGGTAAAGATTGGTATGAAATTAAATTAAATGAAAAAGGAGTTAAGGTATATGGATTGGATTATGATAAAGATTTATTGTGGGTGGTAAATGAACGTTGGATTTTAGGCATTGATAAAAATAGTAACGTAGTTGAAATAAAAAGATTTAGTGGAAAATGTGTGACAACTTCCCAATCAGATTCCTCACTTTATTTTTCTGGTTATGGTTTTGCGAAAAGGCATGAAGAATCTTTTGAAAACATTGAAGTTAATCGAATAAGAGTAGGGCATATAGCAGTTAACAATGATAATGAAATTTGGGCAGGTAACCCTTGGGGAATATGGAAATTAAGTGAATCTTCAAGTGGTAAATTATGGAAGCGAGACACAAAAATTATTGCAGGCGTTTCTGAATTATTACTTTGGAATGATTACCTCTTAATTGCTACAAAAGGATCGGGGATTATTCTAAAAAGGGGTACATTTACTGATTCCATTACAAAAATGGACGGACTCCTAAGTGATAATATCAGAGCAATGCAGATATCTGTAAATCAATTATGGGTAGCTTCAGACCAGGGCATTAACGTTATTCAATTAGATGAAGAAACGTCAAAAATATACAGCATTTCATCTCTAAGGAAAAACGAATATTTGCCGTCCTACAACGTTAAGAAGATAATGATTTTAGATTCTTTGCTTTGGTTAGCAACAGAAAATGGGTTGTATTCCCTTAACACTAATATGTTCAATGAAAAACCAACCAGTCCAATATTAAATATTGAATCCGTAACAGTTAATGGCAATCCATTGGATAGTATTTCATCTTCCTTAAACTATAAGCAAAATGACATTATGATCTCCTTTGTTGGAATATTATTTAAAAGTCATGCTAATCTGATTTATCGCTTTAGAATGAAAGGGTATGAAGACAATTGGAATTATACGACTCAGCGAGAAGTTAGGTATAATAATTTGCCCTCCGGTAATTTTTTATTTGAAGTTCAATCTAAATCTGCTGATATGGAATGGACAGATCAGACTGAGTTTTTTGAGATTGAAATTAGCTCTCCTTTTTGGGAGGAATGGTGGTTTAGAGTTTTAATGGTATTGAGTTTTGTAGGTTTGATAATATTTGTTGTTAACTTTCTAGTTAAATATAGAAGTAAAAAAACGCAAGAAAAGAATGAATCAGCACAGAAAATAATGGAGCTAGAAATGAGAGCATTGAGAGCTCAAATGAATCCACATTTCACATTTAATACGTTAAATTCTATTCAACATTATATTTGGAACAAAGATCCGCAAATTGCAACTGAATATTTGGCAAATTTTGCCAAATTAATTCGAAAGCTACTAGAAAATTCTCGCCTCAGTAAAATTGCTTTAGAGGATGAACTTGAGGTGATCAAAATTTATTTAGACTTAGAACAATTGAGACTTAATAATAAATTTGACTATGAGATTACCTTAAGCCCATTAGTTAATGCAATGCAGTTAGAAATCCCTACTTCATTAATTCAACCTTATGTTGAAAACGCCATTTGGCACGGGATTAGTAAATTAAAAGATAAAGGAAAAATTGACATTGAAATTAATAAGGTTGAAAACTTATTACTTTGTACAATTACAGACAATGGAATAGGCAGGCATTTAGCTTCAGAGAAAAACTTGAATAAACAACGAACTTCACTTGGAACTAAATTGACTGAAGAGCGAATTAACTTATTAAAAGCCACTGAGGATGAAAGCTATAATATAAAGATTATTGACCTATACACTTCTGATAACAAAGCCTCAGGCACACAGGTAATCATTAGTATTCCAATAATATAAAACATTAACCCATGGAGAAATCGGAAGTTTTAGATAACAATTTTTCGGCATTAATCATTGAAGATGAACTCAATGCAAGAGTTCTTCTAAAATCCATGTTGAACACCATTACCTCAGAAATTAAGATTATTGGAGAAGCAGAAGGTGTTTCAGATTCTGTAAGTAAGATTCATGATCTAAAACCAGATGTATTGTTCCTTGATATTGAATTGGTAGATGGAACCGCTTTTGATTTACTGAATCAAATCCCTAATTTTAATGGTCAAATTATATTTATAACTGCTTATGGTGATTATGCAATTGATGCGTTTAAGTTTTGCGCAGTTGATTATTTATTAAAGCCTTGCAGAGTAGAAGATCTAAAAGGTGCTATAACAAAATTAAAACCGAATTTAGAAAATAAAGATGCGTTGTTTGCTCAACTTAAGTATTTACTTTCAAATTTCAATGTTAAAAAAGAAAAAAGAAAAATTGCGATAACCACTAAGGAGAGTATTCGATTTATTGAAGTTATTGAAATTGTTAGTTGTGAAGCTGACGGAAATTACACCTGGATTCATCTAACGAATGGAGAAAAATTATTATCTACCAAAATTTTGAAGGAATATCAGAACCTACTTCACGATTCAGGTTTTTTTAGAATTCATCATCAATACTTGATTAACTTGAATTATGTCAAAGAATTTCTTAAGAAGGGAAGTGGCTATGTGATTATGACAAATGGCGATAAATTAGAAATTTCAAGACGAAAAAAAGCTGACTTTCTTGAAGTCATTTCTTTGTACCAGCAAACCTAATCCAATCCGTTTATAATACCGTCTAAATCATTTTATAACGATAAAAAATGACCACCTATTTATGATTCATGACCAGTTATACAATATCTGCTCATTTTGTTGTCTAGCCCCTTTCTAAAAATTAAGTTTGAAGCATTCGATTCAATTCAGAATCAATTAACTAAACAGAATGCTATGAAAAAATTAATTTATTTTTTAGGCTTAGGTTTGCTTATCGGAAATCAGCAAATCTATGCGCAACAACTGTGTGATGATTTTTCAAATCCATCAGATTGGACAACAATAACAACTACTGGAACCCAAAGGGTATTCATTAACAGTAGTAGCGTTGTTGAATTTGATGATGTAATAGGAAAAGAATCATTTCGAATTTATAGGGATTTAGCACCTATCGGTATGACAATTGGTCATTATGATAACTTCAAAGCGACAATTGATTTTAACCCTACCCATTGTAATTCAAACCCTCCCTTTATCGGTGTATACCCTATTGCTTTAACCAATGGGAATAATGAACCCTTATCGTCTGATTGGTCTATTATGCCTGCCACACCTAGTGCATATGATGCCGTTATGGTGAGTTATGTGACGCCTAATCCAGCTGGTGCTGCTTATTTTGATATAAGAATCAAAGATAGTACTGATGAAAAAGGATCATATGGTGTAAGTGGTTTAAGAATTATGGCACCTCTCAATGTTGATTATCATATAGAGTTAGAAAGATTGTGTGGTGGTACCTACAAATTAACGGTAACTAACAATACTACTAGTAATTTGGTTGGCAGTTTTACATGGTCATATCCTGACTCGACTGCAATAATTGATGATTTAAACCATATTCAAATTGGTAATGCTGCAAGAGGTGATATTAATAGGAATTTAACAGCAACGGCTGATAATTTCTGTTTGGAGCTGTTTCCTGGTGTAGGCAAGCCGATTTTCAGTGGTTTCAATACAACATTACCTTCAGGTTTTGACATTGACATCTATAAGTGTGAAGGAGATACTTGTTTTGGATTTTCAGTTGATCCAGGGCTAAACAACAATCTTCATCAATTATTAACCTCAAATTTTCCAGCTGGAGCAAATATTTATCCAACAGGAATAAATAATGAATACCAAATCTGCTGGGATCCATTAGGAGCTACACCTGGTTCATATACATTCACAGCAAGCGCCATAACAGATTATTGTGATACAATAAGTCAAGACTATACCATCAATGTTCAGCCAGGTTATAATATTGGGGATTCTTTAACTGTTTGTTTGAATGATCCTCCTTTTTTCTTGGCAAATCCGGCACCTGGTGGAAGTTGGACTGTAGGGTCAGGCCCTATGATGGGGCAAATAATCCCTGGTGATATTTTTGATCCAAAGGCTTTTGGTCCAGGTGTACACACCATATATTATTGTACTCCAGGTATGGTGCCTGATCCACATCAAAATCCAGATGATTGCAATGGTTGCTTCCCAAGAGTAATTACAGTACTTTGGGCTGCACCACCAACATCACGATCAATGAACGTTGGTTGGTTGGATAATGTTGTTTTAGGTACCGACCCAAATTGTACCTATACACTATCAACAGTTGAGCTTCTCACAGGTGCGGTTGTAGCTGCTCCTGCAAACAGTACTCAAAATATGATGAGCTGGCTTGGTTTCTACAATTTTGTTAGTGGACTTGACCCTTCATTTACGCCAGCTTTTAATATGGTTTATAATTTCATAAAATCATGTCCTGGTGAAAATGGTTGTCCAGAGTTGGAATATATCAGTGTAAGAGTTATAGAATCTACTGGATGTTATTCAACTCCTACAATCTCAATATGGTCAACAGCTACTCCATCTGGACAAAATCATTCATATAACCTATATTCCACCATTTCAGGAACATTAACACTCGATTATTCTTATTGGACATTAGGCACTGGTTCAGCACCATTGCATGTTTTAAATTGGGAAGCAGGTTCTCAACCTAGCCCACTCTTCTACGATTTTACTGATCCAAATAACAATATTTGGCCAGATATTATTGATTCATGTGGACTATATGATATTTGTCTGACGACCGCATTTATATTTCCATATTCAGAGTTACAACCTGATGGTACACTTAAATGGTATGATGCTGTAGAACTTTGTGAGGAATGTATGGAGATTTATATCTGTGATACACCATTAGATATACAATATGATGATGGTCTTGAAACATCAGATAATGGCCATAGCATTCAATCTGCATTAGGTATTAATACAGAGTCAAAGGATGCTCAATTTATGATCTTTCCAAATCCATCAACAGGGCTGATTACTGTTGTTAATCCGGGAGGTGACCAACGCATTAGGGTCATTGATTTAACGGGGAAAAATTTAATAGAACCTTTCAATACTTCAGCTAATCAAATTGAATTAGACTTAGATCATCTCGCGGATGGTATTTATTTAATTCAATTAGAACATGAAGGGAAAATTCTTTCCAAAAGAATCGCAGTAAACAAGTAAATAGCAACTAATTTTAGCTAAGGTCACTTTCATCAAGAGAGTGGCCTTATTTTTTTATTTTGATCAACAATAAAACAGAGATTTATTTTCAAAATGAGCTCAATAAAAGTTAAATAATTCTGAAAATATATCTGTCAAATTCAATTTTAGTATATTTGTGATGTGATAAGACTAAGATCTATACTGACTTTGGTGACTTTAATGGCTTATTTTATGTCGTTAGGGCATAGTTTTATTCCACATCATCATCATGAAAAAGATGTTGATCACCATCACCACCATGAGGGACATAGTGATGACGTAAACCATCATCATGTCAAACATGGAGATCATTTTGACGAAGGCTTAATTGATTATCTAGCCTGTATTTTTGGAGAACATCAGCATTCTGAAACGCCATGTGACTTTAGTGAAAATTACACGTCCCAAAAGCAAACCAATAGTCAAAATATTTTAGTCATTTTTGTTCTTGAAAAAGAATTGTCATCAGCAATAAATTCTATTTCTAAATCTTCGGTAAGTTTACGTTTTATAGAAGATTCTAGGCAGAATTTATTCATCAACAAATCCGGTAAAAGGGGCCCACCAACAGTCTAATTCTAGGCTGTTTTCCATTACTTTTTTAACAGACCTTATCTGGTGTTCTCCAGGTTAAAATCGTGAATTGAATTAATAATTACTCAATTCAAGGATAAACTTGACATGGGTTAAAACAAATTTGATGTTAAATAAAATCATTCATTTTAGTATAAAAAATAAGGTTGTCATTGGCTTATTTACATTAGGTTTAGTTGTGTGGGGTGTATACTCAGCTACGCAACTACCAATTGACGCATTGCCAGATATTACAAATAATCAGGTGCAAATTATCACAACTTCTCCAACACTTGCAACACAAGAGGTTGAAAAGTTCATTACTAATCCCATTGAACGAGAAGTTAAATCCATACCTGATGTTGTTGAACTCCGTTCTGTAAGTCGTTTTGGCTTAAGTTTGATAACCGTTGTTTTTAAAGAAGACGTTGATATTTATTGGGCTAGAAGCCAGATTAACGAAAGGTTAAAAGCTGCAGAAAATAACGTCCCCGAAAATTTTGGAAGACCACAACTGGCACCTGTTAGCACAGGTTTAGGAGAAATATATCAATATGTTGTGTTTGCTGAAAAAGGTTATGAAAAACAATATGATGCCATGGCACTCAGAACCATTCAAGATTGGATTATAGTTCCCCAAATTTTAGGGACTAAGGGCGTGGCAGAAGTTAATACACTCGGTGGGTTGCTAAAGGAATATGAAGTAGCAGTTGAGCCAGATAGACTGAAAAGTATTGGGGTTACTATGTCAGAGATATTTGAGGCACTTGAAAAGAATAATGAAAATACTGGAGGTGCTTATATTGACAAAAAACCAAATGCCTATTATATCCGAGGGGTAGGAATGGTAAATAGCATTGCTGATATTCAGAAAATTGTTATCAAAGTCAATAATAATATCCCCATATTAATTAGAGATGTTGCCAAAGTTAGGTTTGGAAGTGCTATTCGATATGGCGCTACAACAAAGGATGGTAAGGGCGAGGTTGTTAGTGGCATGGTCATGATGTTAAAAGGAGAAAATAGTGCTGAGGTTGTGAAGTTGGTAAAAAACAAGGTTGAACTGATCAAAGAAACTTTGCCTGAAGGTATTATAATTGAACCTTTTTTGGATAGAACCAAATTAGTAAATAGTGCCATTAGTACAGTGAAAACCAATTTAATTGAGGGAGCATTAATTGTCATTTTTATTTTGGTATTGCTAATTGGGAATTGGAGAGCAGGCTTAATTGTAGCATCAGTGATTCCCTTGGCTCTTCTATTTGCAATCGGCTTGATGAATTGGTTTGGCGTGAGTGGAAATTTAATGAGTTTAGGGGCAATTGATTTTGGTTTAATAGTAGACGGTGCAGTTATTATTGTTGAAGCAATTATTCACGGTTTACAAAAGATGTCTGCAACCCATAAGCTCAGCAAACAAGAAATGGATGACCAAGTATATAAAGCATCTTCTAGAATAAGAACTTCAGCTGCCTTCGGGGAAATTATTATTTTAATAGTGTATATACCCATTTTAGCATTGGTTGGAATCGAAGGTAAAATGTTTACACCAATGGCACAAACTGTATCTTTTGCAATACTTGGTGCTTTTATTTTGTCTTTGACATATGTACCTATGATGAGTGCATTATTTCTGAGTAAAAATTTGAATAATAAAATTACAATTTCGGATAAAATCATTGGTTTTATCAACAGGTATTACCAAAGAGTGCTTGTAAAAGCGCTCAGATTAAAAGGTGCTATCATTGGATTGTCAGTACTTCTTTTTGTAGGTGCTCTCATTTTATTTCAGAATTTAGGAGGAGAATTTATTCCAACACTTGAAGAGGGAGATATAGCGACTCACATTATTATACCTCCAGGTAGTTCATTAGAACAGGAAATAGAAACCACAACTAAGGCTGAGCAGCTTCTAATGGCCAGTTTTCCAGAAATAGAACAAGCTGTTTCAAAAATTGGAAGTGCAGAGGTGGCAACCGATCCAATGCCAATGGAAGTGGCAGATTTGATGTTAATCATGAAACCAAAGCAGGAATGGACTTCTGCTAATACTAAGGAAGAAATGATGGCTAAAATGGATGAAGTATTAGCTGAACTTCCTGGAGTAACTACAGAATTTACCCAGCCAATTCAAATGCGTTTTAATGAATTAATGACTGGTGTTAGAAGTGATGTTGGTGTTAAAATATTTGGTGAGAATATAGATCTTTTGGTTGGCTATGGCGATCAAGTCGTCACCATTATTCAGAAAATTGAAGGCGTGACAGATGTGAGAGCTGAAACAGTTTCTGGATTACCTCAAATATCGGTTAATTACAATAAGGATAAATTAGCCTTATATGGATTAAGTGTAGGAGATTTAAACCAAATGGTAAGTATGGGATTTGCAGGTCAAAAAGCGGGTGTAGTTTATGAAGGTGAAAAAAGATTTGATTTGGTTGTTCGTCTAGAGTCAGATTCTAGAAACAATATAGACGACATAAAAAACATGTATGTCAGCTTACCATCAGGCAGTCAAATACCTTTGGGTTTGGTTGCTGATATTACATTGGAACGTGGACCGGCTCAAATTAGCCGAGAACAAGGAAAGAGAAGAATTATCGTTGGCTTTAATGTTAGGAATAGAGATGTACAAACGATAGTGAATGAAATTCAAAATAAACTTAAATCTGATTTAGATCTTCCTGTTGGGTACTATATAGAATATGCGGGGCAATTTGAAAACTTAGTTGAAGCCAATAAACGATTATCCATTGCAGTTCCTATTGCGCTTATTTTCATTCTGGTATTGTTATTTTTGACGTTTAAAAATATCCAACAAGCCCTTTTAATTTTTACAGCCATTCCTTTAGCAGCGATCGGCGGTGTTTTCGCCCTTTGGATTAGAGATATGCCATTTAGCATTTCCGCAGGGGTTGGTTTTATTGCACTATTTGGGGTTGCAGTTCTGAACGGTATAGTACTCATTAGTTATTTTAATTACTTAAAAGTAGAAGGTATGACAGATATCATTAAACGAATTTCAGAGGGAACTAAAGTGAGGTTACGACCAGTAATTATGACCGCAATGGTAGCCTCATGTGGGTTTTTACCAATGGCATTAAGTACGTCGGCAGGAGCAGAAGTGCAGAAACCACTAGCTACCGTGGTTATTGGGGGATTGATAACAGCAACTCTTCTTACATTAATAGTTTTGCCAATATTATATTATTATCAGGAAAAAGGGTTGCGATTTAAGTCAAAATTTACGAAAAGCACTCTATTAATAGGCTTAATGACAGTCACCTATACAGGGCTGTCTCAAAACAAAGCATTTACATTAGAAGAGGCAATTAAATACGGTTTAGAAAACAACGCTGGAATTAAAGCAGCAAAATTGATGTATGAAAGAAACGAAAAAGCTATCGGATTAGCCTATTCGATTCCAAAAACAGATATTAAAGCCACTTATGGGCAGATTAACTCAGCTAATTTTGATCAGTATTATAGTATTTCTCAATCACTTAATCCGTTTCTAATTTCAGCGAAAAAGGATTGGTTATCTGCAAATGCTTTTAATTCAGAATTGCAACTTGACGCAAGAAAACAGGACCTAGTTTTGCAAATCAGGACTAACTGGAATGAGCTGCTTTATGAAATTAATGTGCTCCGTCATTTAGAATATCAAGATAGTCTTTGGGCTAAATTTGTAGAACAGGCAATTAGTCGTTATAATGCTGGTGATTGCAGTTTGCTGGAGAAAACATCTGCTGAATTACAATATTCATCTTCTAAATTACTAAAGGCAGAAGTTCAAATGGAAATTGAAAACCACAAAAAAATCTTACAGGTTTTACTAGGACTTAAAACTAATTTAGAATTTGGTGACGAGTTGCTAAAAAAAGTTGATTTTAATATTCAGCCGGATTCCTCATTATTGGCTAAAAATCCAGTTTTATTGACATTTCAACAACGCATAAAAGTAGCCGAATATGATTTAAATACGAAGCAAAAAACCTTATATCCAGATCTGGAGTTGGGATACTTTAGACAGTCTTTTCAAGGATACCAAACCGTTGATGGAATACCAGTTTTATACGGCTCAAATCCAAATTTCCAAGGAGTTTCAATAGGGATGAGTTTACCAATTTTTACCAAAGCAGATAGGACGGCAGTTAAAATGGCTTCAATAACAGTTGCAATCAAAGAAGAAGAAGCCAATTATATATTTGAAGAACTGAAACAACAGCTGGGCTATGAAATAGATCAACTAACCATTTTAAATCAACAAATTGGTTATTATGAAAACGAAGCATTGGTCAATGCTGATTTAATGGTCAATCATGCACTTAAAAAATATCAAGTTGGAGAACTATCATATCTTGAATACGCCACAGCTGTTAATGCTTCATTCGAAATCAGAAAAGCATATTTAAAAAGTTTAAAAGTGTACAATCAAAAAGTTTATAATTTAAAATATTTAATACATCAATAAAATGATAAATCATAGAAAATATATAGCGTTGAGTACAATAGTAATCCTACTTGTAATGACAGCATGCTCAAAATCTAATGATTCTGAGGGAAAAGTCATTCAAAAAACAAATACTAATGCACACAACTATGCTAAGACGAGTCAAAAAGAAGTGCACCTTAACAAAGCACAAATTAAAAATGCTGAAATCAAATTGGGTTGGTTTGATATGAAAAATTTGAATGAGGTGATCCATGCAAATGGTTATACAAAATTGCCTCCTCAAAATGAAGCCGATATTTCTGTTTACACTAATGGGGTGATCAAAGACATTATGGTTATTGAAGGTGAGTATGTCAAAAAAGGGCAAACATTAGCCGTAATTGAAAGCCCAGAGATAACAGAATTGCAGAGAAATTATCTTGTCTCAAAATCTAATTTGGCATATCTGAAATTGGAATATAATCGGCAAAAGGTGTTGAGTGATCAAGACATGAATGCAAAAAAGGTTGTGCAAAAAACTAAATCTGAACTTGAAATTGAAGAAGCTAATTTTAATGCTTTAAAGAGTCAGTTAAAATTATTAAAAGTGGATGCAGATGGCGAAACCATAACCAAAGTTCCAGTTAAAGCACCGATATCAGGTAATATTACTGAGGTTTTCATTAAAATTGGGAGTGCAGTAGAGGCAAGTAAAACTTTATTTTCGATTGTAGATAACTCTGAAATGCATGTTGATCTTCTGGTATATGAAAAAGATCTAAATCAAATTAAAGTTGGTCAGGATGTTAGGTTTGTATTGACTAATCAGTCTAATCAAGAGATTGTAGGAAAAATTTTTAATATCGGAAAGTCATTTGAGAATGAAACCAAAACAGTTGCGGTTCATGCTGATATAATTTCAAATAAAACAACACTAATTCCTGGCATGTATGTTAATGCACTAATAGATGCAGGATCAAATGAGGTGAGAACCTTACCAGAGCCTGCTATTATTAGTGCTGAAGGTCGAGACTTTGTTTTTATTACTAGTAAACATCACGGGCATAATCATGGAGAGCACAGTCATAATAATGATGAGACTGTTTATAAAAGGGTTGAGGTAAAAACTGGTGCAACTCAGTTAGGTTATACACAAGTTACACCGTTGGTGAAAATACCAAAGGGGTACAAACTAGTTATTAATGGGGCCTATTATTTACAGAGTCATCTTCAAAAAAGTGAAAGTGGTGGCGGTCATGGGCATGCGCACTAAACATGAATTCATCTGCTTAAAACTGAATGACAATTGAAGTACCTTTGTCACTTTTATGCGATATAGTACCATTTAGCTGTTCAACCAAAGATAGAATAATTTCGAACCCTAATGATTTGGTTTTATTGAAGTTAAAGCGATCAGGTAAACCAACCCCATTGTCGCTAACTGTGATTTTATGCTTACCCTTATGCTCTGAAACTTTAACCTGAATTTCACAAATTTCTTTGTTTTTAATCTTATCAGGAAAAGCATATTTTATAGCATTTGATACTAGCTCATTAATGATTAAGCCATAAGGGATAGCATTTTCTATGGTGACTTTGTTATTAGTTATGTTATTAAAATCCAAAGAAATTTTATGTCCAAAACCGTAAGAATCAATCATTAGACTAAGGACAGAATTCAAATATTCTTTTAAGTTAACATGTTCTACATCATCAGATTGAAATAATTTCTCATGAACAAGCGCAATGGCTTTGATTCGATTTAATGTTTCATTAAACATATCTTCAATTGAGCCTTCGCCAATATAATGAGTTTGTAAATGAAGTAGGCTGGAAATGATTTGCAAATTATTCTTGACTCTATGGTGAATTTCTTTGAGTAAAATGGACTTCTCTTCAAGTGATCTTATGATTTCTTGTTCTGCTTTTTGTCTTTCAAAAAATAGTGGGATATCATATTTAAGATCTAAATTATTCTTCAGGTTTTCCTGATCTAAGTAACCTTGAATCTTATTTGGATGGGCCATAATAAAGGTGCAACTCTTGTCTCCCTTGGCCCTACAACTTATCTCGACTGAGGTTAATGGAATATTAAAACTTTGTTCACACCAGCCTGAAGAGTAACCAGCGTTCATAATGCAGACTGGCTCTTCCGATTTGATACCTTTGTTAATCCATGAATCAGCTTCAAAGGAATGTGGATGTATGTATTTTAGAAAAAAGTTTTCATCTGCCGTTGTGTTGCCGTAAATAATTTCAACTGTTGCCCAGCCACTGTAGGCAAAATGAACAGGTCCTGCGGACATTTTTGAAATGGGATCACTTAAACCTAATTTATCATGAAAATTTTTAGCGTCTTCAATACCAAGGACGTGAGAGATGTCAAACAAAAATTTTTGACCAATTAAAAACGCTTCTTTAGGGCCTTTATTGGCATATAGATCTTTGATTTTATTCAGAAAATCGATAGATAAAGATGAGGCTCTCATCAGCACATATCGTTCATCATCAATTGTAATGGAGGCATTTGCTGGATCAATTTTTAACTTTTTAAAGTATGAACCAACAAGCTCTTCTGCAGTTGTAAAAAAGGACTCAATTGATGGAGGGGATATGACAGTTCTTGAAGCAGGCGTAATTATGCTTTTGCCTTTTCGCAACAGCTTATTTTCTTTTTCAAGATGCGAAATCTTTAGCTTTAAATTGTTTATTTCATGTTCATAGGACTTGTCGATCATGATAAGAATCAATGGAGATGGGTATAATCAAAGTTAAGATAAAAATTTTCAATTACCACATTTTTTAGGTAAAACACGGATAAACAAAATTTGGTAAAATTAGCGCTTATTAAGCAAAGAACTACCAAATTTGGAAATCCAATTCAAGGTTTTGTATTCTTGAATTTGGAATTTGTTTACCATGTGATAATGCCTTAACCTTGTTCACCACATAAGTTTGTAATTCTCTCAAGTGGATTTCACCATTTTTATCTAGATCAGCCAATCGGTTTTTTAAACCGGTTAATAAACAATAGGAAAACAACCCATTTTTCCATTCATCACTTTCTAACGCAAACTCCGTTCCTCCGGCGCTTGATAAAACAGTTGCTCCAGTGCCTCTTCTTAAATCGTTGAACAATTCATTCATCACTTTTCCCGGGCTAATTTCGGATTTTGAAGCTACGGTTGGACCTGCTGACCTAAAAGTAACGTCTTCCTCTGTTTGGGTTTGTTCTTCAGAAAAGAAAACATCTTCTTTATCAACCTCTCCACTATGGCAGGTATCCATAATTAGTATTTTTCGTTTGGCAGTTATCCCATCAAGTAGACTTTCAAGACTTTCGTATGCCAATCCATTTTTCTTGGGGTCTTGAAAATCCATTGGATTTGTGGCAAAATAATAATCGAAATTTTCGTCCAAAACACCATGCCCAGCTACAAATACTATGACAATATCATCTATGCCTGCCTTCGCAATAAATGATTTTAATGCCATGACGTTTTCAACCGTGACATCCTCGTCAAATAAGGTTTTGGTATTTACTGATCCATAGAGATGATTTGGATTTGACTGAAACAGTTTACTCAGATCATTGGCATCTTTTGCGGCATAGTTAAGATTGAAATCGGCGTCCACATACTTTGATGTTCCAATAGTGACCAGATAAATATTTTGTTTTTTACGTTCAGTGTTATAGTTGACATAAACAGTTTCTAACAAACTTTCAAATCCTGCCTTATTTCTACAAGCGACCTGAATTTTATTGATCCCAGCAGAGAGGTTCAATTTAACCTTTGGTTTATTCACCGTCATACCCTTTAATATTTGACCTTTTTTGCCATAAAGGGGAACATTATTCACCCAAATATTATACGATAGTAATTCACTCTGATCTTTAAATATCATGTCTAAACTTACCGACCCATTAGTATTTACGGCTGGAATTAACTTAGAGTTAGTAATAAATGATGTAGGAACATTTATCAAATCAGACTCAGCCATATTACTTATCCCTAACTTCTTAATGCGCTTTAAGTGTGCCTTATTGTACAAGTTAATTAGGTTTGGATTGTCACAGTCTAATTTTTTTAACACTAAGTCTGGTCGATTATATACCGCATCAAATTGTTCAAAAGGATAGGCCTTATTTCCAATTCTAAACGTGACTAAATCAAAACCTTGTTTATTAACTTTATAATAATTTTCATAAGTTTTAATAATAGAATTGTCACCGTTGGAGACAATCATGATATCATCTTCTCCAGTTTCTGGATTGATTATAAAAAATTGGCCATTTGTTAATGTAATCCCAATTTTACCATTTGATTTTGTTGAGACTTGAGCAACCATTTTAGGTTTAAGGTGAATGCTTTTAACCACCTTGGATGTCAATAGATTTTCGAAATATAAATAATTGTCTTTAATCGTTGCAGTATAATTACATGGTTTATTAATAGGTAAAGCATGCCCCTTGATTTTTAAAATGCCATCATTAAATAAATCAAATGTTTTTGTGTTGTACTTTTTGAGACCAGAGTATGTATTGATAATTAAATGGTCACTATTTTCAGTAAAATTGACATAAGTTCCAGGAGCATAACCAATATTACCAGGCAATATATTCTCAAATGCTAATTGCCAATCTGAGGTTCTCCATACAAATGCTTTGCTGGTATTGAAACATACAGCCAAATATTTTCCGTCAGGTGAAAATGCAACAGATTGTGCCTCGTAAACAAACTTTAATGCATCTGGAAGCGGAGTAGAGAGCTTTTTAATAAAAGAGCCAGTATTAAGGTCCACAATAGATACGGCTGAATCTCCAGAACCAATCACGGCAATATAATTGTCATCTGGTGATGTCATAAATCGATTAATAACTGGTTGGTAAGCAAAAATTGTTCTTAAAGGTTCCGGTTTACGTTGCGTAAAATCATATTGTCTAATTTCATCATGCTTTAATTTGGTAATCAAATACTTTCCTGTAGAAGAAAATGCAACTAAATCATGTTCAGTTGTATTCCTTTTTACAAGAGTAGATGCCAATGATTTTGAACGATTATTGTCAAGCGTTGCGCTCATATCACCAGAGGCAAAACGAATGGCTTTGCCTATGATTTTTGCACCTTTTTTTAAACTAATTTCTTTGACTTTTGGCGGAATCTCTCTTTTTGGTTTTGGCAAGGTAAAATCACCATACTTTTCTGCAAAATTTAAGTCCCAAAAAGTTAACATATGATCTTCTCCAAGAATAACCAATTTGTTTTGTTTTGGGTGAAAATCAAAAGCATAAGTCGGATTAACTTCACCGGCAAGGGTTTTATGAATAATCCCTCTATCTATATCCCAAATTTGGATTATTGCAGTTGACTTCTGACCTTTTAAACTTTCGCTATAACGCATTCCAGAACTTGCAATCGTGCTGCCATTGGGTGCAATTTTAATTGCTTTTATAGGGGTGTCTTTTCCTTCAGTATGACCTTTAAATTCACCAACAAGCTGACCATTATAGTCAAAAATCTTAATTGTCTTATTTGGTGTAGAAATAGCAAAAATAGATTTAGCAGGATTATGATCAAAACTATTAATAATCATGCTATTGGTTTTGATTTGGCGGGGTGTCGATAAGTCAGCTAAATTCCAAATTAATATTTTGCCGTCCTGACCTGCTGTGATCAACTGATGATCAAGTGTAATGTCAAACCCAGTAATGCCAAGTGGGTGAATCTTTTGTTCTTGGACGACTGATTTTTTAGTAAGATCATAAACACTCAAAATACCACCTTTCTTAGCCATTAACAAGTGGTTGCTTTGGCACTCAATATAATCAATACGATCAGTGCTATTGTACACTTGTTGTGGATTGTTAAATGAAGAGAAATTCAATTGATAAGCCATTCCGTTGTCTAATCCTATGTAACAAACCCCGTTCTTTATATTTGACAGGCATGTTGGCTCTGCTATTAATGTAACAGAATCAATTAAAGTCCAATCAGTAATGTTCCAAACCAATGCCTTATGGTCTTCGCCAGTACTTATGATTCGATCACCTTCCTTATTAAATACCAGATCAGTTATTCCCTTATCATGTCCAGATAATGTACCGATTATTTTACTACTATTTACATCCCAAACTTTAATGTCAAAATCGCCCTTTCCCCCAGTTGCTAATAATCTGCCATCAGAGCTATAACATAGGACTTCAACAGAACCATTGTTTTTTTGCTGGGTTACTACACTAATATCTTGTGCTTGTGCGAAATTAATAAACAGAGAGCATAAAATTAGAACTGTAATTTTTGACATAATGGAAGCTGATTTAATTAAATTAACACCTATACAAAAATATAGTTTTATTTTGACTATAAGAAGCATAAGCGTATTAGGCATCATTAAAAAACAAATTGCTTAACTTTGCAATCATGGAATTGCCAATTGAGAACAAGGTTGAAAAAGCTAACATCAAACAAATTGACTTGTCAGATTACCTGACACGTGAAGTTATCTTCGATTTCGATATGAAAAATGGTTTGTGGCAAGAAATGATTATTAAAGAAAAAGAATTTAGGGCTTTTATTAAAACGTTTGATTGGTCACAATATGAAAATAAGATTGTTTCAGTGTATTGTTCAGTTGATGCCATTATTCCGGCTTGGGCATTTATGTTAGTTTCAACACAATTAAATACGGTTGGTGCAAAAGTGTATTCTGGAAATATTGAAGCAACTAAATCCGCTATATTTTTTGAGAATTTGAACCAAATTGACACAAATACCCTAACCAACCAAAGGGTAATGGTTAAAGGATGTTCTGATATTCCTGATCCTACTAAAGCATATATTATACTCACTAATTTACTAGTTCCAAAAGTTAAAAGTTTGATGTTTGGAGAGCCTTGTTCAGCTGTTCCAGTTTTTAAGAGAAGATAATTAGTGGTAACAATTAACCTTTTTTGACTTATAATCAGTAACGACCCTTATATGTTTAAAATAATTATACTTTTTTCATTGCTCACAAGTACAGTAACACTCGCTTTTGATATTGAAAAAATACTATCACAACCGAGAGAAAAGATAACGCAGATTGAACGGATAGAGTCAGATAGAGTCACCTTTATTTCCTCTGACTTTGCTCAGGCACAGATCCAAACCATTGGTCTGAGGTCAAAAATTTCCAAACTAGAAATAACAAAAATCTACTACGTTTATACTTCATATAAATTAAACCCAAAATTTAGCCAATTAAACTTGGACAGAGAACGGTTTAAAACGTTAAATGATAGATATCCAGAAGCGTTAATTAATGATAATATTGAATGGAACATAATAGAACAAACGGGTTTATTGGATTATACTAATGGCAAGCGCTTTTTTCATGGTTTTATTTTAGTGCACCGACCTCTTAGAACTGAGGAGTCAAGAGAAAAAGAATTGGATTATGTATTTGGATTTCTGGATGGTTCAAGTCAATTTATCCCTGAAGTTGTTTTGGATCCAATAGCTGAACTTTTTAAAAAAGATGAAGATTATTCACTGCCAATTGAAGTAAAAGGAGAAGATAGGGAATCTGCAGAATTTAATGGAGGAGATCAGAACCTAATGGATCATATCCAAACAAATTTTAAAACGCCAAATGATGTTTGGAAAGACCGAAAAGATTTTTGGGCAAGTTATAACGTTGTTATAAATAGTAAAGGAAAAGTAAATAAAGTCATTTTCTTAGAAAATTATAGTACAAGCGTTCAACGAGAAATAGAAGCTCTAATGTTAAAATCACCTGATTGGTCACCAAAAATTATTGATGGAAAACCGTTAAGCGATACAGTAAATTTTGAATTAAGGGTGTCTTATTCTTCTCAAGTGAAGGGGATGTTTACTATTGATGGACGACCACCTACTTTATCTCACAAGTTAGGTAAATCGAAAGGTTCTGATCGTGGTAATGAGATATTCATTCAGGAAAATATAAGAAGTTCTAAAGTGTTTAAGAGCCTTGACCAAATTGAGTCATCAAAAAAAATAGCAATTGTTATTGACGTGACTGGTAGTATGCATCAAAATATTATAAGCACAACATATTGGATAAAAGTCAATGAAAATCAGTTACCATTTTCTAGTTTCACAGCATTTAATGATGGTGATAAAACTCCTGATAATGAGAAAGTAATAGGCGCTACTAAAGGTATCTATTTTACTAAGTTTTTTAGTGAGTATAATGAGACTATTAAGAATGCTATGAGAAATGGAAGTGGTGGTGATTTTCCAGAAAACGATATTGAGGCTATTTTGCATGCCATCAGAAATGACCCTTTGGCTGAAGAAATTCTGTTGATTGCTGATAATATGTCAGATGTCAAGGACATTAAATTACTTGATAAAGTCAACAAGCCAGTTTCTATTTTGCCATGTTCGCTAACAAAACTAATCCATTATCATTATCTTGACCTAGTTCGAAAAACAGGAGGAAAAATATATTATAACGGCCAGGCGATCGATATTTCAAAGTTGAAAAAAGGAGATAGTTTTAAACTAAAAAGCGTAAGGTATACCTTCAACGGTCGTCAATTTACCACATCAGCATAAATTTCCCCAATCAATACGCCATATGAGACACTCAAATAACCCTAATTTACTTTGAAAAAAGCTTAGAATTTACTACTTTTGCCGCACAAATAATTCAGATTATATGGCCACAAAAAGCGACACCGTTCTTTCAATAGTTGATTCCAAATTTAAAACTGAGGTTTTAGAAGATTTCAGGTTAGCTCGAATTTCTAGGGAAACTTCCTTGTTAGGTAGAAGAGAAGTGTTGTCTGGAAAAGCCAAGTTTGGGATATTTGGAGATGGAAAAGAGGTGGCTCAATTGGCTATGGCAAAGCAATTTCAAAATGGCGATTTCAGATCAGGGTATTATAGAGATCAAACTTTTATGATGGCTATCGGTGCTTTAACCGTAAAAGAATATTTTGCTGCTTTATATGCTCATACTGATATTGTTAAGGAGCCTGCTTCTGGTGGGCGTCAAATGGGAGGACATTTTTCAACTAGAAGTCTAAATGAAGACGGATCATGGAAAAACTTGATGACTCAAAAAAATAGTTCAGCAGATATTTCTCCTACATCAGGTCAAATGCCACGTTTGGTTGGTTTAGCACTAGCATCCAAGGTATACCGGAAGAACGAGGCCTTGCATCAAATGACTAATTTTACAAACAAAGGCAATGAAGTTGCTTTTGGAACAATAGGAGATGCAAGTACATCTGAAGGTCCGTTTTGGGAATCTGTTAATGCAGCAGGAGTGCTTCAAATCCCATTTGCTATTTCAATTTGGGATGATGGATATGGTATTTCTGTATCAAGGAAATATCAAACAACCAAAGACAGTATTTCGGAAGCATTATCTGGCATGAAACGTACTAAAAAAGTACCAGGGTACGAAATTTTTAAGGTGAAAGGATGGGATTACCCTGCCTTATGCGAAACTTATGAAAAGGCCATTAAACTTTGTCGAGAAGAGCATGTGCCTGTAATGATTCATGTCTCAGAAGTTAATCAACCCCAAGGTCATTCAACTTCTGGTTCACATGAAAGATATAAGTCAGAAGAAAGATTACAATGGGAAAAAGATTTCGATTGTATTGAAAAGTTTAAAACCTTTATTCTTGAAGCAGATATCGCTTCTATTGAAGAGTTAGAAAATATTGAAAAGGAAGCAAAGAAGCATGTGTCTGCAGAAAAGAGAGCAGCTTGGACAGAATTCTTAGCTGATTTAAAGGTAGATCAAGAGGCTGTAATTCCAATGTTGGAGCAAATTGTTTCACAAAGTGCAAATGCTGTTTTTGCAAATAAAGTATTAGAGTCTCTTAAGGCTGAAATGGATCCGATTCGAAAAGACATCATTTCTGCTGCTAAGAAAATCTTGCGTTTAACAAACAATGAGTCTATTTCAACTCGACAAGATTTAATAGCTTGGATTGAAGATTCGAAATTAAAGAACAAAGACAGATATTCATCACATCTTTATTCACAGTCAAATGAATCCCCTTTGAAAGTTGAACGTATTCCTCCTAGTTACGACACTGATGAGTTAGTAGATGGTCGATTGATATTAAGAGATAATTTCGATCAAATGTTTACTGACAGACCTGAAGTATTGACTTTTGGTGAAGATACTGGTAAAATTGGTGGAGTTAATCAATCAATGGAGGGAATGCAGGAAAAATTTGGTGAAATAAGGGTGTCAGACACTGGTATTCGTGAATGTACTATTATTGGTCAGGGAATCGGCATGGCAATGCGAGGGTTAAGACCAATTGCAGAAATTCAATATTTAGATTATTTACATTACGCTATCCAAATATTAAGTGACGACTTAGCAACTGTGCAATATAGAACAAAAGGTGGTCAGAAAGCACCATTGATTATAAGAACCAGAGGACACCGTTTAGAGGGGGTCTGGCATTCTGGCTCACCAATGGGAATGATCATTAATGCTATTAGAGGAATTCATGTGTGTGTGCCTAGAAATATGACAAAAGCTGCTGGATTTTATAATACTTTAATTAAATCAGATGATCCAGCTTTAGTCATTGAACCACTCAATGGGTATCGGACAAAAGAAAGAAAGCCATCAAATTTTGGGGAATTCTGTGAGCCACTTGGTGTTCCGGAAATTACAAATGAAGGAACAGATTTAACTTTGGTTTCTTATGGATCAACATTTAACCTTTGTACTGAAGCAATCAAACAATTGGCAGAAGTTGATATTTCGGTTGAATTAATTGATGTACAAACATTATTACCTTTTGATGTTAATCACAGAATTGTTGAATCATTATCAAAGACCAACCGATTAGTGATCGTGGACGAAGATTGTACTAGTGGAGCTACAGGCTATATGCTCGACCAGATTTTGGTCAAACAAAAAGGGTATTATCATTTAGATGCTGAGCCAGTTACAATTTCTGCACATGATCATAGACCAGCTTATGGTACTGATGGTGATTATTTTTCAAAACCAAGTCTTGAAGATATCTTTGAACAGGTTTATGAGGTAATGTATGAGAGCGATCCGCAGAAATATTCAAAATTGTATTAAATTAGCGAATATATTTACTTCAATTAGCAGTTAGTTTATAAATCTATATTATTGATTTTGAATGTTAATTGAGTACATCCTCTTTATTTAAAGGTAGTTAGTTTGATAAAGGATTAGATGGATAGCAGTTTAAAAGAGATTTCAAAAAAGGAATTAGATTATTTAAATGTAATTAATTCTTTTGCCCAAGGCTTAATGTCAGCTGGTTCTGTGCATGAAATTGTTTGGAGCATCACTGATAATGCCATTTCTAAGATGGGGTATCATGATTGTGTTGTGTACTTATTAGATAAAGCAAGCGGTAATCTAGTCCAAATTTCGGCCTATGGTCCAAAAAAAACTAAATCAAGAAAAGTTAAAGATCCAATCGTAATCAAACCTGACGAAGGTGTTGTTGGGTCGGTATTTACAACTGGGGTTGGAGAAATAATCAATGATACAAGTTTAGATTCACGATATATTACTGATGATGCTGTGCGCTATTCTGAGATTACGGTTCCTATTATTCTGAATGGAGAAATTATTGGTATTATTGATTCGGAGCATCCAGAAAGGTACTTCTTTACTAATGAGGATTTTGAAATATTAAGCACCATATCAAATCTGACATCCATAAAATTGGAAAGGGTAAAAGAGATAATTGATTCTAAAAATCAACTAGAAACTGCAGTACACAATAAGACTAGGGAGTTACGTGCAGTTAATAAAGAATTAGTTAGGCAAAATCTTGAGAAAGAGGTATTGATGAAAGAGATTCATCACCGTGTCAAAAATAATATGCAGATCATCATTAGCTTGCTCAATATGCAGATTAATGAGTCAAAAAGTGAAAATGAACGACTTGTTTTTAAAGAATGTGCCAATAGAATGCATGCTATTGCAGACATACATGGTAAATTGTACTTCGAAAAAAATGTCCTTAAAATTCCGGTTGAAGAATTTTTCTATGAGCTTGGTTCTAGTCTAATTATGTCTTTTTTTGCAACCCAAGAAATAGATTTTAAACTCAATATATCGGTTCAAGACGTTAGTCTAAACACTGGTATTCCACTTGGATTAACCATAAATGAATTAATCAATCATTCTCTGAAATTAGGGTTCGCTTCTGTTAAAAAAGGAATCATCAAGATAGAGATGGTCGAAGATCATAATAATTATACGCTAGTATATAAAGACAATGGTATAGGGTTTGATCCGCAAAAGTTCCATGAAAGCATTTTTGGATTTGAATTAATGGAAATTCTTGTTGAACAACTTGATGGTGAGTTAAAGTCTACGCCTTCAAAAGGCACGCATTTAACTTTAGTTATTCCTAAACCTATCTAGTTAGAAACTATATTATCTAAAATAAACCTCCCTACCCAGTCTTGGCCAAATCCTAAGATCTTTTTCAAATTTTTCGTCAATCCATACACGATTGGCATCTGGAAAGTTTTTAGCTAAACTTTTATAGTTGGCAAAGGCATTGGTGTGCAAACTAAACTCATAGATTCTCAATTTTTTCATACTTTTTGGTAAAGCTGCAATCTCATTTTCACTCATGGAAAGGCTTGATAATTTCCCTAATCCTCCTATGCTTTCAGGTAAACTTCGAAGATTGTTTTTATAGATGTTGAGGTCTTCCAAATTCTTTAACTTACCAATATCATATGGTAATTCTAGCAAATCGTTGTACTGAAAATCTAACTGCTTCAAAGAGGTTAAACCACCTATAGGCAATTGTTGATTCATGAAAATATCACCTAACAAACAGTTATGTCCTAATTGCAAGACCTCTAAATTTTCTAATGTTAATAAACTAGCTGGAATGGTCTCAAGTTTATTGCGCTCAGCATTTAAAATTTTCAATTTTTTTAGTTTCGACCAATCCTCAGGAAGCTTAACAATATTATTGAAATTAAATATTAATGCTTCCAAATTACTCAATTCCATTAGTGATTCTGGTAATTCTGTTAATTGGCATGACTGAAGAGCTAATCGCTTTAAATTTGATAAGTTCCCAATGTCATTAGGCAAGGCTTTTAAATTAAAATTTCTGACAAATGATATCATTTCTAATTCCTTTAAATCAACAATATCAGAGGCCAAATCAGTGATTTTATTAAAAGTCAGGTCTAGATTTTTTAACTGCGTTAATTTTGAAATGCCATCAGGTATAGTAGTTAGCCCTGTGTTAGTGATTGAAAGACTTGTCAACAGGTTTAAGTTATAAATTGATGCTGGCAAATCTACCAAATCTGGCGCTCTGGTGATTTTTAATGTCTTTAAATTAGGGAACGCGTTAAAATCTAATTCAAGCTGTCCAATAAATCCGTTGATGGAAATTGATTCTAAAGCTTTAAGCATGGTGATTTGTGTCAACATCTTATTATTAGCATTGAAAATTTCGAAATGCTTTAAGCTGGTTAAGGCTTCAATGTCATTAAATAATCCGGCACTAGACTTTTGATCTAAATTACTATTAAATTTAATGTATAAGTATTCTAAATTGACCAGTTTTTTGAATGATAATGCCTTTAAATCTTTTAATTCAGTATCGGAATTTATAATTAAACTCAAAGTTTTTAAAGTTGTGATTTCTCCAATTTCAGGGATAATATCAGTTGTACCTAAATAGGTTAGACTCTTCAATTCTTTGACTTCAGGTGGAAGTGGTGCAAATTTGTAGGATGATATATAGTTTAACGACTCCAAAGATTTTAGTTTCGAAATTTCAGCGCTTAACACCTTTACAGGTGACTTACAATAGCCCATAGAGTTTTCAATTTGAAGTGATTTCAAATGTTTTCTATTATATAGATTCTTTGGAATGGTATCACAAACAGTTAAATACAGATTACCATTAGTTTGACTGAAAACAGTTTGGCCTAAGAACAACAAAAGTAAAGTTATTGAACGCATGGTTATAATTTACTTAAAAAATATCAAGAACTATGCCTATTTGGTAAAAGTGTGAGGTTCAAGTCTCGACCTCATTATAGCACCCTGTCAACTTTAGATGCATTGTGATATTGCTTCTCTAAGGTTCTCAATACACTTATCAAGAATTGATTCAGAAGATGATAAATAGTATTCTAATTACTGAACTAGCTCATACCCTTCAATATTCGTAACGCCCCAATTCTTGAGCTCATCTTGACTCCATAAATCTGGGAAAAATATTCTTCGTTGATATTTTGGATGCATGTATTTATGCCAGTCGCTGCCACCAGTGGCTTCCGCATTTCCTTTTCCGCTGTCAAGATATTTAGCTGCAGCATGGTAATGATGCATCACCCACTTAATATTTACGGTGTGATCATAATGTCGCATAGCATTAATTAAGGCTTTATTGGCTTTAAAATCTTCAGGTAAGGCTTTGAATTTGGTCCATAAATTCACTAGATTAAAGTTTTTCATCCAATCAATAAGATCTGTTTTATACTTATCTTCAAAATTACTAAGTAGTTTACTCTTTTTACCAGTTTTAAAATCTTTACCTGCAGCTTGCCAATACATATGTTCAAAAGCATGTTCATAGGGTGTTTCTCGGTCGATATTATCTCTGAATCTAGCATCTATGAGGTTAATTAATTCAGTTGAAGCTATTTCGATTTTCCGATATTGAGCACTTTGGAATCCACTTGCAGGGGTTAATGTATCTCTGAACTTCATATATTGGTCAACCTCCATGCCATCTCCCATGACTGTAAATGAATTAGCTAAGACATCAAAATAACGGCTTACACGCATTAAGTGCATTTCAAATTTTTCGGGTTGAATATTTTGAGAATGCGAAATCTGTCCTATTTCCCATAAAATCATCTTAAATAATAATTCATTGATTTGATGGTACATGATAAACACCATCTCATCTGGCAATTGGGTACGCTGTGTTTGTAAACCCAATAAGGCATCAACCTGAATAAAGTCCCAATAGGTCATTGGTTCCGCATGTAAAAGACCGGATAAATGGACATCAGGATTTTGACCCATGGCCGTATACTTTTCGTCTATTGCTTTTAATAATTCTTCTCTTGTCATTGTTTAATTGCTAGTTACCAGATTTTAGATCATTTTGATGCTAGATACTAGGCTTTTTTGTGTAAATAATCATTTGCCGACAGATGAGGTTCGATTGCGAACCAAATCGAAGGAATCATCCCGATAACTATCGAGACTGAAGTGGAGAGTCCCAAATAGAATTTAAGACAAAGGTGACTTTACATTCAAATAGTCGGCTACTCCATTTAATAAGCAGACTTGAAAAACGATATGACTAGTTTTAGACATTAATTCACAACAAGTTTATCTTTAAAAATACGGTGAATCAAATCATCAATTTTCCCGTCATTCATCAATGCCTCTATATCGTGTTCTTTCATTAATGTTTTCATGTAAACATCTTGTTCCATCCCTTTTTTCAATGCTTCTGCATAAGGGATAGACGAAAAAGAAACCATTGAATACAATGCTAAATATTTTTCGGGATACAATTCTTGAATTCTATTTTCAAATTTCTTTTGTAATAAAAAATCAGGATCAGCTACAAAGTCACGCATCACCAAATAATTGTGCTTCGATAATTCTTGTACGGCATCACCGTTTGGCTTGCGCTCTTCCTGATAGGCTTTAAAAATGGCTTCCCAATTATGATTGTGCTCTTCCATTAACCGACCCATTGTATGGCAATCCTCTAAGCTAGCATTCATCCCTTGGCCATAAAATGGAACAGTTGCATGTGCTGCATCTCCCATTAGTGCGGCTTTACCATGTGTCCATGGATAACAACGCATAATTGCTAAACTTGATAGTGGGTGTGTTCCCCATTGTTCAACAACATCAGGACACATATCATAAAAATCTGGAAACCTAGTTTTCATAAAAGTTTCAATTTCAGATTTGGTATTTATCTTATCAAATGCATTTTCATCTCCTTCAAAAGGCATAAATAAAGTACAGGTAAATGATCCATCCTCATTTGCCAAAGCAATTAGCATAAAACGACCCCTAGGCCAAATATGTAATGCGTTTTTATCTAATTTATAGGAGCCGTCTTCATTGGCTGGTAATAGCAATTCCTTGTAGCCATCAGCTACAAATTCTTGACTATAATTAAACCTATCCAATTTCTGAAAAGCATTATATCGTAATGCCGAATAGGCACCATCACAAGCAAATACAATATCTGATTGATGTTCGGTTTTTTCACCAGTCAATTTATTGGTTAAATAAACAATACCTTCATCCAAATTACCGCTTGTACACTGCATGTTGTAATGAATGGTTGCACCATACTCCTTTTCGGCTAAATTCATCATTTTTGCATTTAAACCGCCTCTAGAAACTGAATAAATAGCTTGCCCCTCTTGTCCGTATGGCTGATAGGTTAACTCACCTGCTATACTATGCATAACCCTTCCTGTCATTGGAATGGCCAATTCATTCACATGATGGTCAACACCTACTGCTCTAAGTGCTTCCCAGCCTCTGTGAGATAGAGCCAAGTTAATTGACTTACCTGCTTGAATTTCTGCCAACCTAATATCTGGTCGTCTTTCAAAAAGAGTAACTTTATAACCGGCTTTTGCTAAGTATACAGCCCATAAAGAACCTGCAAGCCCTGCTCCAACAATTGTAGCTGTCTTCATTATAATTTCGATTTTGGTTCTTCCATCATTGTACCACATTTATTGCATGTGCACAGGTGAGTATTCGAATAAAATTCAGTTAATAATTTTGGAAGTTGTTCAACTATATCCCCTAAATGGAATGGTGCCTTGTGCAGTTCATTATTGCAATTTTCGCAATACCATGAGCAATAATCCAACTCTTCTGGTTTCCGCATTCGCTCTATGACAAGACCAACTGTATTTGCAGGTCTTTGCGGTGAATGAGGCACTCTAGCTGGCAACAAAAATATTTCACCCTCCTTAATTTCAACAATACGGACTTTGCCATTTTCGATAATTGGTAAAGTGATATCACCTTCTATCTGGTAGAAAAACTCTTCGCCTTCATTATAATGAAAATCCTTTCTTGCGTTTGGTCCACCAACAACCATAATGATAAATTCAGTGTCTTTATAGACAACCTGATTGCCTACTGGTGGTTTTAATTTATCTCTATTGTCATCAATCCATTGCTTGAAATTAATTGGTGGTAATATCATATTCTTGAGTTTTATAAAGGGGAAGATTTTATCACCTTCCCCTTAAAATTTTAGTAAATATTAAAGTGTTCCTCTATTGGCTTGTTCTCTTTCAATAGATTCAAATAGTGCCTTGAAATTACCTGCGCCAAATCCTCTTGCACCCATTCTTTGAATGATTTCAAAAAACAAAGTTGGTCTATCTGTTAAAGGTTTTGTGAAAATCTGCAATAGATATCCTTCCTCATCAGCATCAACAAGAATTGATAGTTTTTGAAGTTCTGCAATATCTTCATTCATCATGTCCATATGAGTTCCCAATCTAGCAGGAATATCGTCATAATATGCTTGTGGTGGAGGTGGCAAAAACTCAACACCATTTGCTTTTAATTGAGAAATAGTTTTAATGATATCATCAGTGGCAACAGCTAAATGTTGAACTCCTTCTCCTTCATAAAAATCCAAATATTCTTCAATTTGTGATTTTTTGGCCGCTTTGGCTGGTTCATTAATTGGAAATTTGATTCGCCCATTACCATTACTCATTACCTTACTCATTAATGCAGAGTATTCAGTGTGTATTTGCTTATCATCAAATGATAAGAAATTAACAAAGCCCATTACATCTTCGTACCATTTTACCATTTCATTCATTCTTCCCCAACCAACATTACCAACCATATGGTCAATATATTTTAAACCGGAAGAAGGTGGATTATAATCTGAATTCCATTCTTGAAATCCTGGTAAAAATGGACCATTGTAATTTTTTCTCTCAATAAACATGTGAATCGTTTCGCCATAGGTATAAATACCAGCTTTTACTATCTCTCCATGCTTATCAGTTTCTACTGTTGGTTCTAAAAAAGATTTTGCACCACGCTTTGTTGTTTCTTGATAAGCTGCCCTTGCATCTTCTACCCATAAAGCAACCACTTTAACACCATCTCCATGTTTTGTAACATGTGCATTTATTGGGGATTTGCTGTTTAAAGCAGAGGTAAGAACAAGTCTAATTTTATCTTGTTTTAACACATAGCTAACCGTATCCTTAGAACCAGTTTCTAAACCTTTATAGGCACATGACTGAAAGCCAAATGCAGTTTTATAAAAATGCGCAGATTGCTTTGCATTCCCTACATAAAATTCAACATAATCCGTTCCCAATAGGGGTAAAAAATCTTGCGCGCCTTCAAATATTTTTTCTAATCCGTATTCAACAGATTTAACTTCTTTTTTGCTCATAATATTTTGTTTTAAAGTTGGAGTAGAGCTCCTAAGAGAGTTACTCCAAAATTTTATTTTAATCTTGATAATTAATCAATAATCCAACTTTTATAGTAGTCATCTACTTGTAGTTTCATAGCCTCTTCAGTTATCATTATTGGCCTAAAAGGATCAATCATTACTGCTAATTCTTCAGTATGTGTTTTTCCAACAGATCTTTCAATCGCACCAGGATGTGGACCATGTGGTATTCCACCTGGGTGTAATGTAATTTGACCTTTTTCAATATTATTTCTACTCATAAAATCACCATCCACATAATATAATAATTCTTCAGAATCAATATTACTATGGTGATAAGGTGCAGGGATTGCTTTTGGATGATAGTCGTACATTCTAGGTACAAATGAACAAACTACAAAACCTTCCGCTTCCCATTGCTGATGAATTGGAGGAGGCATATGGACTCGTCCAGTGATTGGTTCAAAATCATGAATTGAAAAGGCATATGGATAGTGGAAACCATCCCAACCAATTACATCAAAAGGATGATTAGAATGGAGGTATTCCCATAAAACACCTTGCTTTTTAGAAATAATTCTAAATTCACCTTTTTCGTCGTGGGTTTTTAGGTCCTTAGGCATTCTAAAGTCACGTTCACAAAATGGTGAGTGTTCTAATAATTGTCCAAAATGATTTCTGTATTGCTTTGGTGTTACAATTGGACTAAATGATTCTATATATAATAATTTATTGTCTTCTTCATCAAAGTCAATTTGATAGGTTGTTCCTCGTGGAACAATAATATAATCACCATATTTGAAGTCAATATTACCATACATGGTTCTAAATTTTCCAGAGCCTTTATGAACAAATAGCATCTCATCAGCGTCGCTATTACGATAAAAATAATCACTAGAAAATGATTTAGGGGCTGCCAACCCTATATGCAGATCATTATTAACAAATAAAGTTTTTCTGCTTTTTAGGAAGTCCGCTTCTGGTTGCAATGAAAATCCTTTTAAGCTCATGGCTTTCATGTTTTTTTCAATGGCGATTTTAGGCGTTATGTCTTCTAATCGTTTTACCTCAGTTACAACTGTTGGTGGGTAAAGATGATAAATTAATGATGACATGCCTACAAAACCTGCAGTACCGAATAATTCTTCTTGGTATAATCCGCCTTCAGGTTTTTCAAATGTGGTGTGTCGTTTCGGTGGGATACTTCCCAATGTATGATATCTAGGCATACTTTGTATAATATTTTAATGTTTATAAATTAGGTTTTGAGAAATTGAACCCTTTTTTCATTCAGGGTTTCTAATAATCAAAAATCTCAAAAAGCCTAATAACCCTAACCAGGAATGCTCCATAAAGTCTTTTTTCGCTAGGGAAACAAATATACAAAAAATTGATTTAAACCAACCATGACAAAAGTCAGGGATAATTAAAAATAAAAATTATTTTTGCATCTAATTCTAAAGTCATGAAAAAAATTTTGGTGATTGGTTCATCTGGTCAAATTGGAACTGAGTTAGTGTTGACATTGAGAGCTCATTTTGGAAATGATGCTGTCATTGCATCTGATATTAAAACATCCGGACAAGCTGTCATGAATTCAGGTGTTTTTGAAGAGCTGGATATCATGAATAAAGACCAAATTCAGGAAGTTATTCAACGACGTGGTATAAAGGAAGTTTATCTTTTAGCTGCCCTATTATCAGCTACTGCTGAAAAACATCCGGACTTTGCATGGAAATTGAACATGGAAGGTTTATTTAATATTCTCGATTTAGCTAAAGACAAAGTGATTGACAAAGTGTTCTGGCCAAGCAGTATCGCGGTTTTTGGTCCAACCACTCCTCAAGAAAATACACCGCAATATACCATTATGGAACCGACAACAGTTTATGGTATTAGCAAATTGGCTGGAGAAAGATGGTGCGAATATTATCATAAACAATATGGTGTAGATGTTAGAAGTATAAGGTATCCTGGGTTGATTTCTTATACCTCTCTACCTGGAGGAGGAACCACCGATTATGCTGTAGATATTTATTATTCTGCTAAAAAAGGAGAAACTTACCAATGCTTTTTGAAAGAAGATACTACCTTACCAATGATGTATATGGAAGATGCGATCCGAGCGACTATCAATTTGATGGAAGCACCTGCAGAAAGTATTAAAATCAGATCAAGTTATAATATTTCAGGCATATCTTTTGCACCTCAAGAAATATTTGAGAGTATTAAAAATACAGTACCTGATTTTAGAATTGTGTATCAACCTGATTTTAGACAAAACATTGCCGATACTTGGCCAAAAAGTATTAATGATGAAGAGGCATTTAACGATTGGGGTTGGAAAGCAGATTATGATTTAGATAAAATGACAGCCATTATGTTAGATAATGTAAAAATTTAGATATTGATTATCAGAAACCTATAAAACGGGGTTGGAAATTAACCCAACCTTTTTACAAAAAAAAACGTACATTAGTAAGCCGTACCTAATAATATTATGAAAAATTTTTTATTGCTTGTTGGACTAGTTTTGTCATTTGCTGCAATCGGTTCTTCTAACCCAATTACTAAACATTCATCATTAACACAAAATACTGATGAAATCAACCAGAAGGATAACCAAGGGCGTAAGCAAGGTCTTTGGGTGGTTTTTGGTAAAGATAAGCCCAATAAGGGATATCCCGATAACGGTAAAATTGAAGAAGGCACTTACCTTGATAATAGAAAACATGGGACATGGACAAAATATCATAAAGACGGTAAAACACCTAGATTAGTTGGAGAGTTTAATCAAGGCAGACCAAAAGGGTCTTATAAAAAAATGTACTCTAACGGACGCGTTATGGAAGAAGGTGTTTTTGAAGATGGGAAACAGAAGGGCGTTTATAAAAAATTCTATACTAGCGGTAAATTAGCTCAGGAAAAAAATTTCAATGATCAAGGTCTTGAAGAAGGTAAACAAAAGTATTATTATCCAAATGGACAGGTTGAATTTGAATTAACCAAATCGAATGGAATTAATACTGGAAAAGGATTTAGATATACAGAGGATGGACAGCTCAAGGAGGTATTGACCTATGGTGAGAATGGAAAAATAACCCAAAGAGAAGAAAAGGAAATTCAGGATGTTGTTGTTGCAGATGAAGGTGAAGGTGGTCCAAACGGCTCTGGTGGAAATATGTTGGGTAAAGTATTCGATAAAAATGGATACAATAAAGTTTATAATGAAAATGAAGAATTGTGGTTAGATGGAAAGTTTAAAAACGGTAAATTATGGGACGGTAAATTATATAAATACGATTCTGATGGCATCTTATTAAAAGTTGAAGTTTGGAAGAATGGTAAATATCATTCTGACGGCCAGCTATAGTCAAAAAAAATATTTTATGAAAGCGTTCCGATTATTCGGAACGCTTTTTTTATTTTTGGACTTCTATAAATAAATAATCATGGAAAAGAACTTACAAGTTTACAATACCCTTAAAGGCGAAAAGGAACTTTTCGTACCACTTAATGATAAGTTAGTTGGAATGTATGTTTGTGGACCTACGGTTTACAGTGATGTACATTTAGGGAATTGCCGAACTTTTATTTCTTTTGATATGATTTATCGCTACCTGCTTCATGTTGGTTATGATGTGCGATATGTTCGCAATATAACAGATGCCGGTCATCTTGAAAATGATGCAGATGAAGGAGAAGATAAAATTTCAAAGCGTGCCAGGTTAGAGCAATTGGAACCAATGGAAATCGTACAAAAGTATACAGTAGATTTTCATAATATTATGGCAATATTTAATGCCAAGCCACCAACAATTGAACCAACTGCCACAGGTCATATTATTGAACAAATTGAATTGATTAAATCGATTATTGATAATGGATTGGCATATGAAAGTAATGGTTCAATTTATTTTGATGTTGAAAAGTATAATACAACCCAAAATTATGGCGAGTTATCAGGGCGCAAAATAGAAGACCTAATTTCCGGAACAAGAGACTTAGATGGGCAGTCTGAAAAACGAAACCCGTTAGATTTTGCCTTGTGGAAAAAAGCATCACCATATCATATTATGCGCTGGCCATCTCCATGGAGTGACGGTTTTCCAGGCTGGCACTTAGAGTGTACTGCCATGTCATCCAAATATTTAGGTGAACAATTCGATATTCACGGTGGTGGAATGGACTTAAAATTTCCGCACCATGAATGTGAAATCGCACAAGGCAATGCTGCTTCTGGGAAAAAACCAGTTAATTATTGGCTTCACACGAATATGTTAACCCTCAATGGCAAAAAAATGAGTAAATCTACTGGTAATACCCTCTTGCCAAGGGAATTGTTTAGTGGAGACAATTCGTTACTTGAAAAAGCTTATCACCCTATGGTGGTTAGGTTTTTTATGATGCAGGCGCATTATGGAAGTATGTTAGATTTTTCTTCTGAGGCATTAAATGCTGCTGAAAAAGGATTTAATAAATTAATGACAGCCTTATCAACTTTAGCATCATTAAACCTTAGTGAAGAGAGTTCAGAAAATATTCAGACCTACATTAATGGGTTTTACACTGCCATGAATGATGATTTTAATACACCAATATTAATAGCTAACCTATTTGAAGTGGTGAAATATATTAATAATGTGAATGATGGGAAGGCGACAATCACAGCTGCTGATCAAGCTATTTTGCTTGAAAAAATGGGTGCTTTTACATTTGATGTTTTAGGGTTAGAATCAATAGCTGAAAATACTGATTCAAAACTTGGAGCAGTTATGGAAGTTATTCTTGAAATTAGAAAGAACGCCAGAACCAATAAAGATTGGGCCACATCTGACTTAATCAGGGATAAAATGAAAGCAGCAGGCATTACGATTAAGGATAGCCGAGAAGGTACCACTTGGACCACATAATCCAGCAAAAATGGGATTTAAACGACGAGATTTCATAAAGCTTTCAGGTCTTGCAATGGTAGGGTTAAAAAATAATAGTAGTTTTGCAGAAATATTTAGAGAAATTGAAATGAGTGATATTAAAAAATTAGTTGAATTATTTGAACAAAAATTTGTAGCACACCCTTGGCATGGTGTTACAATTGGCGAAGATTCACCAAATATTGTAAAGGCTTATATTGAGATCAATCCAACTGATCAAATCAAATATGAAATAGATAAGCCAAGTGGTCATATTTTTATTGACCGACCTCAAAAATATTCTAATATTGTACCAGCATTATATGGTTTTGTACCTCAAACGTATTGCGATAATTTAGTTGCTGATTTCTGTATGGAAAAATCAGGGAGAACTGGAATTGTTGGAGATGCAGATCCATTAGACATAATAGTTCTATCTGAAAGAAATATTGACAGAGGAAATATCTTAGTAGATTGTATTCCTGTAGGTGGATTCAGAATGATTGACGGTGGAGAGGCAGATGATAAAATTATTGCAGTTTTAAAGGATGACCAGGCCTATGGTAAAATTACTAATATTGAAGATGTTCCAAATATGGTTCTTGATCGTGTCAAACACTTCTTTTTAACGTATAAATCAAATCCAAATAATGATGGCTCTGATAAAAAAGTAGAAATTACAGACACTTACGGTCATGAAGAAGCTTTGGAAGTCATCAAGTTATCAAACCAAGATTATTTAAATAAATACGGTAACGTTAACCAAGATTTTGAAGCAGCCTTAGCTGCATTAGTGAAATAATTCTAAACAAAATATAGTATTGAAAGCAGTATCTTACTAGGTACTGCTTTTTTTGTGAAAAATATTTATTTGTTAAACATTAAATAACAATCTTGTTGAAGGTTTACGGAGCACCTCAAAACAATACGGTCTTGAGTATTAATCAAACAGAATACGCGCACATTCTTAATTTGTATTTGATAACAAGGCCTATTTAGTTGACTTTAACTTTTTCAAAAAAAGTTGCATGGGACATCAGGAAAATTTAGTCCAAAATTGCTTTCCTACCTTATTTTGACTTGCGTTAAACTCAGCAACTTGAGCCTAAAAGCAGGCGTCTTAAAAGAAAGTTATACAATGAAAACAATACTTACACTTATCACAATAATTATGATGTCAATGACTGCTTTGGGACAGTGGACAACTATAATTACAGATGCAAGCAATGATGGGGCTGGTCCCACTCCGTTATATGAAGGAACTCTTATGGAGTATCAATATGATGCTGTAAATGATTTGGTTCTATTTAGAACCACAATACCTAATTTGAATATTTATCCTGATGCGCCATCAGCAGATTTTCACTTTTTTTTACCAAATGGGTTAGATAGTGGAGGGCCTACTGGAACACACTGGAGTACAAGCACCCAAACACATAAGTCAGCTTTTATTTATGCTGATCCGGGAGGAACACCACCTTCTAACTTTACATTTACTGGATGGCCTCAAACTGTTCAAGAAACGAATTCAAATACGGTACTTTGTAATAATTGTGTTACAATATCTGAAGATTTAGGTAATAGCCAAATTACATTCACTTTTAATCGAACCGATATTATTACTAATACTGAAATGGGAGCAAGTACAACAGCAACTATTGGTATTGTTCATAATATTGGTTATAATATCGCTTGGGATGACGCCATAACACATGTGCAAGGCGGACCTTCTAACTCAACATTTACAATTACCGTAATTCCTCAAACGGTATTGGTGAATTCTATTACTGTTCAGGGACAGGGAAATGCAACAATAGTTCAAGCAGGTTCAACGCTTCAAATGTCAGCTATTGTTTTACCTGCGAATGCAACTAATCCAAATGTGACCTGGTCCGTTACAAATGGAACGGGAACGGCAACCATTAATGCCAATGGCTTATTAAGTGGTTTTACTGATGGAACAGTAACAGTAGTAGCAACTGCCAATGATGGGTCTGGAATTGTTGGACAAGTAACTATAAATGTTCAGAGTGGACCAATCCTAGTTAATTCAATAACAGTTCAGGGACAAGGTAACGCAACAACAGTTCCAAATGGTTCAACGCTTCAGATGAATGCCGTGGTTTTACCAGCGAATGCCACTAATTCAAGTGTCGTTTGGTCTGTCACTAATGGTACAGGAACTGCCACTATTGATGCTAATGGGCTACTCAGCGGTATAACGGATGGAACAGTTACAGTAATAGCCACTGCAAATGATGGGTCTGGTGTTGTTGGGCAAGCTACAATTATTGTTCAAACTACAACTCCTACCGGACCAATCTTGGTTAATTCGATAACTGTACAGGGGCAAAATGGTGAAACTACAGTTTCTGCTGGATCATCATTATCAATGACTGCCTTAATGCTACCATTAAATGTCAATGATCCTTCAGTGACATGGTCTGTAACTAATGGAACAGGAATTGGAATAATTGATGCAAATGGTGTTTTAACTGGTCTCTCTGCAGGAACAATAATAATTACAGCAACCGCTAATGACGGTTCTGGGATCATTGGTCAAATTACTATTACTATAGAAAAGTATGACCCTTTTAGCAACACTGAAAATAGTGATGTAATAATTTATGCACCTAATGCATTTACACCTAATTCAGAAGTGAATAACACGTTTAAGGTAGTGACACAAAATGTTGCAGAATTTAAAATGACACTTTATAATCGGTGGGGAGAAATTGTATTTATTTCTTACGATCCCAATGCAGGTTGGAATGGTGAATATGCTGGAAATGTTAGTGTAAATGAAACATACGTTTGGGCTATTCATTATGTTGATTTAAAAGGTGTTAAAAAAGAAATTCATGGACAAGTATTAGTGCTTGAGTAAATTTTAGACTATTGTTAAACTTTATAACAATCTGCAGAAAAGTGGCTATAATCAAAATATAGCCGCTTTTTATTTTAGAAGTACGGATTAAATTACTCGCTTGACTATAACTGACTTCAACGCATAAGGTTTATATAGCCTTCGAAACTTTTTTCTTCATCTTTCCAAGTAATGACTTTCACTTGAACAAGGTACACATCATTGTTTTGAAGCATTCCCTTATAATGACCATCCCAGCCAACAGATTGGTCATTGGTTTCAAAAACCAGCTCACCCCAACGATTAAAGATTCTGTATTCAAGAAGCTCTTTGATACCCCAACCTTCCACAAATATCAGATCATTATTGCCGTCACCATTTGGTGTAAACGTAGTTGGTAAACTGATAAAAGTTTCTGGATGAATAGCAATAATATAACGTGCCTGTGTCGAAAAACAACCAAATTTATCTTCAATAGATATTGTATATACAATGTTTTCAAGTGGTTGAATGGAAGGGTTTGGACAATCCGAACAGCTCAGACCAGTGTCAGGATCCCAGGTAAAGGTATACAAACCAGTGGTAAATGGCATAGGCAATACAACGGAATCTCCAATCACAATCACAGTATCAAAATCAGGTAGAATAATAGGGTTATAAACAAATACTGTTGTGAAATCAGAAGTAGTACAATTATTAGTATCAGTCACTGTAAGATAGTAATTGGTGTTGATATTTGGTAAATCATATACACTTGGTGTGGTATCATTATTTACTAAAAATGTTGGGCTGGAGGTCCAAAGGTAATTGTAATTGGTGTCTATATATAACGATTTAATATTGGCAACCTCTCCCTCACAAATCGTATCTCCAACAATCGAAACAATAGGATTATCATAAAGAATAATGGCTTTGGTTATTGTATCAGTACAAGTTAACTGACTATTTTGCACCCCAAGTGTAATATAATATGTACCAGATGTATCATAAGAATGAGTTACAATATGAGGGAGCGTTGAGGTAAAACCATCCCCTAGATCCCAATAAAATACATTGGCATTGACGGATGTATTTGCTATTGGAACTGGCTGAAGGCAAAGTGCAGTATCGATATCGTTTCCATTCCTGATAAAATCTGCTTTAACATCAAATATATTAATTGGTATTGATTGTGTAAATGGACATGATCCATCATAATTTGTCATAATTAGTTTAGCAAATGTCTGTCCCGACGGAGGTACGAAAGTATATTGATTGGAAACTGGACTGACCGCTCCGGCTCCAGTACCATCACCAAAATCCCAGTAGAATATACCAACTGAATTTGTATCGATAATTTCAAACTCAACACTTTCTAACCTGCAAATTGTGTCTTCTCCAATGTCGGCAATAAAGTCACCGTAGGGTTGTTGAACAGCTACTGTATTAGTTACTGTGTCACTGCAGCCATAGGGTGAAGGGATGGATACGATAAGTTGTATGAGATATATACCATTTGTGTCGTATACTGTACCCGGATTCATCACAGTTGAAGTTAACCCATTTCCAAAATCCCAATCATAAACAGGTTGGACAGTATAATTTGACGTATCTGTTATAATAATATTTTCGTCTGGACAAACATAGAGTAAACTATCAACGGAGGTCATAAAACCAGCAATTGGAAAATCAACAACACTTATTTGCACCACCGTGTCATTTGAACAGCCCGAACCTGCCTCAGTATAGGTCAAAGTCACATTATAAAGTCCTGAATTTGTGTAGGAGTTTGTTGAATTTTGCAATAGTCCAATATTATTATCGTCGAAGTCCCAGTTAAAGGTTAAGAATGAATTATATGTAGTAAAATCAGTGGCTTGAAAGTTAACAATATCCCCGGTGCAAACGGTCTGATCGGAAACATTGACAAAACTTTGAGGCTTGTAAAATTCCAATTGAATCTCAAATATAGAGTTACAGCCCAAGGCATTCTCAACGAATAGTGTTACCGTAGAATCGTCATTTAGCATTGCACTTTCGGGTAAGATGTAATTAGGATTTGGTAAGGTTGAGGTTGTGTTGTCAGCAAAGGTCCATAACCAACTTGTGATAGTAGTGTCAGAAACACTAAGGTCAGTATAGGTCATGGTTAACGGTCGGCAAACAATAGTATCAGGGACAGAAAAACTGGAGGTGATACCAAATACGTCAACATTGGTTGTGACTGTATCAACACAATTATTAATGTCCCTAACCACCAAAATGATTTCATTTAAGCCAGTTTGGTTAAGTGTTACTTGATCAGTAGGGGAAGCAGTTGTCTGCGGACGGACCGAAGGGTCGCTAAAAAACCATGTGTAGCCCCTACCACATTCCTCTAGTACATCAACTGATGCAGAAGCATTCAGGTCGTAAGGTAAGCCTTGACAGAAAAGCGAATCAACAGTGAAACTAGCTGATAAATTTCGAATATGGACTAAAGTAGTTGCAGTATCATCAGGACAGCCAGTTGTAGGATTACTTGCAATGAGTGAAACAGTATAATCACCAGTAACTCCATAAGCTTTTACAGGGTTGAATATAGAACTAGAGGTGGCATCTCCAAAATCCCACAACAACGAGGTCGCTTGTTGGCTACTATCAATATAATTAACTACCATGGGAGTATCACAGTCGATAAGGTAATGGAGTTTTGCAATTGGACCCTGTACGGTCACGAATGCTGTTTTAGTGATCTGAGATTGACAGCTGTTGTATTCAACAACCATTGTAATATCCTGCGGACCGGTTTCATGGTAATAGGCCCAGGTTGGATTAGGATCATCAGCGCAACTGAATTGCCGGGAGTTTTCTGAATAATAATGCCAAGCATCAATACTATCAGCGAATGGGCCGGTAGTAACGTCAGTAAATTGTATGGTATCGCCGTAACAAATGTCTGTATTACTAATTGTAAAATCTGGGGTAATACTCTCACCAACAGATATAGTTGCAAAAATAGAGGTGTCTATACAACCGTTAGCATTGGTGATAATTACAAAAGCATTATAAATACCGGGTGTAGTATAAACATGTGTTTCATTTTGACTGGTTGTATTGGTCAACATATTGCCATCACCAAAATGAATTTCCCAATTTACTATATTAGACATTGAAGTACTATTGTCTGTAAATGTGACTGCTAAAGGTGCACAGCCATCTACTACATTTGGTGAAATTAAGGCATACGGTAATCGAATCGTGTCTAATAATGAATAGACTCCTGTACAGCCAGCTGAAGAGGTTACTAGTAGATTTGCAGAGAAAAGTATTGGTCCATTCATGGAATATGTAGTTGTATCTTCGTAGGTAAAAGTTGTGGTTGGGGTTAAGTCAGTTGAACTTTCACCGTTACCAAAAAACCATTGGTAGCTAGGATAATTTTGATTATTTGGTATAAACTGAGCTACCATTGGTGTATCGCACACAAGAGTAGGTAAAGATATAAATGAAGCATCTACCTCTTCTACAAATACAGTAATGGTAGTATCTCCTGGACAACTATTGAACAAATTTAATGTGATGTCATGGTAACCAGGTGTTGTAAAATACACTGCATAGTTGGCCCCAACTTGAAAAAAGTTACCTCCACCAGGACTCACACTCCAAGTATAATTTCCTGGAGAAGATTGATTGATGAGCGTATATTGTGTCCCAAGGCATAAGGTATCATCTACATCAAAATTAACAGTTGATCCACCTACGCTGATGATTTGACTGGCAGAATCTATACAGCCCAATGTATCGGTGGCTGTTAGCCAGACAGTATATAAACCATCATTATACGATTGATTAGGTGGGTTTGTAGCTGAGGATGTCACGGAGTTACCCATGTCCCAATTGTAAGTTAAAGGGCCCCAAGCTGATGTGGTTGTATTTTGAAAAATAACATTTAAGGGAGCGGTACAACCAACAGGAGGGTTTGGATTCGTAGAAATGCCAACATTTGGAGGTGCCGAGCAATTGATTATATCATTATACTGCAAACTAGTATTACATGAGGGTAAATTTGTATTTAAAGATAATGAGACATCAAAACTGCCCGGTGCTGTGAAGGTATAGTTCGGACTTTGCCCAGTTGTATTTCCACCATTACTAAATACCCAACTCAAACTATTAATTGTTATTCCATTATTTAAAACTGTGGTATTGGTAAATCCAACATTTAAAGGAATACATCCCTGATCATTTACCGTTGAAAATGTTGGTATAGGTTGAGGATAAACATTAATCGTAAGGCTGCCGATAATTGGTCCGTTAACAGTTTCTCTAAATGTAGCAGTAAAAGTACCGGCATTTAAATAGGTGTTTGAAGGGTTGGCAATCGTAGAAGAAGACCCATCTCCAAATTGCCAAAAATAGGTGGAATAACCTGTTGGAGCCGTAAAGTTTACAGACAATGGTAAGCACCCTTCATTAATATTAGAGGTTTGTGCTATACCAACCGATCCTCCAACAAATACGTAAAGGATTAAAAGAAGTAAAACGCGAGTAAGGTTCATTTCATTATGATCAACGAGTAAGTTGAAGAAAAAGTTGGCTTTATCTTATCCTTTCCTCAAAAATAGGAAAAATAATCGAAAAAATGTAGCCAATTTGATTACTTTTGATTTAATGTCAAGGCGTTAAGTATTCTATGATGAGATTTTTATATACTATATTGTTTTCAACATTTCTGTGTTTTGGTAACCTGGCATTGAGTCAAGAAACCTATGAACCTTTGCCATGTTTAAATCGTAACTTCTCGATTGTAGTACATATTGCAAAGGATAGTTTTGGAGCACCTAATATTACAGAAGCGGAAATTTCAGCTAAGATTGAAGCCATTGAACCTTTTTTTGAAGATATTTGCGTGACTTTTGAAATTTGCGAGTTCAGATATATTGATAACTTTCAATATGATGATTTGGACGCAGGTAGTCCCTTTAATTGGAATCAATTACAAATTGATCATCATGTCAATTCACATATTAATATGTTTTTTGTAGCAAGTATTTCTGGTGGCGAAAGTTTTGCTACACAGGGAGGCATTACTCAATTGAATTCTGGAGGGTTAGTGATTAAAAAATCTGATGGATCTGGTGCAATTGTTCATGAAATGGGGCATTATTTTGGTTTATACCATACTTTTGAGGGTTCTCAATCTGCTACACCAGAATTAGTTGATGGTAGTAATTGTGCGACAACAGGAGACTTAATTTGTGACACACCGGCAGACCCTTATTATTCTACCCCATTCATTGTATGGGTAGACAATAATAATGAGTTCATTTATATGGGTCAGGATGCTAACGGTGACTATTATATTCCTCATGTGGAAAATATCATGTCTTATTACCCTGGCGGCTGTGAATTTACCTATCAACAATATTTAAGAATGGCCAATACATATCTTGGTTCAAACCCTAAAATGTGGTAAATGAAAGGGTTTATACTGCTTATTGTATTTTTTTGCACCTCACTTAGCTTTGGGCAGGACCTTCATTTATCTCAATTCTATACCAATAAAATGAAATTGAACCCTGCATTGGCAGGACATTATGACGGTAGTCATCAATTTACTGGAAATTACAGAAATCAATGGAGTGAAGTTGGAATACCATTAAACACTGTATTCTTTGCCTTTGACAAACAGTTCTTCTTCTTTTCAGATGAAATCAATGTTGGTTTACTGGTCGGTGATGATCAATATGCTGGATTTAATCAAAAAACAAATAAGTTTCTTATCAATGGTGCATATACCAAACGATTTGGATCCCATAAACTGAGTGCAGGGATTCAAATGGGAATGATATTAAGAAGCACTAATCTGGCGAACCAGACCTTTCCTAATCAGTGGGTATACTCTGATGGAATATTTGATCAGAATATCTACAATGGAGAACCAAGTTTGCAACTTAATCAAGGTTTTTTTGATTTGAATTTTGGAGTGGTCTGGACTAAAAAGTATAATAATTTGGAACCTTTGATTGGTATTACTTTATTTCATGTCAATAGACCAAAAGATACTTATTTAGAAGATTTTATTGAAAGACTCAGAATGAGAAAATCTTTTTTTGCACAATTAGAATGGAGGCTTGAAAATAATATATCTGTTGAGCCAAAATTATTGTATATGTGGACAACTAAAGCGCAGGATTTAGTGTTTGGATCAAATTTTAAAAAGCATATCAATGCCAAATTGGTTAAAAATATATATGCAGGCCTGCACATGCGAGCCGGGTTTAGTAGAAATGTTGATGCCATATTCCCAACGATTGGTTTTACAATTGATCGATTTGACATGGGCTTTAGTTATGACTTCAATGTGTCAGAAATCAGTCAGTATAATGGGCGAAAGACAAGCCTTGAGTGGTCCTTAGTATACACCCTTCCGTTATACAATCCAGCCAAACTATCCATTCCTTGCGACCGTTACTAATATAGACTATGCGAACAAAATCTAATCTATTAGTGATAATATTTACAGCTCTACTGTTTAATAGCGGATTAGCACAAATCAATGACAAACCTCTAGAATCCATTAAACTAAAAGAGTTAAGAGGGTTGGCTAAAAATGCCTTAAGGTTAGGCGACACCTATACCGCATTGTATTATTATTGTGAATGGGCAAATAGAAAACCTAAAGACAATGGGTTAATATTCCAGGTTGCAGAACTATATCGTTATTCACGAAATTATGAACAGGCCGAAATATGGTATAAAAAATTGATCAATCTTGGTCCTAAAACCTATCCCTTGGCATTGTTTTATGTTGCCAGAATGCAAATGGCTCAAGGAAAGTACGAACAAGCAAAACAAAATTTTTTAATTTTTAAAAAAAGGGTGCGTTATGTTGATGACATCTATTTTCGGGATCAGTACAGAAAGGGGATTGCATCTTGTGATTTTGCTATACAAATGAAAGACTCAGTTAATGCCGCCGTCTTGTTCCATTTGGATAAAAGTATTAATAAGCCGCATGTTGAATTTTCACCTATTATGTTGGATGAAAACACGCTTATTTATGGCTCTCTTGATATTGATAGTTTAGAGTATTATGATATTGACTTAATAGATAGTATGGATATCCCACTCAGGCAATTCTACATTGCTGAAAAAATTGATGACGAATGGAAATCACAAGGCCCATTAGCAGGTCCATTTAATCAGGATGATGCCCATATTGGCAATGCTGCCCTATCTGCTGATGGAAAAATCATGTATTTTACAATTTGCCAAAAAAATTGGAAAAATGAAGTGGTTTGTCAGCTCTATTATACCAATAAACAAAGTAACAGCTGGTCAGAACCTGTTAAAATGAATGAAGGTATCAATATGGCAGGTTATACAACGACTCAACCTGCAATCGGTATTGATTCAAGGACGAATTCAACAGTTATTTATTTTGTATCTAACCGACCTGGAGGAAAGGGCGGAAGAGATATTTGGTATTCTGAATTCAATGCGCGGAAAAATGTTTTTAGAACCCCCAGAAATGCAGGCTCTAGAATTAACAGCAAAGGTGACGAAGCAACACCTTACTATGACCTGAATACAAGAACTCTGTACTTCAGTTCCAATGGAAAAGTGGGGTTTGGTGGTTATGATGTCTTTACATCATTTGGGGAAAAAAGAAGATGGGAAGATGCCAAAAATATGGGCAAGGGGATTAATACTTCGTATGATGACCTTGACTTGATTTTAAATATAGACAAGAGTGGTGGTTTTATGGTGTCTAACAGACCTGGTGGCACAGCTCTACTGAGTGAAACCTGTTGTGATGATATTTACGAGTTCACCTTTTCAAAATTTATAAAAATTGATTTGATTACTAATGTTGAAAGTCAGGGGGAACCTTTAAAAGATTTTAAAGTATCTCTGTATCTCATCAACCCCACTACAGGAGAAAAATTCTTAATCAGCTATGACAATATCACTGAAGACATGTTTAAATCCAATTTAGATCAGGGATATACCTATTCATTAGAGGTTACGAAAAAAGGATATTATAGTAAATCAGTTGATATTAATACGTCAGATATTGATATCTCGACTACCATTTCCAAAACGGTTGATTTAGAAAAAATTCCGAGTGAACCCATTGTACTCAAGGGTGTTTTATATGATTTTAACAGTGCAAAGTTGACGGAGGGAGCCAAAACGACTATTGATACAACTTTGCTGGAGCTCATGCTAGATAAACCGTATATCATTATACAGATTTCTTCTCATACAGACAATATTGGAAATGATGATTTTAATATGGATCTGTCTATTCGTCGGGCAAAAAGTGTGGTTAAATATTTAACCGCCAAAGGTATTGACCCTGCAAGGTTAAGGTATAAAGGCTATGGCGAAACTAAGCCAGTGGCTTTAAATCAAAATAAAGACGGCTCTGATAACCCTGAAGGGAGAAGCTTAAACAGAAGAACTGAGTTCACCATTTTAAGCGAAGAAAGACCAGCGAATTTCATTCCTGAATTTAATGAAGATGATGACGGGTCCAATAAAAATTCTAAGCGAAACAAAAAAACGTCATTTTAATACTTTTCCATTTAAAAACTAATCTTGACCTGTTAAATTTTTAGTGAAACAAAATTGATCAATCGAAAATTTTAATGCTAAGTTTCAGCTCAATATGTCTTAATAGAATATCTCCCATAGTCATGTTATTGACAAATCCGTCATGATTATGATAGGTTTTTAATTCTTTGGACAAAAGATTTCTGTTTTCTAAGGTTGATAAATGGTCTTTTCTAATTCGCCGAAATAAACTTTTTGTCCGTTGTTTTCTAGATAAATAGCGCTTTCTCATAGCGACTCTTTCTTCTCGCATATATTGGTTGGCAACGTCTGCTGACAATAGTTCCTGAGCCAACTCAACCAATGCTCTATTATCTACATAAAACTGTGGCAAATACATGTTTTTCCGACCTTCGTAATTCTGTTGGTCGAAATCAATTGGCCGAAAACGGTATTGAATATTATCGAAGTCCTGTATAATCTCAACAACGAAATTATAGGCGCGCATATCGCCTAATAAACGGGTAAAACAACGTTCATTAAACTTTACAAATTCCTTTGCAAAACGCAAACGGTTATTAATTTTAGTATTGTTATTCTTTAAAATAAACTCGTCGCAGGGTACACCTACGATATGTTCTTCAACAAGTGTTTCATTGTGTACCAAAAATAATATCTTATCGGGTGAAAAAATTTCTTCCAATTCAAGACCGTAAATTCGGGAGGCATCTGCTCGTTTAACATAGAAATAGTCATGATTATCATTAACCTCGTTGATTACTTTTATTCTAAACGGTTTTGAATTTCCAAACGAGCAAAATTCAATACTTCCAATCCGCAGATATGGTATTTTATCCCCATCTGCCACTAATAATTCATAGACTCTAGCTAATTGTTTTTGTAAAAACTCTAGTTCTGTACTATTGTATAATGCACCATACCAAAGCGTAGGATTGTCATTGACATCTGTCATAGGAATGAGCTCCTGATAACGGGTTAGGTCCTCATACGTAATCGGTAAGTTTTCTAATCTAGAATAATGTCGCAAGTGCTCACGGAGCGGCGCTTTAATTTTGTAAAAAGGCTTTTTATATTTTATGTCGTTGTATTTCATTCTATGTCATGGCTCAAATTCAAATCCTAACTAAGTAAAGATAACACATCACATGAAACAAGCTTACTGAGTACTAACAAAAGTACGAAAACCTACAACGGAATATTTCCGTGTTTCTTTTTAGGTAAATGACTGACCTTATTCTTCAGCATTTCGAAAGACCGAATTAATTTTTTACGAGTTTGAGATGGTTCAATGACCTCATCAATAAACCCATGTCTGGCCGCATTGTATGGATTGGCAAATAACTCAGCATATTCTGCTTCTTTTTCTTTCCATTTTTCATCAGGATTATCGGCAGATTTAATTTCGTTTCTGAAAATGATTTCCGCTGCGCCTTTAGCACCCATTACTGCAATTTCAGCGGACGGCCATGCAAAGTTCATATCAGCCCCAATATGTTTAGAGTTCATGACATCATACGCCCCTCCATATGCTTTTCTAGTAATTACAGTTACACTTGGCACTGTGGCTTCACAGAAAGCGTACAATAATTTAGCACCGTTTGAAATAATCCCATTCCATTCTTGATCAGTTCCAGGTAAAAATCCTGGGACATCTTCCAAAACCAACAATGGGATATTAAATGAATCACAGAATCTGATAAATCTAGCGGCCTTATTTGATGATTGAATATCTAAAACACCTGCTAAATAAGCTGGTTGATTAGCAATGACGCCAATACTTTGTCCAGCCATTCTAGCAAACCCAACGACAATGTTTTGTGCAAAATTTTCTTGAACCTCATAGAAAGAATCCCCGTCTACCAATTCAGTAATCACCTCTCGCATATCGTAAGGTTGATTAGGGTTTTCTGGAATAATTGAATTCAGTTTTTCACGGGTTTCATCTGAAGGCGTATAAGCTATTGATGGCGCTTGCTCCTCGCAGTTTTGAGGAATATAAGACAATAATTTTTTAAGATCTCGAATACATTTGATGTCGTTTTCAACAGAAAAATGTGCTACACCTGATTTTTCAGAATGCGTTGAGGCACCTCCTAATTCTTCCGAGGTGACTTCCTCGTGTGTAACTGTTTTAACCACATTTGGACCAGTTACAAACATAAAGGATGTATCCTGAACCATATAAATAAAATCAGTTAAAGCCGGAGAATAAACAGCCCCACCAGCACAAGGCCCCATAATGGCCGAAATTTGTGGAATAACACCTGATGCTAAAGTATTGCGATAAAAAATATCGGCATAACCACCTAATGACACAACGCCCTCTTGAATTCGAGCCCCGCCAGAATCATTTAATCCAACAAAAGGCATCCCGTTCTGAACAGCCAAATCCATTACACGACAGATTTTTTTGGCATGAATTTCAGCCAATGATCCTCCAAAAACTGTAAAGTCCTGTGCAAAAACATAAATTGGTCGCCCTTGAACTTTACCATAGCCAGTTACTACACCATCACCTAAGAATTTAGTCTTTTCAAGCCCAAAATTGGATGAACGGTGCTCTGTTAACATCCCAATCTCTTCAAAAGAATCTTCATCTAATAAAAGTTGAATTCGCTCTCTGGCGGTCAATTTACCTTTACCATGTTGTGACTCAATTCTCTTTTCTCCTCCACCTTTTTTGGCTTCTTCAATCTTTGCACTTAATATATCAAGTTTAGCTGTCATGTTCCTACGATTATAAAAGTCTAAAATTAAAACTAATTTAGGATTAACCTTGCATTTCGAATTCGAAATTTAACCAATTGTCATAGTTTCTCAATTTAGAAATAGATGCATTTCAGAAACCATTGTTCATAGTTATATCGAATTTTACGTGTCGGATGTAATTTTTGGAACTACTTTTGTTATACTGATATTAGAAAATGAATTGATATGCGTATCCTATTTATCATATTTACTTTGAGTCTATCACTAAATGTGGCAGCTCAAATGCAAATTGAAAAGACAAGTTATGATTTTGGTGACTTGTATGAGAACGCAACAACTTATGTTGATTTTACTTTCAAAAACATTGGTCAATCTAAAACATATTTATTAACCATTGACAAGCCAAGAGAGGTCAATTATATTTTTTCGTCAAAAACCATTCAACCAGACAGCACTTTAATTCTTCGTTTAAAAATCAATGATCAGATTAAAGGTAGATTTAATTATACCATTGATGTATATTTCAGTAATAGTAATAAACCAACTACTTTGTCTCTCTCTGGTAACGTGAAACAAAAAAGTGGAAACCCAATGACTGCTTGTCCTGATTTTTCAGCATCTCCACCAAAAAATGGGTTGGCCCATTTTGATGTGACAATTAAAGTAATTGATAGTATTACACGAGAACCTATTCGAAGAAGTAAAGTTTATTTAATTAATAATGGAACAATGATTGGTGTATATTACACTAACAGCAATGGTTTTATTCATGAAAATGTACCCCTTGGTTTATATTATATTACCGCTGAAAAAACACCATACAATTCTAATTATCATGAGGGATATTTGAACTATCAATCTAATTATGTTGAAATCAGATTAAGCAAAGGAACAATTGATCAAATAGATCCAATTGAAGAGCCGAACGAAGTAGCGTCAAATAACACAATTATTATTCAAGAGGAGGAGGTTGAAGACCCACCTACAATTACAATCGTTGAAGAACAAGAAGAAGCACCTGAAGAGATTGTAGAAGCTCCATCAACCCCATTAGACAGCAATGATTTTAACAGTAGTCTATTTGTTCCAAATAATATTGTATTTATTGTTGATGTATCTGCTTCAATGAATCAAATGGGGAAAATGGATTTGTTAAAGTTATCCATGATTGAGTTGGTTAAAATTTTGAGAGTTCAGGATAAAGTATCGTTAATTGCTTATTCAGGTAGCGTAAGGGTTTTACTGGAGTTTGAATCAGGCGATCATAAAGATGATATTATTGTTCAGGTTAAATCACTGGATGCTGGTGGTTATACGGCAGGCGGTGAAGCTATTAAAGAAGGGATTCGATTGGCTAAAAAGGGTTATATTGAAGGTGGGAATAATTTAGTATTTATGGTCACAGATGGTGCTTTTAATAAGGGAAGCAAAGATTACATCAGAAACATCAGTTCTACTTATAAATCAAAAGGCATTCAATTTTCTGTTGTTGGGGTTAAAACATTAGATTATTTGACTAATCATTTGACTTCTATTTCTGAAAAAGGCGGGGGAAGTTATATCAGAATCTTAAGTGTTGAAGATGCGCAAAACAAACTACTAGATGAGGTTAAACGAACCTCCCTTAAAACAGACTAAAACGCTCTAAACTCTCTATATATTGCTTCTACTAAGGCTCTGCTTTGTAATAAAGAGGCTTGAGTTTCTATTTCATTTTTATAGGAGGTTTGCATGACTTTATCAAGGATATTATTATAACAAGTATAGCCTGATGTATCTTTAATTCCAAATGACATAGTTGTAGTCATCAAAGCCCATTCCGGTGCATTTGGGTCTAACAGATTTTTTGACCAGTGAAAGTCTTCAGTTGACAATTCCATTTGATTCAAGAGGGTTTTAGCAATATCACTCTGAGATCCAATTTTATGAATCCGTTGTCCTTTCAAATCTTGTTTTAATGCGCCGCCCCAAAACAATAGCGGAATCCTGTAAAATTGATCACTGTAAATACTTTTATTCTTAAAGTGAGTTTTGCTATGATCAGCAACAAAAACAACAATCGTATTTTCAAAGTCGGGTAACGTTTTGACTTGCTCTATGAAGGCATTAATCACACTGTCGGCATACATTAAACTGGTTACATATCCTTCAGAATCTTTTGGGTATCCTTTAACATATGGTTTTGGAATATCATATGGAGCGTGTGTGCTTTGTGTAAATAGACAATAGATATAAGGTCGCTTAGCAGCATTTATTTCATCAAAAAAATAGGGAAACATAGCCTCGTCATGAATACCTAATTTGCCGGCCGGTTCAAGGTTAAGATCATTTTCATCTTGACTGAAATCAACGCCCATTTCTGAAAGATACCCACCTAAATTACCATAACTTAGATCTCCTCCAAAATAATAAGCTGACGTATAGGCTTCTTTTTGTAAGGCTTTGAATAAAGACGGTAATTGGCGACATTTTGCTGATTCAGATGTAATTGAAATTCCTGGAACAGTTGGGTATCCACTAAAAATTGAGCTATGTCCTGTTTCAGATGTAGTTGAATTTGCATAAAGATTTGTGAATAAAAGACCGTTATCAGCCAAGCGGTCAAAATTTGGTGTAATCCCTTTTTCGTCACTTAATGCACCAATCATGTCAGCCGACCAACTTTCCAACGTCACAAAAATAATATTTGGACGAGTCGTTTCGAATATTTTTATTGAATCGTTTTTTTGATAATTAAACAGCTCATCAGTTTCCCGTTTAATAACATTTTCATCTAACTGATTGTAAAGCCCTTCAATGTCTTTTTTGAAATGCTGAAAGGTCATATGGATAAAACTCCAAATAGAATTAACTGACATGTCATTGACAATTTGGCTCTTTGAATAATAAGCACTGGTCGCACTAACTGGTATTTGTTGTAGTCCACCTCTGAGGCCCATGCCCAAGAGAAAAGCGCCACCTAATAAAATTGCAACAAATCGGGGGAGCTTTTGTATAAAGGGTCGCTGAACTTCAGCTTGCTTGATCTTTAGGATCAATACACGGTATAAAATGTAAAAAATCGCTAATTGTAAGATAAGGTAAAGTATAAATGTGCCTGTAAAATTTCCTGAAGATGTCCTAAAAATTTCAGAGGGCGTTTCAAGATGAACAAAGATCTTTGAAGATAATTTTGATCGCCATTCTACATATGAGACCAATTCACTTGTAAAAATAATGGTGTAGACTAGGGTGAGAAACCAAATAATGGCATGAATTATTTTTAGGAAAACCCGTCTTGGTCGACCTCTGAATAACACTAAAAAAGAAATGCAAACAAATGGGATACCCATCAGGTATGAAAATCCTGAAATATCAAGCTTAAAGGCATGAAAAGGCATACTCAACAATTCTCCAATTCCAACATCAATATCTGAAGAATATTGGATATAGAATAAAACCCTTTGTAAAGTGAAAAACACAATCCAAAGCGCAAAAAGACGCCACAAGAATTTGAGAGAGTATGCCACTAATTATTGATCTACTATTTATTTGCTGAACTCAGCTAATTCTGAATAGGACTCAAGTTTCCCTTTTTTATCGTAAAGTTCAGTTTTTACCAAACCAGCTGAATTAGAAATCCAATCTATAGAACTACTAGTTCTATTCATAAAGCCCATGCTAAGCGTAGTTTTATAGTTTAGTTTTAAGCACTCAAAAGTACCTGCCGGGGTAGTGATACTTTCTGCTTTTTCAACCATACGATCAAATATCTTCACCTTTAATTCCATTATTTTAATGCCATTAGATTTAGCAATTATAGAAATGTTAGCGTCCTTTAATTTAGAACCCGGACTCATATCTGACGGGAATTCCAATTCATATTGATTGACTTCAATTTCCATTGAACTGCTTAAACTCTTTAAACTTTCTTGAGGCAGCATTTGATTCATGTCTATTTTAAGAAGACCGTTTTCACATTGGTATGTAAAAGTCAGACTAGTGGTGTCTTTTTCATCAGGGCCTGATTTTGATAAAATTGTATACTCAACCCCACTTGCAGTATTGGTTTCGTTTAATACCTCAACAACTGAAGAAGACTGTAATTTGCCTTTAGCATTATAATGGTTATTAACCCATTTCATTCCCTTATTAATAGGGTAATAAGAGTTACAATCTGAGCCATTATTGTCTGAGGTAAAGCTGAATGCTATTAGTGCAAAAGCTATGATTAGAAGGGTACTTTTTCGCATAGTTCTATAATTTTAACACAAAATAAGAAAAACGTTTAAAAAACAACATTATCCAATTTTATATTCTTATTTTTGAGGTCTGAAATTAAGCAAATATAACATCAATGGCAAATACAGCGACAGAATTAGAACAAATAATTGATACTTTAGGAATTAGAGCTTTAAATAATGGTGCATCCACTGGATCTAATTGGTTAGAGACGAATGGTGAAGTGATTGAATCTTACTCTCCAGTAAATGGACAGTTAATTGCTTCTGTAAAAGCAGGAACAGCTGACGATTATGAAGTATTGATCCAAAAAGCGCAAGAAGCATTTATCAAATGGCGAGTTATACCTTCTCCAAAGCGAGGTGAAGTGGTAAGACAATTGGGTGTAAAACTACGTGAATACAAAGAGCCATTAGGTAAATTAGTTTCTTATGAAATGGGGAAATCATATCAAGAAGGTTTAGGTGAAGTTCAAGAAATGATTGATATCTGTGATTTTGCTGTTGGGTTATCCCGCCAATTAAATGGATCAACCTTACATTCTGAAAGACCTTCACATAGAATGTACGATCAATATCACCCAATTGGGGTTGTAGGAATTATTTCTGCATTCAATTTTCCAGTAGCAGTTTGGTGCTGGAATACTGCATTAGCATGGATTTGTGGTGATGTTGCCATTTGGAAACCATCAGAAAAAACACCGTTAACAGCGATTGCGTGTCAAAAAATAGCGGCAGAAGTATTTGCAGAAAATGACGTTCCTGAAGGGGTGTCAACTTTAATTATTGGAGACGCTGAAATTGGTAAATTAATGTCAGCTGATAAAAGAGTACCATTAGTTTCTGCAACAGGTTCTACCAGAATGGGGCGTGCTGTTGGGGAAACTGTGGCGAAGAGATTAGGTAAATCTCTTTTGGAATTAGGTGGTAACAATGCGATTATTATTGCACCTAGTGCTGATCTAAAAATAGTCATTCCTGGTGTTGTATTTGGTGCAGTTGGGACAAGTGGACAGCGTTGTACATCAACACGTCGATTAATTATTCATGACTCAATTTATGATAAGGTCAAATCTATTTTGGCTGATGCATATCAACAAATAACTATTGGTGACCCATTAAATGAGAAAAACCATATGGGACCATTAATTGATAAAGATGCAGTTAATATCTATTTAAATGCTATTGAAAAAGTAAAGGTTCAAGGCGGTAATATTCTTGTTGAAGGCGGCGTATTAACTGGAGAAGGCTATGAATCAGGGTGCTACGTGCGTCCAACTATCGCAGAAGTTCAAAATGATTTTGACATTGTTCAGGACGAGACTTTTGCACCATTATTATATCTTATCAAATATGAAGGTGAGCTCGATAATGCCATTGCCATTCAAAATGGGGTTAATCAAGGGTTGTCTTCATCAATTTTTACAAATAGCCTAAGAGAATCAGAATTATTCTTATCTCATGCTGGTTCTGATTGTGGAATAGCGAATATCAACATTGGGACGTCGGGTGCCGAAATTGGAGGCGCTTTTGGAGGTGAAAAAGATACTGGTGGAGGACGAGAGTCTGGATCAGATGCTTGGAAAGTTTACATGAGAAGACAAACAAATACGATTAATTACTCAAACGAATTGCCTTTAGCACAAGGCATAAAATTTGATTTTTAATAATAATCAAATAGTTAAATAAGTAGTTCAAATAAAAGCCACCTATGAATAATAGAGCGGCTTTTATTTTTCTATTAACTTTGTTTCCACACTCTGATTAAAAATGAAGGTATTAGCAATTATTCCGGCACGCTACCAATCAAGCCGATTTCCTGGCAAACCATTGATAGATATTATGGGTAAAACCATGATTCAAAGAGTATATGAGCAAACAAGCTTGTCTAAAATTGTGAATACAGTGGTTGTTGCTACAGATGATCAACGTATTTTTGATCATGTAACTGAATTTGGCGGTGAGGTTTTGATGACAAGTGAACACCATTCAAGTGGAACAGAACGTTGTGGTGAGGTTATTCAATCTTATCCCGACTATGATGTTATTATCAATATTCAAGGAGATGAACCGCTGATTAATCCTGAACAAATTGATCTTGTTTTAGCTCAGTTCGAAGATGATCAAGTCGAAATTGCGACCATGGTGAAGGCTATGACGGATGTCTCCGAAGTTGTTAATCCTAATCGGGTAAAGGTGGTTCTAAATCATAATAACGAAGGTGTATATTTTAGCAGAAGTCCAATACCGTATTTCGTAGGAACTCCTCAAAGTGAATGGCTCAATAATGCTATATTTTGGAAACATATTGGAATTTATGCATGGAAACGAGCAACGTTGACAAAAATACTAACCTATGGTCAAACTAATCTTGAGAAACAAGAATCATTGGAACAGTTGAGGTGGATCTACTACGGCCATGATATTAAGACAGTTGAGACAACTATTGAAACACCTAATATTGATACGCCTGAAGATTTGGAGAAAGTTTTAAGCATTTTAAAGTCAAAATAATTTTTATTTCTCATTTTGTTTAATACATTTGTAAAAAAGTTAAACAAAATGAAGTTATTCCTTTTCCTGTTACTCTGTATACCATTCGTGGCTACGTCACAAAATAATGGTGTGATCAAAGGACGGGTATATAATGAGCTAACGAACGAGCCGATTCCTTTTGCCAGAATATTGTTAGAAGATACAGAAATTGGAACCACATCTAATTTAGAAGGTGAATTCGAAATTACATCTATCAAACCTGGGTTTTATAATCTAGTCACTACATTTACGGGCTATAATAAATCATTAATCACAGAGCTTAATGTGACTAATGTGAAACCGATTGTTCTTGAAATTGCGTTGCGAGAAACGGCTAAGGATTTAAAAGAAGTTGAAGTCCGATCTAAACCATTTGTCAGAAATGAAGAAAGTCCAATTAGTTTAATCAATATTAGTGCAGAAGAAATCATGAGGAATCCTGGAGGTAATCGAGATATCTCAAAAGTTCTACAATCATTTCCAGGAGTTGGTGCTACTGTAGCTTTTAGAAATGATATTTTAGTAAGAGGAGGTGCACCAAGTGAAAACCGATTTTTTCTTGATGGAATTGAAGTTCCAAACATTAATCATTTTGCCACGCAAGGGTCTTCAGGGGGTCCTGTTGGAATGATTAATGTAAACTTTATCAGAGATGTGGAATTCTATTCAGGTGCCTTTCCTTCAGCTAATGGAAATGCATTGAGTTCAGTAATTAAATTTAAACAAAAAGAGGGGAGTTATGATGCCTTTAATGGAACACTCATGCTTGGGTCCAGTGATTTAGGTTTAACACTTGAAGGACCATTTGGAAAGAAAAAGAAATCATCTTATTTATTTTCCATGAGACGATCATATCTTGAATTTTTATTCCAAGCCTTGGCATTACCATTTTTACCAGCCTATAATGATTTTCAGTATAAACAGACTTACAGGATCAACGATAAAAATAAATTAGTTTTTATAGGGTTAGGTGCAATCGATAATTTTAAGCTGAATCAAAAAGTTAATGATAATGTTGATGATCCCGAAGTGATTGAGCGTAACGAATACATTTTGGGCTATTTACCTGTTAGTACACAGTGGAATTACACCGTTGGTGCCAAATGGATTCGATTTGTTGGAAAAGGGTATCAGAATTTTATTTTGAGTAGAAATATGTTAAATAATAATTCTGTTAAGTATCAAGATAATATTGAAAATGAAACGAATAAAATTCTGGATTATAATTCCAGAGAAATGGAGAATAAGTTTAGGTATGAACACATTTTTAAATCTAACAAATGGAATTTTAAATACGGGCTCGGATTTCAAACAGCTAAATACACTAATCGAACCTTTAATAAGGTGGCCATTAATGGACAAGTCTTAGAAATTGATTCTGATTCGAAATTCAACCTTTTTAAATATGGTTTATTCTTTCAAACCAGTCGGACTGTTTTAAACCGTTTGATTCTTTCATTTGGAATCAGGTCAGATGCAAATACTTATTCTGATGAGATGAATAATCTATTAGATCAAATTTCACCACGTTTATCAGCCTCTTTTGCATTGAACGACCGGTGGAAAATCAATGCTAATGTTGGGCGATATTATCAATTACCTGCCTATACGGTTATGGGGTACGAAGATGAATCGAATGTCTTAATTAACAAAGAGAATGGATTGAAATACATTAGAGCTGACCACGCGGTTTTAGGATTGGAATATAGACCATCTGATTACAGTAAGGTAACAGTAGAAGGCTTTTATAAAAAGTACGACAACTATCCATTTTTGCTAAATGATAGCATTTCGCTTGCCAATTTAGGAGGTGACTTTGGTGTGATTGGTAATGAGCCAGCTAATTCATCTTCATATGGGCGTTCTTATGGCATTGAATTTTTTGCGCAACAAAAATTACGGAAAAACTTTTTTGGCATTATTTCATATACTTATGTCGTTTCAGAATTTGCAAATACAAAAGACGAACTTATCTCTTCAGCGTGGGATGCTCGTCATATTGCCTCAGTCTCTGTGGGCAGAAAGTTTAAAAAAGATTGGCAGGTTGGTATGAAATTTAGATTTTCTGGAGGTGCACCTTATACGCCTTATGATGCAGTTCTATCCTCACAAATTCCGGTTTGGAATGTGACACAGAGAGGTTTATTAGATTATAGCCAACTCAATAGTCAACGTCTTGGACCAAATCATGGATTAGACATTAGAGTTGATAAAAAATGGTACATGAAAAAAACGGCCCTAAACCTGTATATCGATTTGCAAAATGTGTACAATGCGCAAATTGACCAGCCAGATTATTTTACAGTGTTAAGAGATGAGAATGGTGATCCAATTGTTAATGATGCCATCCCTGGAACCTATCAATGGAAAAATATTAAAAATGTGTCAGGCACCATTTTACCTTCAGTGGGTATAATGTTTGAATTTTAAATTATGGACTTTATTAAAGAGAATTTTTCAATTAAAGATTTAGAGAATTTAACAGGTATAAAAGCACATACCATTAGGATTTGGGAACAGCGTTATAATTTATTGAAACCGGATCGATCTGATACAAATATCAGAACCTATTCTGGGGCTGAATTGATGAAATTATTAAATATCCACTTATTAAATTCAACTGGAGAGAAAATTTCAAAAATTGCCAAATTATCTGAATCAGAAATTATTGAAAAACTGACTCAAGTTACCAAAATAGAGCATAATTTTTTTGACAAACAAGTTAATGATTTGCTGCTTGCCATGCTTAATTTTGATGTGTCAATATTTAATACGATTTATGACAATTGTAGAGTTAAGTATTCTTTCCATGAAGTATTCATTTCAGTATTCATTCCACTTCTTGAAAAAATAGGTGTCTTATGGCAAACCAATTCAATCCAGTCCGCACATGAATATTTTATTTCAAATCTAATCCGTGAAAAGGTTTATTCAGAAATAGATAGAATAAAGGCACCAAAGCTTGGCTTAATTGACAAATCGTGCTTATATGTGGTCTTTTTACCATTGAACGAAATCCATGACTTGGGTTCTCTATTCATGTATTTCAAATTACTTGAACATGGAAAACTGGTGATCTATCTCGGACCAAATATCTCTGAAAATTCGTTATCGGTTTTAAATGAACTTGACAAGGGTAAAACAGTTTACTTAATTCATGGCACCACTCAACCAGTTCCCGAAAAAACAGACAATTTTGTAGAACGAATCAAAACCATTTTATCAAAAAAGGATCAAGTCATATTTGCTGGACGAAAAGCAGAAGCCATGCATAGCGCTTCTGATGGAGATGACCGTTTTGTAGCCTTGTCAAATCTAGAGCAATTAGCTCAGTACATTAACTAAATATTAAATGATTGCATTTAAACACGTTTAGTCAATTTTCTATGACTTATCCGTAGGTCATTTTACTTTAAAATTTCTACATTTGGTTAATCAACTAAATTGTTATCCCATGGCTAAAATTAATTTGACAACCTTACCTACCAAAACAATGGATAGGGCACAAAAAAGTGAAGTTAAAAAGGAAACTGAAAAATTAATTAAAGAAATTATTGATCACCAGCGATTACTTTATGCAGATGGACGTCATAGTTTATTAATCATATTTCAAGGGATGGATGCCTCTGGTAAAGATGGCGCAACACGGAAAGTATTCAGCGGGGTAAGCCCTTTAGGGATCAAAGTTCAACCATTTAAAAAGCCAACAGATGAAGAGTTTGCACATGATTTTTTATGGCGTGTTCATCAACATGCGCCGCAAAAAGGCATGATTCAGATTTTTAACCGTTCACATTATGAAGACATTCTTGTGCCAAGTGTAGAAGGTTATTTTTCTGAAGATTTTATTGAAAAAAGATTTGACCAAATCAATAATTTTGAGCAATTGTTAGTTGAGGGTAACAATACCACTATTCTTAAGTTTTATTTACACACCTCAAAAGATGAGCAATTGGAGCGATTAACAGAACGTGTACAAATGCCAGAAAAACATTGGAAACACAATGACCGAGACTGGGAAACGCGAAAAAAATGGGATGATTATGCTAAAGTATATGAACAAATTTTTGAAAAATGCGACAATCCTAAATGGCATATCATTCCTTCTGACCGCAACTGGGAAAAAGAAAACTATATTGCCAGAGTAGTTTCAGCCGCACTCAAAAAAATGAATCTCAAATACCCTGATCTGAATTCTGAGTTGTTTCCTGATAAGGAGGTTTAGGTCATAGTAGGTATCAATATTTTCATTAAGCATTAGCAATATACATTTATAAAACAGGAAAAACCCTGTATAAAAAAAACAGGGTTTTTCCCCGTTGACTTGTGTTTAGAATTTGTCTAGATTTACCTTCCTAAATCCTAAAGTCATGAATCAACTCATCAAAAATCTCGTCACAGGCATTGCATTTGCAACCCTCTCTTTTCAATCATCAGCCCAAGTTAATTACATCAGCAAGGAATGGGTCAGTACCAATGGTTCGGTTGGTGCCATCAACCGATCGGCTTCTGTTTTAGACAATAATGACAATTTAATTGTGGTCAGTAATACCCTCAATTCAAATGGAGATACGGACGTTCACCTTTTAAAGTATGATGAAGAAGGCACTTTGTTATGGCAGACCACCTATAACGGATCAGGCAATGGAGATGATTATGGCGTTCAACTTATCGTCAATAGTCAAGATGAAATTTTTGTAGTGGCAGCATTACATGTAGGAACCAACGATACTGATATTGGTTTATTGAAATACACCGCTTCAGGAACCTTATCTTGGGCAAGTATTTGGGGTGGTTCTGCCAATGGATATGATGTTCCTGCCGATTTAATTCAGGATGGCTCAGGTAATACTTATGTGGTTGGTGGTTCAGAAGCAAGCAACGGTCAATCTGATTACACCATGATTAAATACAATTCTAGTGGTGTTGAACAATGGCAAACAGGTTACGATTACAATAACTTGCATGATGCAGCAACCAGCGTTACCATTAGTTCTGGTAGCCCTGTAATAACAGGAGCATCTGCTTCAACCGCTACGAATTGGGATTATACCACCTTATCCTTAAATCCTACCACAGGCGTAATCACGAATACGAACAGGACTTCTGTTTCGGGAGTAGGACTGGACAAAGCTTTGGATGTGGCTACAGATGATAACAATAATGTATATATCACAGGTTATATAGAATCTGGAAGTGTTAAAAATATTAGAACCCTAAAATTTGATAACAGTTTTAATCTAGCTTGGACAGCTAATTACAATGGGACTTATGATGATATTGGCAAATCCATTGATGTGGACACCACTGGTAATGTTTATGTAACAGGATCTACCAAACTGTCATCTGGTAAAACAAATTTTTTTACCATTAAATACAATTCTTCTGGTGTTGAGCAGTGGAAAAAAGAATATGGTAATGGCGCTTCATCATTTGATACTTACGGTGCAGAACATGTGGTGGTTGACAATAATGAACGCATTATGGTAGTTGGTACTATTGACGATAATGGCGATAAAGATTTTATGACCATTTGTTATGATTTAGATGGTGATGTGGTATTTACTGAAGAATATGATAATAATGGGTTTGATGATGAGGCTTCTGAAATTGAAATAGATGGGAATGACTTTTATATTACTGGTTCATCAAGCAACGGAACAACTAGAACCACAATGATTGTAAAATTTGAAATTTATGAGAAAACGATTAACTATGATAAAGATACAACCGCAAATACTTATTATGAAGCAAATGACTTAATCATCAGGTTAGATGAAAGCGTCATTTTATCAGCAGCAATTGATGATAAGTTTCTTCAAGCAGGGAATCTAAGCGATTTTTTAACGACATCTGCTGTTTCTGATATCGAACTGGCTCTTAAATCTGTTTGTGATGACAATGCACATTGCCCTGTAACGGTCTATAAAATTTTTAGGAACTTAACCACTCAAAGCACAACCTCTACAAGCAGATTTGGAGAAGAAGTGCCAGTACCTCACATATGGACCAACCTATTATTTGAGTTTCCAGAAGATGTTGATCCTATCGAAGCTGCTGAAGAACTACAGGATTTATATCCAACAGTGAAATACGCCCAATTGAATTTGGCAGCAGAAATGAATACTGTTGTTCCAGACGATAGCCTATATCCATTTGATCAAGGCTCTTTACATGAAACGCCATGGGGTGGTTCAAATGATGCGCATATTAATGTTGAACCTGCTTGGGAATATACAGCTGGAGAATCATTTGTGAAAGTTGGAGTTGTGGATGGGCCTGTTAAGTGGGATCATGAAGACTTTGGTGATGGTACAACTACTGGTACTAAAGTACAAGGTTGGGATTTTGTAGGAAATGTGGATCTACATAATTACACGGGTTCCGCATCAGCAGTCCATGGTACATCAGTAGCCAGTATTATTGGCGCGATCAGAAACAACGAAATAGGCATTGCCGGTATTGCAGGTGGTAATGACACTACTGGGAATACACCTGAAAATGCTGGTGCCTCTATATATGGATTAAACGTAAATCCTATTCCTGATTCATTAACTCCGATAAACCATGCTGCAGATGCTTATGTAATGGGAGCGCTTAGCACAAACGCCACTGACCCAGGATATGGTTTACATATTATCAACAATAGTTGGGGAATTTCAGAAGATGCTCCGGCCAGTTTTGCAGATACCAATATTACTATTCTTGTGGATGCCCTCCATTTTGTAAGCCGAAATGGGGTGACATTTGTTGCCTCCAGAGGCAATAGTGGTCAATGGCAGCTGGATAACGGAACCGAACACCATAATTACCCTGCTATTATTGATGATGATTGGGTGATTTGTGTTGGTGGGACTGGCACTGATGGTGATTATCATGATGGAGCTCCTCCGTTAGAAGGTGTCTGGAGGGCCTCTGCAGGTTGGGAAATTGATGTGGCGGCACCATCATCCAGTGCTATTGTGACTGCAGCGCAAGTGCCTTTTGACAGCACAATTCAAGCCAGTTCTACCTACAATACGTTTAGCGGAACATCAGGCTCAGCCCCTCATGTATCCGGAACTGCTGCCTTGATGATGAGTTATTTTAATCATAACACTGATCATTTAGATAATCTGGCTCATGAAGACGTGGAATTTATATTAGAATTTACTGCTCGTGATGTTAATTCAGGAAACCCAAATTTAGTTGGACAAGATTCTCTGATTGGTTATGGTCGGATTGATGCCGGAAAGGCTTTACAACAATTAGATACTTTAAAATACAGACTCATCCACTACGACCAGTCAGTTTTACAAACCACCATGACATTAACTCAACTCGGCGCTGACACGGTCACCCTTTCCGAGGGGTACGAAAATGATGCACATGATTGGTTTGCACCCAATACAGATTATAAAGTCAATGTGTTTAAACTAGCTGCAGAACTCTCCTATAATTTAAACTCAAATGAAGTAAAAATTGCGGCCTGGCCCAGACCAAGTGCTTCTCATGTATTCGAAGAACCTGATGCTGCTGGTACTGTCATCCCAAGAGAAAGAGTGTTTTTAGAAGATCTATCTCCATCTACTGTCCATAGGGTCAGTGGCTATGTTTATGAAGTGTTTGACATGCAGAATAATGCTTTGGGATGGTGGCCAAGAAATTATACTGATCCTGATTTTAATATGGGTTATTCATTACTAGTGTCGGACACAACGATTAACCTGGAAATGAAAGAGCAAATTTCTCAAAATCATAAAATGACAATTTATCCAAATCCAACAAATGGTATTCAATACATAAACGTTATAGCTGATCAACCTTTAAACGGACAAATACGTTTATTAGATATCAACGGAAGGCTAGTGAAAGATATCTATACAGGGATTTTTAATGAAGGTGAGAATTACTTTTCAATTGATTTGTCTAATTTAGCAAAAGGACTATATGTTTATGTTCTAACGGATAATGATGGAAATTATGAGTATCGCAAATCAATAATTGAATGAGACGTTTAGGTTTTATATTTATTTTGTGCTTAATTGGAGTAAACTTTTCCTGTCGTAAAGACCCTATCATACAGCTTCCACCAATTTGTAATGACACCATTTTACAATTGCCACAAAATTGTTTAGGTGGAGATTATTATCAACATTCATATACTTATGACATTATTAATAGACATTTTACCCAGAGTACAATTAATGGGTTTGTTTATATTCCCTTTGAAAAATATCAATATGATATGCCTATATTTAACCCAAATAATTCCTACGAGTTTGTCTATGGAAGGTTAGATACAGACGTATTGGGTTTTAATATTGAACTTTGGATTTACAGTTTTTGTACTGGAAAGTCAAGGTATTTAACAGATGGGGCTTCCCATAATATTGATTGGAGCAGCAAAGACTGGATTTCGTATACTGGCACCAACGGACTCATTTACAAGATTAAATCAAGCGGCGATAGCCTGACATCTCTACCTCCTCTTGGTGGAATCAATAACGCAGGAAGATGGAACCCTAGTGGAACATTAATTTGGAATGATATAAATGTAACTGATGAACAAGGAGAAATAGTTTTTATCAAAGATCAGATGCAACCTGCCTATTTAGATTGGTTGAATGATTCAACGATCCTTGGACTTGGACTTGGATTTAAACTATATTCTTTAAATATTAATTCAGAAGAAGTTGTTCTTTTAAATAACAACTGGACTTGTGCGTCATGTTATGTAATCTACAATCCTGACAGGGAAGTTTGTTATCTAAATACTGGTTCCAGAATTATTGAATATTCTCTTGATGGTAGCAATTTTGTTGACACAATCATGGGCTTCCTTCCTAGCAATTCGTATCATGTAGGAGACTATGCGAATGGAAAACGTATTCATACAGTTTCCAGGCAACACTGGAAAGATTCGTTGAACGATCATTTGTATCAACGGTTAGATTTAGTAATCATGGATGAAGATGGTTCTGATATTAGAATGATTGATATTCCTGAATGAAAATAATTGGTCAAATATTTCTACCAATTGCCTTGGTTTTTATGGCTTGCCGGAAAGACCCTATCATACAGCTTCCGCCGATTTGTGGGGATACCACCTTAACTTTACCACAAACCTGTCTTGGGGGTAATTATTATCAGTACTCAACCGATAATTATACAATTATCAATAGAAGTTTTCAGCAGAGTACAATACAAGGGTTCACATTTGTTCCATTTAAGCAATACCAATATGGTCAGCCTGTTTTTAATCCAAATAATCCCTACGAATTTGTGTATGGTAGATTAGATGATAGTGTTTTAGGATTTGACGTAGAATTATGGGTATTTAGTTTTTGCACAGGACAAACAAGGTTTCTGACCAACAATGCTTCCCACAATGTAGATTGGAGCAAAAAGGATTGGATTTCTTTTACCGGAACTGACGGACTTATCTATAAAATAAAATCTAATGGTGATAGCCTAATTTCGTTTCCACCATTGGCTGGTTTGAACAATGCTGGAAGATGGAATCCTAGTGGAACGCTGATCTGGAGCGAGTCAAATATTCTAGATGAAAATGGAAATATTTTTTTTGTGAAAGATCCAATGGATCCAAGTTTTGAAGATTGGCTGGATGACTCTACACTGGTCGGTCTCGGAGAGAATTTTCACATTTATTCACACAATATAAATTCTGGTGAAATTATTCAATTAAATAACAATTGGACTTGCGCAACGTGCTATTTCATTTATAATCCAGATGAAAATGTTTGTTATGTTAGAAATGTAAATTGGCTTGTAAAATATAGTCTGGATGGTAGTAATTTGATGGATACGGTTAGTACTTATGCTATGAGTCATGGAATCGGTGAAGGCGATTATGCCAATGGCAAAAGAATCCATGCCTTGTTTCGTCAACATTGGGCAGATTCGCTAAATGATTACCTCTTTTTTCAAGTTGATTTGGCAATTATGGATGCAGATGGAAGCAATGAAAGGTTAATTGAACTGCCAGAATGAAAACTATCATTATAATTACTTCAATAGTTTTAGTTATGGCTTGCCGGAAAGACCCTATCATACAAATTCCCCCTACTTGCAATGATACTGCACTTGTTATTCAACCATGTTTTGGTGGGAATTACAATACTTATTCGTCAGATACTTTTACTTATGTTCTTGATAATATGAGTTCTCCATCACCTCTTGGTCCTTTCATATCTTATTTCGAACCTTATAATTATGTTGGACCAATATTTAATCCAAATAATCCCTACGAATTTGTGTATGGTAGATTGGATGATAGTGTTTTAGGATTTGATGTAGAATTATGGGTATTTAGTTTTTGTACAGGACAAACAAGGTTTCTGACCAACAATGCTTCCCACAATGTAGATTGGAGCAAAAAGGATTGGATTTCTTTTACCGGAACTGACGGCCTCATCTATAAAATAAAATCTAATGGTGATAGCCTAATTTCGTTTCCACCATTGGCTGGTTTGAACAATGCAGGAAGATGGAACCCAAGTGGAACATTGATCTGGAGTGAGGCAAATATTCTAGATGAAAATGGAGAATTAGTTACAACCATAAGTAATATCCCTTTCGGACCAAAGGATTGGATCAATGATTCTGTATTATTGGGTTGGCGTAGTAATAATCTATATGCAATGAACATTTATGACCAAACTAATCCGATTCAATTAAATAACAATTGGACTTGCGCAACGTGTGTTTTTATTTATAATCCAGATGAAAATGTTTGTTATGTTAGAAATGTAAATTGGGTGCTGGAATATAGTCTGAATGGCAGTAATACGGTTGATACGATTAGTACTTATGCTACAAGTCACAGAGTTGTTGAAGGCGATTATGCCAATGGGAAGCGGATTCATGCCTTGTCACGAAAACATTGGAAAGATTCTCTAAATGATTACCTCTATTTTCAAGGTGATTTGGTAATTATGGATGCAGATGGAAGTAATGAAAGGTTAATTGAACTGCCAGAATGAAAACTATCATTATAATTACTTCAATAGTTTTAGTTATGGCTTGCCGGAAAGACCCTATCATACAGCTTCCGCCGATTTGTAATGACACCATTTTACAAATACCTCAAAATTGTTTAGGTGGAGATTATAACCAATATTCAACTGATAGCTATGACTTTATTTTGGATTGGATGATCTCACCATTGCCAACTGGGCCATTTTTCGAATACCCTGATCCTTACAGGTATGATGCGCCAGCTTTTAACCCAAATAACCCTTATGAAATTGCTTATCTTAGGATTCATAATGACCAACAATTTGTCGGTGATTTATGTACTTTCAGTTTTTGTACAGGTGAGTTCAAAATAATTGCTGATAATTTTCTTGACAATTTAGATTGGGGCAGTAATGGTTGGTTAATTTATACAGCAATGGATTATCACATTTATAAAATAAAACCAAATGGCGATAGTTTAACGCAATTATCAAATTTGGGAGGTTATAATCGTGCAGGCAAATGGAATCCATCTGGAACACTATATTGGAACTATAGAGATGATGGAATCCATGTAAAAAATAAGAATGGAGAAGAATTTCATATTTTAAGTACAATTCCATTTTCACCAGAAGGTTGGGTAAATGACTCTACTTTTGTTGGGTGGCGAGACAATAATTTCTACAGTATTTCTATTCCAGATGAAGAGTTGACATTATTAAACAATAACTGGACCTGTGCAACATGTCCCACCATTTTTGACAGAATAAATATGGACTGCTTCGTGACAAATTCTTCGAATGTGTTAAAGTATGACTTAGACGGCAGCAATGCTGTTGATACGATTATGTCTAATTATCCAAGCTACTATTTTACCAACGGTGATATTTCAAACACAAGTATGGTTAACGGAAAATTAATTCTTACTCTAGTCCGTCAGGACTGGCTTAGTAAACCTGATGCTATAATTAATGCGAGGAGACACTTACTATTGATGAATACAGATGCTTCAGATAAAAGGTTAATTGAACTGCCAGAATAAGTTTAGAATCTGAACACGAGGCTTTAAAACAAACCAGATTGGTAAAATACTAATTTTGAAGACAAACAAGATCCAAAGGCGTGAATAGGAGGGCTGAGGTTTTGACAAAGTCAAAAGGACTCGAAGCCCGACCTCTCTGATATTAGGTCCCGCAATACTCACAAAATTTAGACTTTGGGTTGTGTTCATAAACAAAATCTGGATCATACATTTTTGAAATAATTGCTTTTAATTCGTCTTGAAATAAATCAAGAATTTCCGCGGTTATTTCACTATTTGGTTCTTGTTTAATAGCCGTGTTTTGGACCCAATCTTTGATGTTAATCATGGAAATAATTCCAGCTGTAAAAGGTGCTTTTTTGGGATAACTCGCTCTAAACATAGCTGCATACATTAATAATTGAATCCCGTATGCTTTTTTAGAGTCACCAAAGGCAGATTCAAAACCATCAGTCAAGGTTTTTTTAGGGAATTCAATTTTACTACCATCACATTTACCACTCTTATAATCAATAATCCGATAAATTGGACCGAATTGGTCAATTCTATCAGCTTGTCCTCTGATTTTAATGTTTTTGGTTTTACCAAGAATAGTCCAGATAAATTTAGCTTCTAAATCTTCTTCCAGATTCTGAATTAGAATAGGTGAATTGCTTTGCTTGAGTTCTTTAATCTGCTCATCAAGAAATTGGTTCAAAAATGTCAATGAGACCTCAAAAGACAATTTATTCTGACCGTATTTAATATCTGTTTTACTAAATTTCTTGAGATATTCTTCAGTCAAGTAGATTGTTAATTTTTGGCGTTCAACTTCTAATAATTCTATTGAAAGGACTTGCTTTTTGTCAAGAAAACTGTCCTTAAAAATTCGCTCAAGCACTTGATGAATCATGGTGCCAAAAGTAGAAGATTCAATGGCCTCTTCAACATCATTTTCCTCCCTTAAATTGAGGACATAAGTATAAAAGAAGTCTAACGGACAACGTAAAAAAGTGTTTAAAGCAGAGGGAGACAAACCACGTTCAAATAAAGCATCTAATTTACGCTCTACGGCAGGTGTAATTTGATATTTTGTGGTTCTAGTATTAGAGCTTAGGTCTTCTCCCGAATAAGTATAGTGCTTAATTGTGTGAGCAACACTCTTGTCTAATTCATTTTCCATTTGTGTTATAAATCGACTTTTTTCACCACTAACTAAGCCATCAGCATTAGAGTTATAACTTAAGAATATTTTCTTGGAACGGTGGATTAATCTATAAAAATGATGGGCAAAAATGGCATCTCTATCCTCTTCAACAGGTAAACCATGGAAAAGCTTTAATTCCCGAATTAATAATGAATTGCTAAAATTATTTTTCGGTAAATTGCCTTCATTCAATCCTAAAACAATTAAGTTTTCAAAATCTAATGTTCGTGTCTCCAAAATTCCCATTATCTGAAGCCCTTCGGTTGGATTTCCTAAAAACGATAAGGACTCATTTTCCCAAAATTGATTGAGCAATTGTTTAAACGATTTTAAATTCAAATCATAATTATATTGACCATAAATGCGATCAAATTTTTTGATGCTTTTTGAAAAATGATATAATATTTCTAATTCAACAGAGTGGTCTTCGCCTTCTGCTTTAAATACATGATATAAGGTTTGAACCAATGTTTTAATCGCTGATAAAGCGACTGAAGTTTTTTCTTTCCAAGGGGTAAGTAACAACTCCAATGCTTTTAAGTCAGGAAATTCTGAGAGCAGACGATTAATAGAAATGTAAATATGGTTATGAGAAATAACTTCTTCTTCAAAGGCTCTAATTTGATCAGGTTTATTGATGAGTTTTTGTATAAATGCATGATCTAAAAATTGTAAAACTGTTCGGTGATATAAACTTGATGTGCTAAATTTTAGTGCATTTTGTTGGAATTCAAAAATTGTATCTACTAAGCTTTTTAAATGAGAGTATTTAATGGGGTAACCCATGGTAATATTCGCTTTTTCAATACTAGTTGGAAGAGATCGGCTTAAAGGAATGAGTAACGATTCATCTGCTAAAACGATAGCCGTTTTATTAACTTCTTCTGGGCTAAGTCTTTTTAAAATAGTACCGGCAAATTTGGTTTGTGCAACTTGTTGAGCGGTTTCCACAATTTCAATTTGTTTGGGACTAGTATTAATCAGGTTAGGCAATTCAGTTTTTAATTGCCATTCTTGTTGTAATTTTCTGTAAAAATGACCCGCTTCATGTTCTGAATTATCAATATAATATCGATCAATATCAAAAATAGTTGTGGCTATCTTTTGATGTGTAAGAGATTCTATAATTTTTTTCTCAGCATTCGAGAAAGCATTAAACCCCACAAAATAATAATGATGATAATTACCAGGATTCTTAAGCGTACACAAATTGGCAAAATCTTGGTAAGCTTTGCCTTGGTATACAGCCCCAATTGACTTTAATTTGGTATTGAGCAGCTCATAATACTTGGGTAATTTTTCCCAAAGATCTAAAAATTGCTGTTGACCTTCAGATAAAGTATCAGCGACAAAACTCCAATTGTCAATGTCTTTGATGTTTTTAAGATCTCTAAAAATAGCTTTTGGGTTAACCAGATACCGGTCAATTTCATCAAAATCAGATAAGATAATTTTAGCCCATTTTAAAAAATCATTGAATGTTTCTGATTTTTCACGTTCGTATGCGACGTATTCTTTGTAAAAAATAAACAGTAATTCTGTTTGAGATAAAATTTGTGATGAGGTGTGCTCATCTATCCACTCATTAATTGTAGTAATTTTTGGTCCGAAAAAAGGCTTCCCCAACAATTCTCCCAAGGCTTTTTGAATGTATACAGCCGCTCTTTTATTTGGAATAATAATGGCAATGCCCTGCAAATCATCTTTGTGACTAGCATAAATTTTTGCTGTAATTTGCTCTACAAATGTTTGCATTAATTAGACTTAAAATATATGGGTAACCAAAATACTTGGTAATAAATTGACGACAGGCTAAAAGTAGAAAAATTAAAAAATATTCCTAAAAATTAATCAAAATTAAAACATAATGATTATTTTTGTGTCAACTAATGATTAAATATTCGGCATGACAACGTTAACAAAAGGAGATCAGGCACCCGACTTTAAGGGTGTAGATCAAAATGGAGATCCCATTTCATTAAGTGACTACAAAGGCAAACGATTAGTATTGTATTTTTATCCTAAAGACATGACCCCAGGTTGTACAACGCAATCCTGTAATTTAAGAGATAATTATTCAATATTAAAAGAGAAAGGATTTGAGATTGTTGGCGTAAGTGCTGATAATGAAAAAAAGCATCAAAAATTTATTGATAAATACGAATTGCCATTTAAATTGATAGCAGATACGGATAAAACTGTTATTAATGATTATGGTGTATGGGGGCTTAAAAAATTCATGGGACGAGAGTTTGATGGTATTCACAGAACAACGTTTGTAATTGGCGGAGATGGAACTATTGAAGCAATTATTCCCAAAGTAAAAACTAAAATTCACGCAGAACAAATTTTAGAAATTTTAGGTGAAAATTAAAAAATGATAAAAATTTTTCAGAACGTAAATAGATTACGTGCTGATAGATTTCATTTGTATTAAAATTAAATGTTATGGCAGAAGTAAAAGAAGTAAACAAAGAAAAATTAAAAGCATTACAATTAACCCTTGACAAAATTGAAAAGTCATATGGAAAAGGGACGGTAATGAAATTAGGAGATGGCGCAATTGAAGATATTGATGTCATTCCATCCGGATCATTAACCTTAGATTTAGCACTCGGAGTTAAGGGCTACCCTAAAGGAAGAGTTGTTGAAATATACGGTCCCGAATCATCTGGAAAAACTACATTGGCAATTCATGCCATTGCTGAAGCGCAAAAACAAGGAGGAATAGCAGCTTTTATTGATGCTGAGCATGCCTTTGATCAATTTTATGCCAAAAGTTTAGGTGTTGATGTAGAGAATTTATTGATTTCTCAACCAGATAATGGAGAACAAGCTCTTGAGATTGCTGACAATTTGATTCGCTCAGGTGCAATTGATATTATTGTAGTAGATTCGGTTGCTGCCTTAACTCCAAAAGCTGAGATTGAAGGGGAAATGGGAGATTCCCAAATGGGATTGCAGGCGCGTTTAATGTCTAAAGCACTAAGAAAATTGACAGCATCCATTAATAAAGCTAATACAACTTGTATTTTCATTAACCAATTAAGAGAAAAAATTGGTGTAATGTTCGGAAACCCCGAAACGACAACTGGTGGTAATGCTTTGAAATTTTATGCGTCAATGCGAATAGATATCAGACGATCTAGCCAGATAAAAGATGGTGATGAAGTGATTGGTAACAGAACAAAAATTAAAATCGTTAAAAATAAAGTAGCACCACCATTTAGAAGAGCAGAATTTGATATCATGTATGGTCAAGGAATTTCAAAGACTGGTGAAATATTAGATCTAGCTGTCGATTTGGGAATTATCAAAAAAGCGGGTTCATGGTTTAGTTATGGTGATACAAAGCTTGGGCAAGGGAGAGATGCGGTTAAAGTATTAATTGGCGATAACCCTGAGCTGGCAGAAGAATTAGAGAAAATTATTATTGAGTCTTTGAATAAAGACAAAGAAGCATAAGCTTAGCTAACATGTTATCTTCGGAAAAAGAAGAGTGCTAATTTATTTTAGTAAAACACTTTACTTCATGCCGAAGCAATAAAGAGGAGGAGAACAAATTTTTTGTTCCCTCCTCTTTTAGTTTCAACATATTGCAAGAGATTAATAATCGACCCTTTTTCGTATCTTTGGTTAAGACACCAAAACAATCCATCATGAAATACGCATTCGCTTTTTTAACCATAATCATTGGATTAACCTTAGAGGCACAATCAAATATTTTAAGTACAAACTTAGCAGCAAAACAAGTGATGTTGGGTAATTATAATCCTGCAGATTATGCGTCTACAAATCCTATCTCCCATCATGATGATATTATTCAGGGCATTAATGCTAATATCAACGCTGATTCTTTAAAAGTATACTTAGAAGAGATGGCATCCTTCTCCACACGGAATACTGGATCGGATACAGTTTCCAGTTCTACAGGGATTGGTGCAGCAAGACGCTGGGCATATCAAAAATTTGAGTCTTTTAGTCAAGTCAATGAAAACCGTTTAATAACATCCTATCTTCAATTTGACCAAACTATTTGTAGCATGGCTCAGCATAGAAATGTTTTTGCTGTCTTACCAGGAACCGACACAATCCATAATCGTATAATTCTAATTGAGGCGCATTTCGACAGCCGTTGTGATCAAGTATGTGATGTCAATTGTGTGGCTGAGGGAATGGAAGACAATGGATCAGGATCTGCTTTGGTTTTGGAGTTAGCAAGAGTAATGAGTCAGTATACTTACAAAAGCACGATAGTATTTATGCTAACAATTGGAGAGGAGCAGGGATTATATGGTTCAAATGCTTTTTCTCAATTTTCAGTTGATAATGATATTCCGATTCATGCGGTTTTGAATAATGATGTAATTGGTGGTGTTATTTGTGGTGCAACATCCTCAGCACCATCTTGTCCTGGTGAAAATGCAGTAGACAGTACGCAAGTGAGGTTCTTTTCAAAAGGAGGATTTGATTCACAAAATAAGCAATTGGCAAGATATTTAAAGCTGCAGTATCAAGAAGAGTTGAAGCCATTGGTCAACGTACCTATGTCAATTACCATTATGTCTGGTGAAGATCGTGCAGGTCGTGGTGGTGATCATATTCCCTTCAGACAAGATGGATTTAGGGCTATGCGATTTACATCAGCTCATGAACATGGTGATGCTTCTAATGGAGTTGGATATACTGATCGACAACATACATCAACCGATATACTGGGAGTTGATACTAATGGAGATATGGTAATTGACAGCTTTTTTGTTGATTTCAATTATCTGGCAAGAAATGCGACAATTAATGGCGTCGGAGCTGCAATGATTGCTATTGGTCCAAAAGTCTGTGATCTAAATATTGAAACTTCACCCGGCCCAGAAATAATTATCAAAATTACAGAACAAACAAATTATGATCACTATAGAGTTGGGTTACGGACAATTAATAATGATTGGGATTCAGTATATGTGATAGATAGCGCTCTAGACACCATTTTTCCAACCGTAGCTAATGATTATATTGTTAGTGTTGCCTCCGTTGATGAATATGGTATTGAGAGCTTATTTTCTAGAGAGATATTACTTCCAGATGATGAGCTAAGTATCGCCGAAACGAATGACTCAGAACAGGGAATTGAACTCCTTCAAAACCATCCCAATCCTTTTGATGAAGCAACCATAATTACAGTTAAACTCAATGAAAAGCTACAATATCAATCTGCCCAAGTTATAATTAGAGATATTCAGGGTAAAGAAATTGAAAGATTACCTATCAGACTTGAGAACCAAATGAATGAAGTACTATATAATCATGGATATAAGCGTGTTGGGACCTATACCTATACTTTGGTTATTGATGGCCGAAATATAGCGACTAAAATGATGGTTTTTGCAAATTAAAAATTTGATTTTTAAAGGTGGTGTGATCAATTCCGGGCCAATAAATTTAATTTAAAATGGCACCATATTTGAGCAAATTATCTATTTTTAGCAGGTGTCGAATATGAAAAGCAAAAACAAAGTCCAATCAATCTTAACGTTAACACTTGGATTTGTCTTATTAGTATTGGGGTTTTATTTATATCATTACAGGGCGACTAACCACATTTCTGAACGTGCGGTTAAGCAATTTGAAGCAAGATTGCATGCCAAGGAAAAGCATTTGCATTCTAACTTAAGGCAGTTTGCCAACCAAACAGATTTTGAAAGATCAACTACTTCAATCTTTGAATCTGCCAAACAATTTAAAGAAAATCAGAACCTTGAACTATTCATTTATAAGCATGATACGTTAATCACGTGGACCGATAATAGTATTCCGTTACCAGTAATTAATTCACAAACCTTTACAAAAAAAGAAGTTGTACATCTAAAGAATGGGTGGTATTATATTAAACGGATCACAAAAGGTGATTTTGATATTTGTGGCGCTTTCTTAATTAAGCAAGAGTTTCCATATGAAAATGAGGATTTAAAAAATAATTTCGCTCCAGATATTGCCTCAAATCTTAACGCAACACTTAGTCGAGAAAAGGGTACATTTAATGTGACTAATGACGAACATGAATTTATATTTTCTGTTGAGCCAAACCTTGTGTATAAATCAGACACAACGATTGAGTTCATTGCATTCACTTGTTATTTGCTAGCCTTTTTTATTCTCTTACAAGTTTTGATCAATTCAAGTCAGGTACTTTTAATTAAAAAACCATACTTATTGGTCATTTTTCCAATTTTTATTCTTGCTTTAAGGGTTATTTCAATTACCAATAATTGGTTTGGGAATTTGTCAAAATTTGAATTATTTAACCCAGAGTTATTTGCCTCATCTGCTCTGATTCCTTCTCTAGGGGATCTAATTATTAATGTTTGTATTTTTTTCTTTTTAGTTAATTTTCTTCTTAAACGAACAAGAGATTGGTTTCTTAACGGGAATACAGGAATGAAATTGGTACTGTTCGTGGTTCCATTGTTTTTAATTAGCTTTTATGTTGCGTACCAAATTAATATCATTATTTACGCCTTGGTTTATGACTCTAAAATTAATTTCGATTTAGAATTACTATTTGATTTAAACGTATATAGTTTTATAAGTATTGCTTTGATAGGCTTGTGTTTCTATAGTTATTTTAAGCTTATTCAGTACATCATTACGCAACTAAAAAAGTTAAAGCTAGAGTGGAATAAACTAACAGTTATTTGGTTTTTAAGTTCAATAGCCTTTTGTCTCTTTGATCAAATTAAATATGAACATTCAATTTTAACGTCTTTGTGGCCAGTTATCTTATCAGGGGGGTTACTTTGGTTTGAATATAAAGATCGGGTTTATAAATTTATTCATGTCATCAGTATACTGGCCTTTGTTGCATTTTATGCGGGTTATATTTTAGAAGATTATAGCGACACTAAAGAAAAGGAGGTAAGAAAAGTCTATGCGGAATCTATCGCAAGAGATGTTGATCCAGTTTCTGAATATGAATACGATCTTATAGAAAAACAAATGAATGAGGATCAGTTCCTTGAAAATTTTCTAATAGGGGATTTTAATGAAACTGTTTTCAATGATTCCATTGAGCAGCATTATTTTTATAAACTAAAAAATAAATATGATCTTAATTTTCATTTGTTCAGTGCGAACAAGGAAAAGAGAAGCGAACCAGGAGAAATACCAACTACTGGATATGAAAAATTAAAATTTATTATTGAAAATGGAGGTGTTATTTCAGACATTAATCCACACATATTCTTTATCAAAAACAATACAGATAAATTAAGCTATTTAATTAATTATCCAATTAAAGACAGTAGTAAAGCCATAGGGCATCTAATTGTAGAAATGCGCTCAAAGAAATTTCCTAAAGAAATTGGTCTGCCATCTGTATTGCTAGAAGATGAAGATTTCTCTAATTCTGATTTAAAAAATTATTCAATTGCAAAATACGTCGACAAGAATTTGGTCAGTCATATTGGAGGATATAATTACCCATTTGTACCAGAGTTATGGCAGCAGTATTTAAATGTTTTTTCTAATTCTGAGGGATATAGCCATTATGCTTACAGTGCAAATGATGAGAGAATTACAGTGATGTCAAAGAAGAAAGGGACAGTTATTACATCATTTACAACTTTCTCTTACCTTTTAATTTACTTTGGCTTGATTTTATTGATACCATTACTTTACAGTTATGTTGCTGAGCACAAGGTTAGGGTTAAAAGTCTATCCCTTAATTTCAAATTTCAAGCTGTTTTGGTTGGCCTTATTTTATTGACCTTAATTTCTTTTGGGATTGGTGCTGGAACCTATGTTGTGCAACAATATCATTTGAATTCTAGGAGTTTGATTAAAGAAAAAACGGGTTCTGTCGAAACAGAATTACAACAAAAATTAGGAACTGAAAGTGAAATTAATTCTAACCCGTCCTATTTGGAATATCTGCTTAAAAAGTTTTCAAGGGTATTTGTGACAGATATTAATCTATATGATCTCAATGGTACACTTTTGGCTTCATCTCAACCTAAAATATATTCTAAGGGACTGATTTCAAAAAAAATGAATTTTGATTCCTTTTATATGTTGGACGTTAAAAAAAGAAGCAAATTTATTCATGTTGAGAAAATAGGTGAGCTTGAATTTTTATCGGCCTACTTACCATTTGTTAATAAAAAAGGCGAATTACTAGCCTATCTAAATATTCAGTATATCTCAAAACAAGATGAGCTAGAGAATCAGATTTCAGGATTTATTCTAGCCATAATCAATATTATGGTACTGATGTTGGCTTTTTCAACTTTTCTAGCGATTGTTCTATCGAATCGTTTGACTTCACCTCTAAAATATATTCAGGAAAGTCTGAAGGGCATGAAATTAGGAGGTAATAATAAACCGATTCATTATGAAGGAGATGACGAAATTGGGAGTCTTGTAAAGGAATATAATTTGAAGGTTAATGAACTTGAGAATTATGCCGAGCAATTGGCAAAAAGTGAAAGAGAAAGTGCTTGGCGTGAGATGGCTAAACAAGTGGCACATGAAATTAAAAATCCACTGACACCAATGAAATTATCAATCCAACATTTGAATCGATCAATTAAGTTGGCTGATGAAGATTCGGAAGCTAAATTAAAACGCATATCTTCTTCATTGATTGAACAAATTGATGCGTTGACCAGAATCGCTAATGAATTTTCAAATTTTGCCCAAATGCCAAAGGCAAGAGAGGAGAAAGTTAATTTGGCAGAAATAATAAAAAATACTCATGCCGTATTTGCTGATGGAGACAAGCACTATGAACTTATTTTTGAAAACGTAGTTGATGACATACCGTTTATCTGGGGAGATAAAAATCTATGCTTAAGGGTGTTTAATAATTTATTCAAAAATGCTATTCAAGCTATACCGCCTGGAGAAAATGGTGTAATTGAAGTGACCTTAACTGAAGACAACGGGGAATACTTAGTTCAAGTTAAAGATAATGGTGTTGGTATTGATGAGGCTTCAGCAGGTAAGATGTTTATTCCATATTTTACTACTAAATCTACTGGAACAGGACTAGGTTTAGCTATGTCTAAACAAATCATAGAAAACATGAATGGCAAAATTTGGTTTGAATCAGAATTGTCAATCGGCACTAGTTTTTTTGTATCTTTCCCTAAAAACAATCATTAATGAATACTTACGAACTTATTATAGCCGTTTCGGCAATTATCATCATATCATTTGTATTTAATATTGTTGCTAAACGAACGAATATTCCATCAGTTTTAATGTTAATAGCCCTGGGGGTTTGCATCAAGGAGTTTGCTGGATCAAAATTTTCAACTGAAACCTTCGCTGATCCAGGGATTTTAGAAATTATTGGGAATGTTGGATTGGTCATGATTGTATTAGAAGCCGCATTGGATTTAAACCTAAAACGCGATAAATTGGGCATGATATTTCGATCATTCTTTGTTGCACTGTTAGCGCTGGTGGGCTCAGCTTTTGCAATTGCGTATATTATTATGTTTGCAATTCCTGGAGACACTAGCCTCTATCAAGGGTTAATTTATGCCGTTCCCTTATCAATAATGAGCTCTGCGATTATTATTCCAAGTGTTGGTGGTTTGAAAGGTCATAAAAAAGAGTTTATGGTCTATGAAAGTACTTTCTCAGATATTTTAGGGATCATGTTTTTCTATTTCTTACTAGGGGCAGATCCTAATGCTAGTACTGCTCAAATTGCTGGTGATGTCGCGCTTAATGTTGTTGAGACAGTTGTGCTTTCCGTAATTATTTCATACATTCTAGTATACATATTCCAAAAATTGACAACTCAAGTTAAATTATTCTTAGTGATTAGTGTATTGATGCTATTGTACGGATTAGGTAAAAAATTCCATCTTTCTTCCTTGCTAATTATTTTAACGTTTGGATTAATCTTAAATAATACGCATATTTTTTTCAGAGGTAGATTAAACAAAATTGTTAATAAAGATACTGTAAAACCAATTTTACATGATTTTCATATTTTAACATTAGAATCTGCCTTCGTGGTAAGAACATTCTTTTTTGTTTTGTTTGGAATGTTTATTTCTCTGGGATCAATTGTTGATTGGAAAGTTGCTCTGATTAGTTTAGCAATTGTAGTAGCATTGTTTGTGGTGAGGTTAATTTTACTTAAATTAATAGAGCGACGAGACATTGTGCCACAATTATATATTGCACCTCGTGGCTTAATTACCATCTTACTGTTCTTTGTGATTGATGGTCATGTGGATAAAGATGGGATTAATCACCTTAAGATCGCAAATTTTGATACTGGGATTTTATTGTTTGTCATTCTAATTACAAGCATTGTGATGACAATCGGTTTAATTGCTTATAGAGGAGATAATATTAAAAATGTTTTGCTAAGTCAAGTGCCTGGTATAAAGGTTGACAAAAATAAGGATGGTCTGCATGATGATTTTGAAAAGACCATAGAGGAAAATGTGGAAAACAGTGATTTCAATAGTTTCTCGAATGATGAGTCCGAATAAGGATTATTTATTCCGTATGATCTGAATATTACCCTGAAATACTTCTTTGGTTTCATCAGCTTTTTCAAGCTCAATAATTGCAAAGTAAATACCTTCAACACATGGTTCTCCAGCGTGCGAATAACCATCCCAAGAACCATTTAAGCCGTAAAAACGATAGACTAATCCACCATACCGATTATAGATACTGCAGGTTAATCCAACATATGCATCTCCAGCTTTAATTTGAAACCAATCATTAACACCATCATTGTTGGGTGTAAACACATTAGGTATATCAACATCAGGTTCCTGTGCATAAACACCTTCAAGTGATAAACAGGCAAATAATAATATGAGGATCTTAAACTTCATTTAACTCTCTAAAGGTAGAAAAAATAATCCAACTTGACGAATATTAGTTTTCACCAGCTAATTTTAAATTATCAGGGGTGCCTTTATCTAAAGCTGGCACACCATCTTTCATCCATAAAGGAATTGGCTCATCTTTAAGATAGTAATCAAAAAATTGTCGCATCCTTAAGCTTAAATCTTCTTTATTAGCGGTTTGTCTTAAATTATGGCTGTCACCATTATAATTCAACAACCAAACCGGTTTTTCAAGTCGTCTTAACCCCATAAACATTTCAATTCCCTGATACCATGGCACTGCACCATCATTGTCGTTATGCATAATTAACAATGGTGTATTGACATTAGGAATCCCAAATATTGGTGAGTTTTCAATATACAATTCCGGACAGTCCCAAATAGTACACCCAATTCTACTTTGCGTACGTTCATATTGAAACATTCGGCTCATCCCACTTGCCCATCTAATTCCACCGTAAGCAGAGAACATATTACTTACAGGAGCCCCTGCCATGCCACAGGCGTATTTGTTGGTCATAGTTACCAATTGAGCTGTTTGATAACCACCCCAACTTTGACCTTGAAGTCCCATTTTATTTGTATCTATCCAACTATATTTCTGAGTTAAATAGTCAGTTCCACTTAAAATACAATCATAAGCTGATTGAGCTGGATGACCTGGAGTGTATAAGATATTTGGGATAAAAACTATGTAACCGTTGCTCGCATACTCAGTAGGGTAAACAATAGAAGCCGTCGGTTTTGGGCCATAATAATTATGTAATCGATCGTCATATTTCTCATAAAAGTAGACAATCATTGGGTATGACTTTGTACTATCAAAATTTTCGGGTTTATAAAGTAGTCCATCTAATTCTAATCCCTTATATGATGTCCATTTTACCTGTTCAACTGTTGTCCAATTAAAGTCTTTTTGTTGGGGGTTTGTGTGAGATAGGCGGGTTACCTGATTAAATTTCAGGTCAGTTGTATACAGCTCAGGGTAATCTTTCACAGTCATCTTCCTAAAAAAGATTCGATTTGATTTTTTAGCTTTAGTCAAATAATAGAAAGTAAAATCTCCTTTAATATATTCGGTTTGATCAATTTTTTCAAACGTTGTAATAAATTCAGCTTTACTATTTTGATCTACTCCAGTCAATAGTGTATTCTCAAGTTTCACATAAGCAGAATCTCTCTCAAAATTGGACAAGTTGTATTTAACTTTTCTAGTTTTGCCTAAGGACATGGTTAGGCATTTTGGTCTGGTCTGATGTGTTGGATCAATTAACCAAATGTCATATTCACTGGACAGTAAGATTTTTTCGCTACTACCGTCCTTAATCCAACCTAAAGTACGTTCTGGAAATGGGATATATGGGCTACCATTATTGTCGGAATAAAAACGATCCTCAATATTTGCAGTTAAATTGATTTCAATCTTAGTCTTAAGATCAAGCCCCATCCATGTTGAATCTTGCCCATTATACCAAACCATAAGATTGGCAGATGGAGATAGACTTGGATAATACGCTTGTTCTTTTAATAGCATTTCCTTTTCGCCGGTCTCAAGGTTAATTAAACCGTAGTCAGATGGCCATGGAAATGCCCATGAATACGTTTTTTGATAATTTTCATTGTCAGAGATAATGGCATATTTGGAGTCGCTCCTTGAATTAATATTCACAGATTCAAATGCTGTATTTTCTAAATGGATAACCGTTTTGTTAGGAATATGATAAGCAGTTAAAAAAGACTGCTTCTGGTCCTGTCTTAAATTTGATAATTGTTGAGGTTGAACACGTTTATCTGTCCAAGACCAAACATCAACCCTGGCTTTTTCACTTTTTAACAATGTGTCTTCTGGTTCTTGCTCAACAATTAAATTACTACCAAAATAAATGCGATTACCGTTTTTAGAAAAATCAAGATCGCCATGACCAGAAACTGCCCAACCATCTTTTAACCCATTAGCTAGGGTATCTACAATAATCTTTCCTTCTGTGTCACCTTTTGCCCAATAACCTAATTGATATGTTTTTATTTCATTTGTATCGGCTGTTGTAAGAAACGCCAATTGGTCATTATTTTCATCAAAGGTGATGGTCTTTATTTCAAGTTGAAATGACATTAAACTAATATGATTCTCTTTAGTCAAATCATAAAGATGTAAAGCAATGGTATCAGATTCCCCCTTCAAACTAGTAGTATATGACAAATAAGTACCAGTTTTATTAAACGAATAACTGGTCACTTGATGAATTGTTTCTAACTTTCCAGTGACTGGATTCAAAACAGTTAGGGTATGACCAGAAGTTTTAACCTTTTCACATTTCTTACGTTTTTTGAAAATTTGCCATTTCTTATAAGTAGGGCAATTTGGTCGCTGATCTTCCGAGCTTAAATAAGCCATCCAATCACCTTCTCTTGAAACTTTATATGACTTAACCTTAGGGATTTTGAGAATAGAGTCTTTTTCAAACCAAATAATACCAAGTGTATCTTTGGGCATTTTGTCTGGTTTAACTTTGTCAAGTTTCAAAGCTCTAATGGTATCATAACCAGGTTTAATAGCAAAAGCAGCATACATATCATTTGCATGCATTTGTGCCATTGATCCCTTAAAAATAGAATCTCTATAGGTTCCGTCAGCGGATAAAAAATACAAATATCCATCACCTTTAGCGGGGTTGATTTCATATTTCAAATATTTTCCAGAAGGTGTCCACCCTTCATTTTTAATAGACTTCCAATCGTTGTAAGTGTCATTGTTAATGACTTTCTTTTCTTCGCTCTGCGCAAAGCTTACTTGCAATAGAGATGCTAAAATTATTGTAAATAGATACCTCATAATAACTTAATTATTCTTCTAATTTTACGATTTGTATTTGTTCGTCAAAATATGGCTTAAAAGCCATGTCGTATACCATTTTGTATGTTTCGCCACTTGGACTTTTGTACATATGTGTATGGTATTTTTCATCAAATCCGTATGCTGTAACAATGTCTTTTGATATTGGTGAACTCCGGTAAATTTCAAACAATTTTTGAAGTGTAATCCAATTTTTGTGCAAGATTTTATTTATTGCCTTAATGTGTCTTTCCTTGGTTTTGTTTTCAAGATTATGGAAAGCATTTTTGCATTTCGGACTGCAAAATCTTTGATTTGACCTGCCATCAAATTCTTTTTGACATGTGCTACAGACTATCATAGGCTTATTAAACGGTTTTAAAAACGTATTAAATACAGACAAATATAAACTTATTTATTGAAATGGTTTAATAAGTTATTCTAATGTAAATCAATTATTGTTGATAGTCTTGTTAAAAGATATAAGTAAAGGTTAAGTTCAAGGCTGGTCAGCAGTAATGATTGTGCTTTTTTCAATGCACTCGAGCCATTGCTCGATAGAAAGCGCATTTTCTATTTTAAAACTACCTATTGATTCTCGACGTAAACCAGAAAGATAAGCCCCAGATTTAAGGGTTTTGCCAAAGTCATGTGCTATGCTACGAATATAGGTCCCCTTTGAACAGGCAATTCTAAACGAAATATTGTTTTCAGAAATATTTGTTATTTCAAAAGAACGGATCTCTATTCGTTTGGCTTTTAATTTCACATCCTCACCTTTTCTAGCTAAATCATAAGCCTTTTTACCATCAACTTTTTTTGCAGAGAATATAGGGGGCATTTGATCCTGTTCACCAGTCATGTCAGAAGAAGTTTGGTGAATCATTTCTGCAGATATATGGGCCGTTGAAAAAGTTTCGTCTATTTCGGTTTCCATGTCATAAGACGGTCTTGTTGCACCGAGGGTAATTGTTCCAGTATATACTTTCTCTAACCCCATATAGGATTCAATCTCTTTAGTTTTTTTACCAGTGCATAGGATTAATAATCCTGAAGCTAAAGGATCAAGCGTGCCAGCATGACCAACTTTTATTTTTTTAGCATCTATTTTATGCTTAATCTTCCAACGTAATTTATTGACAACTTGAAATGATGTCCAATCTAAAGGTTTGTCAACTAGTAATACCTCACCACTGATAAAATCAAATACATTTTGGTTGGTCATATTACGCAATAGAAGTATAAATTATAGCTGCGGCTCCAATTATAAAACAGTAAATTGAAAAATAGGAAAGTTTAGAATTTTTAACCAGTTTAATCATTAGTGTACAAGCTAAAAGTCCAGTTACAAACGCAAATATAAAACCAACACTTAAACTTGCAGTGGAAATGGATGATGTTCCAAATTCATCACTCATTACATCCTTAGCAATCTTACCAAAAATTAAGGGTACAACCATTAAAAAGGAAAAGCGAGCGGCTTTTTCACGGTCAATTCCTAATAATACAGAAGTTGATATTGTTGCGCCAGATCGCGAGATTCCGGGTAGAATGGCAATTGCTTGAGAAACGCCAATAATACCAGCATTTAAAAAAGATACTTTTTTAGTTGTGTTTTTAGCACGATCAGCTAATAGCAATAAAGCTCCAGTAACCAGCAGCATAGAGCCTACCAACAGAATTTCACCACTAAAAAAGGATTCAATCTCATCATTAAATAACACACCAACCAATGCAGCAGGAATCATAGATAAAACAATCTTTATTGAGAATTGAAATTCTTCATTCCATTTAAACTGCATTAATCCTTTAAGAATCTCTAATAGTTCTTTCCGGAAAATTACGACAGTGCTTAAAGCGGTTGCAAAGTGTAAAACAACAGTCATTAACATACTGTCTTCAGGAATGGCATCACTGCCCATAAAATATTTTGCTAGTTCAAGGTGGCCACTACTACTGACGGGTAAAAACTCTGTCAAACCCTGAATAATACCCAGGATAATTGCCTCAATAATACTCATGAAATGGGATTAGGATTTTCTTTTTTTCATGATACCATATATCACAACACCATAGCCAGCAATTACTAGAATTGGAGCTACTGTAATTCTCATGTGACTAAATAATTCATCTTTATTGAAGACATTTGGGTCATCAGATCCACCTCCCATCATTAATAAAAAGCCAATCAATGTGACACAGAATCCAACTATGATAAATAGCTTATTATCTTTTCCAAATACAAATTCATCTTTGCTCATAATATATAAATCTTAACCGTATAAATTATCTAATTTCAAACGTAGGTATTTACGTAAAGCTATGCTCGTAGATACAACAGTAATTAATATTCCAAATAATATAATTGATCCTAAAACCATAACGAACAGAATAACGTCTGTCATCTCTATAATTTTATACCAAACTCGATCAACTAAAATAATAAAACCGAAAACAAGGGCACTTGAGATTAACCCAGATACCAGCCCCTGCCAAATGGCTAGCCAAATAAAAGGTTTCCTAATAAAACGTGGTGTGGCACCAACTAATTGCATAGTTTTAATGGTAAATCGTTTTGAATAGAGAGCTAATCGTACTGTATTATTAATCAATGCGATAGCTACAATCAATAGTAGGAGACCTACTAATAATACCAAATAAATTGATTTTTTTGTCCTGCTATTAATTTGTCTGAAAGCCGCCTCACGATAATGGACTTCATTGATTTTGCCAGCATATTTTTTCATCAGTTCTGATTCAATCTTACGAATACTGTCTAAAACAATATAATCCTTTTTAAGATTCAGAATAATGGACTGATTTAGTGGGTTTTCGTTTCCAATAATGTTTAATGCAGAATCGCCAATAATTTCCTTTGTTATGTCCCAAGCTTCATCAGCTGATCTATAAAATGCTTTTCTTGCATAAGGTTCTGATGTAATCTCAACTTCAAATTGCTTGAGCTCAATCTCATTTACATTATTGTCGAAGAATAGATCCACCTCTAATTCTTCAATTTTCCGATCTTTTAAATCATTAATTCCTAATGCAAACCATGCTGTAATGCCAAGCACAGACAATACCAAAACAATACCAATAATTGTTGAAGCATACGCTGTTTTTAAACCGTTTTTATTTGCTCGATTTTTATTTGCCATTTTACAGCGCTAAAATATAAATAAAAACTGGTTTGGATTTAACCACACTGGATTAAGTACTATAATTTAGGATTTTTTTAGTTTGTTGATGAAAACTAACTTGACCTCATTACAAAACCACAAGTGTAGTTGTGTCCATTAAGTAAGCACCAAAATAGCCCAACGCATTATCTGATAAATTAGAAACAGGGTTAGATGGTGTTGCGGCAAATGGGCCTGTACTTGTATTATTAACTAGGGAAAAGAAATAATCATAATTACTATTATCCATTGTGAAAAAGTCAATATTAACAATATCATTTGAGTCTACCTCGGTTCCAAACAAGATTCCGCCAATTTGCTCACCAGAAGCTAAAAGATCGTTGGCGATATACATGTTATTGTCTCGCTCTTCATTGATATAAGAAATAATCCTATAATTATCTCCAACTGGAGCTGGGTCAGTAAATAAATAAAATATTAGTCTAAAGTCATCCGGTAAAAAACCTATACTAGCCTGAAGTTCTTCGGGTAAGCCACTTTTCGGACCTGCATAAAGAAAATCAAAACTTGGAATGAAAGAGCTTTGACTTGTGCCAGTAATTACTTCACCTTCAGAGGTGATTTTTAAATTATAAGTTTTGTTTGGCTCTACTTTATAGTCTGATAAGGTATATACACCTTTGCTAGTTGCTTCTTCATTAAATGTATAATCGACACCATCACTATCCGTAATAACAACGGAAGCATTTGATACACTTTCAAAATTATTAGTAGTATAGACGTTACTTGTTTTTGTTAATTTAATAAAACTCTTTCCTTCAATATTAGAAGTGAAAGCTTCAACCACTATTTTTTGTTCTGCGTCGTTTAATGGGAGTTGAATCACTTTTTCACATGAGAAAAAACTTAACCCTAAGAGCACTACAGTAATTAATTTAAAATAATTTGTCATCTTTAAAATTTAAAATTGTAAGTCAATGAAGGGATGAATTTAAATAAGGCTAATTTTACAGCCTCAGTCTCTCCAGTTATTTCATTTTCTCTAAAGGTTATTGAATAGGCATTTTCCCGTCCATAGGCATTGTAAACAGAAAGGTTCCAGCTAGATTCAAATTTCTTTTGAACTTCAATTTCTTTCCCTGAGTCTACATCTAGAACAAGTTTAGTTTTTTTATTGTTAAGCGTTACTCCAAAATCTAATCTATGGTAGTCTGGCATTCTGTAGCCATTACGTTCAGTAAACTCATTAACAACTTGACCTTCTATAATATATTTCCCGCTTGGAAATGTCACAGCATTACCAGTATAATATACCCATGAAGTGCTAAAATTTAAACGTTCATTAAGTTTATACATTGCTACTATTGAAATATCATGCGTTCTATCTTGTTTTACTGAGAACCATTGATTGTTATTAATCTCATTAATTTTACTTTCGGTTTTTGAAATAGTGTAGCTTACCCAACCAGTGAATTTACCCACTCTTTTTTTAGCAAGCAATTCCAAACCATATGCTCTGCCAATTCCAAAAACTAATTCTGCCTCAACATTTGGATTTAAAGTAATTTCTGCACCGTCGCGATAATCAATGACATTCTGAAAATCTTTGTAATATGCTTCTGCTGAGAATTCAATTGTGTTTTTTCTGAAATTTCTAAAATAGCCAATGGAGTACTGGTCAGCAATTTGGGGCTTAATTATTGGGCTTGATGGCAACCAAATATCAGTTGGTGTTGAACTTGTTGAATTCGAAATTAAATGCATAAATTGATATGTTCTAGAGTACCCACCCTTCAATGAACTTTTTTCATTCAATACAAAATTGATTCCTAATCGAGGTGAAAAGCCATTATACGAAATGATTTTTTCATTAGTAGAAAAGTAAGATATTGAATCAACATTACCCTCTTGATCAAATGAATAGGTTTCTCCAGGTCCAATTTGCGTAAAGTTTGAATATCTCAAACCATAAGTAAGGTTAAGTCTATTACCAATTTTTTGATCATTAGATAAATATAGTGCGGATTCAACGGAATGTTTTACTGGGATATCATCAATGGTAAAACCAAGACCATCTCCTATATTGATGTCTCCTGGTTCAAAAGTGTGATGGATGATGTTTGCGCCAAATTTTATGGTATTGTTAGAATTCAAATAATAGTCAAAATCTTTTTTAAAGTTAAAATCTTGAATTTGTGATCCAATCTCAACTTTATTAATGCCTTCTCCAATACCAATTACATAATTATACTTACTAAAAATGAAAGTAGCGTTTCCAAATAATTTACTATTATAAATATGGTTCCAACGTGCAGTAGAAGTAATATTACCCCAATCAAATTGTAATTGACTCCCAAATTTAAATTGGTCTCTGCCAACATAGCCTGAAATAAATACACGGTCTTTATCGGAAATTCTATAATTGGCTTTGGCATTAAAATCATAAAAATAGAGGCCTGCACCATCAAGATTTTCGTTTTTCGAAAACCTCAAGAATTGATCGACATAGGTTCGACGACCAGATAAAATAAAGGATCCTTTATTTTTTACGATCGGTGCTTCCAACGTCAATCGGCTTGATATTAATCCAATTCCTCCACTTGCTGAAATACGTTTTGAATTACCTTCTTTCATTTTAATATCCATAACCGAGGATAAACGCCCACCAAATTCAGCAGGAGCTCCACCTTTATAAAGCTTTACATCCTTTAGTGCGTCAGAATTAAAAACCGAAAAGAATCCTAATAGGTGTGATGCATTATAAACAGGTGCTTCATCCAATAAAATTAAATTCTGATCTGCACCACCACCACGAACATAAAACCCAGAATTACCTTCACCAGCTGATTTTACTCCAGGTAGGAGTTGCATGGTTTTTAAAATGTCTTTTTCACCAAACAGGACAGGGATACTTTCTACGTCTTTTACACTGATCTTTTCAACACCCATTTCGGTGGTTTTTAGATTATCTCCCAATTTTTCCCCAGTGACATCTACTGCACCTAACATTTCGGTTTGAGGAAGAATTTCAACATTTTTTTTGATATCTTTGTCTAGTATAACAGAAAAACTTTGGGTAGTATATCCTACAAATTGATATTCAATCGTATAGTTTCCTTTTGGTAAGGTTAAAGAGTAAAAACCGTAAACATTCGAAAGTGCACCCTTACCTTCAATTTCTTTCACCATGATTCTGGCGCCAATAATGTCTTCACCAGTTTCATTGTCTTTAATATTGCCACTTATTGTAAAGTTTTGCCCAAAAGAAATGAATGAGAATAGGAACAAGGCAAGTGTAAGTAGCGATTTCATAAATGAATTTTTTGCACGACAAAATTAGCCACATTAATTAACAATGATTAGCTAATAGAGGCGTTTTTTCAAAAAAATTAACATTTAGAAGGCATATTGTGGAAAAAAAGCCTGCTCAAGTATTGAACAGGCTTTGAATCAGTTGTAGATTCTGACTATCAGTTAAATAATTTCTTGAAATTAGCATAACGTTTGGCCTTGTCAGAACCTGTCGGGCAGTTATTTTCTTGAGCCCATTTATGGTAATTCTCAATACGGTTCGCCGGACTAGGATGAGTGCTTAAAAATTCTGGTGTTGCTCCACCTCCGGAGGCTTCAATTTTTTCGAAAAAACCTGCGCCACCATCTGCAGCATATTCAGTGCCACAAAGATAATGAACCGACATTTGATCAGCTTCTGTTTCATGAGCTCGACTAAATTTAAGACCAACAACCCCGGCGGTAATTTGTTTTAAAGCTTCTCGCTCTCCAAGTGCGGCATCAACCAGTACTGACAATAGTCCAGATTTGGTCATTTGTCGAGTTGAATGCCTTAAGTCAGCATGAGCCATTTCATGTCCCATTACACCTGCCAATTCGTCTTCAGTCTCAAGGTATTTTATAATCCCCGTATAAACATATATATATCCCCCAGGTGTACAAAACGCATTTAAAGTTGAATCATCTTTAATAATATGTAATTGCCATTTAAAGTCATTTTTATAACGAACTTTATCCGTCTCTAAAATGCGATCTCTAATATTATATAGAAATCGATACGCTTCTACATTAGATGCAGAGTCTAAAATTGGATAGTCGGCAGAAGCGGCTTTAATTTCTCCAGCTACCTGTGCACCTAATTGCTTATCTTGTTCAACGGTAAATAAGTTAAGTCTCCCATTAGGTAATTTATCTTTTTTATCGTCTTTTTGAAACATAGAACAGCCAGCCAAAATGAGGGCAGATATGCTTAAAATAATTAGTTTTTTCATAATATAATTTTTACAAAAGTATGTAATTCTTAAATAAACCATTCAAATTTCATGCACAAAAATTCAATAGCAAATCCTACTGCCATTCCAAGTAATACTTCACCTGATTTGTGTGCTTTTAAAAATAGCCTTCCAGAGCAAATTAATCCACCAATAAATAGAATGGATAAAAGGACATAAATATTAAAATTCATTTGATTATTAAAATAACCAATCAAGGCGCCAGCAACGCCAAAAATACCAATTGCATGTAAGCTAATTTTGACGTAAAAATTCAATATAAAACTTACCAGTAATGTTAAAGTAATAGCGAACAAGTATATAAGGAGGTAATCATAGTTCGAGCTACTGATAATTAAATATCTTAAATAAACATAACAGAAGATGGTATAAATTAGCATGACTGATATGGCGTATGTGCGCTCTTCTTGTGTTTCCATTTTAATGGATTTAATCATTCCGCTCCAAACCATAATTAGAATACTCAAGCCAGGAGCAACAACTAAAAGTGTGATAAAAATCTGGTAAACACCTTTTTTTAAATCTGGATCAATACCGTAGAGTGACAAATCAATTAACCCTGGAGATGTAGAGGGCAGATTAAATAATAAATACAGTCCTATGGTAGGTAAAAAAAGAGGGTGAAAAATATAGCTAAGGGTGCTAAAAAAAGATTTGATCATATTTCTTTACGTAATCTAGCGACAGGAATATTTAATTGTTCACGATATTTTGCCACAGTCCTTCTGGCAATATTATAGCCTTTCTCTTTCAAAAGTTCAGCTAAACGTTGATCAGTCAACGGTTTTCGTTTTTCTTCAGATCCTATTGCGTCTTGTAAAATTTTCTTGACCTCCCTAGTACTAACCTCTTCACCACTAGTCGTTGATAAAGACTCAGAAAAGAAATACTTCAGTTTAAAAGTCCCAAATTGTGTTGCAATGTATTTGCTATTAGCAACTCTGGATATGGTTGAGATATCCATATTAACAATTTCAGAAATATCTTTTAAAATCATGGGTCTCAACTTTGTCTCATCACCAGTTAAAAAGAAATCATGTTGGTATTCCAAAATAGCATTCATTGTTATCATCAAAGTATTTTGTCTTTGCTGGATAGCTTCTATAAACCATTTGGCAGAATCTAATTTTTGTTTGACGAATTGAACAGCATCTTTATTAGATTTTGTACTGCCACCTTCAGCATATGTCCTTAGCATGTTTTCGTAAGTTCGACTAACCTTTAGTCTTGGTGCATTTCTACCGTTTAAACTTAGAATTAAATTCCCTTCTTCTTCACTTAGAATAAAATCTGGTATAATTTGTTGAAAATTTCTGGAATTAGTTGACTCCTTTAATGAGTTCCCAGGTTTAGGATTTAATTTAGTAATTTCATTAATCGCATCTTTTAAATCGTCGTCAGAAATTTCAAATTTCTTTTTGATTTTGTCATAGTGCTTTTTTGTAAACTCATCAAAGCTGGTTTCAATAATTTTTTTAGCAGTATAAACTGAAATATTGCCATGATGTTTCCTTTCTAACTGCAATAGAAGGCATTCTCTTAAATCACGAGCGCCAACCCCAGCTGGTTCAAAATCTTGGATAACAAAAAGCACATCCTCAACCTCAGCCTTTGTAACAGAAATGTTGAATCCAAAGGCCAGATCATCTGTCAACGCAATTAATTCTCTACGGACATACCCATCATCATCTATGTTTCCAATAATAGTATTAGCTATAACCTCTTCATTATCACTTAAATTTCTAAGACCAAGTTGAGAGATTAATAAATCATGAAACGATTTACCACCAGATAATGGAATCACTTTGTCGTCATCATCCGCAGAATAATTACTTGTAGCCGTTTTGTACTGAGGTAAATCATCATCTAAATAATCGTTAATGTCGAAATCCTCATCTGTTGAATCATTATTGTCATCTCCAAAATCATCATCATAATCATCCGTCTCTTCATTGCCTTCTTCAAGGGCAGGATTTTCTTCAATTTCTTCTTTAATACGTTGCTCGAGTTCCATAGTCGGAACTTGCAACAACTTCATTAGTTGAATTTGTTGAGGTGATAATTTTTGAAGTAATTTATGGTTTAAAGATTGTTTTAACATAGCCTTCTATGATTCGTATACAGTCAAATATACGAAAAAAATGACACCAATTTAAAAAAAGGCTCGATTTTTGATAGAGTCATAATATAAGGTTATACTTTTTAGGGGAAAGTAAAACGCAAAGAGGTTGATTTTTCAACCTCTTTTTCTGTTTATTATGCGGTGTTTTACCAATTCAACTTTACCAATTCAACTTCAATTTATGGAAATTCTTGATCTCAAACATTAAGTATAGTGAACCATAAAAACTGAAAAGATGAAAAAGTTAAGTATAGTAATTTTAGGTATGTTGATCAGCCTTTCTGCAAACTCACAAAACGATTATGGAATAATTATGGGTAAAGTCTTTAATCAAGATTCTTCTAGTACAGTTCCCTTTGCAAAAGTTTGGATTGATTATAACGGTGATGTATTAGGGGTAATAACTGATATAGAAGGAAGATATAAAATCTCTGCAGTTAAACCAGGTACCTATAACTTACACTCCGACGGTAGTTTATTTGGCAAAATGTCATATTCTGGGGTTAATGTTTATGCCGGAGGAATAGCTCGAAATAATATTTATTTGTCAGGTTCAATTATGTTAACAGTTTGTCCTGTTTCACCAGATCCTATTATCAGGTTAACGTCCGCAAATATTATTTCCCAAGAAATGATAAAACACAATATTGATATTCAGAACCCAAAAGAAATGATTTCCAGAATTATCTCTGAAATTCAGCTTGACCAAAATAATCAGATGATTATTAGAGGGTCACGACCTGGTGACGTTATTTATTTTGTTGATGGTGTCAAACAAAGGGATATACAATCACTCCCTGGCGTCTCTATCAATTCAATATCTGTGTACACTGGTGGAATCCCTGCCAAATATGGAGATACAATGGGTGGCGTAGTTATTTTAAATACAAAAGGTTACTTTGATTTATACTATGCTTGGAAGGCAAGTCAGTAAATTTTTTTAAAAGAATTTATGGAATTTTTAAAGTCAGTACATCTAGTAAGAAACAATACAATAAAATTATGAAAAAACTAAGTATAATAATAGCAACCATTTTAATTAGTGTAGCAGCTAATGCTCAAAATGGAAACGGAACAATTATGGGATACGTTTATGGTTCTGATTCAACAACTGTAAAACCTTTTGCTACAGTAAAAGTTGATTATAATGGAGATATTTTAGGTGCTGTTGCTGATATCAATGGTAAGTATAAAATTTCTGCTGTTAAGCCAGGGAAATATAATATACATGCTGAACTAAGCATGGAAGGAAAGACAACTGTAAACGGGTTGGATGTGCATTCTGAATCTATCACAAAACAGAATTTATATTTATCAGGCAACGATACTTTAATTACTATTGAAGTGTTTTCAGAGCCTCTAATTGATATTGAACACATCAATACAATTTCATTGTCGGATATCAAAAATAGTCCAAATATCCAAAGCCCGAAAACCATGTTAACAAACTATAATTCAGATATTCAGTTAGATGCGAATAACCAAATGATCATTCGTGGATCAAGACCAGGAGATGTTGTTTATTTCGTGGATGGTGTTAAACAAACCGATTTGCAGTCTGTGCCTGGAGTTGCCATTAATTCAATGTCAGTTTACACTGGTGGAATACCAGCCAAATACGGTGATACAACAGGTGGCGTTGTAATAATGAATACCAAAGGGTATTTCGATTTATATTATGCTTGGAAGGCTAGGCAATAATAATACTTAAAATTTGCAATTACAGAGAAATTTAGTATATTTGCAGCGTTAAAAATAAATTATTTGAAACAGAGGGGACATGAAGTCCCCTCTTTTTGTAGCAAAAAATGATATCAAAACAACTTGTAGAAGAGTTAGCCAATGAGCGAATCCAGGAGAGAGATCCTGAATTGTATATTGTGGCCGTTACAATTGGTAACGGTAATCAAATCTTGGTTGAATTGGATCATGAAAAAAAAGGAGTCTCTATTGAAGACTGTATGTCAGTTAGTAGAAATATAGAGCACAATTTGGATCGTGAAACTGAAGATTTTTCTTTGGAAGTAGCCTCAGCAGGACTTAGTAAGCCTTTTAGAGTATTAAAACAATACCTAAAAAACATAGGTAAACAAGTCAGGCTTAAAATTGGTGATCATGGAAGTGTTGAAGGGATTTTGAAAGCTGCAAACGAAGAAACGGTAACTGTAACAACCAAAGAAAAAGTTCGGTTAGAAGGAAAAAAGAAGAAAGTGTGGGAAGAAACAGACCATACTATAAACATGAAAGATATTAAGGAAACGAATTTGATAATCACATTTTAATAAAAGTTAGAACATGAATGCGATAGATTTAATAGAGTCTTTTTCGGAGTTTAAAGATTTTAAGAACATTGATCGAGAGACTATGATGAGCATCTTAGAGGATGTATTTAGATCAATGATGAAAAAGAGATATGGAACAGATGAACATGTTGATGTTATCATAAATCCTGATAAAGGGGATTTGGAGATCTGGATTAATAGAGAAATTGTTCCTGATGGTGAAGTTGAAGATGAAAATCTTGAAATTGCACTTTCTAAGGCAATAAAAATTGAGCCGGATTTTGAAGTTGGTGAAGAAGTTGCTGAAGAATTAAAATTAGATGATTTTGGAAGAAGAAACGTTTTATCTCTTCGACAGAATCTGATTTCAAGAATCATGGAATTAGAAAAAGATCATATCTATAAATTGTACAAAGAAAGAATTGGAGAAATTGTTACTGGTGAAGTTTATCAGGTATGGAAAAGAGAAATTCTTGTATTAGATGATGAAGGCAATGAGTTAATTATGCCTAAAAGCGAGCAGATTCCGTCGGATTATTTCAAAAAAGGTGAGTCAATTAGAGCCGTTGTAGCAAAAGTTGATTTAAGAAATAACAATCCAGTCATTATTTTGTCAAGAACTGCTCCAGAATTCCTAGAGCGTTTATTTGAATTAGAAGTGCCAGAAGTTTTTGATGGTTTAATTACGATTAAAAAAATTGTTCGTGTGCCAGGTGAACGTGCCAAGGTTGCAGTTGAATCATATGATGATAGAATTGACCCTGTTGGTGCTTGTGTTGGAATGAAAGGGGCAAGAATTCATGGTATCGTTCGTGAATTAAGAAACGAAAATATTGATGTTATTAATTATACTAATAACGAAAAACTATACATTCAAAGAGCATTATCTCCTGCTAAAGTAACTTCGATTGAGATTAACGAAGACACTGGACGTGCAGATGTATTCTTAAAACCAGATCAAGTGTCATTGGCAATTGGTAAGGGTGGTTTTAATATTCGTTTAGCTGGTAGATTAGCTGGATATGAAATTGATGTATACAGAGAAGGCGCTGAAGATATTGATGATGTGGATTTAACAGAATTTACTGATGAAATTGATGGATGGGTAATTGAAGAATTGAAATCTATAGGGTTGGATTCAGCAAAATCTGTTCTTGAAATGGATGTTGAAGACTTAGTTAAAAGAACCGATCTTGAACTAGAAACTCTTGAAGATGTTGTGAGAGTTTTAAAAGCAGAGTTCGAATAAATGACTTTTCTTCATTAAATTAGCAAGGAAAAAGCAAAATATTAACTATAATTAAGGTTTATTAGAGCTGAAAGTTTTATGGCAGGTACAGCAAAAAGATTAAATAAAGTAGCTAGGGAGTTTAACGTTAGTATTTCAACTATTGTTGATTTCTTAGCAACTAAGGGCCACGAGATTGACTCGAAACCAACCACCAAAATTGAGGGTGAGGTTTTGACGATTCTGGATCAGGAATTTGCGGATGACAAATCTGCAAAAGAAAAGTCGAAACAGGCTTCAGTAAAACGGGAAAAGAGAGAATCTATTTCACTCGAAGACATGAAGTCTCCACAACCAAAACCTGAATCATCAAATGATGACGATTTTGATATTGAGTCCTTCAAAAAAGCAAATATTGCTAAACCTGAACAAGTAGGGGAAAAGCCTGAAGTTAAGCCTGATATTGCTGAACCAGTTGCTGAACCAAAAGAAGAACCTAAACTAGGGGAGGAAGCAAAAGGTGATGACCAGTCTAAAGAGGTGATCGGATCGGGTGATGTTAAAGTTTCTGTTGTCGGGAAAATTGATTTAACTTCAATTAATCATAAAACTCGTCCGGATAAAAAGAAAAAACCAGCGAAGGAAGAGGAAAAACCTGCCAAAGTTAAATCTGATTCTGCTGTAATTTCTAAAGCACCAACAAAACCTGTTGGAGAAGTAAAGGTTACCAAAAGTGATAAAATTGAAACTATTGAGACGAAAACTCAAAAGTTATCAGGACCCACGGTAGTAGGGAAAATTGAATTGCCAGTTGAAAAGAAAAAAACTGATAAGAAAGATGGGTCTTCTTTAGACGATAAAAGGAAGAAACGGAAACGTATCAAAAAGGTTAACGTTGAAAATCAGGCCCGAAATAATCAAAATAGAAATCAAGCAAATCAGGGGAATAGAGGTAAAAAAAGTAGGGTTGAAAAAGCACCTGCAACAGAAGCTGAAATCCAAAAAGAGATTAAAGAAACCTTAGCAAGGTTGCAAGGTGGAGGTAAAAAGAAAGGCGCCAAGTTCAGAAGAGAAAAAAGAGACATGGTTGCTCAACGAAGAGAGCAAGAGCTTGAACAACAAGAGCTTGAAAAAGGAATCTTAAAACTGACGGAGTTTGTAACTGTTTCAGAGTTAGCTAGCATGATGGATGTCTCTGCAACCGAGGTCATTGGTTCATGTATGTCTTTAGGCATTTTTGCTTCAATTAACCAAAGGTTAGATGCTGAGACGATTCAGTTAGTTGCTTCTGATTTTGGTTTTGATACTGAATTTATTAGTGCAGAGGTACAAGAATCTATTGTTGTAGAAGAAGATAAAGCGGAAGACTTATTAGATCGCGCACCAATCGTCACCGTTATGGGGCATGTTGATCATGGTAAGACCTCCTTATTGGATTATATTCGTAGCGCTAATGTCACTAAAGGTGAAGCAGGTGGAATTACCCAACATATTGGAGCGTATTCTGTAACCGGAGAAAGCGGAAGAAAGATAACCTTTTTAGATACACCAGGTCATGAGGCCTTTACAGCAATGCGTGCTAGAGGTGCTCAAGTGACAGATATTGCTATTATTATCGTGGCGGCTGATGATGACGTGATGCCTCAAACTAAAGAGGCCATTTCACATGCGCAAGCTGCAGGTGTGCCAATGGTCTTTGCGATTAATAAAATTGACAAGCCAGGTGCAAATCCTGATAAAATTAAAGAACAGCTGTCTCAAATGAATATTTTGGTTGAAGACTGGGGAGGTAAATACCAGTGTCAAGAAATTTCAGCTAAAAATGGACAGAATATCGAAGAATTATTGGAAAAAGTTTTGCTCGAAGCTGAATTGTTAGAGTTAAAGGCAAATCCGAATAAAAATTCTACTGGAACAGTTGTAGAGGCTTCTCTTGATAAAGGTAGGGGTTATGTTACAACAGTATTGGTTGCAGCTGGAACGTTAAGAATAGGAGATTTCATCATTGCTGGACAGCATTACGGAAAGGTGAAAGCTATGCATAATGATAAAGGAGAGTCTGTTGATGAAGCAGGACCGTCCATCCCAGTATCAATGCTTGGATTTAATGGTGCACCTAGTGCTGGTGATTCTTTTAATGTATTAAGTGACGAAAGAGAAGCTAAGCAAATTGCAGTTAAAAGAGAACAACTAAAGCGTGAACAAGGACTTAGAACTAAAAAGCACTTAACGCTTGATGAGATCGGAAGACGTTTAGCAGTTGGAGACTTCCAAGAATTAAATATTATTGTAAAAGGTGATGTGGATGGTTCCATAGAAGCATTATCTGATTCATTACAAAAACTATCAACAGAAGAAATCCAAGTAAATATCATTCATAAAGCGGTTGGTCAGATTTCGGAAACTGATGTAACATTAGCCGCAGCATCAAATGCAATTATTGTTGGTTTCCAAGTAAGACCATCTGTTCAAGCTCGTAAATTGGCTGAAAATGAAGGTATTGATATTAGACTATATTCTGTAATCTACAAAGCAATTGATGAGATTAAAGAAGCCATGGAAGGAATGTTGTCTCCAGATATTAAAGAAGAAATTCTAGGGACTGCAGAGATTCGAGAGACATTTAAAATATCAAAAGTGGGTACTATTGCTGGATGTTTTGTTACAGATGGAACAATTATAAGAAACTCTAAAGTAAGATTAATTAGAGATGGAATTGTAGTTTACACAGGTGAATTGGATTCGTTAAAACGATTTAAAGATGATGTCAAAGAGGTTAAGAAAGGATATGAATGTGGTTTAAGTATCACAAAATATAATGACCTTAAGGACGGAGATATTGTTGAAGCATACCATGAAGTTGAGGTAGCCAAAAAACTATAAAATTTAAGTATAATAAGTATTAAAAAAGTCATGTTTTAAACATGACTTTTTTAATTTTACGGTTTAAATTTTTCTGGATTTAAAAGCTCATATCTTCGACCAATTGACCTATGGTATCGTTCAGTACGCTATTAATTTAGGTGAAAAAAAAGTTATTGAGAATTTGCTTTTTTTCTTTAAATTTACGGAAGGAAACTCTGTCCCTATGAAAAAAATAGTTTTAATAATTTTACTTTTAATATCTGCAATTGGATATAGTCAGATAGATACTTTGCATTACCTACCACCATTATTTGGAAGGACAAATGTTGATCAACACTATATTTCTATTTCAACATTGACTGCTAATAATGTTAACGTTGATATTAAACGAGGTGATGGAACCTTAATACAAAGTGTTGTTGTAACTCAAGCAACCCCTTCATTGGTGCAATTAGGTACTGGATCTCCTTCACAAGGAATAATTGATGAAAATGGGTTAAATACTATTAACACATCTGATGGTATAATTGTAGAAGCAACGGAGCCTGTTTTTGTTAATTTAAGACATGTTCAATCAGCTCAAGGGATGTGTTTAACATCAAAGGGAAATTTTGCATTGGGAACAAATTTTAGGTCAGGTCATCTATTTAATAATACAAATATGTGGTCGGTTAAGGCACATACGATTTCTGTAATGGCAATCGAAGATAATACGGTTGTAGATTTTTCTGACATTTCTCCTAATGTCATCTTTAAAAATACTGCCGTTACTGGCACAACCTCAAATGCAATTAATGTGACTTTAGATGCAGGAGAGTCCTATACCATTGCAGCTTACATTGATGAACCAGGTGCAACAGGGAATAGAAATGATGTCAATGGAACCCACATCACCTCAACCAAAAATATTGTTGTTAATTCAGGTTCATGGCTTGGTGGCGCAGATGGTAATGGAAGAGACATTGGGATGGATCAAATAGTACCAATTGAGCATGCAGGAGTTGAATATGTTGTTGTAGAGGGTGACGGAAACCCAGTTAATGAAACACCTTGTGTTGTGGCAGAATTTAATAATACTCAAATATTTTTAAATGGGTCTGGTGTTGCGGCAGCTACTATTAATGCAGGGGATTATTACTTTATCCCAAACAATGATTATGCTGCAAATGGCAATATGTATATTCAAACTTCTGAGCCAGCTTTTGTATATCAATCCCTTTCAGGAGCAAGTCATGCTGCGTGTGGTTTAAATTTTATTCCTCCAATAAAATGTGGTGGAACAAGGTCAGTGTCTATTCCAAATGTTAACCTTGTTGGTATTCCATATGTTTCTATTACAGCACGGACAGGTGCAAGTGTATACGTCAATGGTAATCCAACACCTATAGTTGGTGCTCAAGCTGTAACTGGGAACCCGTTTTGGGTAACGTATGATGTCCCTGGTGGGACAGGAAACTTTTTTGTTACATCTGATAGTGTCATTAAAGTTGCTTTATTAACATTAGATGGTGTTAGAGGTTCTGCTGGATATTTTTCAGGGTTCTCTGATTTTCAAGAGATTATATATCGAGATACATTTGATTATGTGGTTTGTCAAAATTCTTATAATGGTTTTGTCAAGTTAAATGGTGTTGGACCGTTTTTATCTAATAGTGCAACTTTTTTTGATCCCAGTTTAGGTGGAACTTTTTCAATAAATAGTATTAGTCAAGATACACTCTATTTCACCTACCAAAATAATTCAGCAGGAGCTGTTATAGATTCTGTTGAACTGGAGACTTGTAAAATTTTTAATTGTTCTGGGAGTCTAGTGGATACAACTTGTGACATTTATGTATTGGCTTTCGATAAAATAGCTCCAATCAATACTGGGGTTGGCGACTCAGTAGGTATTTGTGCGGATACAAGTGCTGTCATTTTGTTCGACTTATTACTAGGAAGTCCTCCAGTTGGAGGAACATGGGTTGATGATGATCAATCAGGTTTATTATTTAATGGTACTTTCCAAACAAGCTTAGCAGCTCCAGGTGTTTATCATTTTACTTACCTCGTTAATGGACAAGCCCCCTGTTATGATTCTACAATTGTAACAATTAATGTATTACCAATGAGTAGTTCACAATGTTGTGGAATTGCACCAACTTTCGTTATATCTAATGTCGATTGTAATGGTGTAAATTCAGGATCTATCCAAATTAATGATATTTACACCACACAATTTAGTATTGATAGTGGTCAAACGTTCCAAAATAATGGAAATTTTACTGGTTTGTCAGGTGGAACATATGACATCAGGTTAGAATTTGGACCAGATTGTAATTATGACACAACTATTATTCTTACTGAACCAGCAACTCCAATAGCGGGAACTTTTGTAAGTGATACGGTATCTTGTATTGGAGTTTGTGATGGTGCAATTACAGTTAGTGCAAGTGGAGGCATAGCACCCTATATCTATACTATCAACGGAAGTGCCCCTCAACTTAACCCAGTATTTAGTAATTTATGTGCTGCAAATCAAGCTGTAAATATAATTGATGCAAATAATTGTGTGTTTTCGCAAAATATTGTTGTAGAACCACCACCCGCATTATCTGTAATCGTAGATTCAGTATTGGCAGAAACATGCGGAGACTCAAATGGGTTGATTGGTGTTTCAGGTCAAGGAGGGTCTCCAAATTATCAGTATTCCATAAATAATGGACCATTTCAGTCTTCCCAAATTTTCAACGGCTTAACGGCAGGTACATATACAATTGAAGTCAGAGATACCAATAATTGTGTTTCACAAATTAATAGTGCTTTAGTTAACGAACCAGGACCAATTCCATTTATTGATTCAATCAATAATATTCAATGCTTTGCCGGGACTAATGGTTTTGCAATGATTGGTGTCAATAGTGGGACACCTAATTTTACATATTCAATAAATAATGGTGTTCCTCAAACTTCAAATACATTTAATATGTTAAGTGTGGGAACATACAACGTATTGGTTGAAGATGCTAATGGATGTGTTGATAGTGTTGGTTTTACTTTGACTCAACCAACACCTTTAGTATTAAACTTGACGCAATCAAATACCACCTGTTTTGGAGATTGTGACGGGGAAGTATATTTGGATATAACTGGATCTAATCCACCATATCAATCCAGCGTTGGGGGGGGGGTATTTGGAGCAAATACGTTTACTCAATTTGATACGTTATTAAATTTTTGCCCACAAGCAAATATCAATATCGTAGTTAAAGATAGTTTGGAGTGTTTATCTAACGCTGTGATCACAATTACAGAGCCTGATTCCATCCAAATTATTCCCGCTATTGTTAATCCAACATGTTATGGTTTCTGTGATGGCTTAATTAGCTTTTCTACCTTAGGGGGGACAGGTAATTTTGAGTATAGTATTAATAATGGATTGACTTTTCAACCTGGTAACTTATTCTTAAACCTTTGCGAGGATAATTATGATTTATTAGTCCGAGATAGTAGTCAATGTGTTAATTCTGATACGATAAGTATTGTCAGTCCACTTGACTTTAATTTGGGAGTTCAAACCGTGCTAAATACGCTTTGTGGGGTCTCGAGTGGTTCAATTACTGTTGATGTAACAACTATTAATCCAAATTACACATTCACTAACTTAAACACAGGTACAGTGATTGTTGATCCAAGTAGTGCCACTTTCGGTGGGCTATCAGCAGGAACTTACTCAATTGAAGCAGTAGATATTAGTGGTTGTGTGGATACCATTGACGTAGGGATTAGTGATAATGCACTTACAGTTGGGTTTTCTCCAGCACCAGTAAATGTATTGTGTTTTGGAGAATGCACAGGTTCATTCACGGTTACAACCGTAGGAGGAACACCACCATATCAGTATTCTATTAATAATGGACCATTAGGTAACTCACCAACTTTCACTGGGCTTTGCGCTCAAATTTATGTCATCTTAGTTCAAGATGCTGCTGGCTGTATTGAAACCATTCAGTTAGAGATTACGCAGCCAGATGAAATCACTTTTTCAACTAGCGTGACTGATGTTGATTGTAATTCTCAATGCACAGGGTTGATAAATTTTTCAAATAATTCTGGTGGTGTAACACCTTATATGTTTAGTGTTAATGGTGGGACTAACTATTTTACAGATTCTAGTTTTACGAATTTATGTACTGGACCTTATGATTTATATATACAGGATGCAAATAATTGTCAGTCACAAGCTCAAGCTCTTGTTCAAATCACAGAGTCTACAATAATCAATAATATCAGCGCTACTGTAAACTTAACTTGTAATAATAGTACGGATGGAATCATCCTTTTTTCTACCAACGGAGGGTCTCCACCTTATGTTTATAGTATTGATGATGGTGTAACATTTTCAGCCAATACAGTATATAACGGCTTAAGTGCAGGAACATATTTTATTGAAGTTCAGGATATACTAAATTGTATATTTAATGATACATTAGTGATTACCGAACCAAATCCAAATGCTGTTAATATCGTTAAAACAGAAAATACATGTCCTGGTTTATGTGAGGGTGAATTTGTTTTAAATGCAACTGGAGGTACACCACCATATTTATATAGCATTGATGCAGGTAATAGTTTACAGACTTCCAATACTTTTGATACATTATGTTCAGGAAATTATCAAATTCAGGTACTAGATGATAATAATTGTCAAGTGGGCGTGTTTGATACACTTATTACCATACCGCCACTGGCTTTGGGCGGAATAACTGTGAATTCAAATTGTGATGCACCAACAGGAGCAATAAATTTAAATGCGACAGGTGGTACGCCAGCTTATACTTATTCAATTGATGGTACTAATTACTTACCTGGAAATCTATTTAGTAATTTAGGACCAGGTTTTTATGATGTTTACGTTCTAGATGCAAATAGTTGTGCAGATTCAAATCAATTGAGTGTAGTAAATTTTGCATCTCCAGAGATTGATTCTATAAATAGTATTCAACCATGTTTTGGGGTTTGTAATGCTCAAATTCAATTTTTTGTGAGTGGAGGTAATGGTGTTTATGAATACTCTTTAGATGGGGTTAACTTTCAGCCAGCAGGCTTATTTAATACTGTATGTCCAGGAAATTATACCTTAACTGTTAGAGATGGTAATGGCTGTGTTGATTTTATTCCTTATACAATCATAGAACCAGACACCATAAGTATAACTTCTCAAGTCAATCAAATTTTATGTTTTGGAGATAATTCTGGTTTGATTAATATAAGTAGTATGGGGGGTGTTGGTATTCATACTTATACCTTAAATGGAATTCCATTTGGAACGATTAGTAATTTTCCACAACTAAGTCCAGGTGCATACAGCACGGTTATTACGGATGAGATAGGTTGTACATTCCAATTTGATACGGTAATTAGTGAACCCACTTCATTACAAATTGCATTTAATAATACTAGTCCAGGTTGTTTTGGTGATTGTGACGGAACTCTAGAAGCTATTGTAATAGGAGGAACTGTACCCTATTCTTATAATTGGTCGTCCTCTATTACAAATTCACCTATTCAAAATAATATATGTGCAGGCTTTTACTCAGTTTTAGTAATTGATGACAATGGTTGCAGTATTGATTCTGTGAATTTTGAATTAACTCAACCAGTTTATGCTGCACTTGATAGTGTTCAGATTGTTGGTGTTGATTGTTGGGGATCAGCAATTGGAAGTAGTGTGACAATGTTTACGCAGCCAGGAAACTTATTAAGTTTTGATGGCGCACCTTACGGTTTAAATAATTTATTTTTAAACCAAGCATCAGGCAATTATTTGATTGAGGTACAAGATGTTAATGCTTGTGATGGTGATAGTATTTGGGTTCATATTCCTACACCACAACCTTTAGGCGGTTTTCCTGGACCAACTACTTTTGTATGTCCAGGAGACATAGTCGCTTTTGCAGCAATTGCTTTTGGGGGAACCCCTCCATACCAATACAGTTGGAATAATGGAAGTAATATTCAAGAGGTATTCTCTGAGAATATTTTTAACGATACAACCTACTTTATAGAGATCACTGACGACAATGGCTGTGTCTATTTGACTGATACTATGTCAGTAATAACAACTTTACCACCAACCTTTTTGACAAGTAATGATACAATGGTATGCGTTGATGCAGTTGTTACGCTAGTTGCAGTTGCAGATGGACAAGTAGATAATCCATCTTATAGTTGGAGTACAGGGATTAATGATACGAATGCTGTCATCATGCCAACCATACTAGGTGACTCGCTATTCTATGTCACTGTAACAGATGAATGTAACCTAACAACAGTTGATAGTATAAACGTTGCCCTATTCCCTGATCCTACTGTCCAAAGTCTACTTGACTCGGTTCTTGGGTGTATCCCGTTTGTACAGACTTTTCCACTAAATGTGAATTCAGGTCAAATTAACGGGAGCATTGATTGGTTTAGTAGCTTAGGAACAATTTCATCTAGTTCAAATTCCAGTATAACGATTAATTATACTTCGCCAGGAATAGATCAGCTTCATGCAATGTACACTTCTTCAAATGGATGCGATTTTGATATTGTGTTTGACACATATATAGAGATGAATGTAACACCTACAGCAAATTTTTCATTTAATCCTGAAAATCCGGGTAATTATGATAGTTCAATTGAATTTGAAAATGAATCATCCGATTATGACGCAAATCTATGGACAATTGATTCTAAATCATATTCAACTATAGATGTGGACTTTTTGATAGATGATATTATCAATATATATAAACCAATTACCGCCTGTCTTGAAGTAACAACTATAGATGGTTGCAAAGACCAATATTGCAGATTGATTGATATTACTGTTGACCAGTTGGTCTTTGTTCCAAATTCATTTACTCCTGCTGATGGTGCCAATTCAATTTTTAAAGCAGAAGGACAGAATATTGATCCATATAATTTCCATATGACGATCTTTAACCGTTGGGGTGAGATTGTATTTGAATCCTATGATATTGATCATGGTTGGGATGGTACTTACCAAAACGATATTATGGAACTTGGTGTGTACGTTTGGAAGATTGATGTAGGTTTATTGAGCGATCCGGACGAGGTGACACATTTATTAGGACATGTTACATTATTGCGTTAATTTAAAGATTCTTTGGTGTACTTTTTTTGTTACTTTTGGTGTAAGTGGTTTCGTCAAAAGTTCAAAATAGTATCACCAATGTTCTGGGGAATCTTCAGGAACAATTGTATGATATATCTGCAAAAAATCCGTTTGTACATGTTAAACCAAGTAAGCTATATCAATATGGCTCTGAAATTAATAGACAACAAGAACGGTTGGCTTCAATTCACAAAAAACAAAATTTTTATTTAAAAGAGTTTGGACTAGAAACTACACTTTTTGTGTCATTATTTATAAAATGGAAGCACCCACAAAAGGAAAAATATTATTGTTCTCCGATTCTATATAAACCTAGTAGAATAAAACGAATTCAAAAAATAAGCCTTGACTTTAACATTAATATTGAAGAAGGAGACTGGCATATTAACCCCATTATTTCATCAATTTTTCTTAAGTTTTTTGACTTAAAATTGCCTAGATTTTTTGCGGAAAAAGATGCTTTAGTATCAATTTTAAAATCGCACTTCAACAGCGAAGGACATGCGTTTAAAGAATTATTAAACTTTTCTGAAATGGAAGAGTGGCAATTGGTTGATTCAGATGCAATAGGTACTTTCAATTATAAAAAGAGTGTTTTAGGAATGGATTATGAAACCATTATTAAACATCCCAGTCTATCTGTTTCTGAAATTTTAGGATTTAGTCCTCTAAAAATCACAAAAGGAGAAGTTGACAGTATTAAAATTTTACCACTTGACAACTCACAAAAGAAAGTAGTAACATCTGCTTCTGAAAACAGTACAGTGATACAAGGTCCTCCAGGAACTGGAAAGTCCCACACTATTGTATCATTGATACAACATTTCATAGAGCAGAAAAAAACAGTCCTTTTTGTATCCGAAAAAAAATCAGCACTAAAAGTGGTATATGATAGAATGGGCTCGCTTAAACAATGGGTAGCCTATTTTGACGCTGAAAAGTATCCAAAAAAAAGTTTTTATCAAACGCTTAAAAAAAGTTATAGTTTAGTAAATCAACATATTGATAAATCATATACTGATAGTTTTGAATTGGAACAGAATAATAGTCAACTATTTCCAGAACAATATGTTTCAAACAGCCCAAGAATCGGGATTTCTCTGGCAGAACTTGAGACTTTTCTAATTAATTCTAGGTTCTCTAATACTGAATTTCATCCTCAAAGTCAAATTCCTGATTTTAAATCGTGGGAAATGTACCATGAAGATTTATGTCACTTAGAAAAGATTGCATTATCTAAGTGGGGTATTAAAAGTTTGTCTGAATCGTCTTTTTTACAAATTAACCCCTCCGTTTTACAAGAAAATGATCCAATTGGGAAAATAGATAAACGACTTGTAGAGTTGGAGGACACACTGAAAATCGTTAAATCCCTTCAAACGGACTTTAGTCTAGATTTATCATGGGATGAATTTACAAGGTACAGTGTGAGCGCAAGTATTTTAAGTTTGGTAAACAAAAGTCAAATGGATGTGCTAATAAATGGCACCAAGCAATATAAATCATTCGACAATTGGTCAAAAAAATTCCAGATAACATTATCAAAACAAGAAAAATTAAGGGCGCTTAATGCCTTATGGTTGGTTAAACCGTCAATTGCTGAATTGAATTTGTATGAGATCCAACGAACGGAACAAGGATTATTTTCAAAATTCAAAAAAAGACGATTACACAATGAGTTTTTCAAAAATTATAATGGAAAAGTCAATATCAAAAGCTGCCAGCCCTTAATAGATAATTTAAAAGCAGAATTTGAAATTGATCACCAATTAGAAGCTGCTGCACTTAAGTTAAAACATGACCTCAAGCTGTTGAACCCAAATGAAGACATTGATAATATATTAAGCATAAGAAAACGCCTTGATAGTCTCTCTCACACGGCATATCAAACCATTCTTGAGATGGATAATGTAACGGAGTGTATTAATGCTCTGACCAATATTCATGGGAAGATCAATAGTTTCAATCACATCAAAAAATATCTCTTTAAGTCAGATTTACCGGAAAATCTCGCCGACCTTTCAGAGTTTATTAGCCGGTTTAGAAATCAAATCGGTTTATTGCAAGATTACATTACAGAGGCTAAAGCTCTCTTAACATTTCCGTCAAAAATTTTGGATTTCATAGTGTTGAACCCAGTTAGAATTGCTGAATTGGAATTTAAAGTATACTATCACACCTTACAAAATGAAAAGAGATTTGAGCCTTATATTGCAGGTTTAACCGGTCAGCAATTACTAAAGGATATAAAAAATCACCACACCAGAAAAAGCAAAGCGCTTAAAAATCACATTTCAAAACTATCTGATTTTCAAAAGAAAAAATGGCAAGAATTTGAGCAATTGGCGACAACACCTAATTCGAAACTTGGAGACGGAGAGAAGCACACTAAAAATGCTTTTAAACAAGCTAAAAGGATCATTATTCATGAAATCAACAAGCAACAGCGTCATCTACCAGTTAAGCAACTTTTAGTTGAAACAGGACAGTTTTTAACTGCCTTACAACCTGTTTGGATGATGAATCCATTGGCTATTGGTGAACGACTTCCCCTTGATAAAGGGCTGTTTGATGTTGTGATATTTGACGAATCTAGCCAAATTCCGTTGGAAGATGCTATTCCTGCTATTTACAGAGCATCTCAGGTTATAGTTGTTGGAGATACTAAACAAATGCCGCCAGGACTTTTTTTTAGTTCAAAAACTAATACTGTGACTGCCCTAGATCAGGCGCAACATGTTTATCCTTCAGTGATGTTAAACTGGCATTATAGAAGTCAACATCCAGCTTTAATTTCATTTTCGAATCATCATTTTTATGATAATGAACTAAACTTGTTTCCCCCAACCAATTCAGATTATCCAATCAACTTCAATTATATTTCTGATGGAGTCTTTGAAAATGGCGTAAACCTTAAGGAAGCAGAAGCCATTGCTGATAGATATGATAATTTGATAAAAAATGAGATTAATGAAGTTGCCATTATTGCATTTTCCAAAGATCAAGAGATGGCGATCCGAAAACAGATTCAATCTAATGGAACAGAAGTGCCAGAATCCGTAATTATCCGTAATCTTGAAAATGTGCAAGGCATAGAAAAGGAGATTGTTTTGATTTCGATTGGCTATGGACAAACTGCTGAAGGAAAATTAAGATTAAATTTTGGACCTGTTAATCAAGAACAAGGAGAACGACGATTGAATGTTTTATTTACAAGAGCAATATCTAAAATGGAGGTATATTCTTCTATTCAACCTGAAGAAATAGGGTTGAGTGAAAATAGAGGAGTGATGGTTTTAAAAGCCTTTCTTGAGCATGCTAAAAACAGGCCATCAAAATCAAGATTCAATCAAAGTGATAGCCTAAGTAAATTGATCAATGAAATATTATCTAATGCAGAATTAGACTTTACATTTTATAATCATTCGGATGGTATGATCTTGAATTGTTTCGTACAACACAGTTCTGGGAAAGTATTGATAGTAAATCCAGGAGTTGATGAGAGAATTGTTGATTTAAGTGCCGCAATACCTGCTTTAATAAAACAATTCAAGGTTGTTAAAATTATCTTGAATAATGATTGGCTAAATTCTAAAGAAAGAGTGAGAAAAGAGGTTCTGGCTTATTTTGAAAATAAAGCATGACCTGGTTTTTATTTAGAGCTCTGTAGCTCCTTTTTTTAGTTTTTCTATACTTTCCTCTTTCATCCATCAGATCGAGTCATTTTTAGATAAAAAAGTTGCTTTTGAGCTTTTTTTAATCTTCTTATATCAACAATTCATACAAAATAGATTCTAAGATATCGAATCTAAAAAACAACAATAGATAATTATTATTGCAAATAATTTAGCTTGGCGACTGTATGTCAATTTGGGGTCTGCTTTAAATTTGACACTACCCTTCATTGTGCATACAAATTTAGTAAAAAAAAACAACTTAATAATTCGCTCAATTCAATACAGTTAGTTATTTGACATGTCAAATTGAGACTAAAATCAGGGAAATTTTCTGTTTGAAAGAGAAAGAAGTTAGGTTGATAAATGAGGTAATGTTAAGGCTATGCTTTCAAAGCAGTAATTTCAGTTTTTAAACGTTCAATAATCTCCTCTTTAGCCAGAATTAGATCATCTTTGGTAGAAATTACATTGTTTTGATACTCAATGATAATATCTTTGTCAATACATTTTCGACAATTGGATTGGTTATATATCATACCGTTATCATTCACCACATCAATATCCTTTACAAACATTTCGCCTTTACCTGTTGATAACCAAAAATAGCTTATATTTAATTCGGATGCAATGAGTTTAATTTTAGCCACTTTCATTGATTTTCTGCTAAAAGCAGAACCAACTGAAGACTTAGTAACTCCCAAAATCTCTGCAAGATCTTTGTGTTTTACTCCAAGTTTCCGCCTTGCAGTATCTAGTCTCTTAACTATAATTTCAATGTCGTCCATCCGATCAAATCAATTTGAAACAGAAATAAAACTCATTTTGAACCCAAAAAGATTGCATAAGAGACTTTAATTCTGTATGTTTGTACTAAAATATTTTAATACAATCACCAAATTGATTCAAAAAATTGAATTGATAAACCACTAAAAATAAACTCGGTGTTGACAAAAATCAACACTTATAATTCAGTTTGGCGACTGTATTGTAAATTTGGGTGCGGTTTTGAGTTTAACCGTGCCCATCTTTATGTACACAAATTTAATCAAAAAAATTGAATTTTTTGTTTTCCAAATTAAACTATCTAGAAATTAGATTAAATTAAAATACTGAAAATCAGTATTTATAATATCAAGACGATCAATGAGTTTCTATCACGGGATCCACTTAATATTCTTAAAGTCAGGTTTTCGCTTTTCTAAAAATGCATTTCTACCTTCCTTTGCTTCTTCAGTGCCATATGCTAACCGTGTTGCTTCACCTGCGAATACCTGTTGACCAACCATGCCGTCATCAGTTAAATTCATGGCAAATTTTAACATTTTAATAGAAGTTGGTGATTTTCCAAGAACTTCTTGAGCCCATTTATAGGCGGTATCTTCTAATTCTTCATGGGGGACCACAGCATTTACCATACCCATTTCAAAAGCTTCTTGGGCTGAATAATTCCGTCCTAAAAAGAAAATTTCTCGAGCCTTTTTTTGTCCAACCATTTTGGCAAGATAAGCAGAGCCATAGCCTCCGTCAAAACTTGTGACATCCGCATCTGTTTGCTTGAAAATAGCATGTTCTTTGCTGGCTAAAGTCATGTCACAAACAACATGTAAAGAATGCCCTCCGCCAACTGCCCAACCTGGCACTACAGCTATTACAACCTTAGGCATAAAACGGATTTGACGTTGAACTTCTAAAATATTTAATCGGTGCATGCCATCATCTCCCACATAACCCTGATCACCTCTTGCACTTTGATCACCTCCAGAACAAAATGAATATACGCCATCTTTTGTTGACGGCCCCTCCGCAGAGAGTAAAACAACGCCTATTGAAGTGTCCTCTTGAGCATCATAAAACGCTTTATATAACTCACTAGTGGTTTTTGGCCTGAAAGCATTTCGAACGTTTGGCCGATTAAATGCAATTCTAGCTACTCCATTAGCCTTTTTATATGTAATATCTTCAAATTCTAAAGCTGTTTTCCAATCAATTTTTGTCATGAGGTCATGTTTTAGTGATACAAAATTAATCAAATCTGGCTATTTCAAATAAAGTCTCCCTTTTTTCAAAAAAATTCTATCAAAATTGTACTATTTAGTTTAAGGACAAGTAAATTTTTTTTAAAAAAGTTGCACATTTCAAATTTAACAGTATTTTTGGAGGCTTCATTTTTTATTTTGAAGGGTTTAAAATTGATTATTGATATTTTGAATGAAAAATAAATACAAGGATCTGGTTGATCAAACTTTTGATTTTCCAACTGAAGAGTTTTCGTTAAAAGAGAATAATTTAAGTTTTCACGGTGTTGATATTATGAGTTTGATTGAGCAATATGGAACGCCGCTTAAGTTTACTTACTTACCTAAAATTTCAGATAATATATTAAGAGCCAAAGCTTGGTTTAATCAAGCTATGGATTCTCAGGGTTATCAAGGGACTTACAACTATTGTTACTGCACAAAGAGCTCTCACTTTAAACATGTTCTAGACGAAGCATTAAAAAATGATATCCATATTGAAACATCTTCAGCTTTTGATATTAATATTGTTGAGAATTTAAAATTGTCAGGTAAAATCACAAATGATACTTTTGTGATTTGCAACGGCTTTAAGAGAAGCCAATATATTTCTAACATAGCAAATCTAATAAATTCAGCTCACCATAATTGCATTCCAATTATTGATAATTATGAGGAGATTGCATTGTTGGATAATGCGATTAAAGGAAATTATAAAATCGGAATTAGAATTGCCTCTGAAGAAGAACCGAAATTTGCATTTTACACCAGCCGACTAGGAATTGGGTATAAAAATATTGTTCCGTTCTATAAAGATCAAATAAAAAATAATCCAAAGTTAGAGCTTAAAATGCTTCATTTTTTCATTAATACTGGCATTCGGGATACTGCCTATTATTGGAACGAGTTGCTAAAGTGTATGAAAGTGTATGTGCAGCTTAAAAAAGAATGTCCTTCGCTAGATAGCTTAAATATTGGTGGTGGTTTCCCTATTAAGAATTCTTTGGCTTTTGAATTTGATTATGAATACTTAGTATCTGAAATTATTAACCAAATTAAATTAACATGTGATGAAGCAGGAGTATCTGTTCCTAACATTTTTACTGAATTTGGATCTTTTACTGTAGGCGAAAGTGGAGGAGCTGTTTACGAAATATTGTATCAAAAGCAACAGAATGATAGAGAAAAATGGAACATGATTAATTCATCATTTATCACTACATTACCAGATACTTGGGCTATTAACAAACGGTTTATTATGCTACCAATTAACAATTGGCATAAAAATTACGAAAGAGTATTACTTGGTGGGTTAACTTGCGACAGTGATGATTATTATAACAGTGAACAGCACTTAAATGCTATTTATTTACCTAAGTATTCAACCGATAATTCACTCTACATTGGGTTTTTTAATGTCGGCGCTTATCAAGAATCTATTGGTGGGTTCGGAGGATTACAACATTGTCTAATCCCAGCTCCAAAACATATTTTAATTCAACGTGATAGTGATGGCAAAATAATTACTAAATTATTTGCTGAACAGCAAAAAGCAGAAGATTTTTTAGATAAATTAGGTTATAATGAAAGGTAGAACTTATGCTGGTATTCCAAAAGAGAATGGACAATTGGAAACCTCAAAAATCGTATTAATCCCAGTACCTTATGATGGTACAAGTACTTGGCAAAAGGGAGCAGATAAAGGACCAGAAGCTTTTCTGAAAGCTTCTGAAAATATGGAATTATACGATATAGAGACAGATTCTGAGGTTTATAAAGAAGGAATTTATTTGGCTGACCCTGTGTCTGAAAACGCATCACCAGAATCTATGGTTGATGCAGTACATACAATCACAAAAGATTATATTATAAGGAATAAATTTGTGACACTTTTTGGTGGCGAACATTCTATTTCAATTGGTTCAATTCGTGCCTTTAATGAGTGTTTTGATAATTTAACTGTTTTGCAAATTGATGCACATGCCGACTTGAGAAAAGAATACGAAGGGTCGCAATACAATCATGCATGCGCTGTTTACGAGGCAAGTAAAAACACTAATTTAATTCAGGTAGGAATTAGAAGTATGGATGCTTCGGAAAAGCTTGTGATGGATTCTGAACAAGTGTTTTTTGCTCACGAGATGGCTTATGATGACCATTGGACAGATAACGTTATTGATTTATGCACAGAAAATGTTTTTATTACAATTGATTTAGATGCGTTTGATCCGTCAATTCTACCATCTACAGGAACACCTGAACCAGGGGGGCTATTTTGGTATGAAACCTTAGATTTTTTAAAGAGTATATTCGAACAAAAAAATGTGGTTGGTTTTGATATTGTGGAATTATGCCCAAATGAAAATGAAAAATCCTCCGATTTTTTAGCTGCCAAATTGTATTATAAGATGTTAAGTTATAAGTTTAAAAATACTGATGATGACTCATATTTATTGGATGGTGACGATCAGATTGGAAAAAAGAAGAATAGTTTTAATGACCTAGAAGACGATTATTAAGTCGTATTTCTCTAGATATTTTGGTTAAATTAAGGTAATAATGATAGAAAGTATAGAAAATATTGAACTTCAGTTTTTGACCTTAGCTGACTATAAAGAACTTAAGTCAACAATGATAGAGGCATATTCTAGTATGCCTAACTCTTATTGGAAAGAATCTCACATTAAATTATTAATTGATAAATTTCCGCAGGGTCAAGTGGTCATTAAAATTAACGACGAGCTAGCAGGTTGTGCATTATCCATAATTGTTGATTATAATGAGTTTGACGAACTGCACACATACAAAGACATTACTGGCAACTATACTTTTAGCACACACAATGCCGAAGGAGATGTGCTTTATGGAATTGATGTTTTTATAAAGTCAGAATATAGAGGACTTAGACTCGGCAGACGTCTATACGATTATAGGAAAGAACTGACGGAAAAATTAAATTTAAAAGGAATCGCATTTGGTGGAAGAATACCTAACTATCATAAATATTCTAATGAGTTAACACCAAAACTGTACATTGAAAAAGTAAAAAGAAAGGAAGTAAATGACCCGGTTCTAAATTTCCAAATTTCGAATGATTTTCACCCTACAAAAATTCTAAAAGGATACTTAGAGGGAGATGATAATTCTGGTGAATTTGCAGTTTTATTGGAATGGGATAATATCTATTATCAAAAAAAATCTAAGAAAGTTAGCATCAAAAAAAAGATAATTAGACTTGGATTAATCCAATGGCAAATGCGTTTATACAAGGATTTGGAAGAATTGATGCAGCAAGCAGAGTATTTTATTGACGCCGTATCAGCCTACCGCTCTGACTTTGCCCTGTTTCCCGAATTTTTTAATGCACCGTTAATGGCAGATAATAATCATTTGCCGGAATCTGAAGCGATAAGGGAATTGGCAAAACATACACCTGAAATTGTTCAAAAATTTTCTGAATTGGCGATTACATATAATATTAATGTGATTACAGGTAGCATGCCTGAAATAAAAGATGAATTACTGTATAATGTAGGCTATATATGTAAAAGAGACGGGTCTACAGAACGGTATGAAAAATTGCATGTAACACCAGATGAGGCAAAAGTTTGGGGTATGCAGGGCGGTAACGAGTTAAAAACGTTTGATACAGATTGTGGCAAGGTAGGTGTACTGATTTGTTACGATTCAGAATTTCCGGAATTGAGCAGACTTTTAGCAGATGAAGGAATGGATATTCTATTCATCCCGTTTTTAACAGACACGCAAAACGGTTATTCCAGAGTAAGGCACTGCGCTCAAGCTAGAGCAATTGAAAACGAATGTTATGTAGCTATAGCTGGGAGTGTTGGTAATTTACCAAAGGTAAATAATATGGATATTCAGTTCGCACAATCTATGGTATTCACTCCATGCGATTTTTCGTTTCCAGCAAATGGCATCAAAGCGGAGGCCACAACAAATACTGAAATGATATTAATTGCTGACGTGGATATTGATTTATTAAGAGAATTAAATCAATTTGGAAGTGTTAGGAATTTAAAAGACAGGAGAAAAGATATTTTTGAGTTGAAGAGAAAATAATTTTAATAACTACAAATGACAATCACAAACTTTATTGAAAAATACTACTTACATTTTAATGCAGCAAGTGTTGTTGATGCCGCAAAAGGCTATGAGGAGCAACTTAAGAACGGGGCTAAAATGTTAGTCTCACTAGCTGGGGCAATGAGTACAGCAGAAATCGGGAAAATACTTTCTGAAGTTATCCGTCAGAATAAAATCCATATTATATCTTGTACAGGAGCCAATTTGGAGGAAGACATTATGAATTTGGTGGCACATTCACACTATAAACGTGTGCCGAATTACCGGGATTTAACACCTCAAGATGAGTGGGATTTGTTAGAAAAGGGCTTAAATAGAGTAACTGATACTTGTATTCCTGAAGAAGAAGCGTTTAGACGCCTTCAAGAGCATATTTTTAAAATTTGGAAAGAAGCTGAAGATAAAGGAGAGCGTTATTTCCCACATGAGTTCATGTACAAATTATTATTATCAGGAGTGCTTGAACAATATTACGAAATAGATATCAGAGACAGTTGGATGTATGCTGCAGCTGAAAAAAACTTGCCTATCATAGTTCCTGGTTGGGAAGATAGTACTATGGGAAATATTTTTGCGTCTTATGTTATGAAAGGTGAATTAAAGGCCAGTACAATGAAGTCAGGTATTGAATACATGGCTTACTTAGCCGATTGGTATACTGATAATTCTTCGAACGGTATTGGCTTCTTCCAAATTGGCGGAGGGATTGCAGGTGACTTCCCAATATGTGTTGTGCCTATGTTATACCAAGATATGGAACGCACGGAAACCCCATTCTGGAGCTATTTTTGTCAGATTTCGGATTCAACTACTAGCTATGGGTCATATTCTGGAGCAGTACCAAATGAAAAAATTACCTGGGGAAAATTAGATATTGATACCCCGAAGTATATTATAGAATCAGATGCTACTATTGTGGCACCATTAATATTCGCCTATTTATTGAATTGGTAAACCACTAAATTATTAAACCATGAATAAGCCACGAGTCATAAAAGATTACGAAAAACTAGATAAGAGTATTCTAGAACAAATTAAATTGGAATACCCATACGGATTTGAAGATAACTTAATCACTTTTGTTAATTCTGAAGGAAAAAATGTAAGCGCATTGCCTTTTGAAACAGAAGATAGATATTATTTAGTGCGCATGACAATTGATCAGGCCATTGAATTTATTGAAGAAGATGATGATTATGATGATGATGGAAATTTAGATTCAAAAATTAGGGCTGATTATGAAGAAAAGCATGATGATGAGTCCCCCGAAGATGAATAATTAAAAAGCGACTACCTTTTTTTGGTAGTCGCTTTTTAATAGAAGATAATCAATTATTTAATAATCAATTCTTTTGATGATATTATGGTGTTGTCGGTTATCATTTTACAGATATAAATACCAGAGGCGTAAGCGCCAATATCTATCTTTTTTGCTGTATTTATGGATACTTGAGCTCTGTAGACTTCACGATTATTGATGTCGTAAATAGCTAAAGTAACCTGATCTTTAATCAATACATGCTTATGATCATGTAAAGTAATTGTGACTTGATCTTCAGCAGGATTTGGTACAATTGTGGTATGTACTTCGTTAATGATTATGCCTGTACCTTGAATACCAGGTTGGAATTCTCCTGATTTATGAATATCTGGGCAATAACAAATAGTGCTACTCCAAGGAGAGTAAGTTGTATGACTGCAGATTGCTCGTACTTTAACTGAGAAACAACCATTAACACCAGAAAAATCATAGATTGTTCCAGTTGTTGTATATCGATTTGCTGAAGGAAATCCTTGAGAACAGCAAGCAGGATCATCATAAGTGATTTCTACTTCATAACCTACAGCACCCATTACAGCACTCCAAGTAAATACATTGCTACTGCACGATAAATTTGGAGGACTAATTGACTCACATGAAGAAACAACGCAATTACAGACAATTTGACTCCACGGAGAATATTCATTGTTTCCGCAGATTGCTCTTACTTTAACTGAAAAGCACCCTGTTACCCAAGACAAGTCATATAATGTATCAGTTGTGGTGTAACGCATAGCTGATGGAAAGTCTTGTGTATGACAACAATTAGGATCATTAAAAATAACTTCTATTTCATAGCCTATCGCTCCAAATACAGAATCCCAGAAGAATACATTATTATCACATTTTAAGTTCTCGGGCACTTCTACTTCACAGCAATTTAAGGTAAATGTGTCTGTGTAAACACATCTTGTTGCTGTGTCAGTTACTGTAACCCAGATCGGTAAATCTGTTGGAAGTACTGATGTTGAATTACCAGTATATCCATTGCTCCATAAAAATAGATAAGCAGGTGGTGATAGTATATTACCATCCTGATCAATTATATTAAGAGGCATAGGTGTTTTAGGATATAGGCACGGATCCCAGGTGCATAATGATTGAATTTCAATGGTATCTTCACAACATTGTACATACATAGTATCTGTCCAGTAGCAAGAGTCAGCAGGATTAAATACTGTAACTATAGTTTGTTGATTTGGGAGTAGATAAGCGAAAGCATTCATGTTTCCTGGATCGTGACTCCAAGTAATGTCATATGTACCAGCATCAATCATAAAACCTGCAGTATCAGTAACGAATACGGGGAAGGAGTCTGTTGGATAATTACACGGATCACAACAAGGGTCCGAACCACCATCTTTATGTTGGTATTTTACTGCCATGTTGTTTCTATAAGTATCCATGATGTATTGGATAGCAGGATCAATCATTGTTTTTCCACCAATGAGGTCACAGCAAGTTAATAGGTCAAATTCTGGACAACAATCAGCTCCAAATATGTAATCATTATCAGTGCCTGGATTGGCGTGGTAATCATTTTCAGTGTGAATGCTACCATCCCACACTAAAAAATCAATCTCCACATAAAAATCAAAGCCTTCACCAGGCATTGTTCCTAGAGGGAAAAAGCTTGAGTCTAAAGTAAAACAAAAATCAGTTCCTGAAAGTGTATATGTCGGTATTCCAACGGTAACAGGTACACCACCTTGCAGAATTGTCAGTCTAATATCATTTACAGTTGCTACTGCACAATTGATTACAGCAAAATTAAAAGATCCGCAAACGTCTAGCGGTAATGTTGAACATGTATCAATTGGGTCAAGTTCTACATCACCATGATAATTACAGGTATCTTCAATTAAGACACATGTATCACAAATGTCATCAATATAAGCATATCCCCAGTGAGCACCTTGGCCACAGTCTGTTGCTATAAATTCTAAAGTAACGGTATCGCCAATATTACCGCATGCGGATAAAACTGCACATTCCCAATCTTTAAATCGAATAGTTCCAGTTGCATTACTATCTAAAAATGGGTCAGAAGAATAGGCGCTGTTACAAAGTCTATCACATTCATTTCCATCTGCGTCCATAATCCGTGCAACAAATGTTGGTTTTTGATCATCATGTGTTGTTCCTGGATCTTCAAGGACAACAGCATAATTAAAAAAGATATCTTCATTTGAAGAAGATAAAACAACTTGTTTGATTAATTTATTTACTCCGAACTGAGGATTGGAGTATCCTGGTTCATCCAACCAAGAATTAATTCTAGCTGCATGGTTACCTGAATTAACCACATTGATACCCACATTAGGATCTGTTCCAGGGGAAGTGGTGATAAAAAAATGTTCAGGAGCAGTGAGAGGGTCTGGACTAAATACTATTGGAGAGATTAAATACAAAGGGTCTAATGTTAAAATAGCACAATCGCCATAGCGATAACCATTGCCAGACGCCCAAGCAGATTCTCCAGTATAATTTGTAAAATTACCTAATTCAAAGTCACCATTATCACAACTACCAGCTGCAAGCCTTGTTGAAGAATATACTTTTTTTTGAGTATCAGGGTGTTGTTGAAAGTATTGTAGTCTCCAATAATACTGTTTAGCAAGCAATAAACGCTGATCACGATCAATATTAGATATCTCAGGAGCATGATCACCATGATCGTCAATAAAATCTAATCCTTCTTCTATCTTTTGTTGAATAGATGCGGGGATAGGATAGTTAATATTCTCAGTAATAAATTTTTTAATTTTTAGCTCTTCAGCTTGAATTAAATTCATTCTTTCATTATAATCTTTTTGAGTTTCTTGTGTAAAACCAAAGGAAGAAATTAATAAAAGTAGCAACAATATGATACTAGTCTTTTTCATAATAAATAGGTATTTGTTTTACCTAATATTAATAATTGATAACCAGCTTTAAACAGGCAAATAGATTAACGGTGTTTTTGGGTTGATGATCAGTTACACACAGGCGACAAACTGCTTTTTAAACATCTGATACTGTAAAGTAATCAGGGCTATTAACAAATATAAGATATGCCAATAAGCAATTCTTGATCATCTTTCCATTTCATCCAACCTTTAATGTTTAGTGATTCACTTTCACATAGGGTAACCACTTCAATTTGAATCCAATTCCCTTTTACTTCAACAACCTTTAACATATATTCTTCAATAATGTCTTCGTAAGATATTATTTCAGATTCTGAAGATGGTTCACTATAAAGTGAATTGGGGTTTAAATTTTTTGGATCGACAGCGAATGCAATTTCGAGTAAAAAATCTGACCATGAATAAAACTCACCAAATTGGGTCTGGATATAAAGTGCTTCATAATCATCATATTTGACAGAGTAGATTCCGGACTCAGGAAATGATTCATAGCAGATTGAGTGAATGATATCGTAATCAGGATAATTGTTGAATAAAACAAAATCACTTTCATTGTCGAACATAGCCGTGTTATATTCTTCTACAATTTTAACAGAAGATATCGCAGGTTCAAGAAGTTCTATAATATTTGAATCTATAGTGGTAATTTGTGTGTGGAAATGCATTGAATCTCCCACATATTCTTTTCCCAAATGATAGACCAACACTCCAATTCCATATTTATCCTTAAAAGAGAGAGGGTTTAAACTAGCTCTTTGATAGACACTGAATGATTCGTTTTGTCGGGCACAATCGTGCCAGGTGTATAATTCAATAGTATTAGTGTCACGTTTATAAATGCTTATGCAATCGTATTCTAAAACAGATTCTTTTGAATTGGTTATTGCCAAAATACCTCCGTCTTCTATTGTTATTTTTGATTGAAAATTGTCTATATAATAATTTCCTTTTTCATCCTTATAAAATTGTTTAATACCTAAACTTCTATCAGGTGTTCCATCTCCTATTAGAAAAACCCACCCATCCTTTTCTGCAGACAGCATATCTAAAAGAGCAATACTTGAGTAATAGTTTGATGAATCAATATTGCTAATTGTATCTTTAGTTTTTATTAGTGCTGAATCATTAACTGCAACTTCATGTGATGAATTTTGATTACTATTGGATTTACAATTAACAAATAATATTATACAAAGAGATAATTTAAGAACCCTTGAATTCATGAGATTTTATAATTGAATACAAATTACGAATAATTTAAACTATTCATATTAAAAACTATATCTGTTAATCTAAATTTGCAATTATATGGATTATCTTTGGTAATCATGAGCATAACGAATGATGTTGTTTTAAAAAGTGGGCGCTTAAAATTAAGATTGATAGATGCTTTTGATTTAGAGCATATTCATGCTTTAAACTGCATAGCTGAAGTTGACCATTATAATACACTTGGAATTCCTACTAATTTGGATGAAACTAAATCCATTTTTACATCACTTATAAATGATAATTCTCTTGACAAAAAAACCAAATATACGTTCGCCATTGAAAATAGAAAGAATCACACTTTTATGGGCATGTTTGGGTTTAATTTAGATCGAGAAAAATACCAAAGTGGTGAAATATGGTATAAATTACGACCAGAATTTTGGGGGCAAGGATATGCAACAGAGGCTGTTGAATTAGTGATTGGGTTTGGATTCAACGACTTGAAGCTTCATAGGATCCATGCTGGTTGCGCCGTGGAAAATATCGGATCTATTCGAGTTCTAGAAAAAATAGGAATGCGACAAGAAGGACGAGCGCTTAAAACCTTGCCTTTAAAAACAGGATGGTCCGATCATTTCAATTATGCTTTATTAAGGGATGAATATAAAAATAGATAGATGAAAATAATTGGGATATTGGTTGTATTACTTTTAGTGTCATGCAATCAACAGGCAGGGAACGGAGAAGTTCCCGTATATTTAGATAGCACTAAAATGGGAGAATATATTTCGGTAAATATTAAAGTCGATACTTCGGATATTGAATCTGAAAACAAGCCAGATCCAAAACCGAAAATGATTTAGATGAAGATTATAACTTTATGGATGCTTATGTTGTAATAGTAGATACAGGACAAAATTACTTCGAATTAAGGCAAAAAATGTTTAATGTCAATATTGAACTTGGGTTAGAAATTGATACAATGGGACGAGCCTATAATGTAAAGAATAATACCATTGCCTTGCCTGAAGATGATGAAGATGAAATTTATGCTGGAGACTATTATCCACGTCGTTACCCTTCAGTAGTATTAAGTTTAGAGTATATATCACATTATTTTAATTATAACTATGAAGATGATAAAACCATTGCACTAGTTATGGCAATTACTGAAGATCTTGATGAAGCTAAAGCCTTATTAGAAAAGGCTAAAATTTATTCTTCAGACCCTTTTATTGTAGAAAGTAATATTTATATCGGTTGTATGCACTAATTATCGCCACTTCACTCTAAAATACCGGTCATTCTTTTCATAATTTGCTGGAATTATATCGAGAATTTCATGTCTAATAGCATCTATTAAAGATTCTTTAACAAAAGTATTGTGACAGACAATACTAACTTCACGAACAGGTATTGGGTCATCAAAAGGGCGCGCATTTTGGTCTGATTTACCGACAGACAAATCAGGCAATAAGGTGAATCCATTATAATGAGATACCATTCGTTTAACAGATTCAATTGAACTACTATCAAATATTATAGACTTGGAGGCTTGTTCTTCTTCCGATAGGCAAAGGTTTAATACTTGATTCCTAAAACAGTTTCCCTTGTTGAGTAGCCACAAATTAGGCTGTTCTTTCAAATCTTCTGGATTAACAGTTTTCTGATCTAAAAGGGGATGGTTTTCTGAACCGTAAAATACAAATGGTTCATAATAGAGCGGAATTTCTCTAATGTTACCCTCATCTATTGGGGTGACCAAAATACCTAAATCAAGTTGCCCTTTTTTCAGTCTTTCAATAATAATTTCGCTCTTTAACTCTTCAATTTCTAAAACAGTTTCAGGGTAGTTTTTTGAGAAAGATTTAGCAAAGGAAGGAACAAGATATGGCGCTACCGTAGGAATGACAGCAATCTTAAAAGTACCATTTAAACTTTCTTTCTCCGAACTAACCATTTCTTTTAAACTCGCAACCTCTAATAATATCTGCCTTGCTTTAGTAATAAATTGTTTGCCTGCCTCTGTTGTTTTTAATGGATGTTGCTTTCTATCAAATAAAACAATTCCAATTTCATCTTCTAATTTCTTTACCTGAATTGTTAGTGTTGGCTGTGTGACGTGGCAATGTTCGGCCGCAGTAACAAAGTGGTTAAAGGTGTCAAGTGCAATTATATAATCGAGCTGTTGGAGCGTCATATAGATTTTATTTATACAAATATAAAAACTATTAATTTGATCTTGGTTCAAATTGAAAGTAAATTTGTAATACAAAAATTCCTGAGGACAGTTGATAAGATAATAAATACAATTTAACGTTTCAAGACTTCATATTTTTTTCATAGACCATTTTAGAAAACTGTTCCGGGAATTTTTATTTTTTCCTAAATTATCTGCTGAATTTCACATAAGGCATGATAATATCCTTTTTGAGCAATTAAAGTATCATGTGTGCCTTGTTCCACAATTAAACCTTGCTTCAAAACAATAATTAAATCCGCATTCCGAATGGTACTCAGACGGTGGGCAATAACTAATGATGTTCGATTATGCATTAAATTATCTAAGGCTTTTTGCACCACTTTTTCTGACTCTGTATCTAGAGCTGAGGTCGCTTCATCAAAGATCATGATTGGTGTATCCGCAAGAACGGCTCTGGCAATGCTTAATCTTTGCTTTTGTCCACCAGAAAGTTTATTACCCCGATCTCCAATATTAGTATCATAACCCTGATCAAGAGATTCAATAAATTCATGGGCATTAGCAACTTTTGCTGCTTCAACGATTTCTTCAATACTTGCATCTGGTTTCCCAAAGGCAATGTTATTAGCTACAGTATCATTAAATAATACTGATTCTTGGGAAACAATACTGATTAAACCACGAAGAGATTGCAGTTTAAGATCCTGAATATTAATATCATCAATAGTGATTTTGCCGGATTTTACGTCGTAAAACCTAGGTAATAAATCAGAAATTGTTGATTTCCCACTCCCTGATTCACCAACAAGGGCAACTGTTTTTCCTTTTTCAAGTGTGAAAGAAATATCTTTCAACACAACTGTATCTTGATATGAAAATTCAACCTTTTCTAACTTGATTGTTGATTGAAAATCTGTTTTTACAATGGCCTGTTCAGATTCAATAATCGTATCTTCTATGTCTAATACATCATCAATTCGTTCTAATGAGGCTTCTGCCTTTTTAAAGCTGGTTAAGCCATTTGCAATGCCACTAATAGGTCTTAGTAGCTGAGAAAAGATGATGATAAAGCCCATGAACTGTTTGCCGTCCAAGTCTCCTTGTCCTTTTAATATCAAACTTCCTCCAAACCAAACTATGCCAACCATAATTGCAGCACCTAAAAATTCATTCAAAGGAGAGGCTAGGTCCTTTTTTCTAAATGTTTTCGTAATTAATTTCTGGTGTTTGTGATTATGTTTTGAAAACCTATCAAGAATCAAACGTTCGGCCGTAAATGCTTTGATTATTCTCACACCACTTATAGCTTCTTCAATTAATGATAAAACGAATCCCATTTTTTCTTGACCTTCACTAGACGTTCGTTTGAGGCTTTTCCCAATTCGAGAGATTAGAAAACCACTTAGAGGTAAAAGGATTAGTGAAAAAAGCGTAAGAGGAACACTGATATAAAATAATAGTATTAAACTGATAGCAACAGCCAGAGGTTCTCTAAATATTATTTCTAATAAATAGACCACAGCTACCTCTACTTCATTCAAATCGGCAGTCATTCTTGATAACAAATTTCCTTTACGTTCATCATTATGATATGATATAGGTAAGTCAATTGCTTTTTTAAAAAGCCTATGTCTTAATTCTCTTACCACAGCCATTCGCATATAAGACTGATGATATACTGCTCCATAGCGGAACAAATTTTTGAGAAAAAAAGCTAAAAGAACTGAAATGCAAATAAATGCTAAAGCACCAAGTGTTTCATATTCAATGATGAACTGACCCATCTGGTAATCATAATAGGCACCAAAAAAATCTAAAGGATTATCAAAGTTTCCCCAAATTGGTTTTGGTAGCTTAGCAATGTCATCAGTTTTTTCAGGATCAAAAATCAAGTTTAGAAAGGGAATAAATAGTACGAGAGAAATCAAGTTAAAAATGACAAAAAACAAATTACTGATGATAGTCAAATAAGCTGAACGCTTTTGACTGAATGCCAATTTAAAAATTTGAGTAAATCCTTTCACAGCTGTAAAGGTAAGTAATCTGTAAATAATATTTGACCTTTGAAAAAGGATCAATCGATTTTTTGTACTTTTGCAGCATGAGTACATTACGTCAGCGCAAAATAAACTCAATTTTAGAAAAAGAACTGGGGACAGTATTTAGAGAAGAAAGCCGATCCTTTTGTTTGGGTGCAATGGTTACAGTTACGCAGGTGAATATTTCTCCTGATATGACTTATGCTAAAGTTTTCATCAGTATTTTTGGTGGATCAAAAGGAATTGATGAAGTTTTTGCTCATATCAAAGAGCATGGTGGATATATCCGAAAAATTGTTGGCAATCGATTAGCAAAATCAATGCGCAGAATTCCAGAATTCGATTATAAGATTGACAATTCATTAGATTATGCTAATGAGATAGATGAATTGCTTAAAAAATAGTGAACACCCCCTTTTTCATAGCGAAGCGATACCTCTTTTCCAAGAAGTCTCAGAATGTAATTAATATTATATCTGGTATTTCAATTTTTGGAATTGTTGTTGCAACTGCGGCAATGGTGATTGTGATCTCTGCATTTAACGGTATTGAAGGATTAGTAATTTCCTTATTTAATTCATTCGAACCAGATATTAAAATTGAATCTGTCCATTCAAAAACTTTTTCTGAAACAATTGTTCCGTCTGAAATTTATAATGATGAAGATATCCTGCATTACTCTAATGTAATAGAGGAAACCGTGATTTTTAAAAATTATGAGCAATTTGCCTTTGGTAAGGTTAAAGGAGTTGAGAAAGAGTACCTCAAAATGATCGATCTGCCCTCCCATTTATTAGATTCAAGTGAAGGTTTTTCTGGCGATCAATTATGGTCAGGCGAGCAGTATTTTGGCATTTCAGGGTATATTTTATTCCAAAATTTGAATGGGTATATTTATGATATTCCAGGTGAGTATGAACAGCTGACAGTATACTCTCCACAACGAAATGAAAAGATCAACCGTAACAATTTAGATGCTTTTGAAACAACTAGACTCCCGATAGCTGGAGTGTTTTCATATAATAATAAAGTAGATGAGAACTTTGTAATTATTCCACTGCCATTGGCTAGAGAAATGTTAAATTACGGTAATCACATTTCTGCAGTTGAAATCCAATTTAATGATGGTGTAAATATTGAATCCAAAAGACAAGATCTAATAAAAAGACTTGGATCAGACTTTTCAGTAAAAACAGCATACGAGCAGAACGAGTTGATTTATAAGACAAGTAAAAGTGAAAAGTGGCTAACAATAACCCTTTTAGGGTTTATTTTCTTTTTGGGGACTTTTACAATGGTTGCTTCTGTAACTATGTTGATTTTGGAAAAAAGGGATAATATATTTACACTTTATGCTTTTGGCGCAGATGAGATGCAACTTAAAAAAATGTTCTTTTTTGTAGGGATGTTAATAAATGGAATAGGAATTGTTACAGGATTGTCATTCGGATTACTGATTTGCTATTTACAAATCAAATTTGGATTGCTAAAAATGGAAGGTGGTATGGTAGAATATTTCCCAGTTGCAGTTAATATTTCAGACATATTCTTAATTTTGGCAATCACAATAAGTATTGGCACATTGGCTGCCTATTTGCCAAGTCGCATTTTAATAAAGAAAACAATAAATTAAAGTTATAATGAAAAAAATAATACTACTTACCTTGTTATTGATTAGTGTTTTGGGTTTTTCTCAAAATAGAATGACAGCAGAATTATTATGGAAATTGAAAAGAGTTGGGAATATTCAAGTTTCGCCAGATCAAACCAAGGTGCTTTTTTCTCAAAAAACATATAATTTACAAGATAATAAGGGTAAATCGGACCTGTATATTCTTGATTTAACTTCAGGAAAATCTAATATGATTCCAGGTATTCAAGAAACAGTGTGGAATGCCCAATGGAGACCTGATGGTGAAAAGATAGGCTTTTTAAAACAAGGTCGAGCAGGGGTAAATATATTTGAAATTGGACTTGATGGTTCAGGATTGGAGCAAATTTCTATGGTAAATGGTGGAATGAATGAGTTCAAATATTCCCCAACAGGTAATAGAATTATGTTTACGAAAGATGTTAAAATTTCGAAAGTTCATTCTACAGAATTAGCAATAGATCTTGCAAAGTCAAATGCTAAAGTTTATGATGATTTAATGTATCGACATTGGTCTTCGTATTTTGATGGAACCTATACTCATATTTTTTTCTCAGCAGTTGATCAGGGTAAATTAGCTGGCGAAGGGATTGATATTATGAAAGGGAAACCTTTTGATGCACCTTTAAAACCTTTTGGCGGTTTAGAACAAGCTACATTTTCAAATGACGGAAATCAAATTCTATATACTTGTAAAAAACTAACGGGAAAAGCCTATGCTGTAAGCACAAATTCAGATATATATTCTTATGATGTTTTGAAATTGGACACCAAGAATTTGAGTGAAGGAATGCTTGGCTACGACACTGAACCAGCATATTCAAATGATGGTAAAAAGTTAGCTTGGTTAAGCATGAAAACAAATGGTTTTGAATCAGATAAAAATGACATTGTAATGTATGATGTTGATAATAAATCAATTATTAATCTAACCAAAGATGTCGACCTAACCGTTTCATCATTTATTTGGGATGATAAAGGTGAAAAGATTTATTTCCGTGCTGTGATTGAAGCAACCTATCAATTTTTTGAATTAGATATAAAATCTGCAGAAGTAAGACAAATTACAAAAGGTGATCATAATCTTACCTCAATTGATTTTGCTGGAAAAACTTTGATTGGAGGGAAACAATCTATGAATCATCCTACAGATATATATAAGATAAATATTAAAGATGGCTCGCAAACTCAATTAACTGATGTCAATAAAGCTATTTATGATGGTTTAGAAACTGGTAAAATTGAAAAGAGATGGGTTGGAACCACTGATGGTAAAAAACAATTGGTTTGGGTAATTTACCCACCAAATTTTGACAAAACTAAAAAATATCCAGCGCTGTTATATTGTCAAGGTGGCCCTCAAAGTGCAGTGTCTCAGTTTTTTTCATATAGATGGAATTTTCAATTGATGGCAGCTAATGATTATATAATAATTGCGCCAAATCGAAGAGGTTTACCTGGTTTTGGTCAAGAGTGGAATGATGCTATTTCAGGAGATTGGGGTGGTCAACCTATGAGAGATTATTTATCGGCTGTAGATGAATTGAAAAAGGAACCTTTTATAGATGAAAAAAGAATCGGAGCTGTTGGGGCAAGTTACGGTGGATATTCAGTATATTATTTAGCAGGAATCCATGAAGGTAGATTTTCATGCTTTATTTCTCATTGTGGTTTATTCAACCTCGAAAGTTGGTACGGTACAACGGAAGAATTATTCTTTGCAAACTATGATATAGGCGGGTCATATTATGGTAGCACTATTCCAAAAAGTTATCAGCTGTCCTCACCACACAAAAAAGTACAATATTGGGATACGCCAATGTTAATCTTTCAAGGGGAAAAGGATTATCGTGTACCAATGAGTCAAGGTTTAGAAGCATTTCAGGCTTTACAAATGAAATACATTGACAGTAAACTAATTTTATTCCCTGAAGAAAACCACTGGATACTCTCACCTCAAAATGGAGTGTTCTGGCACAGGCAGTATTATGCTTGGCTCAGGAAACATTTAAAGTAAAAAAGCATAAAAGAAAAGGATAATCGAAAGATTGTCCTTTTTTTATTCGCCTTTAATATCTCTTATTCGAATGACGTTTTTAATAAAATAGGTGAAAATTGGGTGAGGTATATCTTCTGTAGAATTCATTTGGGGACAAAACATGGTGAAAATGAAACATTTTAGGTGTTTCGATTTTAATATTTCTGGGTCAAAATATTGGTTTCTAGCACCTATTTCAAATTCTTCAGCTAGTACATCAGAATACTGCGGTAAAATAGAATATCTTGAAGAACTGAATTCAATTGGACCTCTGTGGATGTATATTTTTTCAAAATCTGATTTGAGATTGCTTAAATTAACTTGTGTGAAATGATTTCCATCCACTAAATTGTCAGAAATAATTTTCTCTCCATTATTGTCATATCCCAGGTCAGAAAAATGTGTTTGGACGAGAATTTTGTAGATTTCTCCTGTCCCAAGAACGGGAATATCTAAATCTTTTAAGCGTTTGATAATTGAATTAAAGAAGAAGGATTTAGTAAATGGACCGGGGGCTATAAGAACGCCATCATACTCAACAATTTCAGTATCTCCGAATTCACAAAATTCGTGCTCTCCAAACCAAAAAAAATCAATTGGTTGATCTAATATTTTTTCAACATGTTGAAGGGCTTTATTAGTTGCATTGTGCGAGTGGTATGCAAAATTATAATTTCCAATAATAGCAATACGGATAGCTTTTTCCATTAAAAATTCTAAATTCGCTTACTAAGGTAAGAAAAATTGAGGAAATAGAATTGCCAGTCATCTAGGTTATCGAACTTTTTGGCAATTAAGATACTAACTTCATTTTGTTTGGTTCTATTGAAATATCAAGGCTTTTGGTTGGTAAATACTTTTCCTTACTTAAACTGAATACTTTAGCATGCATCAATTCTATGGAGGCGTATTCATGTTTCAAGAAATTGCTGATACGGACAAAGCCTAAATGATAAGTTTTGTACATAACTTTATACACTAGGTCTCCGTTCAAATGTTGTTCTTCCTGAAAGAGTTCTAGGTCTGTCCCTTCTTGGATATGATGATAGATGTAAATCATATCAAAAGCATTGAGTTGATTGACAGTAGTAATAAAATTTGGTTGACTATTAGAGCTATTAGCCTTATCTATTGATTTATTAAATAAAGTTCCCATAATTATGCGCCAATTTGTTTGTAAGTATTATTAAAATGAAAATCATAAAGGGCATGATCTGTGCCACCAAAATTATATTCGATAATTTCTGTTCCATCACCTAAAAATAATGATGTGATATCCTCTGATTTTAATTCATAGCCATTCGCAATAATTTTTGAAATGATTCGATTTAAATCAGATTGTGAAATAATTAACTTGGTATTAATGTTCCTTTTCTTAAATTGTAACTCACAGTTAATCTGTACTTCATCATCTCCTTTTTCGTAAGAAATAGAATTCACATTAATCTTTTCATAAATTGTAACTAACTTTTCCATAACGCATTGTTTTTTGTTGACAATACAAGGATATCATGTCACAACGTAATCTATTTACGTTGTAAAAAATAATTTGAAATTTTAACTAGATACTTAAATAATGTTAGATTTACAACTTATTAAAATTGCATTATGAAGCATATTCTTGTAATAGGGGCTGGACTATCTGCATCCTCCATGATTCGTTATTTTATTAACCATGCTGAAAATGAAAATTGGTTCATCAAAATAATTGATCGAAACCAGGATTTACTTGATCGAAAAATTGGAGGCGCTTCTAACGTGGAAGGATATGTATTAAATGCGCTTGACAGAGAAAAGCGATTGCCATTTATTGAATGGGCAGATATTGTTATTTCAATGCTGCCAGCTCGTTTTCATATTGACATTGCTAAAGATTGTATTTTATTTAATACTAATCTAATAACCCCATCTTATATTTCGGATGAAATGAAAGCTTTAAACCAAGAAGCCATTGATGCCGGAATCATTATGATGAATGAAATTGGCGTAGATCCTGGTATTGACCATATGAGTGCGAAAAAGGTATTGGATGAGATAGAAAAAATGGGAGGGAAGATGCATATTTTTGAATCCTTCACAGGCGGACTGATTGCACCAGAAAGTGATAATAACCCATGGAATTACAAACTAACCTGGAATCCAAGAAATGTAGTTCTCGCTGGTCAAGGAGGAGCCGCGAAATTTATTCAAGAGGGTAAATACAAGTATATTCCATATCATAAACTATTCAGGCGAACGGAAATTATTCATATTGATGGTTATGGTGATTTCGAAGGTTATGCCAACCGTGATTCTTTAAAGTACCGTGACATTTATGGATTAACCGATATTCCAACAATATATCGAGGTACTTTTAGACGTAAAGGGTTCTCAAGGGCATGGCATACTTTTGTATTACTTGGCGCAACTGATGACTCATATATTCTTGAGGGCAGTAAAACTATGTCTAAACGGGATTTTATCAATTCCTTTTTACCCTACAATCCAAATGACTCTGTAGAGTTAAAATTCAGATATATATTAAATATTGATCAAGATGATGCGGTTTGGGATAAGCTAGTTTGGCTAGGTATCTTCGAAGACGTGAAATTTGATTTAAAAGAGGATGTTACGCCTGCCCAATTTTTGCAAAGGATTATTGAAGATAAATGGCAATTAGAATCAGATGACAAAGATATGATTGTTATGTGGCATAAGTTTGTCTATAAACTTAAGGGTGAATTTAAAGAAATTAACGCTTTTATGGTCACAATTGGTGAGGATCAAACCTATACCGCTATGAGCAATACTGTTGGATTACCTGTAGCTATTTGTGCAAAAATGATTTTGAACGGGACTATTAATTTAAAAGGTGTTCAAATACCAATCCTAAAAGAGATTTATGAACCTATTCTAGCTGAATTGGAAACATATAATATTAAGTTTAACGAAAGTTCTGTAAATCCACCTGTTCTATACAATAAAGCTGGGTGGTAATTATCTCAATGATTTGATTAAGGTGAAATTACCATTGTCGTAATCATAACAAGTAAACCCTAAATCATGTAATTGATTTAATTGGATCTTACCTGGTTGGAAGATATAGGCGGTAAAATCACTGTAAAACATAATTTCAATGGCTAAACGGGTATTAAAGATAACGGTTTTTTCTGGGTTGCGATCTTTTGAGAATTGAGCTAAGTTTCCGTGCCATAAATTAAAATTAATAACATCCTTGGAATATATACTGTCATATTTGGCACGTTCAAAATGATATTTAATTGGTAAACCAATCAAAGCAATCGCCCCAAAAACTTTGACCCATTTTGACCATTGTATTTTTTCAGAAGAATTAACCAGAAAGTCTGATATTATCATGAAAATAGCTGGCGCAGAAAACATAATATAAGTGAATCTCTTGGTTTCTGCTAATGAAAAAATAATTAAGGGAATAAAAACCCAACATAACAATAAGGCATGATTAGAAGCTCTATTCTTATAGTAAAAATAAATAACAGCTAAAATTGGAATGTATGCTAGTTCACCAAAAATAACACCGATTTTTTGAATGTAATAATACCATTCCGCGCCATGATTCTGAATGGTCTCGGAAAAAGGTTTAATTAGGTTGTTAAGCATTAATTTACTTTCAACTGGAAAACTTATACCAATGTAGATAAGCCAGCCTGAAATAACAATTAAGAATGCTAATATTGATACGCTAATTTGAGTAATCAATATTTTAAAACTGGCGTGTGGATTCATTAATGAGGTTAGACCCCATATTGGAAAAACTATTAAACTAATATGCCATTTGGACAAAAATGCTAGGCCAATAATGATTCCTGGAATGCAATACCACCAAGATGACTTTTTGTGACTATTCAAATATACTATACTATAAATACTCAATTGAATTAGAATAAGAAAGGTATTTTCAACATGGTCAGATGAAACAATGCCTGCTGATAATTCTATGAGTAGACCATTAATGGCGTATAAAAATGCAGCAATTAAGCCTGTTTTTTTATTGAATAAGATTTTGCCAAGTAAAAAGGTCAAATAAACAGCAAGAAGAGATAATATTAAAGATGGCAATCTTACTGCAAAAGTGGTTGGGCCTAATATCTTGATGCTTGTTGCCATCATCCATAATGGTAATGGTGGTTTAGATAACCATATGTGGTTCTCTGTCCAATGATTTGGATTAAAGTTTAAAACTGGATTCTCATAAAGAGTTGGTTTCAAGGGATGTTTGACCAGATGTTTGGCAACTAAAGCATGGTATTTTTCATCCCAAGTATTTAAATAAGGATCTTGAATAAGATGTAATCTGCCAATTAAGCCAAGAATAAGTATTACAAATAAGGTTATTGAGGTTCGGTTTTTAATAAATAAATAAAGTATGATGGCAAATAGCACCACTATTATTGATAAACGAATCATTAACATAGTTTAGCAATACTACAAAAAAAAGCTGTCTCGTAATGACGAGACAGCTTCCTTTTTAATTTATTTTTTTAAGGTACTTATTGTCTAATTACTCTTATTGTTTCTGTATTGTTTTTTGATGTCACTTCAACCATATACACACCAGATTCTAAATCCGTCATGTCGATAGTATACTTATCAGTATTGTTAACATCATTTCTGAATACAACTTTACCTTGTATATCGTACACAGAGATTAATGCGTTTCCTT